>JAESFG010000054.1_pt1 | contig 512242 bp, 417 predicted proteins | sample 9269371 | NCBI WGS metagenome assembly JAESFG01 (sample SAMN14506227, study PRJNA617093) | algae metagenome | isolation source: Aetokthonos hydrillicola CCALA 1050 (B3-Florida) and co-occurring... | place: USA: South Carolina | collected 2013-01-01
GTACGACCTGCGCGGGTTCAATGACGGTATCGCTGAGGATCACGCAGGACCGCAGCCGCGATTGCCCGGCGCGAAGTTCTTCCTTCCCAACAAGGATGAGTGGGTGAAGGCGGTTCATTTCGACCCGAATCGCAACGGCTCGGACCAGCCGGGGTACTGGCAGTACCCTTACTCGAGCGATACTGCGCCGGTGGTGGGTCCGTCGCCACAGGGCCAAACGAACGCTGGATTGGATTGGGAAACGGTCCCCGGCGTGACACAACTTGACTTCCGAGTCGGTGCCTATCCCCATGCAACCACACCCTGGGGATTGCTGGATGCGTCAGGGGGCGTAAGCGAATGGCTCGACGGTCGGTTGCGATCTGGGACGTACGCCAGCTATGACGGGTCCTCAGCATCGGGAGTCGGGCCATTTGGCAACGCTGTGCTCGACCTCATCGAACGGAGCGGCGCTGATCCGGTCGCTGGTCGTTCTTCACTGGGCTTTCGCATCGCGTCGGTGGTCCCAGCACCGGCGGGCACGATGATGGCATGTCTGGGCATCGCACTCGTGGGCAGTTCTCGAAGGAGAGATTCATGACGCATCGGCAGGTGGCCCGGTTACAAGTGATGCAACCTGATCCGTGCCACGGGCTTCTCGCTTCTGAGTGAGATGCCCGTGTCGAACTCGCCGGGGCGTGATCCAAGACACGGGGCAGATCAATCACTGCTCAGACTTTGCACCCGTCTTCTTCGCCGCGTCCCTCGCCGCCTTGCGTTCCTCGAACTCCGCCGCGGTGCGGGCGGGGATTTGGCGGTCTCTTGTTTCGGGGATGCTGGGCTGGCCCTGCGGCGGGGTGCCGCTCCTGAAGTAGTCGATGTCGCGTTTCGTGGGGTCGCTGCTGGTCCAAGCGGCGGTGATCATCGCGCCGAGCATCGAGGCGCCGTCGCGGAGGCGCTCTTCGATAAGCGCCTTGCCCTGCGGGCCGCGGAGGCTGTCGTCCTTGTGCATCTGGTACAGCGGCTCGACCTGCTTGTAGGATCGCTTGATGTGTTCGAGGACGTCCTGCCACGGGTCCATGTCGTTGATCTTGCGGAGTGTCACCGGCGTCCCCGGGGGGTTGGCTTCCTTCATCAAGGATTCAACGGTGAGTTGGTGGTGGACGAGGATTCCGCCGTCGATGTAGGCGTGGAAGGCGTAGTCGGGGGTGTAGTCGTTGGGGTTCCAGAGTTTGGGGTCGGTGTTGGGGTCGGGGAACTTCAGGGGGTCGCGCACCCAGCCGTGGTGGTGGATGGTGGTGTGGAGGGGCTGGGCGAGGTCGCCGACGAAGTGCGAGAGGCGGCCGATGTGGTACACGGCGTTGGCCTGGGCGATCTCGATCTGCGCATCGCGCCCTTCAGCGCCGACGATCTCGATGATCTTGAGCGTGCGGAAGGAGGCCTGGAGGTGGCCGTAGGACTCCATGACGGCCTGGGCGGCGAGGCCGGGCCACTCGTTCTCGTTGGCGGCGTCTTTCTTCTCGTCGTAGTCGGTGAAGTTCTGCGTGAACTTGGGGCGGGCGAGCGTGAGTTCCTTGATGAAGCGGTGGCGCAGCGTGGGCATGGTCTCGAGCGTCATGCCCCAGCGGGGGAGCATGTCGACGTCGAGGTAGTGGTCCGGGCCGTTGATGTGGACGAGGCTGGGCGTCGGCTGGGCGCGGATGCGATCGGGCTCGGCGGCCTGGTAGGCGCACGCGTCTCGCACGGCGGGGCTGGTGAGCCACAGCGGCATGGAGACTTGGGCTGCCGGGGCGGGCGGAGCGGCGTCACCCGGTTCACCGCGCGGGGGACGGGCGGGCTTGTCGGCGAAGGGAAGGGCGTCGAGGGCGAGGTAGGTGATGAGGCGGTGGCCGTGGGCGTCCCACGCTTGCGCGGGGGCAACGAGGAACGCGATCAGACCTGCGGCGATGAGGGCGGAGAAGGGGCGGTGCATGGGGACACTGTAACGGCGTTGGATGATTGCATGAACCGGCTTGTGGGGCGTCCGTATGGTGGTTTGCATGTCCCATGAACCCAACAACGCACGCGACGCCGGAGCGACGAGGTGGCGGCTCCGCCTGGTCACACGTGCAGGTTTGAAGCGGATTGGGATCGGGGGCGTCGTACTGCTCATCGGCGGCGTGCTGGCGTGGTATTGGATGATCCGCATGCCGGGAGAGAGTTTCAGGGGCGATGCTCCGGCGCTGACGGAATCACAGATCGTGCTTCGCGACCGGCTGGGTGCCGATGTGGAGCGACTGGCGGCGGGCGTGGGGGTGCGCTCGTTCATGCAGCCGCGGAAACTCGGCGATGCCGTGGCGTGGATCATGGACGAGTTGAACTCGGCGGGGTATGAGCAGATCGAGCAGGTGTGGGTGCCCGCAGCGAAGGCGGCGGGTACCGGCGATGGGCTGGATGACGATCCCGGCGAGACGCCAACGCCGAATCTGGAGGTGACGGTGCTGGGGTTGACGCGGCCGAACGAGATCATCGTCATCGGGGCACACTACGACAGTTACTACCTCACGCCGGGGGCAGACGACAATGCCAGCGGCGTGGCGGGTGTACTGGAACTGGCACGCCGCTTCGCCGGCACGCCGCAGGACCGCACGCTGCGGTTTGTGTTCTTTGTGAACGAGGAGCCGCCACACTTTCAGAAGGAGACCATGGGGTCGCTCGTGTATGCGAAGCGGTGCCGTGCGCGTGGCGACAACATCAAGGCGGCGGTGGTGCTGGAGTCCATCGGGTACTTCCGTGACGCGCCGGGCTCGCAGCCGTACCCGCCGCCCTTGAACTGGTTCTATCCAGACACGGGCAACTTCGTGGCGTTCGTGGGGAACCTCGGGTCGCGCTCGCTGGTGCATCGGGCGATCACGAGTTTTCGCTCGCGTGCGATGGTGGCCTCGGAGGGTGCCGCCGCACCCGGGTTCATCCCCGGCGTGGACTGGTCGGACCACTGGTCGTTCTGGCAGGCGGGGTACGAGGCGGTCATGGTGACGTGTACGGCGACGTACCGGAACCCGAACTATCACAAGGCGAGCGACACGCCGGGGACGTTGGACTATGACCGCTTTGCGCGGACGGTGGATGGGATAGCGGGGGTGATTGAGGACTTGGCGAAGGTGAGGTGAGCGGCGTTGCCGGCCGGGACGATGCACTATGCGGTGCATATGCAATGGCCACCGAAGTGCCACTGCTGGATCGGTCTCCGGGGCGCCGAGACAGCAGTGCTGATTGGCGAGGGAGACGACCGCACTGATGTCGGTCCGAGGACGGCCCGCCATCAGTGGCACGTGAGAGGCAACGGGCGCGATGTCGCGTACCCTTCCCCCATGCCCACGGACACGCAGACGCACACCGGCCCGGCTCGGGCCTCGCTCACGAAGATCCTCGCCACGCTCGGACCCGCCAGCGAGGACGAGAAGGTGCTCACGAAACTCGTCGAGTCCGGGGCGCGGTTGTTCCGGCTCAACTTCTCTCACGGCGATTTCGGCTCGCACCTCAAGCGGCTGAACGTCGTGCGCAGCGTGTCGGCGGCGATGGGGGTGCCGCTGGCGGTGCTGGGCGACCTGCAAGGGCCGAAGATCCGCGTTGGTGCGATGCCCGATGAGGGGATCGATGTCGAGCCGGGCAACGAAGTCGTCATCTCGGCTTCGGCGACGGCGTTTTCCATGCGCGGCACAACCCCAGTGCTGCCCACCACCTACCCGCAGATGGTGCGCGAGGTCGCGCCGGGGCAGCGCGTGCTCATCAATGACGGGGCGATCCGAATGCTCGCAGTCGATACCTCCGCCAGCGGCGATGAACTGCGGTGCGTCGTCAAGATCGGCGGCAAGATCACCAGCAAGAAGGGCATCAACCTGCCCGACAGCGTGCTGAGCATCCGTGCCCTGAGCGACCGCGACTGGGAGTGCGCCGAGTGGGCTCTCCGCAACGATCTGGATTTCCTTGCCCTTTCGTTTGTCCGCACCGGCGAAGACGTGGCTGAGTTGAATCGGCGACTGGCCGAGTGCCACGGGCCTGATGCGGCTCCGATGCCCATGCCGGTGATCGCGAAGATCGAGACGCCGCAGGCGGTGAAGAACATCGATGACATTCTTAATCATGCCGCGGGCATCATGGTGGCCCGCGGCGATCTTGGCGTCGAGATGGACCTGGCCCAGGTGCCGGTGGTGCAGAAGCGGCTGGTCGCGCGGGCCCACGACTTCGGCAAGCCGTGCATCGTCGCCACGCAGATGCTGGAATCCATGATCTCGGCGGCGTCAGCAACCCGCGCCGAAGTCAGCGACGTGGCGAACGCGATCCTTGATGGGGCCGACGCGGTGATGTTGTCGGGCGAGACCGCCGTGGGCAAGTACCCGGCGTTGGCGGTCGAAACCATGCGTCGCGTGGCGATCGCGACCGAGGACGCCATCCGCGAGATGCCCCCCACCGCCCGCCCGCCGGTCGTCGCACAGACCAAGCGCGACACCGTGGCGGCACTCGCCCACGGCGCGTGGGTGATGGCCCGCGACATCGGGGCCGAGATCATCGCCGTGTGGACCCAGACCGGCGGCACGGCGCGCCATCTCTCACGCAACGGCTTCCGCTGCCCCATCCTCGCCTTCAGCACCGACGAACGCAGCGTGCGCCGCATGAACCTCCTCTACGGCGTGATGCCGCACCTCCGCACCACCCTGCCCAAGCACCGCTTCGATTTCGCGATGATGGTGGAGAAGATCGTGCTGGAACAGGAGTGGGCCGAACCGGGCGACCGCATGGTGCTGCTGGCGGGCGTGCCGTTTGACCGCCCCGGCGGGGCGAACACGGTGGCGCTGCGGGTGGTCGGGGACATCACGGCGGCGGGGTTGACGCCGGATGGGTGAGGGCACTGATTGCAGTTGGCGACTTGCTCAGTACACCATGATGGATGCCCGACGGTCTTTGTCCTGTGGTTCGATGGAGTAGTGCATACGCTGAATCACCCAGCTCGCAGCACCTTCGCTCTTGCGCAATGTCTGAACAATCAGCCAATAACTCCCGTCATCGCTGCGACAGGTAACGCCGACATCGCACCAACGAGCCCGCTGGGTCTCATCGCCGCATTCGTACAGGCTGAAAGGGATGCGCAGACTGGCGTCATGTCTCCACGCCCATTCTGTTTGTGACGCATCCCTCATGCGATCGTGATCATCGATTGTGCCTACTGAGAATCGGATGTATGTGTCGGTGGGCCAGCACATGACCGCTTTGGGCCAAGTCGAGTGGATCGACGGAGAGTGAAGGTAAAGCTGACCGAGAAGTTCATTGATCGAGGAGGGTGCCTGCACCGGAACGGTTTTTGCCCAACTCGTCAGAAGAGCCGTGTACTCCCACTCTTCATCTATCTCACGCAGTGATTTGGGGGAACATGCCTCGTTGCGAGCATGCACATACTGCTGAATCGCGGAGGGGTCTCCAGTCAATGCAGCCAGATAGACGCTCATTTGACACGCAACTGCGCGAAGTTCTTCCTGGTCCGATCTCGTCTCGGAGGCCTCTTGACGAAGCCACGTTTTCTCTAACTCGACTGCAACGGACTTGTGATCGGCCATCGACACGCACGGCAATTGTCTCTCATCGGCCGTAGTCGCGATTACGGGGCTCGCCTTTCGTGAGCCGTGACATCCTGACAAGACGAGAGCCGTGAGCGTACAAACGGCTATGGCGCGATTGATCAAACTGCCATTCTTCTTCAAGCAGTACTCCCGGCCAATGCGGGCTGCGGTCACCTCACCACCTCCATCATCCAGTAATACTGCATCAGCCGGGGGTGCGTGCTGATGCCGCGGAGGCCGCCGGGGTTTGGTTTTCCGTTCTTTTCCGGCGGCTTGAAGAGGTAGTAGAAGTTGTACTGCCACAGGGGGAGGATGGGGAGTTCCTCGTCCATCGTCATCCGCTCGGCGTCTTCGAGGATGCGCATGCGTTTGACGGGGTCGGTTTCGCTCGCGGCCTGTTCAAGGAGTTTGTCGTAGGCGGGGTTGGAATAGCCGCGGTCGTTGTTGCCGTCGCCTGTTTGATGGAGGTTGAGGAAGGTGGTGGGGTCGCCGTAGTCGCCCCACCAGCCGGCTCGGGAGATCATGTAATCGCGTTGTCTGAGTTTTTCTTTGAAAGACTTGGTTTCGCGGACCTCGATCTGGGTGCGGACGCCGAGGGCTTGTTCCCACATGCGGCCCAGGGCCTGGGCGATGTCTTTGTGGTATTGGATCGGCGTGACGAGGAGGGTGACGACGGGGAAGGGGGTTGGTTCTGACGAGGATGGCAGGCTGGAAGCCTGCCCCACCGGCTGAAAGGCTGGCTTCGCCGGGGAGCCGTCGGGGGCGCGGGCGGACCAGCCGGCTTCGATGAGGAGTTGCTTCGCTGCGGCGGGGTCAAACTGCACGCCCCTGGGACTGTGGAAGCCCTTGATGGAGCCGACAGGGATGAGGACATCGCTGACGCGTTCGCCGCCGCGTTTGATTTTGTCGACGAGGTCATGCTTGTTGATGCACATGGCGAAGGCGCGGCGGACCCTTGCATCGTGGAAAGGGTTTTCGCGGCCGTCGGTCAACCGGGGGGTGCAGTTGAAGTTCCAGAAGTAGGTGCCGAAGGTGGGGAATGCGGCGAAGTCGTCTCTTTCGCCGCGCTTCACCTGCTCCAACATCTCGGGGATGTAGTCGGCGTTGACGTCGCAGTGCCAGTCCGCCGCGCCGGTTTTGAAGGCGAGGATGCCGGTGTTCTGGTCTTCGATGGGGATGATGGTGACGCTGCGGCTCTTGATGCTGGCCTGGTTCCAGTAGTAGGGGTTGGCTTCGAGACGGGTTTCGCGCTTGAAGCGCCACGAGGTGATGACCAGCGGGCCGTTGCTGACGTTGTTGGGCGGTTTGGTCCAGCCGTGGTCCTGGCGGATCTCGCCGGTGAGGGGGTCGAGGGCGACGTACTTTTCGACCGTTGGCGGATGGACGGGCGCGAAGGAGGCGAAGGCGACGAGGTCGAGGAAGTAGGTGGTGGGCTGTTCAAGGGTGACGGTGAGGGTGTGGTCGCCTTCGGCTTTGAGGCCGACGTTCGCCGCGAAGAAGGCGTCGGATTCGGCGCGGAGGGCGCGGGCGGCTTCTGGGGTTCGCTCGGCGGCGGGGCGGGATTGGTAGGCCTTGAGCGACGCCGTGCGGTGGTCGAAGAAGGCCTGGGCGCCCTTGATCTTCATGAACAGCGACGAATAGTCCGCGGCGGTGTCGGGGAGCATCGCCCGCTTCCACGAGAAGAGGAAGTCTGACGCGCGAACAGGGTCGCCGTTGGACCACTTGGCGTTCTTGCGGAGATGGAATGTGTAGACGCGGGCGTCGGGTGAGACGGTCCACGACTCGGCGAGCGCAGGCACCACATCGAAATCCGGGGAATGGATGTCGTTGCGGGTGAGGCCCTCGTAGAGGCACGCCACGGCGCGGATGTCCTGCATGTAACTGACGCGCTGCGGGTCGAGGCTGATGAAGTCCTGGCTGTCGATGAAGGTGAGGTCGGCGCGCGGCGAAGGCCGGTCGGCGGCGACGCTCGCCACCAGCACCGCGAGAAGTCCCAGCACCACGGCGAGGAGGGTTCGCATGTCCGGACGTTAGGCGAGTCGTGCCACGGTTTGGCGTCTTCGACAAACCGTGCGTTGAGTGTCGCCGTCAACGAGAGAAGCACGGCTTGTCGAAGACGCCACGCTGTGGCACGCCGCTCTCAGATCGCATTCTCCGTCACGCGCAGCACTTCCTCGACGCTCGTGCGTCCGAGTTTCACCTTGGCGAAGCCGTCCTGACGCAGCGTCACCATGCCGCGGTCGACGCACATGCGGCGGAACTCGGTCACGTTGGGGCTTCGGGCGATCACGTCGCGCAGATGGTCGTCGACCACCAGCAGTTCGTAGATGCCCAGACGGCCCGAGTAACCCATTTTGCGGCATTTCTCGCAGCCGTCGCCGTGCATCACGCTGGCGGCGTCGATGCCCTGGACCTCCAGCATGGACTGGAGTTCCTCGCTGATGGTGGCGGGCCGCTTGCAGTGGGTGCAGATCTTGCGGACCAGGCGCTGGGCCAAGCAGGCGTTCACGGCGGCGGCGATGAGGAACGGCTCGACGCCGATATTCACCAGTCGCGTGATGGCGCTGGGGGCGTCGTTGGTGTGCAGCGTGCTGAGCACCAAGTGGCCGGTGAGCGAGGCCTGGATGGCGGTGTGGGCGGTCTCCTGGTCGCGGATTTCGCCGACCATGATGACGTCCGGGTCCTGACGCAGCAGGGCCTTGAGGGCCCGCGCGAAAGTCATGCCGATCTTCTCGTGCATCTGCGTCTGGGTGATGCCTTCGAGGTGGTACTCGACCGGGTCTTCGACGGTGGAGATGTTCTGCGACACCTTGTCCATCTGGCGCAGAGACGCGTAGAGCGTGGTGGTTTTGCCGCTGCCGGTGGGGCCGGTGACGAGTACGATGCCGTGGGGCTGGTCGATCTGGTGTTTCCAGATCGTCAGGGCGTTCTCGTCGAAACCGAGATCATCAAGGCCGACGGAGATGGACCGCGTATCCAGGATACGCATGACGGTCTTTTCGCCGTTGGTGGCGGGGATGGTGCTGACGCGCAGGTCCAACTTGCGGCGTTGGATAGTGCAGCGGATTCGACCGTCCTGCGGCAGGCGGCGCTCGGAGATATCGAGGTTCGCCATGATCTTCAGGCGGCTGGTGATGGCGGCGGCCATCTTCGCCGGGGGCTTCATGGACTCGAACAGGACGCCGTCGATGCGGAAGCGGACGGTGAGGCCCTTGTCACCGGGCTCGATGTGGATGTCGCTGGCGCCTTCCTTGACCGCCTGCTGGATGATGTAGTTCACGAAGCGGATGACGGGGCTTTCGGCGGCCTCACGCTCGAGGTCCACTTCCTGGTCGTGGGGCTTCTGCGTCTGAACGTCGTCGTCGTCCACCTCGGCGAGCAGGGTGTCGACGTCGAGTTCCTCGGCCTGGCCGATGTCCATCATCGCCAGGGCCGCGCCGATGTCGCCGCTGGTCAGGACCACGGGCTTGATCGAGGCGACGCCCAGGCGGGCGCGGAGGTCGTCGATGGTGAAGACGTCGTCGGGGCGGGCGGTGCCGACGACCAGACGGCCGCGCTCGTTCCGCAGCGGGATGACGAGGTTCGTGCGGCAGAACTCGACGGTGAGTTCGAGCACCTTCTCGGTGTCGCAGGCGTCGTCGGGGCCGCGGTCGAGGATCAGGCGTTCGAAGGTGAGACCGGAGGCCTCGGCGACGCCCTCCTGCACCTTCACCTCGTCGATGCCCTGCTGGATGAAGGCGTCGGCGAGGCGCAGGCCCGGCGACTGGTCCACCATCGCCTGCGTCTGTTCGAGCGTGATGGCGTCGATCACGCCCTTTTCAAGCAGGATCTTGCCGAGGTCGCTGGCGGCCCGGGCTTTCTGCTCGGAGTCCTCGCTGGGCTGGTAGATCTCAAGGAGCGAGCCGTCGGCGCTGGGCTTGTGGATGTTCTCGGGGTCGGCCTCGGGCTCCGGCTCGGCACCGAAGGCCTCGGGCTGGGGCGCGAGCGTGCGCGGCGGAGCGGGGCGCGGAGCGGCTGATGCCGCGTCGGCACCGACGGCGGCGGGCGGGGCGGGGGACGGCTCCTTCGCCGCGCTGGCGTCGGGGTTGGAGAGCTCGTTGAGGAGTTTGTCGAGGTCGAGCTTCGCCACGGTTGCTATTCCATCTTGACTCGGTGGGGCGGGCTTCCAGCCTGCCTCGATTCACACTCGCGGAAAGGCAGGCTGGAAGCCCGCCCCACCGCGTCTTCTCTCAGCGCTTGGGTGAGTCCTTCTTGCCGTCGCCCATTTCGAGCGTAAAGGTCATGTCGTCGGCCTGGAGGGTGACGGTGCGGCCCTCGATGGCGGTGACGGTGAACATCTCGTCCACGACATCGCCCACCTTGACCAGCGTGCCGCCGATGTTGGCGACGGGCACGCGCCCGCCCATGACGCCGGCGAGTTTCAGCATCGCGGCGCGGCTCTCGACCTGGCGGCGGGCGGCCTCGGCGGCCTTGCGGGCCAGTTCGGCCTCGAGCGCGGCGTCGTCCTTGTTGTCCGACTGCACGCGCTTCTCGGAGAGTTTCCACGAGAAGGGGTTGGTCTGGACCTTGTCGAGGGGGACCTGCACGAGTTCGCCGCTGGAGTTCAGTTCGCGCAGGACCTCTTCGTGGTCGGCGCTGAGTTTTTCGATCTCGGCCTTCTCGATGGGGTAGTCGATCTTGAAGTCGACCATCTCGATGCGCCGGGTCATGCCCAGTTTGCGCATGCCCATGAGCAGGGCCGCACCGACCAGCAGCACCACGACCAGCAGCGCCATGCCACCGAGTTTGCGGGGCTTGGGAAGCGAGGAAGTCCCGCTGGTCCCCGCCGCGGCGGCGACATCGGCCAGCGTGGTGTAGCCGTGCCCGGCCTTGGCCGGTGTGCTGCCGGGCGCGCCGGCGGGCACGCCGCCCGCCGTGGAGCCGGGGGAGTTCAGGGGTTGCGCTGAGCGTGGGTTCACTTGCTGTCTCCCTTGGTCGCGGCGTCGGCGGTCTTCACGGGGGGCTTGTCCGCCCCACTGCCGGGGGTCTCGGGCTCGAAGTAGATGCTGAGGGTGAACTGCGCCTGCATCGCGCCGTCGCCCTTGTCCTGGCGGGCGAGTTTGAGGTTGAGCAGGCGGGTGACGCGGTCGAGTTGTTCGAGTTTGAGCAGGAAGGCGTAGAAGTTGTCGAAGTCGCCGACAATGGTCATCTCGAGCGGCTGCTCCATGAACTTCGACGCCGCGACGGGCTTCTGGGCCTTGACCTTGGGGATCTCGAGGCTGGACTGGCGGGCGAGGTTCGCCACCTGCTCGAGGATCTTGTCCACTTCCTTGCCCGAGGGCAGGCGGGCCTCGATGAGCGAGATGGCCTTGGCCACGTCGGCGTTGCTCTTGGCCAGGTTGGCGCTCTGGCGCGTCGCGACGCTGAGTTTCTCCAGCGTGCGTTCTTTCTGAGCAATCTCGCTGCGGGCGGTGTTGATCTCGCGGTTCACCGGGCGGAACACGAAGTACCACGCGCACAGGGGCATGGCGAAGAGCACGGCGAGCAGGAGCAGTTCACGCAGTCCGAATTTCATGTTCAGTTCCCTCCCTCGGAGCCCTCGGGGGCGGTGCCGGTGCCTTCGGGGTTCAGCGGACGGGCCGGTTCGGGGCGCGGCACCGTCGGGTCGTTCCGCCACGCTTCAAGGTCCTGGTTCGAGGGCGGTCGGGGCAGACGCGCCTTGACCGAATCGATCACACCCAGAAGCCCGGCGTCTTTGGGCGCGGCGCCGGCTTCGCCCGCTTCGGGGGTCGTCAGGTCATCGACGGACTGCAGCCGCGGCGAGGCCATCGGCGTGATCTTCCGCGCGTCGGCCTCGGGGCGCAGCAGCGCCTCGATGCGGAAGCGGTTCATCGTCTGGCTCTCGATCTTGGTCTGCTCGGAGAAGTTCAGGTCGATGCTCGTGAGCAGGGTGCACTCCTGCAGGTTGCTCACGTAGCGGGCCACCTCGTTGTGCGTCCGGGCCACGCCGATCAGGATGATCTTGTGGTCGAACCGCGGGGCGGTGACGACGGGCTTCTCGTTCTTTTTCTTGTCCGCGGCGGCCTTGCCCGAGAGGCTCTTGCCGCCGTCTTTGGGCTCGGGCGGCGGCGCGCCGTACTGCTTCACGGGCTTGTCCAATCGAGTGCTCGCCACCTCGATGCTGAGCAGGGTCATCTTGCTGGGCATGCGGTTGACGAGTTCGGCCAGCAGGATGCTGCGGGGGACGCGCTCGATGAGGGCCGTGGTGACTTCGGCCTTCTCCAACAGGTCGCCCTTCTGCTTCTCGAGTTGTTTGAGTTGATCGATGTCCTTGGCCGCCTGGGTGTAGCGGACATTGACGGCCTGCTGGTACGACTTGACGTCGTTCCACTGGCGGCTGGTGACGAAGAACGCGCCGATGACGCCGAGCGTCACGACGACGAACAGGGCGATCGAGATGAGGTTGGTCCGTGACTCGGCCCTGCGTTCGAGGTAGTCCTCGGGCAGGAAACTCGCGTCGCTTTGCCTGGGTCCGAGAAGGCTCATGGTCGTCGCTCCGGTGGGGCACCGTCACCCAGACGGGGGACGGAAGGTTCAGATTCACAGGTCGGTCGGTGAGAGGCACAACCCCAGCGGCACCGCCCAACCGGGCTGCGGAATGGTGAGGTCAAGGCCGTTCAGGTTGGTCAGACCGCCCGCATCGACCGTCGAGATGGGGTCGGCGATCTGGGCGGCGAGGCGGAGTTTCTTGGCGATGTGCCGGCACAGGTCCATGTCGCACGCGCCGCCGCCGACGAACACGGCACGCGACACCGCACGTCCGGGAAACAGCGCCGCGTGGTACCGCAGCCCCATCCCGATCTCGTCGGTGATCTGCTCGATGGCGCTCGTCACCTTCATCTGCGGCGTCTGCTCGGCCTCAGCGATTTCGACGTGGCCCTTTGGCGTGGCCCCGGCGCGGCGGTCCACAGGCACATCGCCCGACATGCCGGGGGAGGCACCGCCCGAGCCCGTGGCCGCCTCGGCGACCACCTGCGCCTCGTGCTTTGCCGCGCCGGCCGCAAACTGGGCCAGCGTGCTCGCCGCGCCCAGAGCCTGAAGGCCCTTGCCGCGGAGGTGGGCCCAGCCCACTTGGATGGTCTTGGCGAGAACAAGCCTGCGCCCGTGAGCGATGCACATCTTGGTCGTCGTGGCCCCGAGGTCGAGGTAGACGCTGGTGAGTTTGTCGTCGTCGTCGCGCTTGGTGATGGGGTCAAAGGTGCGGACCAGCGCCTGGTGCTCACTGTGGACGCCGACGCACTCGAGTTTCGCCTGGCGCAGGGCGTCCATGTGGCCCACGACCGCATCGCGGGGCATGACAAAGCAGATGGTCTCGAGTTTGACCGCGCCCTGCCGCTTCACCTCGCCGGCCTCGACGTGCCGGATGATGAGCAGGTTGGGATCGCACGAGGCCTGGGCCACCACCTGCTCACGCACACGGTCGGCCACGCTGCCCGGCACATTCAGCGGCAACTGCACATGCTGCACGAACGTCCGGCGCGCCGACACCGCGCACACGGCACGACGCCCCTTGAACGACCCGCCCTTCAGCAGCCCCGCCAGCGAGCCAACCTGGAACGCCAGCCGATCGGCGTCCTTGCCCAGCAGTTCCGGCGGCGTCTCGATGCTCGCGGCGGCGATGAGCCGGGCCGGCTCGGTGAACGTCCCGAGCATGATCTGGAGCACCTTGAGCGAAGCCGCGCCGAAATCCACCGCGATGGGCGAGGGCGTGGGCTTCTCGGGCATCTTGGATGCCTTGACGGGCGGCGCGACGGGCAGCCTGCCGGTCAGTTTCTCGAGGTTGAGCGCCTTGAGCGTGTTGGACAGTGAGAACGCCATGGGTGCCGTTTCTGCGAGGGGGGGCAGGAAAGGGGGAGAGAACGAACAACGGGCCGGAAGGCCGGAGAACACATCGAGCGCGGCGTGCCCCCGCCCCGGTCCCCTCACGTCGGGCCTGGGCGAGGACGCTCCGCCTCTTGGCATCGACCAACCAAGAAGCGTGGTTGACCGGGGCGGTTCCCGGTTGGGCCGGCGGCGGGCGTCCGAGAACGCCAGCGCCCGGATAAACCCACCATGCACAGCCGAATCCGCCGTCAACGCACCGCGAATACCCTTCCCCATGCCCCGCCCCATCCGCATCTTCATCGACGGCGAGTGCCCGCTGTGCAAGCGCGAAGGAGCGGTGATCCTGCGGCTCGACCGGGGGCGCGGCCTCGTGGTGCTGGAAGACATCGCCGCCAAAACATTCGATCCGTCCAAGTGGGGCCTGACGCACGACGCCGTGGCGAAGGCGATCCACGCCGAACTGCCCGACGGGCGGATCGTCTCGGGGCTGGAAGTGTTCCGGCGCGTCTACGCCTCGCTGGGCTGGCTGGGCGGCGCGGTGTGGGCCCCCACGGGATGGCCCATCCTCCGCCCGCTGTTCGACATGGGCTACCGCTGGTTCGCCCGCAACCGCCTCCGCATCGGCGGATGGTTCGGCCGCCCCGCGTGTGCCGATGGGTCGTGCCGGGTCGGGTGAGCGCAAGCAGGGTGTCCGAGGATGTTCGCCACAGGACACCCGCGAACCCGGAACAGGCGAATAGGGTTCCTCTTCCAAGGAGCCTCCCATGCAATGCCCCGTCTGCACCACCTCGCACCTCCAGATGACCGAACGCCAGGGCGTCGAGATCGACTACTGCCCCAAGTGCCGCGGCGTGTGGCTGGACCGGGGCGAACTGGACAAATTGATTGAGCGCTCGGCACCGGCTTCCCCCGGCCCCGCCCCTGCCGGCGGGTATCGGCGTGACGACGATGATGACGACGACGACCGCTGGAAGCGCCAGGCGCCGCCGCCCGGATACCCGCAGCAGCCTTACAAGAAGAAGTCGATGCTCCGTGAGTTGTTCGATTTCTGATTCGGGTGCGGCGTGCGGTAACATTCGAGGGTGATCCAACTCCCGAATGTCCAAACTTCGCCTTGGCGGGTCCGTGATTGGCATCTTGAGATCGTCACCGGCGTGATCTCGATGGCCGGTGCGGCGCTCGCGGGATGGAAATCGTGGGGCGAACCCCAATATCGCTTTGTCCTTTGGACGGCGATCGGCCTTGCCGTCGCCGCCTTCTTGGTTGGAGCGTTCAAGACCTGGCGTCTCCGCAAGAAAGAGAAACGGTACGAGCCGCTCAATGAACCCAAGGATATCGCGAGCTGGGGCCAGAGCACCTTCAAGGCGCTCGACGAGCGCCACGGCATCCAAGAGAAGGGCGCACGGCTCACCGTCTATCGGGTTGAGTATGACAGCCGTCGCCGTGATCCCGTTCAACTCCAGCAGATGATCGAGTACGTCGGTTCCTCGGGCGGACCTGCCGGTCGCTTTGTGCCCGCGCGGTGCGGGGCCATCGGTGTGTGCGCAAGAACCGGCAAAGCGATCTCAGCGAAACGGGAGTCCAATGATCTCGATGATTTCCGCGCCGAGGTGGTCCGCCAATGGGGATTCACAGAGCACGAAGCCCGGCAGGTCTCCGTGGATCGTTATTCGTTCTTTGCCACCCCGATCACCGAATCTGATGGGGGATACGTCGTCGCTGTGGTCTTTCTGGATTCCAGACATCCCGACCTGTTCGAGCGTGAGGAAGTCCAGGAGTCGATTCTCGAGTTCTGCGGGTTTCTGACCGACCTCATCCGGTCCTGCTATGCTTCCTGAGCCGGAGGTTTTTATGGCACTCGTTTCAGATCGAACCATTATCTCCCCCCAGAACGCCGCTCTGAAGGTGACCATGCTCAGCCTGAGCAAGGACGGGCGACGGTTGCTGTCTGTTCGCAAGCCGATCTCCGGTGCGGCCGCATCGTCGCAGCCATCGGTTGCGGCAAACGCGAGTCACCTCCCCCGCACGGCTGCGGTGCGATAACGCGCCCCAGTCCGAAGACTCGGGCAGTTGCTCTCGCTACCCTTGTCCCCATGGCCTCGGGCAAGCACAAGAAGAACCCGAACGAACCCGAGATCCAGAATCGGCGAGCGTACCACGATTATTTCATCAGTGAAACGCTCGAGGTCGGGATTGCGCTCGTCGGCACCGAGGTCAAGAGCATCCGGGCCGGGCGGGCCTCGCTGGCCGAGGGGTATGTGAAGGCCGACGCGACCCCGACGCGCCTGCTGCTGCTGGGGCTGCACATCGATGAGTACACCGCCGCGGGGCGGGGCAACCTGCAGCACCGGCCCACCCGGACGCGCACGCTGCTGGCCCACGCCAAGGAGATCCGGAAACTGCACGACAAGGCGCAGATCAAGGGCTTCACGCTGGTGCCGCTGAAGATGTACTTCAAGGACGGGCGGGTGAAACTGCTGGTGGGCGTGGGGCAGGGCAAGAAGTCGTACGACAAGCGCGACGATCTGAAGACCAAATCCGCCAAGCGCGACATGGACCGGGCGATGTCGAAGCGGATGTAGTTATGTGCCCTTTGCGAGTTCGGGGGAGGGGATTCACCGCGGAGAACGCGGAGTGCGCGGAGGAATGCAGAGAGAGAGAGAGAGAGAGAGAGAGAGAGAGAGAGAGCGGGGGGAGAGTCGAATTGGGCCACCTCGGCAACTCCGATGATGTCGGGAGATTCACGAGTATCGCCGCCGCTGAATGCGACTGCCCAGTCCGCTCGGTGAACCAGTGCTGAGCCACTCTGTTTCTCTCTTGCCTTTCTCCGCGATCTCCGCGTTCTCCGCAGTGAACCCGCCACCCCGAAGTCCAGACAGCTCAGGCCACTCGCGAACGCCGCATCGCCCGCCCCAGCGACATGAACATCAACCCCCCGGCGGCGCTCATCGTCGCCAGCACCGCGAAGGTCCAAGGGCCCAGCGCCGGGATCGTCAGCGTGCTCCCGCCCACGTTCAGCGCCGCACCGGCATACAGCATCGTGCCCAGGAACGGCGAGAACACGCCCCGCACGCCCGTCAGGAACACGTGGACGCCCATGTAGATCGACGCCTGCTCGCGCTTGGCGAAGTCGTGGTGCCCCAGTTCCCACGCCAGCATCCCTCCGCCCATGGCGATGCCCAGCACGATGCGTGAGGCGTAGAGCAGCGGCTCGTTCCTGACGAGGCACGCGCTGAACATCAGCAGGTTCGCCAGCACAAACACCCACGAGTGCCACGAGCGGAAGCGCACGATGTGCATGCGGTCCAGCAGCGGCGCCCACAGCGGGATGACGACCACCGGCACGATCACCGGCAGCGTCTGGGTGAGCACCAAAGACGCCGTGTAGTCGAGTTTGAAAAGATCATTAATCGCAAGAATGAAAACCGGGATGGCGGCCAGTTGCGGCATGCCGATCATGAACTGGGCCGCCATGAAGCGCCGGTACATCGGGTCGCGCCGCAGGACCTCGGTCATGGCGCTGAGGGTCGCCCCGCGCTCGGCCGGGGCCCTTTCGCCGTTCGACGAACCGGCGGCCCCGGCGTCGCGCTCGGCGCTCAACTGCACCGCCCGCCCGCGCCAGCGCACCATCGAAAACACCCGTACCCCGATGATCCCTGTCATCACGCTGAAGGCGTACACCCACGCAAAGGCCCGCGGCGAAACGTCCATCACCGCTCCCATCGCCAGCGCCGTGACCCCGACAATGAGCGACGCAAGCAGCGTGATGTGCCCGATGGTGCGGGCGCGGCGCTCACGCGGGTAGTTGCCGCGCCACAGGTCCGTCCGCGCGGCGATCATCCCCGTCAGAAAGCACCGGGCCATCAGCGCCCCCGCCACCAGCACCCACAGGCCCGCGTCCCCTTCGGGCGCGAAGCCCATGAGCAGCACGCACGCGACGACCGCCGTCTGGAACAGGTTCACCGCCCGCACGCGGTCGCGCCCGTGGATGAGCCGGGTCCACAGCACCGCTGTAAGGTTGGAGACCGCTGGCGCGGCGGTAAGCAGCGCAACAACGAAATCCGAGGCATGAAACGCCTTGCTGGCGATCACGCCGACGACCCCGCCCTCGACGCACGCCGTGGCCGCGCCGAGGAGGGCGACACTGATGAGTTCCCGCCTGTAGTTGTGGCGCGTGAGCGCCGGCTGGCGGCGCGGCAACGCCGCGGCGAGCGCGGCGAAAATCACAAAGGCCAGTCGGAGCAGGGGCATCAGGCCAGCGTAGAGCGCCGAGCAGAACGAAAAGCCCCGCGTCAGAGCGCGGGGCCGAATACCAGTCTGGTTCCGCGTGCGCACCGGGCATGACCCGGCCCGCTGGCGATCACCATCCCACGGGCTGAGGCGTCAGGCGCGACGGGCGGTCGAGCAGCCAGAAGTACCCGAAGTCACGGTTGATCATGCGGGCGTTGCTGTCGTTGGTCACCGTCAGGCGGTTATCGATCTCGTCGCGCGACATGCTCAGCGAGTCGAGTTCGGGCGTGGGGTTCGAGCGGTACTTCGCCGAGCGGCTGCACCCGGAGAGCATCCCTGCGCCAACACCCGCAACCACGAGGGCGACCACCACACAACGGAACGGCGAACGGCTGCTGCGCATGAAGAACTCCTATCGACCCGAAACACCTGACCCGACCCAGACCTTGCCCGGCCCGAACGGGGCCAAGGGTTGTACCCGCCTTTGGGCGGGGGCGTCAAACCGGGAACAGGCCCGGCGATGGTACGACGCCCGCACCGGGCGATGGTTCCAAGGGACTGTCGGGCCTCGCGCCGCTTCCGCTGCGGGTTTCGCGACAAACCTGATGGGGTTCTGGTAGGGGTGAGTCCGCATCGTGGCCTAGAATCATGCAAGAATGAGCCCTGCCCGTCCCAACCAAGACGCCCTATCCAACAATCAAGGCCCCGCCGGGGCGGCTGCCGGGGGGCTTGGGGGGCCTTCGGGGGCCCACGGCGGGCGTGCCGACGCGGTGGTCTCGGCCCTCGTCCAGTCCGTGCTTAACCAACCCCTGACCAGCCATCTCGGGGCCGTCAGGCTGCCCAGCCGTCAGGCCGTGGGGGAACTGGTGGAACTCACCCGCGAGGTGATGTTCCCCGGCTTCTTCGGCAAGCGTGGACTGACGCGGCACAACCTGCCGGGGCACATCCACCAACTGGTCGCCCGCATCGCCTATCTGGCGGAAGAGCAGGCGCTCAGCGTGCTTCGCTACACCCGCGACATCGCCCCCGCGCCGACCACGGACGACGCCTCCTGCGACGCTCGTGCCGCACAGGTCGCCTCACGCTTCATCGAGCAACTCCCCGAACTCCGCCGGCTGCTCGCCCTCGATGTCCAGGCGGCGTTCGACGGCGACCCAGCCGCCGTCCACACCGACGAAACCATCTTCTGTTACCCCGGCATCGACGCGATCTTCTCGCACCGCGTGGCCCACGCGTTCCAATCGCAGGGCGTGCCTTTGCTACCGCGGATCATTCAGGAGATGGCCCATTCGCGGACGGGCGTCGACATCCACCCGGGCGCACACATCGCGGAGTCCTTCTTCATCGATCACGGCGGGGGCACGGTCATCGGCGAGACCACCCGCATCGGGCACCACGTCCGCATCTACCAGGGCGTCACGCTGGGGGCCAAGAGTTTCGACATCGACGACACCGGGAAACTCCTGCGCTCCGGCAGGCAGCGCCACCCCACCATCGGCAACCGTGTCACCATCTACGCCGGCGCGGTCATCCTGGGCGGCGACACCGTCATCGGCGATGACAGCGTCATCGGCGGCAGCGTGTTCATCACCCGCAGCGTTCCCCCCGGGCACATCGTCCGCCAGAAGACCCCCGAACTGGTCCTGCGCAGCACCATCCCGCCGGGCGCCTCGCCCAGCGAGGGCGCGGCGGCGACGAGCAAAGCCCAGTGGGTCGATCCCGGCGCCGATCCCGGCTGGGGGATTTGAAGTTAGGATGGCACGCATGACGGCGCGATGGGCAATCCTCGTGGTGAGCGGCGCAACCCTGGGGGGCTGCGCGCTCCCCGAGCAGGGGTCCGACTTCACTTCGGACGTGCCCGCGGAAAGAGTGAACGCCGCCGCCCGTGCCGCACGCGATAGGGACCGCTCGAAAGCCCGCGACCTCGTCGATTGCCTCGAATCCAGTGACCCCGGCCTGCGGCTCATCGCGATTCGCACATTGGCCGACATGAACCAAGGCGAAACGCTCGGTTATCAGCACGCGATTCCCGCTTCCCGCCAGCCCGAGGCGATGAAGCGGTGGCGGGCATGGGCCGATCTACAGAGGGCTGGCGACACGCCAAGCCCCGGGCAGCCTTCCAAAGCCCCAACGCACGCCGCTTCCTAGAATCCGCATTCGCGTCAGGCACGGAGTCCTTACGGAGATCGTTCCGAACATGCCCGAAGCACGGGTCGAACTCGATCAGGTGCCGCAGACCCCCCCGCACGTAGAGATGCGGCTGCTCAGCCAGCCGCGCTATCTGTGCGGGGCAAGGGACGCGGTGTCGTCGATCGCGCGGCGTTTCGGCTTTGACGAACAGACCTCCGGCCAACTGGCTCTGGCGGTGGACGAGGCCCTGTGCAACATCATCCGGCACGGCTACAACGACGCCCCGGACAAGCCCGTGTGGCTGCGCATCTGGCCGTTGATTGAAACAGAGTGTGTCGGCACCCCGGGCGGGATCCGGATCGTGATCGAAGACGAGGCGAGGCAGGTGGACCCCGAGAAGATCAAGAGCCGCGACCTGGCGGAAATCCGCCCCGGGGGACTGGGCGTCCACATCATCAAGCAGATCATGACCGCCGCACGGTTCGAGAAGCGGGAGGGCCCGCAGGGGGGCATGAGGCTGATCATGTCCAAGAAACTCGAGCCGAAGCCGGATACAACCTCCTCCACTACCTCCTCTCCCCCCACCGCATCAACCAGCGAGCGCCAGCCCGCGCTCGTGAAAGGTAAGGGCTGATCCCAATGGCGTTGCAAGTGCTCATCGACATCAAAGGACCTGTTGTGGTCGTCGGCCCGGTGGGCGACGTCGACCTGAACTGTTCGCGCGAGTTCCAGAGCCACCTGAAGAAGGCCTTGGAGGGCAAGCCGCAGCGCGTGATCGTCGACCTGGCGAAGGTGCCGTATATGGATTCGTCGGGTGTGGCGACGCTGGTGGAAGCCATGCAGATCGCCCGGAAGTCTTCGACGAAGTTGGTGCTGTGCGGCATGCAGGACAAGGTCCGCTCGATCTTCGAGATCGCCCGGCTTGACCGCGTGTTCACGATCGTGCCGGATATGGAGACGGCGGGGGCGTAAGGCGGTCGGGCCGGGTCCGGGTTTTCAGGCAACTCTGGTTTTTCAGGAGCGGCCTCACGGCCGCCATCCGCCGGAGGCGCAATGGCTCAGTTACCCCAAAGTTACTGCGCAAACAGAAAAACAACTCGTTTCGCCGCGCTCTTGGAAGATCGACGCAGCGTCACGACATCCACTTTGGGTCCGCCGGTGCCGGGCGGTTCTTTACGTGCGCTGTGCCGCCGCAGGCGCGGCACCGCGTTGAGGACGCGGAGCAACCCGGGCGGAACAGAAAGAGAACCGACCATGCTTCTGACCCACTTTCGTCGCTGGATCGTGACCGTCGTCGGGACATTTGCCGCATTTGCCGCGCCCGCCCCCGCGCTGGCGGAGAGCCTCGTCTCGCCCATCCCGATTGTCATCCCCTCCAACGTCTCCGATTCCGTGGGCAGCGCGTCCAGCCTGTCGACCAGTTACTTCAGTTTCACCGCCGTGGCCGGCCAGAGTTACTTGATCGCGCCCGAGCGGATCAACCCCGTAACCGGCGAGATCTTCGGCCCCGCGAGTTTTCAGGTGTCGATCGTGACCAATGACGCGAGCAGGACGGTGGTGGCCTTCGGTCAGGCCTCAAACACCATCGGATTCGTGACGCCGCCGTTGCAGAATGGCGGCTATCTCATCTACATCGATGATGGTCTGGTGGGATACACCTTCGCGCAGAACTATTGGCTGCGCACGGCGGTCGCGGGTGTCGGAGGCGTGCCCTTCGGCCCGGTCCCCGGGCAGGCGGCGGTGACGCCGGCAAGCCTGACACCCTCGAGCAGCCGGGTTCGCGGCGGGACTTCCGTCACCTTCACCGTCACGCTCAGCACCCCGGCCCCTTCGGGCGGCACCGTGGTGTCGCTGTCCAGCAGTTCCTCTCTTGCGAGCGTCCCGGCTTCGGTCACGGTGGCGGGGGGTGCGAGGACCGTGACGTTTACCGCCTCGACCCAGACCGTCAACCGCAACAGTGACGTGACGGTCTCGGCGAGAGCGGGTGGAACCACACGTAGTTCGACGATCACACTGACGCGATAACCGCAGTCGATTGGCGAACAACGTGGCCGGGTGCCGGGGTACACGCCCTTGTGCACCCCGGTTTCATTCTCGGCTGCCAGCGGCACACGGCGAGGACGCGATCGCCCGGAACCCGACGAACGATCCCCAAAAAAACACAGGCGGCCCGGCTTTCGCCGCGCCGCCCGGAGGGAGAAAGAGAGAACTCTTTCGTGCCGCCCCGCTCCAGGCGCGTCCATGCGCCACGGCGGGCCGGCTGAATGTCGAGCGTGGCGTGGAGTCCCGGCGTCCGTGGACGCCCGGCCCTCCGATGGCCCCGCGTTCAATCCGTGGTCAGGAGAGCAGGCCCTCGACGTCCTTCATCTTGTCGGGGAGGTCGGCCTTGATCTGTTCAAACTGCTCGTTGGTCATGCTGATCTCCTCCAGCACCGCCGCGTCGCAGTCGACGTGGGGGAGGTCGAGCCGCAGGCCGCCCTTGATGCCGGCGGCAGCGCGGTCGGCGACGTAGATCAGGCACGAGAGGCTGCGCCCGCCCGAGGGCAGTTCAAGCGGGTTGTGGTGGTGGCCGCAGACGGTGGCGAATGCCTTGGGGAACTTCCACTTCTCGCACAGGCCGGCGCCGAACTGCTGGTGGTCGGCGCCGTAGACGGCCTTCTCGATCTCGAGCAGGCTGTTGGCGGGGACGCCGTCAGCGCTCAGTTTCGCCTTGGTAATGGCGTCGATCAGTTTGTTTCGGTCGGACTGGAGTTCGACCATGATGCCGATGTCGTGCATCAGGCCCGCGAGGAAGGCCTCGTCGGAGATGCCCATGCCCAGTTCGTCGGCGATCATCTTCGCCGCAGTGCCCACGGCGACCGAGTGCGTCCACAGGTCCTTGGCCGCGAAGTTGGGGCACAACTGTCCGCCGCGGAAGAGCTTGGCCAGGCTGGCGGAGATGGCGATGTTCTTGACGGCGTTGAGGCCCAGCATCACGATGGCGCGGTTGATCGAGCCGATCTGGCCGGGCAGGCCGTAGAAGGACGAGTTGACGACCTTCAGCACGCGGCTGCACAGGGCCGGGTCGTTGGCGATGACCTTGTGGAGGTCCTGGGCGGTGGAGGTCGGGTCTTCGACCAGTTCGATGATCTTGACGGTGATCTCGGGCAGGGTCGCGATGTGGCTGATTTCGCGGACCGCCTTGGCGACGATGTCGTCGACGCTGCCCAGCGGGGCGCCCGCCGCGGGTTTGGCCGCTGCGGGCGCGGTGGGCAGCAGCCCGGGCTTGGCGGGTGCGGCGGTGGGCTGAGCGGCGGTCTGAGCGGGGGTCGGTGTCGCGGCCATCGGAAGGTCTCCCTGCGAATCCTCATGCCCGGCGCGCAAAGGGCGCGGCGGGTCCGCTTGGACCATCGGACGGTTTTCGCGCGTTCTTTCTTCGTATTCGGTGGGAATCTGCCGGGCGGTTCGATAACCCCACTCCGCCGAGCGGCTGACGGATTCGCCGCACCGGAACCGCGCGGAAAACGACAGCGGCCCCGACCGGATCACCGTTCGGGGCCGCTGGATTCTGCGGGAACATCTGGTTCGAGCACTTCGATTAAGGAATCTGGCAGCCGCCGGTGGCGGGGTTGCACACCTGCCCGGGGGGGCACACGATGGGCGTGCCCTGGCACACGCCGTTGACGCAGCGGTCGTTGATCGTGCAGGGATTGCCGTCATCACACGCGTTGGTGTTGTTGACGTAGGTGCAGCCGGTCGCGGGGTTGCAGATGTCGTTCGTGCAGGGGTTGTTGTCGCTGCAGTTGATGGGCGTGCCGCGGCAGATGCCGTTGACGCAGCGGTCGTTGATCGTGCATGGATCGCCGTCGTCGCAGGCGTTGGTGTTGTTGACGTAGGTGCAGCCGGTGGCGGGGTTGCAGATGTCGTTTGTGCAGGGGTTGCCGTCGCTGCAGTTGATGGGCGTGCCGCGGCAGATGCCGTTGACGCACACGTCGTTGATCGTGCAGGGGTCGCCGTCGTCGCAGGCGTTCGAGTTGCTGATATAGGTGCAGCCGGTGGCGGGGTTGCAGATGTCCGTGGTGCAGGGGTTGTTGTCGTTGCACACGATCGGGGTATGCACGCACTGCCCGTTGACCACCTGATCGATCGTGCAGGGATTGTTGTCGTTGCAGCACGTGGTGCCGAACACGGCGAGGAAGGCCACCAGGTCGTTGGTGTTGATCACGTTGTCGCCGTTGAAGTCCCCGGGGCAGGGGCACACGGCGCGGTCGCCCCCGAGGGGATGGCCCGCCACGGCCACGGGTGCCACGGACACACCGCTCGCGGCGGTCGCGGCGGGGGTATCAACCCCATCGGCCATGCTCGGCGTACGCGTCAAAAGCGATACCGCAAGGAGGGTGACGACGGAGCCCAGACCCATCCACAACGCCGGTGCGGTGATTTGCTTCATTGGCTTTCTCCCTTGGTGCGGCGGCGGCACGAAAGGCCTCCGCCGCTTCAATGCAGACTACCCCAAGATCGGGTGTCGGCAAGGGTCAACGTCGAAAGTCACGGCACTTGGTGGGGATCGCCGGGCCTGTTTCGGCGCTCATACCCTTCTCCGATGCCCGAACAGGACACCACCAAAGCCGACGCTGCGTGGGCCGCACGACTGCGGGAGAAGGGCCTGCGCGTGACGAGGGCGCGGTTGGACATCCTGCGCGTCCTCAGCGCTTCCCCCTCTCCCCTGCAGGCCCAGGACGTGCTGGAGGCACTGAACGACGCTCACGCCGACCGCGTGACGGTGTATCGGACCTTGAACTCGCTGATCGAGTCGGGCATCGCCCACAAGGTCGACCCCGGCGACCGCGTGTGGCGCTACGGCCTGATGGCCTCTCACGGCGTCGCCGGAGCGCCCGGCGGCCACGCCCACGACGGGCACGCCCACTTCGTCTGCGACGAGTGCGGCACGGTGCGCTGCCTCGAAGACGCGACCATCAAGGTGTCGCTGGGCGGCAAGGGCGAGGGCGAGAAGTTCAAGGTCACCCAGCGCGACGTCTACCTGCACGGGACGTGTGAGAAGTGCCTGGAGGAGTAGCGGCGGCCGCAGGGCACAAAGCACAAAGCACAAAGCACAAATGAGGACAGCCCCCCGGTTGACCCCGAGTTGTCGTCCGAATATGTGCTTTGTGGTTTGTGATCTGTGCTTTAAGCGTCAGCCTACGCCGCCAGCGGCCGCGTGTCGTGCGGGCTGGTGTTCAACCGCGCCAGCGGGAACACGTAGGGATCATCGAGTTCGGCCTCGAGTTCGTTCAACTGCAGTTGCATCTGGTTGAGCCGTTGCTCGATGCCGCGGGCGATGGTCAGGGCGTCTTCGACCTGTTCCATGACCGGTGCCACGGCGGCGCCGAACACGCCGCCCTCGGGGAACTTCAGCGGGCCGCGCCCGGACGAGTCTTTGCGCGCCTTGTGGGCGTCCGCGTTGGCACGCCCACCCGAACGGTGCTCGGGGCGGGGCTGCTGGCTGCTGGAAGGATCGAGGTGTAGACGGTCCATCGCGGGGTCTCCGATGCGGTTGACCCGCCCAACGCGGAGAAGTTCCGGGGGGGCGGATCGGGTCGGGCCCGCGTCGGCGTCCGTGCCGGGCGGTCCCGGAAAGTCCATCGGACTGAAAAACCCTCTTCATCAGCGGCCCAGGCGTCGTTCTGGGGCATGCTCCGGCGACAGCCGATAAAGGCCGCGGCCCGAAACGGGCGAATCCACGATTGATCGGACGAGCGCGAAATCCCCTGAGCGGGTCATGTGGAAGTGGGCGAGTGGTCAGGTGGTCGGGTGGATCGCGCCGTAAGCGATTTCCCAGTTTCACCGCCCGATCTTCGCCTCGGTCCCCGCCCGAACCCGCGCCAGGTTCGCTCTGTGCTTCCACACCACCAGACAGGCCGCGAGGGTGCTGACGATGAGATACGGCGTCACGCCCTCCCATGACACGCCGCCACGGGGCCAGGCTGCCAGGCGCAGAACCGCGATGGAGACGGGCAGCGAACACGCCGCGGCACACGAGGCGACGCTCACCATGCGCGTGGCCTTGACCAGCACGAGCCACACCGCCAGCGCGATGATCGCGGGGAACGTGACGCCGACATACGTCGCCAGCATCACGCCGAAGCCCGTGGCGACTCCTTTACCACCCTTGAACCGCAGCCACAGCGGGAACATGTGACCGAGGATCGCGGCGGCCCCAACCCCGAGCCACGCCCACGCGCTGTGCGCCGGCAGATCGCGCACGCCCAGCACGCCCATCCACAATCCCGCGCCGACCACAGGCAGCACCCCCTTCAGGAAATCAAGCCCGAAGCACAGAAATCCCCACTTCCGCCCCAGCACCCTCCCCGCGTTGGTGGCCCCGATGTTCTTGCTGCCGTGCTGACGGATGTCGGTGCCGCGAGCCAGGCCGATGAGCAAGCCGAAGGGGATCGAGCCTAGGAGATAGGCGAGCAGCGCGAGGAGGGACCATTGGGCGGCGGGGTTCACGCGGAGAAAATAGCGAGAACTGAGATCAGCGTGCGTTGCCCGAGGGGAGTTTCTCGCCGTGGGCGCTCAGGCTCTCGAGATAGACCTCCATCGCCTCACGCATGTTCTGCACCGCTTCGTCGAGCGTATCACCTTGAGAATGGCACCCCCGCAGCGCAGGGCAGAAAACGTGAAAACCCCCCTCCGCTTCGCGTTCCAGAATCACGGTGTACCGGTGGGTCGTCAAAGTGGGGCTCCTGTGATCGATTTCTCAAAGAATGGTAGCGCGTGCCGCCCCGCGTTCACTCCCGCTTCAGCATCACCTCAACAAACCCCAAGAACCCGGCCAAGCCCTGGTGGGCACCGCCCGCCGCAGGCTCTTCGGTCGGCGTTGCGTTCCATGTCAGCACACTCGCCGGCGCGAGGCTGGGCGGCTCCAACGGTTCGTACCGCGTGGGCCACGCGGCACGGAACCGGCCCGCCGAGAAGAGTGTTCGGGCCTCGTGTTCCGCCTCGTCCTCCGCGTCTTTGCCGGCGCGCTGCGTCAGCGTGACGTCCTTCGCCGCGAGGCTGATCGTCGGCGTGACCGCCACGAGCGTCGCCGCTTCGGTCATGGTGGATTGTGCCGTCCATGCCGCGCCGCCCGGTGCCGGCGCATCGGTCCAGGCAGGGATCGAGCGCACGATGTTCGTCGGGGCATCGCGCATCACCCGGAACGCCACGCGGAGCCGTTCGCCCATGACCTTGCCTGTCGGGCGCAGCCACGCGTGGACGATCAGCCGTGCCCCGGCGGGGACGGCACGGGCGGAATCCGGCGGGCACGCGGCGGCGCTGTGGGCCGCGCCCGCCGCAAGAATCGGCTCCAACCGTCCTTCACGCAGGGCCGTATCGTCGCTCATCCCCTCGGGCAGCCGCTCGCGTTCCAGGAACATCACGGCGTGGTGCAACGCCATCCGCTTGCGGGCCATCAGTTCCCACGACGACACCCACGCCGGCTCGCGCAGCATCGTGTCGATCTCGAGCCGCGCGTAGACAAGCCCGCCGTCCGCGGGCACGTCAACCCGAGGCGAGAGCAGCACGCCATCGGGCGCACCCATCTGCCACCCGGCGTTCCGCGTCACCGGCGATGGCGCATCCTTCGGATCGCCCTCGGGACGGGCACCGTCGAGCCACGCCAGCAGGTCGCGCCGCTCATCTTCGGTCAGCGTCGGGTCGTGCTTCCACGCGAGTGTCTTTTCGCCCTCGCCCGTCGCTGGGCGCGCGTCCCACGGCGGCATCAGCCCCGCCCGCACCACCGCCGCGATCATCGATGAGCGACCCGACACCGCGCGGTACGTCTCCAGCGAGAACGGCGAAGGCCCGCCGTTGAAGTGGCACGATTCGCAGCGTTCGCGCACGATCCGCGACACGCGGTTGTGGTACGTCACGCTCATCCCTGCAGTCTCGCCCTTCTCGGGCGGATCGACGGCACAGCCGGGCGACCATGTCGCCGAGACCGGCACCGGGCGCCCCGCCAGCACCGCCTCGATCGCATCGCGGAGGAACGTCCGCTTCGCCTCTGCTAGCGCCGAGCCGACGCCGAACTGGTCGTCCACCGCGCCGCGGTACGCCAGCGTCCGCCCCGCATCGATCACCAGCACCTCCGACGTTGTGCGCGGCGTGATGGCCCGCCTCACCACCCGCTCGGCATCCGGCACGTACAGCCCGGCCCAGCGCAGGTCCTTGTTCTGCTGGCGCATCTCGGGCTCGGTGTCGGTGTCCGAGACATTCACCAGCGCGAAGCCGACACCTTTGGGGAGGTACTCGGTCGCGATGCCTGCGAGCCGCGGCCCATAGCGCGATGACAGCGGGCACGTCGCCGAGGTGAGGCACAGGACCATCGCCTTGCGGTCTTTCAGTGCTTCGCTGAGCGTCGGGCCTTTGGCATCGAAACCCAGGAGCGGCATGTCGGGCACGAGCGTGCCGATGGCGCACGTCTTGGGATCGACCTCGTGGGCGAGCAGGCTGAGGAAAGGGTCCGAGCCCTGCGCGTGTGCATGCCGCTGCGTCGGCACGAGCAACGCCGCGAGAAGGGCCAACGCCGCCGAGATGAGACGGGTGCGGGGGGAGGGCATCCAATGAGGCTACCCGAGAAAACCCGAGATGCAATGCGCAGTCTCTGAAACGAACCCGAAGCGCGAGCGAGGGCCATCGGACATCACCCCGTGATCACCGCGTCTTGCGAGACGGACAGTGGCCCTCGCTTGCGCTTCGGGTTCGTATGCGACGACCCGTCACTCCAGCATCTTCGCCGCGCGGCGCATCAGGTCCGGTAGTTTGTCCAGCGCGGCGAGGATCCGCATCGTCTGCCGGGCCGGGCGGGCCGGGTAGCCCACCCAGGATTCGCCCGCGGGGATGTCGTCCATCACCCCCGAACGCGCCCCGATCTTGGCCCCGCGCCCGATCACCTTCCCGTCGGCGATTCCCACGCCCCCCGCGAGCGTCACGCCGTCTTCCAGCACCACACTGCCCGCGAGCGCACAGCAGCCGCAGACGATGCAGGCGTTGCCGATGCGGCAGTTATGGGCGATCTGCACGAGGTTGTCGATCTTGGTCATCGAACCGATGCGGGTGGAGCCGAACTTGCCGCGGTCGATGGTGGTGTTGGCACCGATCTCGACGTGGTCGCCGATGACGACATCACCGATGTGGGGAATCTTGATGATGCCGCGCCCGTCCGGGCTGGGGCGGTAGCCGAAACCATCGGACCCGATGACCACGCCGGGGTGGATGATGCACGAGTTCCCGATGCGGCAGCGGTCCTGCACCACCACGCCCGCGTGCAGAACGGTGTCCGCCCCGATGCTGACACGCGACCCGATGACCGTCTGCGGATGGATCACGGCGTGCGCACCCACCACGCTCCCCGGGCCGACGACGACGTGCGCGCCCAGCACCGCCGTGGGGTCGATGCGGGCTTCGGGGTGGACGCTGCGATGCCCCGGCGTCGTCGGGCCCGCCATCGGGTCGGCGGCGAGTTCCGTCAGCAGGTCGATCATCGCCAAGTCGGCGTCGGGCACGATCAGCAACGCACGGGGCGGCCCGCCCTTCACCCCATCGAAAGCGCCCGCCGATTCGTCCCACGCCTTGCGCGAAACAAGTGCGGCACCCGCTCGACTCCCCCCCCACCGCGTCGCGTGCCGCGCTTCACGGATGAACGTGAGCGCGTCCGGGCCGGCGTCCTCCAGCGAATCGAGCCGTGACAGCGCGAGATCCCCCGGGCCGACCAGTTCGGCACCGAACCGGGCCGCCAGTTGGCCCGTCGTCCACGATGGCACAGGGGAGTTCGGCGGGGTCATCGGGCCTCGCGTAGACAGCGACGGAGGACGACGAGGATCAGTTGGGCTTTGCACCGGCGGGCTTCGCCGCGGGCGCAGCGCCGGATGCGGGGGCGGGGGCGGGGGCGGGGGTTGCTCCGGACGAGCCAGCCATGCCCGTGGCCTTGAACTCATTGTTCATCTGCGAGGCGATCTGGTCCGAGACGTCAATGTCCGCCGCGGCGAACATCACCCGCTTGTTCACCATCGCCGCCTGGGCCTGCTGAGGGTTGGCGTCTTCGGGGATCTTTTCCTTGCTGTCGTCGACGACGATCAGGTCGTACCCGTTCTTCTTGGCGAACTCGCGGGTGGCGTCGCCGATCTTTTCGTACAGGTCGACCTGCAGCGACTTTTTCTTCTCTTCCGCCAGCACCTTGGCGGCCTGCGCCTCGGCCTGCACCTGGGCGGTCATGCGGAGCACTTCCTCTCGCTTGCTGACGTACGAGGGGCTGCCCTTCACCAGGATGTCGAGTTCGGTCCGCCCCTGCTTCAGGGCCTTGGCCTTGTCGTTGACGTTGTCCTCAAGCCCTTTAAGGAACTTCTCGAGTTGCTGCTCGCGGAAGACTTTCTCGTCGAGTTGATCGAGGATCTTGTTGAGGTCGATGGAGCCGACCTTGCCGCCCGCCGCACGGGCCGAGGGGGCCAGGGCAAGCGAGGCAAGGGCGACGACCACGACGCTGATCCACATGAGGACGGGTTGTTTCATCTGCATGATCGGGGGCTCCGGGGACTGGCTTTTCGCAAGTGAGAGTTCGTTCTGAATACGCCCGAGGCGACGGCTGAAGGCCAGCGCCCCGAGGGGAGATCATGGTACGGCGTCGGCGTCACCGCCGCCCGCGTCCTCCTTGGGGCGTCCGAGCCGAAAACCCGGTCACTGCCCCAGCGCCCGCAGCACCACCGTCGCGTACGCCCCGCGCGGCAGGGTGAACCGCAACGTCCGCTTCCACAGGGCGCTGTTGGTCGAGAGTTCGTCCGGCTCGGGGTCGCTCAGGCAGTGACCGGAAGCGCGCGCGCAGAGGTGGCGATCGGCGCACCCGAACGCCGGGCGGCGCAGGCCGGGGATTCGGAGATCATCCACGAACAACCCCTCTCCGGCGAGCACCGACTCGAGCGCCGGGCCCCACGGCTCGTGGAGCGTCAGGCCCGCGCCGGGCGTGGGAACGCGGAGCGTTTGCCACGCTTCATCAAGCGACGCCGCCGGCGGGAAGTGCATGGCCCCGAACTCGTCATCGGCCTCGAAGCACTTCGGGCTGGCACGCCGGGCGAGGGCCGATGCCGTCGCGTTCCACAGCCAAGATTGATATGCCTCGACGGCCATCTGCTGCATGAAGTGCGGCAGGGCGGCGAAGGCGTCTCTTGGATCCCGTCCCGCGGCGAGGGATTCGATCGCCGCACGCTCGGGCCTGCGTGCCAGCAGCGGGAGCATGTCATTCCAGTGGCCCCAGTGGGTGGCGGCGGCGCGGGTGAAATCTCGCCATGAGCCGGTGTCTTTCCGCGCGGGGGTCGCCAGCAAGAGTTTCAGCGCGCCGTCGAAATCACCCGCGATCAGTTTGCGTGCAGCGAAGCCCTCGCCGTGGCGCGCCGAGCCGAAGCGCTGGTCGCCGAAGTAGTTGATGAAGAGCAGGTCGCTCGGCGAGTCCGGGTGCTGGAGGGCGCGGAGGCGCTGGTCCATGGTGCCGAAGTCGCGGCGCTGCAGGCGGCGGACGACGACCTCGAAGGTGTTGAAATCGATGATGTCCGCCGAGGCGGGGACGGGGGAGAAGCCCGAGCGGGTCGCGCTCCAGCCCTGACCGGTCGGCTTGTCGGGCATCGCCGCGGCCCCGGCGCGGGAATCAACGCGCAGCGAGACCAGTTGCGTGGTGACGGCGTGCCGGTCTTTCAGCCCCGTGTAATCCACTTGCCCGGGCTTGACCTTCATCGCCCGCGCGAAGTAGGCGCACGCGTCGGGCGTGGTGATGGAGGTCTTGGTCAGCCGGTAAACGGCGTGCAGGGCCATGGGCGACCACTGGGGCTGGACGCCGCCAAGGAACTCGGGGGACACGACCTCGTCCACCACGAAGTCCTCAGGGATGCGCCGGATGGTCATGCGGGTGATGGTACGGCTGGCATCAGCCGTGTGGGGGACAGCCAGAAATCGCGCCGGCGCGCCCCGGGGCTGGATGTTTCCGGAACCGCGCCGAGAAGGCCTGACGCCTGGTTGAAGTCCGCCACAGGATTCGACGATCTTTGGCCTCTCGCGCCTTTGTTCTTCTCGCGGGCAATCGAAACAAATAGATTCGCGGTTGTCTTCGTTGAGCCAACCATGAGAACTCCCTTATCGATCCGAATCGCGGCAGCCGCGCCATTGCTCGGCACAGGGGTTCCGGCGCGAGCGGCCGATCTTCCGGTCGGCTTTGTTGAGACGCCGCTGAACATCTCCTTCACCCAGCCGGTGGGCGTGACGTTCTCGGCGTCGGGCCGGATGTTCGTGTGGGAAAAAGGCGGCAAGGTGTGGATCGTCGAGAACGGCGTGAAGGCCGGGACGCCGCTGGTCGACCTGACGCAGGAGGTCGGCGACTGGCGCGACTTCGGCCTGCTGGGCTTTGCGCTCGACCCCGACTACGAGACCAACGGGAGGTTCTACCTCTCGTATGTCGTGGACTACCACCACGCCAAGTTTTTCGGCACGCCGAACTACAACCCCGCAACGGACGAGTACTTCACAGACACCATCGCTCGGGTGACCCGGTACACGGCGACCAGCGCCAGCGGCTTCCGCGTCGCCGACCCCGCCTCGCGCACCGTCCTCATCGGCGAAAGCCTCACCACCGGCATCCCGATCCTGCACCAATCTCATGGCCCCGGAGCGCTCCAGTTCGGCAACGACGGCACCCTGCTCGTCGCGTGCGGCGACGGCGCGAGTTTCTCCGTCGCCGATGACGGCGGACCGATCGAAGGCTCCTCCAACACCGGCCTCGTCGACGGCATCATCACCCCGCAGCAGGACGTCGGCGCGTACCGCTCGCAGCAGGTGGATTCGCTCAGCGGCAAGGTGCTGCGGATCGACCCGACCACGGGCAACGGGGTGCCGACCAACCCGTTCTATGACGCCGCCCAGCCTCGGGCGGCGCGGTCGCGGGTGTATGCGCTGGGGCTGCGGAACCCGTTCCGGTTCGCGGTGCGCCCCGATGCCCATGGGCTGCGTCATGCCGGGCCGGGCACGCTGACGATCGGCGACAACGGGTGGAACGTGTGGGAAGAACTCAACGTGGTGAAGACCGGAGGCGAGAACTTCGGATGGCCGCTGTTCGAGGGGCACGACCCGCAGCCGCTGTACCAGTCGCAGGGCACGCTCAACCCGTTCGCGCCGAACCCGCTGGCGGGCGGTGCGTGCGCGCCGTTCGTTCCGTTCGCTTGGCTTTGCGTGCAGGACGCGCAGGGCACGCCGAGTTTCCCCAACCCGTGCAACCCCGGCGTACAACTGCCCGCCACGCTGCGCCGCTTCGACCAGACCCGCCCCGCCATCGACTGGGGCCACGACGGCGGGCCGGCGCGGGTGCCCGCGTTCTCCTCGGGCAACCCCGTCAGCATCATCATGGGCACGCCGGGCTGCCCGGTTCTCGGGAATGACTTCGGCGGCAATTCATCGATTGGCGGCGCGTGGTACCCGCCGACCGGCGTGTATCCCTCGAACTACCTCGGCACCTATTTCCACGCCGACTTCGTCGCGGGGTGGATCAAGTCGCTGGTCTTCGATGTCAATGACAACCTCGTCTCGGTGCGTGAGTTTGCGCTGGCGGGCTCGTTCCCCGGCATCGTCTCGCTCGCGGTGAACCCGGCCGATTCGCTGCTGTACTTCATTCAGTTCGACTTCGGCGGCGGGGCCGAGGTGTACAAGATCGAGTACGTCTCGAATCTCCCGCCCATCGTGTCTGCGGCGGTGGTCGGGAACAACTACGGCCCTTCGCCGCTGGCCATCCAGTTCTCCAGCGCCGGCACCAGCGACCCCGAGGGGTTGCCGCTGCAGTACGAATGGAACTTCGGCGACGGTTCGCCGGTTTCGACGCAGGCCAACCCAACGCATGTGTTCGCGATTCCGGGGCGCCGCCCGGCACGCTTCGATGTCACGCTCAAGGTGCGCGACTCCGGCGGGCTCGAGCGCGCGGCGTCGCTCATCGTCTCGCCCAACAACACGCCGCCGGTGGTGACCATGACCAGCCCGGTGGACGGGGCGCTCTTCCCGCCAAACGCCAGCACCGTCGTGCCCATGACCTCGCAGGTCTTCGACGCGGAGGACTTGGGGGCGCAACCGACCTGCCGCTGGAACGTCCTGCTGCACCACAACACCCACGTTCACCCCGAGCCGGAGGTCACGACCTGTTCATCGTCGGCGGTCGTCAGCGGCGCCCACGGGGCCAACGACGAGGTCTTCTACTTCGAGTTCATCCACACCGTCACCGACGCTTACGGCCTCTCAACCACCGTTTCGCATTCGATTTTCCCCGATCTGCCCGCCTGCCCGGGCGACATCAACCGCGACGGCGTGACCGACACGCGCGATCTTGTGAAGTTGATCTCCCGGTTCGGTCAGTCCGGATCGCTTGGGCTCCAGGGCGACCTGAACTTTGATGCCGCGGTGAACACCCTCGACCTGCTGATTCTGCTCGGCGGTTTCGGGTGTCCGGTGGCACCGACGGCCGGGCCGCGCCCGTGAGGCAGCGGCATGGCGCAACGCATGAGACGACACGCTGAGTCGTGCCATCGCTTCGCGTCCGCGCGAAGCCGTACCGACGGCGCAGATCACTGCCCACGCACGGCTTGTCTCGGGAGCCAAGCCGCGGCACGTTGGCGGCCACCTCGGTTGGTTGTGAATCACGCCGAGATCGACAGCGCCGGGCGCTTCTCACCCGCGCCGGCCTGCCCGGCGAAATCTGGCTGTCGCGTCGGGGCCGTCTGCGGCACGCGCCCGAGCGATTCGGCGGCCTCGGCGAGCGGGTCGCGCCCCGCGGCACGCTCCGCCGCGATCTTTTCCATCAGCATCACCCAGGTGTCGCGCTCGAACTCCATGAGGCCGATCACCTCGTCGACCTTCTTCAGGTCCTTTTCGAGTGAGCCCTCGGTGAGGCGGGAGTACATGTAGGTGTAGAGGCCGATGAGGCGGTCGCACAGTTCGGGGTTGGCCGAGCGATCGATGGTGTTGATCAACTCCATGATGATCGCCTTGGCCTGGGTGAAGCCGCTGTAGACCTCTTCCCAGTTCTTTTTGGCCAGCGCGTCGCGCCCGCCGCGCATGAACCGCAGCGACCCTTCCAGCAGCATGAGGCGGAGTTCCTCGCGGCTGGCGGTCATGACCTTGGTGCGGAAATATGGGTTGTTGACGTCGAACTGCATCGACCAGTGCTATCGGACGCCCCACCCCCCGGCTTGATGGATAACTCGCGCGGGACGCCAAGTGGTGCCCGCCGCGCAAACCCGAACCCCGAATACCCCCCGAACCGAACAAAGCCCGCCCGCCCAGACCGCCGCCCGTCCTCCGGTATACTCTTCCCCCCCTATGGCCAAGGCACGCGAAATCAAGAAGCGGATGAAGGCGGTCGGAAACATCCGACGCATCACCAAGACCATGCAGATGATCGCGACGAGCAAGTTCGCCAAGGCGCAGCAGCGCGCCACGGCGAGCAAGCCCTACGTCGAGGGCATCTTCGATCTGGTGACCGAACTCGCGGCCAAGGCCGGGAACATCACCCACCCGCTCATCGCCGGACCCGAAGGCGGCAAGGCCAAGCCCGGCGCCAAGACGCTGCTGCTGCTCATCACCTCCGACCGCGGCCTGTGCGGGCCGTACAACTCCAGCATCCTCCGGGCCTTCTTCCGCACGCTGAAGGAATCCGGCGGCGCCGAGAACTTCATCGTCGAGGTCGTCGGTCGCAAGGGCGTCGGCACACTGGCCTACAACAAGGTCACGCCCGCCCGCACGCACACCTTCGGCGACACGCCCAAGTACGAGAACATCGAGGGCCTGGCCCAGCAGTACATGGACCAGTTCACCAAGGGCGAGATTACCGCCGTCAAGATTGTCTCGATGCGGTTCATCAGCACCTCGCGCCAGCGCCCCGAGGTGATGCAACTCCTGCCCTTGAAGCCGCCGACGACTCCGGGGGGCGCGGAAGCCGCCGCGGCCCCCAAGGGCCCCACGGTGCAGTACGACTTCACCCCCGAGCCGGCAGAACTGCTCGCCGACCTGCTGCCCGCGACCGTCAAGGCCACGCTCTACCAGATCTTCAACGACGCGATCGTCAGCGAGCACGTCGCCCGCATGATCGCCATGAAGAGCGCCACCGACGCGGCGGGCAAGATGGGCAAACTCCTCAACCGCCGCTACAACCGCGCCCGCCAGAGCCAGATCACCACGGAACTCACCGAGATCATCTCGGGTGCCGCGGCGCTGGAGTAGGCCGTCAGAAGGTGGATCTAACGGGTGGCATGCTCACGCGAGTGTGTGCATTCCACCCGCCGAGCAGGCAGCCCCTTCAAAAAAGCTCAAGGCGTTAAGGAGCCCGCTGCCGCATGGCGATCCGAAAACTGGAGTACTATGAAGGGGCGGCACTCTACCGGCTGATTCGTTCGCTGGGAGAGGTTCGGGTACGTGTGGACGATGGGTCTGTTGTCCTCGACGATCAAGTTCGCGTGTTCTTGAAGTACTGCACCCGTACGAGAAGCCCCTGGTCATTCACATTCTCCGGAGCGGAGCGACGCGCCCTTGGGAAGCACTCAGCCACCATTCGAGTCCTCATCGGGCTCGTTTGCGGCTCGGACGGAGTTGCGGCGCTTGAGTACGCAGATCTATTCGACGTCGCCGGGGACGGTGAAAATCAGATTGCGGTATCTTGCTGCCGAGGATACGACGAGTATTATACGATCAGCGGACCCGTGAAGGAATTGGCGAGAAAGATTGCGCCTGCGGCATGGAACAGAGTCCTAGTGACAAGGGGCTGAAATGAATCACTGCGAACAAGTCCTCGCCCTACTCAGAGTGCAAATCGGTCGCGACGATGAAGTCACGGACATACACACGACCGCCGGAGAGGTCGCAAAGAAGTGGGTCGACCCGGCTAGCGGGGGCAAGGAAGAAACTAATGGCCTCATCTATGGCCTTGTCCAGAGCGGAAAGACCGGCGTCCTCACGGTCACCGGCGCCATCGCGGCCGACACCGGGTACAAGACAATCCTGATCCTGACCTCCGACATCGATCCTCTTTATCTGCAGACCTTTGGTCGTATTCAGGAGGCCTTTCCGGGAATGGACGTCCTTGGTAAGGCGGACATTCGAGACGACGCTTCGCTCGTGAAGCGTCTTCGTGGTGCAACATGCGCCATCGTCATGACTAAGAACGGGAGATTGCTGGCCACGCTCGTCGAAGCCCTCAAGAAAGGCAACGTCCGCGGACTTTCGTGCGTAATCATCGACGATGAGGCGGATCAAGCCAGCCTCAACACTAAGGCGAGCCATGCCAGCGGCTCCGTTTCTCCAATCAATCAGCGGATTGCTGAGCTCAGAAGATTTTTCCACAAGAACACATATGTGCAGGTCACGGCAACCCCGCAAGCTCTCTTTCTCCAAGACCCAACCCACGCGTTCAGGCCAAAGTTTACAGTGCTAAGCGAGCCTGGGCGTGCGTACGTCGGCGGGGCCGATTTCTTCAGCGACGGTTCGAGTTTGGTCAAGGAATTCCCGCTTAACGACATTACGGCTCTCACGGGCGGAGCCCAGCCAATGGCGTCGCTGAGATTGCCAACCTCCTTACTGCAAGCGCTCGACATGTTCATGGTCGGCGCGACGTTCAAGAGGTCGAGCAATCCTAACGACAACTGCGCATTTCTCTGTCACGTTAGCACCAAGACGTCCGACCATCGGTACATCGTCCAACTGCTCCAGCAGTATCGGCTGGAACTGATCGATGCCACGCGAACAAACCATGCCGCAACCCGCGCACGCTTGAGGGCAGCGTACGATGAACTTTGCTCGACATCGACGAACTTGGCGTCGATGCCGTTCGACGACATCATTAAGAGCCTTACGTTTCTCGCTCCAGGAGCCGCCGTGAAGCTCGTAAACGGCGAGACGGACGAAGATGTTGCCGTGCGCGCCCCATACAACCTCTTTGTTGGCGGTAACAAACTGGGTCGGGGCGTCACCATCAAGAATCTTCTTGTCAGCTACTACGGGCGGAATCCGAGGAAGCCGCAGGCCGATACCGTTCTCCAACACGCGCGAATGTACGGCTATCGGCGTGGTGATTTGGGTCTTCTTCGCCTCTTTCTCCCTCCCGAGCTTCATGCAGTGTTCCGTGCGATCGACCGAATGGAAACGAGCTTGCGCGACCTGATCCAGCGAGAACCGAGCGAGGAGTTCAGGGGCGTGTACGTCCAAGACCCGGTTAGCGCAACCCGCCGGAACGTGTTGGTACCAGGTGCGATTGGCACGTACACCGGCGGCGGCACCTATAACCCTGCTCAGGTGTTGCGCGATGCATCGATTGCGAAGGCAACGAAGTTTATCGACGATGCACTCAGAACCGTGGGGGACAAGCAGTGGGTCGAAATGCCGATGGACAAAGTACGAGAAATCATCGAGCACACACGTCCCGATCCTGCCGCGAGCGAGCATGTGTGGAACGCGCATGCGGTTGCAGGATCAATCACGCAGTATGCAAAGCTGCTTAATCAACAAACTGCGTATGTCTACGTCGATCGAGGTCGTAGGCTCCGCGAAAGTCGGCGTGAGACGCAAGGCATTCTGGACGGCGGAGAAGCTGGCACTGTCCCGCCGGACAAGTTGACCCTCTTTATGCTTCGACTGCTACCGGGGCAGGGCGAGCATGATGCCTGGTGGCCGCAGATTCGATTCCCGGCTGGTAGATATGCGCTCGCCTTCGCAGTTTAGCCGCAGGCGGTTTGATTTACCGCGAGACTGCTGGAGAGCACCTTCGCGTGTCGCCGGATAAACTCCGGTGGCAGCGCGTTGCCGATCATCATGGCGACCTTGACCTTCCCCAGCGATACAGGGAACTTGTACGACTTCGGGAACGACTGGAGCAAAGCAGCCTCGCGCATCGTAATCGCCCGGTCTGCAGAGGGGTGCAGGAAACGGCCTTTTGAGGGGTTGAAGCAACCGGTTGTAATGGTTGGGGCGGGGGCGTCCCACGCCATGCGCCCGTACACGTCCTTGAAACCGTCGGAGTTCTTGTGGCACTGGAGGCGCAAGCGGCTCGGAAGTGCGGATCGGCTGCCCCCGTTGCGAGGTACGCTCTTGATGCGATCAGCCACCATGCGCGAACGGCATTCGGGCATGTCGTGGAGTGCGTCGCCGCTCGCGCCCGCGATTGGAAGCTTGCCGATCGCCTCGCGCACCGTCCGGACCCTCTTGATCGGTGCAGCGAACTCGACCGCAGAGACCCGGCTCGCGAGTAGTACCAAGCGTCGGCGACGCTGCGGCACTCCGAAGTCGGCGACGTTTAGCACTTCGGCCTTTACCGTATACCCGGCTTCCTCGAGTGCCGCTCGGAACTTCTTCAGCCGGTTGTTTGCGAGCAAGCCGGGCACGTTCTCCATCATCACGCGCTTGGGTCTGAGATCGAGCACAAGACGCTGGAACTCAAAGATCAGGTCGTTCTGCTTGTCGCTGATCCGGCGCGTGCCGTTGTACGTTCGAAGCGTCGAGAAACCTTGGCACGGCGGGCATCCGCCGAGAAGATCGAGTTCTCCCTCGTCAAGCCCGAGCGTCTTCAGGATGTTGTCAGCAGTCACATTGCGGATGTTCTCCGTCCAGACGTGAACCTGCTTGTGGTTGGCCTGATACGCCGCGACAGCGCCCGAATCGATCTCGATGGCCCCGAGCACCTCGTACCCCGCCTGCTGAAATCCGAGTGACATACCGCCGCAACCCGCGAAACAGTCGATCGCGGTGGGCTTGCGTGGCTCGCGCTTCCGTCTCGTGGCTGGCATACCGCGTTAGAATAAGGGCTGCGAGACAGGTTCGCCATTTGCGGCGATTGCAGGGTCGGATCGAGCTAGGCGGCCCGGTTTCGTGTGTGCCGATTCACCCCACCACTTCCTGAATCGCCCGCAGCACCCGCCCATGCAGCGCCGGCGGGGCCACCAGAATCCCCGAGTTCTTCTCCAGCCCGCGCCCGTGCGAGAAATCCAGCGGCATCCCCCGCGCATCGGTCACGGCGCAGCCCGCTTCCACGGCGACCAGTGCGCCCGCCGCGTGGTCCCAGATTCGTTCCACGTAGCCCTTTTTCGACGGCAGGCGCAGGTACAGGTCGGCCTGGCCGCGGGCCACCACGGCGTATTTCGCCTGGCTGTCCAGCCGGGCCGGCTCGGCGGGTTCGCCGAGTTTTTCCAGCACTCTTTCTGATGCGCTGTGGTCGGAGTGTGCGGCCTCGACGCTCTCGCACATCCGCACCGGCTCATCCTCTTCGGGGTCGAGGCGCTTGATGTGGATCGGCTTGCCCGTGGGATCGTTGGCGGGGAGTTCGTACACGCCGCCGCCCTGCTGGGCGATGTAGATGACGCCGGTGTCGTCGGGTTCGTCGAAGGGCCTGCTGAAGTCGCGTGAGAGGTTGGGGCAGCCGAGGACGCCGATGACGGGGACACCGGCCTCGATCCACGCCAGGCTGACGGCGTACTGCTCGCCGCGGAGGAAGCCCTTGGTGCCGTCGACGGGGTCGAGGGTCCAGAAGCCGTGGAGGGTGTCGCCGTGGCGGGTGGGTTCGGCGTTGCCGAGGTCGATGGCGGCGAGGATTTCATCGGGCGAAGCGCCGGCCCACGACGCGTGCGCGGCCTCGACCACGGCGTCGAGCAGCGTGCGGTCCCCGGCGCTGGCAAGTTCGCGCAGCATCGCCGAATCCTCCTCGGCGACCAGCGTGACCTTCCCCAGGGCCTGTTGCAGCGTGTGGGCGACCACCGCCTGGCTGGCGAAGTCGGCCACCGTCACGGGGCTTTTGTCGTCTTTGCTGGCGGAACAAATGGCCTCCCGGCGCGTCTGCACCAGGCGGCAGACACGGCAGGCCAGGGCGACGGCGTTCAGGGCGGCTTCGAGACGGCGGGTTTGGTCGGACATGCAACGAGCATAGTCCGCGCGCGCACCGACGCCGAGAGTCTCTCTGGCTTATGCCCGGCCGCCGAACGCCCGATACGGGTTGATGGGCCGGGCCACGGAGAAACGCCATGAAACAGCGAATGAACCTCGAATCGATCCCCTTCCCGGCGATGCTGGCCGCCGGCCTGGTGCTGTCTGCGGCGGCGATGGCGGGGGCGCAGCAGGTGGGCGGCTGGGTTGGCGCGGCGTATGCGCAGCGGGAGATCGCCGCGGGGCGTGCGCCGGTAGTGATGATTCACCGGGCGCCTTCAGCGAACACCGAAATGTTGGCGCGGGAGGAGAAGGACGTCTCGTCGAGCCTGTCACCTTCGCGCTGAGCGGTCAGGTTTGGCTGGTTGGCGTGCGATGGACAGGGGTGCCGCATTCGGGGCAGACTTCGGCGGTGATGCCGGTGAGGTCGTAGCGGCAATGCACGCAGAGATTCGGCGGATGCTTCGGCCCGACGGCTCCCATGACCGCCGCCGCGAGCCATCGAGCCGGAGGCCACAACTCGGACGCAAGAACAATGCAACCAACGAGCAGGCCAATTGCGGCCGTCCAGTGGCCTGTCAGCGATGCATGAAGGTCCCAGATCGGCGAATCGATCATCCATCCTGCGACAACCACGAGCGCCGACGCAGGCACGAAAAGCAGACCGAGCCACCACCGACGAAGCGGCCCGACGGCCAACACGACCAGCGCCAAGATCACCCAGGCGGTCAATGCGCGGGGCCACCACGATCGAAGCAGTGGCCAGTACCGCTTGCCGTAGAAACCCTCATTGCTGGTGGCCCTCCCGTTGCTGACGAGCGCTGTGATGTCGTCACCAGCACCGCCTTCATCGGTCATATTCTGGCCGATGCTGCGAACGAACACGTCTGCTCCGTCCGTAGTGAAACCTACCTTGACGGGGGAGTCCCAAGCGTCCAACGGAAGCACTCGGCCGCCGTCTGTGGACAGAATCGTGGAGGGGACCCAGTCTCCCAAGGACTTCAGCGTAGATTGCAATCGCGCATCGAGATTTGCCGGCGTGAGGGGTCCATCGCGCTTCGCATCCTCTTGGAGTTGCATCGCAACGTAACGAAGATCAGCGCCGACCCGCACCAAACGATGCCCGCACCAAGGACGGCCCAAACCGTTGAGGAACGGGAGACCGATCAACGCGGCGATGAAACCAAGCAACACGGCAAAGCAGAGGCGCGGGAACATCCGGGAGCCCCACAAGCGAATAGCGTGGAACAAATGGAACTCGGGCTTCACAAACCCAGATACGCCAAGCAAGCCTTGACGGATTCCTCCACGCTCATCGTGGCGGGTTTCAGCACCAGTTCCGGCTTCGTCGGGGCCTCGTACGGATCATCGATCCCCGTGAACCCCTTGAGTTCGCCGGCGCGGGCCTTCTTGTACAGGCCCTTGGGGTCGCGGACCTCGCACACCTCGATGGGGGCGTCGACGAACACCTCGATGAACTTCAGGTTGGCCTTCTCGTGCACCATGCGGGCCTTCTCGCGGTCCGCGGCGTAGGGGCTGATGAAACTCGTCAGCGTCACCATGCCCGAGTCGGCGAAGAGTTTGGCCACCTCGCCGATGCGACGGATGTTCTCGGCGCGGTCCTCGGCGGAGAAGCCCAGGTTGTTGTTCAGCCCGAAGCGGATGTTGTCGCCGTCGAGGCGGTAAGAGGGGATGCCGCGCTGGACGAGGACCTGCTCGAGGGCGCTGGCGATGGTGGACTTGCCCGAGGCCGAGAGGCCGGTGAACCACATGGTGCAGCCCTTGCAGTTGAGCGCTTTCCAGCGCTCGTCGCGGGTGAGATTGCCGTCGTGCCAGTGGATGTTGGTGGATTTGGGGGCGTTCATGGGTGAGGATGGTAGCGGGCGAAGACGTGAAAGAAACGCCCGAGAACACCGCTTTTTCAATACCCGATCAGCCGGGCCACCGCCGCGCCGCCCGGAACCTTCCGGGCAAGGCGGCTAATGATGGACCTGACGCGGTCGCGTTCGGAACCCTCTGGGATGATCCACGCCGCCATCGGCAGCCACAGGACCATTAGCACTCCAACACACACGCCCAGTTTGGTCATGGAAACGACGCCCGGCGTCCACGGCCCGAGGTAGGTCGCGCACACCCAACCCAGCAGCGCGACGGGCACGGTGCTCAGGAGCGGGCGGGCGTAGACGCTGATGATCTGGTCGCGGAAACGCACGCCGACCAGCCGCTTGATGAGAAGCGGGTAGTACACGCCGAACACCGCCGCGTTCAGGACCGTCGTGACGACGGCGGCGAGCAGGACGTGGTAGACATCAAAGCCGCCGGTGGTCGCACGCAGCACGAGCCATGTCACCATGTACTTCAGCACCGTCATCAGGAGGAGCGCCGGGGCAAACCGCTTCACGTGGCCCATGCCGAACAGGATCGTCGTTGCGGCGAAGCCCGCCTCGGTGATCACGATGCCCGGGGCGAGGATGAGGAAGAAGACCCAGCACAGTTCCACAGCCTGCGACAGCGGCACGCCGGCCTTGATGAGGTCCGGGTCATTCGCGAGTTGCTTGCCCAGCCAGGCGTTCATCAGCGCCCCGGTGAACACCGCGATGAGGACCGTGCAGATGCTGGTGATGGCCGAAGTCGCCTTCATCGCGGTCAGCAGCAGGCGGCGCACGGCGTCGTGGTTGCCGCGGGCGTGGAGGTCGGCGGTGATGCCCTCGGCGCCGAACGAGACGCCCCCGCCGAGGATGCGGGCGTAGCCGCGGAGTTGCTGGGTGATCTGGTAGATGCCGTTGAAGAGCGCGCCGAAGAAGTGGTTCAGGAGGATGTGGTCGGCCATGTAGTACACCTGGTTGGCCACCGGGATGGACGACGACCAGCCGAGCGAGGCGGTGTAGTGGCTCAGGGTTTCGCGGTCGATCAGGCTCCGGGTGGCGCGGGCATCGGGCTCGACGAGCCGCGCCCGCCACCAGCAGACCGTCAGGTGGGCGACCCGAAGCGCCAACCGCGCCAGCAGGAACGCGATGAGTTGGTGCTCCTTGGAGATCGGCAGGACGTAGAGCACCGGGACCAGCGCGATCAGGTCCTGGATGCGCTCGAAGGTGCGGTGGACGTTGTTCTCCACAAGCCGGTGCGCGGCGAGGAACATATTCACCCACGGCCCCATGCCCAGCATGAGCACGAGCATCGCGCCCTCGGTCAGGACCATCGTCAGCATCTCGCGCTCGGCCCCGGCCGGGTATTTCAGGCCGTACAGCACGGCCGGCACCGCGGCGGCGGTGATGAGCACACCGACGAACGCCGACAGCAGCGAGACCGCGACGCCGTTGGAGAACGCGCGCCGGCGCGCGGTCGGGTCGGTCGAGGCCCAGGCGGTGGCGAGTTCCTTTGTCAGCACGGGCTGGAGCACGTCCTGAAACGGCCAGCGGCACAGGCTGATGAGCATGAACAGCCCCCACATGGCGATGCCGAACGCCCCGATCATCATCGGGGTCATCAGCAGTCCGACGAGGAGGAAGATCGCGAAGCGGGAGTAGTTGAGGGCCGCGAGCAGGACCATCCGCGACGCCGCGCGCTGGCCCGACCCGGTGTGGTGGCCGGGATCATCGGGGAGGTGGTTGGCGGGCGATGTGCCGGCGGTCATGTTCGATGACTGTATCGGTTGTGCCGCACCCCCGGGTTCGGCTTGGCGTGAAAGAACCCCGAGCGTCAGCGGGTGGGCCGTCGGGCACTGAAGCCGGATCGACCCGCTCGCTCACGCTCGGGGTTCGGTTGTTTGAATCAGCGGCGAAACTCAGACGTTGTCGTCGCTGTCATCCTGTGGCTGGGGGGGCATCGGCTGCGGGGGCATCGGCGGCCGGGGCCGCTCGCGCTCTCTTTGCGGCGGGCGGTCGCCATCGGCATCGTCCGGACCCCGCCGGTGCATGCGCCGCTCATCGGGTCCGCCACGCCCCGCGAACTCGCGCGGGCCTTCGGGGCGACGACGGCCTTCAGGGCCGCCGCGATCCTCGGGACCCCTCATTCCATCGGGACCGCCGCGGCGGCGCTCGCGGGCTTCGGGGCCGGGCCCGCGCCCGCCTTCCGGTCCATCGGGGCCACCATCCGGCCCGCGGCGCATTTCTTCGGCGGGGCCACGACCGGGGCGGGGACCACGTTCACGCCGGGGGGCGCCTCCCTCTGGCCGACGCTCGTCGGGACCGGCGTCGGGGCCGCCCCTGCCGCGCCGGCCTTCGCCCCCGCCTCGCGGGCCTTGCTCCTTGAACTCCTCCATGCGGCGTTTCACAAACTCGCGCTGTTCGTCCGTGAGAACGGCCCACTGGCGGCCCTGCGCCTCATCGGGCTTCGGCGCGTTCTGCATGATCTCCTTGAGTTTGGCGCGGGCCTCCTTCACCTTCGGGTCGGCATCATTGCGGTCGATCCGGGCCTTACCGCCCTTGCGACCGCCGTCCGCACCATCCGGCCCCCCCGGTCCGCCAGGTCCGCCAGGTTCCCCGGCGTTCATCTCACCGGGACCTTTGCCGAGACCGGCTTCCGCGCGGAGTTGCTTGAAGGCCTCGGCGTTCTTCTCGCGGAAGGCCTTCATCTGGTCGCGGAACTCGCTCTCGATCTGGCGGAGTTGCGATTCCTGTTGATCGGTGAGCGCCAGCGGGCCGTCCATCTCACCCACGGCACGGAGGAACATGCCATGCGGCGCGCCCTTGCGGGCGAACTTGGCGTTGGCCTTGTCGGGCATGGGCTCGCCGAAGGGACGCTCGCCCGGAGGGGCGTTGTCGTTCACGGCGGGGCCGCCCAGCGGGGCTTTCTCTGCGGGAGGCGGTGCCATAGTGTCCTGTCGAGCGATCGCCGAGCCAGTGCCCGCCGCGAGAACCAGCGCCGCGCCGAGCCAGTGGGCCGCGAGCGCCGCGCCGAAGTGGGTGCGCTTCCGCACCACGATGCGGCACGCGGGGACCGGGCGCGAAATCGCACGGCTTGCCGTACGGCCGGCAAGCGGTTGAAGGTCGTTGAGATTGGGTTCAGAATGGGTCACGGTCGGGCCTCACGAAAGAGAGTGGATGCGAGTCTCGCACGCCCAACGCGGAGCCCGAAGGCGTATTGCTCCGCACCTCCCGAAACCTTTTAGAGCAGGGCGCACGAGGGTTTGTTCTCGGAACAGCCCCGGCGAAGCCACCGTGGGAACGCTCTATCATGCCCCCCTGAGATTCCCATCGAATCCCGGCCGATCCAGCCCTCTCCCAGCCCCCCCGACCAGGAAACCGAGACCCGCATGGCGTTCAGCAAAGAGCACGTGATCGAGGCCCTCCGAACCATCCGCGACGCGAAGTCCGGGCGCGACCTTGTGGAACTCGACGCCGTGCGGAAGTGCGCGGCGTGCGACGGCTTCGTCACCCTCATGCTGGGCGTCACGGAAAACTCGGTCCTCCGCCAGCAACTCCGGGAGGGCGTCGAGGCGGCCATCCGCCGCCGCGCCGACGACATGGGCGAAGCGATCAAATCGATCACCATCGAGTTCATTGCGCCCGCTCCGGGAGCGACCAACAGCGTCGGCGTGGGCATCGGTGTCGAGGGCAAGCCCGTCACCGTCGAACAGCCCGCGAGCATCCCGCTGAAGCAGGCCTCAAGTTCCCCCACCGTTTCACAGGGCACCGCGAAGGCCGGATCGGCTTCCATGCCCGGCGTCAAGCACATCATCGCCGTCGGCGCGGGCAAGGGCGGCGTCGGCAAGAGCACCGTCAGCGTCAACCTCGCCGTGGGCCTCGCCAGACAGGGCCACCGCGTCGGCATCCTCGACGGTGATATCTACGGGCCCTCACTCCCCACGCTGCTGGCCCTCACGCCGCTCGATGTCACGCTGCGCGGCAACATGCTCCAGCCCTTCCTCGTCCACGGCGTCAAGGCGATGACCATCGGCAAACTCGTCGACGCCGACAAGCCGCTCATCTGGCGCGGCCCTATGGCCCACGGTGCGTTCAAACAACTCGTGGAGCAGACCGAGTGGGGCGAACTCGATTACCTCATCATCGACCTGCCGCCGGGAACCGGAGATGTCAGCCTGACCATGGCCCAGATGATGAGACTGACAGGAGCCGTGATCGTCTGCACGCCGCAGAAGGTGGCCCAGGACGACGCCGTGCGTGCCGCGGCGATGTTCCGCCAACTCAACATCCCCGTCATGGGCATCGTCGAAAACATGTCGTACTTCATCGGTGACGAAGGAAAGGAGTACGACATCTTCGGCAGAGGCGGTGCCGAGATGATGGCCCAGCGCCTCGGTCTGCCCTTCCTCGGCGCGGTCCCCATCAACATGGCCCTCCGCGCCAACTCCGACAGCGGCGACCCCACGGCGAACTTCACCGGCTCTCCCAAACTCTCGTCACCCCTCGAGAACCTCGTCCGCCAGGTGGAAACCCAGGCGGCGATCGAGGTGATGCGCTCCGGCACGGGGCCGCAGTTGGTGGTGACCTAACCCGCGATGGACACCCCAGGCGAACTCGTTCACACGGTGAGGCTCGACGCCGTCGATTCCACCAACCTGCTGGCGCGACGCGAGATCGAATCGGGCGTGCTCTTCCATGACGGCGCGGCCCACGCACGCATGTACGTCGCCGCAGAACAGACCGGCGGCATCGGCCGGCACGGCCGCCCGTGGTTCTCGCCCAAAGGCGGCCTGTGGACCACGCTGGTGTGGCCGGTGGTCGACGGCGAGTCACCGGATTCCAGTGAGATCGCGGCGGGGCTTGGCCTGCGCGTCGGCGTGGTGTGCATGAGCGTGATCGCCGAATGCCTCACGAGACGCATGAGCCGCGTCATGCCGCAACTGAAATGGCCCAACGACGTTCTGCTGAAGCGCCGAAAGGTCTGCGGCAGCCTGTGCGAGGCGATGGTCACACCGGAGGGCTTCTCCGGCCACGCCAAGGCCGCGCGGACGACGTGGTTCATCGTGGGCGTGGGAATCAACGTGAACAACGATGTGAGTGAACTGCCCGATGACCTGCGCCGTCAACCGATCGCGCTGCGCGACTGCACCAGCGACCACGCCGAGATCGACCTCGACGAACTCCTCCGTTCGCTGCGCGCCGGGCTGGTCCACGCCCTGACGACGCCCGGCGTGGACGAGCACACGCTGCGCCTCGCCCGCGAACGCCTCTACGGCGCGGGGACGACCATCAACATCGTGTCCAACGACGGGCTGGTCTCAACGGGCACGCTGGTGGGCCTGAGCGACGCGGGAGCGCCGATCCTGCGGACGGGCGAGATCGAGTTCGAGGTGCCGCCGGGGACGGAATTGCAATAGTGGTGCTGGGTGACCCAAGCACGCCGTAATGCGACTATGTGGATGGTGGAGAAAAGAGCGTACCTGGTTGTTGCTGTGGCCGAAGTACGACGCCGAAGAGCTTTGAGGCCACCAATTGCGACCATGGATCAAGATCGTCGATCATGGCCACCAACTGCTCGCGAGACTTCCATCTTGCGGGCTCGCGCCCAAACTCCTTGTCAACGGTCTGGCGTCGGAAGCCAGCGATCCCTCCGACGTCCACTTCATGAATGATCGCCAAGTGCTGCTGGCCCATCGGACTGCGGTCATCGTGCAGCAAGCCCAGCTTCCTGACCGAGTGCACCTGAAGGCCGATGAGTTCTTCGTCGATCTCGCGACGAATGCAGGTCTCGAATACCTGATCCGGTTGGTCCTTATCCCAGTCCTTTTGTTCTGCGTGCCCGCCGAACAAGAACGTTGACTTGCCCGCGAGTTCCCTACGACGCCCGTCCGCCCTCCGGCGTGCACAGAGATACTCACCTTTGGTGTTCCTGAGCAACCCGTACGGAACAACTTGCTGAACCGTCACGTCCGATTCTGCCGCATCGCGATTCAAAAACTTCGGGTGTCCCGAGATTCTGGCAAGCGTTCTCTCGACCGTCGCTGAGTCGGTGATGAATCCCGATTGATCAATGGGGTGGATGACCAGGAGTTGCGACATGGATGACCGCTCACAGTGTTCGATGACTCGCGAGGCCAGTTCGAGGGCAACGGCTTGGAAATTCGGCTTCTCGCCCGCAACAAAGGACGTGTCGACATGATACAAGGGTACCGCCGCACTGTCGTGGTCTCGGGCTGCCTTTAGGTACTGATCGAGAAGGGATCGCAGAAACTGCGGCTCCATGGCGCTCCCGAGCCTTGATGTGAGCTTGGAATCGGCCTCGCGAATCAGCGATGTGTGCTCGTCGGCTGTAAAAAGAAACACCGCCGACTCCCTTGTTCGCCAGAACTCCAGCCGTAGAAACGCCTCGATGCTCGCTCGATCCTGCGGCGTCAGCCTGCCCTGTTCTGTCTCCAAAAAACGCATCCAGACTGCTGCGTCAAACAAGCCTCGATCCAGGAATACCAACTCCTCGGGTTCACCCGCGTGGGATTCTTCAAGGATGCTCTGGATTGCGTAGCATGCCGACCATGCATTGAAGGCGAGCAAGTCGGACTTGAGATCTCGTGGGGTACGAAGCGACGCGCCTTCAGCTGGCATGCCGACACGGAACCCGCATCGCTTGAAAAAGTGCGAGAGAATGCCAATCAGAGTCGACTTCCCAGACTTGGGCGACCCAGAGAACTCAAAAATGAGCGGTAACTTTGCTTCGGACCGGCTGGAGCGAAGCAAATCTCCAGCTTGCTCGGCACGCTTCTCCAGTGCTCTGAGCTCGGTATCGGTCGGTGCAGAATGGCTGAATTGAATGCTTTCCATTTGGTCACCTCAATCCCCGTGCGCCTTGCTGTACATCGCCTTCCCACCCTGCTCCAGCAGTTTCTCCAGGTGGCTCCACGCGTACGCCTTGCCCACCGCGCTCTGCACCTCCGCCACTTCGGCGTCGGTCAGCGTCGGTGTGCCCTCGGGCGTCACGTACCGGCAGCGGTACAGGTCGACCAGCCGTGCCTCGGGTAGCGGGCCGGGCCACACCTTCTGGCCGCGGTTGCTTTTGAAACTCAACTTCAGACGGCCGACCGTCTCGGGGATCTTCGGCAGTCCCTGCGGGGACTCCACGAAGATGTCGACGCCGCGGACCAGCATCGGCTCGCGCGGTGCCGCGGGCACGGCCTTGACCGCCTCTGACCCGCCGGTGTTCCCGCCGTAGAGCGACCCGGGGGCGATCTTCGCCGCGTCGGCGGGGACGTTCTTGGGCAGGCTGGCGATGATGGCCTTGGTGAACTCCTTGGTCTTGGCGCTGCCGCCCAGGTCCGCCGTGCGCACGCCCTCGATCAGGGCGTACCGCAGCGCCGACTCGATATGCACCGCGTGGTAGTTCAGCCCCATGTAGTGCAGCATCTGGATGCTCGACAGCAGCAGCGCCGTGGGGTTCGCCAGGCCCTTGCCGGCGATATCGGGGGCCGATCCGTGCACCGCCTCGAACACCGCCGTGCCGTCGCCGATGTTGCCGCCGGGGGCGACGCCAAGCCCGCCCACAAGCCCGGCGCACAGGTCCGAAGCGATGTCACCGAACAGGTTCGGCAGCACCAGCACATCAAACTTTTCGGGGCGCACCACCAACTGCATGCAAAGGTTGTCGATCAGGATGTCGTCGGCCTGGATGTCCGGAAACCTCGCCGCGGTCTCACGGAACACATCAAGGAACAGCCCGTCGGTCATCTTCATGATGTTCGATTTATGGACGCACGTCACACGCTTGCGCCCCACGCTGCGGGCCATCTCAAACGCATAGCGGTGGATCGCCTCGCAGCCCGGGCGCGAGATGATGCGCAGGCACTGGCACACGTCGTGGCTCTGCCAGTGCTCGATGCCCGCATAAGTGTCTTCGATGTTCTCACGGACGATGATGAGGTCGACGTTGTCGAAGCGCGTTTTGACGCTCGGCAGGCTCTTGCTCGGGCGCACGTTGGCGTACAACTCGAGGCTCTTGCGGATGGTCACATTCACGGACTTGTGACCGCCGCCCGAGGGCGTGGTCGTCGGGCCCTTCAGGGCCACGCGGTGCTTCTTGATGGCGTCGAGCGTGGACGCCGGGAGCGTCGTCCCGGTCTTCTCGAAGCACTCCAGCCCCGCGGCGTGCTCGACAAAGTCAACGGGCACACCAGCCGCGGCGAAGATGTCCTTCACGCTGGCGGCAATCTCAGGACCGATCCCGTCGCCGGGGATCAACACAACGGTGTGACGGCTCATGCAAACGCTCCGATGCCCGGTGTGACCGCCGACTGGCCGCGGCCGATCCCGTGTCGGCGCTGTACTGCGGCCCCGGCGGCCGCCGGGCTGAGGGGGAGTTTAGGGGGTTGATCGATTGAATCCAGCGCCGATACCGACGCACAAGCGTGAACCATGCAGAGGTCGAATCGGGACGCGGAGACCCAATATGTCCTCAAACCAATTGTCTGTGGAAATTGCGCAGGAGCGCAAGGATTCGCTCCGAGGACTTCGCTCATCCTCGGCGTGGCTGGCGCGAATGGCGACGACAATCGGCGTCAAAAACTGCCGACACTCATTTTTCCAGAGCGGCCCAGCGGGCCGCAGGGTGGTAGCCACGGGTGGAGCGAGTCCGCGAGCGCAACCCGCGGAAAAGACGAAGGTCGCAGCATCGCCCCGACGGGATGAAGGATTCTGAAACCCCATCGCGCCCACATCAGGCCGCCAGCGCCCGAACCGCCAGAGCCGCTTCCATGTCCCACGGCGAAATCACGGAGACACTCCCACTCCCCCAGCGCTCCGCCGCATCGAGCATCGGTCCGGGCGACATCGTCCCCACCACCAAGGCCCCGGCGTCCTCAGGACGTTGCACCACCTCAACACCGACCTCCGAGAGTGCCCGCCGTACCACCCACTCGTTCTTCCCCGGCTCAACAACCGCCAAACGCGGCATCCCCAGCGCCCGCAGCCGCACCCCCAGCGTCTCCCTCGCTGCGGCCAACCCGGTGAACCGGTCGTACTGCGCCCGCGTCATCTCCGCCCGCGGCTGGTCATCCAGCGTGTCGTCGAGATCTCCCAGCCCGAGTTGATACCCGCGCAGCGCCGATTCCTTTTCCGCAATGACGCGGTACCGCGACACGAGCCGCTGGATCGCCGCACGGCGCTCGTCTTCCGGCGCGTACCGCTGCTCCACCCACGCATTGTTCCGCACCAGCCGACGGAGGATCGCGTCCATGTCGCGCCCCGAGGACACCTTGTGGTGCAGCACGCGGAACGCGCTCGAATGCACCACGCGCCACCCGCCCAGGATCATCCGAGCCGCGAGGTCGTACTCCTCGGCGTAGTAGTTGAACGAAGGGTCGTACCCCGCGCCGTTGAACAGCAGCGGCCCGCCGGGGCCGACGCCGAGGTTCGGATCAAGGAACACCTCACGTCGGATCGCCACGCCGCAGCCGATGAACACCTCGGGTAACCCGCCGGATTCCCGCGCCCCCGACGGCAGGAAGATCTCCGCACCCACCGCGGCCACATCCGGCGCAGCCCCGGCGAGCGTATCGACAAACCCGGCGTCCATCGGGTGCGAGTCGTCGTCGAGCATCACCAGCCAATCGCCCGACGCATGCCTCGCCGCAACGTTGCGCGCCGCGGCACCATCGTTCTTCCCGCGCAGCACCAGATGGACAGGCACACCGTTGGCCAATCGCTTGGGCACAATGGGCACGAAGCGCGAAGCATTGTCGACGACGATGACCTCGGCACCGCCGTTTCCGGGGGCTCTTTCATGGTCCGCGCGAGAAAGCCGCCCGATCACGCTGAGCGTGAGCGCGAGTTGTTCCGGCCGATCATGGGTTGGGATGATGTAGGAGATCAAGGGGTCACACCACCATCCGCTGGCCCTGCGTGCCATGGCCCATCGCGGTCCCGTGCCCGGCCCCCGTCGTGATCGCCAGCCGCGCGCCCTCCAAACGTCGCAGCCCCGCGCGCAGATCGCTCGAAGAAACCACCACATTGCCCATCCGCCCCGCCTGGTGCGACGCCGCGATGCTGCCCAAGAACCCCGCATCGGTCACGCTGCCGCCGGCCATCAGCGCCAGCGTCGCCGTCGCAAGGAGCGCATCGCCACACCCCAGTTGGTCCACGGCGTGGGTCGTCATCGCCGGCACATGCTCGCCGCGCACGCGCGACTGCCAGCCTTCCATCCGGTCCGCCCCCGGCAGACGATCAAACGCGATGAGCCCGTCGGCCCCCATCGTCACCAGCACGTTCTGCGCCTTGACCATCGACATCATCTTCCACACCACGGCGTTCAGCGAGTCCACGTAGTCGTGCACGGCGTCGCGCAGTTCCGCCTCGGTCGGGCACAACAGGTCCATCCGGTGCATCGACATCAGGCCCGACCTGCGCCCGCTGACATCCCCCGACATAATCCGCACTTTCGGACGAAGCACCGATTGCAGTTCCATCAGCGCCCGCGCCGACAGCAGCCCGTGACCGAAATCCGCGAGGATCGCGCCCTCGCAGCCCTCGGCTAGTTCCGCCGCGATGGTCAAAAGTTCGTTCCGGCTCGCGGCGTCGCACACAATGGGCTTCACCAGATCGAGTTTCATCACCTTCTGCGAGCCGACCAGAAACCGCTGCTTTTCCAGCATCGGCCCCTCGACCTCGATCCACCGCACCTCCACGCCGTCGGCCTTCAGCCGCTGCCGCAGCGCCGAAGCGGGTGCGGAGTTCGGGAGCGCCGTCACCAGGGTGGGCCGGGCACCGAGCGCCGCGAGGTGCCGCGCGATGATCGCCGCACCACCGTCATAACTCGTCTGCTCCAACGGGCGCAGCGACATGACGGGCGCCTCGCCCGCAACATCCGGCCGGTCGCACACCACGTACGTGTCGATGATCGTCTCGCCAAACACGGCGACGCGCCGCCCCGCGAAGGCATCGATAAGCCCTTCAAGCCGCGACGCCGTCATCCCCTTGGATTCCACCAGTTGGCGCAGCCGCGCCTGAAAAGGGTTCTCTCGCCGCTCCATCGCCGCGATCAGCGCCGTCGAACTGAACACCACATCGCCCGATGAAAAGATGATCCGCCCCCCGTGCCGCTCCACGGCGTCACGCTCGGCGCGGAACCGGGGATCGTCGTTCCCCTCGTACTCGCGCCCCTTGATGTAGACATCGGGCCGCGTGTCTCCGAGCAGCGTCTCCGCCGTGGCATCGGGGTTGATGTAGACCCAGTCCACGCAGTCGAGCGCGGCGAGGTTCTCCGCCCGCAGGTCCTGCGTGAACAGCGGACGCCCGTCGCCCTTGTTCATCAGCGCGTCGGCGGTGATCGAGACCAGCAGGATGTCCCCCTGCTGCGCCGCGTGCCGAAGGTGCCGGATGTGCCCGGGGTGCACGATGTCAAAACACCCGTGGCACTGCACCACCACCCGCCCCGCGTCGCGCGCAGAGGCACGCAGCGCCAGAAGTTCCTCGCGCGTGACAACCTTCGAAAGCACCGGATCAGCGGCGGCCATGGTCTGGTTATCGGCTTTTCCAGCCCTCGGCCTTCTCCAAAGCCGGGACTGCCCCACGTCCACTCCGGTTATCACCCGACTCGGTGAGCGAACGCTGGAAGTTCTCAAGGATGACTTCGGCGAGGCGGGCGTGATGCTCCGACCACCGCTGCGGCTGCAACCCCCCCCACCGACCAATCGCCGCGCGGTCGTCGGTCATCGTCAGGACCGACCCTGACCATGCGCCAGGCGCGCCTTCCCCTTCGGCCGCCGGCGGACGAACCATCGTGATCTCCACGCCGAGGTCGGCTGCCCATCCCGGAACCGTCTCGGACGCATCATCCCAGCCGTCGATCCCAACACCGCGCCGCGCCAGTTCTGCGGCAGCATACCGGGCATTCCTCCCCAGCCCGATCAGCAGCACCCGCGCGTCCGCCTCGCTCCCCCGCCAGCAGGCATCAAAGATGGAAGCCGCAACGCGCTCGGGCGTCGCCGCGAGCCGTGAGAGCGCTCGGAGTGCCTCCATCGAGAATCCCGGCGAACCCAGCCCACAGGCCTCGATCCCGTCCCACCAAGCCATCGCGCTTTCAAGCGGCCCCGACGGAGCGTCCGCCCACCTCGAAGGCGGCATCGACAGGCACCACGAGGCCCGGTGAAACACCTTGGTCGCCGCGGCAATCGGGCACACCGTTCCCACACCCACCCCACGAAGCAGGCCAATCCCTTCCTCGATCCCCGACTCCAACCCCGCCCCGACAGCCACCGCGCTCGCCGTGGCCCATTCGAGTGCCAGCGCCTCGATGATGTTTCGGTCGGACACGTCACAGCGGGCGTGCGCCGCGCTGATGGTGTCACTCAGCGACCTCCACATCGCGCCGGCATCCCGGCTCAAACTCCCCGGCGACATGCGATACCCCGACACCACCCGGTCCACCCCGCGCCACACGACGCCGCGCTCGGCCAACCTCAGCCAGAATTCCCAATCTTCCCCGATGCGCAGCCCCTCGTCGAAACGGACCGAACCCACCGCCACTCGCCGCACCATCTGAGCGTTCACCGGGAACACACACCCGCGCAAGAGCGCGTCCAACCCAACCTCGGCGTGGTCCAGCATCGGTGCCCAGCCCGTCGGGTGCCCGACTTCATCGCGCCATTCGACGCGCCCGAAGACCCCCGCCGCCCCGAGCCGTCTCGACGCCGCGATCAGCGCCTCCAACCCCCACGGCATCAACCGATCATCCGCATCCAAGAAATACAGGTACTCCCCCCGAGCCGCGTCGATCCCCGTGTTCCGCGCCCCGGCCAGCCCACGGTTCTCCTGATCGATCACGCGGAACCGCGCATCGGCCGCCGCGAACCGCCGGGCAACCTCCGGCCCGTCGTCCGTCGATCCGTCGTCGACAATGATCGCCTCGAAGTCCGTCAGCGTCTGCGACCGGATCGAGTCCAGCGTCTCTTCAACGCACCACCCGCTCTGGTACATCGGGACCACGACGCTGACCAGCGGCCCCGGCGATGCGCTGCGCTCGAACCCATCGTGGCTCACGCCGCCACCCCCATCCGCCCTTGATCCCTGCTCGGCCACAGCCCGCTCAGCCGGCGCACCTCGTTGGCCCGGAGTTCGCGCCGCGCCTCGCTCCACCGCAGCACCTCCAGCCCAACGGGCAACCGCCCCACGATCCCCGCGTCGTCGGTCACCGTGACCAGATGCAGCGCCGCAGGGTTGTAAGGCGACGCCGGGTCCACAATCTCGACCTCCACCCCGCCCACCTCGACAAACGCCGCCGCCCCGGCCCCGGCCCCGCCCGGCCCCCGCGCATCGTCGCGTGCATCGAAGTGGACCCCTCGTGCCCGCAGCGCCCGCGCCACCCGCGGCGCATTGGCCCCAAGGCCGATCAACGTGACCTCTCGACGAGGGTCGCACGACGCCGCCAGCCGCGCCGCGATCTCGTCCGCCCCGACGCAAAGCGCCGCGAGTTCCTCCCCCGCGATCTCCGCAACGCCCTTTCCGATGAACCCCTCGCCAGCCAGCCGGGCCCAGAAGGCGCCCGCCGCACGGAGATACTGCGCCAGCCGCGCCTGGTCGGCCTCGCGCCACGCGCTGGGCGCCTTCCCGTCGGCGAACGGGATCATCCAGAACGCCGCGTCCGCGAGTTCACACGCCGTCACCCCCGACATCTTTCCGGCCCAGCTCGAGACAAGCACCGTCAAAGCGCCGTCGCACGCGGGCGTGGTGTCGTCGAGCGCCGCCGCCGTGGCCTGTTGCAAGGCGGCTCGGCGCAACGACACCTCCATCCGCTCACGCCGCAGTTCCGACATCGGGACCACCTCGGTGCCTCTGCGCCGGCAGCGCTCAAACGCGTTCGCCAGCACCGACCGCACCGAACAGGCCATCGCGGCAAAACGGTGGCTCGCCCCGCCGCGCCGCAGCCGGTACGCCGCCACGTCCTCTCTCACCACGCTCCAGCGATGCCCGCGCTCTGCCAGGCGCAGCCACAGGTCCCAGTCTTCCGCGGCTGAAATCTCCGGGTCAAACCGTGTCTGCACGAAACACCGGTGGTGCATCACCATCGCCGCAGGCTGAAACCTGTTCCGCTCCAGCAGATCGGTGATCCCGATCTCGCTGACCATCGGGCCCACACCCGGGCCCATGCTCCACCGCTGCGACAGGCCTTCCTCATCGAACAGCGCACTGCCGCCGCACGCCCCGGCACACGCCGCACCGTTCCGCGCCGAGGTCGCCGCTTCAATCAGACGGTCCAATCCACCCTCGAGCATCCAGTCGTCGGCGTCCAGAAAGTGCAGCCATTCCCCCCGCGCCACCGCGATGCCCGCGTTCCGCGCCTCACTCACCCCGGCGTTGGCCTGGTCGATCACCCACACCCGCTCGTCGTTCAGCGCCAGTTCCTCGGCGATGTCGCGCGTCCCGTCCGTCGAACCATCGTCGACGATGATGACCTCGACGTCATTGACCCCCTGCGAAGTCACCGACAGCACCGCCCGCCGCAGATACTCCGAGGCGTTGTACGCAGGGATGATGGTCGAAACCAGCGGGTTCAAGCCGCCACCTCCGCCTTGGCACCGAGCACACCGCGCGGCCACATCCGCAGCAACCGGTCGTGCTCTCGCCCCGAGATATCGGTCGTTGCGTCGGCCCACTTGATGATGGCCGCGCCCGGATCAGTCGCCACAATGCCCCGCTCCAGCGCCCCGCCGTTCATCGGGCACACCACATGGACACCCCCGTCCGCCCACGCCCCCCGCGCCAGCACGGGCACAGAGCACCCGCCGATGTTCACCGTTGTGCCCCCCGCCAGCGCATCGTCGTATCCCTTCACCCGCACCCCCGCACCGACCAGCGCCGGAACAACCGCCTCCGCGTTCCGCCCCAGCCCGTGAACCACGACCTCATCGCGGCCAAGGCCCGCCGCACGGCGCACGATCTCCCAGGCCACATCGGCCGGAGCGACAAGCCGTGCCGCCAGCGCGGCCACGGCACCGCGCTCAAACCCCATCCCCGCGTCGCCCGACCGTGCAAGCGCACCCCACCAGCGCGAAAGACACCGCGCGTAGCAGGCCGCTCTGTCCTCGTCGTCCCAGGCGTTCGGTGCCCGGCAATCCGCGTACGGCAAGCCCCACGCCGCGGCCTCGGCGGCTTCACCCGCCATCACCGGCACGCCCGCGCTCGGCCTCAGCGCCCGCCAGAGCGACAGCGCACCCTCAACGTTCGGCCGCGCGCCCCACGCGTACGCCGTCGCACGCTCCAGCGCGATCCGCCGAAGACAGCGCTCACGCTTGCCCGGCTCGCCAGATTCCAACCCCGGGTTCCTTTCAAAGCACGCCCCCACCACCCGCGCCGCCACCCGCCCCATCAGCGCGTGGTCGCGGCTCATCCCCGCCGGCCGCAGCCGGTACGCCACCACCTCCTGGTCCGTCGCGTCCCACACCGCCCCGCGCTCGCCCAGCCTCAGCCACAGGTCCAGGTCTTCCGAACCTTGGGTCGCTTCGCCAAATCGCAGATCACCCAGCACATCGCGCCGCACCATGGCAGCACTCACCTGAAAGCGATGCCCCTCCACGAGCATGCCCAGCGTCACCCTCGCCACACCCGGCCGGAACGACCATCCCAGCGGCCTCCCACCCTCATCGTGGTACGCCGCCGCCCCGCATACCAAACCCGCGCCCCGCGCACCAGCGAGCCCGAGCAGGCGTTCAAACCCGCCGGGCATCACCCAGTCGTCGGCATCCAGAAACCGAATCCATACCCCCCGCGACGCCTCGATCCCCGTGTTCCGCGCCCCCGGCAGACCCATATTCCGTTGCCGAACAATCCTCACCCGTGCGTCCCGCGCGGCAACCATCGCCGCGACCTCCGCCCCGCCGTCCGTCGATCCATCATCCACCACCACCGCTTCCCAGCCAGGGAAATCCTGCGAGAGCAGCGACCCCAGGCACCGCTCGATGTACCGCTCGGCGTTGAACATCGGCACCACCACGCTGACGAGGGGGTCGTTCACGCCGCCGCCCCGATCTGCCCGCGCGACGCCCGCACCACATCGCCCCCGCCGTACAGCCGCCACACCCGGACCCCCCGCGCCCGCGCCGAGACACTCGACGCCCACATCGCGGCCTCCTGCGTGTCGCTGGAAAGAAGCACGTCGCACGAATCGTCGAGTTCGCTCGGGTGCGCGATCTCGAATCCGTGCGCGACCGTGCCGTGCGCGAAGTCATCCACGATGCCGACGATCCGTACGCCCAGTTCGCCGGCGTGCGCCAGCACCCACGCCGTGTGCTTCCCCGCGCCCCACAGCCACACCCGCTCGACCCGGGCCGCACGCATCGAAGCCCCGGCCTCCCGCAGCAGCGCCGCCCGCCCAGCTTCCAGCGCACCCGTCGGCACCGCCGAACGAACCTGCCGCGCCCACGCCAAGGCGTGCATCCCGGCCCGCGTCGGCCCCCGCTCGGTCAGCAGTTGTTCGATGATCCACGCCCCCCCCTGCGGCTCGGCCATCACCCGGGCCATCGCCGACCGCAGCGCCGCATCCTCTTCCCCGCCCGGCAGCGCCGCCCACGCCCGAAGCAGCGCACCCGCCGCGACGCCCGCCTGTTCAAGTGAAGGCCGCCACCCCGCCGCGTCCCGAGCCGATGCGTCGCAGCGGTACCGATACAACACCTCGGGCACATTGGCGATCACCGCCCCGCGCCGGGTGAGCAGCCGCAACCACAGGTCATAGTCCTGTGCCCGCTCGCACGCTTCGTCGTATCCCCAAGACTCCAGCACGGCATCACGCCGCATCATCACCGACCCGTGCGCCACGCAGTTCTCAACCAGCATCCGCCAGCGCACCTCGCGCGGATCGGTCGGCACGCTGCACCGCTCGATCACCCGCCCCGCATCGTCGATCCGCTCGAACCCGCTCCCCACCACCACGGCATCCGGATGTTCCCCCAAGTATGCCGCCTGCGCCGCGAACCGCCCCGGCAACGACACATCGTCGTCATCCATCCGCGCGACGACTTCGCACGCCGCCCCACGCATCGCCAGATTCATCGCCGCCGCGAGATTCGCCCCCGGCGCTTCGACCACGCGAACCTCACCCACAACCCCCTCCACGCCCAGCGGCCCCCCGCCGCCCGTATGCACAACGATCAACTCCCGGCAGCGCAAGATTTGCGCCTCAATCGACGCGACCGCCCGACGCCACAGCGGCCCGCCCGAGCGGGTCGCCATGATCACCGAGATGCCCGGCATGCTGGCCATGCCCCGTATATCGGCCAACCGCCTCGGCGGGGTTGTGACCTTCCCCCACCCGCGCGCCCAACCTCGCCTCAACCGGCCGCTCGAAGAGCACCGTCAGCGCCTCGGGCCAGCCCCAGAATCCCGGCTCAGACGCCAGGTCCGCCGGGTCGGATTTCACCACCGTCAGCCCCATGTCCCGGCCCCACCCGCACACCTCGTGGGACGTGTGATGGCTCGCCACCGGGGCCGACCACCAGTCGAGGTTGTGGTGCACCGTCGGCCAGTTTCGGAACACCTGGTACCACCGCATCCGCCGGGGGCCGAACGCCTGTCCGCCGTCGCGCCGGATCAGATGCCTCCCGAACGCCGCGAGCCGCCGTGACACAGCCACCTGCGCCCCCTTCGGCAGCCGCGTCGTCACCGCCCGCACCGTCCGGTCCGTCAGTTCATACGCCCAGTTGCCCCGGTGGTACATCCGCACCGCGATCGGCCCGCCAGGGGCCACGATCGAGGCGATGGAAGCCAGCGCACGCCGCGCATCGCCCGTGTGCATCAGCACCCCGATCGAGAACGCCGCGTCCACTTTTTCCAACGGCAACTCGAACAAACTCGCCTGCACCACGTGAACCCTCGGGTCGGCCCGGTGGTGTTCGTGGCACGCATCGACCCCCCAGCCGAGGTCGACCGCGATCACCTCCTTAGCCCCACACTCCAATGCCGCGCGGGTGAATCGGCCGTTGCCGCAACCGGCATCGAGGCACAGCCGCCCATCCACCCGGCCCTCCAGGAACGTCTTGCTCCGGAACGCCGCCCGGGTGTTCTCGACCAGCCCTCCCTGATACTCACCGGCATCAGCCCCCTGCGGCGGCACCTCGTGCCAGCCCCAATCACGGAACATCAGCCATTCGCTCCCAAACCGATCAATCGTCCGGTGCTCCAACGTCTTTGATCGCCCACCCACCTTTGGAATCGTCAGCCCCAGCCGCCGGAGCGTCTCGCCGTAACGGCCCTCCAAATCCGGCCGCCGATACAGCGACACCGGCAGCATCCTCGGCACCCCCGCGGCGACCCACCACCACCGCCCGTCCGGAGCAACCAGCACCCCCTCCTCAACATGGTCCCCATCGCAAGCCAAAGGGCACAGTTCGAGGCGCGGCCTCTCACCGGGCGGCTGCGCCCCGGGCGCTCTCAGATGCTCCATCAAAGATTCGCGCAAGCGTCCATCCTCCGGTCGTCAAGGAGTTCCCAACCGGCACAGCACCGCGTGGCACGCCAGTGGCGAAGTGGCCCGCAGACGCGCCCGAAAAAGCATGTCCGCCCAACGCAGCCGCCCCACCGGCGCCTCGTCCTGCGGCATCACACGGCTCTCCACCACCCGGAATCCCTCAGAACCCAGGTAAGCCAAAAACTCACCCCGCGCCCACTCCCGCACATGGTCCGGCTTTGGCGAAACCCTGCACCCCCGCCCGCGCAGCCGATCCCGGTCCGGTGTCGAAATCAGCGCGAGCGAACCAGCGCCCATACACCCGCGGATAAACCCCAGCAGCACCGCCGGGTCCTCCAGATGTTCCACCACATCGGCGCACACCACCAGATCGAACAGCCCGCCGGGCCCGCCCGATCCCATCGCGTCAGATTCCAGATCCGCACCCCAGTACCGGGCACCAGGCGCATGCCGCCGCGCCAGTTCCACCGCCGACGGTTGGTCAACCCCCCACAACTCTCTGCCGGGCGCGGCGAGCACCGCGTCAAGTTTCACCCCCACGCCGCAGCCGGCATCAAGCACCCGTTTGCACCCGCGCCTGTCCGCGATCTGGGCCGCCCACCGGTACACATGCGCCTGATACCGGGCCGTATTGGCCAGCCGCTCCGGAGTCCAATACGGCGTATCCGTCCCGACCCCGTCCATGCCCGTCGCCCGCGCCCGGGGCACGTAATCCGCGGGCAACATGAAACGGCCCGCCCGAGCGTCGGTGCGGGGAACATCGCGCGGGTTGGTCACAAGGGTCGTCAAGCCGGGGTCTCAAAGGGAAGCACAAGCCAGTTATCGGCTCGCCGATCCGCACCGCTCTACCGCCGACCTCCTTCCCACGATCCCCAACCATTCGCAAAGGTCAGCCCTCCGAAGGGGCGATAACGACACGGCGACTCCCCACCCCGCACCCGGCCCACCCCATGAAAGTCCTCATCACCAAAGCCGCCGGATACCAGGACCAGTCGCACGTCTTCCCCTTCGTGCGCTCGATGGTCACGTATCTCGAACGCTCGGGCATCGAGTTCACCACCGCCCCCAACACCGGTGAAACCGTCGCCGTGGGCGTCCAGTGGGATCCGGGCATCGACGTCGTCACCGACCTCAAGTCCCGCGGCGTCAAGTTTGTCCACCGCCTCGACGGCCGCGCCAAGGCCGTCGTCAAGGTCTACGAGAAGGACGACGAGAACCGCCTCATCAACGCCGTCGCCGATTGGACCGTCTTCCAGTCCGCCTACGTCCGATCGCACACCACCAAACCCTGCGACACCATCTTCGGCGTCGAAGCCCCGATCTGCCTCACCCCCCAGCGCGGCAGCATCATCTACAACGGCGTCGACCGCGAGGTGTTCCACGAAGCCGGCCCCCGCGAAGACCTCCCAGGCTCCGCCGATTTCAACATCCTCCACGTCGCGTTCACCCACGGCGTGCGCAAGGGCGTCGGCGACATCGTCAACGCCGCCCGCCTCCTCGCCGGCAACCCGCGCATCCGCTTCTACTGCGTCGGCCGCCAGGAGCAGGACCAGGCCTTCGGGCACGAACTGAAATCACTGCCGAACGTCTCCTGCCTAGGCGTCATCGTCGACCGCGCCCGCCTCGCCTCCATCATGCGCGCCTGCCACGTCCTCATGTTCCCCTCCCGCAACGACTACTGCCCCAACACCGTCCTCGAAGCCATGTCCTGCGGCCTGCCCGTGTGGTACCACCCCTCGGGCGGAACCCCCGAACTCGTTCGCCACGCCGGCCTCGCGGCGGGGGTCCCCATGGACGAGAACAACCCCATCTACCCGCTCTACGTGATCAAAGAGTTCCAGCGCGACTTCGCCTCCCGAGCCGTGGAGATGGTCAAGAGCCGCTTCACGCTGGAGCACATGGGCCGGGCGTACGTCGACCTTTTCCGAGCGCTCGAAGAAGGCCGGACGCCGACCTCCGAAACCGCCGCCGTCACAAGGACCGCCTGAGCACCATCGATCCCGTGCCCGCCGGTGACACCACACAACCAGCGGCAACGAGCGCCGCCACCATCGCGTCACGTCCCTCACCCAGCACGCACACGCCCCCGCCCGGCCGAACCAATCTGCGGCACCACACGCCGAGCACCCCATTGGACAGCCCGCAAGCGCTCGCGTTCACAGCCACACCATCAAACGGCGCGCCCACCTCAGGCGGCACGTCGCCAAACGCCGGCACACACCTCACCCCACGGTTGAGTGCCGATGTCCCCATCCCCGCCGAACGGACCAACCCAGTCGGCTCAAGCCCTAACTCAACCAGCCGATCCGCCAGCGACCCATCATCGCAAGGCAGCACCGCCACCCTCGCGCCGCGCCCGAGCATCTCGGACAGCGCCGCCGTCACGGGCTTGTGCGAAAGGTCCAGCCCCGCGTAGTCCCCGATGCAAGCATCCGAAGGCGGCGGTGCGTCTCCGCCCGCACGCCGCACCACCGCCCACACGTGGATCGGGTGCGACCGGTCGTTCGCTGCCGACACCTCAACCTCGAGCGAACCATCCACGCGTGAATCACGGCAGACCAGCACGCCGCCGCGCTCCCGAAGCACCCGCAGCCACTTGTTGGCCCGCATGTACCAGCACGCCGCATCGACGTTCCCCCAGCCGCCGATCGCCCCCGCATCAAAGTGCGGCGAGAGCACTTCCGCCAGCGCCCGCGTGGACCAGCGGCACCGGTCGTCGTCCTGGCACATCGCGATGAACGGCGCGAAGAGCACCAGCCACCCACCGGGCCGGATCACGCGGGCCATCTGCCGCATCGCCGCGTGCGGATCGGCGACGTGCTCCAGCGTGTTGTCGCAGATGAACACGTCGCGCGATCCGTCCTCAATGAGTTCCAGCGTCTGAAGATCGTGCGGCGGATAGTGGGCACGGAAATAGTTCAGCGGCCCGCTCCCCAGCATGTCACGGATCACACCGTTGCTGTCGCCGATCTCGATCACGTCCCGAACATCTCCGGGCACCAGCCGCGCCACCGCCGCCTGCATCTGGTGATACGCCTTGTACCGCGACATCTTGTACGCCCCGGCGTGCGCCCCCGCCCGCCGCGCCGAAGCCCCCGCATCACCCCACCGCTCGGCCACAAACGCCCGCCGCCCATCCTCCAACACCATCCGGGAGGCCACCGAGCAGCCAACGCCGCCATCGCCCGATCCCCCCTCTGCAAGCCACCGATCCAACGCCTCATTCGCGCCCCAATCCCCGCCGACCACCAGCCGACCAAGCGGCTTGAGCGCCGCCAGCGCCGCATGCACGACATCCCTTCCCCCACCCGCGGGAAGAATCACGCCATCAAGCGAACCCGTCGCCGCCGCCATCGCCGCTTCGGCCCCATGAGCGCACGCCCAATCGGGGCGCGTGAAACACCGGATCACCTGCTCAAGGCTCGACTGCACCGGCGCATCACACGTCAGGGATTTCATGGCTTCTCCTTCAGCCCAGCCGCCGCCAGAATCGCCCGCGCCCGCGCCGGGTAGCAATACATCTCCGCCCGCGCCCTCGCGGCCACACGCCGCGACGCACGATGCTCGAGGCTTTCCGCCACCGCCGCATCCAATCCGCCAGCCAGCCCTGCCGCATCGCCCGCGCGGAACCACCGCACTTCCGGCTCGCTCACCCACGCGCGCAGCCCGGGGATATCCGACGCGATGATCATCGGCCCGGCCGCCAGGTATTCACCCAACTTCACCGGGCTGGTCCACCTCGCCGAAGGATCGTCCCCCAGCGGCGGCAGCAGCAGCGCGTCCGCCCGCCACAGCCACCTCGGCACCTCAGCGTGCGGCCGAGCCCCGTGCAGCACCACGTTCTTCAACCCCCGCTCCGCCACCACCGCCGACACCCGCGCCAGGTCCTCAGGCGTGCCCCCCACCAGATCAAACTCCCACCCCGGACGCAGCCCCGCCGCATCAAGCATTGTCGGGACGCCCTTGTAGTCATACAGATGCCCCGCGTAAACGGCGTGACGCCGACCATCATCGCCCCACGGCGGAAGCGGCACCGGCGCAGGCGGCGTGAACAACTCAAGATCAACCCCATCGGGCACCACCCGCACCCGCTCCGCCGCCGCCCCCAGCGAAATGTAATACTCGCGAAGAGACTCGGAGATCGTCACCACACTCGCAAGCGGGCCGCCCTTCGCCGCAAGTGCTATGCACCGCAGCAGTGCCGGGTTCCGATCCCCCACGTGAGCGTGCGTCTCCAGCACGGTCGGCACACCCGACGCCGCGCACGCCGCCGCGGCGTCGAACGACCGCGCATACACAAAGTCCGCTCCCGTTTCCGACGCCAGCGACGCCGCCCCGCTCCGAAACGCAGTTCCATCCTCGGGCCGCACGAACACCCACCGAAGCCCCGGCTCGCCATAGTGCCGCGCCAAACCCTCAACATCCATGGCCCCAAAGGGCGCCCGGCACACGAGCGTCACATCATGCCCCAAGCGCTCGAAACCCCCCGCCGTCTTGGTCACGTTGATCGCGTGGGCCCTCGGGCTGTCCGCCTCGAACTCACCAAACACCACCACCCTCATGCCGCCCGCCCTTCGAACCATTGCGCCACCATCGCCAGCGCAAACGCCCGGCGCGACGCATACGGCGAATCCACCGTCGCAAACCGTTCCCAATCCGCCCGGATCAGCCCCGACCGCACCGCCGCAGACTCCGCGATCATCCGCCGCACCTCCGCCTCCGACGAAGACCAATCCGTCCGCAGACTGAACCCCTGCTTCGGCCGCGTCAGCACTCCCGCCGGCACGTGCGGCGTCAGGTACCGCCGCAGCACGCCCTTGCCCGGTCCACCCGCCTTCTCATCCGCGTCCACCGGCCGAGTGATCGCCCACTCCAACACGCGCCGATCAAGAAACGGCGCCCGCACCTCCAGCCCGCACGCCATCCCCGCCCGATCCACCTTCGGCAGAATCGACCCGGCGCAGAAGCACGCCAGATCAATCGCCTGCGCCCGCCGCGGCCACGCCAGCCCGGGCCTGCTCGCGGCACGGTAGTGCTCCAGATAGTCGTCGTCGCCGTACGCCACATCAAGCAGCGCCGCGGCCTCCGCGGGGTGAAACAACGGGTGAACACGCTGCGCATACGCGTGCAACGGCGACGTCGCCGTAAGCACCTCGAGCGCCGCCGCACGCTTGCTCCCCGCAGTTTCCGCCAAAGCGACCGCCCGAGCCGCCGCCGCACGCTCGTCCGCCGAGGGCACCGCCCGCGCCGTCAGCGGCGGGTGATGCCACATATATCCCGCAAACGCCTCGTCCCCGCCGTCGCCCGCCAGGAACACCTTCGAATGCTGCCGTGCCACCGGGCTGATCGCGGTTATCGTGAGCAGCGCGCCGAAAGTCTGCGGCTCATCAAAGATCGAAGCCACCCGCCGAATCAGCGAAACGACATCCGACGCCCCCAGCGGTGCCGAAACATGACTCAACCCCAGATGCCGCGCCGTCTCCCCCGCCGCGGCGGACTCGTCATGCGCCCCGTTCAAGCCAAGTGTGACGCACGCTGGCCGAAGCCCTCGGCGCACCGCCGCGACCGCCACCGCCGACGAATCGATCCCACCCGACAGCAGCACGCCCACCGGCACATCGCTCTCGAAATGCTCCCCCACCACCCGCTCCCACAGCGTCCCGAACTCCTCTGCGGACGCACCAGATGACTCCGCCGGAACGTCCCAGTGCCGCCAAACCGCCGGCGAAGGATCACCCACCCTCCACCGAAGCGCGGTGCCCGCGCCGAGTTTCGAGACCCCCTTCCAGGCAGACATCGGCGCCGGCACATACCCGTGGCACAGCACGTGCGCCAGCGCCCGCCGATCAACCCCTCCATCTCCTCCCCCGAGCGCCCGCACCGCGTCCGCCGTCGACGCCACCAGCAGCCGCCCCGCGCGCACCGCGTAATACAGCGGCTTCATCCCGGCGTGATCCACCGCCGCATGCACCGTCCGCGCCGCGGCGTCCCAGATCGCCATCGCGTACATCCCATAGACCCGCTCCAGCAACCCATCGATCCCCCACGCCCGGTACCCGTGCAGCAGCACCTCGGTATCCGACCGCGAACGGAATATCACACCGCGCGATTCCAGATCACGCCGCAGTGATGGAGCGTTGTACACCTCGCCGTTGTACGTGATCGCCACAGCCCCGTCCGACGTCGCCATCGGCTGCGCCCCGCCACTGGACAGATCAACAATCGCCAGCCGCCGATGCCCCATCCAAGCCGCGTCGGTGGTGTCGCACACCCATTCCCCCTGCCCGTCCGGCCCGCGCGCCGACAATCGCTCCAGCGCCGCGGCCCGCGCGCGACCGTCCCACGCATCGCCGCCGCGTCCCGACGCCGTCCCGAAGATCGCCGCGATCCCGCACACCGCTAGCCCTTCACCCGCAGCAGCAAACGGATCACCCGCTGGTGCGCCGCGTCCAGTTGCGCCCCCGTCTCGCTCCACAGGCACTCGCACCTGCCGAACAGCGCGCAGACGTTCTCGACCGTGCGGAAATCCCACAGGTCAACCCCCGTCGGCGTGTATCCCGTGGGAACCTCCACCATCAGCAGCCCGCCCGGCTTCGTGACCCGCTGCATCTCGCCCGCCACCTGCGCCGGGTCCATCGCATGCTCCAGCGAGTGCGATGAGAACACGCCGTCGAACGACGCGTCGGCGAACTCAAGCCGGTGCATGTCCATCACGCGGATCCGCGGGTCGGTGGAGTGCAGATCGATCCCCACCGCCTCCGCCACGCCCGCGCCCTCAAGGCAATCGAGTTCACACCGGTTCCGCGCCCCGATGCACAGCACCTTCGCCCCCTGGATCCCCTGCTGTCTCAGCGCCGCCCCGAGCCGGTTCGCCAGATACCCCGACCGCACCATCGAGTCGTAGTTCTTCTTCGCCACGCTCCGCTCGCGCTGCAGCGCCAGGTTCGCCTCGTGCGTCGCGCCCGGCGCAATGAAACTCGCGGCGTCCGGCTTCCACCCCGGATCAACCGCAACCGCCTTGATGTCCACCCCCGCGTGCATCTCCGTCACCTTCCACCCCGCCGCCACGATCTGCTCGGTGAGCATCCCCGGCGTGTACTCCCGCCGGTGGTCCTCATCGTCCTTCCACCTCATCCCAAGGTCACGGAACATCACCTTCTGCCACCGGTTGTCGCTCGGCGGCACCGCCACCATCAGCCTCGGGGCCCACTTCCGCAACGCCGCCAGCAGCGGCACCGGCTCATCGATGTGTTCGATCACATGCGAACAGATCACCACATCAAAGGGCTCGTCCGGCGGCTGCGCCGTCGCGTCGCGCTCCTCGAACTTCAGGTTCGGGTGGCTCATGATCGACCGCGCCAGCGCCAAAACCTCCCGCCGGTTGTCGATCGCCGTCACCCGGCACCCCATCTCCGCCATCCACAGCAGATACGCGCTGGCCCCGCACCCCACGTCCAGCACCCGCTCCCCGGGCCGCACCCGGTCCAAAATGAACTGCTTGTGCTGCTTCCACAGCCAGTGCTTGGGATGCCGACCGCCGTAAGCCTGCGCCGCCAACTGGTTCATGTGCCGGTCCAGCAGCAACTCGGCCCGCTGGTACCACCCCAGTTCCTCCACCACACGCTCCCGCCCGGCCCCCTGAAGCGATAACCGCTTCTCCGCCATCCGGTGCTCGAGCAGCAACAGCAACTGCTCGTCCGTCATCGACCCCGCTTCAAGGGTTTGAATTCCGGCAAGTGCAGGCTGAAGTGTGGCGTGCGTCATGGCCCCGTGGTTATCGGCACTTTCCGCCCCGCGCCTTGGGCAAGCCGCCCACCCAACAAATCATCTCCCCGCCCCCCTCCGCACGATCCAACCACCATGCCCGCCAGCCAACCGCCCGAAACCGCCGACCCGGCCCTCCTCAACGGCGACCTCCCCATGTCGCACGCCCAGATCGCCGCCTACATGGCCCACCACGCCGCCCGCAACGCCAGGAACGCCCAAATCTCCCAATCCGTCGGCATCCGAACCCACGCCGCACCCGTCTGGGGGCTTTCGACCGCCACCGGTGCCTCTCCCGCCCGGATCCTCCTCGGGGCCTTTTACACCCACCTCGCCCACACCCTCGCACCAGCCTTCACAGATCGACCCGTCGCCATCGTCGACCTCGGCGCCGGCGGCGGCGCACGACTCCACACCTTCGCCCACGCCGGCTTCCACGGCGACTACATCGGCATCGACATCGCCCACAACCCCAAGTGGCCAACCGCCCCGTCCCCCGGCCCGGCCCGCGCCCTCCACCCCCGCCTCATCGTCGCCGACCTGCACACCTTCAACGAGCGATCCCTCCCGCCCATCGACCTGCTCATCAGCACCACCGCCCTCGAACACCTGCGCGACGACCAGGGCATCATCCAACGCTTCGCCTCGCGCCTCGCCCCAGGCGGCGTGCAGGCCCACTTCGTCCCCGCCGAAGCGGCGCTTGACCTCTACGGCCCGCACGGCTGGCGACAATACTCACCCCTGTGCCTCCGCCACATGTTCCCCGATGCCGACATCTTCCGCTTCGGCGGCCCGTTCTCCAACGAACTGCACCTCCACGCCATCTACAACCCCTCGCGCCTCGGACGCCCCTTCATGAGCGCCAAACACCCACGCCTCTACGGCTGGCTCCGCGCCGGCGCGCTGCTGCTCGACCGCGCCCTGGGCTGCCCAAGGCCATCGATGTACGCCGTCGTGACCAAGCCAAAGCCCCATGGAACCCGGAGCGTCAGCGACGGGCGCCTCACTCCATCAGCCGAAAACAAAGTCCAAGGCCGGATCACCCCCACACACCAGCAGACGCGCAGCATCCCGCTCGCCGCGTGAGCATTTATCCGTCTTCCGCCCGCTTCAGCCCCTCCGCCGCCGCGCGGGCGTGCGTGGTGTGCCCCAGCCCGATCGCGCTGTACTCCTCGATGCTCCGCTGGAACGACGACTTCGCCTCCGCTCCGCGCCCCAACGCGAGCAGCGCGCGCCCCCGCCGGTCCGCCGCGAGCGCGACGCCCTGCCGGTTGCCCAGTTCCGTGTGGATCGCCGCGGCCTCATCGAAACACGCCAACGCGGCCGCCGGGTCCGAAGCCAGCAAGAGTTCACCCCGGTTCCCCACGTTCCGCGCCACGCTGGCCCTCCCGCCGATCTCGCGGTTGAGGGACTCGGCATCGGCGAGGCACTTCAGCGCTCCCGCCAGGTCGCCGGCCTTTTCGAGCGCCAGAGCCCGGTTGCCCAAAGTTCGCGCCAGCGCCGACTTGTTCCGCGTGCCGCGATAAACCGCCTCGGCCCTGTCGTAGCAAGCCAAAGCCGACGCCGCATCGCCGCGGGAAGTGAGCGCTAAGCCCTGCCCGCCGATGTTCCGTGCCACGCCGCCCTTATTGCCCAGCCGCTCAAACATCGCCGAGGCCCGGGTGAAACAGTCGATGGCCTCGTCAAACTTTTCCTGCTGCCAAAGCACGCTGCCGCGCCCCCCCAGCGCCCGCGCCTCTCCCGCCGACGCCCTTGCACCCCGGAACACCTCCGCCGCGCGGTCGAACGACGCGAGCGCCGACTCGAACCGTCCACGCAGCCGGTGCATCTCGCCGATCTGCACCAGCGCCGCACCGAGGTGCTGCACGTTCCCGCCCGAAGCCTCTTCCGCCAGCGCCAGCGCACGCTCCGCCAAGCCCTGCGCTTCATCCCACTTCCCGGTGTCCTGACACGCCTGGCACAGCGCGATCATCAGCCTTGAGCGCAGCGCCGCCAGCACCTTGTCACTCGGCTTCTCCACCAGTGCCGCCTCGACCCCTGCCAGCGCCGACCGCAGCCGCGGCACCCGCTCGGCCGACAGCCCCCGCACCGCCATCGTCACCGCCGCCGCCAGCACACAGCGACCCGCCAATGCCGCCTCGCCCAGCGCCGCCGCGCGGTCCTGGGCGACGAAGATGTTCTCGCACTCCAGTTCGAGATAGTCGAACGCCTCCGCCGCCTCACGCCCGCCACGCCGGGTATCCCAGTGCTCGGCAAGAGCCGCGTAGCACCGCGCGTGGCGCATCTCGATCTCCCGCGCCTGCACCGGCGTCATCACCATCGCCGACTTCCCCTCGGCGTACGCGCGGATCGATTGGAACATCCTCAGCCGCATCCCCCCCGGCGTGTCCACGCTGCTCAGCAGGCTCTGCTCCCGCAAAGCCTGGATCACGTCCATCGCCAAGGGCGCATCAGGGTGCTCGCTCAGGTCCAGCACCTCCTCGCCCTGTTCCAGGAAAAACCCGCCGCGGAACACGCACACCTGACACAGCGCGGTCTTCTCATGGTCCTTCAGAAGATCCCACGACCAATCGATCGCGCCCTCCAGGGTCTGCTGCCGCCGCGGCAAATCCCGTCTCGACGACCGCAGCAACTCGAACTTCCTCGAAAGTTTCTGCACGATCTGCGCCGGGCGCAGGATCTTCACCCGCGCCGCCGCCAACTCGATCGCCAGCGGCGCCCCCTCGAGTTCGATGCAGATGTCCGCGATGTCCGGCGCGTTGTCGTCCGTCAGCGTGAACCCCGGCGAGGCCTCCCGTGCCCGCTCCACGAACAGCCGCACCACGTCGAACTGCGACAGCCGCACCGCGTGCTGGTCGGCCAGCAGCGCGTCCTCCCGCGCCCGCTCCGCCGCGGCTTCCTCCTCCTCCGTGTCCCCCACCGCCACGAACCCCCCCGCCGTTCCCGCATCAAGCCCCTCGCCCGCCGAAGGCCCATGCTTCCGTTTCACCCTCGGCGGAGTCCTCATCGGCTCCAGCCGGTACTCGTGCTCGCCCGCCAGCCCCAGCAGCGTGCGGCTCGTCACCAGAAACCGCGTCGCCCGCGCCCGCTTCATCCACATCCCCACCATCGGCGCGCACAACTCCACCAACTGCTCGAAATTGTCCAGGATCAGCAGCAGCGGTTTGCGGTATTCCAGCACCGCCGCGATCACCTTCTCGGGCGGCTCCGGCCCCACCAAGGGCACCCCGAAGGCACCCGCCACCTGCGCGCACACCGCGTCGGTCGTCGTGCATTCCGACAAATCCGCGAACCACACGCCGCCCTCGTAGTGGTCCAGCAGTTCGTTGCCAACACGCAGCGAAAGCCGCGTCTTCCCGGTGCCACCCGGCCCAGTCAGCGTGACGAGATTCCACTTGTCCGCCTTGAACGCCGCCGTCAGTTCCGTCCACTCTGCACGCCGACCCACGAACGTCGTCTGCTGGTACGGCAGGTTCGTCGCCACGTGGTCCAGCGTCTTCAGCGGCGAATACGTCCGGCTCGCCAGCGAGTACGGCAGCACTTGGTACAGCCGCTCGGCCCGCGACAGACTCTTCAGCCGGTGCTCGCCCAGGTCCTTCACCAGCGCCGATTCGAGTTCCTCGCCTGCCGCCTCACGCACCGCGTGCGACAACAGGATCTGCCCCCCGTGCCCCGCCGCGCTGATGCGCGCCGAGCGGTTCACCATCGGCCCGAAGTAATCCATCCGCCCGTTGGTGGGGTCCCGTTCGCAGATCGGCTCACCCATGTGGATGCCCATCCGCACCAACAGTTCCGCGCCGGTGTCACGCCGGATGTCGTCCGGCATCGCGGTCGCCATCTGCTCCTGCAGTTCCAGCGCGAACCGCACCGCCATGGTGGGCGAAGAAAACGCGATCATGAACGCGTCGCCCTCGGTCTTCACCTCGTACCCGGAGTGCTTGGCGATCAGCCCCCGCATCACCGAGTTGTGCGCCGTCAGCGCCTCGGCGAACCGCGACTGCAACTTCTCCCACAATTCCGTCGAGCCCTGCAGGTCGGTGAACACCAGCGTGACCAAACCGGTCGGCGCAATCGAACCCGGGTTGTTGGGGGCGTCCACGCTCATGATGACAGCGGGGACATCCTAACCCCCCACGCCGGGTTTCCAACCCGTCCGCCGTGCCACTGCTGGATCGGTCCGCCGAGACAGCAGTGCCGAGTCTCGGTAATCCACAGCAGTTCGGCACTGATGTCGGTCTGCGGACAGACCGCCATCAGTGGCACGATTTCGAGACTGCGCCCATCCTCCGTGCCACCGAAGTCGGTCCGCCGACTTCGGTGCTCCCCGACCCTCTCCCACCCCCCTGTACACTCCGACCGTGTTCCGGCCCACCGAAAAACCCTTCCTCACCGGCGTCGTCGCCGGCCTGGCCCACGCCGCCGTCATGGCCCTGGCGTTCCCGCGCCCCGGCATCTGGCCGCTGTGCCTGATCGCCGCCCTGCCGCTGATGCTGCTGGCCCGATCCGCCGCCGCTTACCCGAGAAAGGCCGCCCTCGGTGCCGGGCTGGGCACCTTCCCTTTCTGGCTCCTCACGCACCAATACATCTGGGAGATCTCCGACGCCGGCCTGCCCGTGCTGCTGGTCTACCTCTGCCTCTGGCCCGCTCTCTTCGTGTGGATCTGCGCGAGGCTGCCCCAACCCAAACGCCGCTGGCTGAAGATCGCCATCCCAGCCTTGGTCTGGACCGCCCTCGAAGCCCTCCGCGCCCAGTGGATCTGGGAGGGCTACCCCTGGTACCTCGTCGGCCAACCCCTCATCGATTCCTCATTCACCCTCCTCGCCCCCCTCACCGGCATCCTCGGCGCCTCCCTCTTCGCCGCGGCGTTCAGCGCCACCATCACCCAACTCATCACCGAACCGCGCCAACCCCTCGAACACTGGCGGCCCCGCACCGCCCTCGCCCTCCTCGTCACCCTCGTCATCCTCTTCCTCCCCATCCGCCCCGGCGGCTGGCCCTCGCGCATCGCCCCAACCACCATCAACGTCGGCGTCGTCCAGACCAACGTGCCCCAGTCCAACAAAATGGCCGGCACATTCGACGACCGCATGAAGGACTTCTCCGCCGCCCTCCGACTCACCTCCGAAGCCGCCCACCCCCCGGAACGAGTCGCCCCCAAGCCCGATCTCATCGTCTGGCCCGAAACCTCCTTCCCCGGTTTCAGCCTCTCGCCCGAAGCCACGCAAGCCGAACGCGATTCCGGCCTGGGCTACCGCGCCCAGAACTTCCCCCTCACCGGCTGGCACGACGAACTCACCGACCTTCAGGGCAAACTCGGCATCCCCATCCTGATCGGCGCCGTCGCCGCCGAGGGCTTCCGCATCGATACCTCCGAGGCCGCCCCCCAGATCAAGCACGACCGCCTCTTCAACTCCGCCTTCGTCATCAACCAAGGCCAGGTCCAGCCCAAGCGCTCCGACAAGGTCCACCTCACGCCCTTCGGCGAGACCATGCCCCACATCTCCAAATGGAAATGGCTCGAACAGCGCCTCCTTGCGCTGGGTGCCGAGGGCATGACCTTCGACCTCTCTTCCGGCGTCGGTGTCCCCCTCGACATCCCCACCTCCACAGGGAACATCCGCGTCGCCCCGCCGATCTGCTTCGAGGCCGTCATCCCCGACGTCGTCCGTGATATTGCTTTCCCTCCCGACCGGACGACTCCGCCCGCCGGCCTCATCATCAACCTCACCAACGACGGCTGGTTCGGCTCCTCGATCACCGTCCGCCTCAACCACCTCCTCTGCGCCCGCTGGCGCTGCGTCGAACTGGGCCTCCCCATGATCCGCTGCGCCAACACCGGGGCCTCCTGCCTCATCGACGCCGGCGGCCGAATCCGCCAACTCGGGCCAAACGATCAGCCCGAAGCAGGACAATCCCGCCCCTCGCACGGCTCCACGTTCGAGGGTGTCATGTCCGTCACCGTCGACGTGTCCCAACCCCCCACCGGCACCGCCCCGCCGTTCCTGCCCCGCGTGTTCGAGTGGCTCCTGCCCCCCTTGGGTCTGCTGCTCATTATCTGGCGGGCCTGGTTCGGACGCCGCAACGCACGCGCCCAGCCAGTTTGAGCCGGACCACCGTCCTTAAACCGATGTAATCCGTGGACGCACCCAAAGGCGCGCCGCCTCATACCCTTGTCCGAACGCCCCCCCCACTTCTCCGCGTACCACCCCAATGAAGACCCCCTTCCAAGCCGCCGCCGTCACCATGCTCCTCCTCGCGGGCACCTCCTTTGCCCAACCCGGCGGCGCACCCCCTTCCCCCGCCAAACCCACCAAGGGCAACCCCAACGCGGTCGGGCAATCCGGGGGGTCGCTTCAACTCGAACCCGTCAAGCCCTACACCAACATCGAAAAGTCCCAACTCCGCGAGAAGTGCCTCGAACTCCTGCAAGAGTTGGCCCGCTCCGACAACGCGCTCCTCCGCGCCAACGCCATCGAGGGCATGAGCCCCGCCCCCGCCCGCTGCGAGACCCTTGTCCGCGCCGGCCTCGCCGACGACAACCTCGGCGTCCGCTACGCCGCCGCCCTCACCGTGGGCCGCCTGAAACTCAAGAACTCCGCTCCGATGGTGCGGCCGCTGCTGAGCGACGCCGACCCCTCCGTCCGCGCCGCCGCCGTGTTCGCGCTGGTCCGCACCGGCAACAGCGTCGAACAGACCGAACTCTCCAGCCTCCTGATGAACGGCGACGCCCGCGCCCGCTCCAACGCCGCGTTCATCCTCGGCGAACTGGGCAACGCCTCCGCCGCCCCGATGCTCCGCGACGCGGCCCGCCAACCGATGCCGCCGGATTCGCCCATCGCGGTGCGCCTGTTCCGCCTGCAACTGGCCGAGGCGCTGGTGAAACTCGGCGACAAGACCGCCAGCGACACCATCGAGGCCGCGCTCTACCCCAGCAGCCGCGAGGATTTCGAGGCCGCCGTGCTCGCCGCCCAGATCATCGGCGAAGTGAAGATCGAAAAGGCCGCGGGCCAACTGGTGAACCTCATCGAGATGCAGCCCGGCAGCGCCCCCAAGACCGCCGACCCGCGCCAGGCCGTCTACCTCCAACCCCGCGAACTCCGCCTCGCCGCCGCCGCCTCGATGGCGAAAATGGGCTACTTCGGCGGCTGGTACGTGGGCGACATGTACGCGGCCGAACCCGAACCCGCCGTCCGCGCCCAGGCCGCCTTCGTCCTTGGCGCCGCCGCCCAGAAGCAGACCCTCAACGCCTCGATCAACCGCCTCGAAAAGATGCTGAACGACGAAAACCCGCTGACCCAATGCTCCGCCGCGGCGTCGCTGCTGAAGGTGCTTGAGAAGAACGGGTGAGCGTGTTGGCTGCGCAAGGGCGCGACGGAGCAGCGGTGATTTTGTCCCCCGGATGGTTGTCATGCCCCAAGTATGTCACGGCGGCGGAGGCAGGCAAACGCGGCGTGGCGCATCACCGGAAGATGGCGCGCAGTTGCGGTCACTGTGGTGAAGATTTTTCGGGAAGGCATCAAGGAAAGAGGCATCAAGGCATCAAGGAGGGACGGGGACCACGACTCTCCGAGGTGAAAAGTCGTGGCACTGGGCCCGTGCCACTGCTGGATCGGTCCGCCGAGACAGCCGTGCGCTGGGGATCACACCGAGTTCGGCACTGATGTCAAACCGCCCCCGGAGGGCCGGTTCGCCATCAGTGGCACGGTGCGCCTTCGATGCCACCCCGCCGTGGACTGGGCCGAGGTGTGCCACGGGCTTCCGCCTTGCCGGCGGGCGAGGCGGATGCCCGTGCGAGGTGCCGGGACTCGCCGCGAGTTCGGCACGGGCATCTCACGAAGACGTGAGAAGCCCGTGGCACGACGCCGGGCCACCTGCGGGTCACTGTGGTGACGATTCTTCAGGGGAAGGCATCGGGGACGCGCCCCGGTCCAATTCCTCGTGCCACTCAAGTCGATGTCCTCATCGACTTCAGTGCGGAATCACGCAACGGGTCGAACAGCACTGAAGTCCGTCGGAACGGACTTCAGTGGCACGGGGGTTGCAGGACTTCGATGCCACCCCGCCCCGTGCGAGGTGCCGGGATTCGCCGCGAGTTCGGCACGGGATTGGGGATCATCAGTTCAGGTGTTCCAGGGCCTGTTGCAGGGTTCGGCACTCGATGACTTCGAGTTTGAGGCCCTTTGGCGGCTTGGTGCCCTGGGGGGCGAGGAGTCGCTGGTAGCCCAGGCGGGCGGCTTCGCGGAGGCGGGATTCCATCTGGTTGACCGGGCGGATCTCGCCGCCGAGGCCGACTTCGCCCACGGCGGCTGTGGGGGGCATGCCGAGGGATTTCTTGTGGAAGGCCCCGGCGATGGCGAGGGCGAGGGGGAGGTCGGAGGCGGGTTCGGTGACACGCACGCCGCCGACGCTGGAGGCGAAGACGTCGCGGTCGTAGAGGCGCAGGCCCGAGAGTTGTTCGAGCACGGCGACGAGCATGGCGACGCGGGATGGATCGAGGCCGCTGGTCTTGCGTTTGATGGCCCCGGGGAACCCCATGGCGGTGAGGGCCTGGAGTTCGACGAGCACGCAGCGGGTGCCCGTGACGACGGGGCAGACGACGCTGCCGGGGCGGGGGCCGGCACCGAGGGCCGAGGCGGCGACGGACGCGCCGTCGGGGACTTCGCGCAGGCCATCGCCGGACATCTCGAAGAGTCCGATTTCGAGGGTCGTTCCGAAGCGGTTCTTGATGGCGCGGACGACGCGGTGGGCGTGGTAGCGGTCGCCCTCGAAGTACAGCACGGCGTCGACGAGGTGCTCGAGCAGACGCGGGCCGGCGAGTTGGCCGTCCTTGGTGACGTGCCCGACGAGGACGACGGCGGTGCCGGTGGCTTTGGCGAGGTAGACCAGGTCGGTGCAGCAGCGCCGGAGTTGAGGGATGGTGCCGGGGGAGGCGTCGAGGTCGCCCTTGTAAACCATTTGGATGGAATCGATAGCCATGACGCTGGGGCGGACGCGCCGGGCCTGCTCGACGATGCGTGCGAGGTTGGTGTCGGCGAGCACGTAAAGGTGTTCGGACTCGCGCACGCCCAGTCGCGCTGCGCGGAGGCGGACCTGTTCGGCGGACTCCTCGCTGGTGACATAGAGCGTGCGGATGGGGTCTTTGTGCGAGAGATTCTGCGTGAAGGTGCGGGCGGGCGAGGACATCAGGCCGAGCGCCTGCAACATGAGGGTGGACTTTCCGATGCCGGGGTCGCCGCCCAGGAGGATGGCCGAGCCGGGGACGATGCCGCCGCCCAGGACGCGGTCGAACTCGGAGATGCCGGTGAGGATGCGTCCGGGCGGCGCGGCGGAAGCGGCGTCGGAGATGGGGCGGGCGACGGGGGACTCGATGAGCGCGGCGGGGTCGGCGTCGGCCGCCCCGTCACCAACGTGCGCCCACGCCTGGGCGGCGAGGCCTTTCTGGGCGTCGCTGTTCTCGGCGGATTTGGCGACGCGGAACTCTTCCAGCGAGTCCCACCCGCCGCAGGCCGGGCACTTGCCCATCCAGCGTGATTGGACGGCGCCGCAGGAACGACAGACGTAGGAGGTTCGGGTCTTGGCCATTATCTTTCTACTCGCGTGGGCGGCGGGCGTGGTGCATGAAGAAGTGGACCTTCACCGTCTGCTCGTGGATGGTGTAGACCATGCGGTAGCCTGCGGCGACGAGTTGGCGTGTGGGTGCGTCATCGACATCCCCCTCGGGTGCCCACCGGCCGCGGCGGGGCATCGTTCGGAGGGACTCCGCCGCGGCATGCAGCCGGCGGATCACGATTTCAGCGGCGTCGGGTGAGCGCTGCGCGATCCAGGTCCTGATGCCCCGGAGATCATCGGCCGCGGTCGGGCTGATTCGGACTTCGTATCGGCGTGAACGCTGCGCTGTCATCGGCGTGATCCGCGCTTCGCCGCCTTCTTGCGGGTCGAGCGGGCGGGAGCGGTCGGCTGGCTGGCGCGCTCGAAAGCGTCTTCGATGGTGAGCCAGTTTCCGGAATCAATCTCGGCCATGCTCTTGCGGACTTTCGCGCGGTTCGCCTCAAGTCGATCGATCGTGGAAAGACGCTCGAATTCCCGTGCGCTGAGCAGGACGGCGGCCGCTTTGCCGTCGCGGGTGACCACGGTTGCACGCTGGCCCTTGCGGGCGCGTTGGAGGTGCGTGGAGATGTTCTCGCGGAAATCCTCGTCGGTGCAGGTTTCTGGGTTGCGGTCCATGGCGGCGCTCCGGGAGGTGAAGGCTCAAGCCCTCATCAGGATCGATGACAATGTATGCTAGGAAGGCCTTGAACTTCGGTGCGGACGACCGAGGCGATGTGAACCGCGAACCGGAGCCTCTGTGGGATATCGTTCCCCATGCCCAACGCCTCCCTCCTCGAATGCTTCCCCTCCCCCACCGAAGGCGTGTTCGTCATCGAGCATGTCGCCGAGGAGTTCACCAGTGTCTGCCCCAAGACCGGCCACCCGGACTTCGGCACCGTCACGCTCCGCTACTGCCCGCGGGCGGCTTCGGCGGGCGGGGTGTGCGTCGAACTCAAATCACTCAAGATGTACTACCAGTCGTTCCGCAACGAGGGGATTTACTACGAGGCGGTGACGAACACCATCCGGGACCATTTGGCCGCCGCGATGAAGCCGGTGTGGATGCAGGTCATCACGGATTGGAAGGGACGGGGGGGCATCCGCTCGGTCATCCGGGCCGAGGCGGGGGACGTGCCGGGGCATTTCCGCGGGAAATGACGGGTTGAGCCGAGCGCGGCGGGGCCGAGCGTGGAACAATGTGCGGTTGTCGCGGGTTGAGCGGCGCGGCCGTTTCCCCGCGGCGGAGCATGAACGAACAGGAAGGCGCGGATTCGATGGGTCGGACGATTGGGGTAGACGTGGGCACGATGGAACTGTTGATCGCGACATCGAACCCGCACAAACTCGACGAGTTGCGGGCGATCTTCGGCCCGGTGGGGATCACCGCCGTGGGGCTGGATTCGCTGGGCCGGTCGTTCCCCGAGCCTTACGAGGACGGCAGCACGTTCGAGGAGAACGCGGCGAAGAAGGCGCTCTCGTACGCGTTCCTGTCGGGGCGCGTGTGCCTCGCCGACGATTCGGGGCTGGAGGTCGAAGCGCTGAAGGGTGAGCCGGGGGTGCAGTCGGCGGTGTGGGCCGGGCGGGGCAGCACGCGGACGGAACGCGACGCCGCGAACAACCTCAGGCTGATGTGCGAACTCGACGGCGTGTCGGCGGCGAACCGCGGCGCGAAGTACGTCTGCTGCATGTGCGTGGGCTCGCCCGACGGGAAGATCCTGGCGACCTCGCGCGGCGAGTGGATCGGGCGGGTGACGGCGGGCAAGGCGCGGGGGAAGAACGGCTTCGGCTATGACCCCTTGATCGAGATGGCCGACGGGCGGACGGTCGCCGAGATGGGCGAGGACGAAAAGAACGCCCAGAGCCACCGGGCACGTGCGGCGAAGGCGATCGCGAGGAAGGTGGAGGAGATTCTGCGGGGGAAGTGACCAAGAGAAAAATGACGAACTGACTACTCTGCCTTCGGTGCGATACGGCCGATCGCGTCTAGAACTTCGATGACCTCCGGATGGACACGGTTCGGCTCCATGATCCGAGCGAGTTCGTGGTAGTCTGTTTTTCGCATCATATTGGGGAGATTTAGTTTCGTGAAGTACTCCTCGAAAACGAGGTCGAGAAAATCGTCAGTCATTTTCGTGTTGATCCACCACGCGTCCTCGTCATTCTCAAGTGCTCGTGGCGGGATTCGGCTTCGCATGATCTTGATCATGAGTTGCTCGCGTTTCTCTGACTCGTGCTGCGAGAACATGTCTTCCGTCGGCTGGCCTCGCGCATAAGCAGGAAGCGTTCGAAGCGGATCAAGGTAGTTCTCGATCTCGCGTCTACGCCACCGAATCACCGTGAGACCAGAGGGAGCTGACTGATGCTCTCGGTCCTCGGAATCTCGGTCGAGAATCGCGACGGCGACGAGATTGGATAGTGAGTGCTTGAGCGTATCGAAGTGTCGGTGCGCGATCCTTTGGTCGTTCCCTCCAATTTCGTGGAAGAATGGCGCGGCAAGCGCTGCCTGTCCGGACTGATGATTCAGCTTGGTCGCGAGTGATTGCAGGATGGACAAGTCGGTTCCGCCTTCGGCGTACAGCACCCACCGACGCAGATCTGCCTGATGAAAATCGACAAATCCGATCTTCCGGAGCGATTCCAATAGGTGCTTTTTCTTCGGATCGCTGCGGTCATCGATCCGCTTGACTCCTCGATACATGAAGCCAACCACTAGGTCTTTATCGGCACCGAGCTCTAGGATCTTTTCTGAGTGACTCGCCACGATGACCTGCGAGCCCATAGCCTGAGCGGTTTCGGTCACGAGACGATACACCTGTTGCTGGCGCAGCACTTCGAGGTGGGCGTCGGGCTCGTCTAGCAGCAAAACCGACCTCGGATTTGCATACAGGTGGCAGAGTAGCAAGAGCGTTTGCAGCAGGCCACGGCCGGCACAACTGATGTCAAGCGACGCCCCTCGGGGATCCTCGTAGGTGAACAGGATCTCCGCATTCTCGGAGAGCTCGGGCATGTTCAGTTTCACCCAAAACAGTTCGCCCAGTGTCGTGATGATTTTGGTCCATCTGTCCGGGAAGGCCTCGTCATGGGCCATGCGGTAGCAAAGGTTTCGGAGTACCTGCCCTGTCTGGCCCAAACCAATTTGGTAGTTGATTTCTCCGGTTTGCTTCAGGAACTCCCGATCCGAAAGACCCGACATCGGAGGGAGGTAGGCAACGCGAACTCCCGCCGCGTGCTCCGGCATAGGCATACGTCTTGGTGCCTCTCCAGAGCCGTTCAAGCGAAGGGGTCTGCAGTAGATGGACTCCTCATTGGCAAAGTCAAACTCGAGACCACACTCCCATTGTAGGTCTGCAGTCACGCCTTCAACGACAATGTCGATGAACACGTCAACTGTGGATTTGATCGTCTTGCCGTTCTTCTCCTTCGGCGCCGAAGAGTGTGCCCGTAGATCTCGCCACAGCATTTTGGCGTTTGGAACTTGCGCCGCGAAGATATCCTTGCGGTTGATCGCCACACCGGGGCGACGCTCCGCCTTGCTGTCGGATCGGCGCTCGTTCCACCGCCGAACGCCCAGTTCCCAGAGCGCGAGGGCTTGGAGCGCTGTCGTCTTACCCGAGTTGTTGGGCCCGACAAACACCGCAGCTTGGCCAAGTTCAATCTCAGCCGCCTCGAACCGCTTAAAGTTTCGGATGGTCAACTTCGTCAGCATTCCGACTAAGCCTAGCACATGGCCAGCATCTCGGGAGGTGCCAGTTGCCATGAATTTCCGGCGGGGTGGCACCGAAGGCGCAACGTGCCACTGATGGCGAACCGGCCCTCCGGGGGCGGTTTGACATCAGTGCCGAACTTGTTGTGATCCCCAGAGCACTGCTGTCTCGGCGGACCGATCCAGCAGTGGCACGGGCCCAGTGCCACGACTTTTCGGCAGGTGGCCCGGCTTCGTGCCACGGGCTTCTCACGTCTTCGTGAGATGCCCGTGCCGAACTTGCGGCGAATCCCGGCACCTCGCACGGGCATCCGCCTCGCCCGCCAGCAAGGCGGAAGCCCGTGGCACGAACCATTCAAACCAAACCCCCTCTCGCGCGTCAAATCCCCATGCGACTCACCCTCCCCCTTCTCCTCCTGATCCCCACCATCGCCGCTGCTCAGAGCGCCGACACCGCCGATCTCCGCTGGAAGCCCAAAGAAGGCCAGGTCGTCATCTACGACCTCCACCAGAAATCCACCAACACAACCGTCGTCGCGCCCGCGCAGACCAAAGGGCAAGCCCCCAAGCGCGCACCCAACTCCAAACCCAACACCCCCAACAACCCGAACAACACCATCGATTCCACCATCGACCAGACCCTTACCCTCCGACTCACGGTCAGAGAGACGAGCAAGGAACAAGGCAGCAAGGTCGAACTCACCATCACCCGAGTGCGCGCCACCATCTCAACACCTGACACAACGACCAAGGTCGATTCCGACCAACCCACCCACGCAACATCAGACACCGACCCCATCGCCGCCACCCTCCGCCAGATCGCTGGCACGACCCTCATCCTCACCGTCGACCCCAACGGCAACATCACGAAATCCGAAGGCGGCGGCGAACAGCTCGGCCTGACCTCTCTCTTGGGCGGCGCAGCCCCCGGTGTCCCCAAAGACGCCTTGGGCCTCATCTCCTCCCCCACCTCCACGCCCGCAAGCGTCAAGGTCGGGCAGCGCTGGACCACCTCCTCCACGCTCGCCGGCTCGCTGTTCGGCGACACCGCCATCACCACCACCAACACCCTGAAAAAACTCCAACAAGGCACCGCCCAAGTCGCGATGGTCGGCGCACTCGAACCCATCAAGCGCGATCCCAAGCAGGGAAGCGGTTCCCCCTTCAAGGTGACCAGCGCTTCAAACTCCGGCACGTATCTCTGGGACACGAAGTCAGGCTGGCTCGAATCTCTCACCATGACCCAGCGGACACGCACCGAAGCCGAAGGCCTGAGCGAAGCCCTCGGCGAGTCCCGCACCATGGACAGCATGCAGGAAACCACCATCACCCGGGTGAAAGCCCCCGATCCCCGCTGAAACGAACCCGAAGCGCAAGCGAGGGCCACTCTCCATCTCGCGGATTCGAACGACCGAAGCCCCCCGCGAGGCGGACGGACGAAAAACCTCATCCCACCGCACGTCAACCAACCGGCTGTTTCCATCCCCGCGCGCAAACCCGGTCGCTCCGCTCAGAACTCGTTTCAAACACCATCCCCCACCATGCACAAGGGGCCGTTTTCCGCCGATTTCCCGCCGACTTGCCGATTCTCCCCTCCTACCATTCTTCCGCACAGAACCGCCGGGCGATCCCCCGCGAACAGGCGCACCCCGGAACCACCGGGCACGCCCGCGCATCAGACCTTCGACCCCCGACCCCAGCCCCCAGATCAAGTCCCCCACCCTTCCGGCACCCACCCATGACAAACCTCTTCAAGTCCATCGCCCTCGCCGCCGCCGTCGCCCTCGTGGCCCCGCTGACCGCCAGCGCCCAGGCCGAGGCCACCGGCAACACCTACCCGTCGTTCTCCAACGGCCAGCAACTCCCCGCCGGGCAGGTGGTCAAGTTCGATTTCACCACCACCACCTCGGACAACGTCTACTTCCTTTTCTCCGCCCCCACCGTCGCCGACGCCTTCGTCCTCACCCAGACCGAGTACACCAAGTTCCAGTCGGGCGGCAACTTCTCCTCGCCCGGCGGCTTCCGCAACCAGTCCGGACGCCAGGCCTTCACCCTCCCCGCGGGCAACTTCGCCGTGGGCGTGAAGAACACCGGTGCCACCCCCCTTGATTACGCCTTCACCATCGTTTCCACGAAGGGCATTGAGACCCCCCCTCTCGCCTCTGGCAATGAGAGAGTCTCTCCCGGTGCCCGCATCACCAAATCCTTCATCGTCAAGCCCGGCGACAAGATGTTTATTACCACCGTTGCCGAGGGCGTCGAGGCCTTCATCATCCCCCCGTCCGAGGTGAACAAGTTCAACGCCGGAATCGATTTCACGCCCGTCACCGGCCAGCAGATCCTCACCGACCTTGCCTCCGGCTCCGCATCCGGCGAAGTCCTCCTGAACGAAGGCACTTTCCACATCGCCTTCCGCAACCGCACCAACGTCACCCGCCCCGCCATCTACTTCATCGCCACCAAGAAGCCCGATTTCACCGGCGGCGGCCCCGTCAACCCACCCTCCGACGTCGTCCCCTTCTTCGACACCAACACCGATGGGGGTGTCGGCGGCACCTTCGACGGCGAGACCTTCCGCACCCGCTTCAACAATCGCACGAGCGCCCTTGCCCCCTCTTTCCTCGTCTCGGGCACCACCGCGGGACAGTTCGTCCGCGTCTATGCCTCCGGCGTCCTCATCGCCCAGGGCGTCGCCGGCGGCACCCAACTCACCCTGAAGGCCAACGGCAGGGTCCGCCTCGAAGACGGCACCTTCCCCATCACCGTCTCGCAGTTCAACGGCCAGACCGAGAGCGAAAAGGTCGAGTTCTTCGACATGGTCATCGACACCCTCGCCCCCGCGCCCCCCGACAACCTCGACCTGACCGACGAATCCGACACCGGCCCCGCCTCCGACGACAACGTCACCTCCGCCACCACCCTCACCTTCACCGGCACCGCCGAACCCCTCGCCCGCGTGCTGATGACCGCCGCAGGACGCGTGGTCGGCTCCTCCACGGTGCAGGCCGACGAGAACGGCGATTGGACCTACACCCTCACGAACGTCACCCGCACGGGCAAGGTGAAGTTCGCCGCGATCCAACTCGACACCGCCGGCAACGCGTCGCGCTCTTCGCCGAACCTCGAAGTCACGCTGCTGAAGCGCCCCGCCGCCCCCGGCAAGCCCGACCTGCTGAAGGCCGACAAGGGCCGCACGGTCGCCGGTGCCGTCAACACCATCAACCCCACCCCGACGTTCATCGGCAAGGCCGTCAAGGGCAACACCATCACCGTCGAGGTCGACGGCATCGAGACCCAGTCCGTCGTCGTCGAAGACAACGGCAAGTGGGCCGTCACCCTCACCGCCCCGCTCACCCTGGGCGAGCACACCGTGCGTGCCAAGCAGACCGACCTCGCCGGCGGCACCTCCCCGGTCGGAGCAAGCCTCCGCATCCGCGTGGTCAACCCGCAGTGAGTTCGGCGATCAGACTTCGCCGGGCCATGCCTTGCCGTATTGATCGAACCGTGCGGTCATCGCGTCGACCACCGATACTGTGAGCGGGCCGCGGCCGATGACCTCGGCGTTGTGGCGCAGGTGTTCGAGGCTGGCCGTGCCGACGATGACGGTGCAGACGCCCGGTGCGAAGGCACTGAAGCGCAGGGCGAACTCGTCCCACGCCGTGCCGCCGGAGATCGAAGGTGCGTTGCCCCACGTCACCCGGTCGGCGTCGGGCGCGCCCGCCGCACCGGTGCCGCCCGCCAGCCCCATCTCTTTGGCGCGTTTCCAATAGGTCTCGCAGTAATTGCCCATGGGTCGGGCGGCGTGCCGCCAGAAGCCGTTGGCGATGGGGCGCTTGGCGATGACGCCTAGGCCGCTCTTTGCCGCCCCGGGCAGCACGTCGCGCAAACTCCGCTGGTCGCAGATGTTCACGCTGGTCTGGAGGCTCTGGAACTGCCCGCTGGCGGCGGCCCATTGCAGGGCCTCGTTCTCGCCCGAGTACGCCGCACAGCGGATCTTCCCGGCGTCTCTTGCACGCCCCAGCGCGTTCACCACGTCGCCCTGCTTCAGCACCTCGATCGGGCACGAGTGCAGGTGCATGATGTCGATGCGGTCGGTGCGGAGGACTCTCAGAGCCGCGTCGATGCCGGCGGTGATGCACGGGCCGGTCCAGTCGGGCACGCCGGGGACGCCGTAGCCGCACTTGCTGGAGAGGACGAACAAATCACGTCGGTGCGAGATGTGCTTACCGATGCGCTCTTCCGACAGGCCGTAACCCTTGGCGGTATCGATGAGCGTGATGCCGGCATCGAGAGCACCGTTCAGCAGCGCGGCGGCGGCGTCCTCGCTGAGCGACGCGGTGCCGACCTGGCCTGCGCCAAGGCCGAGTGCGGAGACGGTGAGGCCGGTGGTGCCGAAGGGGCGGGTGAGCATGATTCAAGGGTACGGCGGCTAACGTGCCGCGGCGGGTGGCATGCTCACGCTCGCGTGAGCATGCTTCTTCGACCCCCGCAAGTTCGGCAGACATGCTCACGCGAGCGTGAGCATGCCACCCGATCATTGCGGTCGGCTATCCTGCCCCATATGGCACGCGCGAACACCGGATCATCTCGGCGGACTTCTTCTGGGGGCTCGGGGCGTGACACGCCCTCCAAGGGCGGGCGCGGGCAGGTTTCGGGGGGGCTGACCTACGCCAAGTCCGGCGTCGATATCAACGAGGGCGATCGCTTTGTCGACCTCATCTCCCAGCATGTCCGCAAGACCCACGGGCCGCGGGTCATCAACAACTTCGGTGGGTTCGCCGGGCTGTTCCGCCTGGATTTCAACCAGTCGCTCTTCAAGCGCAACTACAAGGACCCCGTGCTGGTCGCCTGCACCGACGGCGTGGGGACCAAGGTGAAACTCGCCGTCGAGACGGGGATTTATGACACCATCGGGATCGACCTTGTCGCCATGAGCGTGAACGACATGGTGGTCGAGGCCGCCGAGCCGCTGATCTTCCTTGACTACATCGCGTGCTCCAAACTGGTGCCCGAGACGATGGAGCGCGTGGTCGCCGGGATCGCGTTCGCGTGCAAGGAGTGCGGGGCCGCGCTGCTGGGCGGCGAGACGGCGGAGATGCCCGATGTGTACCCGCCGGGGGAGATTGATCTGGCGGGCTTCGCCGTGGGGGTGGTGGAGTTGGCGCGGGCGACGGACCCGACGCGCGTCGAGCCGGGGGATGTAGTCATCGGCCTCGAATCCGACGGCGTGCACAGCAACGGGTACTCGCTGGTGCGGAAGGTGGTCTCGCACGCGGGGCTTGACCTGAAGCGGGTGTACAAGGAACTCGACATGAAGCGCCCGCTGGGCGAGGTGCTGCTGACGCCGACGCGGCTGTACGCCAAAACAATCGTAAAACTCCTGCGTGCGTACACGGTCAAGAAGGTGGTCACGGGCATGGCGCACATCACCGGCTCGGGGCTGGGGGCGAACCTGGAGCGGGCGCTGCACAAGAAGGTCGACGCCGTGCTGGACGAGAAGGCGTGGCCGGTGCACCCGGTGTTCCCCTTCCTGCAGAAGCACGGCGGCATACCCGACGGAGAGATGAGAGACGTGTTCAACATGGGCATCGGCTTCTGCCTGATCGTCCGCCCGAGTTTCGCGGCGTCGATCGTGAAGCAACTGAAGCGCTGGGGCGAGCGGCCGCACGTGATCGGGGAGGTGGTGCGGGGGACGGGGAAGGTGCGGATCGAGTGCTGAATGGAAAGGGGCGGCGAGCGTGGTACGACACGAGTGGAACCTGTGGCGTGGCATCCTGGGGTGGGGAGTTCTGTGCGTTGGGCTTGGGGCTTTGACGAGCGTGGTGGTGGCGTGGGGGACGGCGCTGGCTCTTCCACCGAATGGAATCACCGGGGGGTTGGAACAGAGCGGTGCCAGTTACTGCGATGGAAACCGCAGTTGGACGGCTTGGAACTACATGCCGATTGCATTCGGTTCCGACCTTGTTGGGACACTCCGGATTGTCGACAAATCGACAAGTGTTGTGGACGACAAGGCAGGTACCGTGCTGGAGTATTCAGGCGGGTGGGGCCCGGTTCGCGCCTCCGTACGGCCGCCCCCCTTCTTGATTCCGGGCATGCATGATCGTTGGGGATACACGTCAGACTTCGTGTTGGGCTGGCCAGCTCGATGTCTGTGGTTCGAGTCGCCGATGCAGGGCGGCGGTTGCATCGTGAGCCACGACCGTCCTGTTCTACACAAGATTGATTTCAAGCGAGGCTGGCTGGGATTGACTCCTCGAGGTCAATTCGACGCAGTGCCTGACGGACTGCCGACCGGTGTCCTTTGGCCCGGACTGTTGCTGAACACCGCTGCGTACTCCGGCGCTTGGCTCGCCGTGTTTGTCGTGCCAATGCAGATTCGGCGGCGAATGTCTGCGCGCGCCGGACAATGCCGAAAATGTCGCTACGACCTCCGAGGCCTGAACCCCGGCTCGGCCTGCCCGGAATGCGGCACGCCTCAAACTGCATCGCCTATGGGCTGAGTGGTTTCTTCACTGCGTCTTTGTGCTTTCGGCCTGAAGCACCGCCGCAACCCCCTCCGACCGCTCACTCCACGTCTTCTCCCGTTCGGCCCACTCCCCCGCGTGCCCGCCGTCGATCAGCCCCGCCGCGATACCGCCGGCGCGCATCACGCGGGAGACACTCTTCGCCGCGGCCTTGAGGACGCGGACGCGTGGGGCGGCGGGGACCTCGGCGCGCTGCGACCACGCCGACTCGAACGCCGCCGCCGCGTCTTTCGCCTGGGTTTCGATCACCGCGAGCGCCCCCCCCGGACCCGCCCCCGGAACCGCCCTCGCCCCCGAACCGTCGGGAGAAGTGGTCGACGACTTCGCCTCGCACGCCGCGAGAAGCGCCCTGGCATGGGCCCGGTTGATGATCGAGATGTCGCGGCGCCACTGCTTCTCTTCCTTCAGCCGCGCGAAGAACGCTTCGGCCTCTTCCAGCAGCGTCACCGCCTCCTTGGTCCGTGCCGTCGCGCCGCCCACGTCACCGGCGTCCAAATCCTTCCACGCTTCGGCGGTGAGCATCACGCCCAGCGCGCTCGCCGTCATGATCGGGTCGCGGCTGTCGGGCGACGAGACTTTCCGCTCGGCGGCGAGGAGTTCGCGGAGGACCGGCTCGGCATCGCGCTGGCGGCCCAGCACGCCGAGCACCTGGCCCTTCATGTAGAGCGTGTCGCGGAACATCAGGGATTCGGGCGCCACCTTGCGGGCGATCTCGCAGGCTTTTTCCGAGAGTTCCAGCGCCTCGGCGGGCTTGTCGCGCGACAGCATGGTGCTGGAGCGGTCGTAGTGCCACTGGGCGACCTCGAGCGATTCTTCGCCGAAGAGGCGGCGCTTCATCTCCAGCACCTCGGCGGAGGTGCGGTCCACCGCCGCGGCGTCGCCCATCGCGCCAGCGAGGGTGTTGAGTTGATCCAGCGTGCTGACGGCCATGAGCGAATCGCCGGGGACGACACGCTTCACCAGTGCCAGCGCTTCCTCTTGCAGCGTGCGGGCCTTGTCGTACCTGTCGGCCCGGTAGTAGGCGATGGCCGTGTCCTGCAGGTAACGCACCAATGACGGCGAATCCGGCCCCAGCAGCGTGCGGGCCTGCGACAGGGCCGACTCCATCATCGCGATGCTCTCCTCGTACTTCCCCAGGTTCACCAGCGTCATGGCGGTGTCGGCGGCAGTGCTGAGCGCCTCGCGCGAACCTTTGCCCTTGGCCTTCTCCGCGATGGCGGCGCAGCGCCTGTGGAGCGCCAGCGCCTCTTCGTCGCGTCCCTGGCGCCCCATCGCGAACGCCTGCGCCGTCAGCGGGTCGATCAGTTGCTCGCTCTCGGTGCCCAGCAGGGATTCACGGATCGCCGCGGCGTCCTTCGCGTACCCCTCCGCCTCGGTGTAGCGGCCGGCCTGCCCGAGCGCCTCGGCCAGCCCCGCGAGGCACTCAGCCGCCTGCGCCGATTTCTCCCCCCACTGTTCCCGGGCGCTCACCAGCGCAGCGCGGTACAGCGGCTCGGCCCGGTCGAACTGCGAGAGTTTGACGTACGTCCCCGCGATCAGCGTCCGCAGTTCGTGCCGGTCTTCGGGCTGCTGCGAAAGATCTTTCTCGACGCGGGCGGCCCACTCATCGAGCATCCGGCGCAGCACGAAGTTGTCACGCCCCTTGGCCACTTCGGGATCGACCCCCGACATCACCTGCTTGAGCAGGTCCGCCGTGGTCTTCTGGCGTGCGAGCGCGGAGCGTGCGGCGTCGCGCTCGCGTGAGGCCTCGGCCAGCCCGAGGGCCGTGGCGGTGAGGCCGCCGACCAGGGCCACCACCGCCATCGTCGCCCCGCCCACGAGGGCCCGGTGGCGGCGCGTGAACTTGCGGGCCTGGTACCACGCGCTGGGCGGGCGGGCCGAGATCGGCTCGTCGTTCAGGAATCGGCGGAGGTCCTCGCTGAGGGCCGCGGCGGACTGGTAGCGGCGCTCGCGCTCCTTCTCCAGCGCCTTGGAGGCGATGGTCTCGAGGTCGCCCCGGGCCGAGGTGAGCACTGTGCTGAGCGACGGCGGGTCGGACTCGGTCACGGTGCGGAGGGCGTCGTGCAGCGCCTTGCCCGTGAGGTCGTGCGGCAGGCGGCCGGAGACGAGTTGGTACAGGATCACGCCCAGCGCGTACACGTCGGTGCGCGTGTCGATGCGCGACGGTTCGGACTCGACCTGCTCGGGGCTCATGTAGGCCAGCGTGCCGATCAGCGGCTTTTCGCCGGTGGCGACGACGGTGATCTGCGGCGAAGGGCCGGTGCCGGACTCGACGGCGCGGGCCACGCCGAAGTCGAGGATCTTGGGCTGGCCGGCGGCGTCGACGAGGATGTTGCCGGGCTTGAGGTCGCGGTGGATCACGCCGCGCTGGTGGGCGTGCTCCACGGCGTCGCAGACGCGGCGGAAGAGTTCGAGCCGCTGGCGCTGGTCGAGGTGCTGCTCGTTGCAGTGCTCGACGAGCGAACGCGCCCCGCCGGTGCCGTCGCCACCGCCGCCCGAAACGAGTTCCATCGCGAAGTACGGCTGAGGGCCGAGGCCGGTGTCGAAGGTACCGGCTTCGATGATCTGCGCGATGCCGGGGTGCTGAAGCCGGCCCAGCATCTCGGCCTCGAACTCGAAGCGGCGGAGCAGCGCGGGCGAGGCGAGGCCGGGGCGGATGATCTTCAGCGCCACCTCGCGGCTCGGACGCGTCTGGCGGGCACGGTAGACCACGCCCATGCCGCCCTCGCCGAGCACCGCCAGAAGGTGATAGTTGGCGATGGTCGATCCGACGCGGAGGTCGGCGGCGCTAATCGGGGGCGCGGCACCGATGATGCCCGAGGCCGCCGTGGGCGGGCGGTCGAGGGGGCCTTGGTGCGTCGTGCCGCCTACGGCGAGCAACCGCTCGACTTCTCGCCGCAGTTCCTCATCTCCGGCGCAGCGTGACGCAAGCGCCGCGTCGCGCTGCTCCCTCGGCAGCGCCTGCACCGCGGCGAAGACCGACTCGACCTGCTTCATCCGGGCAAGGTCCATCTCAGGCCGCGCCTTCCGAAAGGCCCTCGTCCTTCTGCAGTTCGGCGTGCATCCACGCGCGGGCGAAGGCCCACTCGGTCTTGACCTTGTGCTCCGAAAGCCCCATCGCGCTGGCCGTCTGCTCGATCGACAGGCCCGCGAAGTACCGCAGCATCACGATCTGGCCCTTGGTGCGGTCGTAGGCGTCGAGTTTCTTCAAGAGGTCGTCGATGGCGATCATGGTGTCGTCGAGCGGCTCGGCGGTGAGCGCCGAATCCGAGAGGGCCTCGCGGGCACGTCCGCCGCCACGCTTCTGGCTGCCGCGGGCCCTGGCGCGGTCGACGAGGATGCGGCGCATGGCCTGCGCCGCGGCGGAGAAGAAGTGCCCGCGGCTGTTCCACGAGACTTCGCCGTCGCCCACCAGGCGCATGTACGCCTCGTGGACCAGGGCCGTGGGCTGGAGGGTGTTGCCAGCGCGTTCGTTGGCCAGTTGAGAGGCCGCGATGCGCCGCAGTTCGTCGTAGACCAGCGGCAGCAGGTCTTCGGTGGCGCTGCCCTGTCCGGCGCTGGCGCGTTCGAGCAGTTGCGTGACCAGGTGGTGCGCGCCTTCGCCGTCGGGAGATGGTCCCGAAGCGGAACGGGGATTCTTGGGCGGCGGATTCATGCGGACACGCGGGCTCGCAGCATCTGGCCGGCGGCTGCATGATTGTGACCCCGAGACGGCGCCTCGGCAACCCTTTGGCTGGGTCACGCGCATGTTATCTCGCGGTTCATCCGCGTCATCGTCCGTAAACCAAGCGGGAACCGGCCGAACGTCCGGGCTTCCGCGTTCCAGCGCGTTCGGCACTGAAGTCTATCGGAATGGGCTTCCGTGGCACGCCGGTCGAACCGCCCGCGCTGTTCACCCCCCGCGCCGCCACACCGCAACCTCATTCTGCAGATGCACCCCGAACTTCTCCTTCACGCGCTCTCGCACGCGCTGCATCAGATCAATCACATCGTGGGCCTTGCAGCCGGGTTTGGTGATGAGGAAGTTGCCGTGGACGTGGCTCACTTCGGCGCCGCCCACCGTCATGCCCTTGCACCCGGCCTGATCGATGAGCATCCCGGCGCTGGTGAGTTTGCCGTCGTGCCAGGCGTTCTTGAAGCAACACCCGGCGGAGTTCTCCGCCATCGGTTGGCTGTTCTTCTTGTAGGCCATCACTTCCTTCAGCCGCTCGCGCAGGGCGGGCTGCTGGGCCTCGGGCAGTTGCTTGAGGGCGAAATAGGCCCCGACCACGACGTTGTGCTCCAGCCCGGAGTGCCGGTAGGAAAAGCCTATCTCGTCGTGGGGGATGCTCAGTTCGTGCCCCGTCAGCGTGAACACGCGGACGCGGTCGATGACGGCGCCGATCTCGCCGAACTTGCCCCCGGCGTTCATCACCACCGCGCCCCCCACGCTGGCGGGAATGCCCGCGAGCCCCTCCAGCCCGGCGATACCCCGACGCACGGACTCGGTGATCAACTGCGGCAGTTTGGCCCCCGCCTGGGCCGAGACCAGCGGCCGCTCGCCCGCGCCCCAATCGACCTTGTCGAGGTGCTGCAGCGAGATCACCAGCCCGTCGATGCCGTCGTCGTCGACCAAGAGGTTGGCCCCGTCGCCCAGCACGCGGATGCGTTGGCCGGCGAAGGCCATGAGGAGGTCGCGGAGTTCCTCCTCGGTGCGCGGGCGGGCCAGGGCGTCGGCCTTGCCGCCGATGCCGAACCAGGTGGGGATGGGGGCGTCGTGCTGGATGACTTCGTCGAACACGGGGTGAGGGTAGCCGACCGGGGTGGCACTGGGGTGGGACCGAAGCGGGGCCGCGGGCCGAAACGCCCCGGCGGGACACTGGAAATCGAGTGCGGGGCCGTGCGTTGAATATTCCGCCGGAAACGGGGATACTGTGGTGAGCGGCTTTGGGCGTCCCCGAGCCCTCGGGCTATCGCCCGCGCCTTCCGGGGCCTCGGGCCGGCGGCCGGCTTGATGTCCGTGGGACCCCTTTCCGCTTCGTTCCGACGCTTCGCACACGATCATGGCCGACGACTCGTCAACCCCCGAACGCCACTTCACCCCCGCCAAACCGGGGACGAAGTTGTGCGATTTCAACGTGCTCGCCGAGGTGGGGCGCGGGGCGGCGTCGATCATCTACCTCGTGCAGGACCCCAAGACCAAGCAGATTAAAGCCCTCAAGCACGTCGAGAAGCACGACGCCAAGGACCAGCGGTTCCTCGATCAGGCCGAGTCCGAGTACGAGGTCTCCAGCAAGGTCCGCCACCCGCTGGTGCGGAGCATCGAACGCGTCATCAAGGTCCGCGACGGCCTCCTGGGCGTCGGCGGCGTCAAGCACCTCTACCTCGTCATGGAGTACGTCGACGGCGTGAGCGTCGAACGGCGCCCGCCCGAGACATTCGAGGCCGCCCTCAAGATCTTCATTCAGACCGCCCGAGGGCTGGCGGCGGTCCACGCCGCGGGGTTTGTCCACGCGGACATGAAGCCCAATAACATCGTCCTGCTGGAAGACGGCAGCATCCGGATCATCGACCTCGGGCAGGCGTGCCCGATCGGCACGGTGAAAGAACGCATCCAGGGCACGCCGGACTACATCGCCCCCGAGCAGGTGCACCGCCGGGCCATCACGCCCAAGACGGACATCTACAACCTCGGGGCGACCATCTACTGGGCTCTGACGCGGACGCACATCCCCACCGCCATCCCCAAGGAAAGCAGTTCGCTGGTCTCGACCATCGACGACGCCTTCATCGCCAAGCCCAAGCCGATGATCGAGGTGAACAAGCGCGTCCCCGAGGCGCTGAGCAATCTGGTGATGCAGTGCGTGGAGGTTGATCCGGACAAGCGCCCGGAGGACATGGACAGCGTGGCATCCCAACTCGAGGGGATCCTTGAGTGGATGAAGGCGAACGCGGGGGCTTCGGGCGGAAAAGCCACGAGTTCGTGATCATTCCGGCGATTTTGCCATGGATTGGTGGTGACTGCGCGGTGACGCCCTCATCGTAGGGGCCGGGGTTCCGATGGAACTTGACGTTTTCGACAAAGCGTTGTTTGACAGGCCGCGTTGAGAAATCACTCGTTTTGGGCGTTGCAATCGCATGCAGCCGTGAGCCTTCATCAGCACCCCTGATGAGGTGGATTCTTGAGTGCTCATCCCTTTCCGAACGACAGAGGAACGCTTCATTCACGCCGATATCGAGGGAGAAGCAAGCCTGGCAAGGGCTTCGGCTCCCGCGAACACGCCGGGGCAGCATCGCTTGGTACCGTCATTTCGCGGCCACTTTGCTCGCCGCAACGACCGTTGCGAAACACTGCGAGTTCCGCACTCGCGGCAAGATGGCCACGCGCTCGCATTGCGAGACATCTAAGTTGTTCAAGGAAGAACTTTTCTATTTCTGAGGACGCTCGATTGCTTGCGGGTAGGCACCTCTCACGCCGATACTGATGCAGGCCCCCAATGATTGCGGGCGGTTCAGAGGCGAGTTCCAGAAAGGGGTGGTAGCCATGACGCTGCACCGAATGAATCAAGAACTTGATCGGCGGACATCCGGGGCGGCGGGCGTGGACCAATCCGACAACATTCTGGTCTCGTGCTGCCAACTGGTCTCCAACCTGCACACCATCCCATCCGCGGACGCGGTGGCGTGGCTCTCCCGCGCCGCGGCGGGCGTTTCATCTCTCATCCGGCCAGGCACGGCGTGCTGGATCATGGACGCGTCGCTGGACGAAGCAACCGCAAACTGGAGTGTGCATGCTTTCGCGATCGAGGGCAGCGCCAACGCCGAGGCCGCCCGGTGCTTCCGTGAGCAGGCGGCCCGCGGCTTCGCCGCCGAGGACGCCACGTTCCCTCCCGCTCGTGAGTTCGGCGTCCCGAGCAGTTTCTGCCTCCCTCGCGAAGACATTTACCCCGGTGCCTCGTGGGGCGCCTCGAAGTACCGCAGACTGTGCGCCGAGGCCGGAGTTCGTGATTTCGCGCGGTGCGTGGTCGAGTTGGACCATCAGTCGCCCCGCCGGTGGCTGGTCGTCGAGGTTCAGGGGCTGGACGCGGGCTGGTCCGCCGACACCGATGTGCTGCGTGTGCTGGGCGCGCTGTCTCAAGGGATATCCCGCGCGTACGAACACCGCTTCCTGCGGCTTGAACGGCTGCGCGCTTCGCTGACCGAGCGCATCAGTCCGGCCGGGCACGCGGTGCTGCCGCTGCTGGCCGAGGGTCTGAGCGAGGCGGAGATCGGCCGGCGGATCCACCGCAGCACGCACACGGTGCACGACCACGTGAAGCAGATTTACCGGGTGCTTGGAGTCACGAGCCGGCTCGAACTCCGAGACGTGTGGATGGGTGAGCGCGAGGTGCCGAAGGAATGAGACGGCGGCGTCGCCGGGTGAGCGGGCCAACATAGACTCGCCGCATGAGCGACCGACCGCCGCCCCCCGTGCCCAACGCGCCCCCCGGCTCCGCCGTGCCCCACATGCCGCCCGAAGAATTCCGCGCCGCCGCGCACGCGGTGATCGAGTGGATAATTGATTATCACGGGCGCACCGTGCATGAACTCCCGGTGCTGCCCTCGGTGAAGCCCGGCGATGTCGCGCGGTCGCTGCCGAAGCACGCCCCCCCGATGGGCGAGCCCTGGCGGGCCGTGCTCGACGACTTCCAGAACCTCATCATGCCCGGCGTCACCCACTGGCAGGCCCCGGGGTTCCACGCGTTCTTTCCCTCGGCGTATTCACACCCCTCGATGCTGGGCGACATGCTCTGCGGGGCGCTCGGGGCCGTGGGCTTCCTGTGGCAGGGCTGCCCCGCGATGACCGAGGTTGAGACGGTGGTGCTGGATTGGCTGGGGGAGATGGTCGGCCTGCCGCCCGCTTTCCTTGACGGGCCATCAAACCACAAGGGCGGCGGGGTGATCCAGGGGACTGCCAGCGAGGCGGCGCTGGTGGCGATGCTCGCCGCTAAGGCGCGGGCGGGATCGGGTGCGACCGGCCTCACCGCCTACACCTCCACCCAGGCCCACAGTTCTATCGTCAAGGCCGCGATGGTCTGCGGCGTCGGGCGCGAGAACGTCCGTCTCATCGGTACCGATGCGAACCTCGCCATGAGGGCGGACATGTTGGAGAAGGCCATCGAAGAAGACGTGGCCGCCGGGCGGACGCCATTCTTCGTCGCCGCCACCGTGGGCACGACATCGACTACCGCGATCGACCCGGTCCGAGCCATCGGGACCATCACACAGCGGCATGGGCTGTGGCTGCACATCGACGCCGCGTACGCCGGGGCCGCGATGGTGTGCCCGGAGTTCCGCTGGATGCAAGAGGGCGTCGAACTGGCCGACTCGTACAACTTCAACCCGCACAAGTGGCTGCTGACGGGCTTCGACTGCTCGTGCCTGTGGGTGCGGGACCGCACGCCGCTGATCGACGCCATGTCGATCACGCCGGAGTACCTCCGCAACAAGGCCTCCGATGCCCGCGAGGTGATCGACTACCGCGATTGGCAGGTCCCGCTGGGGCGGCGCTTCCGCGCGCTCAAACTGTGGTTCGTGCTGCGCCACTACGGCGTGTCGGGCCTGCAGGCGTACATCCGCGAGCACGTCGCCCTGGCCGCGATGTTCGAACAACTGGTGCGCGACGATCCGCGGCAAAGGTTCGGGGTGGTCACGCCGCGGGTGCTCGGCTTGGTGTGCCTCCGCGTGCGCGGCGGATCGGACGACGACACCCGGCGCGTCCTCGAACACGTCAACGCCTCGGGCAAGGCCTACCTCACGCACAGCGTGATCCCCGACCCCAAGACCGGGAAGAACGCCTACGTCATCCGAGTCTCGATCGGCACGGCGTCGACGCAAGCCGAGCATGTCCACCGCTTGTGGGGTCTGCTTTGCGATTCGGTGGGGCAGGCGGGCGTGCCACGATGCTGAGCCGTCTGCGGATCAGCGTCGTGCTCCGGACACGATGATTACCATCCCCGCATGACCCTCCGCGCCCTCTCCACGGTCGTGCTGTTGTTCCTCTCCAACTGCTTCATGACCTGGGCCTGGTACGGCCACCTCAAGAAGGCCGCGTGGGGCATCCCGGCCGCGATCTTCATCTCGTGGCTCATCGCGCTGCCGGAATACGCCCTCCAGGTGCCCGCCAACCGCCTGGGCCACTTCCAGCACGGCGGCCCTTTCACCGCGCCCCAACTGAAGGTCTTGCAGGAGGCCATCACGCTGGTTGTGTTCGCCGGGTTCAGCACGTGGGTGCTGAAGGAAAAACTCCGCGGCACGGACGTCATCGCGTTTGTGCTCGTTTTCGCGGGGGTGGGGGTGGCGATGATCGGGAGGCGGTAGGCGTGGGGGACCATCCAGGCCCGAAAACCGCCCGGTACACCCAAACCCTTGTCAGGAACCGACTTCCGTCGCGGCACGAATAGGCAGGCGTCCACGGCTACGATGCCGGTTGTGGCCGTGCGCCCGCACGTTCCGCCCGTTCGAGCCCCCGTCCAGCACGAGAGAAGCCCATGCCTACGCCCATCGCCACCACCCCCTCGGCACCTCGGACCACAACCCCGGCCAAGGGCTTCACCCTGATCGAACTGCTGGTGGTGATCGTCATCATCGTGATCCTGGTGGGTCTGCTGGTGCCGGCGCTCTCGGGTGCCCGCAAGGCCGCCAAGAAGGCCGCCACGCGGTCGAGCATGCAGTCGTTCCTCGCGGCGTGCGCGTCGTTCAAGAACGACAAGCAGCGCCAGCCGGGTGCCATCCCCGTTGATTTCCTGGGGCTGCCCCGCAACGACGCTTCACAGAGCGGGGGCTACGGCATTTCCACGGCACAGAGCGCCATCCTCGATCTCGCGGGCGGCGTGGTCGCCCGCGGGAACAACGCCACGGGCAACAACGTGCCCGACGCACCGCAGGCCGAACTCCTGTACCCCGGCCTCGACCGCACCCTCGTCAACATCGGTTCGATCGGCGCCGTCGACGGCCCGCAGTACATCAAACTCTCCCGCGAGGCCTTCGGCGTGGTCCGTGGGCGCGTGAACTCGACCAACGAACTGAACCTCAACCCCGACGGAACACCCAAAGGGAGTTTCCATCCCCAGGCCCTCATCCCCGAGCCGATCGACGCCGACGGCATGCCGATCGTCATGTGGATGGCCGATTCGCTGGCTTCAGAGGATGCCGAGTTCGCGCACAAGTTCACCTCGCGGAACCCCGGCTCGCCGCCGGGTGTGGTGGCGCGTCCGAAGTTCACGTGGACGGCGAACTCCGGGATCTTCTGCTCCTCCCGGTTGGGCAAGGTCGGATCCAACCAAGCCACGGACACGCTTCTGGGTCAAAAGGCCAGCAGCAATCCTCCAACGCGGGGGACACAAGCCAGTTTCGAAGAGATCACCGGCGCGATGCGGGCGCTTCTGGGCAACCCCCAGTTCCCCACCCGCCGTTCGCCCGTCAAGGCTCCGACGGACTTCGGCACCATCAATACCGAAAATGCCGGTGCCGGGTCTGGGGGCGGTGGGGGCATCGACTACCCGTCCGCCGCGAAGGGCGAGATCATCATGCACGCCGCGGGCGCCGACAACATCTTCCTCAAGCGTCCCCGGACCGGCGCTACGTTGTCGTATCTCAAGCCTCAGAACCCCAACCCCGGCGCGAACGATTACGAGGCCGTCATCGACGAGTTCGACGACTTCACCGAAGCGCAGTGATGCAGGCCGCGTCGTCACGCGGGCTCACGCCGCGGCGGACATGATCTTCGCCACCGTCCGGTTCAGGTCGGTGACGATGAGTTCCTTGTTCATGTAGAACGTCGCGCCGGCGCGCATGCACTCGGCCTCGTCCTGCGGGTCGTCGGACGCCGAGAGGACGACCATCGGGAGCGTCTTGGTGCGCGGGTTGGCACGGGCGCAGGCGATGAGTTGCACGCCGTTCATCGATCGCAGGTTCAGGTCAGTGATGACCAGGTTGGGCAGCGTCTTGCCGTTGAGCAGGGGGATCGCCTCTTCGCCGCTGCGGACGTGCCTGATGGTCGTGTTCGCTCTGCGGCCGAGCAGCGTGATGAGCAATCGCCCTGCGAGCGGATCGTCCTCCACCAGCAGCACATCGATCGGGAGGTTCGAGCCGGTGGAGGTGCGGCCGTTCGACGGGGCGACGGGGGTGACGGGCATGGGTGCTTTCGAAGCGGGAGGTGCGGTCGGGACCGTTGAGGCGGCGATGCCGGTGACTTCAGCGCTCGGAACAGGCATTGGAGTGACGCTCGGGGCGGCGGTGCCGACGCCGCGCGTCGCGTGCGACAGACCCGCCAGAAGGCTCGGGGCACTCGCAACCGTGGCCATCTCGGCGGGCGTCACCGCTTCGACCGGCACCCCGGCGCGTTCGACCCGGTTCCGCCCGTTCTTCTTCGCCGCGTACACCGCCTGGTCCGCCTCATGGACCAGTGCCACCGCGGTCATCGCACCGTCGCCCGGCACATAGGCCGAAACCCCGATGCTCACCGTCACCGCGAGCGAATCAACCTTCGCGCCCGTGCCCGCCATTGAGAACGGCGTCCCGGCGATCTCGGCCCGCACACGCTCGCCGGCGTTCGCCGCCGCGTCAACATCGTGCCCCGGCAGGATGACCGCGAACTCCTCGCCGCCGTAGCGGCATACAAGTGCGCCCTCGGGGGCCGACGCCTTAAAACGCCGCGCCAGTTCCCTCAGAACCGCATCCCCCGCGGCGTGCCCGTGCGTGTCGTTCACGCTCTTGAACCGGTCGCCGTCGATGAACAGCACGCCCAGAGGCGTGCCGCCTGTTACGGCCTCGTCGAAGAGTTTCTTGATCGACGCGTCGAAGTGCTTGCGGTTGAACGCCCCGGTTAGCGCGTCGGTGAGAGCCGCCTGGGCCATTTCGTCGGCGCTCTTCTTCAGCGTGATCGCTTCGCGCTCGCCCTGGATGCTGGTCTCCATCAGCAGTTCGTTGGCCTCGGCCATGATCGAGGCGGCGTCGTACTTCCCGCCGAGGTCTTTGCCGAACTCCTTCGCCAGTTGCCGCGCCGCGTCGCCCACGCGGTCGAGCAGCCCCTCGATGTCGCCGCAACCCTCGCCGAACCACTCATTGGCCTTGATGATGACCTGCACCGCCGCCTGCCCGGGAAGTTCCGCCTCGGCCACCTCGGCGACGAGGTTGCTCAGCGACACGATCCGCGCCAGTTCGCGGAACGCCTCGGGTGCCTTGTCGGGGTTGTGGTGGTGGGCGATCGTCTCGATGTGCTGCTGCGGCAGGTTCCACTTCTCGGCGAACTTCGATCCCAGTTCGCAGTGGTCGAACCCCAGTTCACTCCGCTCGAACGCGGCCAGCGCGTCGTGCGACAAGGGGGCGGCGCGCAGCACCGCGTCGTACTCGTTCCCCATCGCGGCGAAGCACGCCAGCATCCCGATGTCCTGGAACAGGCACGCCGTGAAGGCCTCGTCGGCGTCGGTCGCGCCGGTGATGCCCGCGAGCATGCGGGCGGCGGTGGCGGAGTAGATGCCCCGTTTCCAGTACGCCGCGAGATCAAACCCGCCCTCTTCCACGCTGCGCGTCGAATCCACGAGGCAGAAGCCCAGCACCAGCGACTTGACGGTTTTGATGCCGAGGTATCCGATGGCGCGGTTGAGCGTGGCGCACTTCTGCGAGAGGCCGTAGTAACTCGAGTTGACCGTCTTGAGCACTTTCGCCGTCAGCGCGGGGTCGTTCTGGATCACCCTGGCGATTTTCTCGAGCGGGACGTTGGGGTCGCGAGTCAAGGCCAGGACTTCAACAGCGACAGCGGGAAGCGACGGCAGCGCTTTGCAACTCAGGACCTGTTCGATCGTGGTGGGCACCTGCATGTCCTCGGCGAGCGGGGATGACAGAACACAACGCCCGGGCAACAGGGCCGCGGCAACGAACCCCCGCCGAGTGCCGACGACGCGGAGCCTTATTGGATTGGCCCACGGTGCTCCGACACCCAACTCAGGGGGAGTTTTCATCGGCCATCGTCTGGCACAGATTCATGGGGAATCATGCAAGCGATACCACAGCCCTGAGGCGCGCGTCGGCACAGACCAATCCCCTCCGATCGGGTGGTGGTTCTCCGCCGATTTGCCCATGTTTTCCCGCAGAAGGCCGGTGATTATGAGACCGCGAGCGAGCCCGAACGCCGTGCGCGGCGGCCCACGGTCAGCCGCAGCGCGTGCACGGTCAGCACCACGCCCGTGAGCATGGTGATCGAGGCGAAGGTGGCGAAGCCCGCCGTCGCGCCGGTGTGCTGCTTCACGAGCAGTTCGAGGTTCTTGGCCATCTCCACGTCGGTGGTGTGCGAGGCCCACCAGACGAAGACCCGCTTGGCGATGATGGCCTGGGCCGTCATGGCGGCGACGATGCCACCCATCAGGGCCAGTTGGCCCAGGATGAAGCCCCAGCGCATGCCGGCGCGATTGCCGCGCAGCCAGCGCCAGCACTCGACGAAGGGCATGGAGCACGCCGCGATGAGGTAGAAGAGTCCGCCGATACCGGTTCCGGGAACGCCGACGACCATGGGAGAATCCTTACGGGAGATGGCCAGATGGGGAGTGGCCAGTGGGGGTTGGGGGGAGTGGTCAGGTGGTCAAGTGGTCAAGTGGTCAAGTGCCGGGGGGCGGGGGCGGGGGCGGGCTTTAGTGCCCCTTCTCGAACACGTGGACGCGCTTCTTGACGATCAACTCGCGCCACACGGCATTCAGCGTGTAGTACGCGTTGACGAACCGCATCACGAAGAAGCCCGGCAGGCTGGCCAGTGCCTTCAGCACCTCGCCGCGCTTCCACGCCTGGTACATCACCGGCACCATCACCGCCGGCAGATCGATGAAGTAGCCCAGCAGGAACAGCGGGCTGATGGTGACGGCGAGGATCGGCAGCACCAGCAGGAACGCCAGACTGGCCAGCGTCGCGTCCCACAGGCCGATGGCGACCATCATCCGCAGGAACGGGACGTGCAGGATCTCGCGCCAGTGCACCATCACCGTCTGCACGAAGCCGCACGACCACCGCCGCAGTTGGCGCGAGAGGAACTTGAAGTTCGTCGGCTCGATCGGGTAGCACAGCGCCTGCGGCACAAACCGCACCTTCCAGCCGTCCATGTAGACGACCCAGGTCAGGTCCATGTCCTCGGCGACCGTGCGCGTGGGCCAGCCGCCCTTGGCCTTCAGGATGCTCGTGCGGTACACGCTGAAGCAGCCCGAGGCGAGCAGCGGGTGCTCGTAATAGTCCTGGATGGGCTTGTAGAGGCTGAACGCGAAGAGGTATTCGACGTAGCGGCCGCGCTCCCAGATGGTGTTCACATGGCGCGGCAGCACCATGCCGCACGCCGCCGCAACCTTGGGATCGTCCATCGCCTTCATCAGCACCTCGACGGCGTCGGGGGCAAGCGTCGTGTCAGCGTCGATGGCGAGGGTGAAGTCGGCTTCCACGAACTGCAGGGCGTGGTTGAGGGCGGTGGCCTTGGAGCCAGTGTTGGAGGGGGTCCGGATGACCCGCACGCCGCAGGCGCGGGCGACATCGCCGGTTCCGTCGGACGAGCAGTCGTCGACGACGATGATCTCATCGGGCACGACGGTCTGGGCCTGGATGGAGCGGATGGTGTCGGCAACGCAAGCGGCCTCGTTGAAGGCGGGCACGAGCACGCACACGCCGGTGGCCTTCTTGGCCGGCGTCACCGGCAGCAGGTCCGTTGCCGGGGCGGGCGAAGGAAGGGGCGAGGGGTGACGGACGGTGCGGACGCTGGCCCGCCGACCCACCGGGGCCTTGGTGGGCCGGAGGGAGGTGGTGAGCGTCTTGGCGATATCGAGCACGGGCGCAAAGGGAACCATGTGTGGTAAACCGGTTTACGAGGGATCAGGCGGGGGATCAGACGGTGGGGGCCACAACCGCCCGACGCGAGCGCACGGCAAGCGTCCGAACGAATAGACAACGGGCACTGGTTGTGGATGTCGGCGTGCGCTGGGCCGTCCGATCCGCGGGGCGTTACAAGGCCCGGCGCGATCCGAGGACGACGGCTCGCCTCTGTGTCCCGGGTTCCCGACGATGGCCTGCCAGTCACGGGGGACGACAACAGTATATCGTCGTTCTGGCTCGGCGGTTCCAAGTTTGGGGGTTTCCGGCCGGGATGGACGGGGGATGAGCGGTGGGAAACACCTGACGGATGCCGAATTGGTGGTCCGAGAACGACGGGTTCGGGCTCGGACGTCTACCGCCTTCCTGCTCCGATTTTCGTTCTTCACTTTTCGCTTTTCGCTTTGCCCGTCTCTATCTTCGCCCCGTGCCCCTCCTCGCCACCTGGTTCCATGACATCAGCCCCTTCGCCCTCCGCTTCACGCAGACGGCGGGGGTGCGGTGGTACGGACTCGCCTATGTCGTGGGGTTCATCATCGCGTGGTGGGCGCTGGGCCGGCTGGCCAGGCGCCGGCTCATCCTCGTCAACGCTGAGCAGGTGGGCGACCTCATGCTCGCCGTCATCATCGGCACCATCGTCGGCGGGCGGCTCGGGTACGTCTTCTTCTACCGCCCCGACCTACTGTGGGAGTTCCGCTCGTCCTTCCCCTACTGGGGCGTGCTCGACCTCATGCACGGCGGGATGGCGAGCCACGGCGGGATGATCGGGATCATCATCGGCTGCTGGTGGGTGGCGCGCAAGGCCCGCGTGCCGGCGCTGCACCTGATGGACTGCATCTGTGCCGTCGCGCCCTTCGGCATCTTCTTCGGACGCCTCGCCAACTTCGTCAACGGCGAACTGCTCGGTTCGATCATCGTGCATCCGGAGCAGGTGGCGGGAGGCATGCGGACGCCGTGGTGGGGCGTGCGCTTCCCGCAGGAACTTCTTGAGCGTTCCAGTGAGGCGCGCCTGACCGAGGACCAGCGGATGGCCCTCGAAAACGTGCTCATCCCCCACGCCGGGCCGATGGACCCGGACCTGACCAACGCCGCGGCGGTGGTGATCGAAAAGATCCAGGGCGGCGACAAGACGCTCCTGAAAGCACTCGAACCTCTCGTCAGCGTGCGCCATCCATCACAGTTGTACCAGGCGTTCGCCGAGGGAATCTGCCTGTTCATCGTGCTGTGGCTGGTGTGGCGCGTGCCACGAAAGCCCGGCGTGATTCTCGCGTGGTTCTTTCTCACCTACGGCGTCGGCCGTGTCATCACCGAGTTCTGGCGGCTGCCCGACGCCCACCTCGCGATGCAGCGCATCATGGGCCTTTCTCGCGGGCAGTGGCTGAGTGTGCTGATGGTTATCGCGGGCGTGGTGATCCTGGCGTACGTGCGTCGGATGCCGTGGGAGAGGATCGGCGGGTGGGGTGTGAAGCGCGCGTGACGTGGGAACTCCCATGGCACGGACGCTCACGCACGGGGTTCGTTCCGTAACCGCATGAAGTTCACCACCGTGCGTGCAATCATGTCGGTCTCGATGTTGACGGGCTCGCCGACTCGGAGCGATCGCAGCGTCGTGAGTTCGAGCGTCGTGGGGATGAGCGCCACCCAGAATCGTTTTCCGCCGCTTTCAACGCCCGCCACCGTCAGCGACACGCCCTCGATGCACACCGAGCCGGTGGGGACGATGCACTCCATCACCGCGGGCGATGCCGAGAAGGTCACGCGCCAATCCCCTTCGTCGGCATTCACCGCCTCCACGCGCCCCACTGCGTCCACATGGCCCTGCACAAAGTGCCCGCCCATCAGCGTGTCGGCCCGCACGGCGTGCTCAAGGTTCACCCTGCTCCCGGGTTTCAGCCCGCCCAGGGTCGTCTTGCCCAGCGTCTCGGCGACGGCGTCGAAGGCCAGCAGGCTGTCGGATTCGGTGCCCGTGTGGGTGAGGCACACCCCGTTGATGCTAATGGACTCGCCGTGGGCCGCGCGGTGAGGCCATGTGCCGGGATCGACGACCAGACGCAGCCCCGCCGCGCTGGGGCGGGCTTCGGAAACGGTGCCGACGGCCTGAACCAAACCGGTGAACATGGGTCAGAGGGTAGCGGTGATCCGAAAGCCCCGATTCGGCGTGCCACGGGTTGGCGTCCTCGACAAGCCGTGTCTGCGAACCGGCGACCTACGCCAATGCACGGCTTGTCGGGGACGCCAAGCCGTGGCACGCGGATGCCCCCTTTGGACGTCGTTCGGGCGGGATCAACCCGACGGACACCAACGTATACTCCCAACCCTTTTCCCCGCCGTGGAGACCCGTTCATGCCCCAGCGTCGCCAGCCCGTCACCGATTCGTTCCGCCACCTCGCCGTCATGGGCCTGTCGCTGGCGCTGATGGCTTCGACCGGCTGCGCTCGCGGCAACAAGACCGACAAGCCCGCCAGCACCGACGCGCCCGCGCCGAGCAAGGCCACCGAGGCCAAGCCAGCCGACCCGATGCTCGCCCTCGGCTACCGCTCGGAGTGGACCGGCTACCCGCAGGTTGACGCGCGCGCCGGCATCAAGTTCATCAGCGTGCTCGGCGACGCCGTCGTGGTCCACGACAACCGCAACATCATGACGCTGATGGAGCCGGGCACGGGTCGCAACCGCTGGTCGCTCGATCTCGGGTCGCCGCTGATGAAGTTCGTCGGCAACGCCCGCGAGGGGGACAACCTTTACGCGTGCTCCGAGTCCGAGGTGCAGGTGCTGGATGTCCGCACCGGCCAGATCAAGGCCCGCCAGAAACTCGCCGCTTTGGCCAACACGCACCCGGTGGTGAAGGACGGCATCGCCGTCTTCGGCTGCTCCAACGGCGAGGCGCTGGGTCACAGCCTCGTCACCGGCTACAAGGTGTGGGCGTACAAACTCGGCGGCACCGTCACCGCCGACCCCGTGGTCGTCGGGAACTCTGTCGCCGTCGTCAGCCAGGCGGGCGATGTCATCATCCTCGAACCCAAGAGCGGCGAGAGCCTCGGGCGCCGGCGCTCGATCTTCGCGGGCCTGAGCAACCACCCCGTGGCGAACGAGAACAACGTTTTCATCGCCGGCACCGACCAATCGGTGTGGGCGATCTCAGGAGACGGCAAACTGTCGTGGCGCGTCCGCACGCCCGACCCGCTGACGGCCCAGCCCGCCGTGTATGAGAACAGCGTGATCGTCTCGGTGCCCAGCGCCGGGATATCGGCGTTCGACACCTCCAGCGGTGCCAAACTGTGGGCAACGCCCGGCGTCGCCGGCGATGTCGTCGGCGTTCGCAACGGCCGCCTGGTCGTGTGGGACCGTGCCGCAGGCTCGCTGCTGACCCTCGACGCCAAGCGCGGCGACGTCATCGACCGCGCCCCGGTGCCCAACGCCACGACCATCGCGACCGACGCGTTCATCGACGGCAACCTATACATCGGGAACAGGGACGGTTCCGTGGACAAGCGTTCGCCGCGGTAGCCGCTCTGCGGAAGGCACAGAACACAAAGCACAGAGCACAAATGGCCCTGTGGTTTGACTGTGCTGGCGGGTTGTGCGGTTGATTCCATCTGAGGAGAGATGCCGCAGCGTCCAACCGCGTTGATTCCATCTCCTCATTTGTGCTTTGTGTTCTGTGCTTTGTGCTTTGCTCCTCACGCCCCGCCTCCCAACCCCGAGCCAACCCTTGCCCGACCTCGTCCCCATCCGCCGCGCCCTCATCTCCGTCTACGACAAGTCCGGGCTTGAACCGCTCGTCCGCGCGTTGGCCGCACGCCGTGTCGAGATCGTCTCCACCGGGGGCACCGCGAGGTTCATCGAATCCCTCGGCGTCCCCGTCGTCCCGGTCGAGAAACTCACCGGCTTCCCCGAGATGATGGACGGGCGGGTCAAAACGCTGCACCCCAAGGTCCACGGCGGCCTCCTCGCCGTGCGCGACAACCCGGCCCATGCCCGCTCGCTGACCGAGCACGCGATCGCCCCCATCGACCTGGTCTGCATCAGCCTCTACCCCTTCGAGCAGACCATCGCCAAACCCGGCGTCCACGATGAAGAGTGCATCGAACAGATCGATATCGGCGGCCCCGCCATGATCCGCTCGGCATCAAAGAACCACGCCTACGTCACTGTCGTCACCGATTCGCACCAGTACGGCCGCCTGCTCAACGAACTCGACCACCACGACGGAAGCACCACGATGGCCCTGCGCCGTCACTTCGCTGGGGCCGCCTTCGCCCGCACCGCCGCGTACGACACGGCCATCTCGGCGTGGTTCGGCGCGCGCGAAGCCGATCAGCACGCCGCGTTCCCTGAGATTCTCCGCATCGCCTACCCCAAGCACCAGGAACTCCGCTACGGCGAGAACCCGCACCAGCAGGCCGCGCTCTACCGCGACCCCGCCTTCCGCCCCGGACGCGGACGCTCCAGCGTGGTGGGCGCGGTGCAGATGCACGGGAAGGAACTGAGTTACAACAACCTCAACGACGCCGCCGCGGCGCTGGCCCTCGTCGATGACCTCGCCGCGCTTGATCCATCGCGCCCCGCGGCGTGCGTGGTGAAGCACGCCAACCCGTGCGGTGCGGCGACAGCGCCGAGCGTTTTCGATGCGGTCGATGCCGCCCTCGCGGGCGACCCCGTGGCGGCGTTCGGCGGGATCCTCGCGTGCTCGGCGGCCATCGATGGGCGTTCGGCTCAGAGATTGGCTCAAGACGGGGCCTTCCTCGAGGTCATCCTCGCGCCGTCGTTCACCGCCGAAGCCCTTGACATGCTCCGCGCCCGCTGGGCCAATGTGCGACTGCTCGCCGTTCCAGGGGCGAACGGCTCGGGCGGCACCAGCGGCGGCGAGCGCCCGCGCGACATCACATTCAAGTCCATCGCTGGCGGCGCACTGGTGCAAGACCGCGACGCCGCCCACGCCGACACCGCCTCATGGCACCACCGCGCCGGACCCGAAGCGGGAGCGGACCGTCTGGCTGCGGCGGCGGTGCTGTGGACTATCGTCAAGCATCTTTCGAGCAACGCCGTGGTGGTGGGCACCCAGACGCCCGTCGGCGCAGCGATGATGCTCGGCGCCGGCGCGGGCCAGATGGACCGCGTCACCTCCTGCCGCCTGGCGTGCGAGAAGGCCGGCGACCGCCTGCGCGAGAACGGCACGAAAAAGGCCGCCATCGCCGCCAGCGACGCCTTCTTCCCCTTCCCCGACGGCCCGCAGATCCTGATCGATGCCGGCGTCTCGGTGATCGTCCACGCCGGCGGCTCGAAGCGCGACCACGAGACCTTCGACCTGTGCGAACGGCGCGGCGTGACATGCCTCACCACCGGCGTGCGGCATTTCAGGCATTAGACCAATCAGCATTCCAAGCCCAAAACGCAACCGCCCCGAAGCCAAACGGCCTCGGGGCGGTGGGAATGATCGTCATTTCTCCGAATCAGGACCGTCCCGACCCGACACTCACGCGTACAGGTCGTTGATCGGGCCGAGGTCCTTGGCCAGTTCGGTCACGGCCTTGTCCAGTTTCGAATCGATGTCGTACGTGCCGTTCTCGATCTCCGCGCGGATGCGGTTCACGAGGCTCTCACGCACCGGCGTGGGCGACGACGCCAACGCGCGGGCCTGGGCCGACAGTTCCACGCGGTCGGCCCGGTCGGTGGTCTGCGCCACCGAAGCCGAACCCTCTGAGGGCACGGGTCGGCGGGTGGCCGCGTACGATTCGAGGCGGGAGGAAAGAGGCGACGAGCCGTTGAGGTTGTTGATGGAAGACATGCCCAGTTGCTCCTGTTGGACGCCGAGTGATCGCCGGGCGTCCGTGTGCGGGCGGGAGACCACTCCTCTCGCCCCGGGGTGATCGAACCAAGGCGTGAGGAGAACATCTGATGCACGACCGTTTCTCACGTCCCCGCGGCGTCATGGCCGGGCTTGCTCGTTCCGGATCGTTGTGCCTGATGTATCGTCCGTGCCGGAGACAACCCATGAACTTTGTGTGATTTTGAAAACCCAAGTCAAGTCTTTGTCAGACAAGCACTTACACGAATAACACGGCATCGGACGAGACGGAAAAATGCGCGCCAACCCCACCCACAGCAACCCCCGCCGGATCGCCCAAGTCCTTGCAATAATCGGTGTCTGTTCGGTGTATTTCCCGGCGCAATCGCCGATGTTCGGGTGCTTGGATTCGATCTTCCCGCCCACCAAAGACACGTCATGGGGCATCGCCCAAGCACAGTCCGGCGGCGACTTCTCACCCCCGCCCGACCCCCGCAAAAACAAAAAGAAGCCCCAGCCCACCCCCGCCGCAGACCCCGCACCGGCTCCAACCAATCCAGACGATCCCGCCGAAGAGGGCCGCAAGGTCTTCTCCAACCCCGGCACCCCCGGGACTTCTCCCGACACACCCAGTCGCCCGGGCGAAACCGGCTGGGCCATCGTCCTTGAGACCTTCAAGGGGGCCAACGCCGTGGGGCAGGCCCAGCAGCGCCTCCCGGAAGTCAGCACCCTCCTCAAGCGCTCCGACCTCACCATCCGAGTCCGCGAGACAGGTTGCGCCCTCGTCCTCGGCTCGTACCCCTCGGCGGACAGCGACGCCGCCCAGAGAGACTTGAAAGCGGTTCGCGCCACCGAGATCACCGCTCCCGGCGGCTTCAAGGCCCGTCCCTACGAAAAGGCCTTCCTCGCCGCCCCGAGTGTGAGCGACCGCGGCCAACTCCCCGAGTTCGACCTCCAGACCCTCCGCCGTCGCCTGGGCACCCAGACGGCGTACACCGTCCAGATCGGCGTCTACGAAACCCCCGACAAACCCGAAGAGGCGAAGCGCGCCGCGGAAAAGGCCGCGAAGGTCCTGCGAGACGCCGGCGAAAAGGCCTTCTATTACCACGGCCCCCGCCGCAGCGTCGTCACCATCGGCGTCTTCACCACCCGCGACATCGACCAGAACACCAACCGCCCCCGCAACCCGGAGATCGCACGCATCCGCAAGGACTACCCGCTGAATCTGCTCAACGGGCAGTACCCGATCGTGGTGGGCAGGACGGCGGCGGGGACGCCGGCGCATCAGGTGAGTGAGGTGATGAAGGTGCCTTGAGGGGTGGAAGGCCGGTGTGGTAGTCGCGCCGGGTGCCGCGTGCGTCGAGCGCGAATCGATTCTTGACAATGGGCGTGATTCCGTCTCCCTTTACCTTTGCACGATGAACGCATCCTCGTTCGGGTCCACCGGCAAGGACGATCGGTCTTCGCCGTGGATGTACCGACTGAGCGATTCGCGCACGCGGGACAAGAAAGCCTCAACATCAGCCGCCTCCCCCTGCGCTTCAAGCGTCACCGATCCGTCGTGCTCGTTCAACACCCACCCCGTGATCCGGGCATCCCTGGCGAGGCTTCGGCAGGTGGCGCGGAAGCCCACGCCCTGCACCCGCCCGGTGTAACGCACGCGGACCCTGATCATGGGGAGATGCTAAATCCGGCGGAAAGTCGGCGCACGATTGGCACGCGGTTTGTCCGAATATCGCGGGAGAATCGGGCGCGGACGTGGAAAAGGTGTCTATGATCCGGGGGGCGGGCGGGGGAAAACGGGGGGCATGCCGGGGACGGCGGCGGCGGGCGCGGAACAGGTCAGGGCCGCCGCGTCAATAGGCTTGGGGCAGAATTTTCAATAAATCTTCTCAAGTCAACCCAAACCGTTTGACCTGAACCGTCTGTGTGATACTAGTTAGTGGGTCAGGAGCACTGACTTTGGGTCTACAGGACGCCCGGCACCGCCGAGGCCCAGACCGGCAACCACAGGCTCCTGGCACTGTCCGTCCGGCATGTCGCGGGACATGTCAAAAAGGGTCACCGGGAAGGCGAGTAGCCCGGGACGAACAAGTCCGGCAATCAGTTGAGGTGTGAGAGATCGCTATCAATCCGCGCCGATCCAAGGGGGTCGGGGTCGCGGCGGGTATCGCTGTCGCATCAGAACGAATCAGGTCCGCTCCAAAACAGATTCACCGCTCCGCGAACTCCGCGCCTCCGCGGTGAAAGCAAGTCTCCCTCCAGGAAAACGTTTGGCGTCACACCAGCACCCACAGAACGACGACCGCCAACGCGTCCTTGACGCGACGGACATCGTGCGCCTGGTGGGCGACCATGTGACCCTGAAGCCCAAGGGGCGCGAGTACGCCTGCCTTTGTCCGTTCCACAACGACCGCAACCCCTCCATGTGCGTCGTCCCGGGCAAGCAGATTTTTTACTGCTTCGTCTGCAACTCGGGTGGCGGGGCTATCGACTTCGTGATGAAGTTCCACGGGATGTCCTATGGCGAGGCGCTGAAGTACCTCGCCGAACGGGCGGGGATTGAATTGACGCCGTGGAAGCCGACGCGCCGCGCCCCTACGAACGACTCCGGCGATGGCGAACAGCACCCGGCCATGCCAGAGGTCGCCGGCGTGCCGCGCGAGGCGCTTGTCTTCGCCAACACCTTCGCGCTCGATTTCTTCCGCACCATCCTCCGCCACCCCGAGCACGGCAGCGTGGCCCGGGCCGTCGTTGAACAACGGCGCATCAGCCCGGAGATGGTCGAGAAGTTCCAGATCGGCGCCTCGCCCGACCGCTGGGACGGGCTGCTCAAGACCATCGAGCACAAGGGGTATGACGTCGAGCCGTTCGTCGCCGCGGGGCTGCTGAAGCGGCGGGAATCCGGGGGCGGCTTCTACGACGCGCTCCGCAACCGCCTCATCTTCCCGATCTTCGACCAGGCTGGCCGCCCCATCGCCTTCGGCGGGCGCAAGATCAAGCCCGAAGACGAGCCCAAGTATCTCAACAGCCCCGAAACCGATCTCTTTAAGAAGAGCACGACGCTGTTCGCCCTGCCGCAGGCGTTCCGGGCGATCCAGCAGCAACGCTGTGCGATCATCACCGAGGGCTACACCGACGCGATCGCGTGCCATCAGGCGGGGTTCGAGAACGTCGTCGCCACGCTCGGCACGGCGTTGACGCCCAAGCACGCCAGCGTGCTGCGCCGGACGTGCGACCGTGTGGTGCTGCTGTTTGATGGCGACGAGGCGGGGCAGAACGCCGCCGACCGGGCGCTGGAGGTGTTCTTCACCGAGAGCGTCGATGTGCAGGTGATGTCGCTTCCGGGCGGCAAGGACCCCGACGAGGTGCTGAAGCACGAGGGCGGGGCCGATGTGTTCCGGGCGCAGTTCGCCGCCGCCGAGGACATGCTGGAGTTCCGCTTCGCCCGCAAGGCGTCGGACCTAAAGGCCAAGGGCATCCGTCCCGGCTCGGCGGCGCACACGCGGGTGATCGAAGAGGACCTCACGCGGCTGGTGGAACTGGGTATCAACGAGGTTTCGCCTCTGCGGAAGTCGACGATTGTGCGTCGCTATGCCGCGATCGCTGGCGTGCCCGAGCAGGTGATCCAGCAGACGCTGGACTCGCGCCGATCACGCACGACAATGCGGCGTGAGGAATCGCAGGACGCCGCACCGGTGACCGGTGGCTCGTTCGTTCCCCGCTCGGCAGGCGAGGAAGCGCTGGCCTGTGTGCTGGCGGTGCCGGGGATCGCGGAATCCCGACGTGAGGCGGTCAGCCTTGCGCTCACCACGATGATTGAGTCCGGCGCTGAAGGTCCGGCGCTCTCAGTGGCGCAGTGGACGCTGGACGTGATCGATGCCGGCGGCACACCCACCGTCGCCGCCCTGATGCAGGGGGTGGACGACGCCGGGGCGCGTCAACTGGCGGCCGGGATGGCCCAGGTGATCGAACGCCGAACGTCCGGGGACGAGGCTCTGGTGGTGTCCGCCTTTGATGACGCGATGCGGCGGATGGATTCCCAGCGCGCGCGGCGGAACATCGACGCTCTCTTGAACGTACAGCAGACCCCCCCCGGAACGGCATCGAATACGGAGCGGGCAACGTCAGAGAGCACCGCCAACCCCAATAACGACACCTCCCGCCTGCAACAACTCATCGAACTCCGCCGAGCCTCGGAGGAAAAGGCCGGCCCGATGCTCACCATCCCCCGCCCGGTTGCGGCCTTCCGAACCGGATAGCCAAGACACGGACTCTTCCTCACGGGCCACGTTCCCCGGCCCAAGACACAAGACCCCCGACGAACTCTCTCACCCGACGCACGAACCCGCCGACCCCAAAGCCCGACGGGCAGATTCAGGAGACCAGACGTGATCGCGAACATGGACCCACGAGTTGCAGAGTTGATCGAAGACGGCCGCCGGCGGAAGTGGCTCGGCTACGAGGAACTCAACAACGTGCTGCCCGATGCGCTGGTCGACCCCGACCGCATCGACGATGTCCTGATCGTGCTCGACGAAGCCTCCATCGAGATGGTCGATGAGCGTGAGTTCCGCGCCCGGCGTTGGCGCGAGAGCAAGAAGATGGGCAACACGACCCTCAGCGGGTCGATGCACAAGGAAACCCTGGCCCACGCCGCCGCGGCGCTGGAGGCCAAGGCCGCCGCGGGCGCCCCGCGCGGGACTGAGATGATGGACTCGCTGCGCATGGTCGATCCGGCGCTGGCGGCTCAGGAGGCCTCGAACCCGCTGCACCGCATCAGCCACGGCCAGGCCGGAACGGCGCGGGCCCACGCGGTGATCACGGCCCCGGCGCTCGCCCCGGTGGGCGGCTTCGCCGAGGACACCAAGACGCGCGAGGAACTCGAAAAGGCCCTCGCGGCGGACTCGCGCAGCAAGCGCATCGACGACCCGGTGCGGATGTACCTGACGCAGATGGGCACGATCCCGCTGCTGACGCGGGACGACGAGATCAGGCTCGCGAAGAAGATCGAGACGATGCGGATGATCTTCCGCCGCCGGGTGCTGGAGTGCGATTACGCGCTGACCGGTGCGGTGGAGATCCTGGAGCAGGTGCACACGGGCGACCTGCCCTTTGACCGCACGATGCGGATCAGCACCGCCGAGGACAACGCCAAGGAGAAGGTCTCCAAGCGCATCCCGGTGAACTGTGCGACGCTGCGGAAACTCATCGAACTGAACCGCAACGACTGGGAGGCGATGGAGCAGGCGCGGAAGGAAAAGGACACCGAGCAGGCCGAGGAGATCAGGCAGCGCATCGCGGCCCGGCGGCGCAAGATGGCGACCCTGGGCGAAGAGATGTGTCTGCGCACCAGCCGCATCATCCCGCTGCACCGCAAACTCCGCGGCATCGTCAAGAAGATCACCGACATCCAGAGCGAGATGAAAAAGGCCGAGAAGTACCCGCAGCGGTACGACCCGGAAGACCTCATGGTGATGCGCGAGGAACTCGCCGGCCTGCGCAGCCTCGTGATGGAAGAGCCGGAAGAACTCATCACCCGCGTGAAGCGGATGGACATCGTCTTCTGGGAGTACGAGCAGGCCAAGCGCGACCTTTCGGCGGGCAACCTCCGCCTGGTCGTCTCGATCGCCAAGAAGTACCGCAACCGCGGGCTGTCGTTCCTGGACATCATCCAGGAGGGGAACACCGGCCTGATGCGCGCCGTCGACAAGTACGAGTACAAGCGCGGCTACAAGTTCAGCACGTACGCAACGTGGTGGATCAGGCAGGCCATCACTCGGGCGATCGCCGACCATGCTCGGACGATCCGCATCCCGGTCCACATGATCGAGACGATGAGCCGCCTGCGGAACATCCAGAAGCAGATGCTGCAGGAACTCGGGCACGAGCCGACCATCGAGGAGTTGGCCGAGCGCGCTGGCATGACGGTGAGCGAGACCCGCCGCGTCATGAAGATCAGCCGCCACCCGATCTCCCTCGACCGCCCGGTGGGCGAGAGCGAGGATTCCTACTTCGGCGACTTCATCGAAGACGAGCGCCAGGACTCGCCCGGCAACGTCGCCGCCAGCGACATGCTCAAGGGGCGCATCGAGAGCATCCTCAAGACACTGACGTACCGCGAGCGCGAGATCATCAAGCTCCGCTACGGCATCGGCGACGGCTACACCTACACCTTGGAAGAAGTCGGTCGCATCTTCAAGGTGACGCGCGAGCGCGTCCGCCAGGTCGAGGCCAAGGCCATCCGCAAACTCCAGCACCCGGTGCGCAGCCGCAAACTCGCGTGCTTCCTCGACAACAACGAGGGCCACGAGCACACCCAGATGATCGAGACGCACAAGGAGTTGCCGGATGACGGCGGCGACGAGGGCGGTTCGATGGTTGGGGTGACGGATGTGACGGAGATGTACGCGTAATTGCCACGCGTCTGGCTGGATGGTTTACGACGGGCGTCAGTGACCCGAGGGCGCGTGCACGCCCGGGGCATCCTTCCGCAGCGCCTCCGCCCCGCCCATCTTGAGTTTCGCCAGCACGGCGTACAGCCCGACGATCACCACCACCCACACCACCACCAGCGCGATCGCCACGCGGTTGCCGGTGCGGGAGGGCTTGGTCGGCTGCATCATGGTTGCATCGTAGGAACGGGCGAAGCACGCACCGGGGCGGGATTACACTCACGCCGTGCCACAGAGTCACGATCCTTCCACCTCCGAGGCCCGCGCCATCGCGGCGTCGATCGTCCGCACGCTGCGCAGCGCGGGGCACGTGGCGCTGTTCGCCGGGGGGTGCGTGCGGGACGAACTGCTGGGGTTCGAGCCTTCCGACTACGACGTCGCCACCGACGCGACACCCACGCGGGTGACGGAACTGTTCCGCAACACACGCGTCGTCGGCAAGGCCTTCGGCGTGGTGCCGGTCAAACTGCGGAGTGTCATCGTCGATGTCGCCACCTTCCGGCGCGAGACCGGCTACACCGACAAACGCCGCCCCGATTCCGTCGAGTTCTGCGACGCGCCCGGCGATGCACGCCGGCGCGATTTCACCATCAACGCGCTGTTCATCGACCCGCTCGACCTCGAAGGTCCGCGCGGCGCACTGGGGCGCGTCATCGATTACGTGGGCGGCGTCGAGGACCTCAAGCGGGGCGTGGTCCGTGCCGTGGGCGATCCGGACGACCGGCTGAGCGAGGACCACCTGCGGGCCCTCCGGGCGGTGCGGTTCACGGCCCGGCTTGGGTTCGAACTCGAAGAGGCGACGGCCAAGGCAATCACACGCCACACCCGCGAACTCGCCGGGGTCAGTCGCGAACGCATCGGGGACGAACTCCGCGCCATGCTCGCCCATCCACGCCGGGCGCTCGCGGCGGAACTGATGCAGCGGCTTGGGCTGGATGTTCCGGTGCTCGGCGCCGACACCGGTGAGGGTGAAACGCCGCCGTACGCCTCAGACCTCGTGCTGCTGCGGCGCCTTCCCGAGCGCACCAGTTTCCCCGCTGGCCTCGCGGCGTGGACGGCCGACCGCCTCGCGGGGCCGGTGCTGACCGACGGCACCAAGCCGACGCCGGAGGTGATCGAGGAAGCGTGGCCCGCCGCGGTATCACGACTTCGGGCGGCGCTCGTGCTGAGCAACGCCGAGCGGGACGAGTTGAAGGGTGCCCTTTCGGGCATGCCGCTGCTAGAGCGGGCGTGGGACACGCTGGGCGTGGCGCGGCAGAAGCGGTCGGCTTCTAGCGCGTGGTTCCCGGCGGCGATCGAGTTTGTTCGGGCGCGGTCAGGGTCAATCGCTGAGCATGTCGAGGCCAGGATCGCCGAACTCGCCAAGACCCCCAGCGGGCTGGCCCCCGAACCCCTTGTCACCGGCGATCACCTGGTCGCGGCGGGGCTTCGCCCCGGGCCGGCGTTCGGGCACTGGCTGGAGCGGCTGTACGACCTCCAGTTGGAGGACCAACTCACCAGCCGCGAACAGGGCATCGCCCAGGTGCTCGATTGGGCCCGCAACGGCGAGGCCCCCAAACCCCGACGAACGCCGCGGAACCCGGGATAGGGAACCGGGGCGGCGGTTCTATACTTGGATTGGAGCGAACCGCGAGAGGCCGAGGCGCATCAAAACCTCGGTGCTCCCCGCCGGTATTGCTTTGTCGGGCGTAGCCCCTGTTGGTGGCGTTGCGCGCCGTGCCGAAGAACCCGATTCGTCGCGTCTGTTTCCGACACCAAGACCCGATCCCATCCCGTCAACGAGACCCAGCCATGACGACCAAAGACCTGTTCCGACGGATGACCCTGGCCGCGTCGCTCGCGGTTGTCGCGTTCGCTGCGCCGTTCATGGCGGGCCCGTCGGCATGGGCCGCGGAGACCAAGGCGGCGGCGAGCAAGTCGGCCCCCACAACCCCGGCGACACCGACGCAGGACCACGTGGTGCTCACCAAGAACGGCGGCACGCTCGTCAAGGGGCAGATCCTCGAAGAGAACGCCACCAGCGTCACCATGATGGTGGAGTTCCCCGGCATGCCGGCGGTCAAGACGACGTATCTCAAGTCCGAAATCGTCAGCATCAAGCACGACCAGCCCGTCGACGGTGCTTCGGTCGCCACCGGAACGCCCTCGATCAAGAAAGACGACAGCAAGGGCGACCGTGTGAAGGAGCAGTTGGCCCCGACCGCCACGGCGGACGACGACGCGGCCAGGATCATGGTGATCAAACTCGAGGGCACCATCGGGCGTGACATCAGCAAGACGCCGATGACCGAGATGTTCGAGAAGGTGGACGAGCAGTTCGCCGACCTGGACTCTTCGGGCAACGTGAAGCCCGAGCGGAAAGACAAGAACATCCTGGTGTTTGAGGTGGACGCCTCGACCGACGCGCGGCGCGGGTTCGACGGCTTCTTCGCCGCCGAGAGCCTGGCCCCCTTGCTCGAGAAGCAGTTCGGGAAGGGCCGCCGGATCGTCTTCTGGATCAAGAAGGCCGAGGGCGGCGCGGGGTACCTTCCGCTGATCTCGCCCGAGATTTACTGGAAATCCGACGGGGAACTCAAAGGCGCCGGGAACGACCTGGACAAGTTTGACATGGGCGACGTGATGGTGAACGAGAAGCAGATTTCGCTGCGTCTCGGGCACGCCGAAGGGTTCCCGGCCAAGGGCGGCTACGGTGCGGGCGAAGGGACGCCCGGCGGCGCGGTGGTCCGCGCGCTGGCGCGTTCGCAGAACTGGATGGTCGTCCGGATGGAGGGCGGCAAACCCATCATCATCGAACGCGCCCCCACCGAGGCCGACTTCGCCGCCAGCCCCAACTGGACCATCCTCAAGGACGACGGCAAGGACAAGAACAAGGACGCGAAGAAGACCGAGGGCAACGACAAACTCAACCTCAAGGCCGAGTGGGCCCGCAACCTGGGCCTGAGCAAGGGCACCGCCGACACCGTCGAAGACCTCGCGTTCCAGTTCGGCGTGCAGCGCAACTGGAAGGAAATCGAGAAGCCCGTCGCCCAGAAGGTGCTGAAGGACTGGCACGAGGCCATCGAATCGGCCCTCGACCGCATCCGCCCCCAGCCCAGCCAGGCCGGCCCGCGCGGCACGCTGTGGCGCGACTTCGACGACATCGCCGGCGAGCCCGCGACCACCTTCGAGCAGCAGCAGAAGGCCGACGGGCGGCGCATCTCGATCCTGAAACAGATCCAGGGCATCATGACCCGCTTCAAGGAAGTCTTCGATCCCGAGGGCCAGCAGGTCTCGCAGTTGGACCTTCGGATCATGGAGATCAAGGAGCGGATGGAACGGGCCAAGCGGGACCGCTCTCGCCGCACGCCGTAACGCGTCGCGGATACCCGACATTTCATCCCTGACCGCTTTTGCCTTTGATCGACCGCCGAACCCGAAATCCCATCGCGGCCAACCGCCGCCCGGAGCCTCGACCATGAACGCAATGCTGAAACGCTCGATCTCCCTCGCACTGGGCCTTCTGCTCGGTGCCGTCATCCTCCTCTCCTGCCCCGGGCGGGCGCTGGCGGCGGACACCATCGTCCTGAAGGACGGCACCAAGATCGAGGGCACCATCACCGATGAGAAGCCCGAGTTCGTGTGGATCACCATCAAGTTCGGCGAACTGAAGAAGCCCCGGCTGGTGAACCGCACGGACATCAAGGAGATCGTCCGCGAGAAGCCCGCTGCGGACGCTGCCGCTGCTTCCACCGACCCCAAGGCCCCCGCGAAGATCGACGGCAAGAAGGACGACGAGAAGCGTCCGGCGTTGAACAGCGGCGCGACACGCGTGGCGGTGATCTCGCAGGAAGAGATGGTCGGCCCGTTCATGAACGCCGAGGCGTTCAAGTACGCCGTGGACCTGATCCCCAAGGACCAGAAGCCCGACATCGTGGTCATGCGGATCAACTCCGGCGGCGGCGCGCTGATCGAGGTGCCCAAACTGATGGACCTGATCCAGAAGGACCTCAAGCCCCACTACCGCGTGGTGGCGTGGATCGAGTCGGCCATCTCGGCCGCCGCCATGACCTCGATGAACATCGAAGAGATCTACATGATGAAGCGCGGCAATCTGGGCGGTGCCGTGGCCTTCAGCACTTCGGGCGGCAAGGCCACCGCGATGAAGGACGAGGGCCTGGAAATGGTCCTCAAGTTGGGCGAACAGATCGCCAAGAACGGCCGCTACGACCCCCTGGTGATCCGGGCGATGCAGGAGTTCATGCCGCTGAGCGCCAACATCGACGCCGACGGGCGCGTGACCTGGCAGGCCGACGACAAGGGGCAGTTCCTGGTGAACCGCAAGGACCGCATCCTGACCTTCAACGCCGAGGACGCGCTCAAGTTCAAGATCAGCAAGGGCACGGCGGATACGCTGCCCGAACTGATGTCGCTGCTGGGCGTGCAGGAGTACGTCGAGGTGGGGAACCCGGCGGACAAGCACATGGTCGAGTTCCGCGAGAACGTGCAGAAGGCTCAGGTCGAGATCGCCGAACTGCGCCAGAAACTCAACTTCATCATCGGCAACGCCTCGAACCTGCGGGACAAGAAGGACCGTGACCGCGAGTTCGGCAAGGCCAAGAACTACGTCGACCAGATGAAGTCGTGGGTCCGCAAGGCCCCCTCGCTGGAGGTCTACGAGGGCCTCGACGAGGACCAGTTCCGCGAGATCTACGAGCAGATCGAGCGGCTGCGCCAGGGCAAGAGCGCCCAGTAACGCTGGCTGCTTGAACATCCGATTGACCCATGGCCCGGCGTCCCCGGGCCGTTTTCGTTTTGGTGGGGCAGGCTTCCAGCCTGCCCTCCGATCCGTGGCAGGCTGGAAGCCTGCCCCACCGTCGTTGATGCTCGTATCATCCTCCGTCGGCCGGACCGCGCCCGGTCCCAGCCGCCGCTTGGAGATTCCCGCGATGAAGGAAGCCGAAGGCAAGATCGTCCGCAACGGGATCATCTACTCGCCCGTCATCGATTCCGAGGAGGCCCGTCGCGCCCAGGCCGCCGCCGACGCCTCGGCGGACATCCCCGGCGACATGATCGACATCGACGCGATGAAGATCACCCAGCGCTATGAGGCCTACACCCCCGACGACCACGCGGTGTGGGGCGAACTGTTCGGCAAGCGGATGGACCAACTGGCGCACTCGGGGTCGAACGTCTTCCTCGACGGTGCTCGGGCGATCAACCTCAATAAGGACCGCATCCCGGTGCTGAAGGATGTCAACGCACGCCTCAAGGCGCTCACCGGCTGGTCCAGCCACGGCGTGCCGGGGTACCTGCCCGCCAAATCCTTCTTCGCGTTCCTCGCCAAGCGCCAGTTCCCCACCACCGTGACCGTGAGGCCGCGGGCGCAGATGGACTACCTGCCCGAGCCGGACATCATCCATGACGTGTTCGGTCACGTGCCGCTGCACGCCGACCCGGTCTTCGCCGAGTTCCTCCAGACCTACGGCAAGGCGGCCCTGCACACCAATGATCCGTACCACACCGAACGGTTGGCGCGTCTGTTCTGGTTCACCGTCGAGTTCGGCCTGATCCACGAGGACGGGCGTTTGAAACTCTACGGCAGCGGGCTGATCTCGAGCGAGGGCGAGGGGCACCACGCGCTGGAATCGCCGAAGGTGGACCGGCGGAAGTTCGAGTTGGAAAAGGTGTGCTCGACGACGTTCGAGATCGACCACTACCAGCCGATTCTGTACGTGCTGGATTCGTTCGAGCAGTTGCGCGACGGCATGGTGACCTATGCCGAGCGGATCCTGAACGAGCCGGCGGGGGCGGCGCGGTAGGAACGGTGGGGCAGGCTTCCAGCCTGCCCCTTCGATTGCACGGCAGGCTGGAAGCCTGCCCCACCGGGATACAATCAGATCGAAATCAGGGGCGGTAGCTCAATTGGGAGAGCACTAGCTTTGCAAGCTAGGGGTTGCCGGTTCGATCCCGGTCCGCTCCATTTCGGTTTCTTCGGGGGCTTCGAGACAACCCTGAGCCGTGCCACCGAAGTCCGTTCTAACGGACTTGGGTGCTCTTCGCGTTGCGCGATAGAACCACCCGGCGTCCACCCGGTATGCTCGTCCCTGCGCACTCGAACTCCAAAGAGGACTGCCATGGCCCCGACGCACTGCACCTTCGCCCATTCCTGCCTCGCCCTGACCCTGCTCGCTCTCGCGCCCGCGGCCAGAGCCGCGGAACCCGAGGCCCCCAAGGCCGACGCCGCGAAAGCCGCCGACGCCGAGAAGCCCAAGTGGGACATCGACAAGCCCGAAGGCCTCACCCCGGCGAAGGAAGTCCCCATCGACGCCGACGAGGGCACGTGGATCAACCTCGATGTCTCGCCCGACGGCAACACCATCGTCTTTGATTTCATGGGCGACCTCTACACCATCCCCATGACTGGCGGCGAAGCCAAGAGCCTCACCAGCGGTCTCTCGTGGGACATGCAGCCCCGCTTCAGCCCCGACGGCAAGCGCATCGCCTTCACTTCCGACCGCGCGCCCGCTAACGGCGACAACATCTGGACCATCAACGCCGACGGCACGAACCCCAAGCAGATCACCAAGGAATCCTTCCGCCTCCTGGCCAGCCCGGCGTGGACGCCCGATGGGCAATCGATCGTGGTCCGCAAGCACTTCACCTCCCGCCGATCGCTGGGCGCGGGCGAGATGTGGCTCTACCACGCCTCGGGCACCCCGGGATCGATGGACGGCCTGCAACTGACCACCAAACCCACCGAGCAGAAGGACGTGAACGAGCCGGTGTTCTCGCCCGACGGCAAGTACCTCTACTACTCGCTCGACGCGACCCCGGGCGCGGAGTTCGAATACAACAAGGACTCCAACACCGAGATCTACTGCGTCGACCGCCTCGACCTGGCCAAAGGCGAGACGGAACGCTTCATCTCCGGCCCAGGCGGGGCCTGCCGCCCCACCCCCTCGCCCGACGGCAAGTCCATCGCCTTCGTCCGGCGCATGCGCGAAAAGACGGCCATGTTCGTCATGGACATCGCCTCGCAGAAACTCCGCCCCATCTACGACCAACTTGAGCGAGACATGCAGGAATCGTGGGCGATCCACGGCGTCTACCCCGCCTTTGACTGGACCCCCGACAGCAAATCCATCGTCTTCTACGCCAAGGGCAAGATCCGCAAGATCGCGGCCGACGCGGTGTTCACCCCGGGCAGTGATGCCGCGGCGACGGTGATCCCGTTCCACATCAAAACGACACGCACCGTGCATGAGGCGCTGCGGTTCCCGATCGAGGTCTCGCCGAACGAGTTCGATGTGAAGGTGCTGCGGTGGGTGGAGGTCTCGCCCAAGGGAGACACAGCCGTGTTCCAGGCGCTGGGGCACCTGTACGTGCGCGACCTGGGTGCAAACGGTGCCGCCCCCGGGCCGCAACGCCGGCTTACCAAGGGGCCGGATGAGCGCTTCGAGTACTTCCCTTCGTGGTCGCGCGACGGCACGAAGGTGGCCTTCACCACCTGGACCGACGACAAACTCGCCGAGGTCCGCGTGGTCGATGTTGCTTCGGGCGCTGAGACCGTCCTGACCACCGAGCCGGGGCACTACGTCAACCCCGTGTTCACCCCCGACGGCACGAAGGTCGTTTTCGGCAAGGTCTCGGGCGGCTACATCACCGACCCATTGTGGTCGGACGAGCCCGGCGTGTACATCGCCCCGGCGGCCGGCGGTGAGAAGCCCCGGAAGATCACCACCAAGGGAACCAACCCGCTGTTTGGATCATCGAACGACCGCGTCTTCCTCACCACCGAGGTGAGCGAGAAAGACCGCGACCGTATCTCGCTCATCAGCATGAAACTCGACGGCACGGAGGAGCGCACGCACTTTGTGAGCGAGAACGCCACGCAGTACAGCGTCAGCTGCGACGGCAAGTGGTGCGCCTTCACCGAGCGGTTCAACGTCTACATCACCCCGATGGTGGACACCGGGCGCGCGGTCGACATTGGCCCCAAAGCGTCGGCGTTCCCCTTGGCCAAGGTAAGCAAGGACGCGGGCGAGAACCTGCACTGGTCGGGGGACTCCTCAAGCCTGCACTGGTCGCTGGGGCCGACGCTGTTCACGCGGCCGCTCAAGGACTCATTCGCGTTCCTCGAAGGCGCTCCGGAAAAGCCCGCCGAGCCGCTGGGGATCGGTTCCGCGTCGGGTGTCGCGCTGGGCTGGAAACAGGCCACCTTCAAGCCCGCCGGCACGATTGCCTTTACCCATGCCCGTGTGCTCACGATGAAAGGCGATGAGGCCCTCGACAACCACACCGTCATCATCGACGGCAACCGAATCGCCTCGATCACACCTTCAGAAGGCCCGGAGGTGCGCCACGTCAAGCCCATCGCGGACACGGTCATCGACTGCACCGGCAAGACCATCATGCCCGGCCTGATCGATGTCCACGCCCACGGGCCGCACGGCTCGCAGTGGGGCGTCGTGCCGCAGCGGAACTGGGGGCAGTACGCCAACCTGGCCTTCGGCGTCACGACCATCCACGACCCCAGCAACGACACCAACACCATCTTCGCCTCCAGCGAGATGCAGAAGGCGGGGCTCATCGTCGGGCCGCGGACGTACTCGACGGGCACGATCCTCTACGGCGCGGCGGGCTCGTTCAAGGCCGAGATCGATTCGCTGGACGATGCCCGCTTCCACCTGCGGCGGATGCAGGCCGTGGGCGCGTTCACCGTCAAGAGTTACAACCAGCCGCGGCGCGACCAGCGCCAGCAGGTGCTCGTGGCGGCGAAGGAACTGGGCATGATGGTCGTCCCCGAGGGCGGCAGCACGCACACCCACAACTTCACCATGGTCGCCGACGGGCACACCGGCATCGAGCACACCCTGCCGCTCGAGCGCATCTACAAGGACGTCACGCAGTTCTGGGGGCCGTCGGGCGTCGGCTACACCCCGACCCTTATCGTCGGCTACGGCGGGATCAGCGGCGAGAACTACTGGTACGACACCACCGACGTGTGGCGCGACAAGCGCCTGGCCAACTTCGTGCCGCGCTGGGTGATCGAGCCGCGCTCGGTCCGGCGCACCAAGGCCCCGGTCGAGGACTACAACCACATCAACTCGTCGAGCATCTGCAAGGCGCTGAACGATGTCGGCATCACCGTCCACATCGGCGCCCACGGTCAGTTGGCCGGCCTGGGGGCCCACTGGGAACTCTGGATGCTGAATCAGGGCGGCATGACGAACATGGAGAGCCTGCGTGCCGCGACGATCCAGGGGGCTCGCTACATCGGGCTGGACGAGGACCTGGGCACGATCGAGGCGGGCAAACTCGCGGACCTGATCGTCCTCGACGCCGACCCCTCGAAGCACTTGCGGGATTCGCTCAGCATCAAGTGGGTCGTGGCGAACGGGCGCGTGTTCGATTCGATGACGATGGACGAGACGTACCCCAAGGCCGTGAAGAGGCCGGCGTGGTTCTTCGACGGCAACAACGCCGGGCGCGGCATCCAGGCGTGGACCATGCAGTGCGCCGGCTGCGGCCAGTGCGGCGCGGGGTGCGTGGACAAACCCTGGGACAAGTCGGGGTACCGTTGATTTCCACATGAGCAACCCCCAACTCCGCGGAACCCCCCGCATCATCTGCTTCGACCTCGGCGGGGTGATCGTGCGCATCTGCCGCTCGTGGGGGGAGGCGTGCGCACGGGCGGGCATCGACGAGCGCGACCCCCACCGCTTCAACCAGCCCCACCTGGCACGAGCGCGGAAGGAACTCGTCGAGCGGTACCAAACCGGCGCGATGGCCTGCGGCGAGTTCTTCGACGCCGTCGCCGCCGCGACCGACGGGCTGTACTCGCCGCAGGACGTGCGGCGTGTGCACGACGCGTGGATCATCGAGGATTATGCGGGTGTCGGCACGCTGATCGAACGGATCAACGCCCTGCCTCACGCCACCAGCGCCTGCCTGAGCAACACCAACCACGCCCACTGGGCGGGGATGCTCGGGTTGGAGGGCGGCGCGGGGCACCGCTCGCCGAGCGTCGAGTTGCTGGAGATCAAGGGTGCTTCGCAGTTGCTCAGGGCGGCCAAGCCAGGCACCACGATCTACCAGCGGGCCGAGGACCTCTTCCGCGCCAAGGGTGCCGAGATCGTGTTTTTCGATGACCTTGAGGAGAACATCGCCGCCGCACGAGCGATGGGCTGGCACGCCCACCACATCAACCACGAAGGAGACACCGCAGGGCAGATCACGGCGGCCCTGCGCGGGCATGGCATTGAAATGTGATTCGGGCTCCGCTGGAAATCCGCGCTTCTGTGCTTTGATCGCTGGCCCTCGCTTGCGCTTCGGGTTCGTCTGAGGCGGCCATCGACGAACCCGAAGCGCAAGCGAGGGCCAGTACACAAACCGTTGCACGCGCGAAATGCAATCGGAATCCGAAACTGAAGGCGTGACTTCAGTAGCACAGCACTCGACTACCTGGCCACTCGCCCACTTCCCCTACTGAATCTCCACAATCTTGTTCAGCCGCCCCGTGCCGCTGACCTCTTTCAGGCCCGCGAGGATTTTCTTGCCCCGCAGCGCCTTGGCCGCCCCCGCGAAGTGGAACTGGCGGATGGCGCTCTCGCCGGGCGCGAGCGCGCTGATCGGGGCCTGCTGGCTGCGCTGCCCGGGGGCCTGCACGAAGCACTCCAGCGTCACCGGTTGGCTGTCGAGGTTCGTCACCAGCATGCTCACCATCAGGTCGCTCAGCGTGCCGTCCCGCCCGGTGAGATAGCGGAAACTCGGCTGCATCTGGATCGTCTCCAGCCCGAGTTCCAGCGGCAGTTCGAGTTTTAGCGTGGGGTACCTTCGGTCACTGGTGATGTCGAGTTCGGCATGAATGATCCGCTGCCCCGACGCCTCGCCCACGCCCAGCGAGACCGTGAACGGGTACGAACGGCTCTGCCCCGCCTGCAGCACAAACGGGATCACCCGCGGCGACATCTCCCACTCCACCGGCTCGGCCAGCCGCAGCGCACCCGACACCGGCCCGCCCCAGGGGTTCTCGATCACGACATTGAGCGTGTGCCGCTCGGCCCGCGCCGGTAACTTGGCCGGCGAGAGGTGGACCCCCGCGCGGAGGCGCAGCAGGTTCACGTCCACACCCTCGATGAACACCGGCGACTGCGTGAGCACGAGGCGGTGCCGACCGCCCTCATCGGGCACGGAGGGCCGGGTGTTACCGAAGACATCCGTGATGGTCACGCTCCCCGTGCCGAGATAGCCCGACACGACGGCGTCGCTGGTGAGGGCGTGGCTGTTCCACGCGATCAAAGCGCCACCGCCGCTGCTGCCGCCGCTGCCGGTCGTGCCCTCGCTCCGCGCCAGCAGCGCCGTGACGCCCGTGGCGATCGGGAGGTTGCCCGCGAACTCACGCCCCGAAAGGTGCGAGACCAGCGTCCGCCACGCCGGGAACGCCGGCGTCGGCACGGCCCGCGACGCCGCGCCGTCGTTGAACTCGAACGGAAGGTCAACCGAGGCCCGGGGCACGCCGGAGGCCCACGCCATCGCCCCGCGCCGGACAAGTTCTTCCACGCTTTCCCGCTCGCCGAACACCTCCGGGTCGGGTCGCTGGAGCACCAGCGTGACCTCCGGGATCGCCGCAGCACTGCCCGACGCTGAGCCCGCATCGGCCATCGCCGTCCACAGCGACGAGTACAGCGGGATCCCCTCCGCGGGCACGTTCCCCGGGACAACGACGGTCAGCGCATCGACCCCGCGCGCCGCTTCAATCCCCTGTTCGATCCGCCACGGCGCGGTCATCGTGGGACGCGGCACAAGGCCGCGGAAGCCGCGCTCGACGGCACGCAGATCGCGCGCCAAGTTGGGCCGCCAGAAGGCTCGCTCGCTCCCGGTGGGCCCCACCTGCCAGCGGGTGACGCGCTCGCCGAAGCGTGAGAGTAGTGAGGACACTCCCGGCATCCACACATCGTTGTCGCCCGCGAGGATATCGATGGGGTCGTCGGGATCGACGCGCGCCTCGCGGGCCATCGCCTCGGGCGCGTGCCCCAGCACGAAGGTGATGTCCTGGCGGCGTTCGACGAGGCGGTTCACCGTAGTGTCGATCTCTTCGCGGGTGCGCTTGTCGCCCAGATCAAGTTCGCCCCGCCCGACATTCGACCACACGCTCAGCGACACGCCGCCGGTCGCCGTGAGTTCGAGCAGCTCGGGCAGCATGGGCACGCGCCGGGCTTCCAACTCCTCGGCGACAACGCCCCACGCCCGGCGCAGCAGTCGGTCCGAGGGCCGCAGCGGCGGGGCCCACGCGAAGTCCGTCCCCAACCGCGCCACACCCTGCCCGCCCGGACCCAGCACCGTCATCGTGGCGCGGTACCAGCCGAACGCCGGCAGCACGGGTGCCCACGCCAGTTGACGCCCGCCGGATTCCACCGGCGTTTCCAGGGAGTCCACGGGCTTGCCGTCGATGTCCTCAACCTCCACGCGGACGCTCAGTTGTTCCCCCGTCAGGTCCTGCACGCGCAGCCGCAGTTCCGGCTTCTCCGGCGAGACCGCGACCCCCGCGGCGGCGGCGCTTGTCAGTTCCACCCGTGGTACCTGTTCGACACGCACATCATCAAACCACGCGGCACCTGAATAGTCCTGCAGCGGGATCTCGTACTTGGGCAGCGCGGCGCGGTTCAATTCCGAAGGCTGGAGCAGTTCGAGATCGACCTGCATCCACGCCCCGTCTTCACTGCCCTCCAGCAGCGTCTGCACCTTGACCCACTCGCCGTTGGTGATGATCGGCTCGCTCGCCCCTTCCGCGCCCACCGCGCTGATGGGGTTCATCTTGTTGTCGAGCATGCGCACACGGACCACCGCGCGGGCGTGCAGCAGGCCCTGGGTCCGGATGTACGCCGACACGGCGTAGCGCCCGCCGGGCATCGAGGGCAGCACGCCGCGGATCAGCGAGAGCGCGGTGCTCCCGCCCCGTGTCGGCAGCATCACCGACGTCTGGCCCGAATGGGCGATGGTGTCGTCGAACGCGGCGAGGTTCCACGCGGGGAACCCCGGACGCGGCGCCTCGGGCGGGTTGTGCTGGTTGCGGGCCCACTCGCGGGGCACAGGCTCGACGTTGCCGGGACGCTCTTCAAAGTCCCAAAGACGCACCAGCCGGCGTGCGGCATCGGGGCGCACGAAGCCCTCGCCGCCCGGCGCGGCCTCGACCTTCGAGCCGCTCTGCCCCAGTGCCGACGGCACCGCACCCCCCGCCAACGCGAGCAGCACGCCGAGGGAGATGGGAGTCAGAAGTGGGCGCACGACAACACCCCGCCAACGGGCGGACCCCTGTGTTATCGGTCAGATTTGGGCCCCGGCTTGCGGATCGCGCCGATGCCCCGGTTGGTACCCCACCGGCCACCGTTGGGGCGAATGATGAAGATCGACGCAGCAACACCGCACCGCTGCCAAGCAAGATTCTTGGTCGTTCGAGCCCGCCGGAGACCGGTGGGCCACCCTCGGGCACCTCACCCCGCCACCGCCTTCCGCAGTTTCTTCGCCCGCTTGGCCGCGTCCTCGGCCCGCTTGTCGTTCGGGAACTTTGCGGCGAACTCCTCGAACATCGCCGCCGCCCCGGCCTTGTCGCCCGTCTGCTCCAGGCACTCCGCCAGCGCAAACCGGCTGTTCATCGCCTGCGGGTTCTTGGCGATCACCGAGCGGAACATCGGCACCGCCTCGGCGTGCTTGCCCTGCTTCTGCTTGGCCAGCCCTGTCACCAGGTCCGCCATGCTGTCGTCGGGTGCCCCGACCAGCGCCCGCGCCTCCTCGGCCACTTTCAGCGCTGCTTCGGGGTCGTTGCGCTCACGAACCAGCATCAGCCCTAGGTTGACCAGCGCCGAAGCCTTGTCCTTCGGCGTCGTCGCCGTCTCCGAAGCCAGCCGGTGCTGCTTCGCCGCCTCGTCCCAGTCCTCGTCCTTTGCGGCGATATTGGCCAGCAGCGAGTGGCCCGTGGACGTGGCCCGACCACCGATCTCCACCACCGCCTGCGCGTGCTTCCGCGCCTTCTTTAAACTCCCGCCCGCGATCCCCGGCGCATTGGCGTAAAACTGCACCAACCCCACGTGCGGCGACATGTACTTCGGGTCCAGTTCGATCGCCGTCAGATACGCCTTCTCGGCGTCGCCCGCGTACCCCATTTTGGAGAACATCCCGACGTTTTCGATGTTCTCGAACAGCGCCGTGCCGTACCAGAACTGAACCCGTGCGTTCTTCGGGTCAAGTTTCACAGCCTTCTCGGCGAACTCGACGGCCTTCTCCTTGGCCCCCATCCGCCCGTGCAGGATGCCCTGTGCCGACACCCACCGCGCGTCCTTTGGCTCCGTCTTCGCGGCGGATTCAATGAGCGCGATTGCGGTGGCTTTCTGTTCGTCCGTCGGGCTGAACGAGAGATTCTCGTCGGTCAGTGCCTCCCACACGCTTGTGGGCGTTGAAAGATCGGGCGTCGACGGCGCCACGGGCGCGGCGGCGACCGCCGGGTCCGCGGCGCGAGCAGGATTTGCGGGACCCGAGGCGGCAACGCAGGCAAGGCAAACGATCAATCGGGTCTTCACGGCAAGGCTCCTCGTAACAACGACTGCAACGATATGGGACCAGTTTCTACGGGAATGTGTGCACCGGGTTCCAGCCGAGCCGCACATGAACGCTTTCCGAACGGCCGCGTGAGGGGCCCGGGCAAACTTTTACAATTGAACGCCGAGCGCGCGCACGGGCCGCGTCCGTCTCTCTGGGCATGGAAGCACTTCACGATGTTTCCCAACCACGCCCTGCCGCACCGTCCTCCCTCCGGGGAAGGACGGGCGGGGGCGTGGGATTCCACACCCTTTTCTTCCAGGAGACGACCATGGCCTACACCACCAGCCGGACCAACCTCAGCCGTCAGCAGCACCTGCGCCAAGCCGCCGCCGCGGGCTTGCCGCTTGCCCTGCTCGCCGTCGCCGGCGGCGTGTTCATGAAGGACGCGGTCCTCGCGATGCAGGTGATCCGATCCGACGCCGCCGCAGCGGTGGTGTGGACGCTGTGGGCCGTGCCGGTCATCATGCTCACCGGGTCGGTGACGATGAGCCTGCTGGCGGCGTGGCGCTCGGCCCCCGCGATGCGCCGCACTGCCGCCAGCGCGGCACGTCGCCCCTCGATGGCCAACCCGCTGACGGGCACGGCGGTGATCTCGTAAACCGAATTCCGAAGAGTTGCTGCGCCTGCTGAAAACTCGCATTGGCCCTCGCTTGCGCTTCGGGTTCGTTCGCGACGCCCGGTACGAACCCGACGCGCAAGCGAGGGCCACCATTCAAACGCCTACCGCATGATTCTCAACCGGAGCGCGTGTGTCTCATCAAAGATCCGGGCATCCGGAAAACAAAGCGACCCGCCAATCGGCGGGTCGGTGATCGAAACAGTCCGTTGTTCTTCGGCGGGAGCGGGAACGCGGCTTCACTTCCCGAGGTTCAGCGTGCCCTTGTCCGGGTGGATGCTCAGGGCCGACATGGCGTCGCCGCCGGGGCCGATGCGGGTGCCGTTCATCCACACGACGATGCACGCCGCGAGCATCGCGACCACCGCCACGGCCATCAGACCGGTGTAGACATTCGGCAGCGCACGCCGCCCACGCTGCGAACCGGGCATCGACATTCCGAGTTGCTGTGCCATGCTGAGTGATCCTAAGTGAGCCGATTCCGAACCCTCATGCCTCTTGCCTGATACCTCTTGCCTTCTTCACAGCGTCGGCATCACCAGGTCATTCACCTGCACGCTGACATCACGCCCGAGGAAGTTCACGGTGCCGATGGCGGTGTTGAGGTCGACGCGGGTGAGGACCACCTTGGCCACAAAGCCGTCGCGGACGATGTTCAGTTCCATCTTCTCGGTCAGGCGGTCGTTGCTGCCGGCGTTGATCGTCACCAGCGTGGTGCCGGTGGCGTCGTCCTTGGTCACGTTGGTGATGCGCCCGCGGAAGGTGGCGGGAGCTTTCTTGAGGCCGGAGGCATCGGCAACGCCGCCGCCCTTGGCGCGGTCGAGGTCCTGACGGGCCGAGACCAACTGCTCCTGCAGGGCGCGGCTGGTCTCCTGCGAGACCTCCAACTGCCCGGCGAGGTCGTTGATGCGGTCGCCCAGTTCGATCTCCTTGCGGGCGTACGACAGTTGCTTGACGCGCAGTTCCTCAAGTTCCTTGGCGCGGGCCTCGTCGAGTTTGGCATGGGCCTCGGACAGCGCGATGAACTGGTCGATGCGGGCCTGGTACGAAGCGCCGTCGAGTTCAAGGCGCTTCTTGTCGGACAGCAGTTGGGCGTTGTCGCCCTGCAACTGCGAGATCGTCTGGCGGATGCTCCCGAGCGACGCGTTCAGGTCTTCGATCTTCTTGTTCAGGCTCTCACGCTCGGCGGCGGCCTGCGCCGTCACCTCGCCTGCCGCGGCCTTCGCTGCCTCGGCGCTCTTGCGCTCGTTGTCGACCGCTTCGCGCAGCCTCTGGGCGTTGCTCGAATAGGCGATGGTCAACCCGCTGAGCAGCACCGCGAGCACCGCGGCCATGATGACGAGGAACTTGGTCAGAATGTGCACGGCAAACTCCGGGAGGTGACAAGGACAGCGGCGACGGCCCATCAGGCCGGGGAGTGACGATTCGCGGATTCCCCGCTTCCGGTTGCCTTCCCACCGTTGGGTTGGCCCGTGGAACGGGGATGATCCGGGGGGCGGGAATCCGAGGGGACTCCGGGGGGAGACGTTGTACCCCGGAGCACGGGGTGGGGTCAAACGGGGGAGAGACGAGTGGGGGTGTAGGGGATGGGGTGTAGGGCATTGAAGACGCCCACGCCGCGGCCCGGTTCACGCCTCAGGCCTTCACGACTCGGGCGGTGCCGGGCGTGTTCCCCTGCCCGGCGCGGGCCATGGCGTTCCGGGTGTCCACCACCAGCCGGGCGTGTCGGGCGACGAATCCCCAGTCGTACCAGGCGTGGTCGGTCGAGATCAGCACCAGATCGGCCCGTTGAAGCGTTTCGGCGGCCCACGAAACAGATTCCATCTGCAAGTCATGCCGCCGTCCGCGCCATGTTCGGGGGACGTGCGGATCGTGGTACGACACCTCAGCCCCCGCATCCCGCAGCAGTTCGATCAGTTCAAACGACGGGCTTTCGCGGACATCCGCGATGTCGGGCTTGTAGGCCAACCCGAGCACCAGCACTTTGGCCCCCTTGGCGTCCTTGCTATCGTCCGATAACGCTTCAATGCACCGGGACACCACAAACTCGGGCATCCGGCGGTTCACCAGCCCCGCCAACTCAATGAAATCCGCCTTGGCACCCACCTGACGGGCCTTCCAAGCCAGGTAAAAGGGGTCGACGGGGACGCAGTGACCGCCGAAGCCGGGGCCGGGGTTGAAGCGGTGGAAACCGAAGGGCTTGGTTGCGGCGGCGTCCAGAACCTCCCAGATGTCCAACCCCATGGCACTCAGGGCGATCTTGAGCTCGTTCACCAGGGCGATGTTCACGGCCCGGTAGACGTTCTCCACCACCTTCGCAGCCTCGGCGACCTCGGCTGAGGAGACTGGGACGACGGTCCTGACGACGCGCTCGTAGAAGAGGCGGGCGAGGGTGCCGGCCTCGGGGGTGACGCCGCCGACGAGTTTGGGGATGGTGCGGGTGGAGAAGGCGGGGTTGCCGGGGTCTTCGCGCTCGGGGCTGAAGGCGAGGAAGAGGGCAGTGGGGAGTGGGGAGTGGGCAGTGGGGAGGGAAGGGATCAGGATCGGAGCGAGGATGTCGCGGGTGGTGCCGGGATAGGTGGTGGATTCGAGGATGATGAGTCTGGGGCGGGTGGGATCGGGCGTGATCGCGCGGTCGCGGATTTCTGACGCCGCGCGTTCGACGGCGGCCAGGTCGGGCTCGTGGTGCTCGTCGATTGGGGTGGGGACGCAGATGATGATGACGTCGGCTTCGCGCAGGTCGGCGGGATCGGACGAGAAGCGGACGTGCTTGGCCGCGGCGAGGTCTTGGGTGAGTTTTTCACCAAGGTGGGGGAGATAGGTGCCACCGGCTCGGAGGGTGGTGACTTTGGCGGCGTCGTGGTCGAGGCCGACGGCGGGGTAGCCGCCGAAGCCTCCCTCCCGGCCTGTGCTTTCATTGCGAATGGCGACCGCGTGCAGCAGCGGCAGGCCGACGTACCCCAGACCCACCACGGCGACCACGGCCTCGCGCGATTCGATGCGCTGGCGGAGCGTTTCGAAGCCCGGGGTTAGAGAAGAAGGGGCGGGCATCAGGGCGCGGCGGGGGGGGGCACGCAGGTGGGGTCGGCGGTGCCGGCGAGGGTCATGGTCTGGCGGGTGGACTCGATGGTCACGCCCAGGACGCGGATCTTTTCTTCGTAGGACTCTTCGAGAAGAGTGCCCGTGCCCTGCGGCGGGGGGAGGTCGAAGCGGCGCGAGGTGAAACGCTCGGACTTGGCGGCGGAGAGGTTCAGCGTGAGGTTGGTGGTGTAGAGGCGGGTGCGCGGGGGTGTCGACGGCATGGATGCGCTCGGTGGATTCTGTCCCCGAGCTTGCGCTCGGGGTTCGGATGGAGACGGGGATGCGGCTTCGCCCTCGAACCTGGCTTCCAATGTGGCGCCGCCCTTTTCCTTGATCTTCTTTGGGTTTTTCAGTTCGTAGACGACGACCTTGCTGTCTTGGCGGACCACCGCGCCGGGGTTGATGTGGGCGGGCATGACGAGGATGGGCGGGTCGAAGACGGTGATGACGTTGCGGTCGTGCTGGAAGACGCGGGCCATGACGAGGTCGCCGTCGGGCTCGAGGCGCATCTCGCGGACGCTGCGGGGGGTTGCCTCGCCTTCGAGGGTCCATTCGAGGGTGAAGGCGTCGAGGGCGGCACCGGCGTCGGACTCGCGGCGTGTAATGTTGGTCGGCACCACGTGCCAAGACTTTCCGGTCTCCTTCCCGTCCGTGATTTTCATCCACACCTCGACGAGGCCCTGCGGCCCGAGCCAGAACGGGAGCGCGTCTGCGGCCACAAGGTCAGTCCCGCTGGTATCGAGCACCGTGGGCGGCGGCGTGGGGCGGGTGCCGGCGCAGCCCGAGGCCGCGCCGAGAATCGCAAGCAGCAACATGTGACGGGCGCGGGGCATGGGATGAGAATAGCCGGGGGCCACACGAATGAGGCCAAAGATCGCCGGGGACGTGCCACTGCTGGCTCGGTCCGCCGAGACAGCAGTGCCGAACGGCGGGAACCTCGGGCAGCACGGCACTGGTGTCTCCGAAGACGGAGCCACCAGTGGCACGGCGTGGCGTGCACCGACAAACCCTCGCCGCGGCTTATACTGGCCCCATGGAAACACGGGCGATTCGCGGCGGGTTTGGGGCGTCCATCGCGCTGACGGCGGGCCTGTGCGCCGCTCTGGCGCTTGTGGGCACGGGCTGCGAGAGCCGGGGGAAGAAGGCCCGCGAAAGCACGAGCATCATCCAGTTGTTTGCACCCCCAACGCCGCAGGAGGCGGCACGGATGGCGGTTGATCCGTTCGACGCCGACAAGCGGGCGCGGGGCACGCTGCTTTTGGCGAACGCGCCGTGGGGCGGCGAGGACGTGTACGTGCGGCTGTACCGAGAGCAGATCAAGGACGCCGACCCGCTCGTGAAGGCGGTCTCGGTGCGGGCGCTGGCGCTCCACGGCTCACCCGAGGACGTGCCCGCCATCGTGGAACTCATCGATGACGACCAGCGCTACCTGCGCTGGGAGTGCGCCCGGGCGCTTCAGCGGCTGCACAACCCCGTGGCCATCGATGCGCTGAAGGACCGGCTGAGCATCAAGAAAGAGGTCGAACCGAGTGTGCGTGAGGCGTCGGCATCGGCGCTGGCGCAGTACGCCGACCAGCGGTCGTTCGATGCGCTGGTGGCGGCACTGGACGACCGTGATCTTGCGGTGGCGTCGGCGGCGCAGCATTCATTGGCGACGCTGACGGGGCGTGACTTGGGGAACGAGGTTCGGCCGTGGGTGGCGTGGTCGAAGGAAGAGTCGAACCTGTTCGCGGGGCGGAAGACGTACGAGTACCCGATCTTTTCACGCGACCCGGACTGGTTGGAGTACGTGATCCCGTTCCTGAAGCCGCCGAACGAGAAGCCGGGGACGCCGGTGGGGCTGCCGACGGCTTCGGCGGGTGGGTGAGGGGAGTGGTCGAGTGGTCGAGTGGCAAAGTGGTCGAGTGTCGAGCCGATCGGGCTTGATGCCTTGATACCTTGATGCATCTTGCCTCGATGCCTTCCGGATAACCACTCCGGACCTCAAGCCTCGCCGCGAACGCGCCGATGACGGTTGGAATGCGCGCACTGCGTCGATCATCCTCTGGTTCGTTGGTGCTGGAGCCCCGCGTGAACCCGCCGGTGCCCGCGCCGGGCGAGGCGCTGATCCGCGTGACGAGGGTGGCGATCTGCCGGGAAGACCTCGAAGAGGCGAAGAGGGTTGGGATACCGGGTGCCGGTGCGTCGGTCACGCTTGGCTCGCAGTTCGTCGGCCTTGTCGAAAAAGTCTCGCCCGTCCTCAGCGGCACCACCTCCGGCTGGGAACCGCGCCGCATCGTCGGGAAACTCGTCGCTATCAACCCCGACATCGCCTGCGGGAAGTGCGACCTGTGCCAGCGCGGGTTGGCCTCGCACTGCCGGGCGCGGGTGTCGCTCGGGGCGCAGCGTGACGGCGGGCTGGCGGACCTCGTGTGCGTGCCGCTCTCGAACCTGCACGTCGTGCCGGAGCATGTGGACGATGACCGCGCGGTGTTCGCCGCGAGCGTCGCGGCGGCGGCTCACACGGCGATGCAGTTGCGTGTCGAGGGCCGGCCCTACATCACCGTGCTGGGCGATGGTCCGGTCGGGCTGCTGACAGCGCAGGTGCTCTCGCGTCTGAACGCCTCGGTCCGCGTGCTGGGCAAACACGAGGCGAAACTGGAACTGTGCGCCAAGTGGGGGGTGAAGCACCGGCTGACCGCAGAGGCGGGGCTGCGGGCCGATCAGGACATCGTGGTCGACTGCACCGGCACGCGCGAAGGGCTTGAGGCCGCGCTGAAGATGGTCCGCCCGCGCGGCAAGGTGCTGGTCAAGGCCGTGCCGACGGGCGCGGTGGACATCGCGCCGGTGGTCGCGGGCGAGATCGAACTGCTGGGCAGCCGCGGCGGGAGCATCCCCGAGGCACTGTCGCTGATCGCCCGCGAGCAGGTGGACGTGGTGAGCCTCATTTCACGCCGGTTCAAACTGGACGCGGGGATCGAGGCGATGCGGGCGGCCGCCTCGGCGGAGACGCTGCGGGTGCTGGTGGAGCCGTAGGGGAAGGCAAGAGGCATGAGGCAAGAGGCATGAGTGGGATGCGGGGTGCCGGGGTGCGGCGTCTTCGCCGTGCCCCGCAGGATGATCGACGCGGTATCGGGGCACGGCGAGGACGCCGTACCCCGGCACCCGATCACTTGACCACTCGACCACTCCCTATCCTTCTCCCCATGTCGGCCCAGTCCTGCGGCGTCATCTCGCGTTCCCTGTTTGACCCCGCCGAGCGGGCACCGGTGTCGGTTCCCGCTTGTACGCCGGTGCCGCGGCACTTGGTCGTGCTGGCGTCGTCCTCGTCGGGCAACTGCTCGGCGCTGATCCACGGCGAGGGGGGCACGCGGCGGGTCACGCTGATCGACGCGGGGCTTTCGCCGCGGCGGACGAACCGGCTGCTGGCGGGGTTTGGGTTGTCGCTCGATCATGTGGACGATGTGCTGTTCACGCACCTCGATACGGACCATTGCCATCCGGGTTGGGTAAACGGCCTGCCGCGCCACGCCACGGTGCGCGTTCACCAAAGGCACGTGAAACGGGGGATGCGCTCGAACCTGCTCGTGCGCCGGACCGAGGTTTTCGTCGGCGGGTTCACGCTGCCTGCGGGGGCACGCGTCGAGCCGGTGCTGCTGTCGCACGATGACCTCGGCGCGGCGGCGTTCCGGCTGGAGTTTGAGACCGAGCGCGGCGTCGAGTCTTTGGGGTATGCGACCGATCTGGGTCACGTGCCCGCCGGGCTGGTAGAACTCTTCCGCGGCGTCGACGTGCTCGCGATCGAGAGCAACTACTGCCCGGTGATGCAGGAGAACTCCGACCGCCCCGAGTTCCTCAAACGTCGCATCATGGACGGGTCCGGCCACCTGTCGAACCAGCAGTCCGCGGCGGCGGTGCGGGCGATCGCGCCCAAAAGGCACGTCGTGCTGCTGCACCTTTCGAGGCAGTGCAACACGCCAGAACTGGCGGCGGCGGGGCACGCCGGCGCAACCTACGAACTCACGGTGGCCCACCATGAGGTGCCGACGGGGCTGGTGCGGGTGGCGTGATCGGATGATCGAAAGGTGGCCCGCCGGTCCCCGGCGGGCTCCGAGTGGATGGCGATGCGCCCACCGGGGACCGGTGGGCCACCCTTGTGCATCTACGATTCGCTGTGGAAGATGAGGCTTCAATCGAGGGCGAACTGAACACCGGGGCGCGGCTGCCGCGTGCGCCGGACGATGCCGCCGAGCCGCGCGAGCAGCGGCTGGGGCGATTGCTCACGAAGGCCCGCGCGCTGCCGAGTGTCCCCGGCGTGTACCTCATGAAGTCCGTCGACGGCGTGGTGATTTACGTCGGAAAGGCGGCACGGCTGCCCGACCGCGTGTCGTCGTACTTCGTCCCCTCGGCGGACCTGGGCTTCAAGAAGCAGCCGATGCTCGACTACGTCGTCGATTTCGACGTCATCGAGTGCGAGACCGAGTGGGAGGCGCTGCTCACCGAGAACCGGCTGGTGAAGGACGTCCGCCCGCGCTTCAACGTGCGGCTGACCGACGACAAGTCGTTCCCATATCTGGCGGTGACGATGCGCGATCTTTCGCCGCGGGTGTTCGTGACGCGGAACCCCGGGGCGGCGGAACTGAAGGGGGCGAAGGTGTTCGGGCCGTTCACCAACGCGGGGGCGCTGCGAGAAGCGGTGCAGGTGCTTCAGCGGGTGTTCAAGTTCCGCACGTGCAAGATCGACATCGTGCCGGGGGCGGAGGAGAACAGGCGGTTCCGGCCGTGTTTGCTGCACTCGATCGGGCGCTGCACGGCGCCGTGCGCGGACAGGATTTCGCCCGAGGCGTACCGGGCCGATGTGGAACGCTTCGTGAAGTTCCTGGGAACCAAGCGCTCGGCGATGCTGCGCGAGATGCAGGGCGAGATGCAGGCGGCGTCGGCGGAACTGAACTTCGAGAAGGCCGCCGTGCTGCGTGACCAGATCAGGGCCGTCGAGCGGCTGGACCAGCGGGCGAGCAGGAAGGACGGCTGGCAGCCGCAGACGGAGAACCCGTTTGTCTCGGACCCCAAGAAGGGCACGCGGGCGCTGGCGAAAGTGCTGGGGCTGAAGGGCAGCGTGCGCTGCATCGAGGCGTTCGACATCGCGCACCTGATGGGCGGCGAGACCGTCGCCAGCAAGGTGTGCTTTGTGGATGGGCGGCCCCTGAAGAACGAGTACCGGCGTTTCCGCATCAAGGGGGCTTCGTTCCGCGCTGATGAAGGCCCGATCATCCAGCGCGGCGGCCCGGCGCTGGGACAGAACGACGACTACGCCAGCATCCGCGAGGTGGTCTCACGGCGCTACCGCGACGCGGGGCAGGGCCACGAGTTGTACCCCGACGTGATCCTCATCGACGGCGGGCTGGGCCAGTTGCACGCGGCGCTCGAGGCCTTCGAGACCCTCGGCGTGCTGCCGCCGATGGTCATCAGTTTGGCGAAGAAGGAGGAACTGATCTACGTGCAACGCCGCAGCGAGCCGATCCGGCTGGGACGCGAGAACGCCGCGCTTAGGTTGTGCCAAGCTATCCGCGACGAGGCGCACCGGTTTGCGCAGGCGTACCACCACGTGCTGCGGCGGAAGAAGACGATGGGGGAGGAGTAGCGGCGGGCAGTGGGCAGTCGGAACAGATTCAGGGGGTAGGGGATAGGGTGTAGGGTGTGCGCACGGCGCACCCGAACCGCTTCTGCCACGTACTGGTATCACCGCCATGCCCACACCACTCTCGATCCGATATCAGGTCGCAACCGACCCCGCCGACATGCCGGCGATCGGGCGTTTGCTGCATCACGCTTTCGCCGGGCCGCCCGACAAGTGCCAGGAGTGGGTCCGTGTGCTCGGGGTGCAGCACATGCGGATGGTGTGGCCGAGCGGCGCGCCGCAGGATTCACAGGCCGCGGCGTGCCTGGCCCTGATCCCGATGGGCCAGTACTTCGGCGGGCGTTCGGTTCCGATGGTGGGCTACGCGGGCGTCGCCGTCGCGCCCGAGAGCCGCGGCGGGGGCTTGGCCCTGGCGATGATGCGGGAATCGATGCAGGAAATCCGGCGCACCGGCGCGCCGCTGTCGTGCCTCTACGCCTCGACACAGACACTGTACCGGCAAGTGGGATTCGAGCAGGCCGGGCACCGCTTCCGGCACGAGATCGAGATCGCCCGCCTGGGTGTGCGCGACCGCTCCATGCACCTGCGGGCGCTGGCCGAAAGCGACGAGACGAAGGTGCGGGCGTGCTATGCGCAGTTCGCCGGCACCATCGACGGATCGCTCGACCGCGGCGAACAGATGTGGGCACGCACCCGCAAACTCCGAGATGTCGTTTATGCCGGGTGGGGCGTGTTCGCGGACGCCTCACCGGGAGCCGACCTTGAGGGATACGTCTTCCTGACGCAGGTGCGCGACCCGGCCTCGGGCCGGCACGACCTGTCGCTGTCTGACATCGCCTTTACGACGGCGCGGGCCGGGACGCGCCTGCTGGGGTTTATCGCGGATTTCTCGTCGATGGCCCGCACATTCGATTTCTTCGGCGGGCCGGTCCACCCGCTGTTGAATCTGCTGCCGCAGCAGGTGTTCAAGTCCGAGCGGAAGGACTATTGGATGCTGCGGATCGTCGACGCGCCGGCGGCGATCGCCGCACGGGGCTTCCCGCAGGGCGTGTCGGCGTCCGTCACGATGCGTGTGCATGATGACCTGATGTCGGAGAACGAGGGCTCGTGGCGGCTGAGCGTCCAGGGCGGGCGCGGTTCGCTGGAGAGGCTCGCGGGCGGTGCCGCGTGCGACGCCGAGATGGACATCCGTGGATTGGCCTGCATTTTCGCTGGATTCCTCACGCCCTCGCAGGCGAGACTCACGGGGCTGCTGTCGGCGAACGAGAGCGGGCTCTCGGCCTTGTCCTCGGCGTTCCCCGGCGGGTGCCCGTCGATGACGGATATGTTCTGAAGGGGAAGGCATCAAGGCATGAGGCATCGAGGCATCAAGGGAATACAAAGACGCCAAGCCGTGGCACCCGGCGGTGGATCGTCCATGCGTAGAGTCCGGCATGAACACGCACGACCGTGCCGCGATCATCTCGGTGGGCGATGAACTCATCCTCGGGCAGACGCTCGACACCAACTCGAAGTGGATCAGCGAGCAATTGTCGGAGCGGAACGTCCGCGTGATCGAGCACGTCACCGTCGCCGACGACCTCGCTGAGCAGACTGCGGCGATCAGCCGCTTGGCCGCGCGCGTGCCGCTGGTGATCGTGACCGGCGGTCTGGGCCCCACCGCCGATGACCTGACGCGCCAGGCCCTCGCCGCGGCGATGAACGACACCCTCATCACCGACGAGCCAGCGCTCCGCACCATCGAGGCGTTGTTCACCTCGCGAGGACGCCCCGTCACCGATCTGCAGCGCACGCAGGCGCTGCGCCCCTCCCGCGGTGAAGTCATCTCCAATCCGCACGGCACCGCCCCCGGCCTCCAGGGTGTCGTCCGTTCCGCGGCCGGCGCGTGCGATGTCTATTGCCTCCCCGGCCCGCCCAACGAAATGAAGCCGATGCTGCTCGAAAGGGTGATCCCTTCGCTGCGCCTGCCCGAGGGAATCGCCGTGCGCACGCACGTGCTGCACACCCTGGGCACGGGCGAGGGCGATCTGGCGCTGAAACTCGGCCCGCTGATGGACCGCACGCGCAACCCCCTCGTGGGCACCACGGCGTCCGGCGGCGTGGTGTCGATCCGCGTACGTTTCGAGGGAGCGGAGGCCGATGCCGAGCAAGCGGTGAGCGAGACGGTTTCGGCCTGCCGCGCCGCCGCAGGAGTCTTCGTCTTTGGCGAAGGCAACGACACCATCATGTCGGCGACGCTACAGGAACTCCGCGAACACTCGGCGCGGCTCGTCGTCGTCGAAAGTTGCACCGGCGGCCTTCTCGGCTCGCTGCTCACCTCTGTGCCGGGGTCGTCGGACGTCTTCCTCGGTGGCTGGATCACGTACGCCAACGAGATGAAGCGGTCGCAGGTCGGCGTGCCCGAACAAACGCTCGTCCATCACGGTGCGGTGAGCGCCGAGACCGCCGCGGCGATGGTCGTCGGTGCCCTCCGCGCACCCATCGGTGTTGACGCCACCCACGCCGTCTCGATCACCGGCGTGGCGGGGCCGGACGGGGGGAGCGATGCCAAGCCTTTGGGCACGGTGTTCATCGCCGTCGGTTCCCGACCCTCCGCGGCCTCGGGCCTGGCCGCCGCGGAGCCTTTGGTGGAGGTCCGCCGCTTCCGTTTCAGCGGCGACCGCGCCGCCATCCGCGACCGTGCCGCGAAGATGGCCCTGGCGATGCTGCGGTTCAACCTCCGCGGCGAGCGCGTGGCACGCCTGCTGTGGGAAACGCAGACGCCAAACACACCCGCCTGACACGACCGAAATGCTGACGCCGAGGCCCGCGATCACTTCGCCGAGCGCGTGGCCTTCTTCTTCGCCGGGGGCTTTTTCGCTGCCGCTGTTTTCTTCGGCGCAGGCCTGGGCTTCGCCTCGACCTCCGCCGCCACCGGGAGCGGCTTCCCCTCGGCGAGCAGTTTCACCGCCTTCAGCACCTCATCGGCGTGGCCCGCGACGTCTGTCACGTCCCACCGCGCGGCGATCTTGCCCGCACCGTCGATCAGGAACGTCGTGCGCACGATGCCCATGAACTTCTTGCCGTACATGGATTTCTCGACCAGCACGCCGAACGCATCGCTGACCTTGGTGGATTCGTCGGCGAGCAGCGGGACGGTGATCTTGTGCTTGGCGGCGAACTTGGCCTTGCTCTTCTGGTCCAGGCGGCTGATGCCCACGACCGCCGCGCCGACTTTCTCGAACGCCGGGAAGCGCCGCGTGAAGTCGCACGCCTGGGTGGTGCAGTCCTCGGTGTCGTCCTTGGGATAGAAGTAGACCACCAGCGGGCGGCCCTTGAAATCGGCGAGGCGCACGGCGTCGCCGTGCTGGTCGGGGAGGTCGAAGGCGGGGGCTTTGTCGCCGGGCTTGAGGGCGTGGGGGGCTTTGGGCATGGGGCTCTCAGATCAGCAAAGCAGCAAATCGGCAAAGCAGCAAATTCGGATGGATCATACGGCACTCCTCCGCTGATCTTCGACAACGAGAACCGCCCGCGCCGGGGGATCGGCGCGGGCGGTCGAAGGAAGGACATTTGAAGATCGCGGTCGCTCAGCGCTTGCGGCGGAGCAGCCCGGCCGCACCCAGCAGCGCCACGCCGCCGACGCCGGGGGTGGGCACGGCGGTGATCTCGATCACCGCGTCGTTGTAGTCGTAGTCCGCGCCGCCGCCGATCCGGTCTTCCCAGAACAGCAGGTACGTCGGTTGCGTGATGCCCGCGCCGGTGACGCGGTAGGTCGTCATCTGGTCATAGGACTTGCCGTCGGACGTGTTGTCGCTGTTGCGGCTCGTCCAGGTCTTGTTCGTCGTTGTGTCCTTGAGCGCCCAGCGGAAGGACGACGTGAGGTTCACCGTCACGGGGCTGTTGAAGGTCGTGGTGCCGATCAAGGGCTGGAACCCAGCCGAACCACGCGTGTCGTCGATCCAGCCGAAGACGTGGCTGTCGCCGGCATACTTGGCGCGGGCGATCACCGTGGTGGGGCCAACGGCGTCGCCGGCGGACCAGCGCTGGTCGTCGGTGGGGGTCGTGTCAGCGGTCACGATGGCGAGGATGCCACCTTTGCCCGAGTCGTCGACGCGGGTGAAGGTGAGGCTGCCGTTGGAGTATGTCGGCGTCGAGCCTTCGTTCAGCAGGAACGACCCGCCGTAAGTGAGGCCCAGGATCTGCTGGTGGTTCTTCTCCGAACCCGGGGCGGGCTTGACGGTGGTGAACCCGGCGTGGGCGCTGGCGGCGAGCGACAGCGCGAGGGCGGTGGATAGCGCGGCGGTGGTTGTGGTCTTCATCTTTGGTCTGGCTCCGTGTGCGTGACGCGCAGGGTGCGCGGCATCGGTGCCTACACCATGCCGCGTGCGCGGGCCGGGGCCAGCGTTCAGACCCCGGTGCGGGCGACGGGCGTCCGCCTGTGCCGGGTGTGCCTGATGGATGGGCGTGCGACCATGTTCTCGGGCGATCGAGAACTCGTCCCGGCGTGCTCGCCTGCCCCCGCGATCAGCCCATCAGCAGACAATGCCCCGAGCACTTCGCCGAGCGCTCGTAGGGCGGCGTGCGCATGCCCAGCACGGCGTCGTCGATCACCTGGCGCACCTTGTCGAGTTTCAGGTCCGAGAGCGCGATCACGCCTCGCTGACCCGAGGCGAGCACCCAGTACTCAGCGTTCCCACGCGGCGGCTGGTCGGAGCCAACGTGGTGCGCCAGCGCCATGGCGTAGATGCCCAGTTGCAGGTCGTCGGCCTTCGGCTCAAGAAGGGACTTCCACGCCTGGCCGGTTTTGTAGTCGATCACGCGGTGGTTCCCGTCCGCATCGAGATCGAGCCGGTCGATCTTGGCGAACAGCGTGTGCTTCGTGCCCAGCGAATCAACGAAGGGCATCGTGATCGGAAGTTCGAGTTCCAGCACCTGGTGCGTGGTGGGGTGCAGGCGTTCGAGCATCCCGCTGAGTTGGGCGTGCAGCATCTTCCGCTGCGCGTCGGCATCGGTGGAGATCGCGGGGAACTGGCGATCGAACGCCGCGTCGGCGAGGCGGTGCAGGTCGGCCGACGCGGGCTGGCGTCCCCCCTCCGCCTCGGCGTCGCGGACGCGTCGATAAAAACCTTCGAGCGCCGCGTGCGCCACGTTGCCGATGTTTGCCTCGGCGCTGCCGCGGTCTTCCAGCCCCAGCACGTAACGCAGGTACCAGCAGCGCGGGCAGTCGATGTACGCCCGCACCTGCGTGTAACTCAGGCGCAGCGGCATCGCCGGGGCAGGCCAGGGATGAACCTGCGATGGCAGGGCCAGTTGGTCTCGAAGTTCCAGCGCGCGCCGGAGCAGCGGGCCTGCGCCAGCATCAAGCGAACCGAATCCACTCAGAAGTGAAGTCGGTGGCACGGCGGAAGTCCCGCTCAGTCCGGAAAGCGCCGCGATGGCACGCGCCGCGTCGGCCAACCGCGCTTCGATAGCCAGCATCGAGTCGCCGCTCGCGCCCGGTGCCGCCGCGTCGTGCAGGGCGGCGAAAGCCGCCTGACGTGCCCGAACGGTTTCACGCCGGATGAGTTCGGCACGGGCCGCGCCGTCGGCGTTCGACCGACCGGAGGCCAGTTCGGTCTCCAGTTCGCTCGGTGCCTCGGTGCCCGCGGCCCGCAGCACGTCCTCCATCGGCACCACCGGGATGCCCAGGTCCGGACGGAAGTAGGTGAGGAACTGGAACAGGTCGGCCCCCGGCACGTCCTTGGGCTTCGGGGCTTTCTTCTCCTTTGCCGTGAGGATGAGCCTGCGCTTAGCCCGCGTACACGCGACGTAGAACAGCCGCAGTTCCTCGTCGGCGTCGGCACCCGCATCGCGCCGCGTGAAGTCCGTCGGCAGGTCGTGGTCGCCGGGTTCCTCGCGCTTGCCGATGGCGAACCCGCCCTCGCCGGGCCGCACCTTCACGACGAACACCGTGTCCCACTCCAGCCCCTTGGCGCGGTGGGCGGTGATCACGCTCACGGCGTCGGGCCGCTCGTCGCCGTCACTGCCCGTTCCCGTATCGACATCGTCTGATGAGGGCGAGCGGAAGTTCTTCCCGTCGTCGTCGAGGTCGTTGTAGTACGCGAGGAACGCGCCGAGGTCCGCCGGATGATCGAGGAACGCCTGACGCGAACGGGCGAACCGCAGTGCCGCCACGAGTGCCCGAGCCCGCGCCGAACGCTGGGCCGGGTCGAGCGGTTCCGGCCCGTCGTCGCCCACCAGGTGCGCCTCACGCACAATGTGCTCCACGGCGTCGTCCGCCGTCATCGTCGCCGCGGCACGACGCAGTTCCGAAAGAAGCGCACCGAAGCGCGAGATTTCCGGCACAGCACCATGGTGTGCGATGATCCAATCCGCCAGTCCGGGCGACCGCTCGTCGCCGTTCCCTTCTTCGCCGCGTCCCGTTGCCTGCGCCCGGCGCGCCGTGTCGTGCGATTCGCGCCACGCACGCAGCGTCTCGACCGGCACGCTAAACGAAGGACGCACCAGCAGCCGCTGCGTGGCCCGGTCGTCTTTCGGGTCCACCAGCAACCCGATCCACGCGAAAAGGTCCTGCACGCCAGGGTCATCCGCGGGGCTCGGCCGCTCCCGCGTGTCCACCGGGATGCCCCTCAACTTCAACGCCACGGCACACTGCTCCAACTGGCCCTTGCCCCGCGCCAGCACGGCGTAATCCGACCACTTCCGCCCCGGGCTCGCTGCACGGTCCGCGAGAATGAGCGCGCCGATCAGCGTGCCGTGGTCAGGGTCTTTCGGCACGGTGTACGCCTCGACCAGCCCCGGAGAATCGTGCTCCCCCGCCGCGACGATCTTCTTGTCGGGCGCGACCCGCGCATGCGCCCGCTCAATCACGGCGTTGCCCACCCGCACCAGGTTCGGCGCACTGCGGTGGTTGTCCGAAAGCGTCACGGTGTGATGGCCCGGCCAGTCTCGCTTGAACGCCGACACCGCCGCGGGGTCCGACCCGCGGAAGGCGTAGATCGCCTGGTCATCATCGCCCACGGCACACAAGTCCGAACCCGAATCCGGCGGGGCGATCCAGCGCATGAGTTCCAACTGCGCCGGGTTCACGTCCTGCAGTTCATCGACCACGACGTGCCGGAACTCGGCGCGGAGGAACGACGCGAGATCGGGCTTGGCCCGGAAGACGCGCAGCGGGTACGCGAGATAGTCATCAAACGTCAGCAGCCCGCGCTTGATGCACAGCCGATCGAAGGCGTCGTACAGCCGGGCGTGGTCCTCGAACAGCGACTGCGCCAGCCGCTGGGCCTTGAGCGCATCCCCCGCAAGCCCATGATCGCCCGACGCCAGGCGCGTACGCCACGCCTGGGCATACGCCAGCGCGTCTTCGGGTGCCCTGGCGTTGTGCTTGCACGCGGCCTCGAAGTCCAGGTGCTCCGCGATCGCGGTGGCGAAACCTTCGCCCGCGAATGCCCGGAACAACCCCATCTCGTCGATCAACGGACGCAGCGCCCGCTTCGCCACGGCGACGTCCAGCAGCGTCGGCTCGGGGTGGACGCCCAGCACGTCCGCGAAGCGCCGCGTGATCCGCCGGCCCAGGCCGTGGAACGTCGAGACCTGCACACGCGACGCGGCGTCCTCAAGTTCGGTGCCTCCGGGGGCGGCCCACAGGGCCAGCCGCTCGCGCATCTCGTTGGTCGCCTTGACGCTGAACGTCACCGCCAGCAGCGACGACGGGTCCGACCCGTCGCGCAGCAGCCGCAGCAGCCGCGCGATGATCACCCGCGTCTTGCCCGTGCCCGGCCCGGCCAAGACAAGAAGCGGTGAACCGGAATGGTCCACCGCTTCTCGTTGCGGTTTGTTCAGTTCAGTCGTGATCGAATCCCCGGCGGTCGTCATGCCGGGAGTCTATCGCGTGTGCTCGGACACGGGCAGGCCTTACTTCTTTTCCGGCTCCAGTTCAATCGAAGCCGAGTTGATGCAGTAGCGCAGGCCCGTCGGGGTCGGGCCGTCATCAAAGACGTGCCCGAGGTGCCCGCCGCACTTCTTGCACACCACCTCGGTTCGGACCATGCCGTGGGAGGTGTCGCGGATCTCCTCGATCACGCCGTCGGCGGCCATCTTGTCAAACGACGGCCAGCCGCAGTGGGAATCGAACTTGGCGTCGCTCTTGAACAGCACCGTGCCGCAGCCGGCGCACTTGTAGATGCCGGGGGTGGTGGTGTCCCAGTACTTGCCGGTGAAGGCGCGCTCGGTGCCCTTCTGACGCAGAACGGAGAACCGCTCCGGGCCGAGGCGCTGTTTCCACTGGTCTTCGGTAAGAGTCTTCGGGTCTTGTTCCAGGGGGGGCATGGCGTCACCTTTGGTGGCGTTGGAGGCGGTCGAGGTTGAGGCCGCAGGGGCGGAAGAGGGAGCAGGGGCGGGGCCGGGGGTGCGGGCTGCGGGAGCCGAAGCCGTGGCGTTCGTCACCGTCGCAGGGCGCGACGACGCCGGGCCTTCGCCGCAGGCATTCAGCACGGCACACAGCGCCGTCATCGGCAGCAGAGCAAGCATTCGGAGGCCTTTCGGTGTGTTGTTCATGGTCGGTACCTCACGTCCAGTTTCGGTGTGGGATCCCTGTCGTCGTCGGCGTGGAAGTGTTCGCCGTCGGACCAGGGTTGGATGCCGCGAAGCCCCCAATCGTTACGCCGCCGCTGCCCACGCCCCCACGGCGTTATCCGGGCTTGAGAAGGTGATCCAGCAGGCCGGCGCAGGCGCGTTCCACCATCTCGTACACCGCGTCAAACGCCTCGTCCGGCTCTGTATAGGGATCGGGCACTTCCTGCTCCGCTTCAGGCCGCCCCGCCAGCAGCGGATCAAACGAACGCAGCAGCACCACGCGATCCCGCGGCGCCCCCACCGCCACAAGACGCCGGCAGTTGGCCCGGTCCATCCCGATGAACCAGTCAAAGCCGCGATGCCGAACGCCGCCGAACGCTCCGGGGGCGAAATCAAAATCAGGTGAGATGACCCGCGCCCGGTGCGTCAAATCAATCCCGTGCTTCCGCGCCACGGCCCGCGAGCGAGGGTCGGCCAGTTCGCCCGCGTGCCAATCGCCCGTGCCGCAGGAATCGACGACGAAACGGTCCAGCACGCCGCGCTTCTTGGCGAGTTCAACAAACACCCCCTCGGCCAGCGGCGAGCGGCAGATGTTGCCCAGGCAGACGAACAGGACGTGGATTTGATTTGCTGGTGTGCTCACGGACCCGTGAGCGTACCGCCCACGGGTGGCACGGTCAGTGCGGGTCCAATGAAGATGTCCTTTGCACCACCCGCGTAAGGCCCGAACCACAACTTGTCCGCTGCCTCCTGAGGGCGGTACAGCAGGTCGTGGTCCAGCGGGTTCCGCCACGGCGCAATCGGCTGCCCCCAGTTTTGGATGTCAAACCGAGTGGTCACAGGCGGCACCGGCATCCCCGGCCCCACCGAACGCAGGCTCGCGGCGATCAACATGGCGTTGGCAAGTCCGTGCATCGGAACCTCCGGCGGTGGATCAAATGATAGGCAAGCGCGGGATCCAGGCCGATGCCTCACGCTCTCTCCCGCATTCCTCCGCGCCCTCAGCGTTCTCCGCGGTAAATCCCTCCCACTCCGCGCTCTCCGCGCCTCCGCGGTGAATCCGAATGCCCCGGGTCACCGCCGCTCCTGATACAGCACACTCCCCGAGTGCGGACCGATCTCCACCTTCCCCGTCGTCACGCCGCGCTTTTCCGGCGCCAGCGTCGAGAACGACCCGTCGTCCACCGCCGATTTCCACTTCCCCGCCGGGATCGGCACGCTCACCCGCGCCTCCGACCCGTTAAACAGCAGCACGGCCTTGCTCCACTCATCAGCACCGGACGCATCGGTCACCACGCAGCCGATCACCCCCAGCGGCAGTTTCAGCCCCAGGTCATCGTCAAGGAACTTCACGCCGCTCACCACCGCCTCGCGCGTCATCGGTTTGAACATTGGGTGGGCCGCACGCAGCGCCACCGCCTCCTGATAAAACCGGAACAGCCGGTGGTTCGCGTCCTTCAGCGCCCAGGGGATGTTGTTGATCTCGTCGCCCAGGTTGTACGTGTTGTCGTGCCCGCCCTTGCTGCGCCCAAGTTCCTGCCCGCTGTGGATGAAGGGGATGCCCGGGCTGGTGAGCAGCATGAGCGCCCCGAGGCGGTTCATCCGCTCGCGCTCGCTCGCCGTCACGCGGGCGCGGTTCTTGGTCGAGAAGGCCAGCCGATCCCGCAGCGTGTGGTTGTCGTGGCATTCGATGTAGTTGATGGTCTCCAGCGGTGCATCCGCAAAGGTCGTCACGCCGCCCAGCATCCCCGCCTTCACGCGCGCGATCTGCTTTGCCTCCACCCCCTCGGCGCGCGCCAGAAAGCCGGATTCCTCCGGCTTGAACACCTCGCCGCGCAGGCCGTCGCGGAAGTCGTCGTTGAAGACGCCCCACCCTTTGCCGCGCTGCTTGCCCTTGTTGTTCACCTCGATGGGCGTCTCGCCGCCCGCCCACGGCTCGCCGTAGACCAGCAGCGACGGTTCGATGGCGTGCAGTTCCTTCGTCAGCATCCCCATCGTCTCGGCGTCGATCAGCCCCATCAGGTCGAAGCGGTACCCGTCGATGCCGTACTCGTACACCCAGTACTTCACGCTCTCGATGATGAACCGCCGCCCCATCGGCGAATCCGACCGGAACTCGTTCCCGCACGCCGACCCGTTGCTGGGCTTGCCGTCCTTGCCGAAGCGGAAGTACTCCGTCGGCGCCAGCGCCATGAACGACCGCAGCCGCGCCGGCGCGGGCTTGCCATCCGTGTCCGCCCCCGGCGTGAACGGCCAGCGCTCGAACGTGTGGTTGTACACCACGTCCACCGTCACCCGCAGCCCGGCCGCGTGAACGTCCGAGACCAGCCGCTTGAACTCGCGGGCCGGCGCGTCCGCATCGATCCCCGCGGCGTATCCCTCGTGCGGCGCGTTGAAATCCATGGGCATGTAGCCCCACTCGTACTCCGCGTGGTACGGCAGACTGAACGAATGCACCGGCATGAGTTGGAGCACGTTCACGCCGAGTTCCAGCAGGTGGTCGAAGCCGGTGCTGATCTCGGTGCCGTTGTACCGCGTGCCCCGCTGGGTCACGCCGGGGTAGCGTCCCCGCCAGTCGTGGCGCACCCCGGACGTGTGATCGCGGGTGAAATCCCGCACGTGCATCTCGTAGATGATCGCGTCGCGTGGGTCCAACTTCGGGCGTGCCGTCACCTGTGTCTCATCATGGTGGACGATGCCCCGCCCGCCGCGGATCAGCCGCGCCCACGGGTCGACGATGTCGCCCAGGGTTTCTCCACCTCGCGTCAGCGTGTATGAGTACGACCAGTGCCGCAGGTTCCCGGGCGCCGTGCACTCCCACACGTCGGTGCCCAGCCCCAACTTCACCATCTCCCGCTCGATCACTTCAAGCGATTGCGGGTGGACCAGCCGCAGCCGCAGCGTGTCGGCGTGGGCGAAGACGCGGAACGTCGTCGACAGCGGCCCCCACAACGCCCCCAGCGGCACCTCGCCCGGCGTCACCCAGGGGTACGACGGGGCCACGGCTGGGGCTTCAAACTCGGATTTCAGCGATTTTTCGGGCATCGGATGAACCGGAGAGAACCGGGGCGAATCCCCGGCAGTGGCGGAAGGGCTTTGCGGCGGGGAGCACGACTTTGCTCAGAAGCAAAGTCGTGGCACGGGTGGGCGAACCGCATTCTAATGGCACCGCGCCCATGGGCACGACGAATCTCCAACCCGAAGACGTTCGGCCCGGGCACGCCGGGATCAAGGTGCTCCGCGCCACCCTCGCCGATCCGCTTCGCATCGCGGCCCTTGTTTCCAGCAGTCAATGGCTCAGCCGGGTGACTGTCCTGAAACGGGACCGGCGCTCGAGCGTACTCGCCGGGCGCATCGATTCGCTCCCGGTGGTGGTGAAGAGTCTCCTTCACAACAGGCCCTCCGACGGGTTTTCGATGGTCTTTGGCACCACGCGCGGGCTTCGGCAATGGCGCGGCGCCAAGCGGCTGGCCTCGCGCGGTTTCGCCACACCAGAGTTGCTCGTTCTCTCGCGCGGGAAATGCGGCGGCCGGTTCCAGTTGTGGGCCGGGAACTTCGTCGAAACGCTGGTCATGGAGCGCCTTGAAGGCCCCACGCTCCTCGAAGTCATCGCGGGGCGAGCGCCGGGCATTGACGCGGCCCACCCGAGACACGCACGGCTGGCGAGGGCCGCCGGGGAGCTCGTGGCCGCCATGTCCCGCGCGGGCGTGCGAAACCGCGACCTCAAGCCTTCCAACCTCATCGTTCTCCCTTCGCCGCCAGAGATTGCGCCGCACCGCGCATGGACGCTGGCACAGATCGATACCGTCGGCGTCCAAGTACGTCCGGACGCCGACCACGGCGAGATGCTCTTCCGCCTCCTCGTCGAGTGCGTCGGCACCGGGAACACCCCCAGCCGAACCCTCCGCTGGCGCGCCGCCCTTGCCGCGGCCAACGGCGACAGCGCACGTGCCAAGACACTCTGGCGAAACGTCGAATCCCGCCTCGCCCGGCACGGCGACCCCACCCCCAAAGTCAACCCGCTCGGCCCGGCCTAACTCATGCGAACGCCGTTTGAAATCCGCGCTTCCGAACTGTGTTCGATGGCCCTCGCTTGCGCTCCGGGTTCGTTTCAGACGGCGATTGACGAACCCGAAGCGCAAGCGAGGGCCACCACAGGAGCCGCTGCACGCGCGAGGTTCATTCGGAATCTGGGTCAGTTCTTCCGGAACTGCTTGGCATCCAGCGAAAACGGCGCCTGGCCGAGACGCCCGAACCACTCGTCCGTCGCGGCGTTTATCGCGCTGGGGCTGCCGGCCTCAAGCGAAGTCGTTACCGCCGCCCCCAGCGTCTGCGGGATGTTCCGCCCGTCCATCAGAATCAGCGTCGATTCGGCCACGCTGGCAATGCCGACCAACTGCTTCGCGTCCGCACCATCGGCCTTGGCCCCGCCCGCCACCCGCGCCCGCACCCAGCCCATCGCCTGGCCGCACAGCGTCGCGGCCTGCTTTTTCAGGCCCGCCGCGCTCGTGAACGATGCCCGGCTGACATCAATGAACGTCCCTTTGACGGCATCGACGCCGGACAGTGCCGCGTCGCTCCACCCGGCGCCCTCTGCCCCTGCGGGCACGCTCTTCAAGCGGCCAGCCAGCGCTTCCGCCATCTTCTCCATGGCCCGCGCGTGCAACTCGCCAAAGGCGGCGGGTGCCCCGGTCCGAGGCGCATCGAGGGCCAGCACAAGCCCCTTGGCCACGATGGGATCGGACTCCGTCGCCAGGGCCGCCGCGAGCGAGTCCACGGCGTTCTCCAGTTTGGACTTGTTGATGGGCGACTGCGCCGCCGTCACGACGGAACGGATAGTCTCTCGCATCGTCCGTCCCGCCCCGGCGCGGACGGCGGGACGCTTATCCGCCAACCCCTTGACAACAATGTCCACCCCCGCCGGCGTGCCCAACTTCCCGGCTACCCGCAGGGCATTGAACGCCGTGTGGTCGTCCGAACTGGCGGCGATGGTACCCAGTTCCTTGGTCAGGGCGGGGGTCGCAAGAGCGATCCGGAAAGCAACCGTCACGCCGGGGGCTTCGAGCGGCCCGATGAGCGCTTCCCGCGCGTCCTCCCGGGCGGCGGGGTCGGTTCCCTTGAGTTTGCCGAGGGTCGCAGATGCGAACGCGCTGATCTGCTCCTTCTGCTGCTCGGTCAACTGCGACGCCGTCACCACCTCAGGCGGAAGGGATTGGGCGAACGCGCCGACCGAGCAGGCGGACACACCAAGCCACGCCGCGAGAACCAGCGCCCCCGCCCGGAGGGGGAAGCGGAGGACGGATCGATTGGCGAAGGTGGGGCGGTGATCGGGGGTCATAATGGGGCGTCTCTGGGTCTGGTAGGGGTTGGGAGGGAAGAGTATCCGAGTCTGAGCGCGCGCGGCAGGTCACTGTCTTCTGAGATCGGTGCCGACGGCGGGGGGCCGGGCGGGTATCCTCATTCTGTGCCCGTCCAGGGTGGGCGGGCGTCGGAAGGCAGGCAGATTCACCCCATGGAGGTTCGCGTCGTGGCCGCGGAGGTTCTGGCGAAATCCGCTCGGGTGACGGTGGGCACGCTGTGGGGGGGCGTGCTGGTGGTGTGCGGGCTTTGGCTGGTGGGGGGCCCGGCGGGGCTGTGGCCCAGCCGAGCCACGGGGGGCTCTGGGGGTGCCTCGGCGTGGTGGGCGGGGGTGGCCTGTGTGGCGGCGGGGCAGTTCGTGTTTCTCGCCGTCGCCGCAGACCGCCTTTGCCCGATGAACAACCGTCGGCTGGCCGACGTTCTCCAGACGGCGTGGACGGGGCTTTTCGTCATCGGGGTGCTGGGTGCCCTGGTGACGGTGTTCGGAACTCGCGGATGAAGGGACCAACCGGTTTGAACCTGTTCCTGAAGAACTCGGGCGTGACGCTGACGATGATGGTGTGCGTGTGCTCGGGGTCGGCGGTGCCGATTGTCGGAGCCGAAGAGCCCCCGGCCGCCCCAGCGCCCGCCGCTGCACCAGCCGCCCCCGCAGTGGTCGCGCTCGACGAGGGCTACCTCAGCGACCTGTCCTCGCACGCGGTGGTTCAATTGCTCCGATCGATCGAATCACCCCGGCTGGACCACTACAAGGCCGCGGCGATGGGTTTGAAGGTGGCGCGGCGCTGGCGGCCCACGGATGCCGAACTGCTGCGTCAGGAGATCGAAGCCTGGGACGCCAACCAGGACCAGGGCCGCGTACTCGCCTGTACCCGTGAACTCATCAAACTCGACCCGCTCGACACGGTGGCGCTGCTGAAGGTCGTTTCGGCGCGGATGACGGGCCTGCAGGACGCCGACCAGCGTCTGAAGGCGTACGAAGGGCTGCTCACCTCCAAGACCATCGATGCGAGCGTTCGCAGCCGCCTGGCGCTCGACGCCGCCCTTCTTTCGCGTGAAACAGGCGACGAGCGCGGTTTCCTCGACCGCCTGCTGCTGGCCTCGACGCTCGACGTGACCAACAAGGAGGCCGCGGCCCTCACGGTCACGACCTATCTCGACAAGTCGAAGGACCCGAAGGAACGCTTCGACCTGCTGACGACGCTGCTGCTGGCCGACCCGCACGACGCCGAGGCGCACCGCAACCTCGCCTACGAACTGCGCCGCCAGATGGCGTTCAAGGCCTCGGCTCGGTTCCTCGATCTGGCCCGCGGTCTGAACTCGGTGGAGGGGCGTCAGCCCACGGCGGCGCAGCAACTCGAGTACTTCCAGAGCCTGTGGGACTCGATCGGCCCGGACAAGTGCGTGAACGAGATCCAGCGCATGCTGGACCTTGAACTCATCAACGAGGAGATGCGCCGCTCGAAACTCGAGAAGTCCGGGCGTTCCGCCGGGCCGGAGGTGGACATCCGACTTCCCCCGGCGATCGAGCGCGTCCGCCTGATGGTGCACGTGGCGCGGATGGACGACGCCGGCGCGGCGGGGAGTTTCAAGAGCCTCAAGGCCAGCCACGAGGAGGCCCTGACACGCCTGGCCACCGACCCGCCCAAGGCGAACGAAGGCGAAGAACTCCCCGTCCACATGCGGGCCGATTCCATCCGGCGCACGCTGCTGCTGGATTACCTGTGGATCCGGCTCTTCTCGGGCATCAACCTGGAGGACGCCGAGAAGGACCTCGACGAACTCTGCGCCCCGGGCACCGACGGGGCGCTGCCCCTATCGCCCGAATCGCAGGACCGCTTCCGCGGCTGGCTGAAGGTGATCCGCGGCGATTTGGCGGGCGGGCGCGCCCTGCTCGAGCCGCTGGTGGGCAAAGACAGTTCGGCGAGGTGGATCTTGGGCGTCGCGGCCCAGCGCGAGGGCGATATCGAAAGAGCCGCCGAGTACTTTGGTGCCCTGGCCCGTGAACAGGCCGCTTCCGCCGTGGGGAGTGCGGCGCGCCAGCGCTGGGAGCGCATCAAGGGTCTGCCCATGCCCACCGGCCCCGTGGCGGCGATGCTCGAGATCGAGGGCCAGAAGTTCGCCCCATGGCTGCTCTCGGTCGTTGATGATCCGCGTGCGTTCGTCTCACTCACCGTCGCGGGAACCAAGCCCAAACTCGACCCGTTCGATCGCGCCGAGGCCGTCATCACCCTGGGCAACGCCTGCCGCCACCCCATGGGCGTCGGGGTCGGGCGCTCCATCAACCCGCGCGTGCTGCTGGCCGCGCAGGTTCTTTCCGGCGGCGACGACATCTCGACCAAGATCCGCCCCGAGGTCATCAACCTCTCTCGCCGCCTCCGACTCATGCCCGGCGAGGCGATGAGCACCACCGTCTGGGGCGCCCGAGGCGACCTCACCACCGAGTTCGACGCCCGCGCCACCTCGGAGGCCAACCTGCGTTGGACCGTCACGCAGGGCTTCATCTTCACCGACGGCGGCTTCACCGCTGGCCCCAACTCCGTGCGGGCTCAGAGCGTCATCATCCCGCGGTACCCCATCGCGAACACCATCGACGCCGTCCTCGACCCCGCCAACCCGCGGATGCGCGGCGACGCCCGGGCCAAGGCCCTCGAGCAGATCAAGGCCGAGACCCTTGCCGAGACGGTGCTGACCGCGCCCGAGCCGCAGTCGCTGCGCCCTTTGGCGCTCGCGTGCTTCCGCGTGGGCCCCGAACGCCGCGAGGCCTCAACCTCCCGTGATCCCGTCACCGAACCCGACGCACGCACCCTTGCCGCAGCGATCACCGAGCGCTTGAGCAAGACGTCGGCGATTGAAACAGCGTTTATCATCCAGCGCCTCACCGTCAGCAAGGCGATGGACGACGGGCTGAAGGCGGCGTGCATCGACGCCGTGAAGCGCGTCAACCACCCCGGCCTGTGGATCGTGTCTCTGACACTGATGGCCGACGGCCCGGATCACCCGCTGGTGGCGGCGGCGGAGTCCGCGCTCTCAAGCGACGCCGACATGAGCGTGTTCGTCGCGCTCGTCAAAGGCGGGTTCAACAGGTCGAGCGTCGCGGCCCCGCAGCAACCCGACGATGAAGTCAAGATCGTGCCCGTCGGCCCCGACGGCGCTGGCGAACCCGGGGGTTCTGGAGGCTCGGGAGGACCGGGTGGGACGGGGCGGCCGGGGGGCGCTCCGAAGTGAGCACCCCGGCGGAACACCCCGCCGGTGATGAGCCTCCTGCGGCAACGCGGGTTCACGACCGGGCGGCCCCGATGACGGCGCGGCGTGGGCGGGGCCGGGTGATCTCGTGGCTTGTCGGCGTAGCGCTCATCGCGCTGGCGGTGTGGGCGGCCACGCGGGCGGGGGCCTCGATCACATCGGTTTGGGCGACCATCACCGCCGCGCCCAAGCGAGAGTTGGTGCTGCTCCTGCTGCTGATCGCGGCGACGCCGATCACCACCTCGCTGATGTTCTGGGTGCTGCAGCGCCGCTACACGCGGCTGGGGCTGGGCGAGAACACGGTGCTGATCGTCAGCGCGTGGCTGCTGAACTTCCTGCCTCTGGCACCCGGGCTGGTGGGGCGGCTGGCCTACCTCAAGGCCGTCCACGGCACGCCGATCGGCCACTCGGCCCGCGCCATCATCTGGGCCAATGTTCTGAGCGTGGTGGCGGCACTCGGGATGCTGGCATTGGTTGCGCTGTGCGCGGCGGCGTTCCCTGCCAGCCCGCTTGTGCTCGCGGGCGTGGTGTTCGCACCTTCTCTCTTGCTGGGGGCACTGGCGTGGTACGCCAAGATCAAGCGGCCGCAGCCGGACCCCGAGGTGTGGCGGGTGGTGGCGGCGCTGGCGATCCGGTACGCCGAACTGCATTTGTGGGCGGCGCGGTACTGGGCGCTGTTCGAGGTGATGAACACGCCGATCGCCTGGGGTGGGGCGCTCGCGTTGTCGGGCGTGGCGGGGCTGGCGATGCTGTTCCCGCTGGCCCCCAACGGCCTGGGGCTGCGCGAGTGGGCCGTGGGACTTGTCGCGCCACTGCTGCCAACATCCCTCGTGTACGCGGTCGGCCTCTCGGCGTCGGTGGGCCTCTCGGCGGACCTGGTCCACCGCGGGTGCGAGGTGCTGCTGGCGGTGCCGATGGGGATGGTGGCGACGATGTGGGTGGGGGCGCGGCTGCGGGGGGCGCGACCGGCGCGCACGCCCCCTGTCTAGGCGCGGTTGTTACATTCTTATTTATGGACACCATCGACCCCGCTGCCGGCCCGACCCCAGATCCCGCCCCGGCATCGCCGTCGGCTGGGACGGCGGCGGCGGTGCCCCCCGAAGCGTTCCCCATGCTCGACGCGTCGGGAATGGTGATCCTGCCGCGCCGGTGCATCTCGTGCTCGTACAACCTGATGGGGCTGCACGCCGAGGGCCTGTGCCCCGAGTGTGGGACGCCGATTGCGCTCTCGTTGCGTGACAACCTGCTAATCAACAGCGCGCCCGAGTACCTAAAGCGCATCCATAAGGGCGTGTTCCTGGTTCAGGCGGCGATCATCGTGATGATCGTCCTCGCGCTCGTCGGGTTCTTCGGGGTGATGATCGCGGGCCTCGTCGGTGCCGGGAGGGGTCCGGTTTCCATTCCGGGTTCCATTCCGTTCCCGTCCAACGGAACATCCCCCGGAACCACCCCCACGGGCACGGCATCCGGCACAGCGATGGGCGGCGGTTTCATGATCGCCATCGTGTACGGCTCTGCATTCGTCTCAATCGCAATAGCGTGCGTCGGCCTCTACGGATGGTGGCTCTTCAGCGAAGCCGACCCTCGTGCCAGCGAGAACGACAAGGGCGAGAAACCCCGCCGCATCGTGCGCACAACGGTTGTGATTGAACTGGCGTTGCTTGTGGTGTCGCAGGCGGTCAACCTCGCCACCGGCGCTGGCCTCGGCGGTGTCGGGACGATGTTCGGGGCCGCGATGATCGTCTCGATGCTGTGCTCTTTGTCTTACTACATCGCGCTCGCCACACGCTACTTCGCGTCGATGCTCTACATCCGCTGGCTGGCCCCACGCCTGCCGAATGAGAAGGTCCACCGCCGGGGCAAACTGATGCTGTGGCTCGGCCCCGTCCTCTGTACCGTCGGCGTGGCGGCGTGCGGGCTTGGCCCGCTGGTGGCGCTCGTGCTGTACTACAACCTGCTTGAATGGGTCCGAGTCGATCTCAAGCGGATCCGCAAGACGCTCGAACTGAAATCCATGCAAGACGCAGGTTCGGCGGCCCCGGCGTGAGGATCTGAGTTAGCGCTCCGCAGCCATCGGTGAGTGCGGACCTACACTCCCCGCCGCACTCCCCGCACACGCCATGCCCCAACCGGAATCAACATCCCCCTCCCCGGACGCTGTCCCGCGCTCGCCGCTGGCCGAGATGCTGCGCATCGCAGCGCCCACCGTGCTGGGCATGCTGTCGTACACCTCGATGCAGTTCGTAGACAAGTTCTTCTGCGCCAAACTGGGCGTCGAGGAACTCGCCGCGGCGGGCAACGGCGGGGTGGCCGCGTGGTTTCCCTGCTCGGTCATGGCGGCGCTGCTGGGGGTCATCAACACGTTCGTTTCGCAGAACCTTGGGGCCGGGAAGCCCGAGCGCGGTAGCGCGTACGCGTGGGCCGGGGTGTGGATGTCGACGCTGATGTGGGCGGTCGTGCTGCTGCCGTACGCGTGGTTTTTACCCGATGTCTTCGCGGGGATGCGCCATCTTGTGGGTGTGAAGGACGTGACCGCGAAGGTGCGTGACCTCGAAGTGGCCTACGCGCGGGTGCTGCTCATGGGCATGGTGTTCACCCTGTGGGCCCGCGGCATCGCGCAGTTCTTCTACGGCATGCACCGGCCCGTCGTCGCCACCGTTGGCGTGGTCAGCGGGAACATCGTCAACTTTGTAATGACCTACGCGCTGGTGTTCGGCAAGTGGGGTTTCCCCCAGATGGGCGTGGCGGGCAGCGCGCTGGGGACGGTGTTCGGGACGATCGTCGAGGCCGCCATCCCGATGGCCGTGTTCCTTTCGAGGAAATACAACGCGCAGTACAGCACGCGCCGGGCGTGGCGCATCGACATGCACGCCGTGCGCGACATCCTGCGCATCGGCTGGCCTGCGGCACTCATGTTCGGCAACGAGATGATCTGCTGGTGGGTGTTCATGTCGGGGTTTGTCGCCCAGTTCGGCCCGGCCCACAACGCGGCGTCGTGGATCACGCTGCAGTACATGCATCTTTCGTTCATGCCCGCCGTGGGGATGTCGGTGGCGGTGCAGGCGATGGTGGGGAAGGCCATCGGCGCAGGCGACCCTGATTTGGCGCGGGCGCGGGTGCGGCTGGGCGTGAAACTCACGATGGCCTACATGGGCGCGTGCGCGCTGGCGATGGTGGTCTTCCGCGGGCCGCTGGTGGCGATCTTCCTGAACGACCCGAATGCGGTGGTCCACGCCGGGTCGGAACTGAGCGGGGCCGCGCCGGCCGAGGTGCTGCGGATCGGTTCGCAACTGCTGATCCTGGCGGCCGTGTTCCAGATGTTCGACGCCGTGGGCATCACGATGATCGGGGCTCTACGCGGAGCCGGCGACACGCTGTGGCCCGGGGTGATGACGATGGTGCTGGCGTGGTCGCTCATCATCGCGGGCGGCAAGACGGTGATGACGCAGTGGCCGGAACTGGGCGCGCTGGGGCCGTGGATCGGGGCGGCGGTGTACATCATCGCGTTTGCCCTCGCGATGGCGTGGCGGTGGCGGAGCGGGAAGTGGCGGGCGATGAAGTTGGTGGAGGGGGCGGGCGCGGGCGGGCACTGACCGTCGTGCCACTGCTGGCTCCGTCCACGGAGACAGCAGTGCCGAATCACACTGGACCATAAGAGCACTGTTGTCGGCCTCGGAAGGCCGCCAACAGTGGCACGGCCGCGCGAACTCTCGCTCACACCTTGAACATCGCCCACACCGTCATGGCGATGAACACCAACGCCGCGACCTTGATGCCCCGGTCCTTGATCGCGACCTCGGTGGGGTCGTCGTACACGCCCTTTTCCAGCAGCACGATGCAGCGGAGCAGGGCGTACGTCGCGGGCAGCAGCGTGAGCCACAGCCAGGGGATGGTGGTCTGGCCCGTTTCGCCGCCGGGGGCGTGGTCCTTGATGTACAGCGCGTAGGTCATCAGGGTGATGACGGCGGTGACGACGACCATCATCTGGAGCAGCGTGTCGGTGTACAGGGCCTGCACGGGGCGGTGGGCACCGGCCTCGCCGGTGGTGCCCGCGAGGGTCCGCCGTTCGCCCAGGCGCTTGCCGAAGGCCAGGAACATGCTGAGGAAGAGCGTGACATTGAGCAGCCATGCCGTGGGGCTGATGGCCACCGCGGCGCACCCGCCGATCATCCGCAGCACAAACCCCAGCGAGAGGCTCATCACGTCGGCGATGATGCGGTGCTTGAGGAAACTCGAATACGTCAGCACGTTCGCGGCGTAGAGCGACAGGCACAACGCCACCACGATCCGCACCGATTCAGGGAGCGCGAGCACGCACGTAGCGCCCAGCGCGAACAGCACCAGCGAGAACCCCCACGCCATCGGCAGCGAAACATGCCCCGCGGCGATGGGGCGGTTCTTCTTGCGGGGGTGGAGTTGGTCGGCGCGGTAGTCGAGGGAATCGTTGACGACGTAGCAGCCCGAAGAAACCAGCGCGAACGCGCCAGCGGCGATGAGGGCCGACGTGATGACCTGCTCGGGCAACTGCCCCTCACCGGCGGGCGGCGGGGCGACGAGTTGGCGGTAGCCGTAGAAGGGGCCAATGAGCACAAACACGCTCTTGCCCCACTGCCAGGGGCGGGCGAGTTTGATGAGGCTGAGGGGGATGGGGGGGCGGGTGGGCAAGGCGTTGTTTGTGTCTTTGGCTCGGGGCACGCCGCGGACGGCGTACCCCGGCACCCGTGCTCACTGGTTTTTGTTCAGCACCGCGAAATACTGCAGTCCCCGCCCAAACAACAGGTTCACCACCGGCGGGTACAGGTTCATCGACAGACGCTCCTCGGCGGCCTTCATCCCCAGGGATGCGTGCGCTTCCTTCCACGACTGCGGCGTGTGGTAGCGGTACAGGCACCTCACGCCGTAGGGCGCGTTGGCGGCCCAGTCGATCAGGCTGATGCGCTGCTGGGCGAGCGGGCCTTGCACCACGTGGTCCTTGATGATGACGATGCGGCGCGAGACGCGCCGGCACTCTTGCAGCAGCCGCGGCTCGTTCTCCTCGTGATGCAGCACGTCGGCGACGATGACGGCGTCAAAGGAGTTTTCGGGGAATGGCATGGTCACGCCGTCGTAGGGGTGGACGGTGACGGGCTCGCCGCCGCGCTTGTAGCGTTCGAGGCCCTCGACGAGGACGCCCTTGGGGGTGGCGGGGTCGTCCATGAGGGCGCGGGCGAGCGTGCCGTTGCCGCAGCCGACGTCGAGGACGCGGTCGCCGGGTTTGAGGTGGGGCTGGATGGCGGAAACGAGGGCGCGGAGCCTCGCGGCATACACGGGGCGGTGCAACGCCTGCATGAGATTCCCGATCGGGCCACGTCCGCTCATAGGAACCGATGGTATCGTCCGAGAAGGAGACCATCATGAGCGACACCAAAGGAACCGGGCAGGACTTCGCGGCGTGCGGTTGGGAAGGCCTGGATGATCGGTTACTGGTGGGGGTGGCCGATGGGGGACGGGGGCGGTGGTTCGGTGCGCTCGCGCTTCTCGCCGGGTTCGTGGCGCTGACGATTGGCGTGATGTCCACAGGGCGGGTGGGAACGGGCGAATCGGCGGACATGGTGAACTACCACGTGCCAGTGATCCGGACCTTCGCGCAGGAACTGCCGACGCCGAACTTCGCGAAGTACGACTCGGCGACCACGCCGGGGTATCACCTGGTGATGGCGCTGGTGTGGAAGGCCACGGGAATGGATGCGAAGTGGGCCCAGACGCCCAAGGCACCGGTGGGGGCGGGTCCGTCGTCTGAATGGCCGGCGGTTCAACTCATCGAGGCGGAGCGCGGGGTGTGGGCTTCGTTCATCCACGGGCTGTGGACGATGCAGGCGCTCAACATCGTGATGAGCGCGGGGCTGCTCATGGCGGTCTACTGGCTGGCATCACGCTTCATCGTGTGGTGGGCGGCGCTAGCGCTCACCCTGCCGCTGGCGCTGAACCAGTACGTGCTGGGTGCCTCGATCTGGCTGACAACGGACAACGTGGGCTGGTGGCTCGCGCTCTCCGCGCTCGCCGCCGCGATGCTGATGAACTGCCCGGGCGGGGCGACGCGGGCCGGGGCGTGGGCGACGGCGGCGGTGCTGGTGCGCCAGGTCCACCTGTGGGTGTGCGGGCCGATCTTCGCTGCGGGGCTGCTGGTGTGGCTGATGGGGCGTCGCGAGCGCGGCGAGACGCACGGCCGGCGGGCGTTGCTCGCTACGGTGGTCGCGTGTGCCGTGCCGACGGTGGTGGTCGCGGTATTCGTTTGGATGTGGGGCGGGCTGACGCCTCCGAGCGAGCGCATCAGGGAGGTCCACGGGCACGGGATGAATCTGGCGGCGGTGCCGTTCGCACTGTCGTTGCTTGGCGCGTACGGGCTGGCGGTGTTCGGGGCGTGGCGCGATCAGGTGGGCGGCTTGCTGCGCCGGCCCGGTGTCGCGGTCATCGCGGCGGGGCTAGGCGTGATCGCGGCACTTGTCGTTGCGACGACGACGCAGCAGCCGACGCTCACCGACCCGCCCATGCGCGGCTACGGCTGGCTGTGGAAACTCAGCGGGCTGTTCCCCGCCGTGATGGATCGTTCCATCCTGCTCGTGGCGGGTGCGGCGTTCGGGGCGCTGGTGTTGGTCATGCTCATGCGTGCGGCGGCGGCGCGGGGGAACGCGCGTGAGGCGCTCATCCTGGGGATCGGGCTGGCGTGCTGGCTGGCGGCGCAGGTGGTCAACCCCGCCGCGTGGCAGCGGTACTTTGATCCGATCATCCTGGCGGCGGTGTGCTGGCTGGCGGCCCTCGGCGTGCCGCGGGGTCGGCAGGTGTCGGTGGCGGTCGGGGCGCTCGTGCTGGCGGTGATGATGTCGGGCCTGTCGTTCCGATCGGTGTGGCGCGACCTCTCGAAGAACGAACTGCCCTTCGACGGCGGGGTGCTGAAGATGCAGGGGAAACTGGGGGAGCCATCGAAGGCCCCGTGATATGCCATTGGATCACGGCAACGCCGAGAGCCTCGCGAGGTCGCGGAGCGTTTGCCTCGCCCTTCCCGACGTGATCGCCTCATCCACGATTGCGATCGCCGCTTCCCATTTCTCCGTCATCCCCGCCACAATCAACGCTGCGGCGGCGTTGAGTTTCACGATGTCGCGGGCCGGGGTGATGTCCGGGGCCCGGTCGTTCTCGATGATGCGCCGGATGAGCGACGCCGAGGCTTCCGGGGTTTCGACCGCGAAGGAGCCGCGTGCGGCGCGGGAGACGCCGGCGGTCAGGGGGTCGAAGGTGCGTGTCTCGACTTTGCCGGCACGGACGCGGGCGATGAAGGTCTGGTCGCAGGTGGTGATCTCGTCCATGCCGTCGAGGCCGTGGACGACCATGGCGCTGTCGCAGCCGAGTTCGAGCAGCGCCTGGGCCATCAATGGGGCGTACTTGCCGTCCCACACCCCCAGCAGTTGGCGGCGTGCGCCGGCGGGGTTGGTCAGCGGGCCCAAAAGGTTGAAGATGGTGGGGAACCCCAGACTCTTTCGTGGCCCGGCGGCGAACTTCATCGCCGGGTGGTGGTTCACCGCGAAACTGAAGCACACGCCCGCTTCGTCGAGGCAGCGGGCCTGAACATCGGGAGCGGCGTCGATGTTTACCCCCAACAGCGCGAGCACCTCGGCGGAGCCGCGCCCCGTGCGCGAGCGCCCGCCGTGCTTGGCCACGCGGACGCGGTCGATGGGCGCACCAGCGTGCGACTTTGCGGCGGCGGCGACGATGGCGGCGGCGGTGGAGATGTTGAAGGTCTTTGGCGCGCCGCCGGTGCCGCAGGTGTCCAGGATCGGGGCGCGGGGATCGTCGTTCACGGGGAGGCGGGTGACGTGCCGACGCATCGCCGACGCCCCGGCGACGAGTTCGTCCAGCGTGACCCCCTTGACCGCCAGCAGCGCCAGCATCGCGGCGACCTGCATCTCGTTGGCCCCGCCGGTGAGGACGATCTCAAAGGCGCGGTCGGCTTCTTCACGCGAGAGGTGCTGGCCGGCGAGGAGGTGTTGGAGGACGGGTTGCATTCCTGAACATTATCGGTGGGGAAGGCTGGAAGCCTGCCCCACCGCTAGTTGAGCCCCCGGACCGCCGCACACGCCCGCTCAATCATCTCCCGGTTCACATCCAGATGCGTGACCATCCGCACCCGCTGCGGCCCGAAGGGGAGGCACCAGACATCCTTGGCCCGCAACTTCTCGCACACCTGCGCCGCCGTGCCGAGGTGCTCTTCGACATCGAAGATCACGATGTTCGTCTCGGCTGGGAAGGCCATGCGGAGGCCAGCGGTCTGCATTACCGCGCCGGCAAGCAACCGTGCGTGGGTGTGGTCCTCGGTCAGGCGCTCGCGGTGGTGATCCAGCGCGTGCAACGCCGCGGCGGCGAGGAGGCCCGCCTGGCGCATCGCGCCGCCGAACATCTTGCGGAAGCGTTTGCATCGGGCGATGAACGCCGGTTCCCCCAGCACCGCCGAGCCGACGGGCGCGCCAAGCCCCTTGCTGAAACAGCAGGCGACGGAATCGACGTGCTTGGCGTAGTCGGCGGGGGCGATCCCGGTCGCGGCGCTGGCGTTCCAGATACGGGCGCCGTCGAGGTGGACCTTCAGCCCAAGGTCGCGCCCGCGCTGGGCGACGCGGGCGAACTGATCCAGCGGCCACACCGCCCCGCCGCCGCGGTTCTGGGTGTTTTCGAGGACCAGCAGTTTCGATCGCGGCGTGATGGGTGATTCGGGCCTGAACAGCCGGTTGACCTCGTTGACATCGAACAGCCCGCGCTCGCCGCGGGCCTCGCGGGACATCACACCCGACAGCGCGGCGGGGGCACCGGTCTCGTAGTGGAGGATGTGCGAGTCTTCGTGAGCGATGACCTCGTCGCCGTGCTCGGTGTGGGCGCGGATGGCCGTCTGGTTGGCCATCGTGCCCGATGGGACGAAGAGGGCCGCGGGCTTGCCCATGATCTCGGCAATCCGCTGCTCAAGGGCGAGCACCGTCGGATCATCGCCCAGCACGTCGTCGCCCACCTCAGCCCGCAGGATCGCCTCACGCATGGCGGGCGTGGGGCGGGTGACGGTGTCGGAGCGGAGGTCGATGATGGGCATGAGGTGGAGAGAGGGCAGTGGGCAGTGGGGCTTGGGCAGTCGGCGGAACAGAGGGTACGTCGCAATCCCCTGGCCCCTTACAGATTCGCCGCGATGGCCTTCGCCAGTTCCGCCCCCGCCGCTGCGTCGAGTTTCCCCGCGTTCCACCCGATCCCCAGCCCGGCCGGGCCGATCTTCGGGATGATGTGGAAATGCACGTGGAAGACGGCTTGGTTGGCCTCGCTGCCGTTGTTCTGCAGCACGTTGTACGCCGTCGCCCCCGTCGCCTTCATCACCGCCCGGCACAGCCGTGGCAGCACCCGCCCCACCGCCGCGGCGGACTCGTCCGACAGTTGGTCCAGCGTCGCCGCGGGCTCCTTGGGGATCACCAGCGTGTGCCCACGGCTGAGGGGGCTGATATCGAGAAAAGCGAAGACGTGCGCGTCTTCATGGACCTTGTGGCAGGGGATCTCGCCGCGGATGATGCGGGTGAATATGGAGTCTGGCATGGGGGGAGGGTAGGGATGGCCTATACAACGTGCCACGGGCTTCCGCCTACCGAGGCGGATGCCCGTGCTCCCGGATCACGCCGGGGTAGGTTCGGCACGGGCATCTCGCCCCTCGGTCAAACGCGAGAAGCCTGCGGCACGAAACCGGGCCAACTGCTGCGGCGCGATTGGCCGTCTGTGATAGGCCGTTGATCAACAGCCATACCGACGAAGAAGCAGAACGGCCATCCGACGTACAGTGTTGCTGGTGGCTACAATACAGCCCACAATTCACCAACGGATCCGTAAACGTGTTCCCTCAAGTTCCCCGCGTCATTTACCGACAGAATCCACTTGCCGAAGTCGTTTGCCAACTGCGATTTCCGCTGGACTTGAGGATCGAAGCGCAACCTCCGCTCGCGTTTCACGACGCCATTCGGACGTCTTTTCCAATACTGGAACGTGGGCCGTCGGTACCGGATGTTCCAGGCGGAATAACAGCTGCAGCGTCAATGCCTGTGCTCTTCGCCCGCTCCCGCCAAACTTCTTACTCCTTTGCATCGCTGGATGGCCAGTACCGTGTAGGCCTGACGCCAGAATTCTGCGGAATCTCGACAAGTACCTACACGCGCTGGGAGCAATTTTCGGCGATGTGCGAGCGGCCGCTGGCTGCATTGCAAGCCATCTATACTCCCGCGGTGCTTGCTCGGCTGGGCCTACGGTATCGAAACGTGATAGTCCGCTCCAAACTCGGCCTTGAAGGCATTCCTTGGCGTGAGCTGCTTCAACCACACTCCCTCGGAGAACTTGGAGTTGTGGATATCGGAGATCGATGCGAGGAGATGTTCCGTCATCTCGTCATTCGGTTTCCCGACAGCGACCAGTTATTTGTACGTCTTGAGCATGGTTTCGTGCAACAGGGGGATTCCAAGGAAACATGCTACCTGATTGATGCTGATTTCTTCGCAGTCCAACCCCAGATTGGCAATGAACACACCTTACTTGAAAAGTTCCACGGACTTGCGCACGCCGTCTTCCGCTGGACAATCTCGGATCGCCTACATAATGCACTCGGACCAGACTTGGCCCAATAGTCCAATCTCATTCGAGCCACATGGTTCGTGTTCCACGCCCTCAGAAATTGTGCTGCATTCAATGCACTCTGGGCTTCGAATTATCAATCGCTTGAGCATCGACAAGACGGTGATGACATTGCCCGAAGACGCGGTCACGCGAATCGGTTGCCACATTCTTCTCCAGTGCCTGCCAGATGACGCAATGGACGAAGCTTCACGGTCCCTCATGAGTTTGTGGGAGGGATGGCAACGCAAAGCGATGCTGAGCGGAGCTGTGGGATACCAATCTCAACCGCTACCATGCATTCTCGGCCCAATCAAACCAGTGGCCGATGCCGAGTTTGAGTTTGAATCTGACTGATCTTGGGGGTGTAGGATCGTAACACCGAACGAAAATATGCCCGCACAGTCGGAGACGGCAAATTCAGCCGAGTGTGATGCTTTTTGCGTGTCATCCGATGCTGATTCTTTGCGACAGGGCGAGATACTCAGCAATGTTATTGCCTACAATATCGCCTACGATGGAAACGAATCTCCTATCGGACTCGCGCCGGTCCGATACCGATACTGCCTCGTGATGTCCCAAGATTGCGATCTTGATCAGGATTGCTCGGGTTTTACGAAAAAGAATCGGCCGCAAAGCCTGCTAGAGTGCATACTGATGTGCCCTATGGAAGAGGAAGAGGCCGCAAACGCGAAATCTGGGGTTGGCCGCGGCGAACTTTGGAAGCAAGTTCAACAGAACAAGAATGAACGGTATGCATTGCTTCGAAGTATCGAAGCAAGGTACGACTCGGCCGGGGCGGGAATTCCAAAGTTGATCGTGGATTATAAAAAGTACTTTTCGGTCCCAACGGCGGAGCTTTACCGTCAGCTTCGGCTGTCGTCTCCTGCTGGCGCCAAGCGTCGATGCTTTTTGAAAAGTCCATATCGCGAACATGTCCAATCACGATTTGCCTATTACATGTCGAGGGTCGGGCTTCCTGTTGCCCACCATCTCGGGGGTTGATTCGGTGCCAGATTCGTGGCCCGCTGTGTAAGCTGGAGATTGGCCGCCCCCCCAATCCCCAACTACACTCCCCCCCATGCTCGACGCCGTCATCAACCGCATCTTCCCGCTCTCCCCCCAGGTCTTCGTCGGCGTCATCGTCGGCGTCGTGGTCATCCACGCCATCCTGGGGACCATCCCGCTGCTGATCTATTTCGAGCGCAAGATCTCGGCGTACATCCAGGACCGCATCGGGCCGAACCGAGTCGGGTTCGATCTTGGCCTGCCGATCCTGCAGAAACTGTTCCGCGGGTTCGGGTTCTGGGGGCTGGGGCAGAGCCTCGCCGACGGGCTGAAGTTTGTGCTGAAGGAGGACTTCACGCCCAAGGGGGCGGACAAGTTCCTGTTCGGCCTCGCGCCCGCCGCGGCGGTGGTGCCGGCGATGATCGGGTGGGCCGTGATCCCGTGGGGCGGGACGATGGACATCCCGTCGATCGCCTTCGCGGGGCGCGAGTGGGTCGCGGCGGGCACAGTGCAGGTGATGGCGGCGAACATCAACGCCGGGTTTGTGTACCTGCTCGCGGTCGCCGCGATGGGCGTCTACGGCGTGACGCTGGGCGGGTGGGCCAGCAACAACAAGTTCTCGTTCCTGGGCGGGCTGCGGGCCAGCGCGGGGATGATCTCGTACGAAATCCCGATGGGGCTTTCGATCCTCGCCGTGCTGCTGCTGAGCGGGACGATCATCCCTTCGGGGATCGTCGAGCAGCAGGCGCACAACGTGTGGTTCGTGGTCAGCCAGCCGCTGGCGGCGCTGCTGATGTACACCTGCGTGCTGGCGGAGTGCAACCGGGCGCCGTTTGATAACGCCGAGGCGGAGCAGGAACTGGTCGGCGGGTTCCACACGGAATACTCGGCGATGCGGTTCGCGCTGTTCTTCCTCGCCGAATACGCCCACATGATCACCGGGTCGGCGTTCTTCATCCTGCTGTTCCTGGGCGGGTATCACCTGCCCGGCGTGGCCCTGACGGACCCGGCCACCACGGGGCTGCTGGCGGCGGTGGTGAAGTTCGTGGTGTTCTTCACGAAGGTGGTGCTGAGCATCTGCTTCATGATGGTGGTCCGCTGGACGATCCCGCGCATCCGCTACGACCAGGTGCTCAAACTCGCGTGGCAGTCGCTCATCCCCGTGAGCATGATCCTCGTGGTCGCCACGGCGGCGATGGTGTACCTGGGCAAGACCAAGTGGTGGGAACTGGCGGCGATGAACGTGGCCCTGTCGGGGCTCTTGATGGTCATCTGGCCACGCCTGCCCAAGACGAACATGAACAAGCGCGTGCCCATGGCGGGCTCACGCTTCAACCCGCTGCCGGGCGAGGTGGTGACCACCGGGCCCGTCGGCGCGGTGGCGCGGAGCGATGACCCGATGCCGGACAAGGCGCAGGGCTTGGTGAGCGTGCATTGATGTCGGAAGGCATCAAGGCATCAAGGCATCAAGTGAAGATGCCTCGATATGTATTACCGGTGTCGTCGTCGATGCCGTGATGCCTCAACCCGGGGGGTGCCTCGATTCCTTCCCCGGTCAATACGGGCACTGCCTGCCGAACGCGCCGAGGAAGCGGGTCAGGTCGAGCGTGTTCACCACGCCGTCGGGAATGAGGTCGGCGCGTTCCGAACCGGGCGGCGGGAACGAGCGGCCGAAGCGGCCTAGGAAGTACGTCAGGTCCGGGGTGTTGACGGTGCCGTCGTTGTTGAAATCGGCGGGGCAGCAGATGGCCGGGGTGCAGACGGTGTTGTCGCCTTTGTAGAGACCCTTGGCGCTGGCGCAGGCCTGCTGGGTGTAGTTGTTCTGGCATCCGCTGTCGCCGAAGAAGCAGCACGCGCCGAAGGGGCCGGGGGTGCAGGCCCCGCCCTGGCAGGTGGAGCCGGTGCCCGAGAAGTTGCCGCCGAAGTTGATGCACTGGTCTTCGAAGGACGGGTCGGAGCAGAAGAACTGCCCGTCGCCGAAGGGGTAGCAGCACGCGCCGGTGGTGGCGCAGGGGTTGGTGGCGCAGGTGGTGGTGTCCCCGGCGTAGGCACCGCCGGACTCGACGCAGTTGCCCTGGGTGACGTTGTCGTTGCACGTGTTGTTGTCGAAGCAGCACGCGCCGGTGAAGGTGGTGCAGGTGACTTTGGCACACGACCCGCCGAGGAACACGCCCCCGGAGATGGAGCAGTCGTACGGGCTGAGTTCCTGGCAACCGCCGAAGGGGAGGCAGCACGCACCGTAGCAGTAAAACCCGTTGCATTCGGTGCCGATACCCTGGAAGGAACCTTCGAGTGCGGTGCATTCCTGCTCGGTGATCCGCGTGCATCCTTCGAAGTTTGGCGGGCAGCAGGCACCCAAACACGAGTCGGCGGAGCAGGTCGAACCGCCGCCGAGGAACGTGCCGCCTTTGGCAGCGCACTGGCTCTGCGCAACCTCCACGCAACTGCCGGCGGAGCAGCACGCGCCGCTGGGATCGAGGCCGGCGAGGGCCTCGGGCGGCCCCATGACTTCAGCGCGTGCGGGAACCGCAGGGAACAGGAGGCCGAGGAGGACGGCGACGAATGTCAGGCCCGCTCGACGAAACTCGATGGTGGTCATGGTGTTGTCCTTGCTCCCGAGGCCAAAGCGAACCGGTAAAGCACTCACGCCGCAATCGCTCAGCGCTTCAAAGTACACCCGATTCCGTGGGGGGCCAATCGTGTTGCTTGAAAAAAGGGCAAACTTGACAGACACCGGCGCGATGAGACGCGAACATTCCCCAAGCAAAGCCGCGCCTTGAAGTGCGGTGTCGCTCAGCCCATCGAACGGATCAGTGCCGCTGCACTCTCGAACGCCCGTGCGTGCTCGCCGACGTCGTGAACGCGGAACAGCCGGACGCCCTGGAGCGCCAGCGACAGCGCGGCGGCGATCGACCCTTTGATCCGCTCGCTCGGCGGCGGGATCGCGCCGCCCGCCGCGGGGCCGGCCATCGCCGCACCGATGAAACTCTTGCGGCTGAGGGCGCACAGCACCGGGCGACCGAGAGACTCAAACGCGGCGAGCGCGCGGAAGAGTTCCCAGTTCTGCTCCACGCTCTTGCCGAAACCCAGGCCGGGGTCGAGCACGATGGATTCGGCGGGGATGCCCGCGGCGGCGGCGGCGCTCGCACGCTCTTGCAGGAAGTTCCGCACCGCCGCGACGACGCCTTCTGTGCCGTACTCCGGCGCTCGGGGATACTCGTGGGAGTAGTGGTCGGCCGCAGGCGCGCGGAGTCGGTGCATCAGGATCACCCCCGCGTCACGCTGTGCGACGAGTTCGAGCATAGGGGATGGGCGGTCTGGGGTTTCGCCCTCCATTCCCGCCGACTGGTCGTTCACGGCGTCGGCCCCGGCATCGAGTGCCGCCACCGCCACCGCTGGCCGTGTGGTATCGATGCTGATCGGAAGGTTCGCAGCCTTCCCGGTTGATGCACGGATGCGTTCAATGGCCGGGACCGCGCGACGGACCTGCTCCTCATCCGGCACCGCGGCGGCACCGGGGCGGGTGGATTCGGCGCCGATATCCAGCATGTCCGCGCCCTCCGCGGCAAGGCGCTCGGCGTGGTCGAGCGCGGCGGCGGGGTCAAGGTACCGGCCGCCGTCGGAGAAACTATCCGGGGTGGTGTTGAGGATCGCGATGAGACGGGGGCGGTCGAGGGTCAGTGCGCGGTGATGGGCCAGCCGCCACACGCGGACATCATCGGAGAAAGAGTTTGTCCGGTTGGTCGGCACGCTCGGTGAGTGTACGGAACCGCGGGCGGTGCCCGTCGTTCCGCGCCGGTACGCTGGGGGCATGGCGGCGGCGCAATCATCGACGGTGCTTTGGCGCGTGACGGCGGTCGCCGCGCTCGGGGCCTGCGTTGCTTTCATGGCCACGCGGGGTGAGCCGGACGTACTCGCGGCGCTTGGTGCCGTGGCTCAGGGATGGATCACCGGCGGCGTCGCGGGTTTGCTGTGGTGCGCCGGGGCGACGGGGCTGGGGCTGTGGATCATCGGCGTGGCGTTGCCGGAAAAGGAACGGTTGCACGCCGGAGCACGCCTCTCCCTGGAGCAACTCGCCTTGGCGGGGAGCGCCGGTGCGGCGGTCATGCTCTTCCTGGCACACGGGCTGGGGGTGCTGGGTCTGCTGTCGGGGACCCTCGGCATGGTGCTGTCGTGGGCCGCTGTGATGGTCGGCGTGTTGAATCTCGCGAAAACCGTGCGCCTGCACGCCGCGAGGGTCACAGAGAAACAAAACGTTACCCCGGTGCCATGGGCCCAGCGCGTGGTATCGCTCGCCTGCGTGCCAGCGTTGGCGGTTCTGACTGTCAGCGTCTGCGTGCCGACGGGCACGCTGTGGGAATCCGAGGCACGCGGGTACGACAGCCTTTCGTACCACCTCGGGCTGCCGAAAGAATGGGCGGCGGGTGGACGGTTGTGGCCGCTCGAACACAACGCCTACTCGTGGCTGCCTTCGTATGTCGAGGCCGCATACCTGCAACTCGCCGCGATGCTCGGCGGTGCGGGCACCGACGGACGATGGATCACCGCGTGTAACGGTTTGCACGCGGGGATGCTGGGGATGACCGGGTTTGTGGTCGCGGCGCTCGCCCGCGCCGTGGCACGACGTGCCGAAGTGGAAGAGCGTGCCACCGGATGGCTCGCAGGGGCGTGCGTGCTGGTGGTGCCGTGGTGCGTGGTCACCGGGTCGCTCTCGTACAACGAGATGGGGATGCTGCTGGGGATCGCGGGGGCGTGCCTGGTCTGCGCCACGCAGGACGACCGCACGGGAACGCGCGGTGTGCTCGCCGGGTTCCTCCTGGGCACCGCCACGGCGTGCAAACCCACCGCGGCGTTCATGGGCGGGCCGCTGGTGCTGATGCTCATGCTGGCTTGGACGCCGCGCGGCGTGTGGTGGAGGATGCTCGTCGGCGCGTTCATCGGCGGCGTAGCGGCCTCAATGCCGTGGCTGGTGCGGAACTGGATGGCCTGTGGCAACCCCGTCTTCCCGTCGGTGTCATCGCTGTTCGGCATGGGTCCTTGGGATGCCGGGCAGATCGAGCGGTGGAACACGGCGCACCATGTTCCCGGCGGGCTGGTTGACGCCGCCGCCCGATTGTTCTCCGACCGCGGCGTGATGCAACAGCAGTGGTCGGTGTTCTTCGCTCTGGCGGCGTTGGCTACCGTCGTGGCCGTGTCACAGCCGATCCTGCGCCGCCCCACGTGGCCGTTTGTCGTCGGGCTGTTGGCGCAACTGCTGGCTTGGATGACGATCGGGCATCAGCAGCCGCGGTTCCTGCTGCCGTGTGTCGTGACCGGGGCGGTGCTGATGGGGGTGTGTGCAGGCATCGCATCCTGCGCCACCTCGCGCCGCGTGAGCCGGATCGGCATCGCGATGGCCATCCTCGGCATGACGTGGATGAGCATCGACGCGGCACGCCTCTTTATGCGAGAGAACGGGGGCGCACCGGCTCGGGCGCTCGTCGGCGGCGCACTGGCGATCACCGGGGCCGTGCTCGGCAGCGACGACGCCCTCAGCCGCATGGACCCTTCCGAACTCATCAGAGCCCTCGAAGACGCCGGGAACCCCATCGCCGCGACCAACCGGTTGGTGGGCCTCGATGCACGCCGTCGTGCCGCCGCGGGCCAGCCCGCACCGCTCGTCTATCTCCTCGGCGACGCCACGCCCACGTACTTCACCGTTCCGGTGCTGTGGAACACCGTGTGGGACCGCTGGCCGCTCGACGACGCACTGGCCGCCGCGCCGGGCGACCCGGCTTCGTGGGCGTCCGCCCTGCGCGATCGCGGCGTGACGCACGTCCTTGTCAACCTCTCCGAGATCGAGCGGCTGCGCAGCAGCGGCTATTCACCCCCGGAGATGACCGTGGAAACGGCCCGGCGTTTCGCCCAGCGCCTCCGCGTGGTTGCCCAGTGGCCACGCATCGGCGTCGCGCTGTATTCACTGAATTGACACGATTCGGATGTCGTGCCGGGCTTCGCTCCGCCGATAGCATCACCCTGATGAGCGATGGATCGATCCCAGAACACGCGCCGACGGAGCCCGGTCACGCCGGGGGGCTGCACGCCCCGCCGCAGGGCGGGCTGTTGGGGGGCGTGTTCAGCGCGGCACGCCCGCTGGCAAACAGAGGACGGGTGCGGCTGGCGCTGCAAGGGCTGGGGTTTCTGGTGGGCCTGGGGCTGCTTGTTTGGGCCCTCTCGCTGGCGCTCAGCGAGAAGAACCGGCGCAGCCTCGAGATGATCGCCCAGGCCGAGCGGTCCACCGTCGCGTGGCTGCTGCTCGTCAGCGCGGCGAGCGTGCTGCTCAACGGCCTGATGTTCTGGGTGGTGCTGCGGCCACTGAAGAAACTCAATCCCCTCGACGTCATGCTGGCCAACGCCATTGCGGCGTTTCTCTCCATCCTGCCTTTCAAGATCAACCTGCTCACGCGGCTGCTGATCCACCACCGCCGCGACGGTGTCAGCGTGAAGGACATCCTGTCGTGGCTCGCCGCCATGTCGGTACTCGCGCTCAGCGTGCTGCTCCCGGTGGGCCTCGCGGGGTGGTGGCGGGGGCGCATCGACGGCGTGTGGTGGGCGCTCTCGATCGGCGGCACGGTGATCATGGCATTGGTTGGATGGGGCGCGGGGAAGGCGGCGCTCCGCTGGAAAGTGCTCGGCATCATGAGCCTGGGGTCAGACCGCATCGCCCGGCACCTTCCCACCATCGCCGCCCACGCCGTGCTGCGATGGGGGGACATCGCGCTGCTGTGCGCCCGGTTCCTCCTCGCAGCGTCGGCGGCCCACGTCAACATTCCCGCCGAGCAGGTCGTGCTGCTGGCCACGACGTACTTCCTCCTCAGCGTGCTCGCCCCCGCCGGCGCGCTGGGATTCCGCGAGATGGGCACCGCCGGCGTCGGCCTCGCCACCGGCGGCGACACCTCGCAGGTGGCGCTGGTATCGCTCATCGTCTCGGCGACAGAACTTTTCGCCTCCGGGGCGCTGTGCATCCCCGCGTGCATCCGCCTGCGGCCCGACCGCGTGCTGCGCGGCGTCACCGGAAAGTGATATGGATTCCGATTAGCTTTGGGGCGTGCAGTGGTTCGCGTGGTGGCCCTCGCTTGCGCTTCGGGTTCGTTGTTGGCCGACTCAAACGAACCCGAAGCGCAAGCGAGGGCCAGCGAACAGAGGACAGCAGCGCGGATCTCACACTGTGTCACTTCGCAGGAGCCGTACCCCGGCACCCGCATCAGGACTCCGTGACCAGTTTCCGGCTCGCCTGCTTCAGCACGTGGTGTGCGATCTGGGCCGTGCTGTAGCCCGCGGGCAGGCGGATGTACGGCTTTTCGTAGCGGTTGCACATCTCGCCCAGGTCTTCCACAAACGCGTGCCCGCTGAAACGCACCAGCACCACGACGATGTCCGCCCGCGCCACCTCCGGCTCGAACGGCGCGGTGGATTGGTGCTCCACCGTGCTATCCCACTTCGCCTCGGCCAACGCCAGGTCGCGCTCGATCGCCCGGCGTGACATCTCGTTGCGGATCCCGCCAACGATGAACATCCGCTTGCCCTCGAGCATCGACGCCGCCTTCTTCACCTCGGCGGACGGGGCGCGAGGAACAGGCGGCCCCTCCTTTTCATCGCGCGATGCGCGGAACCGTTCAATCTCAATCAGCACCCTCTGGAACGCCTCCGACGGCTCGAACGCGTCGGGGATCATGTCCTCGACCGGCATGATGAGTTCACGCAGCCCCGCGTCCGAGGGCGGCGTGCCCTCGTTCAGCAGCGCGGCCACCGCCGTATCGAGCGTCCGCGCATGGGCCACCGCCTCCTCGATCTCCGCGACGGACGGCTCGGCCTCCGAGCCCCCCCCACTGCCCGCCAGACCTGCCAGCCGCTTCGCCTCGTACTTCACCTTGTTCAGCAGTGTGGTGCGCACCTTCGCCGATGAGCGGTACGAGTTGAACTGCGCCTTGAGGCTGGCGATGTCGCCCGCGAGTCGGTTGTGCTGGGCCGGGTCGGCCGGATCGTTCAGCCGCATGAACTGCCCGATGTAGATGCGGAACTGCTGCGAATAGTCCTTCAGCCAGAGGTACGCCTCCATCTGGTCGCCCTCACGCTCGATGTCGAGGGTTTGCTCGCATTCGATCCGCAGGGCCGACTGCGCCTCGGCCAGCAGCGCCACGGCACGCTCGATGAACCGCGAGCGCCGGTCGTCGTCGCCGTCGATGCCCCGGGTCAGTTCCGCCGCGGCGGCCAGGTTGTCGTACAGCGCGGCGAAGCGCAGCAGCGCCTCGTCGTCGGGCATGCGGGTCACGAAGTTCGGATCGACCATCCACACCCAGCACCCGGGCTGGGCCTTGGCCCGTTCGACGATGGACCGGTCGGTCGGGGCAATCTCGGTGATGTGGTCGGCGTTGATCGACCGCAGCCGCCGCCGCTCGACCGCCCAGCGGCAGCCGTCGGCCTTGACCTTGGCGCGGGTGACGACAAGCGAAAGATCGGGCGCGGCGGTGACGGTCCCCCACGTGCCGTGGGCATCGTCCGTCGCGGCTGGCGCGTCATCGACGACGCGCGGGTTGCCGAAAGTCTTGGGGGTCGTGATGTCGTACGGCACCTCGACCTCGACGTCCTGCCCGCCGATGCGCATTGTGGTGCGCTTGGTGGGGAGGACGACCGGAGCCGGTACCGCCGAGGCCTGCGGCGTGCGCGCTTCGGTGGGGATGGGGGGCGGGGCGATGCGGGGGTTCGACGAAACTCTTTCAGCGGGGGATACAGACGATTCCGTGCGGCCTATTCGCTGTGGATCGGCCAGTGATTCCAGCCAAACGCCGAGGGATCGGACGATTTCGCGGATTTCCGGCGACCGCTCGATGGCGGCACGTAACGACAATTCCAAGTCTTGGAGTGGGTCGGGCACTTGTTGCTCCGTTCAAAAGAGGTGAAACGAATCGCTGTGCATCGGATGAGGATGCTATCTCGCGGCAAACCCTTACAAAATCCGTTCTCAAGAATCGGGCCACGACTCGGCAACCACGGGTCCAAACAATGCTCCGCATGACCCGAGAACCCCCCTCATCCCAAAAAGGGCGGGGGCAAATCGGCTGAATCCGCACGATTCCGCGCTCAACCCGCTTGCGGCGTGTCAATTGCGGGCTATTCTCTTCGTGGCCGACCGTTTCTGCACAGGGGACGGGACAGCCCAATCGATTCGCGGAGCCGTACCACGCCAGACGCAGGTCTTCCTTCCCTGCCCTTGCGCACACCCGGCGTTGTGTCCTTGTGACGTCTCCTACCTCGACGCACAGGGACGCGGCCAGAGGCGGTATGGGTCCGTACAGCGATGTTCGCGGTGGTCGGCGTGAAGACGCCGGCCCCCGCTTGGCACAGGGTCGGAAATTCGCACAGGGGCGTTCTTGGCTCGTTTCTCTTCGCCGTCTGGGCAAGACGCTGAGGGACGGGCGTGTAAGAGGGAACCGCACCCCGATTTTGTTGAAGCATGGCCGATCCTGAGCCCTCACCGCCCGTGGCCCAACGCCGCGGGCGGCTTTGTTTCTCAGGCGGAGGCATCGAGGCGTGAGGCATCAAGGCATCAAGCCCGATTGCCTCATTTGGTGATTCCGGGCCACGGGTCCGGGAAAAGGCTTTGCCCCGCGTCCCCACGGGTCTACCGTGAAACGGCACGCGTGTTGTCCGTGTTGATGTGAAATGAAGACCCGAGCGAGCCATCACGGGCGCTGGATGATCCTCGCGGCGGCGGCCGCCGCGATGACCGGCTGTTCGTCCGCGCCGCGCCAGTGGAATGCCGGGGCGGTGTCGCAGGGCAGGGACCGGTCCGGGCTGGTGTTGGAGACCCAGGAGGTCCGGCTTTCGCAGGCTAGCGACACGCTGCCCTTTGAACGCTGGGAGTTCGCCCGGAACGACGCGGCGACCAATATCTCCCGCCCCGTGGCCCAGGCCGCCTCGAGGGTTTGGCCGCAGCCGCCACGCCCCGCCGAGCGCCGAATACGGTTCTCGGATTGGCAGCAGCGCTGATCGGTGTTTGGGTGCGTCTTCAACGCGCCCGGCGCGCACGGACCTGGCTCCCGGGTCTCTCTGTGAACGTCAAACCCTTATGGAGGCACGACTTGCGTGCCGACAGATTTAGCGCGGATTGGCGTTGGATTCGTTGACCGCCTTCCCGGACGGTGGCATACTGAGTCGTCGTGCAGTGGTGCCTTTCAGCCGCCCACGCTGGAAAGCCAATTTGGGGAGAAACCCGGGTTTCGACCCGCTCAGCCCCTTGTGTTGCTGTGGCCGTGGCATCGGTGGGCGATTGGTGAAACGGTTGACCTGTCACAGTCGACCCAATGGGGCGATCATGAGCCGAAACGGCGGCCAAAAGACCATCACCAAAAAGGAACTGATCGACCGCATCGCGGAAGGTCTGGGCCAGAAGCGCCACGACGTCAAAAAGACCGTCCAGCGCTTCCTCAAGGAAATCACCCTCGAAATCCGCATGGGCAACCGCCTTGAGTTCCGCGACTTTGGCGTGTTCGAGATCCACGAACGCAAGGGCCGCACCGCCCAGAACCCCCGGACCTTGGAGCCCGTCGTGGTCCCGCCGCGGAAGGTCGTGAAGTTCAAGGTGGGGCGGCTGCTCCAGATGTCCCTCGATGACCCGGACCGTGCGGCGGGCGAGATCGCCGAGGGGTATGGGGAGGATTGAGGGGCTGTCGGGGGGCTGGGGTTATCGGGGGGAGTACCGACTTGGCTCGGAAGGCACGTCGGTGGCACGGGGCCAGGGATTACGGGATTCACCTGAAATCCCGCGGGGCAACCTCCCAATCAGGTCGGCGTGACTTCGTGCCGCGTGCCCCCCCGCGTTGAGGAGGCAAAGCGGCACGTCGGCCCTCCGAGATGAACCCGGCGGGCCATTCCGAGGCGGAAACGATGGGTCGGACCCCCGGATGCCCCCGGCATCCGCCGGGCCCCACCCACGCGAAGACGCAAAGGAGTTCCCCAATGGGCATAACCAAGACAGCAGTGCGGGTGGTGGCGGTGGGCGGGCTTCTGACGGGTGCGGCGGTCCTGATCGCCGGCCCCCACCGGGTGATGGCCGTCGCCGGCCTGGCCCGCGAGCAGGTGGTGAACGGCATCGACGCCGCGGTGGGCGATCCGGTGGCTCTCCGCGCCCAGATCCGCGAACTCGAAGAGCAGTACCCCAAGCGCATCGGCGAGGTGCGCTCTGAACTCAGCGAAGTGAAGAGCCAGATCGCCACCCTTGAGCGCGACCGCGCGGTTTCCGAGAAGGTCGTGGCGATGGCCCAGGATGACCTTTCCGAGATGAAGGGCCTCTTGGGCAAGGCCGAAAACGCCCGCTCGGAATCCCCCGCCGCGATCATCAACGTGCGCTTCAGCAACCAGTCGCTGAGCCTTGACCAGGCCTACAGCCGCGCCACCAACATCAACAACACCCTCACGGCGTACAGCAGCCGCATCGCGGACGCCGACCGCGACCTGGAGTTCCTGCGTCAGCAGTCGACGCGCCTCGAAGAGATGCTCGCCACGCTGGAGACCGAGCGGTCGCAGTTCCAGGCCCAGATCTGGCAACTCGACGGCCAGATCGAGATGATCGCCCGCAACGACAAACTCATCGACCTCATCGAAAAGCGGACGCAGTCGATGGACCGCTTCGACAAGTTCGAGGCCGTGAGCCTCGACCATGTCACCGGTCGCATTGGCAAGATCCGCGCCGAGCAGGAGGCGAGGCTGCAGGCTCTGGCCAACCACAGCAAGGGCGACGACTACGAGACCAAGGCCCGCACGATGATCAACGCCGAGACGGCGGCCCGAACGATCTTCGACCGCGCCCAGAACCAGGCTTCGCCCAAGCCGTCGATCGAAGTGACCCCCAGCGGCACGACGACCAAGCCCGCGGCGGGCACCGGGAGCGGCCCGGTGGCGAGCAACGTGACGAAGACCGTGGTTGTGCAGTAACTGCCCGAAACTCAATCCCATACCGCACGAGGCCCGGTCCATCCGCCGGGCCTTGTGCGTTATTCGGGATGGATTGAAGGGCCGGGGCGAGGGGCTGGGCGCGGCAGGGCGCTCAGAACATCAACTGGAACTGGAACCGCAGGTTCACTTCGTTCTCTTCCGTGGTGCGGAGGAAGCCGTTTCCGCTGTTGCTGCTGATGAGTTGGGTGGATTCGTCGAGGAACCACTGGACGTCGAAGGAGAACCGGGCGGCCTGACCCGACCAGTAGTAGTTCGTGCCGAAGGTGACGGTGTCGAAGGTCTCGTCGGCGCTGCCGAGGTCGCGGCCGTCGTCCTGGAAGATCGCGTCGTAGCGGGCGAAGAGTTCCCAGTCGGTGTCGGGGATATAGAAGCCGCCCTGGGCGACCAGGCCGTAGTCGTCGCTGGAGCCGTCGCCGATGCCGTTGAGGCTGGTGTGCTGGTGGGCCCCGATGCCGGCGACGAAGACGGTCCAGCCATCGCCCTTGACGCTTGTATCGATGGTCCAGGACGCGTAGACGGTGTCGCCCTCGGTGTCCAAGCCGCCGACATTTGTGGCGATGTCGTTGGCCGAGCCTTCGACGTGCCCTGCGGCACCGAGCATGCAGGCGTAGCCCGAACCGAGGGCGGATGTGAGTTCCTCGAACTGCTGCCAATCGCCGGCGACTTTCCACTCGGCGCGGCCGGTCAGGCTCCAGTCCGACTCGCCGCCGGCGCGGACGAAGCCGAAGTTACCCAGGCTGTTGACCGAGCCGAACTCGGAGTTCTTGCTGTTGAAGCCGTCGCTGAAGGCGAGGGCGAGTTTGATCGAATCGTTGCGATAGGACGCCTCGATGCCCTGGGAGCGGTCCTGGGTGAAGACCGCGTTTGTGTTCGAACGTTCGATCACGAGTTGGTTCCAATCGGTGACCAGTTCTTCCCGGAGGAAGGGCATCTTGAACTGGCCCCACTTGAGGGCGACGCCGTTGTCCCACTTGTACGAGGCCCAGGCGTCGAGCAGGTCGGAGCCGCCGTTGCGTCGGCTGAAGTCGGATTGGACGTAGTACGAGAGCCGGGTGTCGACGATGTTGCCCTTGAAGATCAGGCGGGTGCGCCGCGCTTCGAAGCCCGACTCGAAATCGTCGTTGGCGCGGTTGGCCCCGGGGCCGCCGTCGTTGGTGTCGCGGAAGTTCAACTGGTAGCGGAACTGGAGCACGCCCGAGACGGCGAGTTTGTAGTTTCCATCATCGCTGGAGAGCACGAAACTCTTCCCGTCGTGCCCCGCGCCGGCGCCGCCGTCGGCGAGCAGGCTGGTACGGGCGTCGGCGTCGGCGAGCATTTCAGCGACGGTGGCACGGACCTGGTCGCGGTCGGGCGTCTCACCCATCGCCGCCGCGGACCCTGCGAGCAGCACGGCTGAAACGGCGATTGTGCGGGCGTGCATAGACATGCTTCGGGGCTCCACAAAAGAGATCGAGAGGGTGAGAGTGAACGAGAGAAATCGCTCCGCCGGAACACCGGCCGCACCGCGGGAACAGCCGCTGGAAGGTACGGGCGATTGTGACCGTGCCGCAAGCAGGATTGGTGGCAATGCCGCCAGGACCGGTACCGAGCGACTGGTTCATCGGATGAGGAGGTTCGAGAATCTCTTCGTTCCAACCGCCCATCGACCACATCCACCCGGTACGGGGATCGGACCAAGGCAGCGACATGTCCGACGTCGCACAAAAAAAGAACCGGCCGGACCCGAAGGTCCGGCCGGCGTTTCGAATCATGAGGCTCTGCTGTCAGACTCGCAGCGGCTTAGAAGAGCAGCTGGAACTGGAAGCGGAGGGTGACCTCGCCGTCCTCGCCCGAACCGAGATAGCCGATCTCGCGGTTGGTGACGGTGTTGAGGCCGTCGGCGGCGTTGTCGATGAAGTACTGGACGTCGAAGGTGAACTTCGCGGCGTGGCCCGACCAGTAGTAGTTGGTGCCGACGGTCACGGTGCTGAAGGTGTCGTTGCTGTCGGAGTTGCCGGCGTTGCGGTCCTCATCGGCGAAGATGCCGTCGTAGCGGGCGAAGAGTTCCCAGTCGGTGTCGGGGAAGAAGAAGCCGCCCTGCGCGACCAGGCCGTAGTCGGTGGTCGAGTCGTTGAGGCCGGCGCCAGCGGTGGCAGAGTTGTCGGTGAAGGCGGCGTTGCCGGCGACGAAGACGTTCCAGCCGTCACCCTCGAGGGAGAGGTCGACGGTGACGCCGCCGAAGCGGGTCTCGGCCTCGGCATCGATGGCGCCGTCGCCGTCGGTATCGACACCGATGTCGTTGGCCGAGCCTTCGATGTGGCCGGCGACGCCGAGCATGGCGGCGAACTGCGACTCGGGCATCGAGGTGAAGTCCTTGAACTGGTCCCAGGCGCCGGCAAACTTGAACTCGGCGCGGGCGGTGATGGCCCAGTCGGACTCGCCGCCCTGGCCGGTGAAGCCGAAGTTGCCGGCGGTGCTGCTGTTCACCGAGCCGAACTCGGAGTTCTCCGAGCGGAAGCCGTCGGAGAAGGCGAGCACGGCGCGGAACTCTTCAGCGGCGTAGCCGATCTGGATGCCCTGGCTGTAGCCCTGGTCGAAGGTGATGTCGGTGAGGGAGCGGTCGGCGGCCAACTGGTACCACTGGTTGACGAGCTTCTCGCGGAGGAAGGGCAGAACGAACTGGCCCCACTGGAGGCTGAAGCCGTTGTCCCACTTGTAGCCGGCGTAGGCCTCTTCGAGGTTGAAGTCGCCGCCGTCACGGGAGAAGTTGCCGGTGATGTTGTAGTAGAGGTTGGGGTCGACGATGTTGCCGGTGAACCAGAGGCGGGTGTTGGCGGTCTGGAAGCCGGACTCGAAGTCGTCGTTCTCGCGGTTGGGCAGGGCGTTGGTGCCGTTGCCGTTGTCATCGCGGAAGTTGAGGAGGTAGCGGAACTGGATCTGGCCGCCGACGTTGAGGCGGAAGTTGCCGTTGGCATCGGCGAGGTAGAACACGCCGCCGTCGTGGCCGCCGCCGCCGGCAGCCAGGAGGCTGGAGCGGTTCTCGGCATCGGCGAGCATCTCGGAGACGATCGCGCGGACTTCGTCGGTGTTGGCGACGGGGGTGACGGCCGAGGCGGTGAGGGCCGCGGTGAGCGACACACCGGCGCCGGCAACGAGGCTCAAGCACTTGATCTGACTCATGAACGATCTCCTTGACATTGCTCGTCCGCGCGACGTTCTTTCTACTCGCGGACCTACTGGGGGGAATTCTCGATGACCAGTCTTCGTCGGGGGCCACCACAGCCCACGACGCGGGGTTCTGTAACCCCTCTCTGCCCCACCCCGGACAACCGCCCGAAACGGGCGAGACTGGTCCAAAGTGAGTGGCTACTACCGTAGCCGGATCGGATAGCGAACGCAAACCAACGGGGCTCATCTTCGGGCCGGTCTGAGCCGCCAATCCAGATTTCTTGACACTTCGGGGGCCGAGAACCGCAATTGTGACCCGAACATAATACAAATCGTTGTTATTGGACCATGGTTCTCGGGCCGAAACGGACGCGATCATGCTCCGATCTCACCCGATTCGGCCCGAACGCGCTTCTACCTTCGATTCCGGCACCATCTCAAAGAAAAACCCCACACCGATTCGGCGTGGGGCCTGTGGATTCTGAACAGGTTTTCAACATTGGCGATGAGATGGAGTCGGGAGTCGGGAGTGGGCGGGTGCCGGGGTACGCGTCTTCGCGTGCCCCGCTTTCACCTCTCTGTCCCGCCTCGGGGCACGGCGAGGACGCCGTACCCCGGCACCCGATCTCATCCCTGGGCCTTCCCCATCACACCGTGGTCACTTGCAGCAAGCGCAGCGTGCGGTCGCAGATGTCCTTGGGGCTGAGACCGCAGTACTTCATCACGTCGTCCGGGGTCCGCCCGCTCTTGGGGATGCGGGGGATGTACATCTGCTCCAGCGTGAACCCCTCGCCCGAGGCGGCCAGGGCGTCGGCCACGGCGGAACCGATGCCGCCGCCGTAGTTGTCCTCGATGGTCACGATGTACCCGTTGTTCTGGTTGGCCAGGTCCATCAGCCCCTCGGCGTCGAAGGGGAGAGAGTAGAGGTCGACGAGGGTGGCCGAGACGCCTGCCTTATCAAGGAGTTCGATGGCCTTATTGGCCTCGTGGACCATGTATCCGGCGGCGACGAGCATCACGTCGCGGCCTTCGTTCAGCACCTCGAACCCGCCGAGGTTGAAGACGGTCTGGTCGTTGTAGAGGAACTCGGTTTCCGGACGCAGGGTCCGCATGTAGCACGCACCCTCGTACTCGGCCATGACGCCCGTCAGGGCGTAGGCGGCGTAGGCGTCGGCGGGCTGGAGCACGTAGCAGGCAGGGTTGCCCTGGGCGTTGCGGACGGTGCTGAGAGAACGGAACCAGGCAACATCGGGGAGCGACATCTGGCTGGGGCCGTCGGAGGCGAGGCTGGCGCCGGCGTGGCTGCCGATGATCTTGATGTTGGCCCCGCTGTTGATGGCCATCTCGATCTGGTCGTAGGCGCGGGTGACGAACTTCGCGAAGGTTGAACAGAACGGAATCTTGCCGGAAGCCGCGAGGCCGACGGCGACCGAGAACATGTTCTGCTCGGCGATCTTGCACTCCATGAAGCGGGACTTCAGGGCGTTGTCCTTGGCGAAGAACTCGGCGAAGGTGGAGTTTGAGACGTCGCAGTCGAGGGCGACCACGCGGTCGTTGAGTTGGCCGAGGGCCTGGAGCGCCACGCCGTAGGCCTTGCGGGTGGCCATGCGTCCGGTGTGGACGACCGACTCCATGTCGCGCTTCTTCATGGTGACGGTGAAGGGCGGGAGGTCGCCCAGGGGCGCGCTGAGGGCTTTGGCTTCGCCGGGGGGCTGGATGGTGAAGGCGTCGGTGCTGGTGAGGCTGCTGGTGAGTTCGCCGCGGCGTTCGTTGAGTTCGTTGAGAACCTTGGTGAGATGCGCGCCCTCGGCGGGCTTGCCGTGCCAGTTGCCGTTCAGGAGGGTGGGCGAGCCCCAGCCCTTCTGGGTCTTGGCGATCACAGCCATGGGCTGGGCGGCGGGGGAACTGGAACCGTTGCCGGCGATCTTGGCGAAGTCGTCGAAGGCGGTCTTGATCTGGTTGGGGCTGTGCCCGTCGATCACGCGGACGTTGAAGCCGGCCGCGTTCAGTTTGGCTTCGATGGTCTCGGCGGACTGTTGCGGGCTGACCTTGCTGGCCTGGCCCCATTCGTTGCAGTTGAAGATGGGCAGGACGTTGGTGAGTTTGCGGTCGATGATGTAATCGAGTGCTTCGGCGACCTGGCCCTCGCGGGATTCGCCGTCGCCGATGATGCAGAACACGCGCTTATCGATGCTGTCGAGGCGGGCGGCCTCGGCGATGCCGGCGGCGACGCTCAGGCCCTGGCCCAACGAGCCGGTGGCGGCGTCAAAGAAGGGGAAGCCTTCGACGGGGTTGGGGTGGCCTTCGAGAACGCTGTCGATGCCCCGGAGGGTCTTGAGGTCGTCCATCGTCAGCGCGCGGCGGTTCTCCGGGTCCTTGCCCACCATCATGCCGAGTTTGATCGCGGCGGAGTACACCACCGGAACCGCGTGGCCTTCGCTGAGGACGAGGCGGTCGCTGGTGGGATAGTCGGGCTGCTCGGGGCTCCAACGCATCGTGTGGAACATCAGCACCGTCACCATGTGCCCGATGCTCAGGCAACTCGAAGGATGCCCGGCGCCAGCGGCGGCACACATCTCGACGGTCATCCGGTCCAGTTCGATGGCCTGGGCGTGGATGGCGGCTTCAAATGACATGGTGGTGGTCCTTTCACAGAAAGCGCACCATCCGGGAGGTCGGGCTGGCGCGGGAGCGGCGGGGAAGACAACGCGGTTCAAACGGCGCGAAACAGCGATATCCAAACATAACACGAACATGTGTTCGTGAGAGCGGAATGACCGCCCGGCGAGGCGGATACAGTATTGCACTTCCGACGCCCGAGAACAACCTGAAACCGCCCCCTCGGACGGTGATTGTTCATATTGGCCCGAGGATTGCTCTGGGAAGGCCCGGATTTCCGGGCCTTGCCACAGGAGCGCCTTGCCCTCGGGTATGATCCCGCGCGAAGGACGTCCAGTCCTGCCGCCCCCCGGACAATCGGAACTCGGAACACGCCCGCCGGCCCACTTGATTCAGGCCCAGGGCCATATTGAGAAGACGGAGCGAGTGCATGAAGGTCATCTGCGATCGTGGAGCGCTGTTGGAGGCCGTGAACCTTGTGGGGTCGACGGCGTCCGGGCGCAGCCCCAAGCCGCAACTGACGTGCGTGAAGTTCAGTGCCAAGAAATCGGGCAAGGGCGGCGCGGGGTTCGTGACGCTGAGCGCGACCGATGGCGAAGTGTCGATCCGCATGAGCACGTCGCGCGTCGAGGTGAAGGAAGAGGGCGAGATCCTTATCCCCGCCGACAAACTGCGCGCGATCGTTTCGGCGCAGGACAACGAACCGACGCTGACGCTCGAGGCCGAGGGGGACGTGTGCACGATCCGCGGCGCGGACGCGAAGTTCAAGGTCTACGGCTTCGCGGCCAGCGAGTTCCCGCCCATCTCGGAGTTCCCGAGTGACAACGCCGGTGTGCTCTCGGTTTCCGCCGAGGCGCTGGGGCAGTTGATCGGGCGAACGATCTTCTCGACGAGCAAGGAAACCTCGCGCTACGCGATCAACGGCGTTTTGCTGAAGCGCACGGGGAAAAAGGTGGAAATGGTCGCCACCGACGGCCGGCGTCTGGCCTTGGCCCGCACCTCGCTTGATGTCGCGCCCACGGGGAACGATTCGGTTTCGTGCATCATCCCGACCAAGGCCCTGCACATCGTGCAGCGCCTGCTGCCCACCGGCGACACCGCGGCGATGGTGAAGGTGGCGCTGACCGACAACCAGGTGATCTTCGTTTTCCCCGACGGCGACGCCGGACCGGGGACGCTGCTGGCCTCGAACCTCGTTGAGGGCACCTTCCCGCCCTATGAGGACGTGATCCCCAAGGACCAGGACAAGCGAGCCACGTTCGACGTGGTGGTGCTGGGCAGCGCGGTGAAGCGTGCGGCCCTGCTCACCAACGAGGAATCGCGTGGCATCCGCATGGCCTTCACCGGCACGGCGGACAGCAAGACGCGCGGGCTCAAGATCTCCAGCCGCGCCGCCGAGATGGGCGAGGCCGAGGTCGAGTGCGAGATGGAGGGCTATGAGGGCGGCGAGATCGAGATCGCCTTTAACCCCGCTTTCATCACCGACGCCCTGAAAGTCATGGAAGGGGACCAGATCATTCTGGAACTCAAGGCCCCCAACAAGCCGGGCCTGATCCGCAACGGTGCGGACTTTGTGTACGTGGTGATGCCGGTGAACCTGTCCTGAGTCGGAAGGCAAGACTCGCCGTGTTGGGCTATCGGGCGTTGCGTCCCCGTCCTTCTCCCGAACCGATCCACCGGGCATCCACGGCCTGACGTGTCTCGGGTCGGCGTTCGGGTCGGGTCGTCCGGCAGGGTGCTGACCAACTTCGGTGCCTAGGGTCTGGGTTTCGGTGACTTGTCCCCGATCCAAGCCGAATTTAGTGGAGGGAACGGGGATTTTCCGTGAGTATCAAGGGCATTTATCGCTTGTAATGTGTGTTGGTCGGAATCCGTTTCGGGTCGTCACCCGAATGAGTGTCGTGCCCACCGGCTTGTTGTGCCGTCGGCGGGTTTGCTTTGGAGGCGAGGAGGAATCCGGTGCTGAATCGCGTGATCGCCGCGGCGTTGTTGACCACCCTGGGTGGCCCTTTGGCCTGCGCCCAGTCGTTTGTGAACTGGGAAGCGGCCCAGACGCACCCGGTTGAACTGACGCCCGACGGCACGCGGATGCTGGTGCTGAGCACGCCTCAGGGGCGGCTTCTGGTCTATTCGCTCTTTACCGATCCGCCCTCCTTCGTGGGATCGATCCCGGTGGGCTTGGAGCCGGTTTCGGTGCGTGCGCGGACGGCGGACGAGGCTTGGGTGGTGAACACCATCTCCGACACGGTGAGCATCGTGGACCTGAACACGATGAACGTGAAGCAGACGATTAACGTGGGGGACGAGCCGTACGACGTGGTGTTCGCGGGGACGCCGCAGCGGGCGTTTGTGAGTGTGGCGGCGCTGAACCAGGTGTGGGTGTACGACGCGGCGACGCCGGCATCGGCCACGACGGTGAACATCACGGGCGAGGACCCTCGGGCGCTGGCGACCGACGGCTCGCGCGTGTACGCGGCGATCTTTGAATCCGGGAACAAGACGACGGTGATCAAGACGGGGACGGTGTCTTCGGCGATCAACCCCTACCCCGGCGACCCGAACCCGCCGCCGAACTCGGGCACCACCTTCAACCCGCCGATGGCCCCGGGGCTTCCGGCGCCGCCGGCGGTGAGCCTGATCGTCAAGAGGATGCCCGACAACTCGCTGCGGGACGACAACAACGGGAACTGGACGGGGGCGATCCTCTCGAACCAGCACGACAACGACGTGGTGGTGATCGACGCGAACACGCTGGCGATCCAGACGCCCGCCAAGAGCCTGATGAACGCCAACATGGCGATCGGGCTGCGCCCGCTGACGGGCGGCGGCAACGAGGTGACGGTGGTGGGGACCGATGCGACGAACCTGACGCGGTTCGAGCCGAACCTGAAGTCGACGTTCATCCGGGTGATTCTTGGCAGTTTCAATACGGCCACGCCGACCGCGCCGAGCGTCGCGGATTTGAACCCGCACTTGACGTACGCGGTGCGGAGCGTGCCGCAGGCGGTGCGTGATGAGGCTGTGGGTGATCCGCGCGGCATCGCGTGGGACCCCACCGGGAGCGTGGGCTATGTCACCGGCATGGGCAGCAACAACGTGATCGCGATCGCCCCGGGCGGGGTGCGGCTGGGGCGGATCGACGTCGGGCAGGGTCCGACGGGGATCGTGTACGACTCGGCCCGCGACCGGCTGTATGTGCTGAACCGGTTCGACAGCAGCATCTCGGTGCTGAGCGCCGCGCCGCTGACGGAACTGTCGCGGGTTTCGTTCATGGACCCGACGCCGGCGGCGGTTTCGGTGGGGCGGAAGTTTCTGTACGACACGCACCTGACAAGCGGTCTGGGGCAGGCGTCGTGCGCCTCGTGCCATATTGATGGACGGATGGACCAGTTGGCGTGGGACCTCAGCGATCCGTCTGGCAGTGTGAAGGCTTTCAATCAGGTTTGTCTGGGCGCACCCGGCGCGTGCGAAAACTGGCACCCGATGAAGGGTCCGCTGACCACCCAATCGCTGCAGGGGATCACCGGGACCGAGCCGCTGCACTGGCGGGGCGACCGCGAGGGCGTGAGCGCGTTCAACGGGGCGTTCATGTCGATCAACGGCGACGACACGGTGCTGACGCCTACGGAGTTGAACCAGTTCCAGGCGTACATCGCGACGCTGCGGTATCCGCCGCAGCCGAACCGGAACTTTGACAACTCGCTGCCGGCGGCGGTGGGCCTGGGCAACCCGATCACGGGGCAGAACCTGTTCAACACCGCGCCCACGACCGGCAACGCCAACCTGCCGTGCATCGCTTGCCACACCTCTGCGAGCGGCGCGGACTTCGGGATCATCCCCGGTGCGGACTTCAACGGCACGCAGTCGATGAAGATCCCGCACCTGCGGAACATGTACAAGAAGACCGGCTTCACGGTGCTGGGGTCGAACAACAACCGCGGGTTCGGGTATATCCACGACGGCACGTTCGAGTCCATCTCGACGTTCCTCAGCACGACGGTCTTCCGCTTCCCCTCGGGGTCGACGGGCAACCAGCAGCGCCAGGACCTTCAGGCGTTCCTGATGTGCTGGGACACCGGCACCCACGCGGCGGTTGGTGAGCAGTCGACGCTTGTTTCGCTGGGCTCGGCCTCGCCGTCACAGATCAACACGCTCGACGCGATGGAGTCGCTGGCGAACACCAACGTCGTGGGCCTGATCGCGCGCGGGGCATCGAACGGCATCCCGCGCGGGTGGCGGTACAACGGCTCGGGCGTGTGGCAGAGCGACCAGAGCAGCGTCCAGATGACCAGCGCGGCGGTGCGCGCCACGGCGGGTGTCGGGTCGGAACTCACGTACACCATCGTCGTCAAGGGAACCGAAACCCGGCTGGGCATCGACCGTGACGACGACGGCTTCTTCGACCAGACCGAGGTGATTGTCGGGACCGACCCTGACAACGCCGCGAGCGTCCCGCCGGCGTGCCCCGGCGACATGAACGGCGACCGCCTGGTGAACACGGCGGACCTCACGGCGTTCCTGGGCATCTTCGGAGCGACCGTCACGCCGGGCGTGCCCGGTGACTTCGACGGCAACGGGAGTGTGAACACCGCCGACCTGACGTTCTTCCTGGGCAACTTCGGCCGGTCCTGCCCGCTGCCTTGATGGGGGGAGAATCTCGCCCAGTTGGGAAGACCAACGCGGACCACCCGCTACACTGCGGTCGATGCTCTTTGACCCACGAAGACTTGTACATGTTCACCCCGGCACCGACACGCCGGGGGTGGTCAACTGCATCATCGAGATCCCCAAGGGCAAGCGGAACAAGTACGAGATCGACAAGAAAACCGGGTTTATTAAACTCGACCGCTACCTCTACTCCGCAAGCCACTACCCGGGGGATTACGGCCTGATCCCGCAGACGCTCGCCGACGACGGCGACCCTTTGGACATCTTGGTGATGGTGAACGAGCCGACGTTCAGCGGGTGCCTGATCGAGGCGCGGATCGTGGGCGGGTTCAAGATGCTCGACCGCGGCGCGGGGGATTACAAGGTGCTGGCCGTGCCGAACTCGGACCCCTTGTTCGCGGAGTTCCAGGATTTGGACGACGTGCCCAAGCACTTTCTGCGAGAGGTGGAGCACTTCTTCGTGTCGTACAAGCAGTTGGAAGGGGTGACGATCGAGCCGCAGGGGTGGGACCACCGCGAGGCCGCGATGGAGCAGGTGCGGACCTCGATCCGGCAGTTCACGGAGGCTCGGATCGGGAAGAGGTGACGGGGAAGGCACGGAGGGGCTGAGGCACGGAGGCACGAAGGGGGAGAGGCGAGGGCGTTGGCGGCGGTGCGAATTGCACGCCGATAATGAGCGGAGCGAATCGTCGCACCGAGCGTGTGGGCAACCCGTGTAGACGACCATGAAAAGGCCCTTGATCGCCATCACGTGTTCGGTGGATGAAAAGGACGTGCGCGTGCGACGTGCATATGCGGACGCGGTGCATCGGTGCGGCGGGGTGGCGGTCTTGCTCCCTGTGCCTTCGATGAGCGACGATGTGGACGCGATCGCTCGGCTCTATGTCGAGGCGTTCCCGGCGTTTCTCTTCACCGGCGGCGACGACCCGCGCACCGAGGCCTACGGCGAACCGACGCACCCGGCGGCGAAACTCGTCGCGGCGGAACGGCAACGCTTCGAAGAATCGCTGCTGCGGGCGCTGGACGCTCGCCGCGGGACTCCGGTGCTCGGGGTGTGCCTGGGGATGCAGATGATGGCGCTGCACGCGGGGGGGAAGTTGAATCAGCACCTGCCGGAGAACACGCCGACGCACGCCGAGCACACGAAGGACAACCTGCACCTCGTGGTGCCCGAAGTGTCGGCGGGGGGCGTCTCGACAAGCCCCATTGCGCTGCCTGCCTCGGGGGCGCGGGTGGCGAGTTGGCACCATCAGGCGGTGCGTGACCCCGGACGCCTGAGCGTGATCGCCCGCGCGGACGACGGCGTGATCGAGGGCGTCCACGACGCGTCGCGCCGGTTTTATGTCGGAGTGCAGTGGCATCCGGAGCGGACGCCCGCACATGATGGGGATGCTTCGGCGGGAGACGGTGTGATCCAATCGCTTGTTGACGCTGCGCGGAGCGTCACACACCCTTGATGGCCCGCACCACCGCCGCTCGTTCGGCGTGAGGCTTATCGAACACCGCCGAGCCGGCGACGAAGGTGTCGCAGCCCGCTTCCCGGCACGCCGTGGCGGTCGCTGGAGAAATGCCGCCGTCCATTTCGAGGCGCTGATTGGGGCGGAGTCGGGGCTTGATGGTGCGGACCTTGCTCAGCACCTCGGGCATGAACTTCTGGCCGCCCTTGCCGGGGTTGACGCTCATCACGAGGATCAGGTCAAAGTCTGCGATGTAGGGCAGGACCGCCTCGACGGGTGTGGGCGGGTTGAGGCACAGGCCCGCCGTGAGTCCGAGTGACCGCACCTGCTCGGCGAGTCTGCGCGGGTCGTACTGCTGGCTGAGCGGGCTCATGCCGGTGCCGGCGTGGGCATCGAGCACGGGCTCGATGTGGAAGGTGTAGTGGTTCGCGCCGGCCTTGGCGAAGGCTTCGAGATATTGGCCGGGGTCGCTCACCATCACGTGGACATCGAGGAACGCGTGCGGCAGGTGCTTCCGGAGACAACGCACCATGTCGGCGCCGAGCGTGAGGTTGGGAACGAAGTGGCCGTCCATGACGTCGACGTGGAGCAGGTCGGCACCGGCGCCGCCGTCTGTCACCGCACGCAGCACCTGCCCGGCGTCGCGGGCCATGTCGGCGAAGTCCGCCGCGAGGATGGAGGGGGCGACGAGCGGCAGCGATCCCTGGGGCGGCGCGGTGAAGAGGTTCGGCATGCCAGAAGGCTACCGCATCGGCGGCTTCACCCACGCCGGAACGCGCCGCGCAGGCGGCGTGTGGGCGGGGTGTTGTCGTCGGTGAAGTCGTCGATGGCCCGGACCGCCGAGAGGCCCACTTGGGCCATCAGCGACGTCAGTTCCTTCGCCGTGAACGCGAAGGGCGGGCCTTCGATATGTTCGATGGGGGCGGCCTCGTCGCGCCCGCGGGCGATAGCGAGCAGCACGCCGTGGTGGTTGAGGAGGTCGGTCATCCCCTCGGCGAGCGCCGTCCGATGGGCCACCGGCAGGGCCTGGAGGGTGTGGACCTCGACGACGAGATCAAACCGGCGCAGCAGCCGCGCGGGCAGATTGAACAGGTCGGCGTGCATGAAGGTGATGCGGTCCTCGGCGTGGATGCGCTGGGCCCACTCGATCGCCGAGGGGCAGGCGTCGAACGCCGTGACTTCGTAGCCGCGCTCGGCGAGGGCCGCTGCGTCTTCACCCAAGCCACAACCAACCACCGCGACGCGGGCACCGGGGCGCACCAGAGCAGGGGCCTCGACGTTCAGCCAACTCAGCAACCACGGGCAGGCGCGCCGGTGGGCCCACGGAATCCGTGCGGCGTCGCCGTGGGAATCGCGGTAGATCTCCTCGAAGACGCCGAGCCACTCTTCGACGGGGGCGTTCGGAGCGACGCCGCGGGGATCGACGACGGTGGCGACGCCTCCGCGCGAATCGTGAGCGTCGAAGACGCGTGAATCGTGCGAGGGGTCGGTGGCGACAGCCGTGGACAGTTTGGTTTCGTGAAGGGTCGTGCCGCTCATCGCAGGGCCTCCGAAGACGGAATCCGCTGACGTGCAACTACTCCAACACACCCCGGACACACCACTGAATGATATCGTGCGGATGACCTAGGTCCAAGTGGGATTATTGGGGATTTTTGCCGAGGGTCACAGCAATCGAGATGCCGAAGGTTCTTCCAAGCGCGGCGTGGTTGAGAGATTGCGCCTTGACATTGTGATTTTGGTTTGTATTCTGTTCGGAGTCGCTTCATGGCACAAACCTCTTCCATCGAGTGGACCGACGCGACATGGAACCCGGTCGCCGGGTGTACCCCGGTCTCGCCCGGATGCCTGAACTGCTACGCCGCCCGTATGGCTCTGCGGCTCCAGCACATGCCCAACGGCACGGGGCACAAGTACGCCGGGACGGCTAAACGGACTTCGTCGGGGCGGCCGTACTTCGTGGGCAAGATCACGCTCGATGAGGAATCGCTGGACATCCCGCTGCACTGGCGGCTGCCGCGGATCATCTTTGTGAACTCGATGAGCGACCTGTTCCATGAGAAGGTGCCGTTCGAGTACGTGCGGCGGGTGTTCGACGTGATGGAGCGGTGCCCGCAGCACACGTTCCAGGTGCTGACGAAGCGTCCGGAACGGGCGGTGGAGTTCGCGCCGAGGCTGCCGTGGCCGAAGAATGTTTGGATGGGGACGAGCGTCGAGAGCGCCGACTACATCGAGCGCGTCCGCCTGCTGCGGCGGGTGCGAGCGCACGTGCGGTTCTTATCGTGCGAGCCATTGATCGGGCCGCTGCCGCGGCTGCCGCTGGAGGGGATCCACTGGGTCATCGTCGGCGGCGAGAGCGGGCCGAAATCCCGCCCCATGCTCGAAGAGTGGGTGGTGCAGATCAAGGAACAGTGCGAGGCGAAGGGGGTGGCGTTCTTCTTCAAACAGTGGGGTGGGGTGCAGAAGAAGCGGACGGGGCGGGAGCTGGACGGGCGGACTTGGGACGCACTTCCGAGGGCAAATTATGGCGCGACAGCGGTACGGACGTGAGCTTTGGGATCGGCTTTGCGAGGCAGTCGCCACGGACGATGGGCTTCCCACTTCCAAGTTTGGCGGCTTCTGGACAGCCAAGAAGCTGTTCCACCTGTGCCACTACATCGAGCAAGTGGCGCGTGGCATGGGCAAGAACACTCAGTTTGATCAAGGCCTCACCTATGTGGACCTGTTCTGTGGATGTGGCGTGTGCGAGCCGAAGATCGATCCGGCGGGAAGGCGCAAGCGATACCCCGGCTCAGTGCTATTCGCCGCTTCGACTCCCAATCAGTTTCGCAGGCTGCTTCTGTGCGATTCAGACTCAGATGCGCTTCGATGTGCCAGCGAACGAGTTCGTCGCCTCGGCTACCAGGGTGAGGTACGTGAGTTCTGCGGAGACGTTAATCAACTCGCGGATTCCATTGCCGCCGCGATTCCTCCGAGAAGTCTCTGCGTGACGTTTATTGATCCGTACTCGCTTGGTGTCGATTTCGGAACGATTGCAAAACTCGCTAGCCAGCGGCCGATGGACCTCATGGTCTTGATCACGGACGGTTACGACATCGTTCGGAATACAGAGACCTACTACTACCCAAGGGAGAATCACACTCTTGATCGCTTCCTAGGGCCAGATTGTGACTGGCGAAGAGCGTGGGACTCAATGACAAATCGAGACGCCGCCAGTATTCGTGCGCTGTTCGCAGAGCTCTACCAGGAACAACTTCGGAAGATTGGCTACCGATACTCGCAGCACTGGCCGGTGGACGGTCCTCACGGCCCGGTATTCCGGTTGCTGTTTGCAAGCAAGAACGAACTGGGCCTGAAGTACTGCGACATCGCGCTTCGCGAAGATTTTGACGGCACGCTTGGCTTGTTTGGGCGCTAGTACCTTGACGTCGCAACGCTATCCTCTCCCGTGCTCTTCCCCCGCTTCACCTTCCTCGGCACCGGCACCTCCGGCGGGATCCCGCTGATCGCCTGCGATTGTCCTGTCTGCACCTCCGCCGACCCGCGCGACACCCGCACCCGCACCGGGGCGTGCGTGCGGTGGATCGATTCGGCGGGGATTGAGCGGGTGGTGCTGATCGATGCCACGCCGGACCTGCACGCTCAGGCCCGGCGGGAAGGGTTGTGGCGGTGCGATGCGATCCTTTTCACGCACAACCATGTGGACCACATCTTCGGCCTTGATGAGGTTCGGCGGTTTAACGCCGTGATGCGGGCGCCGATTGATGTGTACGCCGAGGGGTATGTGCTGGAGTCGCTGCGCCGGGTGTACAAGCACGTGTTCGAGGCGGCGTCAAACGTGAACGATTCGTTCGTGGCGACGCTGATTGCACACGAGATCCCCGCCCCCGGCACGAAGGGGTCGGGGCCGATCGACCTGTTCGGCATGCGCTTCGAGCCGATCCGGCTGCTGCACGGGCGGCTGCCGATCCTGGGGTGGAGGGTTGGGGGGGAAGGCACGGAGGCACCGAGGGACGAAGGCACGGAGGGCGGCGCGCTCGGCGGCACCAGCACCTCTTCACTTCGTGCCTCCGTGCCTTTCCCTCTGGCCTACTGCACGGACGTTTCGGCGATCCCGCCGGAGACGTGGGGGCGGCTGACGGGGCTGCGGACACTGGTGCTCGATGCGCTGCGGATTCGGCATCACCCGACGCACCTGACGCTGGACCAGGCGGTGGGGATCGCCGAGCGGGTGGCGGCGGAGCGGACGTACTTCGTCCACATGGCCCACGAACTCGGGCACGCGGCGACGGAGGAATCGCTGCCGGAGACGATGCGGCTGGCGTATGACGGGCTGACTTTGGGGGAGCCTGCTCCGGCGGGGTCGGCTTGGAGGCCGGTAAGGCGCGGGGGGGCGGGGGCGGGGATAGCGAAGCTTGAGGAGGGGTGAGAGAGTCACTCCGCCTTCGGCGGCCCGCCGAAGTCTGGCGGCAGCGAATCGACGATCTTCATCGTTTCAAGGCTTACCGTGACCACCTGCTTCACGAGGCGCACGATGTACTCCTCGTCGTCGCGTTCCTCACCCCATGCGTTGCAGTCCGAGACGATGCCGGTGCGCTTGTCGGTGCTCACTTGGTACTGGTCGATGACCCATTCGAGGGCGCTGCGGTTGCCGAGGCGGTAGCGGTAAACCTCTGGCGGGATGCCTTCAAGCGTAAGGGTGCCATTGACCTCAAGGGATGTTTTGTCCTTGTTCAGGCGCATCTTGTCTTCGACGCGGTAGTTCTTTCGCTTCGACTTGCCAACCTCCTTGGACCATGTCTCCTTGAGCCGATATGGCGCGACCACGGCTTCGTCGTCGTAATGCAGGTGGAGTGCCGCGAGTTTCTCACCGGCTTTAGCAAACGCGTTGAAATCGTCAATGGTCTTGGCGAGCGGGATGCGCGGGAGTTCCAGCCTCAGGTTTGCCGCGAAGGCTTCTCGGTAGCCCGCGTGGTGGAGGATGGCGTAGGCATAGAAGAACACTGTTCGCTTGCTGATCCGCTTGGCAGCCGATGAGTTGTCGCGCTGATACTGCGACTGAAACAGGCCCAGCGCCCAGTTCGTGACGTTTTCATGTGACTTTCCGTCCTCCCCGACGTACTCAAGCAGTGCCCATTGAAACGCGTCGTATGATGTCAGATTCAGGTTCGGGTGAATGCTCGATACGAGCACGCTCCATGACGCCCGATTCCCGATGCTGGGAAAGCCCATCGCGATGCGACGAGAAGGCTCTGAAGGGAACTGCATGCTTGTGCGAAAAAGCGCTGGCTGATCTACAAGTACTTCGTCATAGAACAGGTTGAGCTTGGTGAACGGCCTGTAAAGCGTCGGGATGATTTTGGATCGTTTGAACGAGGCTTCGTGCCCAGAAACAAGTTGTCGCTTCAGATTTCTACTCCACTTCAACCCGTCATATTCAACAGATTTATCGATGTCCTTGGGAACACCCTCCCGTCTAATTCGATCAATCTCGCCGTTGTAGTCACGCACGAGCGAAGCCGCGCGAGAAGACAGGTCTTCCTCTCCAAATCCATGAACCTGTTGATCTCGATTGGTCGAAACACCGTTGGAATACTGCGACAGGATCGAGCGGGAGTTCAGCGATCGCTCAGACTTGGCCTTCTTCGTGACCAGCGGGACGAGCGCGTCAAACGCCTTGTCGCCACCCTGCGCGATCCACGGCGACTTGATCTGCGATGGTGTCTTGCCCCACTTGATCTTCGAGATATCGCCACGCGAGATCAGCCAGCCGTACTTCTGCTCGCGCGTGAGGCGGCTGTCTACTGAGCACGTTCTGCAACTCTTGTGGGACTGTTTTCCGCCTCGCACCGCCACGGTGATCCCTACACCGACCTGAATGCCGAAGACATTGAACTGTGTACCAGATCGCTTCGGATCGGCCTTTACGTCGCCACGCAGATCGACGTGGTAAATGGTGTCGAACTCTTTTCGCAAATGCGCTCTCATGGCGTCGAACGATGACTTTTGCGCGAAGCTGTTGTTTGTGACCATGCACACAACGCCTGGCCGCTCACCGAGCCTCCACGATGCCCATCGCATGAACCGGACGTAGGGGTCGTAGAGCTTTCGCACAAGCGTTGCGGATGATCCGGTCGAGTAATCGCGCTTTACAAACTTATCGATAATATTGTACTTGCGATTCTTGTTGTTGTCATTTTCGTTGACCTGCCCGGCGTTATAGGGTGGGTTTCCGATGACAACGGTGATCGGAGCGTTCTTCTGGCGTTCGACACGCACCAGATTGCCCTCGGTGAACATGCCCATCTGCTTGACCTCCGCGAGGTCCAGCGTGTCGACAAAGCAGAGCCCGTCGAATGCCTCGTACTCCCCGGCGTGCTCGAAGAACTCATGCTCGATATTGAGCGCCGCGATGTAGTACGGCATCAGCATGATCTCGTTGGCGAAGAGTTGCTGGCGGTACATCCGCTCAAGCCGCTTCTTGCCGCCCGGTGCATCGGCGGCGCGGCGCATCAGGTTGACAACGAAGTTGCCGGTGCCGGTGCACGGGTCGAGGATATTGACGCCGTCGTCGCCGAGTTTCTTGCCGAACTCGGTTTCCATGACCCATTCGACGCTGGCACACATGAAATCGACGATGGGCTGAGGGGTGTAGACGATGCCGTGAGTGTCGGCGGTCTTCACGCAGTAGCCCTGGAAAAACCTCTCGTAGATGGTGTTGAGGAAGGTCTGTTTGCTGGACCAGTCCGGAACCCGGGCCGCGGCGTTCTCAATGGCAACATAGAACCGGTCGAGCGAGGACAGGAACTCGTCGCGTGAGAAAGCGCGGCTCGTCAGGGCCGTGATGACCTTCTCGACTTCCGCGGCGATGACGTTTTTGCTCAGGAACTCCGGGTTCTGGAAGATGCTGCGGAACAGTCGAACCGTCAGGAGGTGCTGCACCAACATCTCGTCCACGGCTTGCCTGCTGATATTCGGGTTGAGCGTGGTCTGGCACAGTGCGAAGAACGCTCCGAATGCGTCCTTGAACTTCCGGTTGCTGGTGTGCGCCTCGGCGATGATCTGCGCAAGCTTCTTCCCGACTTCCGGCACCCGGTCGGTGAACTCACTCACAGCCTCATCGAAGTTGACGAGGGGCTGATCGGTGTAGGTCAGGAACGCCGTGAGGATGTCGCAGAAGGCTCCCGGCCTGCCGTTCTGCTCATCGATGGGTTCGTCGAACTTCTGCCGGCCGTTCTGGAACAGGACGGCGCGAGTGGGCGTCCAGAAGATGGTGTTGTCGAGGGGATACCCCTTGCGCGCCTTATCCTTGATCTCGGCGTCAAGATCATCGGCCGTGTCTTTGGCCTCCCAGTAAGCGCGGGGGAGTTGGTACTTGTCTCGGAGTGTGCCGTCAGGGATGATGCGTTTTCCACGGATTTTCTTGCCGAGTTCGGGGATCGCCGTCCATTTTAAGGGGCGCGCCAACTCGCCAAGGAGCGTCTGAAAAGCGGATCGAACCGCCTGCTCGTGCGAGACTTCCTGATCACTGAGGTCTCGCAGCGCAGCATAGTACGCCTTGATCGGCTTACTTGCGGGGGTAATGGAGACGGGCTTGGCCATACCGGAGTGTTGGCACTCTAGTCGACGCTTAGCCTTTCGTCACCGGAACTGCCTCCCTCACCACCTCTATAATCCCCACCCTTTCCCAAGCCTCCTCACCCCTCGGAACCTCGCCGTGGCCCACCACAAACCCGCTCCGTTCAAGTCCACCGCCTCGCCCAGTAACCCCAAGCACTACGACCTCATCGTCGTCGGCGGCGGGCCGGCCGGGTATGTTGGGGCCATCCGGGCCGCGCAACTTGGCATGAAGGTGGCGTGTGTCGAGCGGGACAAACTCGGCGGCGTGTGCCTGAACTGGGGGTGCATCCCCACCAAGGCGCTGCTGGCCAATGCCGAGTTGTATGAGAAGATCGCGCACGAGGCCGACACGTGGGGGCTGACCGTCCGCGAACTGTCGGTGGACTGGTCGAAGGTGATCGGTCGGTCGCGCGATGTGGCGGGGAAACTGAACAAGGGCATCGAGTTTTTGCTCCGCAAGAACAAGATCGACCACATCAAGGGGAACGCGAAGATCGTCAGCGGGCGGAAGGGGTCCGCACCGTGCCGCGTTGAGATTCAGGACGCCGAGGTGAAGGACACGCTGACGCACGCGCCGACGACCATCACGCCCAAGGCGCGTGACACGCTGACCGCCACGAACGTGCTGATCTGCACCGGGTCGGTGGCCCGCGAGTTGCCCTTCGCGAAGTTCGATGGCGACAAGATCATGGGTGCCCGCGAGGCGATGAACACCAAAGAGAAGCCCAAGAGCCTCATCGTCGTCGGCGCCGGGGCCATCGGCATGGAGTTCGCGTACTTCTATCACACCTACGGCACGAAGGTGACGGTCATCGAGATGATGCCGCGGATTTTGCCGGTGGAGGACGACGACGTTTGCGTCGCCCTCGAGAAGATCTATAAGAAGAAGGGGATGGACATCCGCACGTCGACCACCACGCTGAACGTCGAGAAGACGGCGACGGGCGTGAAGGTGACGGTGGCGCCGTTTGTGAATGGCAAGGCGGACGAATCGAAAAAGGAAGTGCTGGAGGCCGAGAAGGTGCTGCTGGCCATCGGCGTCAAGGGCCGCTACGACGGGCTGTTCGATGCGTCGCTGGGGCTTGAGACCTTCAAGGACCACATCAAGACCGACTTCAAGTGGGGCGAGCAGGGCGACCCGGTGATCGAATACAAGACGAACATCCCCGGGCTCTACGCCGTGGGCGACATCATCGGTCCGCCGTGGCTGGCCCACGTCGCCAGCGAAGAGGCGATCATCGCCGTGGAGCGACTGGCCGGCCACGACCCGATCCCGATGCACTACGGCGTCATCCCCGGCTGCACCTACTGCCACCCCCAGGTGGCGAGCGTGGGCTACACCGAGCGGGCGCTGATCGAGCAGGGCAAGGTGAAGGGCAAGGACTACGCCATCGGCAACTACCCGCTGCAGGCGCACGGCAAGGCGATCGCGAGCGCGAACAACGTGGGGCTCGTGAAGGTGATCCGCGGGCTGCCGCGGGGCGAGATCCTGGGCGCGCACATTCTGAGCGACCAGGCGACCGAATTGATCGCCGAGTTGACGCTGGCGCGGCGGCTTGAGGCGACGACGGAGGAGTTGAACGTGACGGTGCATGCCCACCCGACGATGCATGAGGCGATCCATGAGGCTTCATTGGCGAGCGAGGGGCGGTTGATTCACGGGTGATGTGCGTGATGATGGATTATGTTGTGGTCATCGAACGCGCCGACGACGGCTCGTACTCCGCGTGCGTGCCCGACCTCCCCGGCTGCGCGGCCTGCGGTGACACACGCCCGACGAGGCCCGAGCGCTGATCCGCGAGGCTGTTGCACTGCACGTCGAATCGCTTCGCACGCTCGGCGAGAAAGTGCCCACGCCGCAGGCCATGACGGATGTCGTGCGGGCCGCGTGAATGCGTAACGTCGTCCCGGAGTCGATGAATGCGGGCGACAGGAATCGAACCTGCACGTCGTTAAGACACGGGAACCTAAATCCCGCGCGTCTGCCAGTTCCGCCACGCCCGCTTGCGTGTGCCGCCCATCGTATGCGCGGGGTCAGGCTTTCGGCAGCGCGGGGTGGAAGGGCCACTTCGGGGGGTTTCGCCGAAGGGCTTGGGGGACGAGGTGAGCCGAGATCGCCCGGGCGAGGGTTTCGAGGCCGGAGTTGGCGACGGCGGCGGTGGGGATTGGTGCGCGTTGGGGGGGTTGGTCCGGGGAGCCGGGGGTGGGGGGAGTTTCGGGGAGTGGCCCTCGCTTGCGCTTCGGGTTCGTTTCGGATCTGGACATGCCGAGGTCGGCTCGGGTGGCGACTCGGAGGACGGGCTGGTGTGGTTGGGCGCCCATCAGCGCGGGGTCGATGAATCCGGCGGTGGCGTCGGCGCAGTTCAGGATGAGGTCGGCTTGGGCCACGGCGGCGCGGGCGAGTTGGTGGGCGGCTTGTTCTGGCTCGGTCATCGGGCCGCGGTGCCAGCCGGGGGTATCGAGCCAGTGGAGGGTGAGGCCGTGGAGGGTAAGGGTGACGCCGAGGTGGTCGAGGGTGGTGCCGGGCTGGTCGAGGGCGAGGGCGACGTCGGCGCGGGCGAGGGCGTTGAGGAGGGTGCTCTTGCCGATGTTCGCCGGGCCGATGACGGCGATGGTGGGCGGGTGGAGGAGACGATTGAGTTGGCGGGCCTCTTCGGGCGTGGCCTCGGGCGCTGCGGCGGCTTCCCACAGGGGCACTTGCGCGAGGAGCACGCGGACGGCGTCGGGCGATGTTGCCTTGGAGAGGGCGTCCAGAGCGCACGCCTCGGCGAGCGAGCGGGCTTCGGGGAAGAGCGTGCTGGGGTCGAGTGCTGTTCCGGGGGCGGGGGCGGGGGAGGGGGCGATGCCCGCCGCGAGAAGGGCGGCGTCCATCGCGGCTTCGACGGCCCGGCCCGCGTGGGTGGAGATGTGGAGGACGCGGGGCGAGATGCGGGCGGCGAGCACGTCGTCGACGGCTTTGATCCGGTGGAGTCGCAGCGTGCCAGGGGTGAGTGGTTGGTTGCCCAGACCGAGCTTGCGTGCTACGGCGTCGATTTGTGCGGCGGCGTCGGACTCTGTGAGTTCCTTTGCCACTGAAATCTGGATGACGGATACCGCTCCGCCGGTGTGGGTCGAGGCGGGGGTCAGTCGCGTGAAGATGACTGGCGGATTCGGCACGGGTAGAGGCCGCAAGGCTGCGCGGGGACGAACGACGTGGACGGTGCGGTCCAAGCGTACCGACGGGCTTGGCACACCGACGCCATGCCGTCACTACCATCGTGGCATGAAACGGGTGAGATCATCGGTCTATGTTGTGCTGGGCGTCGGGGCCTTTCTTTCGGGCTGCGCCCGGGACAACGACCGTCTCACGCTTGGCGACGGGCGCGGGAACGACATCGCCCTGACATCGATCCAGCCCGAACCGGCGCTGACGCCCGCCTCCTCGGCGTCGGTGAACGGAGTTGATCGGTCGGCATGGCCCGAGACGGCCGCGGCGGTGCCGATGGACCGCGTTGATGCGTGCGCGTGCGGCTCGGGGCTGGCACGCCGGGCGGCGACGGCTCGGCATGACGGGCGGTTCCCGACGGCGGAGGAGGCGGTGGAGTTGAAGGCCGATCGAGCGTGCCGGTGTGGGAAAGCGGTGACGTGGCAGCGGGCACCGGTCCCAGCCCCCGAAGGGGCCGCGCGATGAGCGCGCCCGCGAGCGGGCGTCCGATGGAGATCACGCCGAAGGACGCCGCGGCGAAACTGCGGGAGGCGGGGACGCGGGCGGTGCTTCTGGATTGCCGGACGCCAGAGGAGTTTGCCACGGCACGGATCGAGGGGGCGGTGCTGATCCCGATGCAGGAGATCGAACGGCGCGTGGGCGAACTGGAGGGGCGCGAGGACGATGAGATCATCGTCCACTGCCACCACGGCGTGCGCTCGCTGCGCGTCACGGCGTTTCTGCGTCAGCGCGGGTTTGAGAACACCGTGTCGATGGCGGGGGGGATTGATCGGTGGTCGGTGGAGGTTGATGCCGGGGTGAAGCGGTATTGAGGGACAGGTTGGGCTTTGTGGCCGATTCGTCCGCTCGTTTCACGGGCGGTGCCGCAGCGACGACCGGGCACCAGCGGCTGCGCCGCTGGCAACCATGGTTGGCCCGTTTCACGGGCCGATGGCTGCGAGCGCGGTGATCTCCGCGTACTTCGCCCGGAAGAAACGGATCCAATCCGCCTTGATTCTCGGCATGCGACCGTCCTTCTCGGCCTTCTTCCAGTCCTCGCGGATGGCCTTGTAGTTGGCCTCGGTGAAGTCCAGTGTTGCGCCGTCGGCGGTGGTCCACGGCGGCATGGCTTCGAACACCTGTTCCATCTTGTTCACGGCGTCCGCGCTTGTTCCGTCGGCCCTCGCGCGGTTCAGCGCCATCCATGCAGCCTTGAGTTCCTGGTGGGTGTCGATGCCGAAGGCGCCCATCATGGGGCCGACGCTGCTGCGCCAGCCCTTTTCCTTTACCTTGCTGGCGATGTCGAAGGGATTGGTGCGGTCGACGAGGCGGTCCTGGTACTTCTCGAACAGCGACCGCTTTACGGCCATGCGGCGTAACTCAAACTCCGACGGCCCCCACGTCGCCGGGTCGGTCTCGTTCAGCACCGTGGACTTGCCGCCGGGGCGGACGTGGAACTGCCAGAGGGATTGGCCGGCGTCGGTGAGGCAGAACTCGATGAAGCGTTTGGCGACGGTGGGGTTTGCGCCGCCACGCATGAGGGTAACGGGGTCGGCGTCAACGTAGACGACGCCGGGCGGATCGATGTAGCCGACGCGGGAGGTCTCGGGGGTTTCGCCCGCTTTCATGACCATCTGGGCCTGATAGCGGCCGTAGTGGGAGATGGCGACGCCCATGGCGGCCTCGCCCTGCGAGACATCGAGCGGGACCTTCGGCGAGGAGTTGCTGAAGGAGCGCGCGTTGGCGCACATCTGGCGGAGGGTGCGCCAGCCGCGTTCCCAGCCCTGGTTGTTGAGAATCGAGTCGTAGAGCGTGGCGACGGACCCTGACTGGCGCGGATCGGCGAGGGCGACCCAGCCCTGGAGTCTGGGATCACACAGCGATTCCCACGCGGTGGGGTCGGGGATGTTGAACTGTCGGAGCAGGGGTCGGTTGAAGACGATGCCGAAGCCCGAGGCGGCGGTGCCGATCCAGTATTGGCCGGGGTCGTTTTTCTTGGGATCGGGCGGGTCGTAGAGGAATCCCGAGCCGAGGGAATTCTCGCCGAACCACTCGTCGAGTTGTGATTGGGGGAAGCCGGCGGAGATGGACATGCTGAGGGTGATTGGTTCTTTCGCGCCGGGCGGCGTGGCCTTGACGCCGCGCTTGGCCTCGGCGTGCTCGAAGGTGCCGCCGCCGAAGAAGAGGTCGAAGGGCATGGGGCCGAAGCCGGGGGCGAGTTCGCCCGCAGGGGTGAGTTGGCCCGAGGCGATGGCACCTTCGTAGACGGCCTTGAGTTGTTTTTGGATGTCGCTGGTGCCGCCGGGGACGCGCCAATCGATGACGACGGGGGTGTTGAAGCGGGCGCGGTGCCAAGCGTCGAAGGCACGGGCGAACTCCACGCGGATCGGCTCGACGTGGGGCGTGATGATGACGAGGCGCTCGGCCCCCTTGGGGGCGACCGCCTCGGGCGGACGTACGGCGAAGGGGACGCCGAGGACGGCGGCGAACGCGATGAGGATGAGCCAGCGGGCCATAGTTGGGAAGGGTAGCAGAGAGTGGGCGCGGCTCGGGCCGCGCAACCCCTCATCGCGGAAGCCACAACGCACATTGGGAACCCGCCGTTGCTTGCTGCGGATACCTACCATCAAGCGACCGGTGGCACCCTAGAGTGGGAGCGAATGATGACACAACAATCAGCCGGAACTCGCTCGGTCCATCCTTCCGCTGGCAATGGCAAGCGACCGAGGTCGTTTCTGTTCTGGGGGGTGGGGATCGCCGCCGCAACGGTGCTTGCATCGCGTGGTCCGGCGGAGTCAGAGCCCAAGAAACGCGAGGCCGGCCCGTTTGATGACAAGGTTCTTGCGGCGGCATTCACATATCCGTCCTTCGAGGTCGTCAACGACCACCCAGCGTGGGCGCCAACGCGGTGTAGGGGACCTCGCCCCGCGCCGATCATGAGTGCCAGTGTCGACAGTGCAACCCACGGGAAGAAGTTGTACTTCCTGTTTGCAAAGGATTCTCGTGAATACTCGCGTAACGGCCAGCAGGACCAGCCGGTCGGCCAGATCCTTGTCAAAGAAGCCTGGACTCCCGTGCCAGTCTTGAAAGGCGAAGCGGTGCGACCAGACCCGATCGACGAAGATCAGGCTGATCGCATTCGAATGCTTGAGCGCACCTGCCGAGCGGGTGATGGTGTGGAGTATCGCGTTGGTGTTCGCAAAGAACTATTCATGATGCTCAAACTCGACCCCTCGACGCCGGGCACGGACAAGGGCTGGGTCTATGCAGTGACGTCGCCGGACGGAAAGGAAGTCCGTGCGGCAGGGATGATCGAATCGTGCATCGCCTGTCATGAAGACGCACCGCGCGATCGGATGCTCGGCGCACCAGCCCCTGGGTTCGAGAAAGACCTGCGCGAAGTCCCGTCAATGGACCCACGCCCGTGACGTCACACCCCATCCCACACGCCGCGTCGAAAGTCGCCGTCATCACCGGCGGCGGCTCGGGCATCGGTTACGCCACGGCGGAACTGTTGGCCGGGGCGGGGTGGAGGGTGGTCATCGCCGGGCGGTCGATGCGCCGGCTGGAGCAGGCGGCTGTCGATCTGCACGCCGAGATCGGGGCTTCGGGCACGCCGGTGGTGCCGATGAATCTTGACCAGCGTGACCCGGACTCGGCGCGGCGGCTGATCGATGGGGTGGTCGACAAACTTGGCCGGATCGATGCGCTGGTCAACAACGCTGGCACCGCGAGCGTGACGCCGATCGAGAACACTGATCTCAGGGTGATCGAAGAAACCTACGGCGTGAACGCGATCGGGCCGGCGTATCTGACGCACCTCGCCTGGCCGGTGTTCGCGCGGCAGCGGAGCGGATGCGTGGTGAACGTGGGGAGTTGGGCCTCGCTCGACCCGTTCCCGGGGTTCTTCGCGTACGCCGCGACGAAGGCGGCGGTGTCTTTGATGGCGTTGAGCGCGGCGAAGGAGGGCGCGGCCATCGGCGTGCGGGCGTTCTGTGTGGCGCCGGGGGCGGTCGAGACGGAGATGCTGCGCTCGGCGTTTGACGAGAGCGCGGTGCCGCGGAGCATGTGTTTGCGGCCTCGGGAGGTGGGGCGGGTGATCGTGGAGTGCATCGGGGGTGGACGCGATGCTTGCAATGGCAAGACGATCTACCTGCGGCGTGCGGATGGGGGGGCCGGGGGCGGTGGGAGCGAGGGCGGGGTGGAGGAAGTGATTCGGTAGTGTTGGTTGCTGTTGATGGTGCGGATCGCGTGGGCTCTTTGGCGTGACGAGCCAGGAAGTGCCGCCCCTTTGGGGCTTCATCTCAACGAGCGGCTTTCCGGGGGTTCCGCTCGCCCCCTTGGGGCTCGCTCCACCCCCGGCAACGAACTGGCGGCCCTTCGGGCCTCGATTCGTTCCGATGGATTCAATCGTGCGGCTGTCGTGCGGGTATCTTGTCGTCGCCCAGTGATTCTCACTTCTCCAGGAGCCCGCCATGCGCCAACGCCTGTTCGTCCCCCTGCTGCTCGCCGCGTTGGCGGCGTGCCCCGCCGTATCGATTGCCCGGGGCGGCGATGCCAAGCCTGATCCCAAGCAGCCCGAGACGCCGCGGGAATCGCCGGGCGGGGCGTACAACGGGCTGCCGGAGGTGGCGAAGAAGATGATCCGCAGCGCGGACGAGCGTCCGGTGACGGTCGCCGCGGCCGGGGCCGGTGTCACGCCGGTGGCGGGGATCGAGACGCGCGGCAGCGGGCCGGTCCACCTGGTGCTGATCCCCGGGCTGGCGTGTGATTGGACGGTGTGGGAGGCTTTCATGCGCCGCGGCGAGGGGCGGTACACCATGCACGCGGTCACGCTGCCGGGGGTGGGCGGTTCGACCGTGCCGCCGATGCCCGATCCGGAGCAGGTGAAATGGTCGGACGATGTGTGGATGGCGAACGCGGACCGTGCGGTGGTCGAGGCGATCGCGGGGTTGAAACTGGCGACGCCGCCGGTGGTGGTCGGGCACTCTTTGGGCGGGCACCTTGCGCTGCGGCTGGCGACCAGACACCCCCAGGCGGTTCGCGGGGCGGTGATGCTTGATGCGTATGCGGCGGTGCCGCTGGCGGGCGGGTCGGTGCTGCCCATCGAGGCGCGGCGGACGATCGTGGACAACCAGATGCCGTCGTGGTTCGACACCGCGATGGTGGGGAATGACAGCGCGGGGCTGAAGCGGATGTTCAGCACCGGGACGATGGACGAGGGGCGCGGGCAGGTGCTGGCCGAAATGGCCGTGAAGACCCCGGCGGCGGTGAACAAGCGGTACCTGCTGGAACTCTGCGCATCGGACCTGACGGGGGAACTCAAGACGCTCGAACGCCCGGTCTTGGTGCTGGCGGCGATCCCCCCGCTGCCGCCCGCGCCGCAGGTGCCCGCGGGGATGGAACCGCCGGTGCCGCAGGACGGGCGCGAGGCGACGCGTGGTCTGTGGCGGACGCAGTTCGGCGGGGCGGAGAAGGTGACGCTGGAGTTCGTCGAGCCGTCGAGGCACTTCATCATGGACGACCAGCCGGCCAAGATGGACGAACTGATCGCGGCGTTTGTCGAGCGTTTGCCCAAGTAAGGCCGTCGGGCACACACAACCTTGACAATCCGGAGATTCTCGGCCCTGGGGTGCCGGGGAGGGATGGCCGTTGCCATGCCGCCCCTTCGTGACTACCGTTCTGGCGGCTCGCGGCCTTGCAGGGGTTCCCCTGTTTGGTCGATAAACGAGAGAGAACCCGGTCGGAGACCGCGCTGCAATGGCTTCACCTTCGCGAAGGAAGGCCGACGGCACGGGGCACAAACCCCGGCGGGGTCATTCTCACTCCAAAGGTGAGCCCGCCCCCCGGAACCCCGCCGAACTCGCCACCAATGTCGACTTCCCATACGCGGACGATGACGACGCAGGGTCGGACGATCTGGCGTCGCTGATGTCGTCGGGCGCGGGTGGTGGCGCATCGATGCACCGCGGGCACCACGATCTTTCGGACTTCGCGATCGCGGGCTCTGGCGGGGCCGGCGCGGCGGCGTTCTCGCCCGGGCTGGCCGCGAAGGTGCTTGTGCTGAACAAGTTGTACATGGCGGTGCGTGTGATCAGCGCCAAGCGGGCCTTCTGCATGCTGATGCAGCAGGCCGCCGAGGTGGTGCACGTCGAGGACGGGCAGTACCTGTCGTACGACTTCGAGACGTGGGCCGAACTGAGCGAGATCCGCAAGGCGTACGAGGCCGAGCGGTTTGACTGGGTGCGGACGGTGCGGATCGAGATCGCCGTGCCGAAAGTGATCCGTTTGCTGGGCTATGACCGCTTGCCCGAGCAGCACGTGAAACTGAACCGGCGCAACCTGTTCGCCCGCGACCGCAACCAGTGCCAGTACTGCGGCAAGCACTTCCCGACCTCGGACCTCAGCATCGACCACGTCAAGCCCCGCGCCCACGGCGGTGGCGACACCTGGGAAAACCTCGTGTGCGCGTGCATCCGCTGCAACGCCAAGAAGGGCGGCCGGACGCCGGACCAGGCGGGCGTGCCGCTGATCAGAAAGCCGGTTCGCCCGAAGCGGAATCCCATGATCACGGTGCGGCTGGGGCAGGAGCGGTACCAGTCGTGGCGGACGTTCCTTGACCATGCGTATTGGTCGGTGGAACTGCGGTGAGACGGGCTGCACTCCGCCACAATTCCAAACGCCTGCTCCGATGGTCGTGGAATCTGTGGGTCTTTGGCATCTTCGCAATTCCGGTTGCGTGGATCGCGGGATGAACTGTCGCCCTCCATGCCATCGGGTGGATGTTGAACTTCGCGACGGCGATGTTTATGGTCAGCGTCGCGATGGACTGGTGGTCACGCAACATTTTGTAAGAGATTGAGGTGCCACACTCGGGGTACTGCGAATACGCCGTACCCCGGCACCGAGCAACGGGAGTGTCGGAATCGAGCGGTCGGCATCTCCTTGCCGATATCTCCGGCATGAACGAGAGTCGATCCGCCGTGGCCGGGACCGAAGTGGCGGCGTCTGCGCCTTCGCTAGCGGGCCGCATCGCGGCGTACCGCGCGGGTGTGTACGACGCGGGGCGGATCGTCGGTGATACCGGCGTGTCGCACGACCTGTGGCCGATTGCGCTGACGCGCCCCGCCGGGGACTTTCTTCGTGATCTGGTGGTCCGTGAGCGCGCCGCGCGGACGCTCGAAGTGGGGCTTGGGCTGGGGATGTCGTCGCTTGCGATTGTCGAGGGGTTGGCCACAGTCACGCCGAACCCGGTGCCGGGTTCGCATGTCACCATCGACCCCGAGCCCCAGTGGTGCGACGGCGCGGGCGTGCGGGCTCTGCGCGAGAGCGGCGCGATGGACGCCGCGCGGTTCCTCCGCCAACCGTCTGAACTCGCGCTGCCTGCCCTGCTCTCGGCGGGCGAGCGTTTCGACTTCGCATTCATCGACGGCGCACACCTGTTCGACCACGCGCTCGTCGACATGTTCTTCGCGCTCAGGCTGGTCAGGACCGGCGGGCTGGTCGTGCTGGACGACCACTGGATGGCGTCGGTCCAGACCGCGCTGGCGTTCGCGGTGACGAACTGGGGTGTTGAACTCGAACTGTTCGACGCCGAGGGGCCGGGGAAGCGGCTGGTGGCTTTCCGCTCGTCCTGCGGGCATGCCAAGCGTGCGTGGGACCAGTTCACGCCGTTCAGCAGGGCTGATCTCCCGGCGTACCCGTGGAGGGCGTGAAGGCGGTCCCAGGCGGCATCGCTACTCGAAATCGATCGGCGGCAGGGACTTCGCCGCGCCGCGCGCGCCGGTGGCGTTGAACTGCTCGGCGGTCAGCAGTTCCGCGAGGCGGGCGCAGACGCGGTCTTGGTGGGCCTCGTACGCCTTGACCACCTCTGGCGGCAGGTCGGGGTGGTCGCCCGCTGAGGCGAGTTCGTCGTCGGTGGCGGTGCGTTCCCACGCCTCGAACGCGCGGGCGGCTTTTTCGGCCATCTTCAGACGCTCGGTCTCGTCCTCCTTGAGGAGGGATTCGAGTTCGCTCTTGACGCTCGGTTTGAGGCCGTCGAGCGCGAGCGCGGCGTGGAGGTATTCCGTGGTCGGGGCGGTGTTGAAGAGCGCGGGGTAGGTTTGCTCGTGCACGGCGCGGCGCAGCCGCTCGCCCAGCGGGTCGGGGAGGGCGTCGGAGAGGTCTGTGGCGGTGCGGGTGTTGAGTGTTCGTTCTTCACGGACGATAGCGCGCCACTGCTTGAAGGTCGCCTGGCGTGCGGTGCCGTCCTCGTTCCGCTCACATTCCAGCCTTGCGGCGAGGGTCGAACGGATGAACGCCGCCTTCCGCTGCAGCACCGCGTCCATCGCGTTTTCCCAAGATTCCAGCGAAGGCCGGACCTTGGAATACTGGGCCGCATCGAGCAGCGGCGGCGGGCCTTCGATGATCGCCATCAGGTCGGCCGACTTCTCGTTGTAGACCGGACCGAGCATCTGGCTGCGGCGCAGGGCCCGCATGGCGGGTTCCCAGTTGGCCTGCTGGTCGGCGTTCAGCACGAGGCGCAGGTCTTCGAGGAACTGTTCGGCGATTTTATCGGCGTGACGGGCGAACTTCACGGTCGCTTCGTCGCGGCGCTTCAGCGTGTCGTCTTCTTTGTCGCGCTTGAGGATTTCCTCGGCGAGCCGCTGGTAGTCGGCGTACTTGCGGGCGGCGGCCTGGTGCTGGGCGGTGTACGCGGCGTGAAGATCGGCGGCGACGGAGCGCTGGGCATCGGTGAGCGCGAGCGCCGCCGACATCGATTTGAGGGCGCGGGAAGAGACGAGCGGGGAATCGGGGTCGCCGCCGATCCACAGCGGCGGGCGGTTGACGCAGGCGGGGAGGCAGGCGAGGACGGCGAGCAGCACTGCGCGTGCGAGTGTGGTGGCCGTGGGATGGAAACGGCTTGGGTTTCTCATGCGGCGATCAGGTTACGGCCAACGGCCCGGCTTCGGTCGGCGCATGCCCAACGAGTTTGGGCATGCCACCCGAGCAAGAGCGCGATCAACCGGCCGCCCTCCGCGCCTGGGCCGCGCATGGGGGCGTCTTGCCCTCGCAGAGCCACAGGTCGGCAAGGCTGCCGCAGAGGCGGGGCGGGAGCATGATTCGGACAAACGCGCGGGCGATGGGGCGGCCAACCCAGATGCCCATGGCCATGGCGTAGGCCATGAACATGTAGACGATGAGGTGCAGCGGCGTGCCGGCGACGTTGGCGGCCATCTCGTTGAGGTTGCCGCCGCCGCGGCTGGGACCGTCGATGTGGTCGATGAGCACCCAGCAGGTGGAAAGGCCCAGCACGATGGGGATGACGAGCATGGCCTTCCAGCGACGCGAGCCCAGCAGCAGCACGCTGTAGATGACGCCGAAGAGCAACGCGACGGGCAGCGAGACGACGAGCCATTTGAGGCCTGACCACGCGATGCCCGAGGCCCAGCCCCCGCCGGAAGCGGCGATGACCTCGCGGGGGTTCACGGCCATGGCCCAGTCGGTTTCGCCGTAACGCCGCCACCATTCTTCATCTTTGATGGAGATAGGGCTGGCCGGGGGTGGAAGGGGGGCGATGGGGGGAGCGGGTGCCGCGGCGTTGATGGTGGCGACGGGATCAACGGCTGGGTCGGCGGCGGGGTCCGAGGGCGATGTGCTGGGTGAGGCGGACAGCGGGTCGGGAGTGCCGGTTGTTGCGTTGGTTGCAGTCGGCGCGCCCGCTGCGGCACCCTTCTGAAGCGCCGCCTGCAACGCGGCGGCGCGGCGGAACTTCACGTGCGAATCGCCCAGTCTGTCCGCCAGCGGTTCGACCATCGCCCACACCGCCGGGATCGAGACACCCCAGCACGCCAGCGACGCCGCGAAGGTGAACATGGTCATGAACAGGATCATGACAACGGCGAGGACCCGGGCCCAACGGTTGGCCCAGCGTCCGAGCATGGGGTACTCCTGCATCGCCGCGGGCGTGCCGCACTCGGGGCAGCGGGCCATGAGCATGTTGTAGTGCGTCTCGCGAAAGACGGTCTGACCCACGAGGTTGAAGCCGCAGGCGGCGCAGAAGCGGTCGCCCACGAGGACGCTGACGCGGCGCTCGGCGGGTGTTGGCTTCGCTTCGGCGGCGCGGGCGGCGTGATGTTCGTTTCCGGTTTCGCTCATGCGGTCTGTCTCCATCGGCGGATTCGACGCCTCGTACGCCATCGCTGACGATGGACGAGGCCGCGCACGGTGCGCTTGGCGATCATCGCGACAGGGACGAGCAGCATGGTGACGATCGTCAGCGCGGCGATCCAACTCAGGTGATCGACGAGATCAAAGACACCCTTTCCGAAAAGCCCGTCCCACTGGTGATCCTCCGGCGTGAGCCACGACCCCAATGCGGGCACGGCGAGAGAGATGAAGCAATTGACGATGAACAGCCACGCGCCCCAGGCGGGGATCGTCACCCACCACCGTCGGTGCCTCAGCAAGACGACAAGAAAGACCGCCGCGAGCAGACCGGAGAACGCCCAAAGGCAGAGCAGGAAAAGGTTCTGCCCCGTGTCGAGCCATTCGGTGCGCGTGAGATTGTTTAAAACGCCATTCTTCGCGCCCGCGGCAGGCCCGGAAAGTCCCAACAACGCCAGCGGCCCAGGCACCCCTACGGTGAGCCGGAGGTTCCGCATTTCCTCGGTCAGCCCGACACACGCCGAGATGTTCATCAACGTGAGCAAGGCGAAGACGGCGACCCGCCCGGCCAATCCCGCGAACGCTTTGACGCACTTCCGCGTCCGCCGCCACATCCGTCGGTCATGCCCCTCCCATCGGACGGCATACGTGTGGCACTCCGGGCACTGGACAATCGACCACGCGTAATGCGGTTCGCGCCTCGGAGCGATGAGGGCGAGGTCTTCGCCGCAGGAGGTGCAGAGGTGGGCGCGGGGCATGGAGGTGAAGTCTAAGGCGACGGAGGTTTGTCACTGTTCTTTGGGAGAAGTGGCACGCCGATTGCATCACAGTTCAACATTAGAGGATCGAACGACCGTTCGAATTCCGGTTATGATGGTGGAGATTTCGTGAATCCACTGATGACGCGGGTTGGACGGCTGTATCGGTGTACCGGATGGGACAACAGGAATCGCCAAGTTCCGCCGTGCTTCGTCGAGAGCGTGCCTGCACCAGGGCCGCGGGGCTGATGGGCGGGGCGGTCATTCTGATCGGATTCTCGGTGTTGGGAGGGTGGGTCGCGGGCATCGAGTGGGTCCGCACGCTGGTTCCAGGCTGGGCCACCATGAAGGCGAACACCTCGCTGTCGATGGTATTCCTCGGGCTGTCGCTGGTCGGGCGGGCGATCGGAGCATCGAGGCCGCGCTGGGCAACCGCCGCACCGCTGCTCGCTGTGCCGCCGCTGCTGATCGGCGTGCTCACCCTGCTCGAGTTCTTCGGCGTGAAGATCCCGGAACTCGACGTTCTTCTCGCCAACGCGCCGCCGACCGTCTACCCCTCGGGTCGTATGTCACCCGTCACGGCGATGATGATCGCACTGCTGGGTGCGGCGTGCCTGACCGCATCCCCAAAGCGCGACCGCGGCGTGACGCTTCTAATCGCGGCGGCGTGTACGCTGGGCGTGACCACGCTGGCCGGGTACTGCTTCGGCGCCGGTTCGCTCTACCAATCGAAGGGCTTTGAGACCGTCGCGGCCCACACTGGGTTGTGCGCCGTGCTGCTCTCCGTCGGTCTCCTGCTCGTCCGGCCCAACCTCGGGCCAATGCGTGTCATGCTCTCCGATTCGGCGGCGGGCGCCTCGCTCAGAGCGTGCCTGCCACTGGCCGGGCTGGCGCTGTCGGCCAACGGAATCCTCATGGCCGTGCTCTTCCGCTTCGAGGTGCTCAGCGCCTCGGCGGCGCTGGGGCTTGGTCTCATGGTCGAGGTGTTCCTGCTCGCGCTGGCATTCGGTTACTCGGCGAGCATCGTGAACCGAATGGCCGACGCCGCGGCGGAGGCGGGGCGGGCCGTGGCCGAGTCCGAGGCGCGCTTCCGGACCATCTGGGACGCCGCACCCGTGCTGGTGTGGATGTGCGACGACCAACTCCGCGGCGAGTTCTTCAATAAAGGCTGGCTTGGGTTCGTCGGCGGCTCACCCGCAGAACAGGCCGCGCGCGGCTGGTTGGACGCCGTTCATTCTTCCGACCGCGGCGCGCTGACGGAGGCCCTCAAGCGGATGCTCAATCAGGGAGACCCGGTTCATCTTGAAGCGCGTCTCCGCCGATTTGACGGCCAGTACCGCTGGCTGATGCTGAGCGCTGTCCCCACGCCGGGCACACCGGCAAACCCGAAGGCCGGGTGCGTGGGGACGTGCGTCGACATCACGGAGTCGAAACTGGACGCCGAGCGCCAGAGCCTTCTGATGCGGGAACTCGACCACCGCGTGAAGAACAACCTGGCCGCCGTGGCGTCGGTGGCCGATCTCACGTTCCTTTCGACCACGGATTCCGAGGCGTTCCGTGCGGCGTTCCAGGGGCGGCTGCTGGCGATGGCCCGCGCCCACAGCGCCCTCGCCGCGGGGCGGTGGACCGGCTTGGGCCTTGATCAACTCCTCCGGACGGTGCTCGACCCGATCCTGCGGCTTGAGACCAACCCGGTCTGGATGGACGGTCCGCCGGTGCATGTGCCGCAGCAGGCCGTGCCGCCGCTGGCGATGGCGCTGCACGAACTGACGACCAACGCTCAGAAGTACGGGGCCCTTTCCGTTGCCGGTGGGCGAGTCCGTGTCGCGTGGTTCATCGATCGTTCACGGGACGGCTCGTCGGCTACGCGGATCGAGTGGAGCGAAACCGGCGGCCCCGTGCCGCAATCCGACCCCACGCCCGGGCTGGGGACGCAGTTGCTCCATGGGCTGATCGAGTCCGAACTCGCCGGCTCGTTGGAAACCGACTTCAGGCCCTCGGGCCTTTTCTGCCGGATTGTGTACCGCGCCGATGCCTGGCAACCGGTGGGCACGAGCGCTCGAAGTGTCACCCCAACAAAGCAACCGGAGGCGGCTCTGGTGGAGCAAACACGATGACCGAGGCGATGAACATCCCGCAGGTTCCGAGCCGGCCCGCCGTGCTGATCGTCGAGGACAACTTCCTCGTCGGCGTCATGATCGCGTCGCTGGTTCGGAAGATGGGCTACCAGGTCGTCGGGCCGGTGCCCTCGGTCGACAAGGGGCTGCACGCGGCGAGGTCAATGGAACTCGCCGGTGCGGTGCTGGATATCAACATCCGAGGCGGGACCAGTGAGGACATCGCCCTCGAACTCGAGTCCCGCGGCGTGCCGTTCTTCTTCGTCACCGGGTACGCCAGCCCGCTGCTGATCTCCGAGAAACTCAAAGCCACCCTACGGCTTTCCAAGCCGGTGAACGAAGGGGAGTTCAAGACCGCGGTCGGCAGCCGATTCCTCGGGATCACCGGTCGGGGTGCCTGAACGGGTCGCCGAGCGCCGTCGCGTGGTATCGTTTCCTCAATGAAACCGAAGGCGAGACGGCGGCATCCAACGGGGCCGCCCTTTCGCCCACACGCCATGCCCATCGCCTTTGCCAACGCGATCGCCCTCATTGCCGCCGCCTACCTCATGGTGGGGTTTGTCTTTGCGCTGTTCTTTGTTCGGCGTGGGGCTTCGGTGATCGATCCCGCCGCCGCGCCGGCTGGCGTCGGATTCCGGCTCATCATCCTCCCCGCGTCGGCGCTGTTGTGGCCGTGGCTGGCGCGGAAGTGGTCGCTGGGTGATGCCGGTCTGCCGCCGCTCGCGCAGGCACGGTCACTCCGCCGCAGGCACCTGCCGATGTGGTTCGTGATCGGCCCGCTGTCGCTCCTGGGACTGGTGTTGGCGCTGGTCGCCCGCGCGGCCGAGGCCGGGGTGGGGACGGGGCCAGGGGGTGCACCTTGAGCGCTTCGTACCGTGCCGTCGGCTGGAACCGGCACAAGGTCCGCTATGACCTTGTGATGGGGGCGTGCGTGCTGGGGTTTGTCGGGGTGTTCATGGGCATCACGTTCGCCTTGCCCACCACTTCGGCGATGAGCCCGACCATTGCGCTCATCCGAGCGCTCGGCGCGTGCGCCGTCATGATGCTGCACGTCACACTCGCCATCGGGCCGCTGCACCGCCTGTTCCCTGTGACCGCCCCGCTGCTGTACAACCGGCGGCACCTGGGCGTGTGCACCTTCGCCGTCGGCGCCGCCCATGCGATCGTCGCCACCTTCTGGTATCACGGCTTCGGCGTGCTGGCCCCGCCGGTGAGCGTGCTTGCCTCGAACCCGCATGCTGCGTCGTTTGTGCTGTTCCCCTTCGAACTCTTCGGCGTTCTCGCCCTGGTGATCCTGCTACTAATGGCCGCGACGAGCCACGATTTCTGGTTGAGGAATCTCTCGCCGCAAACGTGGAAAACGCTGCACATGCTGGTGTATGTGGCGTACGGGGCCCTGATGCTGCATGTGGCGCTCGGCGTGATCCAACTGGAAAAGGCCTCGCTCTTCCCGCTGCTGATCGCGCTCGGCGGCGTTGTGCTGACTTCGCTTCATATCGCCGCAGGATGGCGCGAACGGAAGGACGACCGTGCGGCGAACGCCGCCGACGGCTGGATCGACGCCGGCGATGCCGACTCAATCCCCGAGGGACGTGCCCGCGTCGTGTGTGCACCAGCATCAAACGGCCGCCCCGGGGAACGCGTGGCGGTGTTCAAGCACGAGGGCAAACTCTGCGCCGTCGGGAACGTGTGCGCCCATCAGGGCGGGCCGCTGGGCGAGGGTCGCATCGTGAGCGGGTGCATCACTTGCCCGTGGCACGGATACCAGTATCTGCCGGGCACAGGTGAAAGCCCGCCGCCATTCCACGAGAAGGTCCCGACGTACGAAGTCCGAATCACCGCGGGGCGGGCGATGGTGAACACCGTGCCGAAGAGTGGATGAGGAACCGACAATGGCCAGCGATTCGCAGCATCACGATCACGGCTTCTATGTTGGGTACCTGCCAGCGCCCGCGGCTCACGCGCGGCTGGCCCGTGCGGTTGGTGTCGGCCTGATCGCTCTGTTCGCGGCACTCGCTGGCGGGTTGGCTGTCAGCCAATCGAATCCGGGGCGTGGGACGTGGGACGCGGACGACGGGTCAACGTTTGAAGGATCGCTGATGGTCAATCCGTACCCGCACCTTTTGACGCGTGACGAGCGGAACGAGCCGTTGGACGCCGTGCTGGTGGAACAGGGAAAGATCGGCGCGACGGCACGGGCGACTCCCTTTGCGGGGCAGCGGGTGCGGATCAAGGGCGGCCTGATTCGCTGGGGCGGGCGCGCGGCGATCGAACTCGCGGGCACGCCCGATGATGTCACGCCCACCGGAGCCGGGACCGATGCGGCCGTCCCTGCGACGCCGTTGCTCGAAGCGTCCGCGACCCCCACCACTCTTGTTGGCGAGATCGTCGACCCCAAGTGCTACCTCGGCGTCATGAACCCCGGGCACGGCAAGCCGCACCTTTCGTGCGCCGAACTGTGCATCCGCGGCGGCATCCCGCCGGTGCTTGTCGTGCGTGACCGCACGAACACCGATGACGCCGGCGCGTGCTATCTCCTGACCACCGGCGATGACAAGCCCGCGAACGAACTCGTGCGGAGCCGGATCGGCCACGCGGTCCGTGTCACCGGCGTGCCTCAATGTGCAGCATCGCCCGGCGGCTGGGCGACGATGAAAATCGAGCGCATCGATGATGCGATGTAGGCCGAATGCAGATTCCAGAAAACTGGACCGAAAAATCACTTCGGCGGGTTCGCCGGAGCGGTCCCGGGCGTGTTGCTGGCCGCGGGCGGGTTGACCGGAGCAGCCGGACTGGTGGTCGCGCCGGGTGCGCCAGGTCGTTTCGCCATCATCTTCAACACTTCCTCAAGGCCCGCGGGCGCCCCCGAGGCCGCGCCGTTCTCGCCCGCTTTGGGTGCCAGCGCCTGCTCGATGGCCTTCGCCGTGGCCTCGCCGGTGGGTGGGGCGTCGGGGTCGGGGCCGAGTTCGGCGATCATCGCCGCGACGTCCGCCTCGCTGATCTTCGCTTCGCGCAGTTTCGCGATGATCTCGGCGCGGGTCTGCCTCACGAGCGTCGGTTCGGGGACCGGCGCTGGCACGCCGGGTTTCGCCGCGACAACGGGCGCGGGGACGTTCTTGAACATCCGCAGTTCCACCGAATGACCGGCCCGCGACAGCACCGCGCTTTTCTGTTCCAGATTGATCGCCAGCACCTTCCACGCCGCGCCGGGGTGGGCCTTGTCGGCGATCTCTTCGTTCACGCGGAAGACGTAGGACTTCGCCGGGTCGTCGCCCTGGACGAAGGAGATCATCATGGCCGGCTTACCGACGGACTCGAACAGGCCGACGAGCCGCAGGTTATCGAACGCGGGCTTGATGTCGGGCGGGACCGTTTGCTCGGCGGTGACTTTGGCCTCGCCAGCGACAGGCACCGATGGATCGGTGGCCGGTGCGGTGGGGTCCGCCGCGACGGGCGTGCCGCCCGACCAGGCCTTGCGCTTGAACGCGAAGGCGTTGCCCTCGGTGAGTTTCGCCAGAAGCCGCTCGCGCTCGCCCACGGTCGCCGCGCGCTCCGGCACCACAACCCGCGGCGGCACCTGCGCCGCCTCGGCGATGTCGCTCTCGGGCAGGGGCCGGACGGCCACATACACAAGCCAGCCCGCACTGACCGCAACGGCCCCGGCCCCGATCCAGCCAAGGATCGACGCGGGCCCGCCGCGCCGGCTCGCCGTGGGGCGAAGGCGCACGCCGGGCAGAGCGCTGGAACCTCCAGTTGAAGACGTGATGGGTTCGTGTTCACCGCTCACTGTGGCACCTCCCCGATGAGCGCGAGCGCATGGACGGTGATGGTGGCGTTCACTTCGCCCAGCGCCTGCGCCAAGCCCGGCCCCTTCACCTCGACCGAGACGACACCCGCCCGCGCATCGGGCATGTGTTCGAGGCGGTCGATCAGCCGGTACACCTCGGCGGGCGAATCCGTGCGGACATCCACCTTCAGGCCGATCGGGCGCACCGCCGCCGGAGCCGCGGCACCGGGGCTTGGTGCTGCGGTGCCGCCCGCGCCTCCCGTTGCGACGGTGGCCTCAATCTTCACGGTGTTCGCGCTCGACTCGGCGAACTTGAGGTCTTTCACTTCGGCCAGCACACGCTCGCGGAACCCCGCCTCGGCGAGTTCCTGCGTCCGCCCGCGCACGAGTTCACGCGAAGCGCGGTCCCAGGATTCGCGCGTCGCCGCGAGGGCTTCTCTCCACCTCGCGGCGGACTCGAGCAGCCCCTTCTGCCGGTCCGTCTGCGCCAGGGCATCGAGATACCGCTCGCGGGCCGACGGCTCCGCATCCGTTGCGGCCTCGGCACTCGGTGCGCCGGCGAACTGGCGGTACAACACCACGCCGCCAAGGACGACCACCCCCGCCAGAAGCCACGGCGTCGATGTGCGCTGCGTGCTCACGATTCACCGCCTTTCGCGCTCTTGGCGGCGGGGTCCGGAGCGGCCGGCTTCCGCTTGGCGCTGAAGGTGAACGTCTCCAACCCGCGCTGCGGCACCGGCGAGATCGGGTCCACCTGCCGCACGTTCACAAACGGGCCTGTTTCCGACGCCAGCGCGCGCAGCACGTCCGCGGCCTGCTTCGCCTCGCCGCGCATCTCGACGCCGTCGGTGGTTGTCTTGACCCAGTACAGGAAGCCATCTACCGGCACGGCGGCCTGCGCCGAAGCCAGCGCAGGCAGGGCGGGCGTCCAGGACTTCACTACCGGGTTGATCCCCGAATCGATGAGCGACGCGAGCCGCAGCGTCTCGGAACGCGCGGCCTCGACCTCTTTGAGTTCACTGGCGAACACCGCCCGCTCGTCTTCGAGCGCGATGATCGCCTGCTCGGACCGCCAGTCCGACACTCTCCCGGCCCCCACCCAAAGCAGCCCCGCCACGACCGCCGCGGCGGCGGGGACAAGCCAGCGGTTCGGCGCTCGCGTCGACCGCCCCTCCAACGGAACAAACGCACCGGCCCCGATCTCCTCCGCCAACGCCGCAGCGACCGCGAGGTCGTGCGCGCTCAGCGGCGTGCCGCCGATTTCCGCGTCGGCCCCCGGCATGCGCACAGCGCCGGCGCTGGGGACATCGCTCAGGCCCATCGAGCCCGTGAGTTCATCGATCTCGCCGCCCACCAGCGTGTGGCGCACACCGACGCGCCCGGCCAACTCGTCGAGCACCTCGGCGCGGTCGGCGTTCTGAAGTCCGAGGCCCAGCACGGCCATCGGTGCCGCGAGAACCGCTGAAGGGCTTCGCCCCGCTGCCCGCGATAACGCCTCTATCCACGCGACCACCTGCGGCCGGCGCGCCACGATCAGCCAGCCCGAAGCAGCCGACGCGGTTTCTTCCGAACCGTCCCCCACGGCCGACGACGACGCACCAGGGGTGCTGCCGGGCCGACGCGAGACCAGCCCGACCATCGCTTCAGAAGATGAGACCGGGACGAGTTGCTCGATCGAAGCCAGCACGCCCTCGCGTGCCGCACCCCACCCGCGCACGTCCATGGGCACCGGGCGTACCGAGCACCACGACGTCGGGACGGTGAGGATCAGCCGTGTGCCCGATCCCGGGTCGATGGCCGCGAGGGCACGCCTGGCTTCATCGGCGGGCATCGCAAGGAACCGGCGCAGCACCGGCCCGCGCCGCACGCTGGCGCCGAACACGCCGCGAGCGATCACCGCGGTGACGAGGTCGTCACCCACGATCGCGGCGGAAAGGGTTGTCCAGGGGAAAAGTCGCATGAAGTCTCGTCGATTCTAGGTCTGGATGACGCGCCGCCGGTCTACAGCGACCGCAGGCCGATCTCGTTGACACCGGTGTCCGACACCACGCCGATGCCCTCAAACCGGCGTGCTTCCTTGACGCGGTCGAGGCCGTTGTCCTTGTTGATGCGGCCGAGTGTCTCGACGGTGATGCGCACGAACCCCGAGGGCTGGAAGCGGAGTTGCTCCTTTGCTTTGTCCCACACGCCGCGGAGCGCCGAATCGACCGTCGATTGGTTTAATCGCCCGTTGGCCCGGAGCGTGAGGATCTGATCCACCGCCGTCGTGGACATGCCGTCGATGCTGAGCAGCACCTCGGCGGGGGCGCTGCCGAGGTGGGCCTTGCCGTCGCCACCGGCGCAAAGGTCCGGACGGATGCGCTCGAAGATGTCGCGGGTCATCGAAGGCAGGTAGAGCAGTTCCTCGAGCGCGAACAGGTCTCCGTTGCGGCAGGCCAGGCCCCGTCTTTCATAGGTCGCGTTCTCCGCGCCGTCCTGACGCTCGAACGAATCGGCGTCGCGCCAGTCCATCAGTTGGTTCGCGATCCGCGCCGCCACGGAAGAGTCCACGCCCTTTAGCGTGAGATACTTCGCGAACCGCGCCTCGTCCACCGTGTTGACGTTCAGCAGCCCGCCCGCATCCGCCAGTGTGACGCGCAGACGTCGGTCCTCGACCGTCACATCGATGGGCTTGGGCGGCAGGCCCACGCGCTGCAAGAGCGCGAGGCCGTCGGTGGCCCGCGTCCGCCGCCCGGTCAGGCCGGCGCCGTCGGACAAGCGCGCGGCACCCGCCTGCGCGGCCTTTTCCGCCTTCTTCGCGGCTTCGGCGTTCTCGCCAAGCATCTCGCGAAGGATCGCCGGCAGGTCGGGCTTCTTGTCCTCCTCGGCAGCGGCTTCGGCGAGCGCCGGCGGCGAATCACTCCCGCCGCCCGGCCCGCTGCTGGCGAGTGCGTTGTTGCTGGATCGATTGTCCGCGGTCGGCGCGGTAGTCAGCCCGCGCAGCACCAGCACCGCCGCCGTGCGCGCCAGGCGTTCACCGACGACGCGCTCCGACATCACACGGGATTCCACCTGCACCGCCCGCGCCGACGCCGCGCTGCGTAGCCCCAGCGCGAACACCCCGGCCACGGCGACCAGCACGATCAGGAGCGCGAACGCTCGATGACGAACACGCATGCGAACTCCTTTCCGTCTTGATCGCCGGCGATGCGCACGGCGGGGATGGTGCCCTTGAACAACTTGTCGTACACGTACCAGCCGGGTGTGAGGTCCCGCTTCTGGTCGACGGTCTCGCCGCGCTCCATCGTTTCCTGGGCTTCGACCTGCGAAAGCCGGGGACCGAACCGCTCGAACCCGACATGGCCGAGGCGGGAGAGCAGCGTTGTGCTCAGCGGCTTCTCGTCCGATGTCGCGGGGTTCTCCATCTGGCTCTCGCTCGCGTCGCCGGTGAACGCGAGACGGGAGATGCGGGACTCTTCGTAGAGCAGCCGGAACCGCGGCTCACCGGCCAAAGACGGCGTGTCGGACTCGATCCGGTATGACGCGAGCACCAGCGGCCAGCCGTGGTGCAGCACCGGTGTCGCCGTGACGAACGTGAGTTCCGTCGGCGTCGCGACGACCTTCGCGCCGGAGGAGTCCACCGGCACCGCGCTGCGACGGTCGGCCCACTGGCGCGTCATGAGTTCCGTGGCCCGAGCAACACGCATGGTGCGGAGGTGCGAGGCGTTGGAATCGTTCCACGACCGCGCCTGCGCGAACATGAGCGCGGCGAGCGTACACACCGCCGCGAGCACTGCGGTGGCGAGCACGACTTCGAGCAATGTGAAGCCTCGGGGAATCCCGTGCAACCGATGGGCCGTCCTCGGCACATCGGTGCTTTGGGCACGTTTGACACCTGAGCACTGATGTCCCGAAGACGGGCCATCAGTGGCACGGAGAGTGTCCTGCACGGGAGATGACACAGCGGCAATCATCGGTGCCAAATGAACTCCGACGTGGTGTTGCCGAGCGTGATCTCGTACCGGTACGCCGTGAGCGTGGCGGGGACGTCGAAGTCCACCTGGCCCACCACCGGGTTCGGCACGCGGGTCGCGGTACGAACGACCTTGTATTTCTCGCCGTTCTGGACGCCCTCCCACATCATCGCGCCGGGCTTCTCCGAATCGACCGGAGCACCGAGCAGCCCGTTCACCAGCGACTGGAACAAGGCCTCCGCGGCGTTATCGCGCGCCGCGATCCGCTCGACCTGGCGCCCCACCATGCCCACCTGCGCCCGCATCTGCAGGCAGACGATGATCACCGCCGTGAGCATCGCCAGCGCGAGGACGGCTTCGAGCAGGGTGAATGCGCGGCGTTCAATCACTGCTTCTCCTGCACGGGTTCCGCAGCGGGAGCGTTCTCACCCTCCGCAGGAACCGCCTCGGGCTTGAAATACGGCAACTCCGGTGAAGCCAGCATCCCGCGCGGCAGTTCGTCGAGCGCACTGGCGAACACTGCGCGAACGCCCTCGGCGGCACGCAGGAAATCACTCATCTGCGTCACCGTCTCGCTCGGCTCGGGCACGATCGTCGGGGTGATCGTCAGCAGCAGTTCGGTGCGGTCCTTCTTGTCGTACGTCGTGCGGAACATTTCGCCGAACAGCGGGAGATCGCCGAGCAGCGGCACCTTGGCGATGCGCTTCTCCTTCCGGTCGTCGATGATGCCGCCGAGGATGACCGTCCGGCCGCTGGGGACGGTGACGTTGGTGATGATCTTGCGGGTCTGGAACGCCGGGCTGATGGTGCCCGCCTGCGTGCTCGTGTCGGGGGCCGCGATCACGCGGTTCTCTTGTGTGATCTCGAGATTGATCATGCCGGACTCGTTGAGTTTCGGCTTGATCTCGAGTTTGACGCCGGTGTTTTTGTACTCGATATCGGTGCGGCTCAGGGTGTTGCCCTGGTCCTGCGCGTTGGTCTCAGCGCTCGACTTCGCCACCGGCGTCTCGCCGCCGACGTCGATCGTGGCCTTGAAGCCGTCCGCGACATAGAGGCGCGGCTGGCTGAGGATCTCGACCTTCGCCTCACGCTGGATCGCCTGCACCAGCGCCAACCCGTCGCTGCCGGTGAAGAAGATGCTCCCCGTGGGGCTGCCCGTGACCGCGCCGGGGCTGGCCGTGAGGCCGAAGATGCCCAACTTCTCCACGGCGTCACCCTGGAAGAAGTAGTTTACGCCAAACTCGAGTTGACCCGTCAGCGCCACCTCTGCGATCGTCGAGTTGATGAACACCTGCATCTTCGGGCGGTCGATCGCCTTGATCAGGCTCAGCACCTCGGCGTAGTCCGCCGGGCTGGCCTCGATCATCAGCAGCCGCTCGTTCGGCTCAAGCACCATCCGCACCGGCTTCTTCAGTCCGCCGACGGCGCTCACCGATCCCGGCGCGGCACCGGCGGATTCCACCTTGTCCGACATCGCATTGGTCACGAAGTTCTGCAGCGCGGCGGGGTCAAAGTTCTGCACGCGGTAGATGTACCGCTCACGCCGGCTCTTCTCGGGCGGCTGGTCCACCTGCTCGACGAACGTCCGCACCAGGCTGCGGAGCGAAGGATCACGCGAGATGACCATCAGGCGGTCCGAGCCCGAGATCGGCACGAACGCCGCGAGCGGCTCAGCGGCCCCGGTCGGGTTGATGCGGCTGGTCTGGGCGATGGTCTCGAGCACCTTGGCGGCGTCCTCGGGCGTCCGGGTGCCGAGTCGGTACGTCCACACGCTCACGCCCTCGAACGAGGGCGTGTCCATCGACGTGATCAGTCGCGACATGCGGTTGAGTTGCCGCGTCGTGTCCGCCATCACGATCATGCGTCCCACGGGGAACTGCTTCGACCCCTCGGTCATCAGTTCTTTCACCACACCGACCATCTCGGTGGGTGAGGCGTAACGCAACTTCCGCACGCGCACGGCGGTCAATTCCGAGTCCACCGGCGTGACGCCCGACAGCACCGGCCCGGTGGCGATCTTGGCACGTCCTACGCCCGCCTTGAACATCAGCACGCCCTCACGGTCCTCGATGGCCCAGTCGTAGAGCGACGCGAGAGCGCCCACGAAATCGCCCAGTTCCGCCTTGGTCATCTCCTCATCGATATCCAGCGAGATCGTCCCGCCGGCGAGTTTGGGGTCGAGCACGTACGGCCGCTTCATCATCTGGCCCACCAGCACCTGCAGCACGTCGCTGATCGGTGCCGCGGCGGCGGTGTACTTCACCTTGATGAGTTCCCCGGGGTCGCGCTTCACCGCCGTGGGCGAAACCTCTTCGCCCACCCGCGGAGAGGCCTCGGCGTTGGTGATGGTCTCATCGCCGATCAGTTTCGGCCCGTCGCTCGCGGCGATCTGTGGGAACGCGTTCACCAGCGGCTCGGAGACCGGCCGCCCCGTGTACGTCCACGCCGCGGGCTGGTCGACCGCGCTCTTGGGCGGCGCGATCGCGGCCCGCTGCGCCCCCTTGGCGCACCCGGTCATCGAGACCGACACGGCGACAAGCCCGCCCGCACAAGCCGCCAACATCCACGCCGTTGTTCCGGTCTTCGTCTCGTTCTTCATCGCTCGATCTCCTGCGTTTCCGGTCGCGCGGCATCGTGTCCGCGTGAATGTCCAAGTTCCGCCAATCAATCTACACCGAAAGCGAACCGCCGATCTCGTTGAGGGCCATCATCCCGCTGACCAGACTCCACACCACCCAGCCCACGCACCCCGCCATCAGCACGATCACCGCCGGGCCCATGATCGCCAGCAGCCGCTGCGTGAGCCGGTCCTGCTGGTCGGCGCACAGCGATGCCGCCTGACGAAGCCCTCCACCCAGATCGCCCGCCCGCATGGCGATGCGCATCACGGCCTGCGCTGTCGGCGGCAGCACGCTGTTGTCCTTGAACGCCTGTCCCAGTTCAACGCCCTCGCGCGCCGCCTTTCGGGCTTTGTCCAGCCGGTCGCCGATCACCGGGCTTGTGGCGACCGACCGGGCCTGCCCGAGCGCCGAGAGCGCGTCTGAGCCGCCTTCGAGCATCGTCGCCATCGTCTCACACACCATCGCGCCCTGGCCGTTCCACAGGAACGAGCCCACCACCGGCAGGCGCAGAAGGAAGTGGTGCAGCGCCCGACGACGCGTCGTGGTCATCCACACGCCGCGCGAAAGCCACGCGGCCACGCCGCAGGCGGCGATGACGGGGACCACCCACACCAGCACCCGCGCCGCGTTGAGCGTGAACTTGGTCTGCCACGGCAGCGTGCCGCCAAGAGACTCCAGCGTCTCGGCGAAACGCGGGATCACGAACGTCGCCAGGAACCACAGCACACCCAGCGACACCACGCCCAGCACCGCGGGATAGAACAGCCCCGACAGGATCGCCCGCCGCACCCGCGCCCCCGCCGCGATCGACCGCTCGATCAACGCCACGGCATGATCCAACCGCCCGGATTCCTGCGCACTGCGCAACAGCGCCAGGTGCTGCGGCGCACCCAGCCCCGGCACGCGCGACACCGCCTCCGCCGGACCGTGCCCGGAACGCAGCGCATCACGCACCACGGCACAATGACGGCGCTCCCGCGCGGTGGGCGCGAGTTCGTCCATCGTCCCCAGCGCCGATTCCAGCGGCACCTGGTGCTTCAGCAGCATCGCGAGCGTCTGGAAGAACCACGCCGACTCCGATGCGGACGCGCGGACCACGCCCCCACCACCGCCGCCGAGGCCACTCGAAACGCTCGACGCCACGGCACGCATGCCGTCGGCAAAGCCAACGGGCTTCACTTCCATCGCGATCAGCCCCTCGCCCCGGAGCGACGCCCGCAGCGCGAACTCGTCCGCCGCCTCGCGCTCGCCCCGCGCCAGCCCGCCGGCCATCACGGCGACGCCGCCGCCGTTCGTCGAGGCACCCGCGCCGCCGGAAGCGCCCGGGGTCGCCATCGCGGTGTAGCGGTAGCGGGCCATCAGCGGGATTCTCCTGTGGCGTCGGCCCCCGCGGCACCGAGAGCGCGCACGACCTCGGCCTCATCGGTCAGCCCGGCGTCAACAAGCCGCTGGGCATCGACCCGCATCGGCAGATAGCCCTCCGAGAGCAGCGTGTCGCGCAGGCGGTGCTCGTCCGCGCCTTGCAGCATGGCCCGCTTGAGCGCGCCCGACACGCCGCTGAACTCCATCACCGCGAGTCGGCCCTTGTAGCCGATCCCGCCGCAGCCCTGCGAGCCGCCCGGCCCGGTGCCAGTCGAGGCCTTGCAGTTCACCCTCGCCGCGGGAACGTTGCGGCACACGGGGCACACGCGGCGCACCAGCCGCTGCGCCTGCACGCCCTCGATTGCGGCGTTGACGAGATACGGCTCGACACCCATGTCCACCAAGCGGACAAACGTGCTGGGCACGTCGTTGGTGTGCAGCGTGCTCAGCACCATGTGCCCGGTAAGCGCGGACTGGAACGCCATCTCCGCCGTCTCTTTGTCGCGGATTTCGCCGACGAGGATCACGTCGGGGTCGTGGCGAAGGATGTTGCGGAGCGTGTTGCCGAAGGTGAGGTTGATGGCCGGGTTCACCTGGATCTGGGTGACGCCGTCCATCTGGTACTCGACAGGGTCTTCAACGGTGACAACCTTTGTCTCTGGGTTCACGAGGCGGCGCACGAGCGCGTAGAGCGTCGTCGTCTTGCCGCTACCGGTGGGCCCGGTGATGAGCACGATGCCGTGCGAACGGTCCGCGGCGGCGAACAACTTGCCGATGTTCTCCTTCGAGAACCCGAGGTCTTCGAGTTTAATGTCCGCCAGGCGCTGGCGGTCCTGCAGACGGATGGCGGCGTCCTGGCCGTAGGTCGTCGGGACGATGCTGACGCGCATATCGACTGCGCGCCCACGCAGCCGCAGGCGGATGCGCCCGTCCTGGGCGCGGCGGCGTTCGGCGATATCGAGGTTCGCCAGAATCTTGATGCGGCACAGCAGCGCTTCATACATCGCCGCCGCCGGCGGGGGCTGCTCGATGAGCACGCCGTCGACGCGCAGACGAAGCGAGACGCGCCGGTCGTAGCGTTCGATGTGGATGTCCGAAGCGCCAAGGTCCATGGCGCGGTCGGCGGCCTGGTTGAAGAAGCGGATCACCGGGGCTTCGGACGCGAGTTCGCGCAGGGCACCGATCTCGCTCGAAACATCCAGCGAAGCCTCGACCGCCGGGCCTTCGGCGGTGTCGGCGCGTGAGGACCGCTCCGCGAGGAACTGCCCGATCTCCTTCTGCGTGCCCACCAGCACCGTGGTGGGGCGCCCGCTGAAGCGCGACTGCACCGCCGACCACGAAAGGTGGTCCGAAGGATCGGCCACAACCAGCCGGATGGGTGCCGCGCCTCCCCCTCCCCCGCTTCCTGACGCGGCGTCAACCGTCTCGCTCGGTTCGAGCGCCAGAACGCCGTGCGCTTTCATGAAGTCTTCGGGCAGACCCTCGGCGGCGTCCAACACCGCGCCCGTCTCGTCCGCCGCACGCCACCGCGCGCACCCTGACCATACGGCGATGGCACCCGCCAGTGCTTCTTCACCCACCGAACCGAGATCAAGCAGCGCCCGCAGGTCGCTCGTCCCGCTCCGCCGCGCAACTTCAGCGGCGACACGGAGGTCGTTTTCCCCCGCCACGCCGCTGGCGACAAGGTGCCGCGCGAGTGATCGAGCGTCGTACCGCAGTTCGCGCGCAGGAGACGGACCCGCGACGTTGCGTGCCGCCGTCGAAGGGGATTGGGAGGAAAGAGCGGTCATCAACGGTTGCTCAGGTCCGCGTCCTGCGACCCCTCCGCGCCGCCCTCACGCTTGTCGGCGCCGAGCGACTTCACGACGAAGCCGAAGTCCTTGTCCAGTTTGTAGATGAAAGCCCCGCCCCAGCCGTCCTTCGGAAGGGCCTTTTTCTTGAGGTACGGCCCGTTCCACGTCGTCAGCCCGTCGGGCTTGGCGATCAGCGCGTTCAGCCCCTCGGCCTCGGTCGGGTAACGCGCGTTGTCGGTGTAGAACGATTCGATCGCCGTGGCGAGGTTCTCGATCTGCGCCCTTGTCGTCTGCACCTGGCTGCGTTGGAAGTTCTTGGCGATCTGCGGCCCGATCAACGCCGCGATCAGCCCGATGATCGCAATGACCAGCAACATCTCGACCAGCGTGAAGCCGCGCCTGCGCACCGTTGAGCGTGCCACACCCCGTGCCACGATGCTCGGTCCGCCGAGCGTCGTGCCCCGAGCGTCCGACGCCCCGCCGTCCAAGGCCAGACGGCCGCGGCGTGCCTCATGGGCGGCGATTCGATTCGTGCGTTGCATCCTTGATTCCATCGAAAAACCTCCTCACCCCCGGATTCCAGTTCCCCCTCGGCGTTCCAACACGCTGTCACGGTTGCTTCACACGCTCCGCCGACGGCACGCCGGACACCACATCAAACCGCAGAATCCACAGTGTACGTCCGACCGCCGCCCCGACCACCGGCGTAAAGGCCTTCTTCGCTCCCGGCCCTTCACCCCCCGTCGTCGCGGCCCTTTCATCCTCCGCCAGCAGCCACGCCGCCCGATCCGCCCGCCCCGCCGGATCGAACGCGACTCGTGCGATGCAAGACTTCCCCGAGTTCTGGTGTTCGTCAACGGTTCGGGAAACCGGGTCTCGACGCACGCCCCCTTCGCCGTCCGCCGACTCAAAGACCCCGTGTGCCGGTGCCATCCCGGTGTTGGACCACGACCACTCCCGTTCGCTGAAGGACAATCGGATGCCGCCGGCGTCTTCTCCCGCGGCCAGTTCAACGTTGACCCGCGTCTGCGATTTCATCGCCTCCAGCCGAGCCGCACCGAGCCCCGAGAGCACCCCTTCGACGGCCGCCCGTTGACGCGCCCCGGAGCCCATCCGCCCCATCGCCGCCGCCACAACGGCCGCGCCCGCCGCCAGCACCGCGAGAACCACCAGCAGTTCGAGCAGCGAGAACGCACTCGTTGTTGCTCGGCGTGGCTTGAACACTACTTCCCTTTGTTCCGCAGCACCTCGATGGCATCGTTGACGTCGATGCGTTGATCACGGTTCACGTCCATCGAGGCACCGGTGGTCGTGGCCGTTGTGGCTGTCGTTGTGCCGGTGGTTGTTGCGGTGGTGCCTGTCGTCGTAGCGGTGGTGCCCGTGCCCGTCGTCGTTCCGGTGCTGGTCGTCGATGTCGTCGTGGTTGTCCGCGTCGACGGCGCGGCGACGTTCCCGCCGCTGACCTGACGCAGGATCAGCGCGGCGTCGGTCGAGGTGACCTTCCCGTCGCCGTCGATGTCGTAGCGGTTCACCGTCGAACCCCCGCCGTTGCCGCCGTTCCCGCCGTTCCCGGAATCGCCGATGCGGAAATCGAGGTCGCGCGAAGGCGTGAGATCCAGCCCCGGCAGGTCGATCGGGATCGGGGGCACATCAGTGCCCTGGTAGGTGTAGTTGAACACCTCACCGCCCGGCTTGCTGAGGACCGTCACCGGGAAGGTGGTGTTGGCGCTGGCGTCGTAGAACTTGAACGTCACCCTCTGGTTCCGCGAGGGCCCTTCTTTGGTGCCGGCGGTGGTAGTGAGATCGCCGTAGATGAGGATGTTGACATCGCGTGTGACGGTGGTGCCTGTAAAAACGAATCGGCCACAGACCTTGTCGGTGTCATAAAACGCGCCGATCATGTCGCCCGCCGCTGGCTCCGGGGTGCCCGTGAGGGCGACCAACTGCCCGATGATCCGCTCCCGCACCGTGGTCGGGCCCGGCTCAGCGATCTGGGCATGCGCGGGAGCGGCGAAAAACACCGCGACCAGCACCGCCGCGGCCCCACGGAACGATGCGCTTCCCAATGAAAGGTTGAGGGGATCGAGGTTCATCGCAGTCCTTTCGAGCGGTCCGAAGCGGGAGAGAGAACGCAACACGAGCGCATGCACCGCGCCGTTGCCGCCCCGCACCATCATTGTGACGCGCATGGTACGCCGAGCGTTCATCGAAACACGCCATTCACCGGGATTTTCAACTGATTCAGCGTGGGCACGCCTTGTCTGACGGCGCGAGATCAGCCAAGGCTCCAACCCAAGTCGATCACGGGCTGGTCCAAAGCAAAGGTCTGAGCAAAAAAGAAAACGGGGGCCTCGTGAGAGGCCCCCGTCGGGGAGTCGTATCAGGCGTTCGTCATCCGGGCATTAGCGCCCGAAAGGCTTAGCGGTCGTAGTGAACGAAGAGGGCGGCCTCATCGGGGACAGCGCCGAGGTTGTTGGCGTTGGCGGGGGTGCCGGTGCCGTTGGCGGTGCGCGACTGGCTGCTCACGTCGATCTCGAGGGCGTTGCCCGCGGAGACCTTCGGGCCCTTGTTGTTGAAGCGGATGGCGTAGTCGCTGTCGGCGTTGGCCGTCAGGAAGGCCCCGCCGTTGGCGGCCGAAGCGGCCGCGGCGGCGAGCACCCAGCCACGGGTCGAGCCGTTGGTCGGGAACGCGGCCGAGCCGGTCCCGAAGATGCTGGTGACGGTGGAAGCGAAGCGGGGGCCGAACTGGAAGAGGCCGTAGGAGTTGTTGGTCTGGTTGTACCAGCCGGCCGCGTAACCACCGGTGAAGCCGGTGATGCCGTTGTCGAGCTGGACGCCGCGGCTGGTCATGGTGAACGCGAAGCCGCCGAGGCACTTGTAGTCGACCACGATGGTGCCGAACGCGCCGCCGGCGTCGTCGGTCGCGGTCCACATGCCGTCACCACGGGTGCCGGAGGTGCTGTCACGCCAGGCAACGAACTGGTTGAGGGCGTTGACGGCGGTGAGGGCCGTGCCAACCACAACGCGGGAAGCGCTGTTGGAGGTGGGGGTCACGCCGTTGGGGAGCAAGGGGAGGTTGGCCGCGGCGGTGGCGAAGCCGCCGTCACGGGCGTAGGAGATGGTGTTCCACTCGGGCCACAGGACCTGGCCGGTGGTGTCGGTGGGCACGCCGCCGGCGATGTTGGCGAGGTTGATGTCGAAGCGGACGCCGCCCTGTGCGGCCCCGTCGGTGCCGGTGTTGCCGATGTTGCTGCGGAACAGGAGGGGGCGGCCGTTGACGCTGGTCAGCAGGCTGCTGGCAGCGAAGCGGCGGCCATCGGGGAACTCAACCACGACGATGATCGGGCGGCCGGTGGCATCGAGGCGGCTGCGGCCGTTGAAGCCGGTGGGGCCGCTGTGGCTGATGACGTAGTTGCCGGTGTTGTCGGTGACAACGGCGCGGCTGAGGATGGGAGCGCCGGTCGAGGTGTAGCCACCCGAGCCGCACTCGGTGTCGTAGAGGCTGCGGAGCGTGCCGCCGCTGGAGCGGAGAACGTCCCAGCAAAGGGTGACGCGGCCGTTGGTAACGCGCTCGGCGGCGTTCTGGCCGGTGCCGGTGAAGGTCACGTTGGCGAGGCTGGTCGCGCTCGGGGTCAGGCGGATCACCTGACGGGCGAGCTGGATGTTGCCCTGCGAGGAGCCGTCATCGGTCTGGATGTCGTTGCGGACGATCTTGCAGTTGGCGTAGATCTGGCGGTTGGTCTCGCTGGTCTGGAGGTAGATGTCCTTCTCGAGTTGGAGCAGCCAGTTGGTCCAGGCGTTGATGGAGCCCGAGTCGGTGTAGGAGTCGAAGCGGCCGACGGTGAACTCGGTGTTGTTGTGGACGGCGACGATGCTCTGGGCGGTCGGCACGGCGTTCATCATGAACACCTTGGTGCCGACGGGGACGGGGGTCGTGCCGTTGGTGATGTTGCCGGTGATGACCATCGTCCCGACTTCACGCGTGTCGGCGATGGGCTGCTGGAGGGCGTTGATCACGAGCGACTGGTTGACGGGGCTGACGGCCACGCCGTTGCCGTTGGGAGAGGCCTGGGCCCGAATGAGCAGGGCACCGGTGGCCGCACCGCTGTAGGTGAGGGTCACGGCGTTGTTGATCGAGAGCACGCCGTCGGTGACGGGGAAGTTGACGATGCTGTTGTCGGTGCTGTCAACGGTGGGAGCGCCCGAGAGCGAGCCCGCGCCCGACAGGCTGAAGTCGGCCTGGCGGAGGCTGGCGGCATCGATCCGCTGCGTGAACTTCACGCGGATGGCGTCGATGAAGCCGTTGCCGTTGGCATCGACCGAGAAGCCGCCCGACTGAGCGACCTGGTTGACGTCGGAGGTGAGGGCGACGTAGGGGGCGACCGCGTCGGTCGCGGTCCGGCCGGAGAAGGTGGCGTTGTTGTTGCCGTCGGAGAAGCCCTGGGTGCCGGTCGCGGGGGCGACGAGGGTCAGGGAGACGCCGGGGCGGACGAGGTTGCCGCTCTGGGCCTGGGTGGTGCCGTTGTTGAGGGTGAAGGTGAGGATGTTGTTGCTGATGAGGTTGTTGGTGACGCCGGAGGTCGAGGGCGAGATGATGCTGTCGCCGCCGTTGAAGGTGTTGCCGCCAGTGCCGATCTGCAGCAGGGTCTCGTTCATGCCCGCGGTGTTCATGGCCTCAGAGAAGACCAGAGCGATGCGGTTGTTGTTGTTGCCGTCGCCGACGGTGTTGTCGGTGGCGGGGTTGGCGGGCGGGTTGCCGCCTTCGGCGAAGAGCTGGTTGTTGTTGGCGTTGGTCTGGTTGTCGCCGGTGTAGAACAGGGCGCTGATGAACGCCGGGGCGGCCCGGTCGAACGAAGCGTTGGCGTTCACGGCAACGGGCGCGGTGGCGGGACCGTTGGTGAAGCGGTTGCCGTTGGCGTCGGCGATGGAGCCGGCGGGGACGTTGGCCGTGGCGCTCACGAAACCGCTGGCGGTCGTGGAGGCGGCGGTGGTGGCGTTGTAGAACACGCGGATGGCCGAGCCGTTGGCGTTGCCGGGGACCGGCTCGTTGGTGTCAACGGTGGCACTGGTGCGGGTGTTGCCGTCGCCGTCCCAGTCGGTGGCGAGGGGGTTGAAGCGGGCGATGACCGCGTTGTTGGTGGAGCGGGCGTTGGTGGCCACGCCGGTGTTGGGACGGATCGAGCCGCGGGCGACCGTGGTGATCGTGATCCCGTTGCCCGCGTTGGGGGCGGTGCGCTGCACGGTGGCGGGCGCGGGGGTCTGAACGAGCGCGCCGGTGGCGGGGTCGATCAGGTACGCGGGGAACACGGCGACGTTGCCGCTGATGGAAAGTTCGAAGCCGGAGGTGCTGGTGGTGTCGGCGACGGGTTCGTCGAAGACCAGCGCAACCGCGTCGATGGCGCCGTCGCCGTTCTCGTCCAGGAAGGCGGGGCCGCCGCCGACCAGGCTGGGAGCGATGCGGTCGGCCGCGGCCACGGTGGTGCCGGTGGCGACGCCGGCGCCGAAGGTCGAGGTGAAGATGTCGGCGGGCTCGGTGATGGTCGCCGTCGCGCCGTCGGAGGTCACGCGGGCCGAGAGAGCGCCGGCGGCATCGCCGTTGCTCAGGGTCAGGCGGCCGTCGGCGGAGATGCCGTCGGCACCGGTCGGGGTGACGCTGAGGATCACCGCGCGGTTGTTGGTCAGGTCGATACCAGCCGTCGCCGTCGTGCCGTCGTTGACCAGCGCGAGGGTGAACTTCTGGGCCGCCCCGGCGGCGGTGATGTCCACGCCGCCGTTGAGCAGCGAGTACGCCGCGGCGTTGCCGGCGGTGGTCAGGGGGTTGTTGAAGATGACGCGCAGACGGTTGGTCGCGGTCAGTTCGGCGCTCACCACCGCGAGGGGGGTGACGGTCGCCGCGGCCACGGGGGTCGAGGTGGCCTGGTTGAACACGCGGTCACGGGCGTCGTTGGCCGCGGTGGCACCGGCGTTGTCCGTCGCCTTCAGGCGAACGAAGGTGCCGGCGTTGATCGGGGCGGCGCCGGGGGTGGCGGCGTTGCGGGTGAACTGAATCACCGTGTTGCCCGAGCCGGTCGTGAACGACGCGGCGCCGGTCAGGTTGGTGGGGTCGGGGCTGGGGCCAACCTGGGCGCTGCCGACGAAGGTCGACGACGACGAGGTCTGGAAGTCCGCGGCGGTGATGTTGGCCAGCACCGTGTGGTTGATGTCGTTGGCGGCGGCGCCGGTGTTCATCGATTCGGAGAACACGAAGAACAAGGTCAGGCCGTCGGCGCTGACGAACACGTTGGTCATGTTCGGGGCGACCGAGTCGGCGACGAAGCAGTCGTTGTTGGCCGGGGTCACCAGGTCGAAGTTCGTCTGAACGCCGTCGGTGTTGATGTTGTTGTTGACGGTCGACACGCGCAGGGCGACATTGACGACCGCGGGGTTGCCGAAGACGGCCGCGGTGGTCGTGCCGGCCAGCGACAGCACCAGGTTGGCGTTGCCGGCACCGTTGCTGTAGTTCGCGACGGTCAGGCCAGCGGTGACGTCGGCGATCGCGCCGTTCACAGCCACGCCCGAGGCATCGAGGCCCACGAGGGCGGCGGTCAGGGCGGCACCGTTGGTGATCACGCTGCCGGCCGCCAGGCCGGCGGCCAGATCGAACTGCACCGTGGTCCGGGGACCGATGCGGTTCACGTTGGCCGGGTCGATCGGGAAATCGATGTTGAACGCGGCGGCGTTGTTGTTCACAACGGCAGCGCTGGCGGTCTGGGCCAGGCCCGCGACAGCGAGCAGGGCGCTCGCCGCAGTCAGCCTCACAAGATTCATACGACTCATCTTCGTTCCTTTCTTCAAGACTCCACGTGGTGAAGAATCTCTGTGCGGTGAAGCACCAGATTCTCTGGCTCACCGCGGTGTGCAGGCCCGTCCGAATGCGGAGACGCGGGCCACTCGTTCTGTCACGAAACCGGGAGCGGCACCGTGCCGTCTCCGCTTCTTATGGCTTACTTGTCCGTCCGGCCCGCGGGCCACGCCCGAGAACCGTGCGGGAAATCCTTGCTCGAACGAAACCGAATCCGAAACCCCATCATCCCATCGCGCCTTCGGCGCTTCCGAGAACTCCGTCTCGGGCCTCACACATCGGCCCGCCATGCCCCACGACACCAAACCGGACGCCGAACAACAACGAGACCTTGGGCAGGTTAGCACTCGCTCTATCGGCCTGACCATACCCCCAACCCCGTAAAAAGGCAACGTTCGCCAGACGCTGGGGAGGGGAAACAGTTATCCACAGATCGTCCTATCGGTTCATCCCCGTGTGTGGACTTGATTCTCCGCCTGCGGTTTTTGCAGCCCAAACCGGTTGGGATCGGATTAGGGCATGGGGCGAAAGGCGACGCGTATCACCCGCCGGGGTTTCACATTCCCCGATTTCAGGTTGCTCAAGAGCCATTCTTATCGGGACTGGGAACCGAGCCAGGTGTCCGGAATGCTTCGTCTCTTTTGCCCAAGCCACGAAGGCGTGTGCGATGGATTGAGCAACTCCGCCTTCCAATCTGCGGACTCGACCAGCCGCGTATCGGCCCGAACCGAAGAAAAGTCGGACGTTGGACATCTTGCTGTCTCACGCCGATCTTGTTCGACCAGCCTCGCTTGGTCCGAGATCTCGCGCGGGGGGCGTCGAACCCTCAAATACTGTGCATAACCCATTGACGGGACTTGGTTTACATCAGCCATCCCGCCGGATTTGTCTCTTCGTCCGAGAACATTGCCTGCCTGGGTGTCGACTGGAAGGGCCTCGCCCGGCCCGGCTGAGTTGCCTCAGATGTTCGGCCTTTTCATGCCCGGCTCGGCGCTTCACCCCGGCCCTGAAAGGTCCGATTGACGATGCGGGCCCTCGGCAGTCGCCTCTCACCGGGGCGACCCGTGCCCCTGTTCAAGGGCCCCCTGGCCCCGCCGCCGTCCATCCGGAGTGCCTCCCACCATGGCCATCGACGTTGACACCATCCTGAAGGCCGCCTTCCAGGCCGACGCCTCGGACATCCACATCGTGGCCGGGCACACGCCGGTGTTTCGGATCCACACCATCATGACGCCCTCAGGGTTGCCGGTGGTGTCGCCCGAGGACGCCCTGGCGATGGTGAAGAAGATGGCGTCGCTCGAAGCGTTCCGGCGCTTCGAGGAGCAGAAGGACTCCGACTTTTCGTACTCCATCAAGGAGATCGGGCGCTACCGCGTAAACGCCCACGTGCAGCGCGGCGTGGCCGGCATCGCGATGCGTGCCATCAAGTCGAAGGTCCCGCCGATGTCGAAACTGAACCTGCCGCCGGTGATCGAGCGGCTGACGTACCTGCCCCGCGGCATGGTGCTCGTCACGGGCGATACCGGCTCGGGCAAGTCGACGACGCTCGCCGCCATGGTCGAGGCGATGAACGAGCGGTACCAGAAGCACATCATCACGCTGGAAGACCCCGTCGAATACGCGCTGGTTTCCAAGCAGAGCCTGATCGAGCAGCGCGAACTGGGGCAGGACATGCCCAGTTTCGCCAGCGCTCTGAAGCACGCTCTGCGTCAGGACCCCGACATCATCCTCGTCGGCGAAATGCGCGACCTCGACACGACGGCTTTGGCCATGACGGCGGCCGAGACGGGCCACTTGGTGCTGTCCACGCTGCACACTGTCAACGCATCGCAGACGGTCGAGCGCATTATCGACATGTACCCCAGTAACCAGCAGAACCAGATCCGCGCCATGCTGGCGGACACGCTGCAGGCGGTGGTGTCGCAGACGCTGTTCAGCCGCATCGACGCCAAGGGCATGGTGCCCGCCGTGGAGGTACTGCTGTGCACGCCCGCGGTGCGCAACATCGTCCGCGAGGGCCGTACTTTCGAAATCCCCAACGTCATCGAGACCAACCGGGCCCTGGGCATGTGCAGCCTGGACGCCTCGATCGCGGAACTCTACTTCAACGGCATGATCAGCCGCGAAGACGCCATCGAGCAGGCGGCGTACCCGGACAAGTTGGAGAAGCAGTTGGCCGCGTAGTAGCAAAGCGAAAAGTGAAAAGCGAAAAGCGAAAAGAAGAGATGACCTTCTTGAAGCCCCGCCGACACACTCTCGCTCAAAGCGCCGACGACTCGCGATCCGAATGTTCACCTTTCGTTTTTCGCTTTTCGCTTTGAGGTTTCCCCTTGAACGCCTACCGCTACCAAGTCCGTAACGCTTCCGGCCAGGTGGTCGTGGGCGTTTTGCAGTCCGACTCGGCGGCGAGCGCGGCGAGCACGCTCAAGCAGCAGGGCTCGCACGTGCTGGCCCTCTCGCCGGTGCCGGTGGGGATGGACTCGGACGCGCTGATCGAGCGCCTGAAGCGCCTCAACGCCGGCAAGCCCTCGATGAAGCACGTGCTGGACTTCACCACCCAGTTGGCGGTGATGGTCCGCGCCGGCATCGGCCTGCGCTCGGCCCTCGACGCCATCGGCGAGCAGGCCGAGCACCAGGGCTTCAAGCGTGTTGTCACGGGCCTCAAGTCCGATGTCGAGTCCGGCAAGCAGTTTTCCGAGGCCCTGACGCGCCACCCAAAACTCTTCGGCCCGCTCTACGTGAACATGGTGCGCGCCTCGGAGATGTCCGGCTCGTTCGGCAAGATGCTCGACCGCATCGCCGGCTACACCGCGCAGCAGATCGAGACCAAACGCATGGTCGTGGGCGCCATGATCTACCCCGGTGTCATCGCCACCATGGCCATCGGCGTCACGGTGTTCCTGCTCACGTTCGTCCTCCCCAAGTTCGCCAAGGTGTTCGAGGGCAAGGAATCGGTCCTGCCCTGGTCCACCAAGTTCCTCATGTCCCTGTCGGAGTTCATGGTGCAGGACTGGCCGTGGGTCGTCGGCGGGCTGGTGGGCGTCGGCGTGGGCGGCTTCTTCTTCTTCCGCTCGGACTTCGGCTCGATGTGGATGGACCGCTTCAAACTGGCCTGCCCCATCCTCAAGAAGATGTTCCGCTCGCTCTACATCAGCCGCTCGCTGCAGACCATGGGCGAACTGATCAACGCCGGCGTGCCCATGCTCGACACCATCGCCATCACCGGCGATATCGCGGGCAGCCGCCTGTACAAGAAGATGTGGCGCGACGTCTACGCCTCCGTGAAGGAGGGCAAGAAGATCACCCACACGCTGTCCCAGAACACCCTGCTGCCCCACGCCGTGGTGCAGATGATCGGCGCCGGCGAAGAGTCCGGTAAGTTGGGCGAGGTGCTGGACGAGGTGTCGGTCTTCTACGCCAAGCAGTTGAAAGACGCGATCAAGGCGGTTACCGGAATGCTCGAGCCCATCATGATCATCATCATGGGCGGCATTGTCGGCTTTATCGCCATGTCCATCATCCTGCCCATCTTCAAGATGAGCCAGATCGTAAGGTGATCGGTCCGGCGCACCGATGACAGATGCGGAGGCCGTGTCTACGGGCGATGTCCTCGCGCCGGGACTCCGAGGAGCCGACCGTGTCCACCATGAACGTCCGACAACATGCCCGATCCAGCACCACCGGGAAACGTCGTCCCGTGGTTGCCGCGCCCAGGTGGCACCGGCTTCCAGCCGATGCAGCCCCGGATGTGGGTGCTTCGGAGTCTCCGCGCCCCGCCCGTCACCGGCTGGAAGCCGGTGCCACCCGGACCGCCTTCACCCTGCTCGAAACCATGCTCGCGATGGTGATCCTCACCGTCGGCGTCGTCGCCGTGATCCAGGCGCAGCGCGAGTTCCTCATCCAGAACCTCTGGTCCACCCACGCCTCGACCGCGACCTATCTCGCCACCGAGATCCGCGAACTCTCGCGCTCGTTCTCGCGCCACGACAAGAACACCGGCGGCCTCTACTTCGCCAACCCCAACGACAACACCACCATCACCGGCTGGGGCCCCGAGGCCGGCGAGACCACCGCGCTGGACTTCGACGACCTGGACGACCTCGACGGCTGCGTCTTCGGCAGCGCCACCACCTTCCCCACCGGCTTCACCATGGCGCGCCGCCTCCCCGGCCCCATCAACGCCTTCGGCGAGACCATCCCCGAAACCCTCCATGACGGCTCCACCGCGACGGTCGACGTCGGCGGTGTCGTCACCACCGTGCCGCTGCGCGGCTGGACGCAGATCGTCCAGGTGACCAAGGTCGATCCCTACGACTACTCGACCCCCGTCGCACGCAACACGCAGGTCGTCTCGGGCGGCAACGTTCTCCGCGGACCGGAGCGTTACCCGCTCCGCGTCACGGTCACGGTGCTGTACCAGGGCACGTGGGACGACGCATCGCCCGCCGTCACCAGTGTCTCGTGGATCGTCGAGCCGAACTAGCGAAACCCGGAGGCACATCGCGGGCCGTGAGCAGCGGGCCGCGCACGAACGGAGCAAGGCATCGGAGTCGGTTCTCGGGGGAGGCGGTTTGACGAGCGTCCGTGCAGGAGTATCCATCAATGCGCAAGCCAGCCCGACACCTTCCACCCTCCCGAACCCCGCGCCCGCCCGCGGGCCGCGCGGCGACTCCCCGTTCGGCGGGGCAGGCTTCCAGCCTGCCTCCCTCCACACGCTCACGGCGCAAGCCCGCCAAAAACGCACCCGCCTCCAACCGAGGCGTGGTCGGCGTGCTCGCGATGATGTTCCTCATCCTGTTCACCACCCTCGCGCTCGCCATGGCCGTCGCCACCCAAGGCAACCTGCGCACAGCGTCGAGCCACCTCCGCGTCACCCGCGCCCAGGGCGCTGTTGATACCGGCCTGGGCATGGCGGCGGCCCGGCTGAACGAAGCCTGCGCCCGGTTCGTCACACCCAAGGGTGAGATGACCCCCGCCTACCTCGCGTCTTTGTGGAGCAACGCGACGGGCGCCAGCCCCGCCGCCACCGTGCTCGCCCCCGCCGACGGTCGGGCCGAGGCGACGACGCCCAACGGCATCGCCGCGGCCCTGCGGAACCTGCACGCGTCGGACGCGCAGGCGAACACCGTCGCCGCCAACGGCTCGAACGCGGCCGCACAGATCGCGGCCCCCGATGTGCCCAACACGTGGGTTGTCTACAAGCCCATCGGCATCGACCGCTCTCCCGCCGGCAAGATCGTCACGGCGGTGCAGATCTCCTTCGCTCCGCCCGACGCGACCACCGGCCAGGTACTCAGCGTCGTGACCGGCTACGACTGGGACTATGCCCGCCGCCGCTGGGTGACACGCACCGGCCAGCAGTGGTTCAGCCTGCACAAGACGGTGCGCCATGCCATCCTCTCGCCCAGCCGCGTAATGATCGGGCGGGACGTGCAGATCGACGGCCCCGTGGGTGTGCGCTACGCCTCGAACGCGCTCGACCGCGTCGACGGCCCGCCCGTCACTGTCAAGTCCGACTTCGAGGGCCTGAACAACACCCTCGACGCCCGTCTCCGCGATTTCTACGCCAAGGTCCTCCTCGACGACGTCGACGGCGACAACCGCCTCCGTGTCGGCCACCCCACCGAGGGGCGAAGCATCGCCACGCTGAACACCAGGGACTACAACGGCGACTCCTCCCCGGACAACGCCTTCCGCGATGTCACCAAGGACGGGATGATCGACGACTACGACATCTTCCTGGTCTTCTACGACACCAACCGCGACGGCAAGGTTGTCCTCTCGAGCACCATGACCGCCGGCACCGCGAACTCGACGCTGACGCCGGAGTTCACCGCCGACGACGCCCTGGCCATGCTCATCGATTCCGGCTCGCCCGACCGCAACCGCAACGGCCGCTTCAACGGCCGCTTCGTCAACGGCGCGTGGGACTACAGCACCTTCAAGGACAACAACGGCGACGGCACCCTCGACAGCGACGACGTTGATACCGACGACGTGACGCTCGGCTACCGCGACGGCGTCCTCGATTACCGCGACCAGTACGCCAAGATCCGCGGCGCGGTGGGCCTGAAGGTCGCCCGCTCGACGTGGGAGGCCGCCAAGGACACCCAGGGCGTGACCGTCGGCGACTATCAGCAGTACGTCAAGGGCGCGATCATCCCGGGCAAAGGCGACGGGGCCACGGAGTTCGGCCTCTCCGATGCGGAACTGCCCGCCATCACCGACGCGTCGTTCTCCGCCGCCGCGGCCGACCTGAACGAGATCGCCGACGACCAGAACCAGACCTTCGCCGCCCAGGTCGCCGCAGCGAAGGGCCAGAACTGGACGCCGCCGCGCCAGGCCGAGCCCACACCCTACGGTGCCCCTTCGCCCGCCGACTGGTACAACCGCCCGGTCTATGAAGGGATCACCTTCCGCAACGTCACCATCCCCCGCGGCAACAACGGGCTGTTCAAGAACTGCACGTTTATCGGTGTCACGCGTGTGCGCGCCTACACAAACAACACCCACCCCTCGTGGTCGTACTACGGGCAGGAGACGCGGGACGCGGCCACCGGCGTGCTGAAACTCCTCTACCCGCCCCCGCCCGCCGAGAGCCCGTCACAGTTGGACAAGTCGTACTCGCAGGTCGGCGCCCAGAACTATGACCGGCTCCCCAACCCGCTGGTCGTCAACGTTGACCTCAACGGCGACGGCACCGCCAACGACGCTTGCACCAACACCAAACTCATCTCCAACAACATCCGCTTCCACGACTGCACCTTCGTCGGCTCGATCGTCGCCGACAAGCCCACCGTCTTCACCTTTATCCGCAACAAGATCGTCTTCACCGGGGCCACGAAGTTCGTCGACAAGAACCCCTCGGCGCCCAACGACCCTTCGGAAAACCCCACCGCCGAGGAGATGGCCGTCCTCAAGAAGTCTTCGATGATGCTCCCCAACTACTCGGTGGACATCGGCACCAACAACTCGCCCACGTCGCAGGACGTCCGACTCACCGGCGCCATCATCGCCGGCGTCCTCGACGTCCGCGGCAACGCGTCCATCGACGGCGTCCTCATGGGCACCTACTCCCCCACCTACGGCACCGCCCCCCTCGACACCTACGGCACCCCCTCGGGCAACCCCGCCGACTTCAACATCACCCTGGGCTACTTCGGCCCGCAGGACGGCGGCGACCAGGAGGGCCTCGACCTCTCGGCCCTCACCGACCTCGACGGCGACGGCACCAAGGACATCGGCTGGGACTCGGCCCGCGACGCCAACGGCAACCTCATCCCCCGCGCCGGCTGGAACGGCACGCAGAACAACGCGTGGTACGACAACCTGCCCGACCAGGACGCCGACATCTCGCCCAACACCTACGTCCGCCGCGCCATCCCCTTTAATGGATACGGGCGTGTGCAACTGAAATGGAACCCCGACCTGGTGCTTCCCGACGGGCTGGCCAGTGCGCTGTCGTCGCGCCCCGTCACCAACAGTTACAAGGAGGGTCGCTATGTCGCCAACAGCAACTAACCACACGACGCGATCGACAGCCCTCCCGCCTGTCCGCCGCGCCCCCCGGGGGTTCTCGCTGATCGAAATGATGATCGCCATCGCGATCTCCAGCGCCCTGCTCACCTCGATGATGGTCGCCCTCGACACCATGTTCAAGGGCTACCAGCAGACCAGCGGCACGGTCTCGACCAACGTCGTCGCCCGCATCGCCGTCAACCGCATCCTGGCGATGGTCCGCACCGGTTCCGACTTCGGCCCGTTCCCCACCGACGTGCTCGACAACACCGAGAACCCGCTCCGGGCCGACTACTTCGAGTACGTCAGCCGGCGCTCGTCCGCCGGCGCGACCACCGAGATCACCCGCATCGAGTACCGCTACCCCGGCCACGACGCACTGCTCCGCTCCTGGGGCGCGAGCGACGCCCCGCCCGATCTCGAGTTCACGCCCTCCGGCCCCGGCGCGCTGTGGCTGGTCATCATCAACACCACCGACAACAGCCGCACCGAGACCATGCTGCTGCCCAACGTCCGCTCGGCGACGTTCATCCTCAACTACGCCGTGGGGCCGAAACTCAACCGGGCGACGCTCGACCTGGTGGTCGAAAGCCTCGAAAGCCCGGACATCGAACTCAAGGCCGGGCAGGCCCCGCCCACAATCCGCCTGGTGGCCAGCGCGATGCCTCGCCGGTCGTACGAAGCGAACTGAACTCGGTGGGGCGGGCTTCCAGACTGCCCCATCCGTTCTGATTGACTTTTCCCATGTTTTCTGGCAACATTGCCACATGGGAGCCCAAACAAACGCCGCCTCGTTCCTTGACGCCAAGTTCGAGCAGGACGCTATCACTTTCGATGACGTGCTGCTGATGCCGCGCCGGTCCAGCGTCAACCCCGCGACCGCCGACCTGCGCACCCGACTCTCGCGGAACATCACCCTGAACATCCCGCTGGTCTCGGCCCCCATGGACACCGTGACCGAGTCCCGCCTGGCCATCGCGTTGGCGCAGGAGGGCGGACTGGGCGTCATCCACCGCAACATGTCGCCCGACCTGCAGGCCATCGAGGTCTCGAAGGTCAAGCGCTCCGAGAACGGCGTGATCCTCGACCCCATCACGCTTGGCCCGAAAGACACAATCGCCCGCGCCAAGCAGTTGATGGCCGAGTACCACATCTCGGGCTTCCCCGTGACCGACGACGGATCACAATCACTCCGCGCCAAGGGCAAGGTGCTGGGCATCCTCACCGAGCGCGACCTCAAGTTCATCGACAAGGGTGACGAACTGGTCGAGAACGTGATGACCAAGACCAACCTCGTGACGGCCCCGCCGCACGCGGATTTGAAGGACGCCGTGCGCGTGCTGTCCAAAGCCAAGGTCAAGAAACTGCTGCTCGTCGACAAAGACGGCAGACTCGCCGGCATGATCACCATGCGCGACCTCGACCAGCAGTCGCGCTTCCCCAACGCCTGCAAGGACGCCCGCGGCCGGCTCCGCTGCGGCGCGGCCTGCGGCGTGTTCCAACTCGATAGGGTGGAGAAACTCATCAACGCCGAGGCGGATGTCATCCTCGTCGATACGGCCCACGGCCACTCCGACAACGTGCTGAACACCGTCCGCGAGATCCGCAAGAACTGGCCCAAGATCGAACTCATCGCCGGCAACGTCGGCACGGCGCAAGGCGCCCATGACCTGATCGAGGCGGGGGTGGACGCGGTCAAAGTCGGCATCGGCCCAGGCTCGATCTGCACAACGCGCGTCGTCACCGGCGTCGGCGTGCCGCAGATCACCGCCGTGATGAACGCCGTGCGCGCCGCCGAGGGCCACAACGTCCCCGTGATCGCCGACGGCGGCATCCGCCAGTCCGGCGAGATCGCCAAGGCCATCGCCGCGGGTGCTTCGACGGTCATGCTGGGCGGCTTGTTCGCGGGTCTGGAAGAGTCCCCCGGCGAGGTCGTGATCTCCGAGGGCCGGCGCTACAAGAGTTACCGCGGCATGGGCAGCGAGGGCGCTATGAACGCCGGCAGCGCGGATCGGTACGCCCAGGGCGACAAACTCGCCGCCAAGCGCAAGGCCGGGGGCGGCAGCGGCGCCGAGCACATCAAGTTCGTCCCCGAGGGCGTCGAGGGGCTCGTGCCCTATCGAGGCAAACTCGGCGAATACGTCTACCAGATGGTCGGCGGCGTCCGCAGCGCCATGGGCTACACCGGCTGCCCCACGATCGAGCACCTCCGCACCGAGGCGCGCTTCTGCAAAGTCAGCCGTGCTTCGGTGATCGAGAGCCACCCCCACGACATCCGGATCACGAAGGAATCGCCGAACTACTCGGCGGAGGTGCGCGTTTGACGTGCATGACTCAACCGGAAGCGGGCCCACGATGAAGAAGCGAAAACTCTTCCAACGACTCCTGCAGAACCAATCGAACGTCCGCTTCCTGGCTTTCGTCCGCGTTGTCTAATCGTTCGGTTTCCGTCTCGATCGCACGGCGGGCAGCCATCGCATCTACGTCCACCCGAAGGCCGCGTTGCCGCTCAATCTGCAACCAGTTGGCGGGCAGGCAAAGCCGTACCAAGTCCGGCAGTTTCTGGACATGATCGAGACCTACAATCTTGCGATGGAGGACGACGAATGAAACGCGACTACCACATCAACGTGTTCTTCAGCGCCCAAGACCGCTGCTACGTCGCCGACATCCCGGACCTGCGTTTCTGCTCCGCTTTCGGCAAGACGCCCGAGGCCGCCGTCCGCGAGGTCCGCACCGCGATGAAGGCGTGGATCGACGCCGCCAAGGCGAACGGCAAGCGTGTCCCCGCGCCGCGATACCGCCCGGCGATCTACCGTGTCGCGTCTTGATCCCTCGATCCCAAAGCCTGCCTCATCCCCGAATCCCACCGCTCGCGACACCCCACGCGCTGAGCTGTAGCTCGGCCTCCACAGTCAAGCCCCCATGAAAATCCTCCTCACCAACGACGACGGCATCCACGCCCCCGGCATCGAGGCCCTCCACACCGCCCTCACCGACCCGCACAACCGCTTCGGCGGGCCCATCGCCGGTGCGGAGGTCGTCTGGGCCGTCGCGCCACTGACCGTCCAATCCGCCACGGGCCACGGCGTCACCTTCAAAACCCCCCTCATGGTCAGCGACGAGACCGTCGGCCCCACCATGTCGGGCGTCGCCGTGGATGGCCGCCCCGCCGACTGCGTGAAACTCGCGCTGACCGCCCTGTGGCCCGAGCGCTTCGGCCCCGGCACGCGCCCCGATCTCGTCATCAGCGGCATGAACGCCGGGGCGAACATCGGGATCAACGTCATCTATTCAGGCACCGTCGCCGCCGCCATCGAGGCCGCGTTCCTGGGCGTCCCCTCCATCGCCGTCAGCCTGCACCTCGGGAAGGGTCACACCCGCTTCGATATCGGCGCGGCCCACGCCCGGCGCGTGATCGAACAGATCATCAAGGGCGGCATCGGCACCGGCGGCTGGCTGAGGCCCCACGACTGCATCTCGGTGAACATCCCCATCTGTGAGGAAGGGACGGACCTTTCGCCGCCGACGCCCGAACGCCCCGAAATCCGCGTCTGCCCCCACAACACCCACGGCCTGGTCGATTCCTACGAAAAGCGCCTCTCCCCCAGCGGCGAAGCCTACTACTGGTCCAGCGGCAGCGGCCTGGGCTTCCGAACCGCCGACCCCGGCACCGACGTCGAACTCATCAAGCAGCGCCACATCACCGTCACGCCCCTGCGGTACGACCTGACCCAGCACGACGACCTCGGCACATGGCGGAATCGCTTGCAGGCGTAACCACGTCGATCCGGATTGCGCCGAGCCAAGACGTTGCACCTGTGCCGTGCCAGTGAAGTCGGTGTCCCCACCGACTTCGGTGCTCCTGGCGGTTGCGCGGCGTCACGCAGCGAAGTGACCCACGATCCCCTTCGCCACCTCCCCAAGGCGCACCAAAGCCCCCTTCAAATCCCACCGCTGCCGCGCGCGGTTGCCGGTGCTGTTGCTCACCACGCGCACCTCGACGAACGGCACGGACACGCCCGCTTCGTGCGCTATCCGCCGCACAGTGAACCCCACCGCCGCCCCCTCCATCGCTTCGACGATCGCGCCGGTGCGTTCCACCACGATCACCGCCGCACGGTTGCGCCCCGAGCAGGTCGAAATGGTCGCGACCACACCGGCGCGACCCTGCAACTTTTCGACCAAGCGCGCCGCCAACACGGCATCCCCCTCAACCCCCATCCCGCTTGATCCGGTCCCGCCGATAGCCATCCCCTGGCCTGGTCCAAACCCACACGCCGCGATGTCCACGAACTTCCCCGGCGTCACCACTCCCTCGTCCGCGTACTCACTCCGCGTCGCCACCACCACATCAAGCAGTTTCAGTTTCGACCGCGGCAGCGCGCCGCCCACACCAAGACTCACCACCACACCATGCCGAGCCGGATCGAACACCCGCGCCACCCCCGCTGCGGCGTTGGCCTTGCCCACCCCCGTCACCACCATCTCAACCCCCGGCGCAAGCCCGACTGCAAGCCATAGCACCGGCACCGCGTCCTTCGCGCTGAGCCGCGCATCGAAAGCCCCCCCTACAGCCACCGCCTCCGCCGGCGCGGCGACCACCAGCAGAACGCCCCTCACCGCTTCACCCGCCGCTTCGACAGCAGCCACTCGGCAAGGCCGCACTCGCGGTACGCGCGGTCCCACGAGCCGTGGTTGACGCCCTCGAAAAGTGATACCTTCACTTCCGTGCCATCGCGATTCTTGAGCCGCTCGAGCCGCCCACGCACAAGCAGGTCCGTAATGGACGTCGTCCCCGTCGGCGGCACCACATCGTCCGCAAGCCCGTGGAACGCCCACACCGGGAGGTCGTCGGGGATCGACCCCGCAATGGCCTCGGGCGTCATCGGCTTGGGATATCCACAGATGGGCGCGATCGCGGCGAACACGCCGGGGTTCGCCGCCGCGAGCGCCCACGTGCCGTGCCCACCCTGCGAGAGGCCGGTGAGATACACCCGGTCCTCATCGATATTCCACTGCCCTTTCACCCGCGCCAGAATCTCCATCACGTCCGCGCCGTAATCGTCCCACTGCCGGCTCGGATCGGGCTTCTGCGGGAACACGATGATGAACGGCCACTCCTTCGCGTTCCACTGCACCGCGCTGCCGATCCCCTGGATGATCTGCTTGTTCCCATCGGTGCCGGACTCACCCTGCCCGTGCAGGAACAGGATGCACGGCATGGGGCCGCCGCGCTTTGGATAGTCCCGCGGCACATACACGGCGTAGTTCACCGCCCCGCCCCCCGGCAGCGGCTGCTCGCCAAAGACGAAGCCACGCGAGGTCTCGGGTGCGGGCGCGGAGCGCTTCACGTTGGCGCAGCCCGCAACAACGGAGACGGGCACAAGCACGAGCGCGCAGAGCAGATGGAGTGGGTGCGACATGGTGGACGAGCGTACCCGCATCCGCACCACGGCGGCGCATCAATGAACAGCACTTTGACCGTGCCACTGATGGCGGCATTCCGATGCCGACATCAGTGCTCCCCGTCTCCCGCGTGTTCGGCACTGCTGTCTCGGCCCCGGGGGGCCGACCCAGCAGTGGCACGGCTCGGGTTCCGTCCCACCATCCCGCTATCATCCGCACTTTCCCCGGAGAATCCCGATGTCCGACCCCACTTCGCAGCCCAATCCCTCCACTTCGACTACAAGCGGCAAGCCCATGGACGCCATCATGGCCCTGTGCAAACGCCGAGGGTTCATCTACCAGGCCTCCGAAATCTACGGCGGCATCAACGGCTTCTGGGACTACGGCCCGCTGGGCGCGCAACTCAAAAAGAACCTCCGCGACGCGTGGTGGGAAGACATGATCATGCGCCCTTGTTGGGGTCGGAAGGGACCCAACGGGCGCGAGGTGACGTGCGTGCCGGTGGAGACGTGCATCATCCAGCACCCCAAGGTGTGGGAGGCGAGCGGGCATGTGGCGGGGTTCAATGATCCGATGGTGGACTGCAAGGAGACCAAGGGGCGCTACCGCTACGACCATGTTTCGGTGTTTGTTCCCGCAAACGGTTCGCCGGGTGACAAGCCGGTATTCGCCTATATCGGAGACCAGCCAAGCGAAGCCAAGCAGCGAAAGAAGGCTGAAAAGACCTTCGGCGAAGTAACGACCGTCGCGCTCTCGAGCCTGCCCAAGCCGTGGGACCGCGTCATAGGCCCCGACGCCGAGAAGCCCGGCACGCTCACCGAGCCGCGCATGTTCAACCTGATGTTCGACACGATCCCCGGCGCGATCCGCGACGAGGCCAACCGCGCGTACCTCCGCCCCGAAACCGCCCAGGGCGTCTTCGTCCAGGCCAAGAACGTGTGGGACACCACCCGCGTCCGCGTCCCCTTCGGCATCGGCAACACGGGGCGCTCCTTCCGCAACGAAGTCACCCCCCGCAACTTCACCTTCCGCTCCCGCGAGTTCGAGCAGGCCGAACTCGAGTTCTTCTGCCACCCCGATGAATCCCACGATTGGTACAAGTTCTGGCGGGATTTCCGCATGGAATGGTGGAAGGCCATCGGCCTCGCCGGCGACAACCTCATCCTCCGCGAGCACGACAAGGACGAACTCTCGCACTACTCCGTCGGCACGTCCGACGTCGAGTACCGCTTCCCCTTTACCGCCCCCGGCTTCGGCGAACTCGAAGGCATTGCTCATCGGGGCAACTTTGACCTCACCCAGCACGCCAAGCACTCGGGAGCGAAGATGGAGTACAACGACACCGAGCGCGGCGAGATTCTGCCCAACGGCTCCCGCCGCGGCGAGCGGTACATCCCGCACTGCATCGAGCCCGCCGCGGGGCTGGACCGCGGCGCCCTGGCGCTGATCTGCGAGGGGTACACCCGCGACGAATCCCGCCCCAGCCCCGAGTTCATGAAGTTCCACCCCCGCGTCGCCCCGATCAAGGCGGCCATCTTCCCGCTGGTGAACAAGGACGGCATGCCCGAGGCCGCCGAGCGGCTGCACGCGGAACTCAACAACCGCTTCTGGCGCTTGGGCGCGATCGAAATGGACGAAAAACAATCCATCGGCAAGCGCTACGCCCGCATGGACGAAGCCGGCTGCCCCTACTGCTTCACCATCGACGGCGACACGCTGAAAGACCAAACCGTCACCATGCGCGACCGCGACACCGGCCAGCAGACGCGCATGGCGATGGACAAGGTGAAGGGGTTCCTGGAGGAGAAACTCGGGGTGTGACGACGCGGCGCGTGAAACGAAACAGGGGCGCGGCCATGTGGTCGCGCCCCGCTGGTTTCAACATTTCATCGCGGAATCACTTCCGCTTGCGGCGCACCGCGACCAGCCCGCCCATCAGCGCCATCGCGCCGACGCCGGGCGCGGGCACCAGCGCTGCGGGGATCTTGCTGGACGAACCGTCCGCCAGCCCGCGGAAGCGCACCACGAAGTCCTGGTCGTAGGGACCGCTGAGGAAGGTATTGGCCGTGAGCGTGGGCGCGCTGGTGGAGGTGATGCGGAAGGTGTAGGTGCCGGTCTGGCCGGACGCGAGACCGTTGTTCGGGCTACCCCCGCCCTCGAACTGCCCGCCCGTGCCGGCGCCACCGACATACGAAGCACCAAACGGGCTGGCGCTGCCGTTCGAGATATTGGTCAGAGTCCCGCCCACCGCAGTCAGCAGCAGCGAGGAGGGCGTGACAGCGCTCCCGACATTGAACACGAACGCGGTCAGCCGGGCGTTCAGCGCCACATCGGAAGTGTTGGTCAGCACCACGGTCAACTGGCCTGTGGTCGAGGTCAGGGGCGAATAATCCAAAGCGCCCGAGAACGTGGGCGCCGTGTTCCCCACGCCCGCGGCGGCGTTCGATCCGATCATGATCGCGCCCTGCGACGCCCCACAGAGGCCCAAAAGAGCGACGATCGAGGCGACACACACCGTACGGTTCTTGGTTTGACGCATGGCCCTGTGCTCCCGGCGGGCGGCCCCCCCCAACAAAGAAGGAATGCCGCCACACCCTGACTATGCCTGCACTTCGGCGGGTAAGCCAGAACGGTTTGCACATTCCCATACTCGGGTGTCGTCATAAGCCCACCTCCCGGTTATCCGGTCGGTCAGCGCGACGCAGCGCCCGATCAATAGCCCGATTCTGGGACCGCTTGGCCTGACCCCAAACTGCATCCCAAGGACCCAACCGCTCGAATCACACCACGCGCTCAGCGTCCGGAAAATCCCGGTACAGCGCGCTGACGAAATCCGTCACCATCGAATACACCGGGTGGTGCAACCGCTCCACCTCACCTGCCCGAGTGGCGACGAGGCCGAACGCGGCGTCCAACTGCGCCAAGTCGTTCGTGCTCACCACGATGTGGAACTCGCCGATGGCTGGCGGCCCGAAGCCGAACTTCCGACGCTCCAGCGTCCACCGTTCGATCAGCCCCTGCCCCTTGAGATGGTCAAGGTACGCGCGCACGTTCGCGGCGAACTCCAAATCCTTCCGCGACTCCCTCAGGTTGCACCACATGTGGTAGTGATTCATCGCCGTGGCCCTCACCCATTCGCTGGCCGGATGATCCCCCTGCACTCCCCGAACCCGATCCGCCGGAAGCCCGGCTTCTCGCAGAACGCGCGGAAGATGATCTCGTCGCCGTCCTGCAAAAACGTCCGCGTCTCGCCGCCCGGCAGTTGCACCGGCACGCGCGGCTTGCCCGGCGCGTCCCACGTGAGTTCGAGCAGGCACCCGCGCGATTCCGCCGAGGGGCCGCTGACCGTTCCCGTGCCGATCAGATCACCCGGGTCCATGTTGCACCCGTTGCTGGTGTGGTGCGTCAGCAACTGCGCGGGCGTCCAGTACAGGTCCTTCAGGTTCCCCTTGCTCAGGCGATGCTCGGGGGCTTTGGCCTCGCGCATCTTCGCTGTGCGGATGAAGACTTCCATCTGGATGTCGAACGCGCCCGAGGCCTGGTCGTCCTTGTCGTTCAGATAATCCATCGGCGCCGGGTCGCCCGCGTCACGCTTCGCCGCGGCGCAGCGGAACGGCTCCAACGCCTCCGCACTCACCACCCACGGCGAGATCGTCGTCGCGAAGTTCTTCGCCAGGAACGGCCCCAGCGGCTGGTATTCCCATTTCTGCATGTCCCGCGCCGACCAGTCGTTCAGCAGCACCATGCCGAAGATCTGCGAACGGGCCTCATCAATCCCGATCGGCTCGCCCATCGCGTTCCCCGGCCCCACGATGATCCCCATCTCCAGTTCGTAGTCCAGCATCTTGCACGGGCCGAACGTCGGCGGCGTCATGGGTGCGCCCGGCGCATCATCAGCCTTCGTCTGCCCCTTCGGACGCACGATCTCCGTCCCGCTCGTCACCACGCTCGACGCCCGGCCGTGATAGCCAATCGGCACCCACTTGTAGTTCGGCAGCAGCGGGTTGTCAGGGCGGAACATGCTCCCCACGTTCTTCGCGTGGTGGATTGACGCGTAGAAGTCCGTGTAGTTGGGGATCGGATCGGCGGGCAGCAGCATCCGTACGCTCTTCATCGGACGCAGCGCCAGCGTCCGCGCCTTCTTGTCGTTCTTCAGTTCGTTGTTCCCCGCGCTGAACAGTTCCACCAGCCGCGCACGAACCCCCGACCACGCCCCCGGGTCGGTCCACGGCATCCCCAGGAACTCCTCGAACTCCAACATCTCGTCCTCATCATCCGAATCGACGAGCAGCCCCGCCTCCAGCAGCGCGAACAGGTCGATCACCTGGTCCCCCAGCGCCACGCACGGGAACGGCCCAAGGTCGGCCCCCTCAATCAGCCCGATGCCAAACGGCAGATTCTGCAACGGAAAATCCGTCGCGGGGTCGTTCGCGGAGTCGATCCAGGATTTCAGCGACGCGTCGTGGGTTTCATCGAGGGGCATGGAGGGAGGGTAATCGCTGTGCGCGGTGCGCGAAGCGCTCTGCGCCAGAGGTGAGTTGTTCGTGGATTGTTCGCAAATGCGCATCGGCCCCGACCGGCACACAGCGCGAGGCGTGCATCGCACCGCGTATCCTCCACCCCATGCCCACCCCCGCCGCCCCAAGCCCCGGCTACCCCTACAAAATCGCCGTGCTGTGCGACATCCGCAACTCCAAGGGCGAGATGCTGCTCCTCCACCGCCTCAAAGAACCCAACAAGGGCCTCTTCTCGCCCATCGGCGGCAAACTCGACACCGCCAGCGGCGAAAGCCCCACCCAGTGCGCCCGGCGCGAAGTCCACGAAGAGGCCCGCGTCGACATCCCCCTGGAACGCTTCCGCCTCGTCGGCATGATCTCCGAGCGCGGTTACGAATCCAAAACCAACTGGCTGCTCTTCTACTTCCGCGTCGACGGCCCCGTCGATTTCGAGCCCTTTGAGATGAACGAAGGCCGCCTCGAATGGCACATGCCCGATGAGATCGACCACCTCCCGCTGCCCGAGACCGACCGAAAGATCATCTGGCCACTCGTCAAGAAGCACGACGCCCCCGGCGGCTTCTTCGCGGTTCATATTGACTGCGACATCCCGGGAGGCGGTGAACTGAAGGGGAGCGTCGAACAGAGTTGGGGCACGTAAGCCCTGCACTGTGTTGTTGGTGTGCGCCATACGCCGAAGCGTGCCCCCGCGCAAATCCGGGTCCGTGCTTTGTGCTTCGTGTTCCGTGCTCTAACTAAAAGCCCGCCGCCTTCATCCACTCGCTCGGCGAAACCCCCAGCGCCCCCGACACCGCCAGCAAACTCTCCAAACTCGGCAGGTGCGCCCCGCGCTCGATGCTCGACAACTGGCTCACGCTCACGCCGGACGACTCGGACAGATCCTTCAGCGTCCACCCCTTCTCCGTCCGCGCCAGCCGCACCTGCCGCCCAAGTTCGTGCCTCAGCCGGTCCTGCGGCCGTCCACCCAGATTGAACGCCTTGGCCGCCTGACGCAGCGCGTTGCGCAGGTCGTCTACAGAGAACGGCTTGGCGAGGTAATCGAACACGTCCTTCTTGAACGTCTGCCGCATTGTCTCCAATGAGGGGTACCCGGTCACCACGATGACGCACAGCCGCGCCCAGCGCTGGCGCAGCGTCTCCAGCACCTCCTCGCCGCTGAACCGCCCCATCTTCATATCGAGCAGCACGACATCGGGCAGCCGCTCCTCGTTCATCCTGAAGAGTTCATCAGGCGTCGCCGCCGTGCGCACGTCGTGCCCGTCGCCGCCCAGGATCGAGCGCAGATATTCTCGGAAGTCCGCGTCGTCATCCAGAGCCACAATCGACAGCGGCGGCACCTCCGTGCCCTCGTCCCCGCCATACACACCCGCCGCCTCGATCGTCATGAAGCACTCCAAGCGTCTTGATCCGACTCGGCCCGCAACGCGGGCCAACGATGGTTGCCAGAGGCGCAGCGAGCAACGCGAGCAAGCCTCTGGTGAACCACCTATCACCACGCCGCCCATGAAATGGGCGGACGAAAGTCATCCGCCACCCAGCCTACCTCCCCACAGACTCCCTGTCTCCACAACACCCGCCCCCGTTCCCAAAGGCAACAAAACCTCAAACACCGCCCCGCCAAACCCCCGCCCCGACTCCTCCCGCGAAGCGTTCCGAGCCAGCAGCACCCCGCCGTGCTCCCTCACGATCCCCTCCGCCACGGCAAGCCCCAGCCCGGTCCCCGTCGAATCCAGCCGCGTGCTCGCGAACGGCTCGAACAGCCTGGGAAACAACGACGGCGCGATCCCCGGCCCCGTGTCCGCGATCGTCACACACGCCCACGACCGCCCTTCGCGCTCCACCCGCACCCCCCGCACCTCAATCCCCTTGTCCCGCTCCCCCTCCATCGCGTCCACGGCGTTCCGCAACAGGTTCACAAACACCTGCGTCAACCGGTCCCCGTCGCCACGCACAGCCTCGCCCCCGCCGACGCCTGTGAGGTCCACACGCAGGTCCACCCCGCGCGCATCACGGTCCAGACTCACCAGCGTCCACGCCTCCGACACCACCGCCGACACATCCACCGGCGCCACCAGCGGCGGGCGCACCCGCGCGAAATCAAGCAAACTCTCGCTCAGCCGCTCCAGCCGGTTCACCACCCGCAGCATCAGCGCAACCCGCTCCGGATCAATGACCCCGCTCCCAGTGCCACGATGCTGATCCGTCCGCGGAGCAGCGTCGTGCTCCCCGCCCCCGGCACCCACCCGCCGCGCCATCTCCTCCACACTCCCCTTCAGCACCGCCAGCGGCGTGTTGAGTTCATGCGCGATCCCCGCGCTCATCATCCCCAGACTCACCAGCCGGTCCTGATCCGCCAGGTTCCGCTGCGCCGCCTCCAGCAACTGGTTCTTGCGGCTCAGTTCCGTCGCCACCGTCTCCAGCCGCTTCAGCGCGTCCTCCAGCGCCGCCTCCTGGCTCCGCAGTTCCATCACCGTCCGGTTGCGCGACCGCATGATGTCACCCAGTTCGTCCGCCGGGATGAACGACTCCGGGATCACCTCCATCTCACGCCGGTCCTCGCGCACGGCATCATCGGCCATCCGCAGCCGCGCAATGGGCCCGTACACCTGGCGCGGCAAAACCAGCACCTCGAGCGCCAGCACGATCACGCCGTAAACAGTCAGGAGCGCCACGGTCAGCAGCAGATATACCCGGTCCACCGCCGACCGCGCCTCGGGCGACTGCGCCGACGCCACCAAAAACTCCTCCGTCTCGGCGAGATACCTCACCGACGCCGCCCGCGCCGAACTCGAATCCGAGTCAACAACCTCGCCGGGCGTTGCCCGCGCCGCGTCCGCCAATCCCTTTGAGATTCCCACCCGCTCTGCATCGCCGCGCAGCAGTTCGACGCCGCGCACGCCGACCTCAGGCACGCCTTCCCGCCCCGGCACCCCGCCCGCCGCCACACCCTGAACATGCTGGGTCAACATCTCCAGCGCCAGCCGGCACTCGCGCAGTTCCTCGCCCGCCACCAAATCACGGATCGGCTGCCGCAACGCCAGCAGCAGCGCCCCCGCCACGACCAGCGAGAACAGCGTGTGCAGCAAAATGAGTTTCCGCCGGATCGACGCCGCCCCGCGCGACAGCAACCCCCGCCGCCACGCCGAGAGCGTCGACAGCGGGCCCTGTCCGCCGTCGTCCCGATCCGGCTTGATGCCTTGATGCCTCATGCCTTGATGCCTTCCTCTTCACTTCCCCGACTTGGGCATCGGCAACGAATAAATGTCCCCCGGCGTCTGCTTCGCCTTCTCCAGCCGGGCCGCCTCGCGCAGATCAAGCATCACATACACCACCAGCCCCAGCACAAAGAAGAACACCGCGTACTTCAGCACATTCAGCGCGATCCGCCAACGCCGAAGCCCCCGCGTCAGCCCATCCACCCGCACAAGCGCCGCGCCAACATCCGCCGCCGCAACCCGCGCCCGCATCTCCCGAGCCCGCCCGCTGTCAATATCCCGATCCCCGCGCCGCACTTCCTCCTCAACTCGCTCCGGCGGCATCTCCAGCGCGTGAACCACGACATCCCCAGGCACGCCCCCCAGCCGAACCAGCCGCCACGCGACGGAATCCTCCGCCCGCCATGAATCCGACCCGAGCGAAGCGCCCGCCCCCCGCACACGCTCCATCACCACCTTCAGCAGCCGACTCTCCGAAGCCCCCGCCGGCCGCCCCGTCCGCCGCCACACCGCCTGGAGCGCCGCGTCCGCCCCGGCCTCATCGGCCCCCAGCGCCAGCGCCGCACGCCACAGCATCGCCTCAACCTCCCGCTCCGGCGAGACGCCCGACAACGTTCCCACACTCTCGATCACTTCATTCATCGCATCAACGTCCAACTCCCCGCGACCCGCGATACACCCTACACCCTATCCCCTACACCCTCATCCAGAACCCCGGCACCCAAACCCATCCTGATTTTCGCTTCTCGTTTGTCGCTTTTCGCTTTCACCCCTCCCCCGCCACCCGCGGCGTCAACACCTTCAACCCCACCACCCCCAAAACCACCAGCCCCACACACACCAACTGCATCGCCCGCAAAGGCTCCTTCGATACCCACGGCGCCACCAACGCCGTCCCCGCCGCCCCGATCCCCACCCACACGGCGTACGACGTCCCCGCCGGCAGCACCTTCATTGCCCGGCTCAAAAGCCAGAATGAAGCCACCATCGCCGTGATCGTCAGCAAACTGGGCCACAACTTCGTGAAGCCCTGCGTCTGCTTCAGCGTCGATGCCCAGATGATCTCAAGAAGGCCGGCGACCACGAGAAGCACCCACGGGTTCGCGAGTCCGACCGTTGCGCCGATGGTGGGTGAAGCGGGCATGGCAGCAGCGTAAGCCGCCGCAATCGAGGCCGCCGCCTCCCGCTCTCCCTGGCCTGCACATCAAAAAACCTTTTCGAGCGCGCGATTTTCCCGCCGGAACGCGCGCCGACGCCGCACGCACTGCACCGACGCCCTTCCGAGTCACCTGTTCCGAACCGACACCAAACCAAACCCGCTTTTCAGAATCAGGAACACCCCATGAAGAACAACGCACAGAACGCCGTCCTCGCCGCCGCCCTGCTGGCCCTCTCCGCCGCCCCGGCCCTCGCCGCCGACAACTACTGGTCCAACGCCAACGGCACCAACCGCTGGGCCGAGGCCGGCAACTGGAGCCTCGGGCGCGTCCCAAACTCCACCGACAACGTCATCGTCGCCTGGGGGCCCAACACCACCTCCGTCATCATCGACGCCTTCGCCGTCTGCGGATCGTTCACCAACGGCAACAACCAGACCATCATCTCCGGCAACGGCTACCTCCGCGTCAACAACTCCGCCTTCATCGCCGGCGGACTCTTCATGTACGGCACCTACCCCATCCTCGAAACCCTTGGCACCACCAGCATCTACAACTACGCCCAGTTGTACTCTGGCGCCTTCCGCCAGCCCACCGGCGGAACCGTGACCTTCGAAGCCGCCTGCGCCACCACCTTCCCGGTCGGCACCCCGGGCATCTCCTTCGAGGGCGGCAACATCGTCAACCGGGGCGAATGGGCCATCAACAACGGCGGCGTCTCCGTCGGCAACTACAACGACGCCGACGCGATCACCGTCCTCGAGAACGCCTTCGGCGGCGTCGTCAGGTTCAACAACCCCGGCACCATCTACGACCCTTCGACCGCCAACCATAACGGCGGCAACTCCGTCTTCATCAACCGCTGGCTCGTCGAAGCCCCCACCTCGGGCTACAACGTCATCGAAGGCGACATCCAATACTGGGTCCTTGACTTCGGCGCCACCGTCGCACGGGGAAACGCGTTCATCGACATCAAGACCCCGGTCAACCTCGATCCCAGCGGCTACCTCGATCGAGGCGATTGGCTCGCATTTGACAACGGCGCCATCGTCTTCGCCGGCGCGGGTCGCTACATCAACGAGATCGGCTTCGACGCCACCGTCTACATGGACGGGCCCAACGCTCACATCTACGGCGTCGACCAGGTCACCTCCATCCGGGGCTACCTCTCGGTCTACGGCGGCAAGCAACTCCTCCTCCAACCCCTCGCGCCTCTGACCCAGCGCAGCGGCCAGATCCGGGTCGGTACCGGCTCGTCCATCACCCTCTGGCAGTCCTTCACCCAACTCGGCGGGACCATCCGCCGCGAGGTGAACACCGCCGCCGATATGCAGACCCCCGCCCTCAACTGCACCAGCGCCGCCAACGTCTACGGCGCTTCCTACCTCCAGTTCATCAACCCCGCCCTCGCCACCCCGAACAGCCTTTACAAGATCGTCTCGGGCGGATGGGGCGTCGGCGGCGGCTTCAACCAGGTCTCCGCCAGCATTGGCGGCAACTTCACCGGCTTCTACACCAACAACGACGCCTACGCCCGCGTCGTTCCCCCCTGCCAGGGCGACCTCAACAACGACGGCGCCGTCAACACCGCCGACCTCGTCATCTTCCTCGGCCAGTTCGGCTCCACCCGCCCCGGCCCCTTCGACGGCGCAGACTTCAACGGCGACACCAGCGTCAACACCGCCGACCTCACCTTCTTCCTTGGTCGCTTCGGTCAGGCGTGCTGATCCCCAGGGGCGCCGGAGCATCGTTCTGGCGCCGCTCCGGACTGAACCCCCCACGTCATCGACAACTCGCTTGAAGCACCACCCCCCGAGCCGCCGCGACGCGCCACGGGGGTTTTCATTTCCAACCCTCACCCCTTCCGCACCGTCCGCTGCTCAATCCTCTTCTCGCACACCGTCCTCACCACCGCGTCCACATAACTCCCCGGCGTGTGAACCATCTCCGGGTCCAGCGTCCCCGTCTCCACGATCTCCTCCACCTCGGCGATCACCACCGACGCCGCCGTGGCCATCATGGGGTTGAAGTTCCGCGCCGTCATGCGGTAGACCAGGTTCCCGAACGCATCGGCCTTCCACGCCTTCACCAGCGCGATGTCGCCGTACAGCCCCGTCTCCATCACATACGACCGCGCCGCGTCACCCTTCGCGGCCGCGCCTGTCCCGCCGCGCCCGCCGAACCCCTTCCCCGGCACCGTTGCCCCGCCGATCCCGTCTGAAGGGCGCAGCAGTTCCCGCGTCTCTTTCCCCTCGGCGATCACCGTCCCCGCCCCCGTCGCCGTGAAGAACGCCGGGATGCCCGCGCCGCCCGCCCGGATGCGCTCCGCCAGCGTCCCCTGCGGGTTGAACTCGATCTCCAGTTCCTTGCTGAGGAACTGCCGTTCGAACTCGGCGTTCTCCCCCACATAACTCGAGATCATCTTGGCGATCTGCCGCGTCTTGAGCAGCAGCCCCAGCCCGAAGTCATCCACCCCGGCGTTGTTCGAGACACACGTCAGCCCCTTCACGCCGCTGTCGCGCAGGGCGACAATCAGGTGCTCCGGGATGCCGCACAGCCCGAACCCCCCCACCATCACCACGGCCCCGTCCTTCAGGGCCCCCCGCGTGCGGGCAACCTCAAGAGCCTCTTTCGCGCTGGAAACGACTTTGGTTCGCATGCCAGCAGGATACCGGGGACCTATCCCCACGTGCCACACCCGCAAGAACGTGCCACGGCTGGGCTTCCGAGACAAGTCGTGCTTGGACGGCGGATGTCTCACCGGCCACACCCACCTATGGCCCGTGAAACGGGCCATCGATGGTTGCCAGCGGCGTAGCCGCTGGTGGACGCCCTTGAAGCCCCATCGCCCGTGAAACGGGCGAGCGAAACCCGCGCATCATGGCAGCGACGCCCGACCGTCTCACGGTCGGATTACGATTGTCGCGCCGGTCCAGCGGCTTCGCCGCCGGCATCCATCAACGCGCCCGCTTCACGGGCGAAGGCAATCATCGATTCGGCCCAACGCAACCCGCAACCGCTCCCGCGCGAGCGAATCCCCCCGCACAATCTCCTCCAAGATCTCTTCCACACACCGCTTCTGCCCCGGCCACATGAATGCGCGAGCATCGCCCACCCACCGCCACGCCGAATGCTCCTCATTCAGCCTCGGCGACCACCCGGCACCCACCTCACACGCGAACCGCGGGCTCATCACGATCGAGTCGATCGCCGCGATGTAAAACGGATGCACCTGCTCCAGCGCCCACAGCCCCACACAATCGCTGGCAGCAGCATCAAGCCCCACCTCCTCCCGCAACTCCCGCAAGACGGTCTGCACCGCCGTCTCTCCCGGCTCAATGTGCCCCATGATCGGCTGCCACGTCTGCCCCAAAGGGTCCGACGCCCGCAGCAGTTGAAGGAACTCCACGCCCTCCTCGCCGGCTCGGAACACATACACATCCACCACATCCGTCCGCACTCGCGGCCCTCCGCGCGCCGGATCCCGATACCCCGCCCCGCTCTCTTCCGCACCAGAACTCATCGCACCCCCTCCGTTCCCACCACAACCCCAGAAGTCACCACGCGCGAGCGCCCCACCCCCGCCTCCCCCTCGCGCAGCACCTTCGCGAACCCCTCGGCCTTGTGCAGCGTCTCCTCCCACTCCATCGCCGGATCACTCCCTTCGACGATCCCCGCCCCCACCGGATACACAAGTTCGTCCCCGACAATCGTCGCCGTACGGATGCCCACGTTCCACACGCTCCGCCCGCACCGCGACACAAAGCCCACCGAGCCGCAGTACGCCCCGCGCCGGAACCCCTCCAGTTCCTGAATGATCTGCATCGCCCGCACCTTCGGAGCCCCCGTCACGCTCCCGGCGGGGAACGCCGCCCGCATCAGCGCTTCAACCGAAGTCCCCTCGCGCATCACCCCCGACACACTCCCCACGCCGTGAACAATCGGCCCGTGCCGCTCGATCACGCGCGCCCGGTCCACCCGGACGCTGCCGAACCGGCACACGCGCCCGAGGTCGTTCCGCATCAGGTCAACGATCATCACCAGTTCCGCGCCGTCCTTCTCGCTGGCCCGCAGTTCGTCCGCACGTGCGACAGGGCGCGTCCCCTTGATGGGCCGCGTCCGCACGGTGCCGGTGGCGAAGTTCGCATCCAAGAACAGTTCCGGGCTCATCGAGCACACCGTCCGCCCATCCCCCAGCTCCACACAAGCTCCGTGCCGCGGGCGCGCCGATTCCAGCAGCCGCGCAAACAGCCCCCGCGCCGAACCCTCGAAACCCGTCCGCAACTGGTGCGCGATGTTCGCCTGGAACACGTCCCCCGCCCGCGTGTACTCCACCGTCCGCGCTACCGCCGCCTCGTAGTGACCCCGCCCCTGCACCGATGTAAGCCCGGCGCAGCGCCACGACAGCACTTCCCGCCCGCGCGCGCGCAACCCCTGTAACTGCGGCAACCCAGCCGACTCCCCCACCCGCCACCACTGGTTCGTCGCGCCATCGTGCAGCAACGCGCCTGGACAACGCAGCCATGTCACACACTCCCCAACCGCCGCACCCGCAGAAGGCTCCACCTCAAATCCAGCCTCGTAGTCCAACACCCCAACCCACCCGCCAACAAACGGCAGCCCCGCCGTGACCGCCCCGGCACCCTCCCCCGTGCCACGGCTTGGCGTTTCTGGGAGGTGAGACAGGCCGTGCCGCACGTCAGCCAACTCCGGCACCGTCAAGATCGTCCACCCACTGCCCGCCGCAGTCCCCGGCACCGTCAGACACACCAGCGGCACCGACTCAGGCCACCGCCTCACCCCCTCCGCCGCCGTCAGCGTCCAATCCAACGCCACCGCGTCCCCCCCAAAACCCGCCAAACTGTCGGTGTTTCCCGGCACAAGAGCATGATAGGGCCGAGCCGCCCCGCCCCCGAAGACACCGCTGAATTCCGCTCAAAATCTGTGCTCTGTGCTTTGTGCTCTGTGTTTTCACGCGCGGTGCGCCCCGCTACACTCTCCGCCCCCGGTTTTCGCCGCCATTCGCGAGCGAAACCCCCGGCCCATCGTCAACCCACCGACGCGCCGCGATCACGCCGCGCCGAAGGTGCCAGCACCCGCTGAAACGCTTTACCCGACACCACTCCACAAGCCCCGACGCAGGAACACCCATGGCCGCCACCAAGTCGAAGTCCAAACCAGCCAAGAAGTCCAAGCCCGCCAAGGACAACAAAGCCCCCAAGTCCATCCTCGGCTCCCGCGGCAAGAAGGGCAAGATGGTCTACTACTTCGGCAGCGCCAAAACCGAAGGCGCCGCCGACATGAAGGCCCTCCTGGGCGGCAAGGGCGCCAACCTCGCCGACATGACCTCCATCGGCCTCCCCGTCCCCCCCGGCTTCACCATCACCACCGAGATGTGCGCCGAGTACAACCGCCTGGGCGGCAAGATGCCCAAGGGCCTGCTCGATGAGGTCAAGAAGAACGTCAAGACCCTCGAGAAGGAACTCGGCAAGAAGTTCGGCGACCGCAAGGACCCGCTGCTCGTCTCGGTCCGCTCCGGCGCCGCCGTCTCCATGCCCGGCATGATGGACACCATCCTCAACCTGGGCCTCACCGACGACGCCGTCGAGGGCCTCATCAAGGCCACCAACAACCGCCGCTTCGCCCTCGACGCCTACCGCCGCCTCATCAACATGTTCGGCGACGTCGTCATGGGCGTCGACCACCACCACTTCGAGCACGCCTTCGACAACATCAAGTCCAAGTACGGCGTCTCGGAAGACACCGCCGTCCCCGCCGAAGGCCTCGCCGAACTCGTCGACGCTTACAAGGCCATCTACAAGAAGCACGTCGGCGAAGACTTCCCCCAGGACCCGCTGAAGCAGTTGGAGCACGCCGTCACCGCCGTCTTCAAGTCGTGGATGGGCGACCGCGCCGTCTCGTACCGGCGCATCGCCGGCATCCAGGGCCTCCTCGGCACCGCCGTCAACGTCCAGGCCATGGTCTTCGGCAACATGGGCGACGACTCCGGCACCGGCGTCGCCTTCACCCGCAACAACGCCACCGGCGAGAACCACTTCTACGGCGAATACCTCGTCAACGCCCAGGGCGAGGACGTCGTCGCCGGCATCCGCACGCCCCAGAGCGTCGACGAGATGCCCAAGTGGAACAAGAAGGTCTACGAGCAACTCCTCAAGATCAAGACCAAACTCGAGAAGCACTACCGCGACATGCAGGACATCGAGTTCACCATCGAGCGCGGCACGCTCTACATGCTCCAGACCCGCAATGGCAAGCGCAACGGCTTCGGCGCCGTCCGCATCGCCTGCGAGATGGTGAAGGAAGGCCTCATCTCCGAGAAGGAAGCCCTCCTCCGCATCCCCGCCGCCGACCTCTACCAGTTGCTCCTCCCCTCGTTCGATCCCACCGCCAAGAAGACCGCCGACGTGATCGCCACCGGCATCCCCGCCAGCCCCGGCGCCGCCGTGGGCAAGCCCGCCTTCACCGCCGTCGAGGCCGTGGAGCGCGCCCGCAACGGCGAGAAGGTCATCCTTGTCCGCAAGGAGACCAGCCCCGAGGACGTCGAGGGCATGCACTCCGCCGCCGGCATCCTGACCTCCACCGGCGGGCGCACCAGCCACGCCGCGGTGGTCGCCTGCGGCTGGGGCAAGTGCTGCGTCGTCGGCGCGGGCGAGATCCACATCAACGAGAAGGCCCGCACCTTCACCGTCGGAGGCCGCACCTTCGGCCCCGAGGACACGATCTCCATCGACGGCACCAGCGGCCAGGTCATGGTCGGCTCCATCCGCACCATCATCCCCGAACTCTCGGGCGACTTCGCCAAGGTCATGAAGTGGTCGGACAAGCACCGCACCATCGGCGTCCGCACCAACGCCGACACCCCCGCCGACGCCAAGCGCGCCCGCGACTTCGGCGCCACCGGCATCGGCCTGTGCCGCACCGAGCACATGTTCTTCGAGGGCGAACGCATCATCGCCATGCGCGAGATGATCCTGGCCGAGACCAAGGAGGCCCGAGTCGAGGCCCTCAACAAACTCCTGCCCTTCCAGCGCAACGACTTCATCGGCATCCTCACCGCGATGGACGGCTACCCCGTCACCATCCGCCTGCTCGACCCGCCGCTGCACGAGTTCCTGCCCCACGACGACAAGGGCCAGCAGGAGGTCGCCCAGCGCCTGGGCATCAGCGCCGATAAGGTCCGCCAGCGCGTCAGCCGCCTGCACGAGATGAACCCCATGCTCGGCCACCGCGGCTGCCGACTCTCGATCACCTACCCCGAGATCCTCGAGATGCAGGTCCGCGCCATCGTCGAGGCCACCATCGAGTGCCTCCGCAACAAGGTCAAGGCCCAGCCCGAGATCATGCACCCCCTCGTCGGCACCAAGCGCGAACTGGTCATCCTCCGCTCCGAGACCGAGGCCGTCATCGAGAAGGTCAAGCAGGAACAGAACTGGACCAAGAGCCTCGATATCAAGATCGGCACCATGATCGAGATCCCCCGCGCCGCCGTCACGGCCAACGAGATCGCCGAGGTCTCCGACTTCTTCTCCTTCGGCACCAACGACCTCACCCAGTTGACCTTCGGCTACTCACGCGACGACGTGAACTCGTTCCTGCCCGACTACCTCTCCCGCGAAGTCCTGCCGCAGGACCCCTTCCAGTCCCTCGACACCACCGGCGTGGGCCAGTTGGTTGAGATGGCGGTCGAACGCGGCCGCTCCACCGCCCCCAAACTCAAAGTCGGCATCTGCGGCGAACACGGCGGCGACCCCGCCAGCGTCCACTTCTTCCACAAAGCCGGCCTCGACTACGTCTCCTGCTCGCCCTTCCGAGTCCCCATCGCCCGCCTCGCCGCCGCCCAAGCCGCGATCAAGGGCTGATTGGCAGCCTCATCCGTACTCCGATATCCCGCCTCACCAAGCCCGCGCAGCCGCGGGCTTTTTCATGCGCCCAAACCGCTCCTGACCTTCCCAAGCCCATTCCGAATCTGTGCTTTGTGCTCTGTGTTCTGTGCTTCGACCTCCACCCCGTATAGATTCCCTCCGTGCAATCCCTGCCCGCACATCCCCTCCGCCCCACCCTCCTCCTCATCCTCGCCGTCACCCTCGCCCGCCTGCTCTTCCTCTATTTCTCCCCCTACGAACTCGCCGCCGACGAGGCCCAGTACTGGGACTGGTCGCGCCGCCTCGAACTCTCCTACCACACCAAAGGCCCCGGCGCGGCGTGGACCATCTTCGCCTCCACCGCCCTCCTGGGCACCTCCGAGTTCGCTGTCCGAGCCCCCGCCGCCATCGCCGCGGCCATCATGATGCTCGCCCTTGCGCTGCTGGCGAAACGCATCGCCGAGCGGGACGCCGAGACGGACACGGGAAACCCAAGTGGCCGCGCCGCCCTCTACGCCGTCCTTATCACCCTCGCCATCCCGGCCTATCACGCCGCGGCCCTGCTGATGACCATCGACGGCCCGATGCTCGCCTGCTGGGCCGTGGCCCTCCTCGCCGCGTGGAATCTCTCCCATCCATCCGAACCCCGAGCGCAAGCTCGGGGACAGCATTTTTCCCGCTCCATCATCCCAGCCGCGCTCCTCGGCCTGTCCCTCGGCATCGGCTTCCTCTTCAAATACACGATCCTCCTCGCCGCCCTGGGCATCGCCATCTACTTCATCCTCACCAGGAAATCCCGCACCCGCTCCATCCTCCCCGCGCTGCTCATCACCACCATCGCCTTCGCCGCGTGCATCGCCCCGGTCCTGATCTGGAACGCCCAGCGCGGCTGGCCCACCATCGCCCACCTTCTGGGCCACCTGGGACTCGCCGGCTCCGACCTCCCCAAGAGCGCGACCACACCCCACCGCCCCTACTCCCTGCTCTGGACCCTCGAGTACCTCGGCGTGCTCCTCGCCATGGCCGGCCCAATCGTCATCGCGATGTCCATCGCCGTGCGAGCCTCGCTCCCGCACAACACCGACAACTCCGAAGGCCCGAAGGGCCGTAAGTCCGTTGCCGTGGGTGGAGCGAGCCCCCCCGGGGGGCGAGCGGAACCCACGGAAAACGGACCCAAAGCCGCAAGCCCCAACGGGGCGACACTCCCAACCCTCAAAGAACAGCACGGCCACAAAGAAGCCGCCCTCCTCGCCCTCTGCGTCTCCCTCCCCGTCCTCCTCACCTATCTCGGCGTCTCCTTCTTCACCGATGTCGAGGGCAACTGGCCCATCGGCGCATGGGTCTCGCTCATCCCCGTCACCGCCGCATTCGCGCCGCGCGCCATCGACGACTACCGCGCCAAGATCAGGCACTGGCTGGCGCTCCCACCATCCCAGCGCACTCGCCAAGGCTTCCTCCGCCGCAAACCAGAAACCCCCTTCCAACTCGCCCTGCACCTCGGCCTCGGCTTCGGCGTCGTCGCCGCCATCGGCATGATGTGCCTCGCCCCCCTCTCCCGCGCGCCGGTCATCGGCCCGCTCATCCCCATCGGCCGCATCACCGGGGCGCGCGAACTCGCCGCCGCCGTGGACCGTCTCCGCCAACCCCTCGAGAACGAAACCGGCAAGCAGCCCTTCATCGTCGGCGCCCGCTACACCCACACCGCGCTGCTCGCCTTCTACTGCAAGGGCCGCCCCGCCGTCTTCTGCGCCGGCAGCCGCCTGGGGGACCGCCGCTCCGCCTACGACGACTTCTCTGACACCGACCTCACCAACCCCGACCTCCTGTCCCGCCCCGCGATCCTCGTCGACGCCGGACGCGCCGCGAACCCGGACCGCTGGAACCGCGCCCTGCGCTTCGAACAACCCCCGATCGAAGCCGCCCGAGTCCCGCCAAAGCCCGACCCAGGCCAACCCACACCAACACAGACCGCCCCCACCAGCCCCGCCCGCGCCTACCTCATCTCCACCGCCCGCGGCTACGCTGGTGTCGCCCCGTGAACGCCAGCAAACCGCCAACCCTCTTCGCCCGAGCCACCGCCCTCATCGCGGCGGGCTTCCTCCTCGCCGCACTCCTCTGGCTCGCCCACGCCATCGACCCCCTCGCCCAGAAGTACATCAGTCTCGACAACCCGCTGAAGCGCGACTGGGCCCGCCTCTTCCGCGTCACCGGCTACCTCCCCACCTGGCTCCTCGCCGCACTCGCCCTGTGGATGATCGACGCCCGCCCCAAAATCACCTTCGCGTGGCCCAGCATCCGCCGCGCCGTCTGGCTCGTCGCAAACCCCGCCCTCACCGGCCTCGTCTGCGAACTCGTCAAACTCGCAGTCCGCCGCGAACGCCCCGAATCCGCCGCGGCCAAGGGCGTCCAATACGCCTTCCGCTCTTGGGAAACCACCCCCTGGTCCACCAGCGGCCTGGGCTTCCCCAGCAGCCACGTCGGCGTCAGCGCAGGCGCCGCCTGCGCCCTCATCTGCCTCTTCCCCAAGGCCTGGCCCGTCTGGACCACCCTCCCCCTCGCCTGCGCCGCCACCAGACTCTTCGAACAAGACCACTACCTCAGCGACACCATCGGCGCGATCATCGCCGCCATTCTCACCGCCACCATCCTCCTCCCCCTCTTCAACCGAGCCAACAAAAAGCACACAGTCGCCTGAACCGCCCACTCCGAATTTGCTGCTTTGCCGATTTGCTGCCTTGAGCTTTCCCAGTGCCCACCCTCAACCGCTACATCGCCCGCCTCTACCTCACCAACATCATCATCCTGATGATCGTCCTCTTCGGCTTCATCGTCACGGTCGACGTCTTCATCAACCTCGGCCGCTTCTACCGCGCCGCCTCCACCACCGCCGAAGCCGCTCAGTCCGACCCCGGCACCCTCCACCAAATCCTCCTCACCGTCGTCGGCGTCGTCCGACTCTGGGCCCCCCGCGTCCTGCAACTCTTCGCCTACCTCAACGGCGTCATCCTCGTCATCGCCGCCGGCTTCACCTGCGCCCAACTCATGCGACACCGCGAACTCGTCGCCGTGCTCGCCAGCGGCGTCAGCCTCCACCGCGTCGCGCGACCCTTCCTCGTCGTCGCCCTGGGCATGACCATCGTCCAGGCCATCGACCAGGAGTTCCTCGTCCCCCGCGTCTCCCCACTGCTCGCCCGCGACGCCGGCGATTCCTTCAAGGACGACGTCGACCCCTTCCGCGTCCGCCTCACCCCCGACGCCGAAGGCAGGCTCTTCTACGCCGCAAGGTTCGAGGGTGATTCCGACACTCTTGTGAACCCCGTCATCTGGGAGCGCGACCAGTCCACCGGCCACGTCACCCAGGTCATCACCGCCGACTCCGCCGCGTGGGACACCCACGGCTGGCTCCTCACCAACGGCAAAGCCTGGTCCCCCGCCGCCTTCGCCACCGGCACCGGCGAACCAACAACCAACCCAGACCCAGCCGCCCCAGAAGCATCAACCGCGCCCACCCGCTCCACCCCCATCGCCCGAATCAACTCCACCCTCGACCCCACCACCATCAAAGTCCGAGCCCTCTCCGCCTTCGGCGAAACTCTCTCCCTCCAACAACTCACCCAGGTCGCCCGCAGCGGCGCACTCCCCAAACCAGCCCTCGAACGCATCGACCGCCTCCGCTGGGGCAGAGCCGCAGGCTGGCTGGGAAATCTCGTGACCCTCTTCGCCGTCCTCCCGCTGTTCCTGCTGCGAACCCCCGGCTCGATGGTCGGGGCTTCTCTGAAAGCGGCGCCACTGCTGGGCGCGGGCCTTGCCGCGAGCGCCGCCGGCGCCGGCTTGGCCCTGCCCGGCCTGCCAATCTGGCTTGGTGCGTTTGTGCCGTGCCTTTTGTTGGTGCCGGTAGCGATTGCACTGTTTACGGGGATTAGGACGTAAAACGGCACCAGTCACCTGTGTAGGAGATACTCATGACGGGTTTGGTTGGCGGGCTCATAATGGGGATACTGCTTCTCAGCGTGATCGGCTTGATCGCTTTCCTCGTTCTCAAGTCGCTGCTGTCTTTCACTGTGCTTCGGGCGTTCGCGGCCACTGGGCCTGGGTCGGGGCCGTTCCCGGCAAACCCCGCTGCCGGCTTTGCAATGGTGCGGGCTCTCTTTGATCTGCCAATGCTGGCGATCGTTGTGCTCGCGTTGAAGCAGGCCAAGTGGATGGACACGCCGATGTTCTGGCCGATAGTGTTTACTGTGCTATGCGCGATGCGAGTTGGGGCATGGTGGGCCGTGGGGTTGATGGGCACGCAGTTCCGAGGGCGGAAACTCAAGATGCTCGTCGCGCTCGGAGTCGGTGTCGATGTGATGTTTGATGGTATCGCTCTACTGTTTTATTTCGCCGCGACACGAGCGCCATAGGACGCGGACTCTTGCAGCCAGTCGCGAGCGAGTCGCAGGCGCGGGGGCTGGCCCTCCCCGGCCTGACGATCTGGCTCGGCGCCTTCGTGCCGTGCCTGCTGCTGGTGCCTGTGGCGATTGGGCTGTTTAAAGGGATTCGGACATAAACGTCCATCCCAAATCCATCCGAACCCCGAGCGCAAGCTCGGGGACAGAATCTCGAACTCGCGACCAAAGAGCGATGGACCCAAGACGCCCGAATCTCCCCCGAGCCTACTTCCTCACCTGGCGAACCTACGCCACCTGGCTCCACGGCGACGAACGCGGCTCCATCGACCTCGCCCACAACACGCCCACAACCCCACCACTCCCGCCAAGTCCAAAGCGTGAAGAACACATGCGTTCCGTCAAGATCGCGCCTCCCATGGTCTTTGACGACGCCATGCGCCAGACCGTCGAAACCGCCATCCGCGACCACGCTGATATCCGCCAGTGGCACCTCCACGCGCTCGCCGTGCGCACAAACCATGTGCATGTCGTGGTCGGTGCGCCGGGCCAAACCCCCGAAACGGTCATGGAAGAGTTCAAGTCCTGGGGCACACGCCGACTCCGCCGGGCGGAACTGGTCGGCCCCAAAGCACGCGTCTGGGCCGACCACGGCAGCACGCGGTACCTCTGGGAACCGGAAGACATCATCAAGGCCGTGGACTATGTGGTGAACTGGCAGGATGTGCCGACGATGCGTTCACCACGCGAAGCAGGGTGATGACCAAGGCCCCACACCTCCGATTCTGCCCCCGAGCTCGCGCTCGGGGTTCGGATGGACAAAGCACCCGCTCCAATACGCCAAAACCCTCATCCCAAACCCCTTCGCCACCTTCGCTCCAGGCCCATCCTCACGCAGCACCATCACCTCCGGCGGCGTCCTGCCTTGCACCCCCGCCTTCTCCCCCTTCGAAACCACCACCAGCCCATCGAACATCCGCACCTCCCCCTTCTCCAGCGCAAGGTTGTCCAGCCACACCAGCAGCAGCGCCTCGCCGCGCTCGAAGACCAATCGCACCGTCCGAGGCAAATCCACCTGCATCGGCCCCGTCGGCGTCGAGCCGCCCGCCGTCGCCAGCGCACGACCTTCCGAAATCGTCGCCAGATCAAACGTCGCCCCACGACACGCCCCGAACTTCGCCCGCAGCGCCGCGATCATCGCCCCCCGCTTCGCCGCCCCCGGCGTCTCGCTCGATTGCGAAAGGTGCAACTCCGCCGTGGACTCCTCGCCGCGGTCCATCGCGATGAACAGCCGCCCCATCGCGGGGGCCAACGTGTTCTTCGCGTCCATATAGGTCCGCAGCACGCCAATCCCTGCGGCACCTTGAATGGACGCCGTGAGCAACCCGAGGAATAACCCGATCAGCGCCGGCACCCGCCCCTTCAGCCGCCCCTGCGATTTCCCGATCTCCCGCAGCGAGACATACCCCAGCACCGCCCCGGCGATCCCCAGCACCGGCAGCACCATCACCACCACAAACGCCTGGATCAGCCCGACAAGCACCAGCAGCAGCGACACAACACACGCAGAAAGGCTGGCCAGCGCGAGAATCCCGGCCAGTGCGGCCTTGGCGCTCATCACGGGTGCTTCCGCCGCCGCCACGCCGCCCGAACCCGAACCCGAAATGTCCATCACTTGATCACCGTTCATAGACCCAGACCCTACACCCGCAGCCGCCCCGCCGCCCAGCACCAAGAGCGACACAAACCCCGTGGCGAATCACTGCAGTTCGGCCCCTGAAAGGGGCCGCCGGTGGTTGCCAGACGCGCAGCGTCTGGAAATGGTGCTCGATATGGCTTGAAAGCCCATGAAATGGGCGAACGAAACCCCAAGAACCCCCGCCGGTATGGTGCCAATGTTGCCCCACCGCTTACTCCAATCCCCTCTCCGCCTTCTCGTGGTGATCCTCCTCACCACCCTCGCCCTCGCGCGCCCATCCATCGCCCAGCAGGACCTCCCATCCAACCCCCTCATCCGCCAGGGCGTCCTCGCCAACGGCCTTCGTTACACCGTCGTCCGCCATCCAGCCGCACCGGGCGCACCGCCCCGCGTCGCCCTCTCGCTCCGCGCCGATTTCGGCTCCCTCGATGAGGACGACAACGAACGCGGCAGCGCCCGCGCCGCCGAACTCCTCGCCCGCGCCGCCATCATCGCCTCGCCCGCCGCCGCCACCTTGCGCACACTGGGCGTCCAGCCCGAGACCGATCTCCAGACCGGCGTCGGCTACGAATGGTGCGCCTTCACCCTCGCCGTCCCAGCCACCCCCCCGGCGAGCACCGCCGTGCGCGCCGCCCTCGAATCCCTTTCCCGCGCTTTCGCCAAGCCGCCCGCCGAATCCCTCACACCCGAAGCCTGGGCCAACCTCCGCGCCACGTTGGACGAGCGCGAGCGCGCCGCCATGGGCACCGCCCTCCGCGCCAACACCACCCTTCTCCCACGCCTTATGCCGGAATCGCGCTACGCCACCCGATTCCCCATGGGCCCGGGCTCGCTCGACCCGGCACTCACCATCGCCACCGCCGACGCCTTCCGCTCCAAGTGGCTCGTCCCCTCCAACGCCGCCCTCGTCGTCGCCGGCGACGGGCTCAGCCTCGACGAACTCGAAACGCTCACACGCTCGGTGTTCGCCCGCATCCCCGGCGGCCCGCGGCCCGCCCGGGTCCCCATCGGCCCCGTCGAGGCAAAGCAGCCCACCGCCCTCGTCCTGCACGACCCCGGCCTCGCCACCGACTTCATCCAACTCACCCGCGGCCTCGCGCCGTCCGCCCCGGGGGGCGCCAACTCGGGCGGCATCGATTCCACCGAACGCTTCCTCGACGACCTCGCCGCCCGCGTCCTCTTCGAGATCGTCTCACGCCGCATCGATGAAGCCGCCCCCGACGCCCCCGGCGTGCGCAAGGCCATCATGCCCCGGCTCTCCCGCTTCTTCACCCTCAGCGCCGTCATCGCCGGCGGGCCCGCAGGCTCAGCCCCCACCCTCGCCCGCGCCCTGATCTCGACCGCCCGCGACCTACAAGCCAACCCGGTCTCCGATGCCGAACTCAACGCCGCCAAGGCCGCCGTCCTCTCCGCCTTCGACGCCGAATCCCGCGACGAACCCTCCCTCTCTCCCGAGAAGGCCGCCGAGCACTACGCCGAAGCGATGACGCTGCGCGACACCCCGCTCTCCGCACCACAGCGCGCCGAACTCGCCCGAACCCTCATCGCCCGTGTCACACCCGAGGCCGTCATCGCCGCGGCCCGGCACCGCCTCGACCTCAACCACACCGCGCTGGTCGCGCTCCTGCCCACACCCGCCGCCGACAAACCCGACGCTTCACCACTCACCGAGCCCGCGCTCCTAGCGGCGTTCGATACCCCCGCACCGCCGCCGCAAGCCGAGCAGCCTCTTGCGGCCGGCGCAGCCGAAGCAGCCGCGTTGAAGGCCCCGTCGCGCGGAGCAAACGCGCCAGCCAAGCCGCTGCCCACGGTCACCGACCTCCTCCCAAAGGAAGCCCCCGCCGACGCCGTCACCACCATCGAACTCCACCCCCCATCGGGCGTCTTCACCGCCGGCTTCGCCAACGCCGCGGCGTTCCACCACCGCGCCATGCACTCGTCGCAAGGCGACGACAACACCTCGCCCGGCAACCCCACCGGCCGCATCGTCCTCACCATCGCCTTCGGCATCGGCCCCGCCGACGAAACACCGGACACCCGCTCCCTCTCCTCCATCGCGCTCGCGGCGCTGAAAGAACCCGCCACCGCCGCGATCAGCGCCGCCGACTTCCGCCGACTGCTCGACGAGAACAGCCTCAGCACCGACATCCTCCTCGCCGCCGACGCCGTGACGCTCGTCATTAACGCCCCCAGCGACCGCGCCGAGGCCGCCTTCGCCATCGCCTCCGCCGTCGCGTCCCATGGCGTGCTCGACCGCGCCGTCTTCGACCGCGCCCGCGCCCGGTTCGAGGCCATGGCCCTCCAGGGCGCGCTCACGCCCGAGTACGCGATCACCGACCTCTCCGCCCGCGCCGTGTTCCCCCACGACCCGCGCGTCCGCGCCCCCACCGCCGACGACGCCCGCGCCATGGACTTCGCCAAAGCCAGCGCCTTCGTCCGCCACGTGCTCACGACATCGCCCCTCGAAGCCGCCGTCACCGGCGACATCGACCGCGCCACCGCCATCAACCTCGCCACCCGCGCCTTGGCAACCCTGCCCGCACGCGCCCCGCTGACTATCAACGCCGCCGCCGTCACGCTCCCCGTCCCAAGCGGCCCGGTCGAAGCCGTGGAGCCCATCGACACCGCCGACGGCCGCTCGGTCGTCTTTGAAGGCTTCCGCGCCGCGGACGAAACCGAGACCGCCGCCGTGACCGCCCTCGATGTCGGCGCCGAGGCTCTCTCGGCACGCCTCACCACCACCCTCCGCGAGCGCCTCCGTCTGTCGGTCAACATCCGCGTCGAGAACAACCCTGCACGAGGCTGGCGCAACGCCGGGGATTTCCGCGCCGTCGCCTCCTGCGCCGCCGGGCGCGAGAACGAACTCCGCGCCGCCCTCCGCGCCGCCCTGAACGAACTCGCCGCAAAGCCCCTCGATCCAAACGAACTCGCCTCCGCCCGCCAGCGCGTCGCCGCACGAAGAGCCGAAGAACTCTCCGACCCGCAGTGGTGGGCCGCACGCCTCGTCCACACAGCACGGCGCCCCATCAAACTCGACGACCTCCTGAGCGCCCCGGCCCGCACGCTGGCCCTCTCCGCCGAGGACGTGCAGAATGCTGTCAAGCGCTACGCCACAGAGCAGCACCGAATCTCGCTCACCATCACGCCGCGCTGATCGGCGTCACGCCCCCACATACCGCGCCACCAGCGACCGCGCCCGCACCGCGTCCTGCGTCCCTTTCACCACCGCCCGCCCATCGGCGAACACGGTGATCTCCACCGCCGTCCCGTCCTCGCTCTTCTCGTGGTGCAGCACGCAACGAACCAAAGACGCCGACGCCAATACCTCCCCGTGTGCCCGCAGCGCGGCCCCCACCCGCCCCAAATCCGCGCCCGCCCCCCAACCCTCCTCTTCCTCGTCGAAGCACGTCGCAAGCCCCGCGATCTGCACCGCGTTCCGCCCGCACAGCCTCACCGCCGCGGCGTGCCTCCTCCCCTCCAACCACTCAAACTCCCGATTCCCGCAGCACACGCACAAGGGGTCCGCCGCCCCCATGTCCGTCTCCCGCACCGCCCCCTCGCTGCGCCATACGTCCACACTCACCAGACCACGCCGCACAAGATCAAACCGCCCAAGCAGAATCTTGATCGCCTCCCCGGCCTGCAGCAGCGCCGCGATCCCCGCCGCTGGCCCCAACACCCCCGCCGTATCGCACGTCGGCGCCCCCGCCGTCGCCGCATCATCAAACACGCAGCGCAGACACGACGTCGCCCCCGGCAGCACCGCACGGCACATCCCCGCCGTCCCCACCGCCCCGGCGTACACATAAGGCACGCCCGACGACACACTCAGGTCATTCACCAAAAACCGCGTCTCAAAGTTGTCTGTGCAATCCAGCAGCACCACCCCGCCCGCGCCGACCTCAACCCCCAGCCGCGCCCACAGCCCCCGCGCCATCCCCGGCGTGAAATCCTCCACGACCGCCCCCACCCGCACCCCGCCATCGATCTCCCCAAGCCGACGCTTCGCCGCCTCCGCCTTGGGCACCCCCGCCCGCGCATCGGCCTCCCCAAACAACGTCTGCCGCTGCAGGTTCGTCCACTCCACGACATCCCGGTCAATGATGGTGAGCCGCCCCACCCCCGCGCGGCACAGCGCCTCCGCCGCCACCGTCCCCAGCGCCCCGCACCCCACGATCACCGCGTGCCCGGACATCAGCCGCGCCTGTCCCTCCACGCCCACCCCCGGCAGCAGCGTCTGGCGATGATGTCGCAGCGTCGATTCGTCCACAAACCACGATACGCCGCCATCTTGTTCGCCCTCCGTTCGCCTCATGGATATCAACGACCAAACCCGCGATAATCCCCTCTTCCCACCTACCTCATGTCACACCAACCGTCACCCAAACAAAATCCTCCAGAATCCCCCTCGGCGTGGTTCGACCACACCGCCACCCTCACCCCGGCCGATCTCCACTGGCTCCACTCCCACACCCTTGCCGCCCTGACCCACCTGTCGGTCCCCCAAGGCAGCACCGTCCGCATCGCCGTCGTCTCCGACTCTGAAATGACCGCCACCCACGCCCGTTGCATGGGCATCAACGAAACAACCGACGTCCTCACCTTCGATCTCCGAGACACGCAGGGCACCCCCTCCAGCCCTCCCACCCCCCTCGACACCGACATCATGCTCTGCCTCGACGAAGCCAAACGCCGCGTCGCCGAGCGATCATCATCCCTTCCCCCCACCGACCGAGCCCACGAACTCCGCCGCGAACTCCTCCTCTACGCCCTCCACGGCATCCTCCACTGCCTCAACCACGACGACCACGACGAAGCCGACTACCAACGCATGCACCACGCCGAAGACGAAATCCTCAAAGCCATAGGCGTCGGCCCCGTCTTCAACCCGCACGGGAACACGACCGACCCGTGCCACTGACGCATCTGCGGGTCAGTGAGTCCTTTCCTGATTTTCACTTTTCATTTTTCGCTTTTCGCTTTCCCCCTTGACCCTCGCCCTCCTCATCGCCCTCGCCTCGACCTTCCTCAGCGCCCTGGCGTCCACGCTCTACTACGCCCTGCGCGACTACTCCCTCACCAAACTCGAAGAACTCGCCGACGAACGCGGCCCCGCCGCCCGCGCCCGCATCGACCCCATTGTTGAAGAAGAGGAAGGCCACCTGCTGGCGGTCGGCGCCGTCCGCGTCGTCGCCTCCATCAGCGTCACCGTTTCGATGCTCCTGCTGATGGGCACCTTCCGAGTCGAATCCGGCGGCGCAGCCGAAGGCACGGAAGCCGTCCTGAGTTTCCCCCGCCTCCTCGCCGCTGTCGCCGCATCATGGGCGGTGCTCTATCTCGTCGGCCTGGTGATCCCCCTCTCAATCGCCCGTCACGCCGCCGAACGCATCATCCTCAGCACCTCCGACCTCATCCGCGCCGTCTACATCCTGGCCTGGCCTGTCCGCGTGCTCTGGATCGTGGATGTCGCCGTCCGCCGCCTCGCCGGCGTCACCGAGGTCTCCGACAAAGAGGAAATCCGCGAAGACCTCCTCGACGCCGCCGCCGAGGGCGAACGCGAGGGTGCACTCGGCGAAGAGCAGCGCGACATGATCGAGGCCGTCGTCGAGTTCGGCTCCACCACCGCCGCACAGGTGATGACCCCCCGCACCGACATCGAGGCGATGCAACTCACCGACGACCTCGGCCGCGTCATCAAAATGGTCCGCGAGGTCTCCCACTCCCGCATCCCCGTCTACGAGGGCACCGCCGACCACATCGTCGGCATCTTCTACGTCAAAGACCTCATGCGCTGGCTCGCGGGCGACGGCGTCAAGGGCGCGGGCAAGCCCTTCCGCCTCCGCGCCATCCTCCGACCCGCACTCTTCGTCCCCGAGACCAAGCCCGTCCGCGAACTGCTGAACGAACTCGTCCGCCAGAAAGTCCACATCGCCGTCGTCACCGACGAATACGGCGGCACCGCCGGCGTCGTCACCGTCGAGGACATCGTGGAAGAAATCTTCGGCGAGATCCAGGACGAGTACGAACTCCCCGAAGACGCTCCTCCCGAGGTCAAACTCAACGCCGAAGCCAAGCACGCCGAGGCCGACGCCCGCATGAGCATCTACGACCTCAACGAGGCCCTCGAACCCTTGGCCATCACCATCCCCGAAGGCAAGGACTACGACACCGTCGGCGGCTACGTCATGGCCACCCTCGGCCACATCCCCATCGCCGGCGAAACCGTTGAGGGCGACGGATTCGCCGTCACCGTTCTCGAAGCCGAACCCACCCGAGTCCTCCGACTCAAAATCGAACCCCGCGAACCCACCCAAGAACCCCAGCCCGGCGAACCCGAAGCCTCCATCCGAACCCCGAGCGCAAGCTCGGGGACAGCGATCGAGTGAGGGGTCACACAAACGTTCCACAGCCGCCCCCATGCTGTCCCTGAGCTCGCGCTCAGGGTTCGGATAGAACTCCCCCCATGCCCCTCCGACTCTTCAACACCCTCACCAACAAGCAAGAGGACTTCACCCCGCTCAAACCCGGGGAGGCCACCTTCTACTCCTGCGGCCCAACCGTCTACGACTACGCCCACATCGGCAACTTCCGCAGTTTCCTCGCCGCCGATGTCCTCCGGCGCTGGCTCGAATCCCCGCTGGGCCCGAACCTCAAAGTCACGCAGGTGATGAACATCACCGACGTCGGCCACATGGTCGACGATTCCGCCGCCGACGGCGGGGGCGAAGACAAAATGGAAGAGGCCCGCAAACGCCTCCTTCAGGACAAAAAGGCCGGCAAACTCCCCGCCGAAGTCGCCGCCACCATCGACCCCACCAGCCCCACCGCCATCGCCGACTACTACGCCCGCTGCTTCATCGAAGACGCGAAAACGCTGGGCCTCCGCGTCGCCGCCGACGCCGAGAAAGACCCGACGCTTATGCCGCGCCCCACGCGCATGGTCCCGCAGATGCTGACCATGATCGTCGAACTCCTCCGCCGCGGCCACGCGTATGTCGCCCCTTCCGGGACCAGCACCGTCGTCTACTTCGACACCCAGACCTTCCCCGACTACGGCAAACTCAGCGGCAACACCCTCGACAAAGTCCGCAGCGGCGCGGGCGGCCGCGTCTCCGACGCCGCACAGTCGGCCAAGAAGCACCCCGCCGACTTCATGCTCTGGAAGGGCGACCCCACCCACCTCATGCGCTGGGACCCGCTGAAGGAACTCAAAGGCCAGGACCTCGAAGACGCCAAGCGCTTCAACCTCAAAGAGGGCTACCCCGGCTGGCACATCGAGTGCAGCGCCATGGCCAAGGCCCGCCTGGGCGAAGTCATCGACCTCCACTCCGGCGGGGAAGACAACATCTTCCCCCACCACGAATGCGAGATCGCCCAGTCCCGCTGCGCCAACGGCACCCCCGGCCACGAACCCGCGTCCTTCGCTCGCCACTGGTTCCACCCCCGCTTCCTGCAGGTCGAAGGCGCGAAGATGTCCAAGAGCAAGGGCAACTTCTTCACCGTCCGCGACCTGGTGAAAAAGGGCTTCTCCCCCGCGGCCATCCGCCTCGAACTCATCAAGACCCACTACCGCTCCAACGCGAACTTCACCGAACAGGGACTGAAGGACGCCGAACGGATGATTGCGCGGTGGAAGCGAACCGCTCAGCGCCTATTCGGCCTCCACCAGCGAATGGGGCAAGGTGGTCCGATTATGGAGAGTTCAGCCGATGTCCCATCTGAGCCTAGTCAAAGAGAGTTCGTGTACGAGATGGATCAGGACTTGAACATCTCAGGCGCAATCGCAGCTTTGAATGATCTTTGCACGAAGTACGCGTCCTACGGCGACTCGTGGAGCGACACTCCACTCCCCGAAGCGCCGATGTCATCCTCAGACGCCATGACACTACTGGGCAGCGGCGCATTCCACTCCTGGCCTTGGGCGCTGATCAATCTGATGGATTGCATTCTCGGCGTGATATTCACTCCAGCGCCCTTAACCACGACTGCTGATCCGGATTCAGCTCACATCGACACCCTCGTTCGCCAACGCACCGAAGCAAGAGCCGCGAAAAACTGGCCCGAAAGCGACCGCATCCGCGACGAACTCGCCCGCCTCAACATCGTCGTCACCGACTCGCCCACCGGCCCAAAGTGGACCCGCAAGGCCACGCTCTAACTGCGGCGATTCCCTCCTTCCGAACCCCGAGCGCAACCCCGGGGACAGACTCGTGCCACGGCTTGGCGTCTTCGACAAGCCGTGCTCCGGAAACACACGCACGGGTTGTCGCAGACGCCAACCCGTGGCACCCAACCCCCTACCATCAAGCACCAAATTCGCACCCCATTCAATGCCCACCCCGCCGGAGCCGCACACATGGTCCGCCTCGCCAACATCCACTCCCTCACCGACTTCAAGCGCAACACCGCCGCCTTCATGCGCCGACTCAAAAAGTCCCGCACCCCCGAAGTCCTCACCGTCAACGGCGAAGCCCGTCTGGTCGTCATGGACGCTGAAACATACGAAGCGATGTTCGAGTCCGCGCTCATCGCCCAGGACATCGAAGCGGTGCGGAAGGGCATCGAAGACGCCGACGCGGGGCGCGTCACCCCACTCGCGGAAGTCGCGAAGGACCTCCGGAAGCGCATGAAAAAGGCGCTCTCATGAAGCGCCACAGCGTCTTCGTGTCCGACGCCGCACACCAAGACCTCCGCGACATCGTCGAGTTCATCAGCAAGGACAACCCGTCGCACGCGCAGCACTGGCTCGACCAGACCCTCGAAGCGCTGGAATCGCCGTCCATCTTCCCCGGTCGCTGCCCGTCCGCCCCAGAGCAATCGCTCTTCTCTGGCGAAATGCGCCACCTCATCCTCAGCCCCTACCGCGTCATCTTCAGGATCGACGCCCTCACCGTCACCATCCTCCGCGTCCGCCACGCCGCCCGACGCCCCGCCCGCGAATAGCCCACCCGCCGCCCCGAGTGCCACGACTCTGGTCCGTCTTCGGGCCAGAGTCGTGCTCCCACCCCCCATTCCAGCCGATAACACACGCATGCTCGTCGGCACCCTCAACCTCCTCGCCCAAGCCTCCGCCACGGTCAGCGCCACCCCGGGCGGCCTCGGCTGGCAGGCTTGGTTCACCCTCGCCGTCGTCGTCCTCATGCTCGCGCTGCTGGCGACCAACCGCTTCGGCGCCGACATCGTGATGATGGGCGCGCTGCTCACCCTCGTTCTCGCCGGCATCGTCACACCCGCCGAGTCCGTCACCGGCTTCTCCAACGCCGGCGTCCTGACCGTTGGCTTCCTCTACGTCCTCGCCACCGGCCTCAAAGAAACCGGCGCGATGACCCTCCTCACCAGTTGGATGCTCGGCCGCCCCCGCACCGCCCTGGCCGCCCAGGCCCGCCTCGTCACCCCCGTCGCCGTCCTCTCCGCCTTCGTCAACAACACCCCCCTCGTCGCCGCCTTCATGCCCGTCCTCAGCGAGTGGTCCAAACGCATCGGCGTCCCCGCATCACGCCTCTACATGCCCCTCAGTTTCGCCGCCATCCTCGGCGGCGTCTGCACCCTCATCGGCACCAGCACCAACCTCGTCGTTTCTAGCCTCGTCACCGCCGAAAACCAGAAGATCACCGCCCACAACGCCAAGCCCGGCGCCGCCCAACTCGCCCCGCTCGAAGAATGGGGGTTGTGGACCATCACCCCCGTCGGACTCCCCGTCGCCGCCGCGGGTTTCGCCTACATGCTCCTCTTCGGCCGCCGCCTCCTCCCCGACCGCTCCAACCGCGCCACGCCCATCGAGCAGGCCCGCAAGTACATGTCCGCCATGCTCGTCCCCGCCGGCTCGCCCATCGCCAACAAAACCATCGAACAGGCCGGCCTCCGCAACCTCCCCGGCGTCTTCCTCAGCCGCATCGACCGGGGCGACGAGTCCATCATCGCCGTCGGCCCCGAACACAAAGTCCTCCCCAACGACGTGCTCATGTTCGTCGGCGGCGTCGAGTCCGTCGCCGAACTCCAGAAGATGAAAGGCCTCGTCCCCGCCGAAGCGGAAGCCACCGACGCCAGCAAATCCGGGGGGTACCGCCCCAACATGCGACTCCACGAGGCCGTCGTCTCGCCCTCCAGCCCCCTCATCGGCCAGTCCATCAAGGAAGCCGGCATCCGCACCCGCTACAACGCCGTCGTCGTCGGCGTCCACCGCGCCGGCGAGCGTATCCCCGGCAAAATCGGCGAGATCACCGTCCGCCCCGGCGACACCCTCCTCCTTGAGGCCCGCCCCGGTTTCGTCGCCGCCCACCGCGATTCGCCCGACTTCCACCTCGTCAGCGAGCTCGAAGGCGCCGCCGCCCTCCGCCACGACAAGGCCTGGATCGCCGTCGCCGTCCTCCTCGCCACCATCGCCCTGCTCAGCCTCGAGAACATCTTCCCCCCCATGGTCGTCGCCATGTGCTCCGCCGCCGCCATGATCGGGCTGCGCTGCTGCACCGGCCCGCAGGCCCGAGCCGGCGTCGAGTGGCCCGTCCTCATCGTCATCGCCGCCTCCTTCGCCGTCGCCCGAGCCATGGACAAAACCGGCCTGGCCGCCTTCATCGCCGACCACGTCATCCATTTCGCCGGCGGCCTGGGCCCCTGGGCCCTGCTCGGCGCGGTCTACCTCCTCTCGCTCGGCTTCACCACGCTCGTCAGCAACAACGCCGCCGCCGCGCTCGTCTTCCCCATCGCCCTCGAAGTCGCCCGCGCCCAGAACCTCAGTTTCACCCCCTTCGCCGTCGCCGTCGCCGTCGCCGCCTCCTGCGAGTTCATGACCCCGCTCGGCTACCAGACCAACCTCATGGTCATGGGCCCCGGCGGCTACAAATGGAGCGACTTCATGCGCTTCGGCCTCCCCCTCACCATCCTCTGCGCCATCGTCGCCATTATCGCCGGCCCCATCGCCTTCGGCCTCTGATCCGCCGCGCGGCCTCAACACGACGTGCCACGGCTTGGCGCTTCGACAAGCCGTGCTCCCCACCGCAGCCGCCGCTCCCCCACACGCCCCAGGCGCTCGCGCACCCCACCCCCTTCGCAACATCCTGTCCACACCCCACACCACCACACATGAGAAGGGGCAATGATTTTGTGTGTTTGTATTTTGGTAGGCATGCCCTGCCCCGTTCGGGGCACCCCACACTCACCCCGATCCGACCAAACCCACCGACCGCCAGAGCCATGCAAGCCCCGCATTTATAGGGCTTTATGCCCCATTCGGCGCCGGCCGCCGCGCACGCCGATCCGCCCGACCGCCTCTCTCTCCGTCACACACCCATACCCCGCGCAAAGCCACCGCAAAAGTTCACACACCCTTTTTGCATCGACCGAGTGCCGCTGTGACGATACGATGACATTGTCTTGATCTCTCTCTCCTCCAGCGGGGCACTGTCTAACGATGGTGCCCTGCTTGTTTTTTTGCTCCGCCCCGATCCGCCGTAGCCTCTCCATGCTGTGCCACGGGCTTCCGGTCCTCCGGATGCCCGTGCCTCCAAAACTCGGACCACGCCCCCGCTCCGACCCCTCCTGATTTTCGCTTTTCATTTTTCGCTTTTCGCTTTCAAGCACCCCATGCCCACCGTCCTCCTCACCGGCGCCGCCGGATTCATCGGCTCACACGTCGCCCAGGCCCTCCTCGCCCGCGGCGACCGCGTCGTCGCGCTCGACAACTTCGACGACGTCTACCCCCGCGCCCTCAAACAGCGCAACCTCGATGAAGTCCGCGCCGCCCACCCACGAACCCAAGCCACAGACCTCATCACCATCGAAGGCGACGCCAACGACGCCAAACTCGTCACCCAACTCCTCACCACCCACAAACCCCAAGGCGTCATCCACCTCGGCGCCCGCGGCGGCGTCCGCCCCTCCATCGAACAGCCCGCCCTCTACTGCCAGGTCAACATCGAAGCCACCACCACCATGCTCGAGTGCGCTCGCCGCTGCCCCACCATCACACGCTTCGTCATGGCCTCCAGCAGCAGCGTCTACGGCAACCTCTCTACCGCCCCCTTCAGCGAATCCGACGACGTCAGTTTCCCCATCAGCCCCTACGCCGCAACCAAGCGAGCCTGCGAACTCATGGGCGCCACCTTCGCACACCTCTACCAGATGCCCACCGCCTGCCTCCGCTTCTTCACCGTCTACGGCCCCCGCCAACGCCCCAGCCTCGCCATCTCCATGTTCATCGAGAAAATCGCGCGCGGCCAACCCATCCCCGTCTTCGGCGACGGAACCACCCTCCGCGACTACACCTACATCAACGACATCGTCACCGGCGTCCTCGCGTCCCACGACCGCATCCCCGAACACAACTACCGAATCTGGAACCTCGGCAACTCCGAGCCCGTCACCCTCCAGACCATGATCGACACCGTCTCCAGGGTGGTGGGCAAACCAGCGATCATCGACCGCCAACCCGCACAGCCCGGCGACGTCGAACGCACCTTCGCCGACCTCACACGCAGCAAGGCGGAACTCAACTACACGCCGACGACGACCTTCGAGCAAGGCGTCCGCGCGCAGTGGGAGTGGATGCGGAAGTGGATGTCTTGAGCGTCGGATGCTCACGCCTTCGGCCCCAACGGGGCCGCGGCATGGAGCCACGGGTGAAGCGAGCCCCCCAGGGGGCAAGCGCAACCCGTGGCGGGGGGTGATTGAAACTCCTGCCCCGAAGGGACAAAGGGCAATCCCCCAACGCCTCCCTAAAAAGAACCTCCACCCCCGCACGCAGCATCCAAGCACGTCACCCCCCTCACGCCCTGTCCCGAGAGGAGTTCCGTCCCGTGTCCATGATCAACAAGTTCAGCGTGCTCTCGTGGATCTTCCAGGTCCTTGCCGCCGTCATCCTCGCCCAGACCCTCTTTTTCAAGTTCACCGGCGCCAAAGAGTCCGTCTACATCTTCAGCAAACTCGGCATGGAGCCCTGGGGTCGCTACGGCAGCGGCACCGCCGAACTCATCGCCGTCGTCCTGCTCCTGATCCCCAAAACCTCGTTCATCGGCGCGATCCTCGCTCTGGGCGTCATCACCGGCGCCATCATGAGCCACCTCACCAAACTCGGCATCGTCGTCCAGGACGACGGCGGCCTCCTCTTCGCCCTCGCCATCGTCGTCTTCGTCTCCAGCCTCGCCGTCGCCTTCATGCGCCGCGCCGACGCCCCCATCATCGGCCCACAGCTCGCCAAGATCCTCCCCGGCGTCGCCGCCGTGCCCGCCTGCGCTGTCCATTCCGCCAAGGCCCAGTAGCCGCAGCGTGAACAGGTGAACCAAGGGCCAACCTACACTGCCCCAGTGTTCACCCCGATCCCCGAAATCCTCAACGAACTCCGCCAGGGCAAAATGATCGTCCTCGTCGACGATGAAGACCGCGAGAACGAGGGCGACCTTGTCCTGCCCGCGCAGTTCGTCACCCCCGACGCCGTCAACGCCCTCACGCGCCTCGCCGGCGGCTACCTCTGCCTCAGCCTCACCGAGGCCGACTGCGACCGCCTCAACCTCCACCCCCAAACCGCCCTCAACACCACCGTCCGCGGCACCCCATTCACCGTCTCCATCGACGCCCACCCGCGCCACGGCGTCTCCACCGGCATCTCCGCCGCCGACCGCGCCACCACCATCAAACTCGCCGCCGACCCCGCCGCCACGGCGGAGGATTTCGTCCGCCCCGGACACATCAACCCCCTCCGTTCCCGCGACGGCGGCGTCCTGGTCCGCTTCGGCCAGACCGAAGGCAGTGTCGACCTCTGCCGCCTCGCCGGCCTCCGCCCCGCCGCGCTCATCATCGAGATCATCCGCGAAGACGGCCAAATGGCCCGCCGCCCCGATCTCGACGCCATGTGCAAGCAGCACGGCTGGAAGATGTGCTCGGTCGAACAGATCATCGAGCACCGCCTCCGCCAGGAACGCCTCGTCAAACGCATCGAACCTGCGGCAGGCACCACCATCCACACCCCCGAAGGCCCCTTCAACCTCATCGCCTTCGAGTCCGTCGTCGATCCGCTCCCCCAGATCGCCCTCACCGTCGGCGGCGTCGGCCTCCCCGACGCCCGCGGCAACCCCGTCGAAGACCCACGCCCCACCCTCGTCCGCATGCACCGCGGCAACCTGCTGGGCGACGTCTTCGCCGACACCGCGTCATCAAAGGAAGGCCCCACCGCGCTCGCCCTGCGCGAATCGATGCGCCAGATCCAGAAAGAAGGCCGCGGCGCCGTCGTCTATCTCCGCCCACGCTCAGGTGGCACGGCGGACACGCTCGCGCAGCGCCTCGACGCCGCACGCACCACAAGCCCCGGCACCGAACCCGCCTCCATCGCCGCCATGCAATCCCCCATGCTCCAGCGCGACTTCGGCATCGGCGGCCAGATCCTCCGCGAACTCGGCCTCTCCAAACTCCGCCTCCTCACCAACCACCCGCGCGATCTTCCAGGATTGGACGCCTTCGGACTTGAGATTGTGGAGCATGTGCCGCTACGATGGTGACGACACGCGTGCGCGTGATCGCCAAACGCACTCGGCCCGGTCACGCCGAGAGCACTCGCCCCGCAAGAAGCGAGCACACCAGGGCGCTCACCAGCACGCCACCGCCGGACGCACTCCCACCCACCGAGGAGTGCAGGGCACACAATCAGGAGGTTCGCTCCGAACCCCTTGGAAAACAACCCCACCGGCGACGGCCCCCACAAGGGGCCGTTTTCATTTGAACGCGTCTCACATCTTCGCCCGCGAAGCGGGCGGATCGATGGTTGCCAGCGGCGCAGCCGCTGGTACCCGCCCCTCACCGGAATCCGCCCGTGAAACGGGCGGGCGAAGCCCGATTTTCCTAGCCGCGCCGTCCGCCCGTTCCACGGGCCAAACAGACAAATTCGCCTCACATCCCCAGCAATCTCACCGCCTCATCCACATCCTTATCCCCCCGCCCCGACAGATTCACCAGAACATGCTGGTCCTCACGCATCACCCCAGCCCGCGCCACCGCGTGCGCCACCGCGTGACTGCTCTCCAGCGCCGGCAGAATCCCCTCGCAACGCGCCAGCATCGTAAACGCCTCCAGCGCCTCCGCGTCCGTCACGGCGGTGTACTCCACCCGCCCGCTGTCCTTCCAATACGAATGCTCCGGCCCCACACCCGGATAATCCAATCCCGCCGAGCACGAGTGAACATCCGCCGTCTGCCCGAACTTGTCCTGCATCACATACGACAAACTCCCGTGCAGCACCCCCGGCGACCCGTACGACAACGGCGCCGCGTGCTGCCCCGGCTGGCTCGACCTTCCCCCCGCCTCAACACCCACCAGCGCCACGCCGGCATCCTCCACAAACGGATAGAACATCCCCGCGGCGTTCGACCCGCCCCCCACGCACGCCACCACACAATCCGGCAACTTCCCCAGCACGCCCATGAACTGCGCCCGCGACTCACGCCCGATCACGCTCTGAAAATCCCGCACGATCATCGGGAACGGGTGCGGCCCCACAACACTTCCGATGATGTAGTGCGTCCCCTGCACGCTCGCCATCCAGTCCCGCATCGCCTCGTTGGTCGCGTCCTTCAGCGTGCGCGACCCCGCGTCCACCTCGACCACCCGCGCCCCCAGCAGTTTCATCCGCACCACGTTCAGCCGCTGACGGCGCACGTCCTCGCACCCCATGTACACATCGCACGAAAGCCCCAGGTGCGCCGCCGCCGTCGCCGTCGCCACGCCGTGCTGCCCCGCGCCTGTCTCGGCGATCAGCCGCTTCTTCCCCATGCGCTTGGTCAGCAGCCCCTGTCCGATGGTGTTGTTGATCTTGTGCGCCCCTGTGTGCGCGAGGTCCTCCCGCTTCAGCCAGATCGTCGCCGCCTTTCCCGTCTTGGACCGTTCCCGCGCCACCGCCGTCAAACGCTCCGCCCGGTACATCGGCGTCGCCCGACCAACAAGCGTCGACAGCAATCCCTTCAACTCCGTCTCAAACGCCGGGTCCTTCCGCGCCGACGCGTACTCCGCCTCCAACTGCGAAAGCGCCGCGACCAGCGTCTCGGGCACATACTTCCCGCCGTACGCCCCAAACCGCCCCGAAGCATCCGGAACCGCAGAGATCAAGCCCGTCATGGTCGTCGCGTTCATGCCGAACGGTAGGCGTCGGGAGCAAGCGTTCCCAAGCCCGACGCCGAACCACCAAAGTCGGTCCACCTTTTCCCTGTTCCCGGACCACATCCGTGCCACGGGCTTCCGCATGCCGATGCGGATGCCCGTGCCCACCGCCGCGCCGTCACCCCCCCAACTTCGCCAACTCCGCCTCCACCGCCCCCACAATCTCCGCCACCCGCTCGGGCCCAAACTCAAACGGCTGACCCGCCGCCGCGAATAACTCCGGCAACGGCCGCGACCCACCCAGCGACAGCGCCCCACGGTACAAATCCAGCGCCGCCGCCCGCCCGTGCTTGAGCGAGTGCAGCCACAGCCCCAGCGCCCCCAACTGCGCAATCCCGTACTCGATGTAGTAGAACGGCACGCCGAACAGGTGCGACTGCCGGTGCCACACGTGTGTCCGCACGTCCTCCAGCCCGCTCCAATCCAAACCTCGCCCGAAACGGTGGTCCAGCGCGAGCCACGTGTTCCGCCGGTCCCCGCGCGAGTGCCCCGGCTCCTCGTACAGCCGGTGCTGGAACGCATCGATCTGCGCGATCCAAGCCAGGATCGCCACCGCCTGCTCCAACTGCTCCCGCTTCGCCCGCGCCAGGTGCGAAGCGTCCGCGTAGTACGCGTCCCACTCCGGCATCGTCAACAGTTCCATGCTCATGCTCGCCACCTCGGCGAACTCGATCGGCGAATGCCGGTACGCCACCAGCGGATCGTGCTTGCACAACTCCGAATGGAACATGTGCCCCGCCTCGTGCACCATCGTGTGGACATCCGCGTGCAGCCCCGCCGCGTTCATGAAAATAAACGGCCGGCGCGACCGGTCCCGCATGTACTGGTACCCCCCGCTGGCTTTCCCTTTGCGACTGTCCAAGTCCAGCAGCGCCCCGCCCTCCGCACCGCGCGAAGCGTTGTCCCCCAAATCCCTGAACATCCGCCCCAGTTCCGCGTCCATCCGGTCAAACACACGCCGCGTCTTCTCCACCAGTTCCTGCCCGCCCTCAAACGGCCGCAACGGCGGCCTCCCGTGCTCGTCCACCGCCATGTCCCACGGCCGCAACGTGTCCAGCCCCAGCGCCGCACGCCGCCGCTCGTCCATCTTCCGGTTGAACGGCACCACGTGCCGCTCCACCGCCTCATGGAACGCGAAGCACATCGCCGGCGTGTAATCAAACCGCTTCTTGGCCTTGAAACTCCAGTCCCGGAAATTCTCAAACCCCGCGTTCACCGCGACCTTCTGCCGCAACGACACCATCTCATCAAAGATCGCGTCGATCGCCTCGCGCTCCGCCAGCCGCCGCTCCGCCACCGCCCGCCACGCCTTCTCACGCACCGAACGATCCTTGTCCTGCTGATACCTCGCCATCTGAGGCAAGGTCCGTGTGGCCCCATCAAACTCCACCGACATCGCCCCGCAGATCTCGTCGTACTTCTGGTCCAGTTTCGCCAGTTCCGTCTCCAGTGCGACGCTCTCGGGGCGGAACAGTTCCACCTCCACCCGCGTGTCCCGCTCAAGCACGCCGTAGCGTGCCGCCGGCAACGGGAACCGCGCCGAAAGTTCCACCTGCCGCTTGTCGAGTTCAAACCCCGCTGGCTTCACCCGCGGCGGAACATCATCCAGATACCGCGTCCAAGCCCCCGAAGCCCCCGCATCATCCGTGCGGCACGTCATCGTGATATACAGATTCGCCCGAGCCTCCGAGCACGCCGCGTCCAGTTCCGACCGGTCCAAAAGCCAGGCCTCAAACTCCGCCGCCGACGAAACCGGCCGCGCCAGCAACGCCGAGAACAACGGCTCAAGGTTCCCCCAAGTGGAAGCATCCAGTCCCGCCGGAACAAACGCGCTCATGGTGGTCATGCCAGGATGGTACCTGCCCGCCCCACACCATCCGAGCCCGACATCCGTCCGAGCCCCGAGCGCAAGCTCGGGTCCACCGTCCCACCACAAAAGCGATACCCGCAACGCAACGGCTCACCCCGCAGCACCGAATAGACCAACCATGAAGCGGCCGCCACCACCAAGCGAACCCCCCGGCCCATCAAGGCTCTTCGCATTGGCCTCCCTCGCCGTGGCCTTCATCGCCGCGATCAACGCTCAAACGGCTCCGACCGCCCGCACCGCGTTGCTCGTGTTCAGTGCAACTGGTTTTCTATTCCTCGGCTGGAGAAACGCCGTCCGCCTGCGTTTCAGCATCACGATGGCTTTGGCAACACTGCCCGCCGTGTACTTTCTGCTCTACGCAACCGGCTGGTTGTTTGGCTGACGCCCACCATATCGTCGCCACCCCCGTGCCGCCGACTTCCCGCGCCGGGAAATCGCTGTTCCAATTCTCGCTTTTCACTTTTCGTTTTTCACTTTGAACACTACCGCCGCATCCCCCCACCCCCGCCGCCACCCCTTCCCTGCGCCGGAAACCGGAACAACGGCCGCACCCAGTTCAACCCCGCCGCCACCGGCACCGCGACGATCCCCGTGTACAGCGCGGTCGCCGACCGAATCCCCAGTTCCACCGAAGCGGGCCCGATCTGCACCGGGTCGTACATCGCCCGCACCTTCAGGATCGCCAGCGTGATGACGGCCCCCACCAGCGCCGACGCCGCGCTCAGGAACGCGATCGCCAAAGCATGCTTGCGGTACATCCAAGCCCGCAGGATGTAAGCCGTATACGCCGCCGCCAGATACCCCAGCGCGTGAGGCCCGATCACCGTCGCGGTATCGCCGTTGGTCAGCGCGACGTTGGTCAACAAATCAATCACGATCCCCAGCAGCACGCCGAACCACATCAGGTGCGTCCGCCGCGCCCACGCCGAGACAAACGCCACCAGGATCAACGTAAACCGCGGCGCGATGTCGTTGTGCCCAAGTTGAAACGCATCGCGCAGCCCCACATCCATCCCCACGGCGATCCACGCGGCCACGCACACCACCAGTGGGTTCATCGCCCACCCCCTGAAGCCGCCGGATACTGAATGATGGCGCTCGGCACCCGCGTCACATCGATCTCTGGCCGCACCACCACACGCCTGTACAGCGGATTGTCAGCCGGCTCCACCCGCACCACCCGCCCCAAAACCAGCATCCGTGCCGCATCAGGCCACGAATCATCCGCCAGCCGCACGATCATCCCCGCGACGATCTCAGCAGCCGACGTCACCCCCACGTTGTCATCCACCAGCGTCCCATCCCCGAACGGCCGCAACTGGCACCGCGGCAGGGTCGACAACTGCGCACTCGAAACCGGCCCCTCCGGCACCACGACCCCCACCACCAGCCTCGGCTGCAAGCGCGTATCGGTGACCAGCCGAAACGTCGTCACATTCGTCCGCGCATCGGTCGCGATCCCCACCAACTGCTCCGACCGCCGCGCCACCGCCACCGCACCAACACCCACCCCGTCATTGGTCCCCCGAGCAAACTCCACCGTCCCCGAAGCCGCGTCCGACCCAACCCGCGCCGCCTCCACTCTTCTCACGCCGGGCGGCCGCGACCACGCCGCCCCACCCTGCAGGTCCCGCACCAGCGCTTCGAGTTCCGCGTTCCGATCCACCTCGCGCAAATACAGCCACTTGAACTGGTCCCGCTGCCGCTCCAACTCCGCTGATTCCTCCGTCTCGCCTGCAGGCCCGCCCGCCCCACTCCCATCGTTCCGTGAAGGCCGCAGCAACGTCGAAAGCGACGACATCGGCCCGCTGACCGGCCGCACCACCACGTCCACCGGGTTCCGCAGCGCCCGCACCCACGCCGACCACCGCAGCGGCAAAAACGAAAACACCAGCACCGCCATCAGCGTCAGCGTGAAGAGCACTCGGGGGTTGGAAAGGCCTCGGGCCATGAGTGTGGAACGCAGAAACCGGACGGGCGACCCGCCACCAAGCACAAAGCACAGATCACAAAGCACAGATTCGGAGTCGCGTCCCGGACACAACAGGTTCAGTCAATCGCACGGGATCAAGGTCAGAATTTGTGCTCTGTGCTTTGTGGTTTGTGCTCTCTGTCTTCAATCGTCCATGCTGCTCTCGATCGTCGCACGCCACGCCTCGAAATTATCAAGGAACTGGCTCGTCCCCCGCGCCACGCAGGTCAACGGGTCGTCCGCGATCAGCACCTTCATCCCCGTCGCCTTCTCGATCACCACATCGATCCCCTTCAGCAGAGCCCCGCCCCCCGCCAAAGTCACCCCGTTCACCACAAGGTCCGCCGCCAGTTCCGGCTCGGCCCGCTCCAGCGTCCGCAACACCGCCGCCGTGATCGCCCCCACCGGCTCCAGCAGCGCCTCGCGGATCTCCTCGCTCGTCACCACCGTCTTGCGCGGCAAACCCGACACCATGTCCCGCCCGCGAACCTCCATCGTCGTCTCGGGGCCCACCGGCGCCGCCGACCCGATCTCGATCTTCACCCGCTCGGCGGTCTGCTCACCGATGACAAGGTTGTACGCCTTTTTCATGTGGTTGATAACGGCCTCGTCCATGTCATCACCCGCCACACGCAACGATTCACACGCCGCGATGTCCGCCAAGGACAGAATCGCCACGTCCGTCGTCCCGCCCCCGATATCCACGATCATGCTCGCCGTCGCCTCGGCAAACGGCAGCCCCGCCCCGATCGCCGCCGCGAGCGGCTCTTCCACCAGGTACACCAGCCGCGCCCCCGCCCGCTCGGCCGACTGCATCACCGCCTTCTTCTCCACCGCCGTGATGCCAGAAGGCACCGCGATGATCACCCGCGGCCCCACGAACCGGTGCCTGCCGTTCACCTTCCGGATGAAGTACGACAGCATCGCCTCGGTGATGTCGAAATCCGAGATCACCCCCTCCTTCAGCGGCCGGATGGCGGTGATCGAGCCGGGCGTCTTGCCCAGCATCTCCTTGGCCTTCCAACCCACCGCCTCCCCGTTGTTCAGGACGATGTTCGTCCCCTTCCGCACCGCCACCACCGAGGGCTCGTTCAGCACGATCCCCTCGCCACGCACCGACACCAGCGTGTTGCACGTGCCAAGGTCGATGCCCATATCGACGCTGAACCAGCTCAGAAGGCTATCGAGCAGCAAAGGGAACTCCAGACAGGCGAGCAGGAAAGAACCACAACGACGACCGCCGGACAAGGCCCGGCCGTCGATCCAATCAAACTGTACGGCACTTTATCGGATGAAGCCGCCCCCAAAGCGGAATGTCCCGGTGAGCAGACGTGCCACGACTTTGCCTTCCAAGGCAAAGTCGTGCTCCCCGACCGCCTCCCCGTGCCACTGAACTCACCCCACCGACCGCAAAACCGCCCCATCCTCCAAACTCACCACCGCCCGAACCCCCATCCCCTCCAGCCTCTTCCCCAGCACAGGCAAGAACCCCCGCTCCGTCTCGGTGTGCCCCGCCAAAACCAACGAGCACCCCCTGTCCAGCGCCCCCAGCACCTCATGGTGCTTCATCTCCCCCGTGATGAACAGCCGGCACCCCATCCCCACCGCCTCATCCAAAAGCGACCCCCCCGACCCCGGCACCGCCGCCACCACATTGACGCGCTCTTTCTCCTTGCCCGGGGGCGACGCCACCAACACCGACGCGGGCGACTCCCCCCGCACCGCCAGCGCCGACTTCAACCGCCGCGCCACTTCGACCGCCGTGACCCCACCAGAGATTTCCCCAATCCGCCCCGCCCCCACCCGCTCATCCGCCCGCCCCTCCAACTTCACCACATCCAACGCCGGCTCTTCGTAAGGATGCACCGCCCGCAGCGCCCCCAGCACCGCCGCCAGGCAGCGCCCTGCGCACACCATCTCCAAGCGCAACTCCGTCACGTGCTCGAGCCGCCCGCGCTCCCCCACCACAGGGTTTGATCCCTCCCCGCCAACAAACGTCCCCACCCCCGGCACCGCGAACGAGCACGACGAGTACGCCCCGATCTCACCCGCGCCCGCCCCCGCCATCGCCTCCCGCAACGCATCAATCAACCCAGGCGGGTCCGTCGGCACAAACACCACCACCTTGTACTCCGCCCCCTTCGGCGTGTGCGCCGAAATCGCCCGCACCCGCTCTACCCCCGGCACCGCAACACCAAGCAACCACTCCGTCACGCCGCCCGTCGCCGCATCCAACGCCGTGTGCGGCGAATACACCGCCACCTTCTCCCCCATCAACCGAACAAGCGCCCGAGATCGCCCATCACCCGATGGACCAACAGCGATCCGCTTCACCGCCGAAAAAATCGGCGGGTGATACGCCACCACCGCCCCAACCTTGAGCCGCACCGCCTCCTCGGCCACCGCCTCGGTCAGATCAACCGTCAGCAACACACCCCCGCGCAGCCCCCACGCTGAATCCCCCAGCAGCAGCCCCACATTGTCCCACGCCTCCGCCAGGCGCAAAGGCGCAATCTCCCCCATCGCCCGCTCAAGATCGCCAACAGTCAGGTCCGCCATACCCAAAGCCTACCCGTTCCCCCGCCAAACCCCAAAAACCACCACATTATCAGCCACGGAAATTTCCTTTGGACCAGCCCCGATTCCGGGGTACATTAAACCGACTTCGCACAGGTCCGGCGTTCCTGTCACGCCGCCAACCACGCACAACGCGTCAGACATCACACCAGAGGAGAATTGAGTATGTCGTCACTGCGCACCGCGTCCGCGGCATCCATCGCCGCCCTGCTGCTCACCATCACCGGCTCAGCAACCGCCACCCCCATCACCACCTGGAACTACGCCCTCAGCCAACTCCAGTACGGCCTCTACGACGACCAGGGCGCCCCCCAGGTCGCCTCGTACGACAACATCACCCCCAGCATCACCGCCAGCCCCCTCGACAACGGCATCAAACTCTCCACCCCCGGCGACGGCACCCCCACCTTCACCCTCACCGGCGCACAATACGTCCCCACCGCCTCGCCCCCCACCCGCGGCGAAGCCACCGCCCTCCGAGGCAACCGCTTCACCAACTACGGCGGCGGAACCATCGACGGCGCCGCATGGCAGCACCCCGACGACATCGTCCGCACCTCCTTCAACTTCGGCTTCAACTTCTCCGGCGGCACCCTCGACATCTACCGCGTCCAGACCTTTTTCCTCCTCTCCGACCCCAACGGCAACTTCGTCACCGGCGTCGGCTCCTCCACCGGATTCAACCCCTTCGAGCCCGGCGGCCACGGCCTGGGCTTCGCCTTCGAAGACCGCTTCGGCTCCAGCATCGTCACCGCCACCCAAATCTTCTGGGGCGTCGAACTCTACTTCGACTGGACCGGCCAGGCCGACGAAGACACCCTCGCCTTCTACGTCGGCAACGACTCCATCGACATCCAGGCCCAAACCGTCCCCACCCCCGGCGCCACCGCCCTCCTGACCCTCGCCGGCCTCACCGCCGCCCGCCGTCGCCGCGCCTAATCACGCGGTCCATCCGAACCCCGAGCGCAAGCTCGGGGACACCCCCCGCCTTACAACCAGTCCCCGACCAACGCCGCAGCACCCGCTCGCGGCGTTTTCACGCGCCCACAAAACCGCCCCTAGCCTCCACCAAACTTGCAACTGACCATCTGCCATCTCTCCACGAGCCGACAATGCCCACTCCGTCCCACCCCACCAAAGTCACCCTCGCCAACCTCCCTCACGACACCCCCATGCCCCTCCTCGAGCGCCGCCGTCTCATCGGCACGCACGCCATGATCTCCCACGTCACCCTCCACAAGGGCTGCATCGTCCCACTCCACCACCACGAGAACGAACAGTTCTGCCACATCCTCACCGGAAAACTCCGCTTCACCTTCAACGAACCCGGCCAACCCGAATCCACACCCCCCGTCACCCTCGCGGCAGGCGAAACCCTCCTCCTCCCACCCAACCTCCCCCACGCCGCCGAAGCACACGAAGAAACCACCCTCCTCGACATCTTCAGCCCCCCAAGCCAAATGACCGGCATCGACCGCAAGTAACGCCTCAGACCCAACCCGTGCCACGTGCCACGATGCTGCCGTCCGCGGCAGCGTCGTGTCCCCACGCATGCCTCTTGCCTCCTCCGGGGGGTGCCTCTTGCCTTCCGCCCATGCCCGAACTCCCCGAAGTCGAGTCCACCCGCCAACACCTCCACGCCGCCATCGTCGGCCACACTATCGCCCGCGCCCAACTCCACCGCCCCGACTACCTCACGATCAACTCCGAACCCGTGCCACTGATGGCGGCATTCCGATGCCGACATCAGTGCTCTTCGGCCGAAGCCCTCCTGCAATCCCACCACATCACCACCACCTCCCGCAAAGGCAAGCAACTCGCCATCCACACCGCCGAAGGCCCCATCCTCCTCCTCCAACTCGGCATGTCCGGCGTAGTCCAAATCCACCAACCACCAACACCCCGTGCCACGATGCTGCCGTCTGCGGCAGCGTCGTGCTCCCCCCCGACTGCCCACGACCGACTGCCCACGCCCCTCCCCAACCACACCCACGCCACCTGGCAACTTTCCAACCAAACCCTCATCCACTTCACCGACCCACGCCGCTTCGGCCACCTCACCTGGTTCCCCAACCTCGCCTCCCTCATCCACCACCGCTGGCAACACCTCGGCCCCGACGCCCTCACCATCACACCCAGCCAACTCGCCCAAGCCCTCGCCCAAACCACCCGCGCCATCAAACCCGCCCTCCTCGACCAATCCCTCCTCGCCGGCGTCGGCAACATCTACGCCGACGAAGCCCTCCACCTCGCCAAAATCCACCCCAAACGACCCGCCCACCGCCTCAAACCCCCCGAAACCGACCGCCTCGCCCACGCCATCACCACCATCCTTGAGGCCGCCGTCCACGCCGGCGGCAGCACCATCGCAACCTACCGCTCCCCCACCGGCGACCCCGGCAACCACCAACTTGCCCACCGCGTCTACGCCCGAGCCGCCCAACCCTGCCTCACCTGCACCACCCCGCTGAAGGCCGAAACCCTCGCCCAGCGCACCACCACCTGGTGCCCCACCTGCCAGCCCTTCCGCCCAAAGCGGACCCCGAGCGTGAGCGAGCGGGCCTCCCCCGAAATCCCGACGATTTCCTCGACAATCCACACCCGGTTCACAACGCCGACGGCCAATTCCGCCGTCCCCCCTCCGTCGCCAAAGTCAAGACCCTCCCGCCCGGGTGTTCACTCTTTTTGATGAAGAACAGATCTCTTTCATCATCATCAAAGAGTCCCCGTCGGTTCGTGGAAAAAGCCGTCCAATCCAACGTAAACCCCCGAAAAATCGGGCATTTGCGCCACACCCAATCCCCCGCACATCCTGTCGCTTGCCTGTCACGCCGCAGGCACCCGCCGCCAATGTGAAGGTCGTGTAAGGGCAAAACCCCCCGGTTCAGGCCAGCCGACCACCCCCAAATCGAAGCGCAAACGCTTGTTTCCACACGCTTTATCCACACGGCACCCGACACCCACCGCGAGCCGCTCACCGTGCCACTGATCCCTCAGCGGGTCAGTGCTCCCCGGCCCCCTTCTGATTTTCGCGTTTCACTTTTCGCTTTTCGTTTTCAACACCCCGACCCCAGCCCCCGTCCCTCCCGCAAGCATTCCCCCAGCCTCTCATAATCCCCAATCGCATTGTGCAACTGCGCCGACAGCCGCACCGACCGCCGCGGCCACGCCGGGAACCACGACACCGGCACCTGCACCCGCTTCTCCGACACCAGCCACCGCTGGAGCGGGTCAGGGTACCTCCCCGTCGGCACCGCCGGCGTCGCCCCCACCCCATCGGGCAGCGCCACCGCCGCCAGGCACCCCACCATCTCGTCAGGCACCAGCGCCGCCTCTGCATCGCCGCCCACCACCCGGGCAATCAGCCGCCGACCTTCCAGCACCAAGTTCCGGTTCCGCTCCCGGATCCCCGCCCACGCCCGCGCGATCTCGTCCCGCCCCACCGGCTTGCCGTCCTCGGGGTGCCCGCCCACACGGTCCCGCCCCTCCCAGATGCCCGCCATCGTCCGGATCGCCGCCGGCACGCACAGGATCGCCGAGGGATCGTCGGTGCCCGTCCAATCAAACTCAATCTGAAACCGCGACCGGTCCTTCCGCTGCGAGTTCGCCCCGTGCGAGATCACGTGCGGCCGAACGCACGCCTGCCTGTCCTCCCGCACGTGCAAAAACGCCGCGCCCTTCGGCGAGCACATCCACTTGTGGCAGTTCGCCGTGTAGTACGCCGCCCCCAGCGCGCTCACGTCCACCTCAAGCATCCCCGGCGCATGCGCTCCATCGATCAGCACGTCCGCCCGCGGCCACTTCTTCGCCAACTCTTCCACGATCCGCTTCACCGGCAGAACCAACGCCGTCGGCGAAGTGACGTGGCACACCATCACCAGCCGAGTCCGCTCGTTCGCGTGCTTCAAAAACGCATCAACAAACGCCTCGCCCGACCGCGGGAACCGCTCGACATCCGCCACCACAACCTTCGCCCCCGTCCGCTCCCCGACATACCGCAGCACATTCACGCAAGCGTTGTACGCGTGATTGATCGTGAGCAACTCATCCCCGGGCGACAACTCCATCGACCGCACCACGGCGTTCACCCCCGCCGTCGCGTTGGGCACAAACACCAGGTCCTGCTCGCGCGCCCCGACAAACCAAGCCACCTCTCGCCGCGCTTCATCGAGCAAGGGCTCCAACCGCTCAACCATAAACCGCACCGGCTCCGACTCCATCTCAGCCCGAAGCCGCAACTGCTCCGCAAGCACCGCGCGCGGGCACGCCCCGAACGAACCGTGGTTCAGGAACGTGACATCCGGATCAAGGTCCCAGTGATGAGCAAATGGGGAGTGCATGGGGAAAAGCGTACCTCACCCAACCCATCCGAACTTCTCCAGCCGAACCCCGAGCGCAAGCTCGGGGACAGCATCTCGAATCACAACGGCGAACCGTCCACGCGACGATGAACCCAACGCTGGCCCCGAGTTCGCGCTCGGGACTCGGACGGACAAACGCCCGACTCACCCCCGCCCATCAATCGCCCGCACGCCCCCCCGCCCCCGCCACCTCCGCGGTGGGCGCCACCGTCACACCATTCGGGCATCCCCGAGTCAGCCGCAAGTCCCGCAGTTGCTGCAAGCGCTTGTCCGCGCCCTTCAGTGCCTCGTCACGCTCCGTGAGGTTGCCGATGCCAAAGTCGCCCAGGATCGCCAGCACGTCCCGCCCGTCGAACTTCGTGGCCTCGACCTGGTCCTTGAAGGACTGCGCCTTGGCGATCTCCATGTCGATCTCGCGGCACGTGAGCGCCGTCCGCTCGTACTCGCTCACCTCGATCTGCCGCCCGTACCGCTTGGTGGCGCACCCGCCCATCACAAGCCCGACCCCGCACAGCGCAGCGAACAACACAGAAGCCGACTTCATGACCACTCCTTGCTTTGGATGAAGATTGCTCAGGATGAAATAGCACATCGAACCGATCGGAACAGATCGGACCCGCCACGCCCACAAACGCACGGCACGCACGGGCCGGGCCGTGGCGATGGCGATGGCGATGGCGGCATACGTCTACCGATGCCGCGAAGCGGGGATGCACCGCGTTCGCCGCGCACGGCAGCACCGCGAAACGAGCACCAAATCACGGCAAGCCATCAACCGCGAACATCAATCAACCGCCCCGCCGTCACCCCCGTCGCCGCGGCGTTGCGATCCGCCGGCCGCCGATACATCGCGATCGAATCCCCCGCCCCCACCCGCGCCACGCCAGTCTCATCAAACTCGACCCGCCCGGAAACCACCCCCGCCACCAGCCGCGAGATGTTCGTCTCGACACGCTCCGCCGCGATGGCCGCCGACGCCCCCGCCCCTGAAATCTCGGCGGTGTCGCAGCACGCATCCCCCACCCGCCCCGCAAGCACACCCGTCGCCGACCCCGACGCATAAGCGCGCTGAGCCGCCGAAAGCCCCGAGGGGGTTGTGGAAGTCCCTGTCAGTCGCACGATTCGAGTATACCCCCATCCCAAGCTCCCACCAGCAAAACCACCCAAATCCCCGAACGATAACCACCAAAGCGGACCTCACTCAAAGCGTTATCCTCACCCTGTCAACCGCACGGCACGCGCTCATTCCACCCATCCATCCGAACCCCGAGCGCAAGCTCGGGGACAGCATCTCGAATCACAACAACGAATCATCGACACAGCAACCAACCCAATGCCGGCCCTGAGCTCGCGCTCAGGGCTCGGACGGAATCGAGCCCCAAGCCCCAAGACTCTTCCCCCGTGGCCAAAAAGCAAACCACAACCCCCGCCCCCGGAACCCCCACCCCCGCCGCCCCGGGCACGTACAGCCCCTCCCTCCGCGTCGCCCTCTTCAAAGGCGAAGACGCCTACCTCCGCGCCGCCTACACCGACAAACTCCGCGCCGCCATTGAGAAAGCCGGCGTCCCCACCGACGTCATCCGCTTCGACGGCAACTCCGCCCTCCCCGCCGAGGTCCTCGACGAGTGCCGCTCCTTCGGCCTCATCGCCCAGCACAAGATCGTCATCGTCGACAACGCCGACGAGTTCCTGAAGGAATCCGCCGACGATGAGGACGCCCCCGCCGCGCCGCCTTCAGGAAGAAAATCCGGCGGCCGCGGCAGCGCCCCCCTCCGCACCCGCGACATGGTCGAGGCCTACGTCAAGTCCCCCACCGAGGGCTGCACCCTCGTCCTCCGCGCCGAAACCTGGCGCAAGGGCAACCTCGACAAACTCATCGAGGCCCACGGCATCATCGAAGAGTGCGACTCCCCCACCGCCGACAAAGCCGTCGCCGCGCTCATCCGAAGAGCCAAAGACACCCACAAGTGCGCGCTCGAGCCCGACGCCGCGTGGATGATCGTCGAACGCCTGGGCACCAACCTCGGCACCCTGGTGCAGGAACTCGCCAAACTCGCGGCCAACGCCGGCGAAAACAACCCCATCACCCTGGCCCACGTCAAAGACATGGTCGGCGTGGCGCGGGAAGACGAAGCCTGGAACCTCGCCCCCGCGCTGCTCTCCGGCGACGCCGCCGCCGCACTCGCCAAAGCCCGCGAACTCATGGAAGTCTCCCGCATCGATGAGGTCCTGCTGCGTTTCGTCCTCATGGACGCGGCGAAAAAGGTCCACGCCTTCACCCGCGCCGCCGCCCAGGGCATCCCGCCTGGCGTCGTGGGAAAAGAACACAAAGTCTGGCCCCCCGATCGAGCCGCGATGTTCCAGCACGCCGCGAAGAACATGACCCCCAAGGATTCCGCCGCGCTGCTGACGCGGATGGTCGATGCGGATTCCCGAGGAAAATCCGGACGAGGCGACGTGACCCTGGGCGTCGAGACGGCGATCCTGGATTTCGTGCGCGCGACTTCGGGCTGACCCCGAACCGGAAATACTCTTGCGCTTCGACAAATGCAACGATCGTTTGTCCCCCCCGCACCGATTCCGCGTGAAACACGCGCCTCTGTCGTTTGCTCGCTGGCCCTCGCTTGCGCTTCGGGTTCGTCCATAGCCGCCTCAAACGAACCCGAAGCGCAAGCGAGGGCCAGCGCATGAACCACTGCAAGCGCTAGGAGCAATCGGAATCCGCATCACCCATCCCGAAAAACCGCCCCGCCCTGACGCCGCCGATCCACCGACAGTTGCAGCACATCGGGCCGCGCGTAGTGCCCGGAAGGATCGAAGTTCTGGCGTTCACGCCGCACCGCGTCAAGTTCAATCTCGGCATACACCAGCCGCTCTACACCCGTCACCGGCTCGACCACCCAGCGCCCGTCGGGCCCGGCGATGCACGACCCGCCGTCGGAGATCACCTCGCCCGCCGCCACCATCCTGCCCCGCTCAGGCGTCCCCGCCGGGATGTCGCTCTCACGGAGCAGGGCGCTGGCCGAGAGCACGTACGAGCGTGATTCGAGCGCAATGAAGCGCGTGATGTCGACGGTGTTCCGCACGCACCCGGGCCACACCGCGACGTGGAGGTTCTCCCCCTGTGCGTGCAACGCCGCGCGGGCCAGCGGCATCCAGTTCTCCCAGCAGTTCAGCGCCCCCAGCGTGAACGCCCCGACCGGGTGTGTCACGAGCCCGGCGCCGTCGCCGATGCCCCAGGCCAGCCGCTCCTCGTGCGTCGGCATCAGTTTGCGGTGTACCGACAGCACCTGCGCGGGCGACCCGACCCGCCCGCCCGCGCCGGGCCCCGGCCCGATCGTCACGCACGAGCAGTACAGCGTGTGCCCGCCCCGGTCCAGCGCCCGCTCCGCAACGCCCAGCACCACCGTGACGCCGTGCCTCGTCGCCGCCTGCGCCACGCTGTCAAGATCAGAGGAGCCCGGGCCGATCACGACCGACTGGTCGAGATACGCCGCGTGCAGTGCTTTCTGGTCCGCCGCATCGAACCGCGCCCCGTCGGTCCTGCTCAACCAGTGCGGATATCCGGGCACGAGCGTCTCGCCGAAGGCCACAACGCGGGCGCCGGCCGCCCCGGCTTCGTCGATGCTGGCGGCGACCTTCTCCAGCGTGCGCCGGCGGTCGAGGAACACAGGGGCGATCTGGGCAATGCAGACAAGCATGGGGCGTTTGATGCTGCGGACCGGGAACGGGTGCCGGGCGGCATCACCTCCCCAACGCCGAAGAATCCGCGACCACGTCGATCGGGATCACCGCCTCCGCCTCGGCGTTGCCGTCTGATGCCAAATCCTTCACCCGCACCTTCAGCGTGTACGCGCCCACCGTCAGCGCCTCGGGCAGGTCCACGATCTGGACCATGAAGAAATCGCGGCGTTGGTTGCGGGAGAAATCCTTGACGCGCTGGTCGGGGCGGCGCCAGGCGATGACGTCTCGGCCCGCGCCGACGATGGCGCCGTTGGCCGTGAACCCGCCGCCGCTGCCGGGGGCGAAGAGGGTGAGGTCTTGGGAGATTTCCACCTCGAACCCGGCGCGTCCGCTGGCGGAAGACGGGCGGGAGGCGAAGCCGTCGATCTCGCAGTAGACGATGAACTTGTTCTTGCGACCGGCGATGAAGGTGTACGCCGGGAGTTCCTCGGCGTTCAGCGCGCCGAGCCCCGCCGCCGCGCGACCCACCGAACCCCGGCGTGGCAGTTCGGTGTACATGCCGAAGCCCTCGACGCGGGTGCACAGCACGGCCTTGGGCACGCGGAGTTCGGCCCAGCCGCGGGTGGCCTGCGCGAACGCCGACGCGGCCCGCTTCATCGCGGCGACATCGGCGCTCGAGTCCGCGCCCGCCGCCACGCTGGCCTGGAGCGCCTTCCACGCGGAATAAAACTCCGCCTCGGCGGGCGTGAGTGATTTCTCCAGCGTCTTGATCTCGACATCGGACACCCGCGCATCCCCCGCGGCCTTCGCGGCGTGGAGTTTCACCAGCGCCGCCAGCGGACGCGAGGATGACACCGTGGAATCCACGATCGCCGCGTCGGTCGCCGAGACGGTGGGCAATGCGGCGGGGGCGTTCGAGGTGACGGTGTGAGAATCGCCGGTGTTGGACGCCCTAGGTTCGGTCGCGCCGCTTTGCGTCGCCGTCGAGGCGTTTTTGAGGAAGGCGGTGGCTTCGTTTGCCTCGCCGCCCGCGGCACCGTCGTTCGATGGCGCGTGCTCGGCGGGCGCATCGCCGTTCGCGGCGGTGCCGGCCGGAGCATTCACGGGCTTCCGCGCGGTGCCCGTCTTCTTCGGAGTGTTCGCCTTCACCAACCCGTCATCCTCGGCACGCTTCAGCCACTCGGCCAGCGCTTGGTCGCCCTCGGGGATGGTCGCGTTCCCCTCCGCGGCGGCGGCCCCGGCGCGGGCCTTCTCCGCCGCGAGCCGCCGAGCCTCAGTGGCGGTGGCCTCACGCTCTTTCACCTCGGTGATGGGGCGCGACTTCCCGCGCGGCCCGGTGTCCGCTGTGCCGGGGGACTTGTCACCGCTGGCGCAGCCAGCGAGCCCCGCCGCGAGGGCGAGCATGAGGACGGTGCGTGTGAACCTCGGACCCCTGGAATGACGGATCGAACCCGGACGGGTCGAACTCGGAGAGTGAGCTTTGTTCATGGTCGAGCATCCTGCTCTGAAGGTGAGACTGAAACGGGCGCCCCAACACCGGCTCCGCCGAGGGTGGTGCGATGGGAAATGCTGGTGAACTCTATCGGCGAATGAGGCGTTCGGGCTTGCCTTGCGGCGTTCCCCGTCCACTCCCGGCCTCTACTCCAACCGCTGCGTCGCCACCAGTGTCCGCCCTTCCGGCAACATCCACCGGGCCTCGAGTTTCCACACGCCGGATTTCCCTTTGTCACTCGGGAGATCGACCAGCGTCAGGCGGTAGGTGCGGGTGACGCGGTCGTAGGCCTTGACATTCGACTCGGGGTCCATGAGTTCCACCTTCCAGCGTTTGACCTGCTCGCCCCCCGACGAGGCGTTGGCGATGGGCGGGGATTCGCGGAAGAGTTCGATGACGACATCGCCCAGCCACTTGACGGAATCCTCCCAGCGGTCGCGGAGTTCCAGGTGGAGTTCCACCCGGTCGTCGCCGGTCGCGGCGCCCCGGACGACGCGGGTGAGGGGGTGGACGACGAGTTGGACGGGGACGAAGGGGCTTTCGGTTTCGCCGGCGCGGGAGATGGGCCCGCGCCCGCCGGTGGCGCCGCCCTTGCGCTCGATGCCGCAGGCGCAGCACAGGATCGCCGTCGCGGCGAGAAGCAGCCCAAGGGTTGGGGACTTCGTGGAAGGCATGATGGGCATGGTATCAAATGGTGCGACGGGTTCGGCGCGTCACGCCGCCTTCTCCCGGGCGATGTCCATCCGGGCGTCGGCATCATCGATCGGCCCCGCCCCCGCGCCGGTCCGTGCCGTCACCCCCAGCATCCGCAGGGCGGCGACGATGGAGCGTTGAGACGCCTCCAGCGCGGTCACGGCGCGGGTGCCGTCGGTGACGGCCTTCAGCAGGGCGTCGAGTTGCACGCGTTGTTCCATGAGGCGGGTGTGGCTCTCGGTGAGTTGGCGCTCGCGTTCCTGCGAGGCGCGGCGTTCGGTGGTCCACATCCAGGCCATGAGGCCGGCGACGCCGAACTGGACGAGGGGGGCGAGTGTGGTTTCGTCGATCATGGGGTGGGTCCGGGGTTCGGGGGGTCGGGGGGTTCGGTGGGTCAGGGATCGGCGTTCAGGGGCGGCACGCCGCGCCGCGTGATCTAGGCCTCCGGCAACGAGGCGACGGCGTTGCCGAACCTCAGGTAGCGGGCGCGATAGGGCAGGCTGAAGACGCGCCCGCGGTCGACCGGGCCTGTCGGATCGAGCCGCACCAGGCGCATCGACGTCCACGACTTGCCCGAGTGGTCGATAAGGGTGGCCGTGGTGGTTCCCTCGGCGACGGCGCGGGCGGTATCGAAGAGCGCCCAAAGGGCCGACTCGGTCGACGCGATGAGGCGCCCGGTCTGGATGATCTCCAGTTCGAGCAGCGCCTCGTCGCGCGAGTAAGTGTTGAAGTTCTGGCCGCGCAGAGGGCTGGTGAGCAGCCGCCCGGCGGGTCCGACATCGAAGCGGTGCGGGCCGGAGTTGAAGTAGCCCTGACTGTTGAAGGTGCTGGTCATGGTGGTTCCAATCTCTGAAAGGCGTTCTCAACGCGGAGCACGCGGAGCAAGCGGAGGGCGCGGAGAAATGCCGGAAGTTGTGCGAGAGCCGAGGCGGGCTGGTGAAAGCGAGGCGCTTCGCCTCCCGTCTCGTTCTCTCTCTCTCTCTCTTGCATTCCTCCGCGCTCTCCGCGTGCTCCGCGTTCATGCTCTCTTCCGAAGTCACACCGACACCACCGACTCCGTTACCGGGTCGGCGACGCCGTCGGTGCTGAAGGCGATCATGGTGATGGACTGCGTCACGGCGCGCTGGGCCCCGATGTCGTGCGTCACGCTGGTGACCACGACGCTGGCGCTGATGCGCCGGCCCTTGCCCGCGGCGGCGCTCTCACCGGTGGTCAGCGTCAGCGTCGTGCTGTCGCCGGGCTTGGCGGGCGACGGCTCGTCCTCCTGCACACGCCGGCGCAGCGTGATGGTGACGCGGCGTTCGGGCACATCGACGAACCCCACGTGCGGGCCCTGGTCGGTGTGCTCGACGACGAGACGATCCGAGGAACGGTTCACAAGCACGGCATCGACGAAGCGGAGTTCGGTGGTGCCGAGCGTGACGGAGGATGGGGTGAGGATGACCATGTGCGTTTGGGGTTCGGAGTTGAGTGGATCGGTGGGGCAGGCTTCCAGCCTGCCGCCGTGCATGGGATGAGGAAGGCAGGCTGGAAGCCTGCCCCACCGGATCAAGCCCTGGTCAGCCAGTGCGTGCTGAAGCGGCGCACGGCGTCGGCGGTGCCGTCGGCGTTGGTATCGATCTCGACCGCGATGCGCCGGCGTTCCTCGGCGAAGCGCTCGGCGTACGAGCGTGCCTTGGCCCACGCCACCGACCCCTCGCCCGCCGCCACGGCGACCGACTGGTAGACCATCTGCAGCGTGCCCAGGCACTCGGCCCGCAGCAGGGCCTTGGGGTTGGTGATGTTGGCCTCGGTGATGGTTCCCGGCGCGACGATCGCGGTGGGCTCGATGCCGACGCCGCGCATCAGGGCGTCGTGGACGCTCTGGATCTGCGGGCGGAAGGTCGAGACGCGGACCGGCAGCGACGAGCCGCTGCCCGCCGAGGTGACGGCGGCGTTGGCGTCTTCGCGCAGTTTCGACACGTACAACTGCGTCTGGTTGAAGCGCGTGACGACCTCCGCCGGGGCGTCGGCGATGAGCACCACCCAGCCGGCACCGACGTTCCAATCGCCCCACTTGGCGTTGGTGGCGGTGAGGGTGGTGCCGGCGGCATCGAGGCTGCCCGCCGAGGGAGAGTCGAAGACGCGCTGGGAGGCGAAGAAGGCCTCGTTGAACAGGCGCGGTTCGTAGACGAGCAGGTCACGGTCGGTGGCGATCATGGGGACTCCCGGGGAAGGGACGGAGGCACGGAGGCACGAAGCGGGAAGGCGAGGCCGGAGCGAAGCAGCACACACTGCGTGCCTTCGTGCCTCCGTGCCTCAGTGCCTTCCTCAACAATCCCCCGGCGACGCTTTCACGCCGCGCGGGAGAGCACGGGGAGGAGAGATCAGGTGGTGCTGAGGCCGGAGATGAGCGCGTGGGCGCCCTCGTTCTTCATCTCGAGCGTGTACTCGCCGATGACCTGGCCGACTTCGCTGTCGCCGGTGGAGGCGAGTTTCTTGAAGTGGAAGGCGCGGCCCGCCAGAGGCATGACCGCCAGGCGCTGCGAGGAGCAGGGCACAAGCGAATCAGGCGGGACGAAGCGGCTGAGGACGACGCGGCAAACGCCGAAGTCGGACTCGTAGACGCTGACCTTGTCGAGCAGGCGGGTGTCGCGAGCCTCGTAGCCGCGCGAGCCGGAGATGAACGAGTTGATGCGGCGTTTCTGCAGGCCGCCGACGAGGATGGTGTCGACGGGGCCGTTGGACTTGTCCCACACGAGGCGCATGGCGGTGTTGAGGACGGTCTCGGTGAGGTCTTTCGCGCCCGCGCCGCCGCCAGCGGGGAAGCCGTTGACGCCCGGCGAGAAGCGGTTGCTGAGGATGCTGGGGATGATGCCCTGGAGCGTGCGACGGGTGGCCGCGTCGCCCTGGGCGTTCGACGCCGGCGCCACACCGTTGACCACGCAGTTCTCGAGGTCGCGCAGCAGTTCGCGGAGACGCTCTTGCTTCTGGTAGTCGAACTCGTCGGCGACACCGAGTTTCGTGGCGGCGAGTTGCGAGCCGCTGACATCGACGGTGGCGGTGAAGATCTGGGTGAAGTTGGTTTTGCGGGACCGGTTGGTGAAGCGCACGGCGGGCCGGGTGTCGCCCTCAAGGGCCGCATTACCCAGGATGGTGAGCACCATGTTGTCGGCCAGTGTCGCCTTGGTTGTGGCCCCGTAGCCGCGGACGACGGTGATGACCGCGCCGGCGATCGCGGTGACGAGCATGACTTCGGTGGAGCCCTCGGGGCGCACCTGGTCGCCCACCTGGAAGCGGTCGGCGTTGTCGACGTTGATGGCGGTGGCGAGCGTGGGCGAGGGCGTGAAGGTGGTCTGGTTGATCGCGTCGGCGTTGGGCAGGAGGCTGTCCTCCATCCACTCGTGACGCGTGCTCAGCGCTTCGGAGCGCGGATCACCCAGGTGATCCAAGAGCGGCGTCTCCCACGGGCTGACAAGCCCGACGATGTCGGAGACGTCCTCGGCGATCTCGGGCAGCGAGACCCCGCCGCTGTACGTGGCTTTTCCGGAAAACGGCATGCGATTCCCCTTTCTTTGGAAGGATGTTGAAGCGGACGTGATTCGATTCGGGATTCACCGCGGAGGCGCGGAGAACGCGGAGAGAGGCGTTGTGTGAGGGGCCAACTCGGCGAGAGGCGTTGAACTCTGCGCCCTCCGCGCCTCCGCGGTGAAGAGTCTTCTTTACTCCCCGCGGCGGGCGCGGAGGTAGCGGAGCAGGGCGGTGCGGTCGCCGGTCTGGGCCGCTTCGTTGGCGAAGGTGCGCAGCGGGCTTGCTTGGATGGCGGTTTCGCGGGCGCCCATCGCGCCGAGGTGGCGTGTCGGGCGTGCGCCGCCGGCGCGCGGGTCGCTCTTCGCCGCGGTCTTGAACAGGAACGGCTTGCGCTGGCGCAGGTCGCGCACCGCCAGGGCCACGTCGCGGTCGTCCATCTGGTTCACCGCGAGTTCCGTCAGCAGTCGGGCGGTCTCCAGATCGACGGCGTCGGCCTCGACCAGCGCGAGATCGATCTGGTGCCGGCGCTCTGCGGCGTCGAGCGCCTCGCGCGTCTGCGCCAGTGTCGAGACCAGTTCGTTCACCTTCCCTTCAAGAGAGGCCACCCGGTCTTCGGGCGAGGTGTCTGTGGCGTTGCTGTTCTGATTCGTGTTCTCGTTCGTCGTGTTCATCGTGGTCCTTTCGTGGATTGGTTGACCGTGTTCTTTCTGCCTCATGCCTCGATGCCTCTTGCCTTGATGCCTTCTGCTTCACCCCACCCCGGCGTCCTCGCGGGCGTAGCCCAGTTCGGCGAGCAGTTCGTTCACCGGCACGCCCAGGTCGCGCTTCAGCAGTGCGGCGTTCAGGCGTGCCCGCTCGTCCAGCGGCAGCGGGTCCTGCCAGTGCAGGCGCACGCCGCGGTCGCTTTCGCTGGTCTTCAGCACGCCCGCGGCGTCGAGCGCCTTCAGCGCGATGCGGCACACCTGCGCGATGCCGCGTCCGTAACTGACGCGTTTGCGGGATGTCTTGCTGAGGACGCCGTTGAGCGTGATGCGGAGCGCGTTCTCGCTGGAGAGGTGGCCGAGTTTGGCGCGGATGACGCCGAGCGCGACGGGCGAAACGCCCGAGGCTTTGTCCATCGCGTCGCGGAGTTCTTCGACATGGGCCTGTTCGCTGGGCGCGTGCGCGTCGCCGCCGAAGGGTTGGACGCTGGCGTCCTGGTTGTCGGTGCTCCACACCTGGCCCGGCCCCACGGCGGAGGCGCCGAAGCCGTCCAGCCCCTTGGCGAGGTACATGTTGAACGACTGCATGGTGACGCGGTGGGCCCGGTCGCTCAGGCGCGTGTTCAGTTCGTCCTGCAGCGCGATGAGCGGCTCGACGTCGCTGATGCCGGCGTAGGCGAATGGCTGGCTGGCGTTCTGGATGTGGACGACAGGCAGTTCGTTCAGCGGGTTGATCGCATCAAGCACGATGCGCCCGCCACGGAACACGCGCCGGCGTGTGGGTGAGATCACTTCGATGACTTCCGTGATCCGGCGCTGGCCGCGAGCGCCGGGTGCGTTGCTCCCCGCCTCCCGGAGGGCCAGGGGAGCGGCGGCAGTCTCCATCGACGTGAGGGTGTTCGGGCGCCATCCGCCGAGCCATGCGCCGAGGCGCGAGGCGAAGCGGCCGGTGGGCCCGTTGTCGTCGATGGGTTGCACGCTTGTCCCCCCTGGCCCGCCGGCTTCATCACCGCCCGCGTCCGAGCGGGTTCCCATTTCGGTGTCGGGCTCGCCGACGATGCTGTTCTGGAGTTGGGTGGCGCGGATGATGTAGGCGTCGAGTCGGCGGTAGTCGCCGGGGTCGAGGACGGGGACGGCGCGTGTGCCCTCGATGAGTTCAATGCGCAGCGATGACGCGGCGCGCTCGGCGATGTCGTCGGCATTCGGCGTCGTCGCGCCGCTCTGTGGCTTGGATGCTTCCTCGCTGTCGCCGAAGAGTTCGTCTGTTCGGACGACGAGGTCGGCGAAGCCGTAGACGCCGCCGAGGAGGGCCATGTCTTGCAAGAGTTGGACGCCGCCGGAGGATTCCCAGACGCGGTCGAGGGTTCGTTCGATGACCGCTCGGAGTTCAGGGTCGGGTGAGGTGCTGAGGATGGTGAGCGGCTTGCCGAAGACGAAGTCGACCATGGCATCGACGCGCCAGCCGATGTCGTTCTCGATGACGATTTCTTTGGCGGACGAGCGGTCGTCGACGAGCGGGTTCGAGGACGGCGAGCGGAGGCGGGCGGGGAGGCCCTCTTCCTGCGCCTGGCGGGTGCGCCGAGTGGTCGTGGCGAAGGGGGAGGGTGCGGGCGAGCGGCGCGGGTTGCGGTAGTAGGCCCAGAGGCGTTCGAGTTCGGGGCGGGTCCCCTGCTCGTGCTCGTTGAGGAGGACGTCGAGCAGGGATGGGGTGAGGGAGGTGTCTTCGAAGCCGGTGAGGTCAAGGGGCATGGTGGGTGTCCCGGGGTGGTTTCAAGGTGGCCCGCGTGGCCCGGCCCCTCGTGTGTCGGGGACCGGGCGGATGCACGCGGGCCTACACCTCCACCCCCCCGCGCCCCCGGATGCGCGCGCAAGGCCGGTCACCGTCTTTTGCCTCAAAATCCACAAGCTCATGTCCAGCAACGACTTGGACGTGTCCCACAAAGTTCCAGATTGTGTTTTGGCACTGGCAAAGTGCGCGCGCGAAACCCCGTACTGCCCCGGTTATTCACCCCCTGTTTTGGGGGAACAACCATTCAGTCCATCCTCCCCGCCCTGATCGCCTTGCCAATCTCGACGAATCCGGCTACGCTTCCCTCCCCACTCGGAGCAGTCCGGGCGGTCCATCCCAAGCCCCATGCCCATGACACGCGGCCCGTTCCTTGCGGGTTCTTCGGTGGGCCGAACCGGCGACCGTGCAAGCCACGACGACCGAGTTCCTACCCGACGTTGAGCAGGATGCTCAACCCCTCGGGGTGCGGTTGTTCTTCCTTTGGATTTCACACGCCGCGGCGGCCTGCCCCGGCGTCTCCCGTCTCTTCCGATAGACACAGATAGCGAGACCGACATGCGCCAGACGACGATCATCACCCAGCCCGAGAAGCAACTGACCAAGGCGTGGCACATCGTGGACGCCGACGGGCAGCGCCTCGGGCGCATGGCCACGGAAGTCGCCATGGTCCTGATGGGCAAGCACCGCCCGACGTACACCGCGCACGTCGACACGGGTGACTTTGTCATCATCGTGAACGCCGAGAAGGTCGTGATGACCGGCAACAAGGCGGCGCAGCGGACCCGCACCTTCTACTCGGGTTACGCCGGCGGCCTGCGCACCGCGACGTACCAGCAGTTGCTGGATCGCAAGCCCGAGGCGGTGGTCGAGGACGCGATCCGGCGCATGCTCCCCAAGGGGCGCCTGGGCCGGGCCATGATCGGCAAACTCAAGGTCTTCAAGGGTGCCGAGCACCCGCACGCCGCCCAGCAGCCGGTGGCGATGAAGATCGCCTGAGGCGTAGAGCACAGAACACAGAGCACAAAGCACAGATTCGGATTTGCGCCCCTCGGCACCGGATCGCCTGAACCAGAAGACAGAACCCATCGCCGGCAAACGCCGGTTCCCCCCTCGGCAGCACGACCATGAACGAACTCGCCCCCACCCTCGTCGCCCCCTCGCCCAACGTCAACGCCAAGCATGTCCTCAAGGCCGCTCTGCCGCCGGACAGGTTTGGCTGGTGGTGGGGCACCGGCCGGCGCAAGACCGCCGTGGCCCGCGTGCGCATCAAGCCCGGGACCGGGCAGTTCACGATCACCTGCACGCGGAAGAAGACCAAGTCGATCAACGAGTACTTCTCCGAAGTCCGCGACCGCAACGACTGCGTCGCCCCCCTCAAGATCTCCGGCCTGGAAGGCAAGTTTGACGTGGTCTGCCGCTGCGACGGCGGCGGCTTCATGGGCCAGGCCCAGGCGGTTCGTCTTGGTGTCGCCCGCGCCCTCAAGGGTTATGACCCGACGCTGGAAGTCGCCCTGCGCGACGCCGGCTTCCTGACCCGCGACCCCCGAGAGGTCGAACGCAAGAAGTACGGCCAGGCGGGTGCGCGTCGTCGGTTCCAGTTCTCGAAGCGTTGAGTCTGGAAGTGGTTTGTTCGGTTTCTCAAACGCCCGCCCTTTGCGGGCGTTTTTTCTTGGACTATCAGATCTCTATCAATTTTCTTGATATTGATAGACAGGGACGTCGGCGTCGGATACTATCAGTATCAACCAGATTGATAGAGAATTGATCGTGCCCAGAGTCATCCAACCTCCCGCTCTCGAATCTTTGATCGCCGGAGAACGGTCCAGCCTGATGGCAGGCTTTTCCAGCCCAGCGGTGATGGACTTTGCGCAGCGTCATGCCGCGAAGCACTACCACTGGCACAAGATCAGCCGCATCGCCAGAGATGAGAAGATCGATCCTCAGGCGGCGTGGGCTGTGATCCGCTTTGGCCGGCTCTCCCAGTCGAAGCGACTTCCGCTGGTGGGCGATGGCACGAATCCGTTGTTCTTCGTACCAACGGGGTTTGTTCAACTCGAATGCATGCGGATCGACCAGGAACTCGCCAGTGGTATTCCGGGCGGCGTCGACCGCCCGCTCGGAGCCGACGCTCGGGCAAGGTATGTGGTCTCGTCGATGATGGACGAAGCGATCGCTTCGAGCCAGATCGAGGGAGCGTCGACTCTGCACCGCGTGGCCAAACAGATGCTCCAGGAAGGGCGCGAGCCCAAGAACCTGAGCGAGCGAATGATCATCAACAACTACAACGCGATGATGCTGGTACGCAGCCGCCGAACCGAACAGATGTCGCCAGAGTTCCTTCTCGATATCCAACGAACACTGACCGACAACACGCTCGACGATCCGAGCCAGCAGGGACGATTCCGTACCTCGGAAGACCTAGTGGAAGTGGTCAGCAACCGCGACGGTGAAGAGATCCACACGCCGCCGCCCGCTTCTGAACTACGCTCGAGAACCAAGCGGCTTTGCGACTTTGCAAACCACAGCCCAACGGCCGTTGGAGATTTCATCCACCCTATCGTGAAGGCGATCGCGTTACACTTCCAGATCGGATTTGACCACCCGTTTTGCGATGGTAACGGACGCACAGCCCGGGCACTATTCTATTGGTCGGCGCTCCGAGACCAGTACGAACTGCTGGAGTTTCTGCCCATCTCACGCATGATCCTCGAAGCACCGGGCAAGTACGTCCGTGCCTACCAAGAAACCGAGACCGACGGTTTTGATCTCACCTACTTCCTTCATTTCCATCTCGAAGTGATCTCGCGTGCCCGAGAGGACTTCAAGACCCGGGCGGCGGAAAAACAGCGAGTGATCGAACGGCAGGAAAGCCTGCTGCGATCCGAGATCGACCTCAACTACCGGCAGCGCACGCTCATTCAGGCTGCTTCGGAAGACCCTGGTCGTCTCTTCACGATCCAAGGACACCAAGGGTCGCACTTTTCAGCGTACGCCACGGCCCGGGCAGACCTGCTCGATCTTGTCGCTCGCGGTCTTTTGGAACGCCGAACAGTGGGAAACAAGTTCGTCTTCAAGGCGTCCGCGAAACTCCTGTCAAAGTTGAACGCGTGACCCCGGGCCCGCTCCCCCGCAACCTCAACACCGCCGGCAGCACGAAGATCGTCACCGCCCACACCATCGCCAGCCCAAGGGTCATCACCAGCCCGAGCGAGCGGATGCCGCGGTGTTCGCCGATGAGGAGCGCGGCGAAGCCCAGGATTGTGGTGAGGGTTGTGAGGGTGATGGCGCGTCCGCTGCCGCCCGCGAGGCCTGGTGGGAGGTCGTTGGGTTGGAGCCGCCAGCGGCGCACGGCGTGGACGCCGCAGCCGACGCCGATGCCGACGATCAGGGGCATGACGATGAGGTTCGCGAGGTTCAGCGGCATGTCGGAGAGGCGCATCACCGCGAGCATCATCGCTGCGCCGAGCAGCACCGGCAGAAGGGCGCACAGGGCGTCGCCGAGGTTGCGGAAGTCGATGAGGAGGATGAGGGTGATGGCGATGAGGGCGTAGATCGCCGCGTCTCGGTAGGCGCGGGTGATGAGGCGGGTGGATTCATAGATCTGGACTGTCGGGCCGGTGGCGTTGGGGTCGATCGCCAGCACGGCTTTGGCGAAGGGCTCAAGCCGCTTGGGCGAGAGCACGCCACCTTCCGTGTCCTTGGGGTAGACGCGCAGCAGCAGCGAGCCGTCGGGGGCGATCATGGTGTCTTTGAGCGCCTCTGGCAGGCGCTCGGGCGGCAGCGGGGATGCGGTACGGAGCGACATCAGCGTGGTTGCAAGATTGCTGCGGTCGTTGGCGTAGGCGTTCATCGCTGCCAGCAGTTCATCGTTGCCGCGCGAGGCGAGCGTCTTTGCGGCTGCGGCCAGAGTGGCATCCTTCTTCTCGAACGTCTTGGCCAGCGATTCGCATACCTGTCGCAGCGCGGGCGCGGACGGTTCCGGCGCTTCTGCGAGAGCCGTGTGATAGAAACTCTCATCGGGCATTGTGCCAAGCAGGTCTTGCTTGGCCTTCAGGTCGGCATCGGACTGGAAGAGCATCCCCACGCCGCCGACATCGCCGACGAGGGGTACGGCGCGGAACTTCAGCGTGAGGTCGCGTGCCTCTGACGCGTCTTTGGCCAGCACCACGGCGTGCCACACGCTGCGTTCATCATCGTGCTCCAGGCGCTGTTGCCACTCAACACTCTCCGACCCGGTGGGCATGAGATTCTGGAGGTCGGTGTCGTATCGAACCCCCTTCGCGGCGAATACCGCGGCACACGCGACCACAACCGCAGCGCCCACCACCGGCCACGGGCGCTTGTGAAGCAACGCCCCCGCTGAGCCGAGGTAGGGCCGTGACTCGCCGCCGTCGTGTGAGCGGAGGTGGCGGGAGGCATCGCGCAGCAGCATGAGCATTGCGGGCAGGACGCTCATGATGGCGATGGTGCAGACGATGATCCCGCCCGCGGCGATGATGCCCATCTCGGCCACGCCCGCGAACGGCGTGAGGGCCATCGCCCCCGCGCCCGCCGCGATGGTGATGGTGGCGGTGACGATGCCCGGGCCGACCATGCGGAACACGCGGGCGCTGGCTTCCCTCAGGTCGCCCCGCGGCGCATGAACGAGTTCCAGCCGCGCGATGAGGTGGATCGCGACGTCGATCCCCAGCCCCATCAGCATGGTGGCGAAGGTGATGCTGAGCAGTTGCAGGTGGCCCACAGCGAAAGTGGCGAAGGCGAACGCCCCCGCGACGCCGATGAGAAGCGACGCGGTCGCGAGCAGCGGGACGACCACACCGCGGTACGCGAGGAGCATGAGGGCGATGATGGCGACGAGTGAGAGGACGCCGGCGCGCTCGCCGTCGCGGGTGGATTGGGCTGTTTCGTCGGCTTCGAGCACGGGGACGCCGGTGACGCCTGCGCGGATGGAGGCGTACTCGGGCATGGCACGCAGGGAGGTGAGGTGCTCGCGCAGCGCCTTGATCGATTCGATCCGTTCGGCGTCGCTCCCCTTGTCGCGGAGCGCCACGAGGACTGTTGCCAGCGTCCCGCCGGGGCGGACCAGGCGGTGGACGCCGGGGTCGAGTCCGAGCACGTCCGCGCGTTTGCCCGTTGCGGCGTCGTCGGCTCGTTGCAGCAACGCCGTCATCTGCTCGCGCTGCGCCGGATCGAGGTTGGTGCCACCCAGCAGCGAGAAGCGCAGCAGGTTGTCGAGGTTCGGCGAGGTGACGACGACCGTCGCCCGCTTCATCTGGGCGACGTGCGACTGCACGCGCTCCAGCGGCTCGGTCAGGATGAGCGAGACCGGCGCTTCGTCGTGCGTGAAGCCCGCCGTGACGGCGGAGAACCTCGCATCGGCGCGCAGCCGGGTTTCGAGTGCCGCCAGATACGCCTCGGCGACGGCGGGTGACGACGCCGTGGCGGTGTCAACGACAACGACCGCATCGTCCCATCGGGGGAATCTGGTGCGGAAGTCGGCGTAGCGCTGCTGGAACGGGAGCGAAGGATCGACCAGTTCGCTGCGGTCGGAGCGGAACTCCAGCACCTTCACGGTGTAGGCCACGGACAACGCCGCCATCACAACACACACCAGCAGCACGGTCCAGGGACGTGACGTGACGAACCCGGCCCAGGCGGTGAAGAGGCGGTCGCGGAGCGTGGACGCGGTGTTCGGTGTGTCGGTCACAGGGCCGATGGTAGTGGGCGACCCGCGGCCTCACGCGTCGGCGAATCCCAGATGCAGTTCGGCGTGGCGCAGCGTCAGGCGTGTCACTTCGTCGAGGTTCATCGGCCCGAACGCGGGGCTGGGGTGGCGCGGTTGCTCGCCCGCCTTGAGACGCCCGATAGCACCGTGGAACTTCGCCAGCGCATCGTCCAGCGCGATTGGCTCGTTGCCCAATGTTCCGCCTTTGACATTGGGGATGCGGATGCCCTGAGGCATTGTGCCCTTGAGGATGTTCCCCCGCATCAGTTTCAGCATCAGGCGCATGAGAAGCGGGGCGCGCGGGATTGGGAAGCCGATGTAGAAGAAGTCTGTCCACGTCGCCAGATGGTTCAGGATCTGCGCTAGGGTCCAGTTGCCCCTGAGTTTGATCCGCCCGGCCCTGTCGGCGGCGACAAGACGCTCGACTTCTCGCTCCATGTCGGCGATGGAACGGAACCGAACCTGCCTGCGCTCAACTTTCTTGGTGTCGATCATGGCTTTGCGGGGCAGTGTACCGCGACCGGTTCCGCCGCCCCCTCGCCGCGTCGCCGCGGAAACGGTGAGAGAGCGCTCCGGCCTGGGCCCCGCGGCGGTGCTGACGCTCTGCAAGGCCTGCCTCCTGCTCTCGATTCCCCATGTCCGGCTCGGAGTCGGGTACCCCAGCCCGGCGAGGGAGGGGACAAGGATCGGTGATGGGTCGTGTGAGATCGACATGGTGCTACAGCATCCGGACGCGCGGTGGGCGCGTTCCAGTCGGGTTGTTCCGATTTCCCGTCCGACGGTTGCATGGAGGGGTGTCGTGCCACGGCTTGGCCTCTTCGACACGCCGTGACCCTGTGGAAATGGATGCACACCCGGGCACGGCTTGTCGAAGACGCCAAGCCGCAGCACGGCGCGATGGTATCTGGCCCTACGCCACAAACCGCGTGACCAACTGCATGTACAGCGGCAGGCCCACGGTGATGTTGAACGGGAAGGTCACGGCCAGGGCCATAGGAAGGTGGAGGCCGGGGTTGGCCCGTGGGATGGCGATCCGAACCGCCGCCGGGGCCGCGATGTAACTCGCCGACGAGCACAGCGCCGTGAGCAGGAACGCGTCGCCGCGTGACAGGGAGAGCATCCGCGCCGTCACGACGGCGACCGCGGCCCCCACCAGCGGCATCAGGATCGCGAACAACACAAGCACGACCCCCTGCGAGGCGAGTTCGCGCACCCGCTTGGCCGCCATGATGCCCATGTCGAGCAGGAACAGCACGAGCACGCCGTAGAAGATGTCGGTGGTGAAGGGCTTGAGTTTTGCGACGGTGTCCTGGTGGCAGACCGCGCCGACAAGCAGGCTGCCGAGGATGAGGAACACCGGGCCGTTGAGCATCGCCTCGCGGACCAGGCTCCAAAGTCCGCCCGAATGGGCCGAGCCGGGCGCGCCTTCCGGGCTCTCCGTCGCTTCGGCGCCGAGTTCGCGTCCCCAAACGTCCTGCACGCGCGGGCGGGCGCGCCAACCAACTTTGCTGAGTGCTGTGGGCGAGATGGTGATGGGCGAGCGCCCGCCCGTCCGCGACAGCAGCACCGCCGCTACGATGGCGGGGGACTCCATGAGCGCCATCGCCGCGACCATCTGGCCGCCGAAGGGCACGTTGGTCCGTTCAAGGAAGTTCACGGCGGTGATGAACGTGACGGCAGAGATGGACCCGTAGCACGCGGCGATGCCCGCCGCGTCGTCCACGCCCACGCGCCACCGCAAGGCGAAGAATGACACCACCGCGCCGAAGAACGAAAGTGCCATGGCCGCCGAGAGTGTGAGCACCACGTGCGTCGAAAGCCCTTCATGGGCCAGTTCGACGCCTCCTTTGAACCCGATCGCCCAAAGCAGATAGAGCGAGAACAACCTGGGCAAAGGGTGCGGCACCTCAAGATCGCTCTTGAGCAGCGTCGCCGCCATCCCGACGAAGAAAAACAGGATCGGCGGGCTGAGGAGGTTCTGGAAGAGCATCTCGCTGGACACGAACGCCAGTCTAACCATTGAACTCCGGTGGGGCAGGCTTCCAGCCTGCCTCTTGAGATGAAGGCAGGCTTCCAGCCTGCCCCACCGACTCTGGTGCATGGTTGCTCGACGGGGCAAATCCGGGGATGATGTCTCCAGCATCCAAGCGGACCCACCGCGTGGGCGATGCGGTCGGTCAACAGCGTTTCTCGGAGTGTCCCCAATGCCCGGCGAACCCCCCAAAGCCCAGCCCGATCCGTGCGTCCTGGTCATCTACGGCGCCTCGGGCGACCTCACCGCCCGCAAACTCATCCCCGCGCTGTACGAACTCTACTGCCAGCGCCGCACGCCGCAGGGCCTGTGCGTGCTCGGCGTGGCCCGGCGTGAAAAAACCGACGACGCCTGGCGCGATGAACTCCGCCCTTGGGCCGAGAAGCACGCCTCGCACTTCGACGAGAAGTCGTGGCTCGAGTTCGTCCGCTGCGTCCACTACCACACCGGCGACGCCACCACTCAGGCGATGTACCCCGGCTTCATCGAGCGCATCAACCAACTCGGGAAACTCCACGGCATCAACAAGGGCGACCCCAACGCCACCACCGGCGGCATCGCCAGCCCGAACGTTCTGTTTTATCTCTCGGTGTCGCCCAACCTCTACGAGCCCATCGTCGAGCAGATCGGTCTGGCCGGCATGGTCTTCGAGGGCAAGCGCTGGTGCGCTGTTGACGCTGCGGGCGTGCCCTGGCAGCGGATCATCGTCGAGAAGCCCTTCGGCGTGGACCTTCCTTCCGCCGAGCAACTCAACCGATCCCTCGGTCGCGTTTTCGAGGAAGAATCCATCTACCGCATCGACCACTACCTGGGCAAGGAACTCGTCCAGAACATCCTTGTGATGCGCTTCGCCAACACCATCTTCGAACCGTTGTGGAACAACCAGTACGTCGACCACATCCAGGTGACGGCGTGCGAGAAGGTTGGCGTTGGCAAGCGTGCCGGCAACTTCTACGACACCGCCGGAGCCACCCGCGACATGGTCCAGAGCCACCTCCTGCAGGTGCTCGCCCTTGTCGCCATGGAGCCGCCCAGCCGCTTCCAGCCCGAGGTCATCCGGCGCGAAAAGATCAAGATCGCCAACGCCATGCGAGCCATCGATGTCAGCAAAGCCCACGAAGACGCCGTCTTCGGACGCTACGGCTCGAGCGGTGTGGCAGACGACGAGGACGGCGGCAAGGCCTACGTCGAACTCGAAGGCGTCGACATCAAACGCATGACCGAGACCTACTCCGCCATCCGCATCCACTTCGACAACTGGCGCTGGAGCGGCGTGCCCTTCTACGTGCGCTCGGGCAAGAAGATGGCCCGCAAACTCACCGAGGTCGTTGTCCAGTTCAAGAAGCCCCCCGCCGACCTCTTCGCCGCCATCGACGGATCGGCCGGCATCGCCGCCAGGCCCACCAACCGCATCATCATCAACATCGCCCCCGACGACGGCGTCAGCCTCCGCTTCGAGGCCAAGGTCCCCGGCCCCAAACTCCAGATCGACTCGGTCAAGATGGACATGGACTACGCCAAGGCCTTCAACGCTCAGCCCATCGAGGCGTACGGCCCGCTCATGCTCGACGCCATGCGCGGCGACCAGACCCTCTACAAGCACCGCGACGAGGTCGAGAGCGGATGGAAAGTGTGCGACGCCGTGTTGAACTCGCACGAGGTCCGCAAACGCATCGAGAGTTACCCCGCCGGCAGTTGGGGCCCCGCCTCGGCGGACCAGTTGCTGCTGAAGGACGGACGCCAGTGGCACAACCCCGCCGGGGCGGAGAAGCGGTAAAGATGGTCGGGAAATCAGGCCCGGCGCGTCTCAGGGCTGCGGGGGCGGGCTTTTCGTCTGCGCAAAACGGAACCCTGCGCTCCCGCCCCGGTACAGTCATCCCTCCCCTGGCCCGCCTTGATGACCGCCACCCTCACCATGCCCACGCAACCAACCACACCCCGCGAGGGCACCCTCCCCGCCGCGTGTGAACTCCGCGCCGTGCGCAAGGTCTATTACAAGCCCGACGGCTCGGTCCTCGTCGAGGCCCTCCGCGGCGTCGACCTCGTCGTTCCCCGCGGCCAATACACCGCCATCATGGGCCCGTCCGGATCGGGAAAGTCGACCCTTATGAACCTCCTGGGTTGCCTCGACCAGCCCACCGACGGCGCGTACTTCCTCGACGGCCAGGACGTTGCCCAGATGACCGATGAGGAACTCAGTGACTATCGCGGGCGAAAGATCGGCTTTGTCTTCCAGGCCTTCAACCTCATCAGCCAGTTAAAGATCGAGGACAACGTCGAGGTGCCGCTGTTCTATCAGGGCGTGCCCAAGCCCGAGCGCGAGCGCCGATCGCGGGCCGCACTCTCGGTCGTTGGCCTGCAGGACCGCGTCGGGCACCGTCCCAATGAACTTTCCGGTGGCCAGCAGCAGCGTGCCGCAATTGCCCGCGCGCTCGTTACTCAGCCGGTCGTCCTGATGGCCGACGAACCGACCGGCAACCTCGACTCCGCCACGGGCGAGGCGATCCTCAAAGTCTTCGAAGACCTTCACACCATGGGGATGACCATCCTCATGGTCACGCACGACGACCGGATCGCGCAGCGCTGCCAGCGCGTGGTGAGGCTCCGCGACGGCGTGGTCGAATCCGACATCGTGAAGTGAGCGCGCCGCCGCGCAGAAAGCCGGACACCCGGCGACAGACCGGGCATCCAGCACACACAAGGTTTGGGGAGCGGCCGTCCGTCTGTGCCACGGCTTGGCTTCCGAGACAAGCCGTGTCGGGCGAACGGCCCGATGCGCCGGACACCACGGTGCATCACACGGCTGGTCGATGACGCCAGGCGATGGCGCCCGCGAGGGCCCCGGCAGGGTCAGCGCTTCCGCCGCGACATCGCGAATCCGCCCAGCCCGAACATCACGCCGGCACCCGGCGCGGGGACTTCGATCGGCTCGGCGTAGATGAAGTCGTCCATCACCACGATGTCATTCGATCCGCCGTCGATCACGCCGGCACCCATCGCGGTGTTGCCGCTGGTGATGCGGACGCGGGCGATGCGCTCGCCGCCGTTGAACGTGGCACCCACAAACGTCAGGCCCTTGTCCAGGGGCGAAGCGAACGCGGTGTGTAGCAAGTTGCCGCCGACATCGAAGAACTGCATGAACGTGCTCGAATCCGAATCGACATCGGCGAACACCGCGCCGAACGCCGATACCGTCGCGGGGGTCGTAGGCGAGGAGGGAACGAAGAAAAAAACGTCGGTCACGGTCGAGTTTTTCGCCGCGAACAGACGCTCGGGCGAGAACGTCTGGAACTCGGCGGCGTACGAGGGATCGATGTCGCCGAAGCGCACCGACTCGGGTCCGTTCTGCGCGGCTCTCTGGCTCAGCAGGAACCCGTCGCCGGGCGTGGTAAACGCGGTGCCGCGCCGCGAGTTGTTGTTGAAGAAGTTGTTGGGCATCAGGTTCGGGCTGGCGAAGGCGTCCAGCGCGTTGGCGTCCCAGTTGATCTCGCGCCGACCACTAGTGAACGGCCCGGTCGCCGGCGCGTTGATCGGCCCGCCCACGGCGGTTCGGAAGGCATCAACGCCCGCCGTCAGGTTCGCGGCGTTGCCGCCGGTGCTGCTGAAACTCACCGCCGCGCCGAGAACGCTCGGGGCCAGCAAGCCCGATGCGGTGATGGCAAGGGCGGAAACGATCGTGTTGCAATTGGTCTTGGTCATGACTCTGGTTCTCTTTCTTTTAAGGGTGAAACGGGTTGAGTTGGCGTGGGTGAGTTCAATGTGGGCGCGAGGGACCGCCCCGCTTCCCGTGTGGGAAGCGCAACCGGCTGGCATGTCCTTGCGTGTGTGCGGGCGATCCCGGCCAGCGGAATCCCGGGCCAGGGGGCCAGGGGACTTTCGCGCTGGCGACCTTGTGCTCGCTCCGTCCCTACAGATGTCGTGCCACGAGCGTTTTCATGCACGTACCGGAAGAGATCGCCAAAAAAAAACGACAGGGAGCCGCTGGGGCTCCCCGTCGTGGATCGTTCGTTGTGCGTTCCGAGAATTAGTCGCCCGAGGGGGCGTCCGCCAGAGCGGTGCCGTTCCTCTCGGCGGCGCGGCGCCTGCGCTCCTCCAACTTCTGTGCCGCCGCGATGCGGTCAAGATCACGCTGGAGCATCCGCTTGCCGTTGGGTGCGGTGCCCGAGGCGAACCGTGAGTTCGTCTTCGTCGACACCCCCTTCACCGCCTTGGGCTTCTTCACGCCCTTGCCGGGTTTGGGGTTCTGGTCCGTGTTCGCTGCGGCGGGTGCGTTGGGGTCGCCCGCCTGCGCCTGGGTGTTGGGGTCGGGGTTCGGTGCGGGTTCTCCGCCATCACCGTTGCTTGCGGAGGTGTTCGGGTTCGGCCAGGCGTTACCGGGAAGCGCGGTGTTGGTGTAGGTGCCCGTGTTCCCCGATGCCGGCGGCGCGGCGCTCGCCGAGCCCGAGCCGCCCGGCGGCGGCGGTGGCGGAGGCGTCGTGTCGCGGTCGGGTTCGGGCACGCTGCCGCCCGAGCCGCCGCCCGTCTGGCTGTTGGAAGACGGGTTGAACTCGCTGTTCACGTCGGCCAGCACGCGGTTCAGCAGTGAGCCGAAGTATGTGTTGTACTCGGTCGCCTGCTGAGGCGTGGCGAAGTAGTCCCAGAAGATCGCCGAGTCCGCGCCCTTGAGACGTGGCTCGCGCATCATCCGGCGTAGATCCGTTTCGTTGAGCATCTGGTACTGGAACGTCGGGTTGATGTTGTGGTAACGGCACCACACGAAGGCGGCGACGGGCTTGTTCCCGGCGATCTGGCGAGCCGTACCCACCAGCGTCTGCATCAGATTCGGGAAGAACGAAGGCTCCGCGTGGTCCCAGGGCGTCGGGCGGATCTCGCTCATCGGGTAAACCGTATACGCCACCGGATAGAACGCCGTGCTCGCGTCCCACAGCCACTGCATCGAGGAAAGATGCTCGATGTGGTGCAGGCGCGGGTACCCGTAGTACCCCCACTTGGCGTTGGGCCGCTGCGCTTTCGCCGCGTTGATGGTCTGCAGCAGGAAGTTCCGCGCCGCTGCCTCGTGGTCGCGGATCGAGTACTCTTCCACCTGCGCTGGCGTCAGGCTGGCGTATTGCGCCCGCACCACGTTCCGCGTCATCTCGCGGTACATCTCAGGCGTGTCCACCCACAGGGCGTCCCAGTCCTCGTAGTCGATCACCGCGTACCCGTCGAAGTTCGCGGGGATGAACTGGTCGATGTCGGCCCGCAGCTTCGTCAAATGGACATTGATATCCGCGGTCACCGGTACGCCGCCGTTCACATTCTGCCCCTCCCAGACCTTGGGGTACAGTCCAGCCTGGCCGGTGTACAGCACGATTGCACGGCCGCGCTGGATCAGCGGGGCCTGCGACGTCTGCACCTGCGGCTCGTTAGGGCCGAACGCACCCCACAGCATCTCGTACCGGCCCGTCTGGCCCATCGCCCCGGCGGCGGCGACAAGACTCGCGGCGGAGAAGACCAATCCCTTGATGCAGCGGCGGAGCGTCATGCGTCGTCCTCAAGGTCGCCCCCGGAAGCAAGGGCGACAGGCCTGGAAGTGTGAACCGATCCACACGTCGCATCGACGCAACACCGCCCTGCACTGAGGCGTCGCCACCGCGAATCACCCCGCGTACCCGCCGACGCAACGCCTGCAACACACTTCACGCCTGCCGTATCTGCGCCACTGAAATCCGAGCCCCGCGCCGAAAAATCCCAGAGACTCGTTTGACACACCGCCCCGCGAATCGGATGCCGCACCCCGCAAAACCTCCGATGGCCCAATAAGACCCCCGCCCGCCACGCCTCTCAATGGCCGTCCGAGAACCCCGCCGAACGCGTCCTCGCCACTCTTCAGCAAGACATCCCCGAAGCACCCGAGAACCATCGCGCCGCCGCATCGAGGTTTTCTTATGGGCCCTTCGTTCGGCCCGCCAGCACATGCTCGGCCATCACTTCGATGATCATGCGCCCCCGCCCGTTGACCCCGAGTTTTCGATAAAGCCGCTCAAGGTGCGTATGGACGGTGTGGGCGCTGATACCCAGCCGCGAGGCGATCGCGGCCTCCTTGAGATCATCAAACACCCCGACCACCACCTCGAGTTCCCGCTCGGTGAGTTTGAGGCGCGCGCACACGTCCTGCCACTCTGCCGCCGACAGGATGTCGCTCCCCTTGTTCAGGGGCCGAGGCCGGTCGGACGCTGTTGACGGGAGCGAGTTCATGGAACCACTGCACAGACTGACCACACGAAGTCGATCCGTTCGCCGGGGCGTCTTGGCCTGTGGAACCCGACCGGGACACGTCACATCATGCGGCGTTCGGCGTGTTTCCGCTACGGGGTCCACCGAACAGGGGACGCCTAATGGGGTGAAACCAGAGCATTTCAGTACCTGCCAGCGACCAGCATCAGTCACGGCCGACGCTACGTCCCGGTCTGTTCATGGTTTGTTCGCACAAGCCTCACCAAACTTGCACCGGAATCTCCACCCTGTCATCCTCACTTCGGCGATGCTCCGCACGCCCCACCACTCGAGAGGAGACCCCCATGAACCATGAGCGCCCCGCTTTCGACCGCCGCAGCATCATCAAGTTGGGCCTCGCCGCCGGGGCTTCGCTCGCTGGCCTCTCGGCATGTACTTCTTCGGCACGCCAGACCGCTGACGCGGTGCCTGGCGGAACCTCGGCCCGTCGAAGCCGCTCGCGCGTCGCGCGAATCGCTCACTTCACCGACACGCACATCCAGCCGGAACTCGCCGCTGGTAGGGGCGTCGCCCAGGCACTCCACCACGCCCAATCCATGAACGATCCGCCGTCGCTCATCGTCACCGGCGGCGACCTCGTGATGGACGCTTACGACCAGCCCGCTGAGCGAACCAAAGAAGTCTTCGACCTCTTCGGTGCCGTCCTCCGCGCCGACTGCTCCATCCCCGTCCGGCACACGCTGGGCAACCACGACATCTGGGGCTGGAACAAGCCCAAGAGCGGTCTCACCGGCAGCGAAGCCCTCTACGGCAAGGCCTACGCGCTCGACCGCCTGGGCATGGCCGCGCCGTACCACTGGTTCGATGTCGGCGGCTCAGGTGCCAGCGGCTGGCGCGTCATCGTTCTCGATAGCGTCCGCCCCAGCCGTGAGCCGGGGAACTTTGGCTATGAGGCTTTCCTCGACGAACCCCAGCGCGCCTGGCTCGAAGGCACCCTCCGCGACACGCCCTCAAACCGCTGGGTCATGGTCGTCTCGCACATCCCCATCATCTCGGCGTCGTCACTCTTCGACAACGATGAGAAGATCGCCCTCCGCGTCCAGTCCAGCGTTATGCACGATGACGCCCGCGCGCTGCACGACCTCTTCACCAAGTATCCCAACGTCCGCCTCGCCCTCAGCGGGCACATCCACCAGATCGACCGCGTCGAATACGCCGGCCTCACCTACATCTGCGGCGGCGCGGTCTCGGGCGCGTGGTGGAAGGGCGTCCACCGCGGCTGCCACGAAGGCTTCGGCGTCGTCGACCTCTATAACGACGGCACCCACAACTGGAGTTACGAAACCTACGGCTGGAAGGCCGAGGCGTGAGCGGACGACCGCCGACCGAGACAACGGGCCTTTCTCGCCATCTCCTCAAATCCATCGCGTTCTCGATGGATGCGCCGCCGGAATTCGCGCCCCATCTCGCGATGGTTTTCCAAAGCCTCGACACTCTTGGTGCGATGCCCCAGCCGAGCGCGGTCATGCTGGCGAGGCACCTGCCCAGCGGCGGGCGTGTCAGGATTCTCGACGCCGCCTGCGGCAAAGGGGCCGTTGCGATCGCCGTGGCCCGTCTCACCGGCCGGCACGTCATCGGCTTTGACGCCTATCCGCCGTTCATCGAGGAAGCGAAGGAGCGAGCGGCCCGCGCTGGTGTGCAGCACCTTTGCCGATTTGAGGTCGCCACCGCCGAGGCCTACTTCAAGAGCGCTCCGACCTTTCACGCGGCGATCATGCTCAACCTCTGGCCCGCGCCGCGCGCCGCCGCAGCGCTCCGCGAAGTCGTCCGTCCCGGCGGTGTCTACCTCATCGACGACGCCACGCGGAACCCGAGTGCAAAGAACGCTTCACAATTCAGCGACATGCCCACGCTCGAAGAGGCCACCCGCCGCATTGAGCGCACCGGCGACCGCGTGCTCGAAGTCTTCCGCCCGACACCGACGATGATCCGCCGGCAGAGTTCGGTCCTTTTCCGCCGAATCCAGCGCTCGGCCCATGATTTGCTGGGGAATCACCCAGAACTCGCTGGTCCTGTGCGTGAGTTGCTCCGACGGCAAACCCAGGCCGGCGGTTTGCTGACCGGCCCCCTGCGCCCGACGCTGTGGGTCGTGCGCCGCGAGCGCGACGAAAAATCACCACAATTACGGCGTGCTTTGCGGTAGTGTGGTGTCGCCGTCGCCGCGCGTTCGGCGCGCATTGCCGTTCATCACCACCCACGAGAAAACGAGAGACCCGCCATGGCCAAGAAGAGCACCAAGAAGCCCGCCGCGAAGAAGTCATCCAAGAAGGCCGCCAAGAAATCCAAGCCCGCGCCCAAGCGCAACCCGCTCGCGCCCATCCCCATCTCCACCGGCAAGGGCGCAAGCGCCATGGAGATCGGCACCAACCTCGTCCGCATGTTCAACTCCGGCGAGGCCATGAACGGTGCCGTCGAAAAAACCTACTGGTCCCCCAAGGTCGTCTCCATCGAGGGCATGGGCGTCAGCATGGGCTGGCACGGCAAAAAGGCCGCCCAGGCCAAAGGCGAAGAGTGGATGAAGGACAACATCATCCACGGCGCCTCCGCCGAAGGCCCGTACGTCGGTGCCACCGGCTTTGCCGTGAAGTTCACCATGGACGTCGAAAACAAATCCACCGGCAAGCGCCAGACGATGGTCGAAGTCGGCGTCTACAGCGTGCTCAAGGGCAAGATCATCCAGGAAGAGTTCATGTACTTCGCCGGGTGATCGGGAAGAGTTTCACCGCGGAGCACGCGGAGAGCGCGGAGAAATGCAGAAGAGAGAGGAACATGACGCGAACCCGCGGGGGTTACGCGATCAGAGGCGTTGTTCTTTTAGGTCACGACATGAGGCCGCACGGGGCCTTCTCCATATCTCATTTGTGCATTTCTCCGCGCTCTCCGTGTGCTCAGCGGTGAAAAAAAGGAGCTCTCAAGGCCCCGGCATCGCAGCCGGTGCCGCAGGCTCGGCCGGTGCCTCCGGCTTCTTCACCAGCGCCGCCCGCGTCGGACGCAACTTCTCGAACGCCGCGGCGTCGATCACGTAATACCAGTTCGCCAGGTTCTTCCGCAGCGTCTCGGCCCGCTTCTTTCCCGCGTCGACCTTCGTGCTGTGGGCCAGCGAAGCCTGGATGTACGCCTGCTTCTCGCTGTCGAACTTCGCCTTGGCAATCTTGTACGCCGTCACCTCGGGCGATTCCGGGGGCGGCGGCGGTGTCGGCGCGGGCTCGCCCTCTTTCGTCGGCGCGGGCGTGATCGTCGGCTCGCTGGCCTTCGCGGGGTCAACGCCCTCGGGGGCCTTGGGCTCCACCGGCATCACTGGTGCAGGACCGAAGACCGAGGGATCGAACGTCACCGTCGCCAGCATGTACCGCGACTCGGCCTTCTTCGCCTCGGGCTTCTTCTCGCCCTCCGCTGAGCCTTTGTCTCCGGCCGCGGCGTCGGGCTTCTTCTCCGTGCTCGTCACATCATCGCTGCCCGCGCTGAGCGCATCGCCCGACGCCAGCAGGAGTTCGCCAAAGTACAACTTGTACACCACGCCGTCGTCGCAGCGGATGTCCGCTTCGCCCTCGTTGGCCAGGAAGTTGCCCTTCTGATCGACGAAGAACCCCTTGTTCCCCATGTTCATCAGGTCGAGGGTGTTGAGCGTGGTCGCCGACGCGCCTTCGCCGCCGCCGAAGAACTTCACCAGTTTCTCCGGCTTGGGCCGGACACCAACGATCCGCATCGAGCGCAGCGTGTTGAACGCCTCGTCGATGGGTGCCTCGTTCACGGTCTCGCCCGACGCAGGCCCGCCGCCCGGCGTCGCCGCGAACGTCCATCGCGGCGTCACCGGGGGCGGAACATTGGGATCGCTCGGCGGCGGCGCGGGCGGCGTCACTTCCGGAGCCTTCGAGATCGTCAGCGTTTCGGTCGTCGTTTTCGTACCCGCCTGCTCATCGATCTGGTAGCGGTTGATCGTCATCCCGATCGGCTGCGCACCGCCCATCTTCAATACGTCGGTCTGCACCCAGTCCTCAAACTTCGACGTCACCGTCCGCGTGAACGCCACGGCGTACACCCGGTTCTTCCCCGGCACCCGCGCGTACACCTGCCCGCCCACCAGCGCCCCCTTCACCGGCTTGCCGATGATCAGGTCCGCAAGCGTGTCGCCCGAAGCACCCTTCAGCGTGACCCGCGTGCCGCGCCCCGACAGCGGCGCTTTGTCATCGTCCGGCGAAAGCACGCCGAGGGCCTGATGCTCCGAAGCCTTGTCCGTCACCACGGCGTCCTTCTTCAGCCCGATGAACGCCGACGCCGCCCCGCTCATGTTCGCTTCCGCGTCCGCAGGATAGTTGTGGTGCGAGGGAATGACCCAGCGCGTGCCATCGAACTTCACCTTGAAGGGCGTTAGCGTCGCGGTAGGCTCGTCGTACGAGATCACTTCCAGACTCTTGGCTGCCAGCGGGTCTTTGAACTGCTCGAAGAACACTTCTCCCTGGTCGCTGAAGGTCGCGTCCACCACGCTGTGCGGCGCGGTCACATACGCGGCCCCGGCAAGCCCGGCGGCAAGAACAATGGCAACGGCGGTCTTGGCAAAGTCGTTCATGGCTGAGTACTCACCGCGGAGACGCGGAGTTCGCGGAGAGGGAAAGAGGGTGGGTGTCGGTCGACTTCAAAGAATCTGTCTCGTTTGACGTTCTGATAAATGGTGTCTTAACGGCGGTGGGATGTCAGCCAGCGTCGGCGAAGACTCCGACAGAGACTCCATCTCTGCACCCTCTGCGCCTCCGCGGTGAAAACTATCTGAGCCTCTCCCGCGAAACCCCCGCCGTCTCGCGACGCCGGCGGTTCGCGAACACCACGCCCGCCAGCAGCAGCGCGGGGATCGGTGGCAGCGCCACCGCCGCCACGCGGATATTCATCTGAGTGCGGTCGATCCGTTGCTTGGCCCGCATCCGTGCGTCCAGCACCTCGGCCTGCTTCGCGTCGTTAATCGCAACGGTCTGCACGTCCAGCCGACGCTGCTCGGTCTCGCGCACGCTCTGGGACATGATGTTCTTCGTTGATTCATCAAGGTCGGTCCGCTTGTTGATCTCTTCCACCTTGTTCTGGAGGCTCGTCTTGGCCCGCTCCAGTTCGGCGTCGGCCTTGTCCGTCGCCTCATTCACCGCCTGAAGTTGTTCCTGCTGCTCCTTCGCACGCGCCAGGTCCAACCGCTCAAGTGTCCGGTGAACCCGCCGACGCTTCCGAAGGTCCAACAGCGATTCATCACCCACCAGCGTGTCCACGGCGTTCAGCACAAAAGTGATGTTGTCAAACTCCAGGTCCGCCATCCCCTGGGCACGGATGCTGAAGAACATGTCGCTGATGCAGTCCAGGTCGGCCACAAACACCGCGTTCACGCCCTTCGACATTCCCGACGCTGGCTCGCTGATCCGTGCCGCGATCGTCGGCCCCGGCAATCCCTTCATGGGCCGGCGCGTCTGGTTCAGCCCCGCTACGCCGAAGGGCGTCCGCTGGAGCATCTGGTCGTACGCCACCGTCCCCGTCACCGGGCTGGCCTTGAGCAGCGGCGTGAAGGTCAGGTCCTTCGGGGCACCCGCCGCCACGTCAACGATCCCCGCGCACATCAGCACCACCTCCTGCAGGCCGCTGGTGATGCTGTCGGACGCGTTGAACGCGTCCTTGGTCCCGCTGTTCCGCCCGACAAACACAAACTCACGCGGGATGTCGCTGAACTGCGGCCGCGGGTTGTACGAATCCCACAAAATCTTGTCCTTGGCGCTCGTGATCCCCAGGGCAGCATAAAGCGGCGTCAGGTCCGCCTTGGGCCCCTCGTTCTGCCCGCGCTGACGCTGGAACGCGTTCATGCTCCCGCGCGGCTCGTTCGTCGAGAGCACGGGGTTGATAAGCGCCAGCGGGTCCTCGAAGATCAGCGCCGGCCGCCCCGCCTTCACATAGTCCGTCACGTGCACCAGTTCCTGGTCCGACAGCGTGCTCGGCTGCGCCACCACCAGCAGATCAACCTCCGCAGGCACCGGCTGTCCCTTGGCCACGCGCGTCACTTCGTACTGCTTCCGCAGTTCCTCAACGATGGGCCAATCGCGTCCGGGCGTAAAGGTCTGGTAGTCGAACTCGCCGAAGAGTTTCGCCTCGGTCTCCAGCACCCCCACTTTCTTACGCCCGCTCAGGCTCACCGTGCGGATCGACCGCGCCAGTTCGTACTCAACCGGCAGCCCCTTGTTCAGGAACGGGATCACGAACTGCTCCGGCCCGCAGGTAAACGCCAGGCCCATGAACACCTCCCGCGCCCGCGGCTCAGCGTCCTCCGGGCTGGGCGGGACCGTCTGCGGCGCGATGCCAAACGTCCGCTGCGCCTCCCGCGCCGCTTCGGTGAACGGCTCGGTATCGACCACCCGCGTCACCACCCGTCCGCCGCTGGTCGCCTGCATTTCCCGAAGAAGCCCCAGCAGCGTGTCACGCGACTGCACAAACGCCACCGGAACCTCGGGCGATACATACGCCGTCACCAGCACCGGCCGCTCGGGATTGAGCGCCGCCACCTGAGCCTTCGTCTGCGGCGAGAGCGACCAGAGCCGCTCTTGCGTCGCGTCCGCGCGAGCACCCAACCGCGACAGCAGAACCACCCCCGCCGCCCCGGCGACGACAAGCGCCGCACCGCGGACAAACGCCAGCGTCGTCCGCGGCCCGCCCGCACTCGAACCCGCCCAGTGGCGGCGATTGACAATGAACGTGTTGGCCCAAAGCCCCAGCGCCGCGATCGCCAGGAAGTACCCGACGTTCTCCAGCGTCACCACGCCGCGCCCGAAGTCCGCGAACCGGTCCTGGAACGAAACCGCCGAGGCGATGCGTTCCAACGCGCCCCCAGGCATCAGCCCGCCCGCGCTCCCCAGCGCCAGCACCAGCCCGCATAGCAGCGCCGACACGATGAACGCCAGCGTCAGGTTCCCCGTCACCGCCGACCCCACCAGCCCCACGGCGATCAACGCCCCACCCGCCAGCAGGTACCCCAGGTACGTCGAAGCGACTACGCCCAGATCAGGCTTGCCCAGGTACCACAGCACGATGAGATGGCTGAGCGAGAACAGCAGCGACACGCCGTAGATCGAGAGCGCCGCGAGATACTTCCCCAAAACCAACTCGCGGTCCCGCGCCGGCAACGTCAGCAGCAACTCATCGGTCCCGCTCCGCCGCTCCTCCGCCCATGCGCCCATCGTGATCGCGGGCACGAGGAAAAGCAGCAGCGTGGGGAACCACGTGTTCAACTGGTCGAGGTTCGCCAGGTTCCGATCAAAGAACCCCGGCAGCCAGAACGCCGCCACCGCGGACAGGAATACGAAGATTGTGATGAACACGTACCCGGTCGGGCTGGAGAAGTAACTCCCCAGTTCACGCTTGACGATAGCCTTGATGACGTGGAATTGCATGGTTGAAATCGTTCTTGGGTCTAGGGTGGGCCGCCGGTCCCCGGCGGCCGCTTCTCACTCGATGCCTTGATGCCTCATGCCTTGATGCCTTCCCCCGTCAACTGCCTGAATTTCCGCTCCATCGCCGCCTCATCCGCCCCGAGGCTCGACACTGCCCCGTCGTGCACCAGCCGCCCCTGTGACACCACCAGCACGCGCGACGCCATCGCCTGCACCTCTCGCAGGATGTGCGTGCTGAGCAAAATCGTCTTGGTCCTCGAAAGCCCCCGCAGCAGTTCGCGCACGTGTTCCACTTGGTTGGGGTCAAGCCCCGCCGTCGGCTCGTCCATGATGAGCACATCAGGATCATGCAGCAGCGCCTGCGCCATCCCCACACGCTGGCGATACCCCTTGGACATCTTCCCCGTCGGCTTGCCGATCACTTCTTCAAGCCGGCACTCCCCCACCACGAAATCGATTCGTTCCTTCAACTTCGACCCCGCCAGCCCCCGCGCCTCCCCGAAAAACCGCAGCACGCTCAACGGCGTCATCTCGGCGTACATCGGCCCGTTCTCCGGCAGGTACCCCACCCTCCGCGCCACACCCATCCGGTCCGCCGCAACGTCCAACCCCGCGATGAACGCACGACCGCTCGTGGGCGCCATCGACCCCGTGAGCAACTTCATCGTCGTGCTCTTGCCCGCCCCGTTGGGCCCCAGGAACGCCACCAACTGGCCCTTGGGGATCGAAAAAGTCACATCGCGCACGGCGAAGAACTCGCCGTACATCCGCGTCAGCCCCTCGGCACGGATCATCGCGCCGGAATCAGCGGCGGCCCGCGGGGCGGCAGATGGAGCGGGAGCGACAGCGGTCGTCATGGCAAGGGTTCCCAATGGTCCACGGCGAAATCAATAACTTGACTGCGGCCCGGTGCGGCGTCCGGCCCCGTCTTCGGCCTTCGCCGAACACAAAGTACCTCCGCCCCACCCCGCCGACAACACGCCATGATTCGCACGTCCCCAAACCGCGCTCGGGAGTCATTTGCCTCCCTTCAAAACCCTTACGCGACCCGACCACGATTCGCCACCTTACTGGCGCACGATGCGGTAGCCTCCTCCCACCTCCCATGTGCAACACCTACGAGCCCGAAGCCGACCCCGTGCCCCCGGCCCTCCCCAACGCCAGCGCGGTCATCGTCCGCAGAGAGATGGAAGACCTCCTCTCCGCGCTCGCCGCCGAACTCTTCGTCCACGCCCAGAACTGCGTGAGACAATTCGGCGACTTCCACCTGGCTCTCTCAGGCGGCAGCACCCCACTGCCCCTCTATCGCCGCCTGATGATCGACCCGGCCTACCGCGCCATGCCCTGGCGCTTCACCCACATCTGGATCGTCGATGAACGCCGCGTGCCCTTCACCGACGACAAGAGCAACTTCAAGCACATCAAAGAACTCATCGCCGACCACGCCGACATCCCCGAAAAGAACGTCCACCCCATGCTCGCCATGGAAGACAACGCCGACGAGTTGTACGAGAACGCCCTCCGCGAAACCCTCGCCTGGCGCGAAAAAGGCCACGACCGCCTTGACTACGTGCTGCTCGGCATGGGCCCCGACGGCCACACCGCAAGCCTCTTCCCCAACTCCCCCGCCATCGAAGCCAAGAACCGCCTCGTCGTAATGAACAAAGGCCCCAAGGTCACACCCCCAGACCGCGTGACGATGACCTACACCCTCATCAACGCCTCGCGCTACATCAGCGTCCTGGTCGGCGGCGAAAACAAAAAGCCCAAACTCGCCGAACTCGCCGCCAACAAGACACCAGTCGCCGACCTCCCCATCGCCGGCATCAAACCCATCGGCGGCGTCCTGAAGTGGTACATGGACGCCGCAGCGTGCCCGTGAGCGCTCAACTCTTCAATCCATCCGAGCCCTGAGCGCAAGCTCAGGTCCACCCTACAACAACCGGCCCTACACCACACGGCGAGACCACCCGACGCGCACGCCGTGCCACTGATGGCGCCGTCTTCGGTGACATCAGTGCTTTTCCGTTGCCCCGCCAATACAACACTGCGCCGAAACCCATGCCACCGAAGTCCGTCCCGACGGATTTCGGTGCTCCGCTCACCCCTCCACCCGCGCTGTCACACTCGGCCCCAGATCCGCAAAGATCCGCCGCAGGTTTTCCCGCGCCGATTCCTTGTCGTTCCCGCGGAACCGGAACCGCGTCCCGCGCACGGTGGTCAACTGCGCGTACAGCGCGCGGAACTCCGCCGAAGTCGGCCGTGCGTCCTGGCACAGGTTCCGCCACCGGTCCATCATCGCGGCGGGGTCAACACCCTCCAGCACCACCGTGAACCGCTCGCCCGACAGCGGCGGCGCGACCGCGGCCCGAGGCTCCGACACCAACTGCGCCGCGAACGATTCCCCGCCGCCAAACGCGTACGCCCGCTCGCTGTGCTGGCTCAGGTCCATCCCCACCGATTCCTCTTCCTTCGCAGCCCGGATCGGCGTCACCACATTCACCAGCGCCAGCAGCACCAGCGTGCCGACGCCGCAGAACACCATCGTCGCCAGCACCGCGACCGCCTGTTTGCCCACCAGCCCCCATTCGCCCGTGCTCATCACGCCGCCCTGCGCCCCCAGCGCCAGCGCGGGGATCGCCGAGTTGATCGCCTTGTCCGCGAACACCCCTGTCAGCAGCGCCCCGGTGATCCCGCCCACAAGGTGAACGCCAACAACATCCAGCGAATCGTCGTACCCGAACCGCGGCTTCAAAGACACCGCCGCGTAACACACACCGCCGCCGATCAGCCCCATCACAAGCGCCGAAATGGGCGAGACAAACCCCGCCGCCGGCGTGATGACCACCAGCCCCGCCACCGCGCCCGAAGCGATACCCAGCAGCGTGGCTTTGCCCGTCTTCAGCCGCTCCACCAGCAGCCACGACAGCGCCGCCGCCGCCGCCGCCGTGTTGGTGTTCACGAGCGCCACCGACGCCAACTCGTTCGATCCCAGCGCGCTCCCCGCGTTGAACCCGAACCAACCCACCCACAGCAGCCCAGCGCCCATCACCGTGAACGGCAAGTTATGCGGCGGCATCGGATCATTCGGATACCCCGACCGCTTGCCGATGAACATCGCCGCCACCAGCGCCGACACCCCCGATGAGATATGCACCACCGTGCCCCCAGCGAAATCCAGCGCCCCCACCTTCGCCCCGATCCACCCCCCGCCCCACACCCAGTGACACAAGGGCGCATAGATCAGCAGCGACCACAGCGCGATGAACAGCGCAAACCCGCCGAAACGCATCCGCTCGGCGAACGACCCCGAGATCAGCGCCGGCGTGATGACCGCGAACGTCGCCTGATACGCCACGAACAAAATCGCCGGGATCGTCGGTGCCAGCGGGTGCGCCGTCCCCATCACGCCGTCCAGCCCCATGTTGCCCAGCCCGCCCCACCACAGGTTTGATGCATCGCCGAACGAGATCGAGTACCCGCACAGCACCCACAGCACGCCCACGAGCGCGGCACAGAAGAACGAGTGCATCACCGTGCTCAGCACGTTCTTCGAGCGAACCAGCCCGCCGTAGAAGAGGAACAGCCCCGGGATGGTCATCATGAGGACCAGCGCCGTGGAGGTGAGCACCCACGCGGTATCACCCGAGTTGATCACCGGCGCCACGGCGGCCGCAGGAGCCCCCGCCGCGTCATCCGCGGCCAGCAGGAACGGTGTCATCAATGTGACCATGAGCGCCTCCACAAGAACGATTTCATCCGAAGGTAAAGCGGTTTACCTGATTGTGCCAACCCGACCCCCGCCCGTCAAGCCCGAACCCGTGCCACCGAAGTCGTCGGTCCTCCGACGACTTCGGTGCTCTTCTCGCATCACGTCTCCAACCCCGCCACACCCACCCCTACCCTCACCCCGTGCCCACCCCACGCCTCTCCATTTTCATTCTCACCCTCCTCGCCTGCCTCGCATCCATTACCGGACTCCCAGCCTGCTCGAAGCCCGACCCCCGCCCGACCATCCGTGCCGAACTCCGCAGTTGGGTCGTCGCCGGGCGAGGCCGCCACCTCTATCTCAACATCTTCTCTTCCAACGCAAACAACCGCCCGGAGCGCATCGAGTTCGGCTCCACCGCCCAGCGCACCGACTACACCGCCCCCCGCGATTTCACCAAGGCCGCCCGCGTCTCCCGCATGACCCCCGGCGTCCCGCTCCAGCCCATCCTCAGCAGCCCCGACAACCGTCTCGAAGCCGAGTACTGGCTCACCGAAGCCCAGGCCAAACTCCTCCGTCGCGACCGCGTCTTCTCGGCACCGTACGAACTCACCGCCCGCAACTCCAACGCCGCCATGGCCCGCGCCCTGAAGGACGCCGGCCTCGCCCTCCCCGCCAGAGTCGCCCAGGGCGCCGGTCTCCTGGGCGAGTTCCCCGGCATCAACCTCGACCCCGGCAAGGACATCGCGCCATCCCGCTGGACGGAGTACGGGATCGCCCCACAACCCTCACGCCGACGATGAGCGAAGCGAATTGTCGCGCTCCGAACACAAGCAAAAAAAACGCCGCCCGGGTCGTGACCGGGCGGCGCCGTGAGAGTGTGTGTGGATGTCCGAATCCCAATCCGAAACTCGATGCCTTGATGCCTCTTGCCTTCCTTTTCAATTCTTCGGAGCAGGCGTGCCAGCGGGGGACGCGGGTGCCGGTGCCGGAGCAGGGTTGGCAACCGCAGGCGTCGTCGCCGTGGGAGCGGTCGGCAGCGTCTGCATCGACATGCCGCTGAAGGGAACAATCGTCGGCCCCTCGGCATCAAGGCTCGTCGCCAGGCGCACCGAGCCGCGGAAAGCACCAACATACGAGCCGGGGTTGCCGCTCAGGGTGATCTTCCAGCCCTTGTTCTCGGGCAGCGCCTCGGCCTTCGCCGTCAGCCCGCCAACGCTCGGCGGCGCGACATCGATGACTTCCGCGCTCTTGATCTCGAACGGCTTGCCCGAACGCGATGTCACCGTCACGGTCGATTCGAACGCCGTCTGCGGCTTCGCGCCCGCTACGGTGATATACGCCGGCGTGGCCATCAGGTCGCCCACGATGTTGGCGAACGCGCGGATGTTGTAACGGCTCTCGGTCGGCTCGGTCGCGCCGTCCAGTTTGGCCAGCACGATGATGTTCGCCGAACGCATGAACGAACCCACCGGCGCGTCCTTGGGCACCATGAACTCCACCGCCTTGCGGCCGGGGTAGGTCTCGTCCACGGTCTTGCTCTCATCCGGGACTTCCTTCCACGCCATCGTCTGGTTGTTCTCGAACTCGACGGACTTGATCGTGAAGTCCTTGTCGCGGCTCTGCACCACCAGGCGCATCGGGCGCTCGTTGCCCGCCTGGATGGTCCCGCCCTGCAGGAACATCGGGTCCAATTTCACCAGCGGCACCATGGTCGCCTTGATGTTGATCACCTTGTTCGGCTCGTTCATGTCGTTCGACGTGATCGTCACCGGCTTGGTCACTTCGCCCATGCCCGTGGGGTTCCACGTCAGTTCGATCGTGCCCTCTTCACCGGGCTCGTAGTCGTACTTCGCCAGCGACGCCGCGGTGCAGCCGCAGCCGGGGCGAACCTGCGAGATCACCAGTTTCTCCGTCCCGGTGTTCTTGAACTTCGCCGACCACTTCCGCGGCGTGGTGTCGTACACCTTCCCGAAGTCGTGCACCGTCTCGCTGAAGGTGATGATCCCCTTGCCCTGCGGCAGCGGCTGTCCGGGCGCGGGGGCCGCGATCGTCCCGGGCGGCGGCTGGAACGGCGCGCCCGCGGGCTTGGCCGGCTCGGCCTTGCCGGGCAGATCGGTCCGCAGCGTGTCGCGCGTCAGTTCCTTCACGCGTGAAGGATCAACAGGCCGGCCCGTGTCCACACCCGGAGCCGCGGGCGCGGGGGCCGGGGGCGTCGAAGCCGGAGGGGTCGTCGCCGGCGGCTCGGCCGCGAACGCGAGGCCCGACGCCATCGCCAGCGCCAAAGCCGAAACCAACGCCTGCCGGGTCCGCGAGGAGCCCATCGAGTTCTTGAGGTTCATGCGTGCATTCCTTCGTAGATCGTGGAAAGGCGGGTCCGACGCCCGCACCGAGCCAGCCCCAGTGAGTCTCAGGGCACCAAACACACACCGAATCCAACTCGACCCCAAAGCGAAAACGCCCCAAGGCATCGGACCGGCCCAACTTGTTCACACCATCCCGACCCGCGCTCGGACGTGTCACAAAGGTTTCACACCCAAGACACCCGAGCCGCCCCCTCAACCCCACCCCAACACGACCCCCCGCGCCCAACCCCTACACTCCCCCACATGCCCGGGTAGCTCAGTTGGATAGAGCGGCGGTTTCCTAAACCGCAGGTCGGCGGTTCGAGCCCGCCCTCGGGCGCTTTCCCAATTCTCGTGCCACTGCTGGCTCCGTACCCGGAGACAGCAGTGCCAAACACCAACCCACACCCAAAGCACCGGTGTCCGTCAGAACGGCCACCGGTGGCACGAAACGCTCATTTCACTCCTCGAGTTCCACCCGGCTCCCGCCCCTCCACCGTCAACCGCGCCGGATGCCCGAACCACGAGTTGTCCCCCGGCTCCCCGATCCCCGAATACTTGCTCTCCAGCAGTTTCGCCACGTCCGCCATCTTCGCGTCGTGACCGACCCAGCCGCCGGCCACGTCCGGAAAATCATGCCGGCAGTTCTCGCACTTCTCTGGCGATGCAAACCGGATCGGGCACCAGAACGATTCCACGTTCCGCAGCATCTCACCGCCGAGTGACCACACGCCGGTCATCCAGTCGCAGTACAAACACCAGATGAGGTCGTACCCGATCAGCCCATCGAACTTCACGCGGCTGACATTGACCCACTTGCCGTGGTCATAGCGAGGGAACTTCACCAGCCACACCAAGGGCGGATACACGAAGTACTCGGCCACGCGGATCAGCGCAAACACCGGCACCGCCCACGCCGTCCACCACACCGCCACATGGTTCCGCACCGGCCCGACGATGCGGCTCAGCGTCGCCCGCACCCGAGGCTGCTTGCTGGCACGCGAGTAATGCCGGATCTCGTGCAACAGGATCCACACCCACAGCGCGGCGATCTCCGCGCCAACCCCCGCGCCGAGCAGCGCCAAACACTCGACCAGTGAAGACCCCTGCACCGCCCCCCACACCACGCCCACAATCGGCGAAGCCACCGTGAACAGAAACACGGTCACATCCAACGCCGGCGCACGGCACGCAAAGTCCCGCAGCGCCGCCCCCGCCGGCCCAAGCCGCTTCAGCATGTGAAGCACGCCGGCCAGGACCAGCAGCGAAACCGAAGCCCCAACAAACAAAGTCATCGGCGTGAGCATGCCCCGATGCTACCGGCATTGCCCCCCTTCGCCCCGAAAGGGGCGCAGGGCGGTAGCCACGGGTGGAGCGCAGCGCAACCCGTGGAAAGCACGCGTGATCGATATCGCCCCGGCAGGGGCGAAGGAATGGAGCGCCACCCGAGTGCCAGACTGCGCGCATTGCAACCCTCTTGCCCGACACCCGACACCCGACACCCGACACCCGACACCCCACTCCCCTCCCCTACAAAATCCCCATCCCTTTCAAGTCCCCCACCGGTTCCTCGAACGAGCAACTCCCAAAACTCATCGCGAAGTTCTCCCGCACCATCGCCAGTTTCGCCGTCCCAAGCCGCTTCTCGCGCCACGCCACGCCCTGCTCGACAAACCGCAGCGATGTCGGATCGCGCTCCATCAACATCTCCACGACGTCCTTCTCCGTCCCTTCCCCCGTCTTCAGCAGCGCCGCCGCCAGGAACACGTTGAGGAAGCCAAACATCACCCCGCGCGGGCACCCCGGCTCGTACGTCAGGTTGAACTCGCCGCGCACCGGGTGGTGCAGCCCCGCGGTGGCCTTGAACGCGACTTCCGCCGAAGCGCACGCCGCGATGAACCGGGCCACATCCTCCGCCGAAGGAAAGGCATCCGCCGTTACGCCCCCGGTGCGCACCTTCGCCCGCGCCCCCGTGCCCGCCATCGCAGCGACCATCCCCCGCGGGTCCTGCGCAATGGGGATCTCGATGAACGCCTCCAACTGCTCGGGCACGATGGTCATCAGCCGATCGATCTCGCGCCCGCTCGAAGCCTTGAACTCGACCGTATCAATCACTGCGCCGCCGCCGAGGCCGTACTCGGCATCTTCATCCTCCGCGCCCGCCGCGTCATCGCCAGCCGCTGCGTCGGCGCGCACCTCAGCGTCATCATCCTCCCCCCCGATATCCGTCTCCGGCGGCGCGTGCCGCTGATTAAACGCAAACACCCGCTCGATGTCCCCATCCACATCATCCCCCAGCAGCGCACTGATCCGCCACGGCTCCGGGGGCTCCACCGGCTCGCCCACCGCCGATACCGGATTCGCCGGCGCCGGGAACAACCCCCCCGCCTCGCGCTCAAACTCCTCAAGCCGCGTCACCGGCACGATGAACCGCCCCAGCATCCACGCGTGCGGACCGGCGAGATACGCCGCGTAGTTCCGAGCCGCCACACCCATGTCCAACTTCGCGGGCGGGAAAAGCCCGGCGTAGTCCACAATCTCCGAAAGCAGCGTCCGCGTGGTGTGCAGCATCGCCGCATGGTACGAACACGAGCGATCCCAACGTCACGACCGCTCCCACGTGCCACTGGAGGCCGACCGTCCGCGGTCGGACTCCAGTGCTCCGCGGCTTTGCAACCATCAACTACGAGGCGCCGCCACCGGGCGGCCCGCCCACTGCACCTCCACCACCGGGCCCACCTCCACCCGGTCCACCACCGCGCCGACGCCGCCGACGACGACGCTTGCCCCCACCATCCGCACGCGGCGCACCGGCACCTTCCGGATTACCCGGCGTCCCAGCGCCCGGTCCGCCAATCACATCGGGCTCGTCCGGCCCGTCATCATCACCATCAACATCACCAATCGGCCCGGCCACGCCGCCCGCAGGCCCGGCATCCACCGGCGGGCGAGGCGGACCCTGCCGCCCACCACCCCCAGGTCCACCACCCGGTCCACGGTTCGGACCACGATCAGGACCACGATCCTGACCCCGACCACCGCCGCCTTCGCGCCTTCCGGGCTCACCACCCGGGCGAGGCCCGCCGCCTCCCTCGCGGTTCCCGCTGCCACCACCACGTCCATCTTCACGACGAGCATCACGACCGCCGCCCCCGCGCCGATCATCCCGCCGAGGCTCGCGTCCCTCACCACCCCGCGCGTGTGCTCCGCCACCACCAGCCGCGTTGTCACGCTTCGAGCGATCACGGAACTCGCCCTGACGATCATCCCGAGGCGGCGCAACCCCACCGGTCTTCCTCGAAATCTCCTCGGCGGACATCCCACGCAGCGGGTCTTCGTCCGCAACAGGCGCAGGCCCCTCAAGCCGTCGTCCCTGCGGCGGCGCAGTACGCGGCTCACGAGGCGGCGCACCCGCCGGCCCTTGTCCCCGACCTTGCGCTCGGGGTTCGGATGGACCGCCGGCCCCACCCGGCCCACCGGGGCCACGCCCACCCCCAACCGGCCCCCCCGGCCCCCGCAACTCCGGCGGCACATAAGGCGGCGCACCCAGCGTGATGTTCTCCACCGGCACCGCGATCCGCTTGTCGTCCGCGTCCAACACCACCAGCACCAACTGCGTCAGAATCTGCGCATCCACCACCGTCCCGATCCCCTCCGGCGTCGTCACCCGAGCCTTCATCTTCGGCAGCCGCTTCCGCAGCGTCTCGTATGTCTCATCCTCATACCGCAGGCAACACATCAGCCTGCCGCAGCGGCCGCTGATCTTCAAAGGATCAAGCGTGGCCTTCTGGATCTTCGCCGACTTCATGCTGATGGGCTTGAGCACCTTCAGGAACTGCTTGCAGCAGCAGTGCTGCCCGCACTTTTCATAGTCCGCGATCAGCCTTGCCTCGTCCCGTGCGCCCACCTGCCGCATCTCGATCCGCGCCGGGTATTCCTGGCTCAACACACCCACCAATTCCCGGAAGTCCACACGATCCTCCGACGTGTAAAAGAACGTCAGCCGCTCACCCCCCAGAATCGGCTCGGCGTCCACCACCTTCATCGCCAACCCCAGTTCCATCGCCTTGCTCTGGGCAAACCGCTGCATCCCCTGCCGCAGCCCCTCGATCCGGCGCTGCTCGTTCAGGTCGTCGGTGGTCGCGATGCGGATGATCGACCCATCGTTGAAGTACGGGTAGTCCTTCCCCCCCGAGTTCTCGATGTACTCAAGCATCTCCTTCCGCGTCACGCTCTTGGAGCACCCGGCGTTGGGGCACGTGCTCGTGAGCATCTCCGCCAGTTCCGTCCCGCGGTGCGTCCGCGCCACCATCTTGGTGCCGCAGCCGGGCTTGACGTTCAGGCTGAAGGGGAACTCCCCCACCATCTTCATCGAGCCGAAGCGCACGACGACCGTCTTGGGCACCGAGAGTTTCTCGTACGCCTCACGGTCCACGCGGTCCTGCGCCAGGTCAACCTCAAACTGCGGCAGGGGAAAAATCGGCATCGGGGGCCTCGTCTCGTTCCTGAAGGGGTGCGGCTCCGGGCGGCACCGGTCTCAGACCGGTGCTGACCGTGGCAACCAACAGCACCAGCGACGCCGAAAGGCTCCGCTGAAACATGGGATACGCCGCACTGTCGCCGGGAGGGTTTTTTGTTGCGTCCCCCATCGCCCGGCACGGGTGGGGGGGTCCAGGGACGAGACGAGAACGGAAGCATAGCCGAACCCCCCACTCGCAACGGAGGCCCGCACCGGGGTCACAAACAGGTTTGCACAAACATCATCAAAAACGCTCGCAATGATCTCAGCGAGACGGTACCCTCTCGGTGAAACCGCTTTCAGTTCACCGCCAACCCGATCTTTGGCCACCCCTTTGACCACGATCCTCACCTTCGAAGAAGACCTCACCACCGCCTTCCACGGCGTCAAGCGGTCCCTGCGCGACATGCTGAACGCCGCGCTGGTCGACGTCTCCTCCCCTGGCGAGGTCGCCCGCCGACTCGGCCTCAACCGCAACCTCACCTGGAAACTCGCCAAGATCCTGAGCGAGTCCAACATTTACACCGCCCTCCAGCACCTCCCCGGCGAAGAGGGCCTCGAGATCGTCGCCGCCGCCATGGCCCGCGTCGCCGTCCCAGACCAGGTCATCCAGCCCTTCCGCGCCGCCCTCAAAAAATTCGACGAAGTCGTCCGCGTCCACGCCGGCGACCGCACCACCCTCGACCTCATCCTCGACAGCATGGGCGGCCAGGGCTCGGACGAACGCTTCGAACAATCCCGCAAACTCGCCTTCCGCGGCAACAGCGGCCTGTGGGGCCTCCAGGCCCGCGTCCGCAGCACCACCACCGTCATCGCGCCGAACAAAGACGACTCAACGATGATGGACCTGTGCATCGTCGACGGCGTCGTCGATTTCCGCCGCCTCCGCCCCGGCATCAACTGGCCGCTGTTCCGCCCGCGCCAGTATCAGGACGACGGCTCGCCCATCGATCTCGGCCCCAAAGAAGAACCCGTCGATCCCTCATCGAGCGATCCCTCGACCCCCATGCTCATCCGGGACTTCTGCTCTCCAAACATGCCCGAGATCAGGGCCGTCCGCAGCCGCCTGGGCTGGGACTACGAAATGGGCGACGGCCCCGTGGGCAACCTCGGCGCGTTCAGTTGCTTCTTCGGGCGCATCGTCCGCCGGGCGGATTCACGCTACCGCACGGCGACGAACCGCTATTTCGACCTGCTCTCGCACGTCTCCATGCCCGCCGAGACGATGGTTTTCGATCTGCTGGTTCACAAGGACCTCCCCTTCCTCATGTCGCCCAAGGTGCTGCTGGTGGCCTCGACCGACGGCTCAAGCCCCGGCGATACCGGCCGCTCGATCCCGGTCGAATCCCGCCCGGTCGAACTCACCGGCCGCCCCCCCATCCTCGGCACCGCTCTCATCCCCCGCTACGAAGACCTGGCCGCCATGCTGTTCGAGCGCATGGGCCACACCGCCCGCGACTTCCGCGCTCTGCGGCTGACGATGAAGTACCCCCCCATGCACGCCGTCACGGTTTTGCGGAACGAACTGCTGGAACGGTGAACCGCAGACTTACCCGACTTTAAGCAGCCCGACAGGCAGCATCTCCGCTTCGAGTTTGCTCAGGTCCATGTGCTCGCTGGCGTGCTCGATGTCGATCCCCACGATCCTTCCATTGCGGTCCATGTCGATGACAACCCCTTCGGCGACCTCGCGCGACTCGGCCGAAGGCCGGTCCACGAGATCGATGTAGAGGGAGTCCGTCTTGGCGTCGTACTTCAGTTTCACTCAGACCTCGAGTTCCGGGGATTCCGGAGGTTCCGGCTCGGCGCCGCGATCAATGAAAGCGTTGTGAACGGTCTCACCGTCGCTCAGCAGCGCGACCCGAAGAAACCGTCCCTCGAGTTCCGAAGGGCGTCCCCAGAGTCGGATGCGACCGTCCGATTGTAGCGCTCGCCGCTCGGGAGCATCCATCACCGTGAAGATCATTGAATCGGTGAGATAGGGGCGCTTCAACAGCACCTGTTGGCGGAAATAATCGGTGGACTTGAGGAGTCGCACTCATCGCCCCCCGCCAGCCGCCCCGTGTGCCTGCACGAACGCCTGCCGCAAGTCCTGCACCTGCAGCAGTTGCACGCTGCGCCCCTGCTCGACGCCGAAGACGCTGAGGGTTTCGTTCCGCTGGTCGAGGATGCACAGGATGTCTTCATCGGTGCCCGATGCCGCCGTCAGCACGGCCAAATCCGCCACATCCGTCGCGTCCCCCGCCAGCGCCACACCCCCCGCGTTCCGCTTCCCCGCCTCAACGACGATCAGCGCCATCAAAACAAACGCCGAGGCCCACAGCGCCGGAGCACCGAAGAGAACCCCCAGCGTTAGCGAGCGGGCTCCCTGTTCCCCGGTCTGTTGATGATCCGTCCTCATCGCATTACCTCCCCGGGTCCGCCGGTGCCACCACATCCCGCGGCCGCGCCGAGAGCGACTGGTACCCCAACCCCTTCAACGACTTCCGCGCCCGGTCCCACTTGGTCGCGATGAGTTCCTGGTTCACCGCGTCCACGATGTAGATCGCGCTCTCCGGCGTCCCCACGATCCGTCCCCCCACCATCGTGTAGGTCCCCCGCGCCCGAACCAACCCCGCCTGCCCGCCCGCCGAAGGCGTCAGCACGACCAGCCCCAGCACAAGCAACAGCGCCGCGTTCAATCCAATCAAGGCCGCGATGGGATGCCGAGCGTTCTTCATGACTTCACCCCACCCCAGACGCCCGAATGCACCGAAGGTTCACCCCACCCAATCCGAAACTCGATGCCTTGATGCCTCGATGCCTTGATGCCTTCCCACTCAATCCTGGTGCGTCCGCCGGCTGGGCATGAGATTGATCCCCGCCACCACCGCGATGCACAGCACCGCAACCCCGAGCGTCAGCGGGAACGACACCTCCGCCGGGTCCTCGGCCTTGGGCGGCCTCACGATGTCCGCCTGAGCCAACGCCGACGCCGCCGACATCAAGGCGAACCCAACGCCCGAAACCACCCCCGCTACCCGCGTGTTGAACCAAGTGCGCTTCATGCCGGAATCATAACCGGGTCGGGCCACGAAGCGACGGAATGAAAACCGGCACACCCGTGTGTGCCGGCGAAAACCGCGTCAACCCCCGAAGACCCTACCGACGCCGGCGAAGAACAACCACCCCGGCCAGCCCCAGCGGCAGCACGGTCCCCGGCGCGGGAACCTCGCTCACCTCGACCCGCACGTTGTCCAAGCCCCAGGACTCATCGTTCAGGTCCTGCAGGCCGTCGGCGAGGAACCCGAAGTAGATCGACGAATCCGAGTGGGGGAACGTGAAACTCAGGGCGTACACCGTGTCGCCGAACGAGTTGCTGTAGGTGTAGCCCAGCGTGCCCGTCTCCGCCGCCCCCGTGCCCGCCGCGTTGTTCGTGCCAGAGTTGAACGCCGCGGGGTACGCCTGTGGGTAGTTGGTGTCCGCAAACTGGCTGAAGGTCGTGTCCAACAGCGCCGTGCCGTTGACACCCTGCACGTTGTCGGCGAAGCCGCAGCCCCAGCGGTCCGGCCCGAAGGTCGTGTTGTTCCCGTCCCACGAGCGGATGAGATACAGATCGAACGACAGCGTCACGGTGTCGTGCCCGGGCAGGTTCGTCAGTGACAAGGTCGTCAGCGTGTTGCCGAACTGCCCCAGAAACCGGCGCGACCCAACCGGCGTCACGTCCGTCGCCGTCGAAGACCATTCCGACCCCACGGCCCCCTCGAAATCGTTCGAGTAAACCACCGCGCCGTCCGCGAGCGCCGCCGAGCAGCCCACGAACGAAAGAACCGCCGCGACACGAATGGCATGATGCATCTGACTTCTCCCTAATGGTGGTGGACCCGGCGTGCGGTTGCGCCCGACGCCGAGTGACCCGTGCCCCTCCAAGATACCCCGCATCAGGGCATCTCCAAGAACAATCGCGGCCCGCTGGCACAGATTTCGCCTCGATTCACCCGCCCGCCCACCGAACAATGGCGCATCCCAGCCGCCCGAGTCGTCCCGCATCGTGGTATCGTGAACCCCCACGAATCCGCACCCTCCGGGTGCCCCAGATACCCCCGTCGAAGGACAAAGCCATGCCCTCCACCGCCGACCTCCTCGGACCCGACGCCGCCAACCTGCTGAAGTACGAGGCCAAGGGCATCAGCCGCTCGCGCCTCTACGTCCCCGGCCCGGACTTCATCGACCGCGTCTTCTCGCAGACCGACCGCCCCGTGCCGGTCCTGCGCAACTTCCAGAACCTGATGAACCACGGCCGCCTCGCCGGGACCGGCTACGTCAGCATCCTCCCGGTGGACCAGGGCATCGAGCACTCCGCCGGTGCGTCGTTCGCGCCCAACGCCGACTACTTCGACCCGGAGCACATCGTGAAGTTGGCGATCGAGGGCGGCTGCAACGCGGTGGCCAGCACCATCGGCGCCCTCGCCTCGGTCGCCCGCAAGTACGCCCACAAGATCCCCTTCCTCGTCAAGTTCAACCACAACGAGATGTTGACCTACCCCAACATCTTCCGCCAGTCCTACTTCGGCAGCGTCAAGCAGTGCTACGAGATGGGCGCCGTCGCCGTGGGCGCAACGATCTACTTCGGCTCGCCCGACTCGCGCGAGGAGATCAAGTACGTCTCTGACATGTTCGAAGAGGCCCACTCGATGGGCATGGTCACCGTCCTGTGGTGCTACACCCGCTCCAACGCCTTCAAGGTGAAAGGGGCCGACGGCAAGAGCACCGACTACCACGCCAGCGCCGACCTCTCGGGCCAGGCCGATCACCTCGGTGCCACCATCAAGGCCGACATCATCAAGCAGAAACTCCCCACCAACAACGGCGGCTACGCCGCCCTCAACTCCGGCGGCTCGTCCTACGGAAAGTGGGACAAACGCGTTTACACCGAACTCTGCGGCAGCGACGAAGCCGGCCACGGCGGCCACCCCATCGACCTCTGCCGCTACCAACTCGCCAACGGCTTCATGGGCCGCATCCCCCTGATCAACTCCGGCGGCGAAAGCAAGGGCGCGTCGGACATGCACGAGGCCATCGTCACGGCGGTCATCAACAAACGCGCCGGCGGCATGGGCCTCATCTCCGGCCGCAAGGCGTTCCAGAAGCCGCTCAAGGACGGCGTGGCGCTGCTGAATGCCGTGCAGGATGTGTACCTCGACAAGTCCGTCACTGTCGCGTAACCCAGCCCGGGTGCCGACCCCGGTCCCGAGCGCCCAACATTCCTCGACTCCGAACGCCGCGGGCCCCAACAGGCCCGCGGTTCTTTTTCGCGCCCGGACCGATCCGCACGCAACCAGCCCCGTCCCAGCCGATACCCAGCCGAAGCCGAACCCCGAGTCATGCGGACCCCCGCGCTACCATGACCCTCCAGCGGAGAACCGCCGCAGAATCAACAACCGGAACCCCCCATGCCCGACCTCCTCGCCCAGCCCCAATCCATCCGCGCCACCGAGCCCGAGAAGGCCGTCGCCGAGATCAACGCCGCCTTTGCCAAACTCAAGCACGAGATCGCCAAGGTCGTCGTCGGGCAGGACCAGGTGGTCGAGCAACTGCTCATGAGCATGTTCTGCAAGGGCCACGCGCTGGTCGTCGGCGTCCCCGGCCTCGCCAAAACGCTCCTCATCTCCACCATCGCCCGCTCGATCTCCCTCTCGTTCTCCCGCGTGCAGTTCACCCCGGACCTCATGCCCTCCGACATCACCGGCACCGAGGTCATCGAAGAGGACAAGTCCACGGGCGCACGCGAGATGCGTTTCGTCAAAGGCCCCGTCTTCGCCAACGTGATCCTCGCCGACGAGATCAACCGGACTCCTCCAAAAACGCAGGCCGCCCTCCTCGAAGCCATGCAGGAGCACCAAGTCACCGTCGCCGGCGTGCAGCACAAACTCCCCAACCCCTTCTTCGTCCTCGCCACCCAGAACCCCATCGAGCAGGAAGGCACCTACCCGCTGCCCGAAGCGCAGTTGGACCGCTTCATGTTCAACATCAAGATCGGCTACCCCACCGAGGCCGAAGAAGTCGAGATCATCAAGCGCACCACCGGCGGCGTCGAAGCCCGTCCAAACCCCGTCCTCTCCGCCGCAGACGTGCTCCGCGTGCAGGAACTCGTCCGCGAAGCCCCCGTCGCCGACCACGTCATCCGCTACGCCTTGCGGCTCGTCCGCGTCACCCGCATCGGCGACCGTGCCTCCGCCAGCGCCACCGGCGCGGCGATCGACCCCAACTCCGAAACCATCCCCACCCCCAAGATCGTCAAGGACTACCTCGCCTGGGGCGCCGGCCCCCGCGCCGGCCAGTACCTCATCCTCGCGGCGAAAGCCCGAGCCATCCTCGACGGCTCCTTCCACGTCACCCCCGACCACATCAAGAGCGTCGCCAAGCCCGTCCTCCGCCACCGCCTCATCACGAATTTCAACGCCGAGGCCGACGGCATCACCAGCGACGACATCATCGACGCCCTCATCCAGTCCACCCCCATCGAAGGCGGCACCGCGGCGGACAAACGCCGCATGGAACAGGCTCTGCGCTAATCAGTCCGGAACTTCCGCGATGGACCACGGCCCCTCCTGCCCAGCGAACCCGCCGGAACTCCGGCTCATTGGCCAAGGTCCCATCACGCCGAAGGAACAGCCGGCAGCCGCAGATATCAATCGCTTCAACCCGCACAACCGCCCCTGCGCGTCCTGCGGCAAGACGCGTTTCAAAGACGAAGGGCCATGCCCCTGGTGCGGACACGTGACCTTTGTTGAACCGACAGCAACGAACAGGAAGCCCGGCGTTTGGGTCCCCATCACTGTTGTCGTACTGCTGCTCGCGCTGTTGGTGTTCTATCCGGACTGGTTGCTGTAACCCGCGACATGAATCGGATGCGCTCGCGAGTGTGCCGCCCAACCCCTGCGGCGGAACGACATCAACCGAACCCGCCTCGATGCCACGCCGCTCCCCGCACGCAAAGCGCGCACACGATGGTTGCCAGACGCCGGGGGGTGCAGCGAGTCCGCGAGCAAGCCTCTGTTTCGCACCCTTTGATCCCCTCGCCCATGAAACGGTCGAACGAACGCGCGTCGCCCCGCCCCCATCACTGGTACGCTGCCCACCGAAGGAGCCAACCATGAAGCAAGCCGTGATGATTCTTGTTGCCTGGGCACTGTCAACACTCGTGGGAACAGGGGTGGCACAGGCGCAGCCCGCGGAGCCCGGGCTTGCACGCTCACTGCCAGAAGACCCCGAACTCATGATGCAGTATGCAACCGGGTCCAATGGCGAGCGGCTGCCTGCCACGTCATTCACCGTGGTGCGCTGCGGCCACCTCATCACCGACGCCCGTCAGCCGGCACGCACGAACGTCACCATCATCGCACGCGACGGCCGGATCGAGAAGATCGTCGAGGGCGTGGACGCGCCAGCACCAAGCTACCGCAAAGGTGAAGGCCTCATCGACATCGACCTCCGTGACAAATGGGTCCTCCCCGGCCTCATCGATTGCCACGTCCACCTCAGCATGGTCATCGACAAGGAGTCCCGCCTCCGCCGCTTTACCGAATCCGACGAACTGACCACACTCCGCGCCGCCAAAAACGCACGCAAAACCCTTCTCGCCGGCTTCACCACCGTCCGCGACCTCGGTGCCGAGCCATCGGTCGTCTTCGCCCTGCGTGACGCCATCAACGAGGGCATCACCACCGGCCCGCGCATCATCGCCGCCGGACGCGCCGTCTCCATCACCGGCGGCCACGGCGACCCCACCACCGGTGCCCGCGCCGACGTCTTCTCCGACCCAAAGAACCTCGAGTCCGTCGCCGACGGCCCCGACGCCTGCGCCAAGGCCGTCCGCCAGCAGGTCAAACTCGGCGCCGACGTCATCAAACTCACCGCCACCGGCGGCGTCCTCAGCCCCATTAACACCGGCACCGGGCAGCACTTCACCGACGCCGAACTCAAGGCCATTATCGATACCGCCCACTCCCTCGGACGCAAGGCCGCCGCTCACGCCCACGGCACCGACGGCATCAACGCCGCCCTCCGCGCCGGCGTCGATTCCATCGACCACGGCACCTACCTCGACGACGAATCCATCAAACTCTTCAAGCAAACCGGCGCCTACCACGTCCCCACCATGCTCGCCGGTGCCGCCGTGGCGCAGAACGCCATGATCCCCGGCTTCTACCCCCGCATGGTCATCCCCAAGGCCCTCGCGGTGGGCCCCAAGATCAAAGACGCCGTGAAAAGAAGCCACGAAGCCGGCGTCAAAATCGCCTTCGGCACCGACGCCGGCGTCTTCCCCCACGGCATCAACGCCCAGGAGTTCACCCTCATGGTCGAAGCCGGGATGACCCCAAAGGAAGCCCTCATCGCCGCCACCATCAACGCGGCGGACCTGCTGGGCCTGTCATCAGAAATCGGCACCCTCGAACCCGGCAAGGCGGCGGATCTGATTGCCGTGAGCGGGGATCCGATGCAGGACGTGGAAACGCTGGAGCACGTGTGGGTGGTCATCAAGGGCGGTGTGCAAGCGCGGTAACACACGCACATTGATGCATCCATCCGAACCCTGAGCGCGAGCTCAGGAACAGACCGACAGAACGCAGCACTGACGCACAATGCCCGCGACTATCCGCTGCGATTCTGCCCCCGAGCTCGCGCTCGTGGTTCGGTCGGATGAAACCCGCCCCGCTCCGCAGGATCACTCCTCAAACAACCCCCCCACCGCCGCCACGTTCGCCACGCTCACCCCAAGATACGTCGCCGCATCGGCGGTCAACTGCCGCCCGCGCCGCGTCCGCGCTAAAAACCCGATCTGCAGCAGATACGGCTCGACCACATCCTCCAAGGTCCCCGAATCCTCCCCCATCGTCGCCGCCACCGCTTCGAGGCCCACCGGGCCGCCCTTGTACGTCTTCACGATGGTCGTCAGGTACTTGCGGTCCAGTTCGTCCAGCCCCAGCGCATCGACACCTTCCAATGAAAGAGCCTCGTCCACCGTCCGCGCTACGGCGTGCCCGTTCGCCCGCACCTGCGCGTAATCGCGCACGCGCCGCAGCAGCCGATTCGCGATCCGCGGCGTCCCCCTGCTCCTCTGTGCGATCGTGTCCAGCGCCGCCTCCGCCGCGGGCATCGACAGCAGCCCCGCGCTCCGCACCAGGATCTTCAGCAGGTCCGTCGGCGGGTAATACTCAAGATGGTGCGTCAGCCCGAATCGCGAGCGCAGCGGCGCCGACAAAAGCCCCGCCCGCGTCGTCGCCCCGATCAGCGTGAACGGCTTTAGCGCAATCGAAACCATCCGCGCGTTCATCCCCTGGTCGATCGCGATATCGATCCGCCCGTCCTCCATCGCCGGATACACAAACTCCTCCACGGCGATCGGCAGCCGGTGAATCTCATCAATGAAAAGCACATCCCGAGGCTTCAGCCGTTGCAGCAGCCCGACCAACTCACTCCCCTTGGTCAGCGCCGGCCCGCTGGTCACATGCACCCCCGAGCCCATCTCCGCCGCGATGACATGCGCCAGCGTCGTCTTCCCCAGCCCCGGCGGCCCGTGCAAGAGCAAATGCTCCAACGCCTCCCCGCGAGCCCGAGCCGCCTCGATGCTGATCCGAAGCCGCTCCACCATCGCCGACTGCCCGACATACTCGTCCAGACGCGACGGCCGCAGCGCCATCGAGAACTGCTCCTCCTCCGGCGTCTTGATCGAGGGCGAAACCCATCGCTGCGTGGCCATGCGGTCATTATTACCGACTTCACCGCAAAGGCGCGAAGAACCCTCCGAGATTCCGCGCCTCGTCTCTCCATCCGAACCCCGAGCGCAAGCTCGGGGACACCACCCAAAGCACCAGCCGCATCGCAACCCGCCCCGAGTACCCTCCCATGAATCTCATCCCCCACACAAGCCACCCTCACCCAACAACCCCAACCAATGGACCCACGCCCCAATCCTCCTTCTGACACGCCGCCTCTCTCCGCGCTCTCCGCGTGCTCCGCGGTGAATCCGAATCCGCACACCCAAAGATGGTCCTGGACCCTCCTGAGGGCTGCCGAGTTCTGGCTCGACGGCGGCGCCATGTTCGGCATCATCCCGCGCCCCGTCTGGCTCAAATGGTTCCCCACCACCGGGCCGAACGCCGTCGACGAGAACCACCGCATCCCCCTCCAGACCAACTGCCTCCTCCTCGAATCCGAAGGGGCTTCCAACAAACAACTCGTCCTCATCGAAACCGGCATCGGCGACAAGTTTCCCCCCAAAGAACGCGCCCTCTACCGCCAACAGGACCGCGCCGTCCACGACGCACTCCACGAGATCAACTGCAACTCCGCCGACATCAACCACGTCATCTGCACCCACCTCCATTTCGACCACGCCGGCGGCCTCACCCAGCGCGCCTCACCAAACGCTGGCCCCGACGATGCTCCCAAACTCGTCTTCCCCAACGCCAGCATCATCTCCCAGAAGCAAGAGTGGGACGACGCCCAGGCCAACCGCTCCACCATGCACAAGACCTACCTCCGCAACCACCTCACGCCCGAGGTCGCCGAGCGCATGGTCCTGATCGAAGGTGAAAGAGAAGTCCTCCCCGGCATCACGGTGTGGCCCATCCCCGGCCACACTTGGGGCCAGCAGGCCGTGCGCTTCACCGACACCCAGAACCGCACCATGGTCTACGTCCCCGACGTCATGCCCACGGCCCTCCACGTCCGCCCCACCACCAACATGGCCTACGACGTCGAGAGTTACACCTCGATGCAGCAACGCCTCGTACTCCTCGAACGGGCGGCCAAAGAAAACTGGACCCTCGTCCTCGACCACGAACACGGCCACCCCGTCTTCACCGTGAAGCAAGACGGCAAGGGCGGGCACGCCCTCGAACCAGTCTGACCCGTGCCACGGCTTGACGTCATCGACAAGCCGTGTCTTGGGGCACACAATGGAAACCAGCGCACGGCTTGTCGATGACGCCAAGCCGTGGCACGCCGCCCCAAACACCATCCTTCCGAGTGGAACACCTCAAAGCCACCCGCTCCACCGCCCAAACGATGCCGCACCGTCCGCCCCATATCATTTGACCGCCCGTGACCACGACCGCCGCCCCAACCCGGCCCAACCCCGCCGCGCCCAGTGCCCTCGTGCCGCCGACGCCCGCTGTTGCTGCGCCGACGCCCGACGCCCCCGTGCTCAAGTCCGGGGCCGGGGGGACCGGGGCCACCGGCGGGCGTCTCACCCTCATGGAGCGCGTCGAAGCCTCCATCTCCAAACTCTCCACCCGCAACAACTTCTGGCACCGCGTCTGCTCGATGATCTGGCTGCCGTACGCCTTCCGCTCCGGCATCCAGATGCGCCGCATCGACGGCACCACCTTCACCGCCGTCCTCCCCTTCCGGCGCTTCAACAAGAACTGGTACAACGCCATGGCCGGTGCCGCGTTGCTCGGCAACTCCGAGATCGCCGGCGGCATGTACGTCTTCGCCGCCGTGGGCAAGGACTACACGGTGGTGTGCAAGGAACTCACCTACCGCTTCCTCCGCCCCTGCTTCGGCCCCGCCATCTACCGCGTCACCCCCAAGCAGGACCTGAAGGCCCTCATCGCTGCGGGCACCGAGTTCAACATCGATATCCAACTCGACATCGTCCAGCAGCAGACCGTCGCCGGCATGAAACTCCCTGGCGCCGGCGACATCTCCCCCCAAGGCCGCGAAAAACGCGTCGGCCGCTGCCTCGCCACCTTCCACGTCACCCCAAAGGCCCACCACAAAGCCAAGAAACTGAAAGACGCGGAAACGCCGAAGGCCGATGCAACCTGAGCGCCCAGCGCGCCCATCCGGAACTCGATCCAGAACTCCATCCGAACCCCGAGCGCGAGCTCGGGGACAGAATCCCTACACAATCAAGCGCTCAATCTCAAGCCATTCATGGCTTCAATGTTTCGCCCGCAAAGCGGGCGCACGATGGTTGCCAGACGCGCGGCGAGCAAAGCAAGCAAGCGTCTGGTTGACGCCCCTGATGATCTCCTCGCCCATGGAATGGGCGAACGAGCTCTCGGCGTCCACACCAAGGACAACTCCACACTTCAGTACCGCTGAACAAAAAAAACCCGCCACAAACGCGGCGGGCCTCTCATCAAATCAATTCCATCAACGCCATCAAGCCTTCGCGGTGTACTTCCCGCGCCCAACCCGCTTGAACCGCTTGTCCTTGATCAGCGCCTGGTTCACGATCGTCCGGAAGTTCGGGCTGGTCGTGCGGTAGCCCGCCTGCTGCACCGCGCCGGCGACCTCGGTCACGCCCATCGTCGTGCCGCTCAGCACCTGGAAGAGCGCATCAACGAGGTTCGAATCGTTCCGCGCCCGACGACGAACGCCGCCCGCCGACCCGCCCAGTTCGGCGAGTTGCGCGTCGATCTCGTTCAGCCGCTCGAACGCCTTCTGACGCGCCTTTTCCAGACGCTTGATCGCGCCCTCACGCTTCCGCAGTTCAGACTGGATCTCCTGGGTGCTCAGTTTCGCGAGGCTGCTGCCGGTCTTTGCCATGGTATGTTTCTCGATTCTCTCGCCCGACCCTTGACAGGATCGGGTTCATTGCATCGGGCCGAGGGAAACTTCATAGGCAACACCGCCGCGGCCGAGGCCGGCGACACGCCCACCACCCAGAAGCCAACACATTCCCCCAACGGAATCAAGAATCAATAGGCCGCTCGTCGCCCCCGCGCACGAAAGTTATAGTCCGACCCTGTCTGGAGGGCAAACCGAGAACACGGATTCGTGTCGACAGTGTTTGTAGCGTCCACAGATTTGTGCCGCCGAAACCACCGATGCGCCCAAGTACCACCCGAATGAGTCACGACGCTATGCAGCGGGAGATTTTTCGATTGCGCGGGACTTAGGAGTCAGGTCCAGCCTGGCGCAAAGGGGAGAGCATGCAAAAAATGAAGCAATTCACGTCAAGATTTGATCTCGACGCCCATCAGGCTCATCAAACCATCGAAGTGTTCGAGTGAATAGAAATCCATCACCACGCGCCCTTTCGTCCGCGAAGCACCTGTCATAATCCGAACACGCGTGCCGAAGTGTTCCCCCAGTTGCTTCTCCAGTTCGCGGATCGCCGCGTCCGCCCGAAGCGGGTCCCGTCCCACGGTCCCGCCCAACTTTGGTGAAGCCGTCCCACCCGATCCCGCGCCAACCCCGAGAGCCCCCACGGCCCGTTCCAGCCGCCGAACCGTCCACTTCTGCGACGCCGCCAACTTCGCCAGTTTCTCGCGCTCCGCGCCGCTGGTCGCCCCCAAGAGCGCCTTGCCGTGACCAAGCCCCAGTGTGCCCTCGCGCAAGAGTCCCTGCACACTCGTCTCCAGTTCCGTCAGACGCAGCAGGTTGGTGACGCTCGAACGGTCAATCCCCACGCGCTCAGCGACCTCGGCGTGCTGCAGTGCAAAGCCTTCAACCAGATTCCGCAGCCCCCATGCGCGGTCCATCGTGTTCAGGTCTTCACGCTGCACGTTCTCGACAATCGCCCACTCCGCCGCCTCGCGGTCGCTCAGCGGGCTGACCACCGCGGGGATGTGCGTCAGCCCCGCGAGCATCGCCGCCCGCCAACGCCGCTCGCCAGCGACGACTTCGTACACCGCGCCGTCTTCGCCCGCGCGCGCAGCACCGATTGATCCACGCCGATCATCGTCGGCGCTCAACTCCCGCACCGCGATCGGCTGCATCACACCCGAGGCTCTGATCGACGATGCGAGCCGCTGCAGCGAAGCCTCATCAAGATCACGCCGCGGCTGGAACCGCCCGCGCACCAGCCGGTCCACGCCGATCTCGACCAAGCCCCGCGGCACGCCGGCACCAGCGGGCGCATCCCCCACCGCTCGCGCGGTCGCTTTCGTTGCCGCTCCCGCCACGCCCCGGGCATCGGTCGGCGACACCTCACGCGCCGCCGGATTGACCCCCCCGAACCCACGCGCACGCCCGGCCTCGACCGGCCGCGCCTGGCCGGCGTCCCCTGCGGCTGATGGGCGCGGCGCGGCTTCAAGTTTCTCTGGGTCGCCGTGCTTTGCTGACCCGACGGCTTTGTTCGCCGGAGATGACGGCATCGTGCTTCCGGAAGCGGCTTTCGACTGGCCCGTGTAAGCGGTCCCAACGTGCGGCGTAGCGACCACTTCCGGTACCCGCACCGCCACCGGTGTTCCCATCAGGCTCGACAATCCACGTCCAAGGCGGGGCTTTTCAGACTTGGTGCTCATCGGGTTCTCGATCCTTCCTTGGAAAGCGTGTACGGCCGGAATTGATCTGGACCAGTTGCAGGTGATTTCTGGAGATTCTATCGCGCGGATGTGACCGCCGCAGATCTGGGGGATTGGGTATCTTTTGTGTCGCCAATGCCCACGCCCCCCCACGACCACGACCATGCGGCCAACCGACCCATCGAGATCATCGCCCGAGGCGTGTGGGTCGAGCAGGGTCAGATATTGCTCTGCCGGAACATCGTGGGTGGATACTTTTATCTTCCCGGAGGGCATGTCGAGTTTGGCGAGCCTGTGGCAGACGCGCTCCGACGTGAATTGATGGAGGAGGCCGGGGTGTCGATTCAGGTTGGCGAGTGCCTGCTGGTGGGGGAAGCCTCGTTCGAGCAGGGGGGCAAGGTAAGGCACGAGATCAACCTCGTGTTCCACGTGGAACATGGGACAGAGTCGAAGGCACCTGGAACAACACCGGTCCGAAGCCTTGAACCTCACATCGCGTTTGACTGGGTCACAATCTCGGGGCTTGCCCGCGTCGATGTGCGCCCGCGGTGGCTCGGGGACTGGATCGTGAACTCGTGGGACCAGCCGATGACATCGCGATCGAATCGTCCAGCATGGGTCTCGGTGATGACAGCGCCCTGATTCCATATCTCGCGGCAAAGACGTCCATTCGAGCACGGAACCCACTTTGGGTGGTTCTGCGGCATGGCCTGGACAAGCGGTGATCGAGCACTCAAATCAGCCCGATATCAGCGGGGAAAGGGCGCCTTTCTGCCCGAAAACCCGATGGACCCAAGACCTGAGTCATCCAGTCCCGAGCACGGCCATGGTGCGGTCGCTCCACCCCCGCTGGGTGAAGATTTGGCACGCACGCACCGACTTGCCACCCTCGGCACCCTGGCGGCGTCGATTGCGCACGAGGTCAACAACATCCTGACGCCGGTGCTGAGTTATGCCCAACTGGCGCTGGCGTCACCGGGCGATGCGGTGTTGACGAGAAAGGCACTCGAACGCGCCGTGGACTGCACGACGAAGGCGTCGCGGATCGGCTCGGCGATGCTTGGCTTTGTGCGTGTGGAGAGCGGGGGGAGCGGGCCTGCCTCCGCGGTGGTTGCTGCGGTCGTTGGCGACGCCCTGGCGTGTCTCGGAAGGGATCTGTCGAAAGACGGGATCGCGTTGGTGGTTCGGATTGATCCGGTGCTACGGGTCGGGATGGACCACGTTTCGCTGCAGCAGGTGGTATTGAACCTGCTTCTGAATGCTCGGGCTGCGATGCGGGGGCGGTCGGGCGAGTTGATGATCGACGCCAAGCGGCTGGGGTCGGTCGGCGTTGGTGCTGATGTTCCACGTGGAACATGGCCTGCCGGGGAGACGGGGAGAATGGTCTTGAGGGTGGCCGATACCGGACGCGGCATTCCGGCGAATGCACTGGAGCGAGTCTTTGATCCATATGTGTCAACGCTTACATATGTAAATCCAGCAGCAGAATCAACGCAACATGCCGCGGAGCGACACACCACAGGGACAGGGCTGGGGCTTGCCGTGTGTCGGATGCTGGTGGAACGTGCGGGGGGGGACATCCGAGCGGAATCCGTGGTGGGGCAGGGGACGACATTCACGGTGGTGCTGCCCGAGGCCGCGGCCGGGGTTGGGGATGTTGCCGCGGCGGCGTGAGATCGGGGCCGTGGGGTGATCTGGTTCTCAGTGGGCAGTGGTCCACGTGGATGTGCGGCGGGGTAGTCCACCCAAGTTTGAGGCGTGCAATGAACCGTGTTGCTTGAACATGGGGAGCACCGAAGTCCATCGGAATGGACTTCGGTGGCACGGTTGCTCGGGTGTGTGCCGCAAGCGTCCGGTTGTGCGGCTGTGGTCGTTGTGCGTTTATCCCTGCGACGCTGCGGCGAAAGCGGCGATGAAGCGGTTGGGGAGGCCGATGTCGCCGACTTCCAGTTGGCCGATGTACGGCCCTGCAGCGTCGGCGAGGAGGCCGGGTTTGAGGGCGGCCAGGGCGACGGTACGGTCGGCGCGGACGATGGTGGGGCGGGCGGTTGCCGCGGCGATCGGTGCAGCGGATGAACCCGGAATCCCCGTGGTGCCGAGCGGTTCCCCGGTGTCGGCGTCGAGGCCGGTGGGGAGGTCGACGGCGAGGGTGCGGGTGTTCTCTCGTGTTTGTCGGAGTTCGTTGATGAGGTTCACGGCATCGGCGATTTCGGGGCTGAGGGGGCGGGAGGCGCCGGTGCCGAGGAGGGCGTCGATGAGGATGACGGCGGCGGGCGCGACTGAGGCGGTGCCCTTCGATGCGGCGGCGGCGGCGCTGATGCAGGTGTGCAACGCTGCGGGTGTCTGAGCGTCGAAGGCGAGGAAGGGGAGTTGGAGTCGTTCGGCGATGGCGCGGTTGACGGCGGCGTCGGACGTTGCCGCTGGTGGCGGGCCGACGGGGATGAGAAGAACGGGGAGGTGTTGGAGGTGGAGGAGGCGTGCGAGGGCGTAGGCGTCGCCGCCGTTGTTGCCGGGGCCGGCGAAGAGGATGATGAGGGCGTTGGCGGTGTGCGTGGTTGTTCTCGTCGTTGAGAATGATTCTGTCCCCGCACTGGCGCTCGGGGTTCGGATCGAGTTTCGGATTGAAGCCAGGAGTTGGAGGGTGTGGTGGAGGAGGGACGCCGCGGCGTGTTCCATGAGGAGGATGGTGGGGATAGCGAGTTGGCGTGCGGCGGCGTGGTCGAGGGCGCGGGATTGGGCGCGGGTGAGGACGATGGGGCTTGGGGTTGACATGGGCGTGGGGGCGGGGGCACCGAAGTCGGCTTCGGAAAGGCGACTTCGGTGGCACGGGTTCGGCGTGATCCCGATGATAGGTGTAGGGTTGTGGCTCTTGTGAGTGCCCTGCTTGTCATCCCGCTGATTCTGGTGGCGTGCCTTGGCGGGGCGTGCGGGGTGTACTACGGGGCGGTGTGGTGGCGGATCGTGCGGGTGGGGAAGACGGTGCCGACGCTGCGGGAGGGATTGAGGATTGCGGGGCGTGCTGGCCCTGGTGCTGGGTCTACGGCTGATTCAGCGCGTGTGTGTGTGATCGTGCCGGCGCACAATGAGCGGGATGTGATCGGGGTGCTGGCGAAATCTTTGTGTGCCGTTGAGGGGGTTGGCGTAGCGGTGCGTGTGGTGTTCGTGCTTGATCGTTGTACCGACGACACCGAGGCGGTGCTGCGGGCGGCTCTCGATACCTGCTGCGGCGGCGACACTGTGAAGCGCGGCGCGTTCGAGATCATCAGCAACACGGCGTGCCCGGAGGGCTGGGCGGGCAAGACGCACGCGCTGTGGCGCGGCGTGTGTGATTCAGAGGGCGCGAAATGGGCGGGGGGGGCGGGGCTGCTGTGTTTCGCCGATGCGGACACGTCGTTCGATCCGCGGTGCCTCGTGGCGGCGGCGGCGCTGATGAAGGATCGCGGACTTGACCTGCTCAGTGTGCTTTCGACTTTAGAGATCGATTCGTGGTACGAGCGGGTGGTGCAGCCCGCTGCGGGGATCGAATTGGTGCGGCAGTTCCCGCTTGATCTGGTGAACCGGCATGATTCCGGGCGGGCGTTTGCCAACGGGCAGTTTATGCTGTTCCGACGCGAGTCCTATGACAAACTCGGCGGGCACGAGCGCGTGAAGGGCGAACTGCTGGAAGACCTCGCGCTGGCGCGGCGGCTGATGTGGCACCACAAGGAAATGCGCCTCGGGGTGTTCATGGCCGATGGGATGCTGATGTGCCGCATGTACCGGAACTGGCCGGCGTTCCGGCGCGGGTGGAAGCGGATCTACACCGAGGCCGTTCGGCGCAAGCCGGCCCGGCTACGCGGCTTCGCGTGGCGGCTGCGGCTGATCGGATCGGTGATGCCGGTCGCGAGTGCGCTGGGGTTCATCGCCGGACCGGTGGTGATGAAGATGGGTGATTGGCCGCTGGGGTGGGCGCTGGTGCTGTGCGGCGGGGCGGGCGTGTACGCGTTCTGCGGGGCCATCGGTCGCGCGCTGCGGGCGCAGCACGCGCCGGCGTGGCTCATGGTGTGCTACCCGGCGGGGGCGTGGCTCACGGCTTCGATTCTTGGTGAAGCGGCGAGCGACCTGGTGAAGGGCGCGGGCACGCAGTGGGGCGGGAAAAACTACACACGGGAGATCCGCGCATGAACGAGCGATACGGCGGCGGGGGACATGGGCGTGGCGGACGTGACGACGATCGTCGCGACAGCAGTGACTTCGAGCCGCAACATCCCGAGCAGGGCCCGATGCACCCGGCGCGGCGGCGAGCGGCGGACCCGCTGGGCGATGCGCCCAACTCGATCACGGTGATCGGGCGGCGCTCGGTGCAGGAGGCGCTGGATGAGCCGGGGGTGCAGGTGCTCGGGGTGCGGATGGCGCGGGAACTGCCGGGGGAGTACCGCGAGAAGATGTCGCGGGCGTGCCGGGAGAAGGATGTCGAACTGCAGATGCAGTCGTTCCGCGAGATCGGGGCGTTCACGGGCGATGCGCGGAACGACCAGGGGATCGCGGCACGGATCAGGCTGAAGAAGGCGGTGGAGATTGATGAGTTTCTGCCCAGCGTGAAGGGGCAGGGCTCGCGCGAGCCGGCGCATGTGCTGGCGCTCGACGGCGTGACGAACCCGCAGAACGTGGGGATGATCGTGCGCTCGGCGGTGGCGTCGGGGGTACGGGCGGTGCTGTGGCCGTCGGCGGGCTCGCCGTGGGTCGATGCGCTGATCGTGAAGGCGTCGGCGGGTACGGTGTACCGGTGCCCGATCGTGCGATGCCGGCAGATTGTGGATGGGCTGTTGGAGATGCAGCGTGCGGGGTTCCGGCTGTACGGGCTGGAGATGGACGGCGGCGGGTCGCTGTTTGATGTGACGCCGGTGCATCGGAGCGTGGTGATCGTGGGCGGCGAGACAACGGGGCTTTCCGAGTCGGTGCGCGGGATGGTGGACGAGCGGCTGTCGATCCCGATGGCGGCGGGGGTGGAGTCGCTCAACGCGGCGGTGGCGGCGAGCCTGGTTTGCTTTGAGTTTTCGCGGAAGAGGGTGTTGAAGGCGAAGGAATGAGTTGGCGACTCTGGCGACTTGGGACGTGGAGCGCAACCCGGGCGTCATGTGGTCGCGGTTTCCACTGAACGGGTCCCACAGGCGATGCGGATCCTTGTTTCCCCGATTGGACCGTTGCTGTCTGAGACGACCCATCGAGCGGGCCTGCCTGATCGGCAATGGACTTCGACCCTCAGATGGACGCCGATCCAGCGTTCGGTGATCTCGCGGACACGGCCGAGGAACTGGTCAGTGCTTTCGTGGGGGATCTCCATCTGGATGAAATTGAGGCTAGACCACCCCATCACGCGCCCATCGATCACCGGTAGAACGCCGAACCAGTGGGGTAGTGTGCCCCAGTGGAATGCATAGTCAACGACACCCGGTTCGTGATGGAGAAGCGTGCAACGGACATTGTTGGACTCGGTCGGGAGCCAGTCCGGGTCGCGCTCAACGCGCAACGACCAAAGCCACGGCTTGCGCCGATGTTGCGTGATCGCGGCCCGCAGGATTTCCCAAACTGCGCGCTCGAAGTCCGTGAGCTCCGGATTGGAATCAATTGAATTGGGCACAGGAGTGGGCATTGGACGGAACTGAATGTCGAGTGGTGAGGTTCGCTCCCGCTCCAAACCTGTCCATCGAAGTTCACCACTTCCACGCAGCCGGCACCCACTCAAATCCATCGCCTTGCTTGCGGACGTGCCCGACGCCGGGGAAGGGCATGTGGTAGGCCAGGACCATCGCCTTGTCGGCGGCGGCGCGGTCGAGCATCTTCGCGCGGGTGGCGGCGCCCTTCTGGGCGTCTGCGTCGAAGCGGAGGTGCCAATCGGGGTGGCGCAGGCTGAGGCAGTGGTGGTGGATGCAGTCGGTGATGAGCAGCAGTTGCTCGCTGCCGCTGGCGATGTGGGCGACCTGGTGGCCGGGCGTGTGGCCGAAGGCGGGCTCGACGCGCACGCCGGGGACGATCTCTTTCGCGCCATCGATGAGTTCGGCGTTAGCCTTGATCTTGGCGAAGGCGGCGTTGGCGATGGCGATGAACTGCTTCTTCGTGGCGTCGTCGGCGGTGGAATGAGAGAGGTCGGGGGCGGTGCCGGTCCAGAAGTCGGCCTCGTTCTTCTGGATGTAGTAGCGGGCGCTGGGGAAGACGAGTTTGCCGTCGGCGTTGGTGAGGCCGCCGACGTGGTCGCCGTGGAGGTGGGTGATGACGACGGCGATCACCTCTTCGGGCTTGATGCCGGCGAAGGCGAGGTGGCGCAGGAGGAGGCCGGAGCCGCGGGACTGCCCGGCCTCGCCGTTGCCGGTGTCGAAGAGCACGACGCCGGCGGGGGTGCGGACGAGTGGGACGTTGAAGGCGATGGCGGCGGTCTTGGGGTCGAGGAAGTCGGCGGCGAGCGCGGCGGCGACTTTCTCTTCGGAGGCGTTTTCGCCGATCAGGGGGTAGGCGGGGATGGCGCCGTCGCCGTCGCCGAAGGAGTAGACGTCGAGTTCGCCGACCTTGAACTTGTAGTAGCCGCTGCCGTTGGGGAGGCGGGCGATGGAGAGCGCGTTGGAGGGGGCGGGTTTGTCGTCGGCGCGGGCGCGACCGGTGAGGGCGGCGAGCGCCGCACCAGCGGTGATGGCACCGAGGGCGTGACGGCGGGAGAGGGTGATCTTGTCGTTGGTGCTCATTGGTGGAACTCCTGGTGAAGGGGTGATCGCAGGGTAGGAGGGCTTGGAAGGCGTGTGCCGCCTGATGTCGTTCGCCCATTCCATGGGCGAGGTGACTTTCAAGGGTGTAGACCAGACGCTTGCGCCATCGCCTTCGGCGATTCCGCTGCGCGTCTGGCAACCATCGTTGGCCCGCTTTGCGGGCCGCGGAGATGGCGATACTCGTTACTGCGGCGGGCGGGTGTGGTGGTGTGCTCGGCACAGGTATCCGCATCAGAACGCGGAAGCCCGCGGCACGGCGCAGGGTGAACCGTGCGGGCGCGTGCCTGGCGCTGCGTTTTGGCTCATCAACACCGCTTCTCCGCGCTCTCCGCGCCTCAGCGGTGAATCGGTATTCCCGCAGACTACCGATCCAGTTCCGCCGCGACAACGTTGATTGAGCCGATCACGGCGACCACGTCGGCCAGCATGTGCCCTTCGGTCAGTTTCGCCATCACCTGGTAGTTCATGAAGCACGGCGGGCGGGTGCGGGCGCGGAAACTCCGCGGGCCTCCGTCGCTGACGATGTAGTAGCCCAGTTCGCCGTTGGCGGTTTCCATGCAGCCATACGCCTCTGCGATGGGGGCCTTCCAGCCGCGGTTGGACATGACCAGTTCGAAGTGCTGGATGAGGCCCTCGATGGAGCCGTAGACCTCGGACTTTTTGGGCTTGACCCACTTGCCGTCGGCGAAGGTGTCGACGGGGCCTTCGGGGATCTTGTCGATGAGTTGATCGATGATGCCGAGGCTCTGGCGGATCTCTTCGAGGCGGACGTGGAAGCGGGCGTAGACGTCGCCGTCGGTGTGGACCGCGACTTTGAACTTCACGGCCTCGGCGCCCTGGCCGTCCCAGTTGTCGGCGTAGCAGAGGCAGGGCTCGTCCTTGCGGAGGTCACGGACGACGCCCGAGCCTCGGGCCACCGGGCCGCTGAGGCTCCACGCCACGGCGTCCTCCTTCGAGATGATGCCGATGCCGGCGGCGCGGTCGATGAAGATCTTGTTGCGCAGCACGAGCGATTCGAGGTCTCTGAGCGCCTGGGGGATCTCCTTGTCGATCAGCGTGCGGACCATCTTGCGGAAGGTCTCGGTGTCGGGCAGGTCCTTCATCAGGCCGCCGACGCGGGTCCAATCGGGGTGGAAGCGCTGGCCGGAGATGTAGTCGCAGACGTCGTAGATCTTCTCGCGGACGTTGAAGGCGTAGAGGAAGCCGGTGAAACCGCCAAGATCGAGCGCCGCCGCACCGGTGCAGAGGAGGTGGTTCTGGATGCGGGCGATCTCCATCATGATCGTGCGCAGCACCTTGCAGCGCGGCGTGATGTCGATGCCGAAGAGCGTCTCCACGGCGTGGTGCCACACGATGTCGTTGGCGATCGGCGAGAGGTAGTCCATCCGCGAGACGATGGTGACGTACTGGTTGTAGTCCAGCGCCTCGGCGAGTTTCTCAAAGCCCGAGTGCAGGTACCCGATGTGCGGCGTGCAGCGGGCGACGCGCTCGCCGTCGAGTTCGAGGACCAGGCGCAGCGTGGTGTGCGTGGCGGGGTGCTGCGGCCCGAAGTTCAGGGTCCAGCGGTCGCCGGTATCGACGTGCCCCTTGAGGTAGTCGGTGGATTCGACATCGGTGTCGTAGCCGTCGCGGAGGGGTTTGAGGGTGTAGGGCATGGGGGCTTGGGGAGGGCAGTGGGCAGTGGGGCCTGGGAAGTGGGGCTTGGGCAGTGGGGGAGGAGGGGAGTATAGGAAAGTGGGAGTGGAGCGAGACGCCGCGGCGGTGATCGCGCTCGGCTAGTGATCTTCCGGCTCTGGGCAGGGATTCGGCGGCTCGGCGGGCATCAGCGGTTCGAGGAGTTCGATGAGTTTCGGAACATGGATGGTGGCGACGCGGTGGATTTTCTCGTGATCGATTTCGCCGTACTCGTGGACGAGGATGTGGCGTTGCTTGATGATCGGAATCCAGGGCACTGTCGGGGTTGAATCGCGGAACGCGCGGGACACCTTTGAGGCGGCCTCGCCGATGATCTGGACGGTGCGTTCCACGGCGCGGCGGCGCATGGTGTCGTGCAGGTATGACTCGAGATCGATGCCGCGCGTAAACCCGACCACCTCGCGTGCGTTGGCGAGCATGTCCCAGAGCAGGGCGGCATCGCCACGATCAGGCCGCATGCAGCACCCGGCGTGTGGTGAGGATTTCGTGCCGGCGGAACGGGTTGATGATCAGGCGGCGCTCGACGAGATCGACGGGGCGGTTGAACAGGGCTTCCATCTCGTCGTGCAGGGCGATCCATTTTTCCAGCGGCGGGCGCTGGCCGGGGGCGAAGACGATGAGGAGATCGATATCGCTGTTTGGGCCGAAGTCGTCGCGGAGGACCGAGCCGAAGAGGGACAGTTCCGCGATGGCGTAGCGCCGGCAGATGTCGGCCAGTTCGCGCGTCGGGATGGGGATCCGGGGTTCCATTGTTCTTACCTGAGTCATCATATGGAGCGACGGTTGGGCGGGAGTCGAGGGCAGATTGGCCCGCTCGCTGACGCTCGGGGCTCTATTGGAGGAGGTCTTCGAGGTAGACCTTCGGCGCGGTGCTCTGCCACGCGAGGGTGAGGGCTTCGCGGACTTGCGGCGTGCGGGCGGGTCTGAGGTGAACCTGCGTGTAGCCCTTTTCGCCCCAAGCGTCATTGACGGGGGTGAACATCGCCGGGTGGGCGGCAGTGAGTCGCTTCTGGTAGGCGGGCGCGAGTTTTATCATGGCGGATTCGCCGTCGGACCACAGCGAAGCGAAGACTTTGTTCTTGACGCGGAAGTCCGGATGGCCCATGTGCTCTTTCAATAGTGTGTGGGAGCGTTAGGGCAAGTTTGCGGAAGGCGGCAGGGGTCATTGGGGCGACTCCGTGCATCACACGCTAAATCGCTGCTGGAAAGTCTGGCGGACGGCACGCACCCACTGGTTCAGCAGCGGCGTGTGGGGCAGGTCGATTCGGACGATGACGCGTTGGCCGGGGCGGAGCCCTTGGGTGGGGGTTGATCCGGCGTTGGGAAGCGAGACGAGGACATCAAAGTACGGTTCGGCTGCGGTGGGGTGGGCTGGGTCTGTCGAGGGGGACAGGCGGACAGGTCCGCCGGCGTTGTCGGCCAACACGGCATTCGAGAGGTTGGTTCGCCCGGCGGGGGCGGGTGGGTTGACGGTGACTTCAAGTTGGTGTGCGGGCACGCCCTTGGGGCGCAGCGTGGCGTGGCTGGTGGGGAGCGCCGCCGCGAGCGAGGTGAGCAGCGCGGCGGTGCGCTGGTCGGCGGCGCAGCGGGCGCTCAGGTTCGATGTGCTTGTGACGGTGCCGAGGCGCTGGCCCTTGTGGACGAAGGTGCCCAGGCGGGTGGTGGATTCGATGGGCACCCATTGGCCGACGGCACCCCCCGGGGGCCGCACCGAGAGGGAGGCGACGCGGGCGTCGAGGTCTTTGAGCGCGCTGGCAACGAGTTCGGCACGCTCGGCTTCGTCGCGTGCCCGGGCCGGGCCTTCGGCGATAGCGCGGTTGCGACGGACCTGGGCGGCCTGCGAGCGTGCTTCGGCCATGGCACGGTCGGTCAGGAGCGCGTCGTTCGTCAGCGTGACGGCGGGCGTGGTGGCATCGATGACCGATCCGGGGGCAAGGGCGGCGGCGATGAAGCCGTCTTCGGGGGCGAAGAGGCCGGTTTCGTTCTGCGATTCGATGACGCCCTCCAGCCGCACGCGGTCGGGCACGGGGATGAGCGCAATCGCGATGAGCACCATCGCGGCGAAAGCGAGCGTGGTCCAGGTGGCCAGCGACCTTGATTTGTTCAGGCGCGGGCTGGAGGCGAGGAAGGTGCCGAGTTTGCCCAAGGGAACGACAACCTGCGCGATGAGGATGAACGTGCCGATGAGCGCGCCGGCCAGCAGCCAATGGTCCATCACGAAAAGGGTGATGGTGACGAAGACGAGGCAGCGGTACGCCGCGGAGGCGAGGTGATAGACCACCAGCCATGTGCCCTCGCGGCGGGTGTGGGCGGGGGCGGTGCTCTCTCTGACGCGCCAGATGAAGCGCTGGACGATGTGGTTGAACTGCTCGCGGGCGCGGTTGGCGAGGTTGGGGGTTTCGAGGATGTCGGCGAGGATGAAGTAGCCGTCGTACTTCATCAGGGGGTTGGCGTTGAAGACCAGCGTGGAGACGCCGGCGATGAAGATGAGGTTGTACGACACGCTGTGGGCGATCGTGCCCTCCGCCGTGCGCGACCAGACAACGGCGGCGAGGGCGGCGAGCGCGAGTTCGGCGTACATGCCCGCCGCGCCGACCATCACGCGGGCCCACTTGCTGCGGATGGCCCAGGCGCTGGTAGCGTCGACGAAGGGCGCGGGCATGAAGACCAGCAGCATCACGCCCATCGTGTGGACGGGGCCTTCGAGGCCTTCCTTCCGCGAGAACCACTTGCACGCCACCGCATGCCCGAGTTCGTGGATGACTTTGGAGAGCACGAACGCGGCGTAGAGCCAGCCGAGGTTCTCGGCGGACAGCACCCCGCCGATGCCGGACCACAGTTCGTTTGGGCGTTCGAGAAGATGGACGATGCCGGTGACGATGAGCGCGAGCCAGGCGATGAAGCCGAACCAGGTGAACGCGCGGCCCAGGAGGGGCGTGGCGATGGTGAGGGCGCGGTCGGGGTCGATGAGGGGGAGGCGGATGGAAAGGAGCGAAGCGAGTGTGCCCTTAAGTTCGCGGGATGTTCGCGAGCGGTACCGGCGGAAGAGGGCGCGAGCGTCTTCGGGGAGGTCGCCCTGCAGGAGGTTCGCCGCGCCGAGTTGACCCAGCAGGGTGACGGCCTCAGGCTGTGTGGGGGCGTCGTCGCCGAGGGAATCGCAGGCGAGTTTCCAGGCCTGCGCGACGGAGCGTTTGCCGTCGAGGAGGGCGATGAAGCGGTACGCGGAGTCGTTGAGGCGGAAGAACGCGCCCTGGCCCCCGGCGCGTCCCGCGCGCCCGGCGGCGAGAGGGTCTTCGAGGATGTGCCACGTCTCACCGCGGAAGTGGCGGCGGAGCGCGAGGACGCCCGGGCGGAGCCGGGGCGTAAGCGATTCGACGCGGTGCCAGGAGTCGGAGAATGTGGGTCGGCGGGGTTCCAAGACGTTGGCTCACCACCACAGTTTCATGCGGAGCCAGTCCGAAGCGCCGCGGGTCCAGGCGTGCATGAGCGAGGCGCGGCCGGTGGTGACGGAGGCGACGCCCTCCATGCCGGGCTTGAGCCACGCCGGCGCTTCGCCCAGCAGTTTCGCGCGGACCTTGACGACATTTTGGAGGTTGACAAGTTCGGCAGTGGGTGCGATGCGGTCGACCTCGGCGGCAATGGATTGGTCGGGGCGGCCGGTGGGGGTAAGTGTCGCGGGTTGGCCCAGCGCGACGTCGGCAGCGCGGGCTTCGGGCACGGCGATAGTTGCGGCGAGCGTGCCGTCGGAGGCGATTTCGAAGAGGGTGTCGCCGGTGGCGACGGCGGCGCCGCGGAGGCGGTCGATGTCGCCGACGGTCACGACGCCGGTGATGGGGGCGATCAGGCGGGACTTCTCCAGGCGCGATTCGAGGAGTTTGACGCGGGCGTCGGCCTCGGCCGCCTGGGCCTCGAAAAGGCGCGCCTCGGCGATGGCGCCGATGGAGCCCGAGCCGGTCGCGGGGCCGGCGCGGGCGGCTTCGCCCTGGCGACGCAGGCCCTCGCGCTGGGCGCGGGCCTCGGCGAGTTTCAGCGAAAGGTCGGTCGTGTCGAGCGTGGCGAGCAGCGTGGTGTTCGCGACGGCCCGGTCGCCGACTTTGGCGCGGACCTCGGCGAGTGTCCCCTCGAACGGGGCGGCGACGACGCGGCGCTCGGCGGCCTCGGCGATGAAGGTGCCCCGGGACTTCAGGTCCGTGGGGATGATGAAGAGCGAGACAACGCCCGCGCCGGCGGCGAGGATTCCGAGTTTCCACGCGGCTCCCTTCGGCGACGCGGCGCTGCTGGCAGAGCGACGGGCGCGGATGGACCAGCGCCGGCCGAACCACGCGTCGCGCTCGTCGAGTTCGAGCAGTCGCGGCGTCGCGAGGTCGAGTGCGGTGCGGAGCCAGACGGTCTCCGCGGAGTCCAAAGGTGATTCGGGGTCGCGTTCGATCAGCAGCGCGCCGACGGGGCCGCCCCCGGACTTGGTTTCTTGGGGTGAGCGGAGAACCAGAATGGAAACACACGATGGGCCGTGCCGACGCGAGACCTCCGCGGCCTGGCGGGCGATAAACGTCGCCTCGGGCGGGTGCGGGAAGGCGGTGTCGGTGTCCTGATCCACGGCCTCGTCCATCGCCGACTCGATCTCGCGGACCAGGGCGCTGGCGCGGACGAAGCGCTCGGTGTGGCTGAACGCGACCGCCCTCGTGTCGCGCCCGCGCACAAGGCCGAGCGACACACGCCGGGACTTGAGGCGCGAGGCGATCTCGTTCACGAAGGTCATCGCGGCGGCGACGAACCCAGGCTGCGCGTTCACCGCGCCGAGGAGTTCGCAGGCGTGGCGCAGGGCGGCTTCGCGCGTGGCGATGGTGCCGAGGGTGAGGCGGGCCGCGACGAGCGCGGTGAGGGCCGAGGCGTCGACGAGGCGCGCTCGCGCGTGGTCGACCTCGACCGGGTCGGTGCTCTCGATGATGAATACCAGGATGATGGAGCGGACGCCGTCGAGCGTGGCGTCTTGTGTGCAGGGGACGACGACGGCGGAACGGTCGGCATCGATGAGGCCCGCCGCGGCGCGATTGGTGTGGAGCGCGGCTTCGATGTCCCGGCGGGAGGCGTTGAGCCATTCTGGGGCAGAGGGTGCTGCGGTGTTGCTCTGCTCGGGCGGGATGCCTGACGCCTGATCGGACGTGCCGTGGACGAGGGCAAGCAGGTCGAGGTTGCCGTCACCAAGATCGGCGAGCATGGCGGCGTGGGTCGCGCCACCCAGGCGGGACTGGATGACCAGGACGCGGGCGGCGAGTTCTTCGGCGGGGCCTTCGAAGGTGGCGAGGTCGGAAGGGGGGGCGATGGCGGTGGGCGGGCCGGCGCGTGGCGTGCTGGTTTGGGATGTGGCGGCGCGCTGGGTCACGGGGTGAGGGTATCAGGGAGTTTGCTGGGTTGGGAGCCTGAGAGACCTCATCGGTGCGCCGGCACTTCCGCTTCGCCCGCCCGTTTCACGGGCTTTGGCATTCAGGGGCCGTTCACCAGCGGCTGCGCCGCTGGCAACGATCGCTGGCCCGTTTCACGGGCCGAACGCGGGCGGCGCTCGGGCGTGTGGCCCCATCTTGACGCGAGTACTCGTACGATGCGGCGGTTGCGCATCGGCAGGAACGCCGCGCAGTCACCCCACCTTCTCGCGGGAAACTCTTATGGCAGCGTGCATCCGTCTTGGTTTGCGTCCCGTTCTGTTCGCGCTGGCGCTCTGCGGCGTCGCGGACGCCGAGCACCTCGGCGTCGTCACGCCCGAGCGCGACGTGCGGCTGGCGTTCACGGTCGCAGGGGCGGTCAAGAGCGTCCACGTGAAGCCGGGCGACAAAGTTGAGGCGGGGGCGATGCTGATTGAGTTGGACGATGCCGTGGGGCAGGCGCAGGCCGAGGTCTACCGGCTGCGGGCCGAGAGCACCCTCGCGACCGATGCGGCGGAGAAGCAGTGGAAACTGTCGCAGGTGGAAGAGGGGCTGGTGAAGGAGGCCTTTGCGAAGGGATCGGCGGGGCAGTTCGAGGTGGACCGTGCGGGGCTGAAGGCGCAATTGTCGTGGTTGGAGCTCCAGAAGTCGCAGCAGGACCGGCGCGAGGCGGAACTCTCGCTCAAGCAGAGCGAGGCGATGCACGCGCTTCGGACGCTGCGCGCGCCCGCGGCGGGGGTCGTCGAAGAAGTCGCGGTGCAGCCGGGGGAGAGCGCCGACCCCAGCCGCCCGGTGGTGCGAGTGGTTTCGACGGATGAGTTGCGCGTGGAGGTGAACCCGCCGACTGGAGAGACGATCGGCCTGGCGGTGGGTGGGACGGCGCGAGTTCGGTTTCAGGGCGCGGCGGGCATAGGTGCCGCGGACGGCGATGATGCCAAGGGGTTGGAGGCTCGAGCGGTGATCTCGCACATCGCCGCCGTGGCGGATGCGCGGAGCCAAACGCGGTTGGTTCGCCTGACACTCAAGAACCCCGGCGGGCTGCCGGCCGGTGTGCAGGTGGGGGTTGAGTTTGACCGGGTGGCCAAGGGTCAAGCAGAGGGGCGGTGACTGTGGCTGGGATCGCGCGAATCGGGGGCGCTGATTCGATATCCGTTTGGGGGGAATGAGGTGCCACACGTCTGAAAAACGCCGCAAATCGGCGTTTTTGTATTGACGCGGGCCTCGTTTCGGGGATCATACCTGCGGCCCGGGCACTTCGCCCGTGTCGTTGCACAGGGTTTCGGCGGCCTCGCACGGGCCGCCAACTGGAAAGGGAGAATCAGAAATGAAGACCGTGTCCCCCGCCGTCGCCGCCGCGCTCTCGATGGTGGCGCTCTCGCAATCCGCCAACGCCAACCTTATCGTGAACGGCGACTTCGAATCGGGCTTTGCCTTCTTCGGGTCTGACTACGGCTTCGTCGGCCAGGACGGGGCTTCGGGCGGCAACACGCTCGGTTCGAGCAGCCTGCAGAACACGGGCTCTTTCGTCGTCACCGCCAACGCGAACAACTGGCACCCCAACTTCGACAGCCTCGGCGACCACACCAGCGGCGCGGGCCAGATGCTCGTCGCCAACGGCAGCGAGAACGCGGGTGCCGAGGTGTGGCGGCAGTTTGTGAATCTCGATTCCGCGCCGCGCGGCGGCGAGCGGTTCTTCGAGTTCACCTTCTGGGCCCGCACGGTGTTCCCTGACAGCCCGCCCTCGTTCCGCCTGCTCCTCAACGGCGACCAGGTGGGCGGCGACGTCCTGATCCCCGTGTCGAATGAGACGTGGAACAGTTTCACCATCGCCTTTGACTGGGCCCCCCCCGTCGATCGCGGCTTTGGATTCAATCTCGCGCTGGTGGACGTGAACACCGACGGCTTCGGCAACGACTTCGCGATCGACGACCTGTCGTTGATCGAGGTGCCGGGGCCGGGCGGTGTTGGCGCGATGATGGTGGGCGCTGGCGTGATGATGCGTCGTCGGCGCGTTGGATGAGGCACGCCATCGTCTATTCGCAGCGGCAGTCGGAGTATGACGCGTGTTCGCACGGGCATCCCGCCTCGGAAGGCGGGAAGCCCGTGGCACGTTTGATGTGACATATCACCGCGATTCGTTTGCCCCGTCCGCGAGACGCTTGAGCGAGTCGCCGTTGACCCGGTAGACGGTCCATTCGTCCATCGGCTCGGCCCCGAGGCCTTTGTAGAACTCGATGGCCGGCGTGTTCCAATCGAGGACGCTCCATTGGAAGCGGCCGCAGCCGCGTTCGACGGCGATCTTGGCGAGGTGCCTGAGAAGGGCCTTGCCCAGGCCGACGCCGCGGGCCTCGGGGCGGACGAAGAGGTCTTCGAGATAGATACCGGGCCTGCCCGTCCAGGTCGAGAAGTTGTGGAAGAAGAGGGCGAAGCCCTGCGTGACGCCGTCGACTTCTCCCATGACGCACTCGGCGATGCCCGCGCCGGGGCCGCCCTCGGGGGCGGGCTTGCGCGGATCAGCGAAGAGAGCGCGGTGCATCTGCTCGATGGTGGCGACCGCGGCGTGGGGCTCGCGCTCGTACTCGGCGAGTTCACGCACCAGTTCAAGGATCAGCGGGATGTCGTTCGGCGTGGCCGGTCGGAGCGTGATCTTCGGCATGGGCGACGATAGACGGACTGCATGATCGCGAGAAAAGCACGACGCTGGCGAGGACGCCAGCACCGTGGCACGGCACCCGGCTGTTCGGCGCGGTCAGCGCGGGATGAGAACGACGACCGCCTTGATCGGCTTTCGCAAGGCGGGGTTGTCGTTGGGGCCGGAAGACGGTCTGCTCTGCACCGACATCATGGCCTCGCCGATGGTCCTGGGCGGGGCCACTTCCGGGCCGGCGGTCCCCGATCCTTCGCTCGCCCGTGCTTCCTCTCTGGCCCGCTGGCGGGCGCGGGCGTCTTTCCATTCCACGCCGGGGGCTTCCGGCACCAGCACGTAGGCGAAGCCGGTGGGCAGCGCGATGTCGAGCGATGTCGATGCGAAGACACGCCCCTCTTCGACGACCGATGTCGGCCCGGCGCTCTTCAGTTTCAGCGCGGCAACCGCCTGGTCGCGCACGGCGGTCTGGAGTTGCACCGCCGCCTCGAGGCGCAGGGCCTCCCCAGTGGTCGAGTTGGCCGTCCAAGAGCGCCCGATGATTCGGAGCACGCCCGGGGCCACGCGCTCGGGCACGCCGTTGATGAGCAGCACGGGGTCGGCGGTGCTCGCCCGCACATTCCCCTCGGCGGGACGAATGGCGGGTTCGAGTCGCAGGCCGGTGAAGATGGGTTTCCAGTCGACGACGCTGCCGAACCACGTCCGTTCGAGCGTGCGCAGCGTGGGGAGCCGGGTCTGGAGTTCGGCGAGTTTGGCCAGCGGAACGCGGACGAGACGGAGGCCGTTTTCGATGAGCGCGCGGGCACGCTCGGGCGGCAGCGGCGCGGCACCGTCGGACAGATCGAAAAGCGCGGCGCCGACAGCCCCGTCGGAATCGTCGGCGACCCACCACTGGACTTCGAGGCCCTTGCTGACGCGGTCGACGAGCGGGAAGGCGTGGGGGCTGGTGGTGTCGGTGTTACCGACGGGGGGGAGTTGGTCGGCGGCGGGGGACTGTTGGGAAGTGGGGGCTTTGGAGTTGCCCTTGCACGATGTGAGCATTGTCGCGGCGATGAGCGCGGCGCAAGTCCATCCGAACCCCGAGCGCGAGCTCGGGGACAGACTATGTGCTTGGTGGGCGCTGTTTGGCATGCTCGTGGCGTGCGGCGGTTGGAGGGTGTCCCCGAGCTCGCGCTCGGGGCTCGGACGGATATGAAAGGGAGCGATCACACCGTCTCAAACTCGTTGATGCGGTCGATCAGCCGGCGGATGAGCCCGATATTTCGGCGCGTGTGCGTGAAGGCCAGCCTCGGGAGGTCGAGGAAATCCACCTCGGCCTCATACGGCCCGCGCTGCACGATGGTTCCTGTCCGCAGCAGCAGGGCGAACTCGCTGGCGAGACGCTCGACGTCGCTCTCTCGCAACCGCTTCTTCATGCGGATCACCAGGTCGTCCTTCACGTACCGCGCCGAGTGGTAGTTGCGGTAGAACTTCTTGATGTGCTTCACCGCGTCGGCGGGGTCCTTGGCGATGTAGTACAGGTTGAGGTCTTCGGCACTGATGAACTTCTTGGCCAAAAGGTCCTCGCGGACGTAGCGGTCCCAGCCCTTCCAGTAGTCCCCGCCGGGGCCTTCGAGGAAGACAATCGGCATCATGGCCCCTTTGCCGGTCTGCGTCAGGGTCAGGCTCTCGAAGGTCTCGTCCTGCGTGCCGAAGCCGCCCGGGAAGCAGACCACAGCGTCGCACTGGCTGACGAACATCAGTTTGCGGGTGAAGAAGTAGCGGAAGGTGATGAGTTTGCTGTCACCCTTGATGACGGTGTTGGCGTTGGTCTCGAAGGGCAGTCGGATGGACAGGCCGAAACTCGACTCCTTGCCGGGGCCTTCGTGCCCGGCCTTCATGATGCCGTCGCCCGCGCCGGTGATGACGCCCCATCCCTCCGCGGCCATCATGCGGCTGAACTCGACGCACGAGGTGTAATCCGGGTGGTCGGCGGGGGTGCGTGCGGACCCGAAGATCGTGACCTTCTGGCTGTGCGCGTGCAGGGCGAAGACGTTGTAGGCGTAGCGGAGTTCCTTGAGCGCGGTGGACATCAACTTCAGTTCGCCGGTGTCGCGGTCGTCGGTGACGAGTTTGAGGCCGGTGAGGACGAGGTCTTTGACAAGTTCGAAGTCGAGGGTGCCCTTCTCGCCCCCGCATTCGGCGACGAGGGCCGACACGCGCTCCTGGAATGCGGGGTCGTCGACGCGCCGCTCGGGGCGTGCCTCGGGGCGCGGGCTTGGCGGGACCGGGGCGTCGCTGGGGGGGATCAGCGTGGGGCGGTGCTCGGGGAAGCGCGCGGGGTTGCTGTCGTGCGGCGCTTTGTTGGGGCGATTGGGTGTGGTGGTCATTGTTCCGGCCGGCGTTCGGGCTGGTCCGAGGACGCCTCGGGCCTGTCGTCGCGTTTCTTCTTGCTGAACATCTGGTCGAGCACCTGGCGGGTGGTCGAAAGTTGCTCGTACTTGAGTTGTGGATCGAAGAGCGTACCCGAGACGGTGGTGGTGACGAGTTCGTCGCGCACGCCCTCCAGAAGATCGGTCAGGAGGGGGACACGGCTGAGGCTCCGGGTGACAAACCTCATGTCGATGCCCAGGTCAGGCCAGGTGAGGGTGCCCCGCCCGTCGATCGCGAGGCTCTTGCTCTGCAGGGTGAACTCATCAAAGCGGAGTTTCTCACCCTGGATATAGAAGTCGGCGTAGGCGAAGCCGACGCGCTCGTTCACCGGCGGCTGGAGGTTGCTCAGGCGGAGGATGGGGATCACGGCGGGCATGTTCAGCACTTCGCCGTCCTGCACGCGGAGCAGGCCGCGTCCGCGCCGTGAGGATGTCTTGCCGAGAACGCCCGCGACGGAGAACGAGCCGTCCAGCCGGCCGCGATCGACAGGGCCGGGTTGTTCCCCGGCGGCGATGCGCTTGGCCTCATCCTCGCCCATCTTGGGGTAGACGTCTCGGAGGAAGTCGCCGAAGCGGATGTTGGAGAGGTCGGCGGCGAACTCGAACGCACGGCCGGGGGTGTTGAGGCCGGGGGTACTGAGACCGGTGTTGCCAGCCCCCGGCGCAAGGGCACCGCGGGCGCTGAGTTGCCCGCCGTGGCACAGGGCGCTGAAGCGGGTGACGTTGACGGAGCCGGTATTCGAGTCGGCGACGATTTTCGCCGTGCCGCCGGTCATCTGCACACCGGCGAGGCGGAACGACTTGGCGGCGACATCGAGCGTGACCACCGATGCGTTCTTGCTGTCGGTCTCGGCTTCGGGCGGCCCGGCGGCGACCGTCACGGTGCCCTGGGCCTCGGCGATTGGGACGACGGGCTTGAGCATGACGCCGCTAAGCCCGACCGCGCCGTTGAAGCGGGTGGTCCCGCCCGGTGAAAGTCGGATCGAGGCGTCGCGCATCTCAAAGGTGCCGGCCTCGCCCAGTTCAACGCTCGCCATCGCCTGCTCCACGGCGGCGGGGAGCGCTGCGCGGAGGTCCTTGGCGATGGCGTCGCCGCCGACACTGAGGGTCATATCCAGCGCGAGCGACGGCTCGGTGTCGTAGCGCCCGTTGGCGGTGGCCCACCACGTGGCGGCCTTTGCGGTGAGCGCATCGAAGCGTCCCCCTTTGGGATCAAAGGAGAACCGCCCGGAGCACTCGGGCAGGACGATCCGCACACCGCGGCGTGTGAGGGAGAGCGATCGCGGCTCGATCCATCCCTGGCTTTCTTTCACACCGGGGCGCGTGGTGTTGCGTCGGTGCAGGACTTCCGCGTTGAATGAACCCGCGGGCTGGGTTTCGTTGATGAACGACTCAACCTCGTTACCCGACATCGAAGCCAGCGAGCGGACCAGCGCGGACTCGAACCGTGCGCCGGCGGCGCGGATGAGCAGCGAGGTGCCGACGCTCTCGCCCAGCGCGAGCGAGCCGTCGATCATTGCATCGGTGCCCGGCTCTCCCCCGATGGGCGGGGTGGTGACACGGAAATCAGCGAAGGACACGGCATCGGCGGTGACGCCCACGAGGCCGCGGGCCTGCTCGACCTCGAAGCGCCCGCCGGGGGCCTGGAATGAGCCGCCTTCCAGTCCATCGAGGCGGATGAGGGCCGACGTGCCGGTGCCCGAATCCGCGATCACTACTTCGCCGGCGGCGCAGCCTAATGGCACACGCTCGGCGCGCAGACTCGCGACGCGGGCCGCGGCGGTGGGAGAGCCGGGGGCGATGAGGTCTTCAACCGGGCGGGCCAAATCGATGGCGGAGGAAGAGACCGTGCCGAACAGGGCCGTGGGCTCGTCCCCGCCGTACCACGCGTGGGCCGAGAGTTGGAAGGGCACATCATCGAGCATGCCAGCGAGGTAGGGGATCTCGACCGCGCCATCGAAGACGGAGATGCCGCCGTGGATGTTGGTGAGTTCGAGATCGTCGCCGCTGGACAAGGCGGGCTTGGCGGTGATCCCCGAGGCCGAAAGATCGACGCGGAAGGAGGCGGACTCGGGGTCATCGGGGTCGCGCCGGACCACGGCGTAGCCATCAACCGTCCCACTGAACCCCAGGTCGCGGACGAGTCGGCGTGCGGTGACGCCGCGGGCGGTGGGCGGGTCGGGAAGGGCGCGGACAAAAACGGGGTTCAGGGCCAGACCCGAAGCCTTGATATCCACCCAGGGCTGGAGGCCGCCGCCGTCGGGGTAATCAACGCCGCCGGTGACGATCCCTGTCCCGCCGGTAGGGACAGACACGGCGATGGGCTTGAAAGTGGTCTTCGAGCCGCCGAGTTGCATGTCGAGGTTCCGCGCCACCATGGGCAGCGGGAACGCCTTCATCATGATGCCGATCTTGGACGCGGTGAAGTGCACGTCCGCCTTGGTCTCGGTGGTGGCACCGAGTTCGCGCGTCACGGCGATCTCCATCTGTGCCAGCCCTCCGAGGTCGAAGACGGGGATCCCAAGTTCCTTCTCAAGTCGTTCGGCGTCCTGCTGGAGTTCCTGCATGCGCTCCGACCCGCCGCCGAAGCGTTCGCCCACGGCGAGGTTGGTGCGGAGTTCGATCAGCCGTGCCTCGCGCTCGGCCTTGTCCTGCGTGCTCTGCAGCAGGCCCTCCTTGCGGAACGCGTCGTACGAAGCGGTGTCGGCGAGGGCGTCGTAGACCACTTTGCGCTTGTCGGGCAGCGCCTCGCGGAAGAGCGCATCAACGGGCACATCGACGACGGTGACGAGCACCTTGGCGGCGGCGGTCTCGTCGGGCGGGCTGATGACGCCGCTGGCCAGCAGTTTCGCGCCGTTGGGGTTGGATCCCTTGATGTTGAGGAGTTCGACCTTGGTGTCGTCGAACTCGACAACGCCCGAGAGTTGGCTGATGGGGTAGGCGAACAGTTCGTGCGCGGCGGTGCCGTTCTTGAACTTGAAAGAGCCGGCCACGCGGATGTCGCCCGGCTGGCCGTCGGGCTTGGCGCTGTCGCGCCGGAGTTTCACGACGCCCTCGGCCTCCATCGTGGGGCCGCCCAGCCGCTGGAAGAGGAAGCGGACAAACGGCGGGGCGAAGGGCAGCAGCATGGGACGCTTCTGCACCAGGAAGCCGCGGGCCTCGAGGTCGCAGGAAAGCGCGGAGTTCAGGTCGCGCCCTTCGGTCTTGAGGCGGACAGTGAGTGGGAAGTCCTCGATGTTGCCGTTGAGTTCGGCCTCGACGCCGCGGCCCGTCAGGGCGATGCGCCCCGACACGCCCTGCATGGCCATGAGTTTGCGTTCGCCCTGAGCGCCGGGGATGGGGTCGCCCTGCTTGTCGAGGTCCGGCTCGGTGGGGATGGGGATGTTCATCGTCACGCCGACGACATCGAACGACATGCGCAGCCCCTGCTGCGGGCTGAAGCCGAAGTTCACGGTGGGGATCTCGCCGGCAAGGCGGAGATCGCCCCAGACCTCGTTGAACCATGTCGGGGCCTGGCGGCGCCCGATCTCGGCGAGATCAACGTTCGTGAGCGTCAGGTCCGCCGAGGCGGGGTTGAGTTCGAGCGAGCCCTGCACCCGCATCTTGGGCGATGTCATGGCCGATCCGAGTCCGGGTCGCTTGGCGCCGCGGAGCGGGTCGGCGCTGGCGACGCCCGGGCCTTCGGGACGCTCTTCCGAAAAGTCAACGATGTACCGGCTGGGCGAGGCGGGGTCGGGCTTGATGGTGCCCGAGACGCGCAGGCTGGTGAGTTCGCGGTACGTCGCGGGCGGGCCGGCGTCGTGCTCGCCGAACTCGATACTCGCCCCGGCGACGCGGAGTTCCGGCAGGCGGGTGATCGCCGCGCCCGTGGGCTTGCTCGCGGCGAGGTGATCGATGACCTCCTTGATGTTGAGTTTGAGGTCCTTGTCCTGGCTGACGCGGATGACCGGGCGGATCAGCACGACGCGCTCGAGTTCGATCCTGCCCCGCCACAGCGCCGACCAATCGACCACGACGCGGAGTTCGTCGGCCTTGATGAACTGGGCGGCGGTGTCGGCGAGGCCGGCCCGGTCGTTGCGGAGCTCGGGGAACTCGATGACCAGTTCGCCGCCGCGGTCGATGGTGGTTCGTCCGGCCCTGATGGTGGCGCCGACCACGGCCTCGAGGCGCGGGATGACGAGCACCCGGAGCAGGCCAGACTGGGTGACCAGGACGAGCAGCGCCGTGAACAGCCCCATCGCCACCAGGAACAGGCGAAAAAGATGGCGTGGACGGCTGGCCCGCAGTCGGCGTGCCGCGGGCGACGGCGGCGCAGGGACGCCGGGCGCCCGCCCGGGCGTGCCGGGTTTTCGCTGCGGATCGGGGGCTTGGGTGGCGTCGGCCTTGCGCATGGGTTCGGACTTTGGAGTTCGGCCCGAAGGATACCGTCGATGGTCGCAGGTCTCGTGCTGAAGGTGGTCACGGCTCGCCCCACATGATGTCGAAGACGCCAAGCCGTGGCACGGGACCGAATCCAAGGGTGCGGCCCATCGCGCACGTCGGAACGCACCCGCTTACGCCCGCCCGAAACTCCGCTCCAGGTCCTTGATGCTGACGCGGATGGCGGTAGGGCGGCCGTGAGGACAGTTGCTGGAACGCTCGACCACCTCACGCAGTCGCAGGAGTTCTTCGAGTTCCGACGCCGAGAGCGCATCTCCTGCCTTGACGGCGGCCTTGCACGCCATCATGTCGAGCACTTCATGCAGCAGCGCCTCACGCCGCGCTCCGTCCTGGTCCTTTGATGCCGTGGGCTCCGACTCGATCTTCTCCAGCAGTTCAGAGACGAACACGCCGGCGTCGACGCCCTTCTCAAGAAGGAACGAGGGGAACGCCTGCACCAGCACCGAAGCACTGCCCGATGGTTCAAGGGCGATCCCCAGCGTCTCGAGGAACTCGGCGTACGCGGGCAACCGCTCCATGGCCATCGCCGATGCGCCCACAGCGGCGGGCACGAGCATCCGCTGCGATTCCAGCGACCCCGTGGCGGTGCGGGCGCGGAGTTTCTCGTACATGACGCGCTCGTGCAGCGCGTGCTGGTCAATGATCACCACACCCTGCTCGTCCTGCGTCACGAGGTAACTGTTGTGCACCTGCAGCACCCGCTCGACAGGCACGGGGGCTGTGAGCATGCCGTCCGCGTTCGCACGGCTTTCCGAGCCGTGCCCGCCCATTTCGGCCCCGCCGGCGAACCCACCGGAAACGAAGTCGGGGCCGTCAGGCGAGCGATCCGACTCCACCGCACGCCGCACGCCGTCGAACTCAAACTTGCCGCCTGTCGCGGCAGGGACGCGCCGGGAGAAGTAATCGACGAACCCCGCCGTGGACCCGCCGCTGTTCCGCCCGCGATTGCCGATGCTGGAACCCCCGCCCCCAAACCCGCTCGCCCCGATCGGCGTCAGAGGCAATGACGGCGCGCCGGGCATCGACACACCACCACCCGCTCCACCCACGGCGGGCGTCAGGTCCGCCCCGCGCAGGGCATCGCGCACCGCGCGGTACACCACCTGGTGGATGAGCGATGAATCCCGGAACCGCACCTCGGCCTTGGCGGGGTGGACGTTGACATCCACCGCGCCGGGGTCCATCACCAGTTGCAGCACCGCCGAGGGGTGCTTACCCGGCTCGATCAGCCCGCGGTACGCCTCCTTGAGCGCGTGCTGGATGGTCTTGTCGCGGATCGGCCGGCCGTTGACGAACACGTGCTGCCAGCGCGGCGAAGGACGCGCAATCGCGGGCAGGCCGACCAGCCCCCAAAGGGCCACGCCGCGCGAATCATCGAACGTGTCGGCGGAGCATTCGAGATACTGGCTCTCCAACTCCGTCCCCAGCAGCGCCATCGCCCGCTCGCGCGGCGACTGCCCGGCGGCTAAGTCGAGCGTCTGCCGCCCGTCGATCTTCAGCGTGAAGCCCACGTGCGGGTGCGACATCGCCAGGTCGCGGACCGCGTCGGTGGCGTGGCCCTGCTCCGTTGCCGGCGTCTTGAGGAACTTCCGCCGCGCGGGCGTGTTGAAGAACAGATTCCGCACCGTGATGCTGGTGCCCACGCTGCCCGCCTCGGGGCGCACGGCGGACAGATCAACCCCCTCGCAATCCAGCCGCGAAGCCCCAACATCCAAAGCCGTGCGCGAGCGGATGCTCAGCCGCGACACCGAGGCGATGGAAGCGAGCGCCTCGCCTCGGAACCCCATGGTCGTGACACGGTCAAGGTCGTCGGCGGACCTCACCTTGCTGGTGGCGTGCGGCGCGACCATCAGCGCAAGTTGGGCGGGCGGCACGCCGTGCCCGTCGTCGGTCACGCGGACCAGTTCGACGCCGCCCTGTTCCAGTTCGACGGTAATCCGCGAAGCCCCGGCATCGATGGCGTTGTCGATCAGTTCCTTCACCACCGACGCCGGCCGCTCCACCACCTCGCCAGCCGCGATCTGGTTCGCCACCAGCGCCGGCAGCACGCGGATTTCCGGGATGGTCGGCGGTGCCGTGGGCATGAGGGGATGGTACGGGGGGGGTTCGTTGAAGCACAGAACACAAAGCACAAAGCACAGATTCGGAGAGGTGCGAAGGGAGTTGTCGGAAGCACGGTGGCGCCGGCTCTCGACCGGAGCACCCGAATCACAATCCGGATTTGTGCTTTGTGTTCTGTGCTTTGTGCTCTGCACACAGTGCTTTGTGATCTATTTCCGCCGCCCCGCCCGCGCCTCCCCCACCAGCCGCAGCGCCTCGGCGATCGACCGGTCCAGATCATCATTCACCAAGAACGCGTCGTACGCCCCGCACCGCTTCGCCTCGGCGATCTCCTCCCGCGCCAGGTTGAACCGCCGCTGGATCACCTCCTCGGCCTCACGCTTCCGCGCCCGCAGCCGCTCCAGCAGCACATCCTCGCTTGGCGGCAGCACGAACAGCGCAAACGCCCCCGGCATCTGCCGCTTGACGCTCTTGGCCCCCTGCACATCGATCTCCAGGATCATCAGCCGCCCACGCTCCAACTGCGCCTCGACCGGCGCCCGCAGCGTGCCGTACCGGTTCCCCGCGTACACGGCGGTCTCCAGAAACTCCCCCGCCGCCTCGCGGCGCAGAAACTCCGTCTCAGCCAGGAAGAGATAGTCCACCCCCTCAACATCCGCATCGGTCTTGGGGCGCGTGGTCGCCGAAACACTGAACACGGCGTCGGCGATCGACCGCTCAACAGCCCGCGTGATGGTGGTCTTCCCAACGCCGGAGGGACCGGAGATGATGAGCAGCATCCCGTTGTCGGTGTCGGTGGCGAGTCGGTGATGCGGGGGTTGATCGTGGGGGCCGGGGAGCATGGAGGGGCCATGATACGGAAAGGGGGCGATGCAACTCTTGCGGCGGGGGCGGGCTGGTGCGGTGATATGCCCGCAGCGCCGTTCGGGCTCGATAAACTGCGGCTTGGGTCCAAGAGGTGTCCGGCCAGCAAAGAGGGCGTGACCGTGAAGCAACAGGTTCGCAGGGCAATTCCGTTGGTTCTGCTCGCAGCGGTCGGTCTCAGCGCTTGCCAGGCCGCCAGGGTCTCGCGGCTCACGCCGGAGCAACGCGCCGCGGTGCTGGAAGTGCGCCAACAGATCGACGGCGCGATCATCCCCGATCCCACGGTCACCCAGGTGCGGTCGATCAGCGACGTCTCGGTGCCAAACGGTGCGTCACCCATCCCTTGCCGGGTCTATCACCCGCTCGGCGATGAAGGCCGGGGGGTTGTCGTTCTCATCCACGGCGGCGCGTGGGTGGCGGGCTCAACCAAGTACCACGACAACATGGCACGCCTGATCTGCGCCTCGAGCCAGACGCCGGTCGTCTCAATGGATTACACGCGGGCACCGGAAGCCATGTTCCCGCAGCAGTTGGAAGAGATCACATGCGTAATCCGCTGGCTGGAAGGCGGCGGTGCTCACGATCATGGCATCGCCCCGGACCGTTTCGCGCTCTGCGGCGACAGCGCGGGCGGGAACATGTCGGCCGTCATCGCCCGCGAGTGGAGATCGGCGCGGATGCCCCTTGTCGCTGTGGCTCTGGTGAATCCGGTGGTCGATATGACGCTATCGACCGTGAAGGACCCGGGAATTCTCGAGTTCTCACAACTGATGATCAGCGCCTTTGTTCCCCAGGGTGTGCAAACCTCCGACCGACGCCTGTCGCCCATGCTCTACCCGCCACCGGCGAACCACCCCCCGACCTTCATCGCCATCGCCGATGAGGACGGGTGGCGGGCCGAGCAAGAGCAGTATGCAGAAATGCTGAAAGCGGCCTGGATTGATGTCGAGGTCTTTCGGCTCAGCGGCGGTCATCTCGGGCCACGCGGGGCGCAGGCCGGCACCGCCGCCGTTCCCGCGCTGACCGCGGCGGGAAAGTCGATGCGGAAGGCTCTCTCCGGGCCGTGATCGTGCCAGCGATAACGCCGTGAAATCGGGTGGCATGATCAAGTCCTCTAGACCATGCACCGAGCGTTCTGCGTGTTAAGGTGCGCGTTCCAAGGGGGCCAATCCGGGGCCCCGAGTTGGCCCTCTTGACTTTGGCCCCCTCGCAGTGACCGGGTCTGCGCGGCGAGTGGCATGGTTAAACTCGCTTGGCCATGCTCCAAGTGGTGGCGCGTTCCAAGAGGACCGAGCTGGGTGCCCGACCTCCCCCCCGGTCACAATCCCCACCGCCCATCCCCCAACCATCCCCCGAACCGAGGCATTTGAGCCGTACTCCCGACCGCCCTATCATCCTCACCCCACTTTTCCGGGAGTCTCCCGGCGTGCCAGCGCGCCGTCTTCCGCCGCAGTCCTTCTCACTGATTCACCCACGGAGCACCAGCCCTCATGTCCCACGATCCGCTCGACACGATCATCGGCACCGGTTCCGACGCCGCCGTCATGCGGGGTGATCCGCAGCGGTGCGCCAAGCACATCGCGGCGGGCGACAAGTTCCGGGCGGCGGGCGAGCGGGGCGAGGCGATCGTGGAGTACCGGCACGCCGTGACGGCGGACCCGAGTAGCACCGAGGCGATGTTCCGCCTGGCGTTTGAACTGGACCTCGCGGGCGAAGAGGACGAGGCGATCTCGCTCTACGAGCGCTGCGTCTCGCGCATCCCCGCGCCCATCAACGCGCTGATGAACCTCGCGGTGCTCTACGAGGACCGCGGCGACTACGTCCGTGCCGAGAAGTGCCTCAAGCAGGTGCTCGACACCCGCCCCGACCACAAGCGGGCCAAACTGTTCATGAAGGACGTGCAGGCCTCGCGCGGCATGTCGTTCGATGAAGAGGCCGACCGCGACGTGGCGAAGCGCAACGCGATGCTCGACACGCCGGTGACGGACTTTGAACTCTCCGTCCGCGCCCGCAACTGCCTCAAGAAGATGAACATCCGCACCCTGGGTGATCTGCTCCGCGTCACCGAGGCGGAACTCATGGGCTACAAGAACTTCGGCGAGGCGTCCCTGATCGAGATCAAGGAGATGCTCACCGCCCGCAACCTCCGCCTGGGCCAGGGCCTCGAAGAGCAGCACCGTCGGGTGCGGAAAGAGGTCTACGACAAGCTCCGCGGCAGCGGCAACGAGGTGGTCCTGGGCCGCTCGGTCGCCGACCTGGGCCTGAGCGTCCGCGCCCGCAAGGCGCTGCAGCTGCTGGGCATCAACACCCTGGGCGACCTCGCGGCACGGACCGAGGCGGAACTCATGGGCGTGAAGAACTTCGGCGCCACCAGCCTCGATGAAGTGAAGATCAAACTCGCCGAGAACAACCTTTCGTTGCGGAAACTGGCGTTCTGAGCGGGAGGCGCGAGGCATACTCGATGATCGAGATTGATTCCGACTCTTGGGACGACTTCGACACCGAACTTCGGGAGTTTTTCAATCAGACACCGGTTGATCGGCATCGTTTCATTTTTCGCGGCCAAGCCGATGCGTCGTGGGGATTGCAATCCACTCTGACTCGGGCGACAGCACCCCTTCAGGATCTGGACCAGTCATCCTTCCACAAGCGTCTTGTCGAGCAGTTTCAGATCGAAAGCGCGAGAACCAGCGTCAATCTTCCGAAGTTTTCAAACAAAGCGGCGTGGTCACTCTTGGCGCGACATCACGGCGTGCCGTCCCCGATTCTGGATTGGACGCGTTCACCGTACATCGCGCAGTTCTTTGCCGCCGCCGATGGTCGCCACGACCAAATCCCCGGTCCAACGCGGTCGGCTGTCTGGGGCCTTGACCTCGGGGTGCTTGAGAAGCTGGACAAGCCAAGTCGTAGTCGCATCACGGTTATCGACAGCCCGTCGCTCGTGCTGCGAAATCGCAGGGCGGTTGAGCAGCAGTCTGTTTTTCTGGAGGTGTCGCCCGGTTGGGAGGACAGCATGGGTGACGATCTGATTCGTTGGACGTTTCCTCAACGAGACCGGGACCACGCGCTTGTCCGCCTAGAATCAATGGGCATAACACACACTTCGCTGCTGCGAACTTTGGACGCCGCTGCCCGAACTGCTCGGCAAAGAGCGACCGCGCTGGAAAGGAACAGCGACCGATGAGCCAAACCTCCAAAGACTTCTTTGATCGAGAAGACGGGCTCGGTGAATCGGACATCGTGCTTATCCGTGCATACCGCAAGCAGGGAGTGACCGTCGACTGGCTCGCGTACAGCCCTGAGTTTGAAGCGATCTATGCCGACATGCAAGCATCCGGGGATACTCGTGACCGGGGTTCGATTTATCGACGCCTGCTCAATCTCCGCAAATCGGGCCGTCTTCCTCCCGTTCAACTCGGCCTGACTGGTTGAAACGCCGCCGAGATTGGAGCCGCCCAATGGTTTACGTTCGATTCGTTCTCGCCTCGGTCCTGCTCGGGTGCGGCGAATCACGCGCCGCTGATCCCGTCGCCCTGTCGCCAATCCCCTTCCCCCACCCCGTCATCACCGAAGTCCTCTTCGACGTCCCCCCCGCCGCGGCGGGCGACGCCACCGGCGACGGCACGCGCGAGGCCAACGGCGACGAGTTCGTCGAACTCTTCAACCCGCACGCCAAGCCCATCAACCTCAAGGGCTACCGCGTGGTGAACCGTCTCGCGGCGGGCGACAAGGCCGCCTCGCGCGGGTTCGCGTTCACGTTCCCCGCGTGCGAGGTGCCGCCGGGCGGTGTCGTGGTTCTCTTCAACGGACAGGATTCGACAGTGGCGGGGCCCATCGGCAGCGCGGTGAACGCGCCCCCCGGGCCGAACAAGAACTTCGGCGGTGCGCTGGTGTTCGTCGCCAAGAGCGGGAAGTCCAAGCCCACCGGGTTCAAGAACGAGGCCGACTGTGCCGTCCTCGAAGCGCCCGACGGCAAAGCCGTTGATGTCGTCGTCTGGGGCACCCCCGACCCGCCCGCACCCGAGGGTGCGCTGCGGACACAGAGCGTCAAGGCCCGCCCGAAAGGCAGCGTCCAGCGTCTCACGGCGGACGGCGAACTCCAGCCCCACATCGCCATCGACGGCAACCCCTTCAGCCCAGGCACCATGCCCGGCTTCAAAGCCACGCCGGACGCAGAGAAAGATCCCAAGAAGCCGGGTGCGGGCGGGGGCGGCTCGAAAGAGCACCCTGCCGAAAAGGGCAAAGGCAAGGACAAGGACAAAGCCGATCCGGGGCGGTGACCGCGATTCAATCGGTCGAATCGGACGGCCTGGGGTGCCACACCCAGGCCCGGCCCTCGGCTTGGCGAAGGTCTGAGAAAACCGGCACGGGCAACGAATGCAGCGGCATTCGCTCGGTTCCCGGCGGAAACCATCGCCCGATGTTGCCCGCCCAACGGGCCCGCCCGGAGCGATTTCGCACCCTCCCAAGAGATGCCCGCCCTTCACTCCGCTCGGGGCGCTCATATCATTCGTGATGCCGCCGCGAGCCTCCACTTCCACCGTTTCGGCCCCCGCCTCCAAGGCCCGCTCCGCGCGTGCCGCGTCGGCCTCGGTCGTCCCATCGGCGCCGGTCCCCACCACGCCGGTAGCCGTCGCGGCGACCAACGGTGCTGCGCCCATCCGCTTCCAGCGCACCCGCGCGGCCCACAAGGACGAGACGGCGGAAGACTACGTCGAGGCCGTGGCCCAACTCATCCTCGAAGCGGGCGAGGCCCGTGTGGGCGAACTCGCCCGCATCATGGGCGTCAGCCACGTCACCGTCAGCAAGACCGTGGCCCGTCTGGCCGAACGCCGCCTCGTGAACGCGCCGGCGTACAAGCCCATCACGCTCACGCCCGCGGGGCGCAAACTCGCCGAGCGTGCGGCGGAGAAGCACGTCGTCGTGCTGGCCTTCCTGCGGAAGTTGGGCGTCCGTGAAGAACAGGCGCAGATCGATGCCGAGGGCATCGAGCACCACGTCTCGGGCGCGACGATCGCGGCGATGCAGCGCTGGCTCGATGGCGCCGTGAGCCGAGGGGCCCGGGACCAGAACGCGGCGTGAAGGATTGCGAACGTGGATCGTGCCACGGGCTTCTCGCGTCCTCGCGAGATGCCCGTGAGATCGCACACCGGTTTCGAGGAGCACGGCTTTGATCCGAAGACGGATCAAAGCCGTGGCACGGGTCACGAACCGCGCGGCGAATCCGGGGTTTCCTTTGGCATCTCCACCATCGGCACGGCAGAAGGATCGGGGTCATCACATGGGTTCGGTGTGCTGTCGTCGACGCCCGACGCCGCACGCTCGGCCTGGCGCTTGGCGCGGTTGAGGTTCTTGTAGTGCAGTTTCACGTTGCGGGCGTAGACCACCAGCCCGGTGCTCTGGCCCAGCACGCCCACGATGTCCTGACGCCACGCGAAGTAGGTGAACAGGATGATCCCGGCGATGAGGCTGATCCACCAGAAACTCACGGTGATGACGTTCTTGCCCGATCGTTCGCTGGCGACCCACTGCAGCAGCATGCGTGCGGAAAAGAGCGCCTGCCCACCAAGCCCCAGCAGCACCCACAGCACGTTGCCCCAACTGGTGATCTTGAGGAGTTTGAACAGCGGGTTGGCGGGTTTCGCCGCGAGGCGTTCCGCCATGGCGGGGCCGACGACCTTGGCGAACTCGTCCATGTTCAGCACCGCGCCAGCCTGGCCATCACGGGTGACGATGCGGAAGGTGGTGCCCGGGTTCCCGCCTTGGGCCGGTTCCAGCACCTCCACCACGCCGCGCACGTCGCCAAGTTGCATATCTACCAGACGCGCCCCCTCGCGCAGTTGCACACCGCCGACCCGCGGCGGACCCCACACCAGCCACGCCCCCAGCGCCACAACCGCGATCATCGCCGCCGCGGGTTCCCATTTCACGCTCTCACCTCTTCGCTCGTCACAGGCCGGCGCCGCTTGCTCATCCACCGCACCGCAAAGCAATCGACCAAGCCAGGGATCGCCCGCGTCAGCACGCCCATGCCGTACTTGGTCTCGCCCGCCACTCGGGCGCGGTGGCTCACCGGCATCTCGACCACCTTGTACCCCATGTGCCGCGCCGAGACGGGGATGAACCGGTGGATGCCGCGAAACTCCAGCGGCACGCGCACGGCGATCTCGCGCTTCATCAACCGCAGCGAGCAGCCAGTATCGCGGATGGTGTCGCCCAGGATCCACCCGCGGAACTTCCGCCCCACCCACGACCCGACCTTCCGCACGATGTTGTCGTTGCGGTTGCGCGACCGGTCGCCCTGCACCATGTCGGCGTTCTCACGCTTCAGCAGGTGGGCCATCGCCACATAGTCGGCCGGGTCGTTTTGCAGGTCGGCATCGAGCACGCCCACGTAAGTGCCCCGGCAAGCGCGGAACCCCGCGTGGAACGCCGCGGACTGGCCGTTGCCCTTGCCCGGCGGGGTGTTGGTCATGGCGACGCAGCGCAGCCAGGGCCGCCCCCCGGATGCCATGAGCGCCTGAATCTTGGCACGGGTCTGATCGGTCGACCCGTCATCGACAATGACGAACTCGAAATCCGATGCCGACCCTCCAAGAGCCTCTGCGGTGACGGCGGCGGCGCGGCCGACTTCCTCGACCAGCCGGTCGATGTTGTCCTGCTCGTTGTGAGCCGGGGCGATGATGGAGAGGATGGGCGAGCCGTGCGGCGACATGGGGAGCAGGGATGGTAACGCGGCGCGGCGGCGAACACGGCGCCTCAACGGTTCCGCTTCGATTCCCCGCCTAAACTTGCCCCAATGCACCTCCGCCACTCCGATCACGACCACGGCCCCGAGACCGTTCCCGTCACCTTCATCCTCGAAGACCCCGAGGGGCTGACCGGCACGGACAAGGCCCAGTGGAGCATGATGGCCGCCAAGGGCGAGCACCTGCTCGAGGTCGCCGTGGAGGGCGGGGTGAACATCGAGCACGCCTGCGGCGGTGTCTGCGCTTGCTCCACCTGCCATGTCTACATCGAGAAGGGCATGGACCAGTTGTCCGAATCCGTCGAGGCCGAGGACGACCGCGTGGAAGAGGCCCCGGGCCTGCAGCGCAACAGCCGACTGTCGTGCCAGTGCGTGATCAAAGGGGACGGCCCGATCGTGGTGCGCGTGCCGGCGTGGAACCGCAACGCGGTCAAGGAAGTGCCGCACTGATTGGGGAGGGCAAGAGGCACGAGGCAAGAGGCATGAGTGACCGGATCAGCACTCATGCCTCTTGCCTTATGCCTGATGCCTCATTCCATTGGCTTGACGTCGATCGGATCGCCGAGGAGTTGTTCGATGCGCACCCGGAGCGCGACCCGCTGTCGGTGCGTTTCACGGAACTGCGCGAACTGGTGAAAGCGCTGCCGGGTTTCGCCGAGCGTGCCGGGCACCCGGTGAACGAAAAGATCCTCGAGACCATCCAGATGAAATGGCTCGAAGAGCGCGAAGACAGCGGAGTTGCTGACGGCGACGATGATTGATGGAGCAGCGGCGTGCCGCGTCACGCCGTGGCGGACATGCCAACGCGGCGCGTGGCCAGCATGTACATCTGCAGGCTGCTCCCGGGGCACTCGGTCTGCGCGAGTTCGCGGTGCGTCTTCACCTGATTGACCCCGATGCCGTAGTACGACATCTGGGTGCGGACAAAGCGGTCAAGGGCGGCCCGCTGAGCGCCGTTGGGCTGCTGGAGGTTGTAGTTGCCCAGCATGCAGATGCCCAGGTTGCCCTCGTTCTGCTTGGCGACGTGCGCGCCCTGCCACGAGGTGTCGCGCCCCTGCCACACGCGCCCGGCGGGGTCGATGAGGTAGTGGTAGCCGATGTCGCCAAAGGGCTCGGGCCGGCGATTCAGGTGGGCGTTGCGGATCTGTTCAAGCCGCCTCGCTGCGGCGTCGCGCGAGGTGCTGGTGAACGCCGTGGTGCCGTCGTGGTGGACGGTGATGCGGTTGTACGCGCGGTCGGCACGGTCCATCATGCGTGTGATGGGCTCGCCGCCGGCCCACGCCGATCGCGGGATCACCGCGCCGTTCTCGGGCGGTTCAGGACGGACGGTGTTGTTCTTGGAGAGCGGGCTGGGCGTGGGCTTGTACTGGTTCTTGCCCACGTCCTCCATGGGCCACTTGGGGTTGGGCAGCCCGGACAGTTGCCCCGAGCCGCCCTTCGTGCCCGATGAGCAGCCCGACAGCAGCGACGCGATGCCCCCGGCCATCAGCAGGCCCAAGAGGCCGCGCTCGATCAACTCCCGGCGCGACAGCCCCACGCGCAGCGCCTCGTGGAGTTCTTCGGCGGCGTGGCGGTGCTGGTCGGGCGGGGAGAAGGGGGAAGTCATGGGAGTCTCTAGATCGGTGATCGGCGCGCGAAACGAACGGTTTTTCCCTGCGCAGCGTAGCACCGATCCCGGGTGGAACGAAGACCCCGCAAGACGACCGGGCACCGCTGCTTCACGCCGGCGGATCGTTGCCGTCGGCGGTGTCGTCCTCATCGGCATTGGGCCCGAGCATCAGACGGGCCACCAGGTCGCGCACCCGGACCTGCTGATCGTCCACGGCGTGGTTCTCGATCCCCAACGGGGCCAGGATGCCATACCCCAACCCCAGGTGGAGCAGGGTCCACGCGGTGATCTCCGGGCTGAACGCCTTGGAAACGTCGCCGGCTTCCTGCGCCTTCCGCACCTCACGGGTGACGAACTCGTGCAGGGTGCTGATGTGGCGTTGCAGCGCGGCGAGGATCTCCGGGTCGCCGATCTCCATGGTGGCCTGCACGATCACCCGGTACGCCCCGCGCCCCCGGTCGCGGACCATGGGGTTGGCCCCGATGAGGCGGCGCAGCCGCTGGGCAGGGTTGCGCGAGTTCCGCAGTTGCCGGTCCCACAGGCTCAGCGTCTGCTCGCTGGCACGGTCGATCACCGCGATGAAGAGGTCTTTCTTATTGCGGAAGTGCCGGTAAATGATGGGCTCGGTCACACCCGCGGCGAGCGCCAGGTGGGCCGTGGTCGTGCCCTGATACCCGCGCGAGCCGAACAGGGCCGCGGCGGAATCGAGCAGTTGGACCTTGCGTGCTTCCTTGGGAAGGCGGGTCATGGGCGGCGCATTCCGAGTGGGCGAAGGAAGGGGTGGAGAGGGGGCGAGAGGGGTGTGCCGGGGTGTATCGGCATCAGGCTTAGCGTACGCTAACTTTCGCCCACGGCGGCATCGGGAATAAGCGAAAAAGCGCGAAAATGGCGCGAAATGTGGCGAAGGTGGCTGAGATCGCTCGGCTTCGAGACATCTGAGGCCGGAGTGGCGGGATCACCACATCGACCCGAAATGCTCCAAACTTCGGGACGGGCATTTGATCGTGGCGGCACCCCCAGTGTGACCGAGTGACGGCCCGCCGGTTCCGCCCGCGCTCACAACTTCTGCGTCGGCGGATTCTGGGTGGCAAGCGGCACGGGGTCATAGCCCGACCCGCCCCACGGGTGACAACGACCCAGTCGGCGTGTCGTCAGCCAAAGCGCGCGGAACGCGTTCAACGTGCGGAAGGCCTCAAGCGCATACGTGCTGCACGAGGGGTGGAACCGGCAGTGCCCGCCCATCCACGGGCCCAGCACGATCCGGTAGAGCCAGATGATCGCGAGGAACGGGGCATTGATGACACGCCAATGCGATCGCAGCCCGGCCGTGCCGCCCGGGTCGAGCGGTGGTTGATCGGGGTCAGGGGGCATCGTTCGGATCGGTCGATGAGGGTGCGTTCCGCGGGTCGTTGCGCTTGGAGCGTGACGTTCGCTTGGTGTGCAGCGCCCGCAGTTCGTCGACACACCACGTCAGCATCTGTTCGTAGTGGTCCAGCGACCCCGGCTCGTGAGGCAGGGCGTTCACCACCAGGTCAAGCCCCATCGGTGCCGGCGCCGAATCCCAGTGTGGGCGGGCGAGTCGGAAAGCCTCGCGGATGCGCCGCTTGAAGGCGTTGCGCTGCGGCGCGTTGCCGATGCGCTTGCCCACGCTCAGGCCCAGGCGGCAGTGGCCCAGCGTGTTGGGGATGGCAAAGACGGTGAACGCAGCGCCGGGGGAGTGGGGGTTGGGGGGCGACTTGCGGGCCTTGCCGTTGTACACGGCGTCGAACTCACGCTTGTGCGTGAGGCGGTGGCGCGTGCGGAACGTTGGCCGCTGGGCGGGGCAAGAGGGATCACTCTCCGGGAGTTGGCGGATGTCACCGTCCACGGGCAATCGTATTCGTGTCACGGCTTGGCGTCCGCGACAAGCCGTGCCGATCCGGAAATCACGCTCCGAGCACGGCTTGTCGAGGACGCCAAGCCGTGGCACATTCGTCGCGGTTTATCCCCGGATTGCGGCTCTAAGAACGCCAGCCATCGATGATGCGTTCGCACACCTCGCGCACCGCGCCCTGCCCGCCGGGGGCGGTGGTCACCAACCGTGCGGCGGCCTTGCACGCGGGGAAGGCATCGTTCACCGCAATGGGCAGCCCGGCCCACTGCATGCACGCGACATCATTGACGTCGTTGCCGACGTACGCGACCTGCTCGCGCACGACGCCGCGCTCGCCGGCGAGCCGCTGCAGGTGCGGCAGTTTGTCGTCCACGCCCTGATGGCATTCGAGTTTGAGTTTCTTGCACCGCGCCGCCACCACCGGGTTCACTTCCTTCGAGAGCACGAGCATCGAGAACGGGGGCTGTCCCGCGCCAGCCGCCGCGTCGCGCACGGCGGCGGCCTTGCGGAGCATCTCGATCCCCAGCCCGTCAGAGCGGTTGCACAGCACGCCCTCGGTGCCGTCCTGCATGACGAGGACCTGGTTGTTGGACATCACGCCGTCGAAGTCGAAGACGAGCATGCGGATGCTCGCCCATTCTTCGGGCCACGGCGATGGGCGCGCACTCACCCAGTACTCGCCCCAGCGGACGATGGTCTCGGTGATCTCCATCCCGGCCTCGCGGAGTTCTGCTTCAAGGGTCTCTGCCGTGTATTCGAGTTCGTGGGTGTCGTCGAGACGCCATTCGACGCCGAGTTCCTTCTTGAAGGGGACTTTCCAATCGCGGTCGAAGGCGGGGACGCGGATGAGGAAGCGCGACGGCGAATACCACTGCGCCCACTGGCGGAGCATCGCGGGACGGTTCTTGATGTGCTCGAGGACGTTGGAAAGGACGACGACGTCGAAAGCGCCGCCGGGGGGCAGGGCCGCCCGGTGCGTGGTGATGTCGCCGAGGGTGTAGTTCACCCTCGCGGCGATCCCCTGCTGCTGCGCAATGGCGTTGGCCTTGGCGATGTTCGCTGGTTCGAGTTCCAGGCCTGTCACGGTGGCGTTGCATCGCAAGGCGATGGACGCCGCCAGAGCGCCGACGCCCGAGCCGAGGTCGATGACACGCTCGCCGTGCTTGATGCGGTCCACGAAGAAATCGTGGTACCGCATGAGGCGGTGTTTGGGGTGGATGCCGCCCGGGGGACCGCCGGGATGCTGCTCGACTTCGATGGCCGCGGGGCCCTGGAGTTGATAGATGGGGTCGTCGAGGGAGAGGAGGAAGGCCACCCGCTCGCGGGGCGAGAGGCGGCGTGCGAAGCCGTTGATGCTCTGTCGCCAGGCTTCGGTCTGGTCGTGGCGCGGGGCGTGGAGGAGCGCGGGTTCCCAGCGGATCACACCGACAGATTTTGCGTGCTTGGCTTCGGTAGACCGCATGTGCGCCCACGCATGATGCCTCGCCTCTTCTTGAACGATCTCACCAACATCCAACCTGCCGCTCACAATGTCCCACGCCTTGTCCCCGAGTGATCGACGCTTCGGTTCGTCCCTGTAAAGGATGGCGATCGCGCTGGAGAGCTCGTTCTCGGAGTCGGCCACCACCCATCCGGTTTCGTTGTGCCGGATGACGGTGCCGAGCCCGGGTGTGTCGGTGACGAGAACACACGCGCCGGTGCCCATCGCTTCGAGCACAGTCTTGGGGTGGCCCTCGAACGCCGAGCACTGGACAAACAAGGCGCAGTTGCGCATCCGCTCGATCAGGTCGGCGTGGCGCATTCTTCCCGGAAGGTCCAATCTCACGCATTCCCGCTCGGCTTGCTGGGCGAGCGTGTCACGGAGGGGGCCGTCGCCGACGATGCTTAGTATGGCATCGTCCGCGATGCCCGAGGTCGCGAACGCGTGGATGAGCATCCCGAAGCGTTTCTGATCTTCGAGGCGACCGGCGGCCAAGACAACAGGGGCTCCAGTAGATGGGTGTGGGGACTTGACACTCTGACGCGGGAACGGCAGCGACTGGACATAGTTTGGCACGACGCGCAGCCGCGCATCGCGGATGGCGTAACGCCACCCAAGGTCTTCGACCATTGAGCTCGTCGTTCCGATCACGAGGTCGGCGTTGCGGCAGAGGTCGCCTTCCTCCGCTGCCGCTCGGATCGCCTGTGGGGAATCCGCCCCGTGCTTCCAGCCCTCGAATCGCGACCACGGATAGCCGCCTCTGGCGATGAGCGTTGCGTGTGTACCGCCGGCGCAGAGACGGCGAATGATCGAAACCGCAGCGTCGCCGCCCTCGAACTGGTTGGTCTTGACGACGGCGGAAGTCGCACCGATCGATCGCAGCCGATCACACACCATCGCTGGAAGATCGGCGATGTACCGCTCTGGTGGCAGCCCGGAAGCGTTGAACACGACATCAGCGTGCAATCGCTCTGCGAGCGTGGCCTCATCTGGTCCAGACGCATATGAAGCGATCACTACCTTGCCGTAACGCTTCCCGAGTCTCTCGTACAACGCCCATTCGCGTTCGAGAACACCCGAAGACTCCCACGCCGTGAGCGACATCCCCCGCGTCATGCACAGCACGAGCACGTCGGCGATGCGAGCATCAGGATCGAGTGCCTTTCTGCGTCGCTCCATGGGGTTCATCGCACCGGCTCCAGCACACACCACGGCCCGCCGCGCTTCTCGTTGTCGGTCCACTTCACCGGTGTGCCGTCGGCGTGGCGCCAGTCGCCGCAGCCTTCCCATTGGCAGTCGAGTTGTTCGATGCGCCAGCCCAGGCGCTGGGAGCGGTGCTCGAAGAAGCGTTTGGCGTCCTCGAAGCCGAAGAACCAGCGGTGCCGGTCGGCGGGCGGGTCGATGGGGAGGCCGTAGAACTTCTTCCATCCGGTGTTGCCGGGGCCGGTGGTCGGGGTCGGGCCAGTTCCGGGTGACAGGTCGCCCAGCAGACTGCTCAGCGGCGCGGGCAGCGAGACGATCACCCGGTGCCTCGCCACGCGGAGCAGTTCATCGAACACAGCGTGGATGCGCTCCAAGTGCTCCAGCACGTCGGTGCACACGATGGTGTCGAAACTCGCGGCGTCGAACGGGAGGTTCTCGCGGTCAAGGTTGATGCAGAGGTCGGCGGGGGGGCCGAGGTCGACGCCGAGGTAGAGGTCGGGGCGAGGGAGATACTCGCGGAGGTATCGCTGGTCGCAGCCGACATCGAGCACGCTGCCCTGCAGGATCGCGGCGTACTTCAGCGCGGTGAACTTCGCCCGCGTGGCGCGGTCGGTGAAGACGAAGTCCGTGTGGTAGCGCGGACTTCCCGTGTTGGACGGCTTCGTTGCCGTTGCGGTCGCCGGTGGGTGGGTCGAGGTGGCGGTCATCGGGCGTTACTCCCGGTTGGCGTTGGTGAGTTCAAGCCCGCACCCACCATCGCCAGCAGGTCCGCGGCGAGGCGGTCGTAGGTGCAGTGCCGCAGCGTTGCGGCGCGGTGGGCCGCGATCGTCGCCTCGCGCCATGCGGGATCGTTTATAGCACGGGCGAGCATCGCCTCGAGTTCGGCGCGGGTCCGGAACAGCGTCTCGGTCGCATCAGGGAAGCCGAAGTCAGGCATCGCGTTGATGGGGAACGCCGGCCAGTCTTCGAGTACGCCCTTCCGCACGGCGTCGGTCAGCGGCTTGCGAAACACGGGTTTGCCCGCGTGCTCGCCAGACTCCCCGAGTTGCGGCGGAACATACCGAGCGGCGAAGTATCGGGCGGGGTTCAAGCCATCGGCGTCCGAGCACTGGTAGATCGGCAGCCCCTCCGGCGTCGTGCCGATGGGCGGGTTGGCCGCGGCGGCGCGCATCATCGCGATCTTGGCCAGTTCGGCGTCGGGCGTGGGGCCTCGGCGCAGCATCAGGCCGCCAGAGAGGGCGCACTCGTACACGCGCTGGTGCGCGTTGGTGTTCATCGAAAGGTGGAGGTGGGCCAGGCAGCGGTGGTAAGTGTCGGGCAGGGCGCGATCGTCGTGCGGCAGTTCGCCCGCGGCATATCGCGCAAGCGCCGGGTGATTCTCCCAGCCTCTGCCGAAGAGACGTAGTTGAAGGCCGAGCGAATCGCACACTTCGGCGACCCAGGTGAGCGTGCGATGTCGGGCCATCCGCTCGATCAACGGAACGAGATAGTTGCCGAAGACAGTCAGAACGAGCCGTTCATCGGGGCTTTTCACACCCGCGCCGGCGAGGGCTTCGTTCACAAGCGACTTGCGGTCCCGCTGCGGCACGTCGGGGTTCGCTTCGGCGGCGTCCATCCAGCGCGCGGCGGCGGCGAAGAGCGGGTCGAGCGCCGCGGCGACCGGGGCCGACGACGCGAACATCGGCTTCATCCGCGCGTGGAAGCGCTCGGGCGTTTCGCTCTGGTGGCTGACGTAGCCGACTTCTGTGCGGTGCCCCATAGACGTGCTAGCGGGCGGCGTGAAGCGGTGCGCACACGCGGGGACGAACGCGAAAGCGCGATTGGTCCGAGGGTAGTTGAAGTGCGTGAACAGGTCCGGGTGAAGGTGCCCGAAGAGGAAGTCGAGTTCGCCCTGCGATGCTCCGGCACCCGGATCGAACAGGTGAGCCATGCGGTCCTGCACCCAGCACACCACCGGCACGCCGGCGGGCACCGCCTGGGCCATGTGCTTGCGCGTGTAGTTGATCAGGACGACGAGGTCGGGCTTGAACGTGTCGAAGGCGTTGAGATACGCGGGGGTGGTGAGGCGGGAGTGCGAGTCTGGCTCGGTGAGAATCTCCGCCGCATGACCGGCCCGCGTGAGCGCCGCGGCAAGGTCTGACGCCGAGTGGCGGACAAACGTGGAGTACCGACTGATAGGGATCAGTAAGCGCAGCGGCTGTCCGGAGGTAAATCGAGCCGCCCAATACCGTTTGTCCTTCCCTGCGAAGCCGCCGAGGACGCGGGTTCGGAGCGACTCGTGCAGTCCTGTTTGAGCGGCCGTGGCCTCGTTGAGAGCGGGTTGCAGCCGCGTTGAAGGTGTGGTGGCCGCCGCGCTCACGGCCTGTGCCGGGAGCGACGTGTGCTGCTGCGTCGGTTCGAGGAGCCACGCCCGCAGTCGAAGCGGGGCGTCTTCGCCGAAGAAGCACAGCACGCGCGGGTCGGCCAGCATGGCCGATACCTCGGTGTGCTCGATGGCGCTGACGAGCGAGGCCGCATCGTCATGAACGAGGATGAACCGCCGCGAAAAGCCGTCCGGCTGCGGCGGGGAGGCGCGGTAGAGGGCCAGGGTGCGTTCGAGGGGCAGCACGCCGTCGATGACCAGCGGCTTCATCGGGTCGGCGGGCGTGGGGGACAAGCTGAGGACGGTTTGGGTCGATGGACGAGCGGTGGGCGCACCGACCGGGTTTGCGCGCGCAGATTCGGACACAAGAGCCAAGAGGTCGATACCCCGCCCGGACAGGGCGTCAAGGTTGCGCTGCAACACCGTGCCCCGGGCGTGCACGTCCGGCGTCGGTGTTGGGGGCGCGGCGATAGCGCTCGGCGAGATGGTGCCGGTGGTGGTCACGGTTTGGTTATCGACGTTGCGGAACCGCCGGGGACAGAAACGCGGGCATCGGTTTCGGGCGGGCCGATGGTGTAGGGCCATGGACGGCCCGCCACCAACTGGAAGCGAACCGGCGGGGGTGCTCATCGCACTCCCCAAGGGGGCCATCCTCAGCGGGATCACCACGTGGGGGAAGGGGCTGGCACGGGGTCTGTCCCGATTGGGACACCCGGTGATCGTGCTGCTCCACGCGACCGCGGACGCGCCCGGCTTGGGTGGGCTGGCGGCGTTGGATGGGGTGCCAGGGATCGAGGTGCGGGTGCTGGAGGGGATGCCGGGGATCGATGAAGCCGTGCCCGAGCCGCGCCCGGAACTGGGGGCGTATGTCCGCGCCATCGAAGACCTCAGCCGCGGCGGCACCCGACGGGTGGTCGCCTTTCCAACGTACTCAGCGGAGTGCTACGGCCTCCTCGCGGCGGCTTCACGCACCCATTCGGAAGTGCTGCGGACCATCGGCTGGATGCACAGCGACATCGCCTACGACCGGCTCACGCTTTTGCACTATTCGCGTTTGATCCATCGCTTTGTCGGGGTCAGTTTGGAGATGGTGGGGGGGCTTCGGCGCGGCTTGCCGGAGCGGGAGGGGGATGTGAGGTGGGTGCCGTATGGGGTGGAGATACCCCGCGCCACAGAGCACGGCTTGTCTCGGAAGCCAAGCCGTGGCACCGGGCCGCTGCGTCTGGTGTACACCGGGCGGATGGACCTGGAACAGAAGCGTGTGCACGCGATGGTGGCGATGAGCGATGAACTGTGCCGCTCCGGGATCGGGCACGAATTGGTGCTGGTGGGCGACGGCCCCGCGGCGGGGGTGATCGACGGGCTGATCGCGGGCTCGCCTCACATCCGCCGGGTATCGGTACAACCCGATGAAATAGCGCGGTGGCTGGATTGGGCGGAAGTGTTCGTGCTGGCCTCGCGGTATGAGGGGTTGAGCCTGTCCATGCTGGAGGCGATGGCGCACGGGTGTGTGCCCGTGGTGACGCGGGTCTCGGGGGCGACGGACGCCGTGGGGGAGGGCGAAAGCGCTTGCGGCGTGGTGGTCGATTCCGGCCCCGGTGTTGACGAGCCCGGGCTTGGCTCGGCGATGGCGGACGGCGTGCGGCGTGCCGCGGACATGGGCATCGCAGGGCTCGGCGCGGCGGCCAGGGCACGGGCGGAACAGCGGTTCAGCGAAGAGGCGATGGCCCGCGCGGTGTCGGCTCTGTGCGCCGAAGTGGTTGGGGAGCCGGGGCGACGGTGGCCGAGCGACGTGCCCGCCGCAGCGGGGGATTTCACAGTGCCCAGCGACGCTGCAGAGCGGGCGGCACGCGTGTTGGACACCTTGTCTGGGTGTCGCGTGGCCATTTGGGGCGCGGGGCGGCACACACGGGTGATCCTGAGAGTACTGGGCGAAAACTCCCCGATGCTGCGCGCGGTGACAGCGGTGCTGGACGACGGCGTGGTTTCCCGCGGGCAACTGGTCGGCCCGTGGGAAGTAGTGGGAGCGTCGGGGTTGGCCGCACTCGGCATCACCGATGTCGTCATCTCTTCAGCCCTGCACGAGGACGCGCTGTGGGCGCGGCGACATGAGTTGGAACGGCTCGGAATTCGCGTCCACCGGCTGTATTGAGTCTCGGAGACGGGGTTCAACCCTGGAGGTGGCGCACGAAAAGGCCCGAGCGGACGCTCGGGCTGCTCTTCACTCATGCCTTGATGCCTCTTGCCTTGATGCCTTCCGATCACTGCCCGACGATATCGCCCTTCATCGAAGCGACGATCGCGACCAGTTCGGCGGAATCGGCGTCGGCAACCTTGAACCGCTTCAGGCTCATCACCAACTGGGCGGCCAGGGCGTTGAACTGCGCCTCGGTGATGTTCTGGCCCTTGTGGACGGTCTTCATGTCGCGCCCGGTGTACTTCTGCGGGCCGCCGGTGGCCTGGCAGATCTGCTCGACGAGCATCTTCTTCAGGTGGGCGACGGCCTCGGGCGTGGCGTTCCACTCCTTGCCCTCGCCCTTGCGAGTGAAGTTGATGGTGGGGTCGGCGGCGGAGTTGTTGACGAAATCGTTCACGACGGCGGTGATGGCCGGCTCGCCGCCCAGACGGGTGTAGAGCGACTTGCCCGGGGCCTTGGCGGCGGCTTTGCTCGCCGACTTGGTCGCGCTCGAGGACTTGTTCGAGGAACCGCACGCCGTGAGGTGGGTGGCGGCACCGACGGCGAGGGCGAGGGTCAGGATCGTTGCGGTGGTCTTCATGGGCTTCTCCAGGAGTAGGCGAAACAAGATCGGGTTTTGATTGGGTGTCAGGGCGTACCGATCTCCGGCGCCGCCGCGTATCGACGCGGATGCGTGGGTGGGGATATCGGTTCCGTCCCCGCTTGGGGTGGGGATTTTGAGGTCCGGGGCTGGTTGGGCGTCCAGAGCACGAGTCCCAAGGCCTTACCCGGCAAAGGCCCGTTCGGCCACATCGATTGCCCGGACCAGTGCCGCGGCCTTGTTCACGGTTTCCATGAACTCCGGCTCGGCCTGCGAATCAGCCACGATGCCGCCCGAGGCCTGGAGGTGGTAGGTCCAGGTTTGCCCGTCGTAGAGTGAAGTCGGCACGACGATGGTGCGGAGGGCCAGCGCGATGTCCATCTCGCCGTTGAGCCCGGCGTAACCCAGGCCGCCGCCGTAGGGGCCGCGGCGGATGGGCTCGAGTTCATCGATGATCTGCATGGCGCGGATTTTGGGGGCACCCGAGATGGTCCCGACGGGAAGGCACGCCCGCAGGGCCTCCCAGCAGCCGACACCCTCGCGCAGTTCGCCGGTGACGGTCGAGGAGATATGCATGACGTGGCTGTAGCGTTCGATCTCCATGACGTGAGGGATGCGGACGGTGCCGGGGCGTGCGACGACGCCGACGTCGTTGCGGCCCAGATCGACGAGCATGATGTGCTCGGAGCGTTCCTTCTCGTCGGCGAGCAGTTCGCGCTCGAGAGCGAGGTCGTGCTCGGGCGTGTCGCCGCGCCGGCGTGTGCCGGCGAGGGGGCGGTTGGTGAGCACGAAGTGCTCGCCCGACCGGCGCACGCGGCACAGAATCTCCGGGCTGCTTGCCACAAGGATGCACCCCTCGCACTGCATGTAGGCCATGTAGGGGCTGGGGTTCACGGCCCGCAGGGCGCGGTAGACATCGAACGGGTCGGCCTTGCTCCTGCGCTCGAAGCGCTGGCCCAGCACCACTTGGAAGATGTCGCCGGCCTTGATGTACTCGCGGGCCTTCTCAAGCATGAGCGCGTGGTCTTCGCGCGTCATGTTGGACTGCCCCGGCTCGGTCTTATGGCCGACATCGAGTACCCCCGGCGGCAGCGGCTTGCTGTGTGTCTGGAGGGCCGACAGCGTGCGCTCGAGCGCGGCGCAGGCGTGGTCGTAGGCGGTCCCGAGTGATTCGGGTGTCGATTCCGCCGGGGCCTCAACCAGCCGCACGATGTGCACGGCCTTATCGACGTGGTCGAAGATCACGACTTCGTCGTAAAAGCCGAAGTGCAGGTCGGGCAGTTTGCGGTCGTCGGCGGGGGCCTTGGAAAACGGCAGTTTCTCAGGCTCCGCGTAGCGGACGGTGTCGTAGCCCGCAAAGCCGGCCCAGCCGCCGAGGAAGCACGAAGGCAGGGGCCCGTCTCCGGGCGTGCGCGAAGGAAGATGGAGCGTGAGGTGCCCGGTGATCTTCTCGGGGACGAGCAGCGGGTCGCGCTCGTCGGACTCGCGGGTGTTCCACGAAGGGCCGCGCCGATCGGTGACGCGGACCTTGTGCTCCCGCGCGACGACCTCGATCACCGGGTGGGCGCCGAGGATGGAGTGGCGTCCCTGACGCTCGCCGCCTTCGACGGACTCAAGCAGGAACGACGGCGCGGTGCGCTGGTCCTGCACCACCATGCGCCGGTAGGCGAGTACCGGGGTCAATTGGTCGCTCAACAGCCGGACGCCCAGTGGGACAGCGACGGCGGCGGCCCGGCCCCGGGAGCCAACGCCGGCGAGGCCGCGCGTGGCCTCCTCGATGAACCGCTGTTTCGAGAGCGAGAAAAACATGGGGCGGAGTGTAGGGGGAGGGGGGGAAGGCACGGAGGCACGAAGGCACGGAGTGTGGGAGGATGTACATCCACGGAACAAAGAGCCTTCGGAGGCACACGATGAACGGGAAGATTAAGACGTTTCGGGATTTGATCGCGTGGCAACGGGCGATGGAACTTGCGCGGGTTATCTATGCTCAATCGCGGCTCATGCCGGATGTCGAGCGATTCGGGCTGATCAACCAGATGAGGCGAGCGGCGGTCTCGGTGCCATCGAACATCGCCGAGGGGTATGCGCGGCAGAGTACGCTGGACTACCTAAAGTTCTTACGCATCGCACGGGGCTCTTTGGCGGAGTTGAGCACCCAGTTTGAAATCGCCGTGACCACGGGCCTTCTCAAAACGGACACCAGCGACGCCGTCGCTCTCATGGAAGAGACCGATCGAGTGCTGCAAGGGTTGATCCGAAGCCTTGAAGCGAGTGCCCGCACCAAAAGCGAGGGGGTCTGACGGCGTTCGCGGCACACTTTCTCCACTTCGTGCCTGCGTGCCTTCGTCCCTCCGTGCCTTCCCCTTACCTCCCCATCGCCTCGCGCTGCTCCCACAACCTCTCCAACGCCGCGATCCGCGCTTCCACCGGGGGGTGGGTGGCGAAGAGGTTGCGCAGCGAGCCCCCGCCGAAGGGCTCGATGATGAACAGGTTGTTCGCGGCGGGGTTGGGCTGGATGAGCGGGATGCGCCGCGCCAGCATGTCGAGTTTGTTCAGCGCCCCCGCCAGGCCCACCGGCGTGCCAGCGATGATCGCCCCCTCCGCATCGGCGGCGAACTCGCGCGTGCGGCTGATCATGGATTGGATGAGCGCCGCGCCCACGGCGGCGATGATGACCGTCACAAGCCCAAGGATCGGGTGCCCGCCTTCCCGGTTGTTCCCGCCCCCGCCGAAGAAGAAGAAAAACTGGGCGACCGTCGCCAGCGTGCCCGCGATGGTGGCGGCGATGCAACTGGTCAGCGTGTCGCGGTGCTTGATGTGCGCCAGTTCGTGCGCGATCACGCCCTCCAGTTCACGCTGGTCCATCGCGCGCAGCAGCCCCTGCGTCACCGCCACGGCGGCCTTGTTGGGTGAGCGTCCCGTCGCGAACGCGTTGGGCGCATCGTGCGGGCAGATGTAGACCTTGGGCATCGGCAGCCCGGCACGCTGGCGCAGGCGGTCCACCGTTTCGTACAACTCCGGGGCCGAGTTGGCATCGACCTCGCGGGCCTGCATCGAGGCGATGGCGATCTTGTCGGAGAAGAACCACGCGACGACGTTCATGAGGCCGCCGAAGACCGCGGCCATGATGAGGCCGCTCTTGCCCCAGAACGAGCCGACGAGGATGACCAGGCCAAACATGGCGCCCATCAGCAGGGCGGTCTTGATGTTGTTCTTGAAGGTGTGCATGGGGGGAAATCGCAAATGGCAATGGGCAAATCGCAGTTCAGGGAGGGCGAAGTTGCTCGCCAGTGTTCGCACGGGAACGCGTTCGTTGTCCGTCAGGGACTCGTGCCCTGGACGTCGTTCCCAGTGATACGCAATTCGGTGTGGTTTCTGTTGTCTTGGCGTGAGTGATGGCGGACGTGTACGCCGACGGCATGGCGGCCTGTCGGTTCGCACGCCGCCCGTGATTCTCGGACGAAGCGAAAACTCCGTCGCTCCCAACATTATGGCGCGTCACAAGCCCACGCCGGCGTCACAAAATCGGTCGGACCCGCTGGCCCGGATGCCTCGTACATCTCACAGTTCAAGTTGGACGCCCGAGGACATGCACTCGGATCGGGCGCCCGAACGACCGCACACAAGGTCGGCCGGGATCGTCAGGGAAATGTCTGTTCCCTCACGCGCCGCACGCCGACGGGTGGGCAATTCGATGGAACGCCGGAAAAACAGAGATTCGATGTCGCGGACGGCGGGGGCCTTTGGGGCGCTGATGCTGACGGCATCGGCGGGCCTGGCGGGCCCGATTCACTCAGACCGGCCGGCACGGATGCCGATGGCCGAGGTCTCGGTCGGCGCCTTCCGCTCAAACGTCTCCGGGGCTTCCGAGCGCACACGCTCATTCACCGAGGAAGCCGTGCGTGAGGCCCGCGTTTCCGAAATCCCCTGGACACTCGACCCACTGAGCAACATCCACATCCCCATCGCCGCCCCGGATTGGCGCATGATGCCCAGCCGCGTGGCGGTCGGGCGTGACGGTCGCGCCAGTGTGCAGCGGGCGCGGGTGCTGCCCGCGCTGGCGGCTCTCCGCGGCGATGCGCCGTCGCCCGCCGGGTCGGTCTTCTCCTCCATCTACGGCGACGAGCCCGCCGCCCCCGCCGAACCATCCCCGGGTGCCAGGCACCTCGACGACGAAGGCAACCCCGTCTTCGCCGCACCCACCAAGTACTTCCAGGACTTCGAGGACGGCACGGTGGCGCGCGAGTGGCACCTCGCCGGCATCGAAGACATGGAGAAGTTCGGCCGCTTCGCCGGTCCGTACCGCAACTCGACGCAGACGCTGTACGTGCAGTGCGAGCCCGACACGCCGTACGTCGTGACGTTCGACCTGCTCTTCATCGCGTCGCAACTGGGCGACCCCGAGGCTTCGGACCTGTTCAGCGTCGAGGTGGACGGCCAGCCGCTGCTGCAGGACACCTTCGCCGTCCTGCAGGCCCGCAACGAGCAGTTCAACAAGGACCGCGACGGCTTCGACCGCGACATCTACAAGCAGGTCGCCGTCACCTTCACCCCCACCGGCGACGGCGTGGTCAAGATCAGGTTCAAGTCCGCCGCCCACGGCAGCCCCGGCGGCGAAACCTGGGGCCTCGACAACGTCCACATCGACATCGCCCCCAAGCAGACCCTCGGCGAACTGAACCACAGCGATCCGTCGGACGCCGGCGTGTTGGGTTCCATCGCCGGGCTGTCCTCGGCCGGTTACAACGGCCCGTTCGATACCGGCAAGAGTTACTTCCAGGGCGACCCTTCGATCCGCCCGCCCGGGCCGTCGGGCCCGACGATCCCGCCACAGGTCCCGGTGCCCTCGCCCGGCGCGGGCGCATTGCTGGTCGCGGGCGGATATCTCGCGGCGCGCCGGCGGCGCTAAGCCCGGTGGGGCAGGCTTCCAGCCTGCCTGCGTCAGAGGAAGGCAGGCTGGAAGCCTGCCCCACCGATCACACCGACAAGTCCGCCGCGAGCGCTTCGAGCGCCATCGCCATGCTCACGTTCGTCGCCACGTGACGCTCGGTGTCGATGATGCGTTCAATCGACTTCGCGCAGCGTTCTCCGGTGGCGTTGTCGCCCTTGATCGTCGACTCGCGCAGGCGCACGCGGTAACGCTCTGAGAGCAGCGTGGCCAGGTGCCTCACGGCGGCGTGGTTGGCCGCCTCTTTGCTCGCGTTCTTGTGGTCGCCCACCCACTGCTCGGCCCACCCGCCGACGAGTTTGGTCATCGTGCCGCCCAGCGCGATCGGGAACTTGCCCTGGTCGGCCTCACGCAGCAGCGGTTCAAGGGTCGTCGCCCACTGGTACAGGCCCGTTTGGGCCGCGAGCAGCGCGCGCCCCGGCGAGCCCGCCGCGAATCGTTCGATCCACTGCCGTTCGACGCCGTCAACCGTGCGCCCGATCTCGGGTGCGGCACGCTTGAACCACGTCGCCATCGACTTGTCATCAAGCGGGCGGAAGGGCACACGCTGGCAACGGCTGCGGATCGTCGGCAGCAGGCGGTCCTCGTTCGCCGTCACGAGGATGATCACCGACCCCGCCGGCGGCTCTTCGAGCGTCTTGAGCATCGCGTTCTGTGTCGTCGCGTTGGTCTTCGAGCGGTCCATCAGTTCGGCTTCATCAACGATGAACGCCTTCTGCATCAGCGCTGATGACGAGCGGACGGTCGCCGCCCGCGCGATCGGGCCGAGCAGGTGCGTGTCGATCACATCACGCGGGATGGTGATCTGCTTGGAGTTCCGCACCGTGCGGTCGTCTGAATAGACGGCCAGTTCCTTGGTGATGACGTGCAAATCCGGGTGCGTCCCGGCGTTGATGAGCGTTCGGACATGGCCGGAAGGATCAACATCGAGTTCGCCGCCGAGGTTGGGGCTGAGCGTCGGATCAAGCAGCATCGCGGCAAACGCCACGGCGGCGGTGCACTTGCCCACGCCCGCCGGCCCGGAGAAGACCCACGCGTGATGCACGCGCCCCGAGGCCATGGCGGCGCGGAGCGTGTCGATGGCCTTGTCCTGGCCGAGGAGATCGGCGAAGGTCTTTGGAGGGGGTGGGTGGGTGGGGTCGGGGGGCATGCCAACAGGATGTCCTGTGATGTGGTCACTTGCTCGGCGAAGGGGTCGATCCCGCTCCTTCCGCAGGCTTCTGCGGTAGCGGTGGTGTGCTTGGCTTTGCAATCTCCGTGAACGGAATCGACTTCGTGTCCGATGTGGTGGGACTTGACATAGTGACTTTGCTCCAGAGTCCTACAAGACTTGCAGCTGCAACACACAGCATACCAAGGGCCAGAAGAAGACCAGACAATGCCGTGCAAGTCCGCGAACGGGACTCGACAGGCTTTGCACGCTCATGCTGTTCCATCAAGACCAACGTACCCGCCTGCACGTTGCTGTATCGCACATATACAACAACACAAATGCACAGGATGAGCGAAAACCAGCCGCCTGAAAGCAGTATGACCGATGTTCGTGTTGGATCGGGCGATATCCGATCCGCAAAGACGACGGTGCCAGACAAAAACAAAGTCGCTGTCGAAATCAATACCGTGTAGTAACCATCTGCTTGAGAGACGAGAGCGTCTACGACTTGCTTTCTGTGTTCTGGATCCATGTCTAATACTCTAGATGCCTGAACACGGGTTCAATCGCGAAGCCGTCCCATCAACGTTTGGTATCAGGTGTTTACGCACCAGCATTCGCCGTCGCTGCCCGCCGATACCCACGTTCCTTCCGCGCATTCGCCTCGATCGGCCTCCCGCCGAACACGTTCACCGATCCCTCCCCGAGCACATGGCGGAGGTGGTTGATGAGTTCCGCCGTGGGGCAGACCTTGGTTGTCGGGGCTTCGAGCCTGTACCGCTTGCCCGCGGCACGCACGACCACCTGCACCGGGACGGCGGAGAACCCCGTGGCGGCGGAACTGACCATGTTCTGGGCTCGTTTCAGTTCGCCCGCCACCTGCTCCATCGCCGCCCTTCCCGCGCCGTTGAGTTTCGCGTCGTCGAAGACGATCTCCATCCGCGTGGCGAAGCGGGCGGGGCCTTCCTCGACCGCGTGGACCTGCTCGACGATCACCTGCGGGTCGCCGCGGGAGTGGTCGACGGTGCCGATGAAGAAGACCACGGCGTCGGTGATGAGTTTGCCCGCAAACTGCGCGTACGCGTCGGTGAAGAGGACGGTCTCGACGCTGCCGCCGGTGTCCTCGGCGCTCACGATGGCCATGCGCCCGCCCGTCTTGGTGACGATGGGGCGCACGCTCTTGATCATCGCGCCCAGGATGACGCGCGAATCCTGCGGCGTCTCCTTGATCGTCTGCGTGTCGGCGTTGGCAAACGCCGAGATGATCGGGGCAAAGCGGTCGAGTGGGTGGCTGCTGACATAGAAGCCGAGAACTTCTTTTTCCTTCGCCAGCGTGTCGGCCTCTTCCCAGGCCTTGGCGCGGGTGAGCGCTGGTTCGGCGGCCTTCGCGGCGGGGGCCGAATCGCCGCCGCCCATGCCGAAAAGGCCCGACTGGCCCGCGGCGCGGTCTTTGGCGAGCGAGGCCCCGGCGCTCACGGCGGCATCGATGCTCGCGACCATCGCGGCGCGGGCCTCGCGGCTGTGCACACTGTCGAATGCGCCGCAGCACACCAAAGATTCGATGGTGGACTTCGTCACCACGCCCGGCGGGAGGCGCTCCGTGAAATCAAAGAGAGATCGGTACGGGCCGCCCTTCTTCCGCTCACTCACGACGGCCTCGATGGCCTTGTCGCCCGCGCCCTTGATGGCGCGCAGGCCGAAGCGGACGTGCCCGGTCTGGGCGGTCTTCGGCTCGTCGTCCAGATGCACGACGGTGAAGTCGCAGTCCGAAAGGTTGATATCCGGCGGCGCGACATCAACACCGATCTTGCCGCTGACAAACTGCACCTTGCGGCAATCGTCCTTGTACTTGATCCAGTCTTCGACCTTCTGGGCCTGGCTTTCGTAGGTGAGGAACGCCGCCATGTACTGGTTGGGGAAGTAGGTCTTCAGCCACGCGGTCTGGTAGGCGACGATGGCGTAGCCGGTGGAGTGCGACTTGTTGAAGCCGTAGCCGGCGAACTTGAGGATCATTTCGAACAGTTCGTCGGCGCGGGCCTTGTCCATGCCCTGGCGCTGCGCGCCTTCGAGGAAGAGTTCGCGGTTCTTCTCGATCTCCTTGATCTTCTTCTTGCTGATGGCCTTGATGAGCGAGTACGCGGCACGCAGCGGGATGCCGCCCAGGGCGTGCACGATCTGCATGACCTGTTCCTGGTAGACCATCACGCCGTAGGTCTCGGAGGTGTACCGCTCGACAATGTCGTGGACCTTGGGCACTTCTTCCTGCTTGTGCTTGCGCCGGTTGTAGGCGGGGATGAGGTCCATCGGCCCGGGCCGGAACAGCGCATTGGCGGCGATGAGGTCTTCGAGGCGGTCGGGCTTCATCTCGACGAGCAGGCGCCGCATGCCGCCGGATTCGAACTGGAAGACGCCGGTGGTGTCGGCACATTGGAACAACGAGAAGACGCGCGGGTCGTCATAGGTGAGGCGGTCGAGGTCGAGGGGGTCGGCGCCGAGGGCCGCTCTGGCCTTGCCGCTGCCATCGATGCTGATGGCGTTCCAAATCTCCGACTCGTTCAAAGTCTCTCGGATGAGCCTCTTCGCGCGTTCGATCACGCTCAAAGTCCGCAGCCCGAGGAAGTCCATCTTCAGCAGCCCGGCTTTCTCGCACGTCGGGCCGTCCCACTGGGTCACGACCTCGGTGTCGCCCGAGCCGGTCTGCTTGTACAGCGGCACGATCTCGTGCAGCGGGCGCGTCGCCACGATCACGCCCGCGGCGTGGACGCTCGCGTGCCGCGCTTGCCCCTCCAGCGTCATCGCGTTGTCGATCAGACGCTTCACCGTCGCCGCGTCAACGTGGTGGTGGGGCGGGAGTTTGTCGTTGACTTTGTCCAGCGCGGCGTCGTCGCCCTGGTACAGGCCCTTCAAGTCAGGCTCGGCGGACATCGCGTCCTCGAGCGTGATGTTCAGCGTCTCGGGGACCAGTTTCGCGATGCGGTCCGCGGCGGGCAGCGAGATGCCCAGCACGCGCGACACGTCTCGGATGGCGGCGCGGGCCTTCATCGTGCCGAAGGTGATGATCTGGGCGACGTGCCCGTACTTCTGGCGGACGTAGTCGATGACGGCGGCACGGCCGTCCTGGCACAGGTCGATATCGATATCGGGGTATTCGCTGCGGTCGGGGTCGGTGAACCGCTCGAACAGCAGGCCGTAGCGGACGGGGCAGGCGTTGGAGAGACCCAGCACATAGCCGACCATGGTGCCCACGCCCGAGCCGCGGGCAATGGCGGGAATGCCGTTCTGGCGCGCCCAGTTGACGAAATCCCACACGATGAGGAAGTACGCCGAGATGGACTTGTCGGCGAGGATCTTCAGTTCCCGTTCCAGCCGCGCCCGAATGTCAGCGCGCGAAGGCCCGCTCCCCTCCTCGATGCCTTGATGCCTTGATGCCTCGATGCCTTCGGCTTCAGGCCCATACCGCCAGATCACCCCCGCCTCGCACAGTTCCATCAGCGCCCGGTCGCACTCGGCCTTGAGTTTCTCCGGCGGCGTCGGGTCGTTCTTGCTGTCGAACGGTTCCAGCCGGTACTGGGCGCAGAAGCCCTTGAACCACTCCGTCAGGTTCGCCTCGCCCTTGTACTTCGGGGCCTGCGACGGGCGCACCACCTTCACCACCGGGGCCTGGCTGCTGAACTTCAGATCGACCTGGCACGCGTCGGCGATGCGCTGCGTGTTCCGCAGCGCCTCCTCCCAGCGGTCGGTGCCCTCGAACTCCGCCTCCATCTCCGCAGGGGATTTCACATAGATATGCTCCGGGTACCGCATCCGGTTCGGCTCGGACTTGTTCTTGCCCGTCGAGATGCACACCAGCGTGTCGTGCGCATCGTGGTCTTCGGCACGCAGGAAGTGGGCATCGTTTGTGGCGACCACCGGCAGGCCTAGTTCATCGGCGATCCGCACCAGGTGCGGGTTGATCGCGTTCTGCTCGGGGATGTGGCGCTGCAGTTCGATATAGAACCGCGGGAAACCGTCGGGGTCCTTCGAGAACACCCGCTGGTGCCACTTCGCGACCTCCACGGCCTTCTGGTAATGCCGATCATCCCGCGACTTCTCGAACTCAACGAGGTGAAACGCGAGTTCGGAGCCCAGGTGCCCGTTGATGGCGACGAGGCCCTCGCCGTGCTTCTCGAGCAGTTCGTGGTCGACACGGGGTTTGTAGTAAAAGCCGGTGAGATACGCCTCGCTGCACAGCACCAGCAGGTTCTGCCACCCGGTGAGGTTGCGGGCGAGCAGGACGAGGTGGTGCCCGCCGTCGGCCATGCCGGTGTGGGTGCGGTCGCGCCGGTCGCCGTGGGCGACATAGGCCTCGACGCCGAGGATGGGCTTGATGCCCGCTTCCTTGCACGCCGTGGCGAAGGCCATGGCCCCGAAGAGGTTCCCGTGGTCCGTGATCGCCACGGCGTTCATGCCGAGTTCCTTCACCCGCGCGACGAGTTTGTCGACCCGGTTCCCGCCGTCGAGCAGGGAGTACTCGGTGTGGAGGTGGAGGTGGACGAACGAGCGCCCGCCGGGGGTGGGTTCGGCGGATTCCGCGGCGGAAGTGAGAGCGGTGATGGCGGGTTCCTTCCCAGACATGATGCGTGCCTCGGCGGTCGGTGATGCGGTGGTCGCGGACGGGGCATTGCCCCGTCTTGCGAGGATAGCGGGCAGGGGGGGCCGATCAGCGTGGCGACAGGTGTTCCACCGACACGTCACGCCAACGAGAGATTGGAGATCACCCCGCCGTCATAGGATCGGGCATGGATTCGCCGCGTGAACCCGGTGCCGGTTTCGGGAACGCCAGCGGCTTCGCAGGCCAGGGTGCCGGGGCCGCGTTCTCGCGCGTCACCCGTGCCTATTCCGCCTGGCGGACCGCGCCCACATGGGCCCAGCGGGCACTCGCCACGGTGGTGCTGCTGGTGGTCGTCGGACTTGCCGCGGTGCTGCTGGTGGTTGGATTGACGGTGGGGGCGGTGATCGTCGTTGCGGTGGGGGCCGTGCTGCTGGTGCGGACGGCGTGGGCGCGGCTGACGGGCGGGCGTGCGGAGCCGAACCAAGGCGCCTCCGGCTTGGACCCGATGCGCAGCAACGTGCGGGTCATCCGGCGCGAAAACACAACCCAAGACGCTGGGCCGCCCTAATCGTTGTCCCCCCAAAGAGGGCACCGCCACCCGGCATGACTGACTACGGCTTGGACTTGCCCGACCCGGACTCCAACTGCAGCCCGGCGATGGCCGTGGCCTTGTCCGGGGCGAAGTGGAACACCTTGTCCAGCCCTGTCAGCAGCATGATCGACCACACCGAATCGCCCACCGAGGCGAGTTTCAGTTTGCGGTCGTTCTCGATGAGCAGTTTCCGCAGGCGGAGCAACTGGGCGATGTTCGACGAGTTGAGGTACGACACGCCCGAAAGGTTCAGGACCACGTTGGGCAGCCGGTCGGCACGCTCGTCCTTGAGACGCCCGTAAAGGTCGTTGATCTCCTCGCTGAACTCGGGTTCATCGGTGAGGTCGGCGATCACAATGTTGTCGGACCAGTCGGTGGCCATGGGGGGTCGTCCTTCCGGGTGGGCGCAATGAGAGAGGTCGGGTGAGTCGGCCTCGCCGCCGGTGTGCCCGCGATTCGATACGTCTGATCTGCCGCCTGATTCTAGCCGGTACAAGGCGGTGTTGGAAGAAGACGCGCCGAGCGGGACGGGTGAACCGGGCACCCACCGTGGAATCGTTCTCACAAACACGTCACAAACGGCCGGGGGCGGCCGGATGTATCGAATCAGGCCGTGGGCTCGCTGGGAGGCGTGTTTGCATCGTCGGACCCGGCATCGGCCGGCACCACCGCCGCAGCGATGAGTTTGTCGCCGTCCTTCAGGTTCACCACGCGGACGCCCTGGGTGGCACGCCCGATGCGGCTGATCTGGGCCGCGGGGATGCGGACCAGCAGGCCGCCCTGCGTGACGAACACCACCCCCTGCTCCTGCGTGACGGCGGTGACGGAGACGACCTGCCCGTTGCGCTCGGTGGTACGGATGTCGATCCGCCCCTTGCCGCCTCGGGACTGCACTCGGAACGCACCCTTTGGTGCCGCCGCGCCGGTTTCGGCGGGCGTGCCCTCGGCGTCGCCCTCGCCCTCGGTCTGGACGAGGTATTCGGTGAGGTCGGTCCGTTTGCCGTAGCCGTTCTCGGTGACGGTCAAGAGGTCGATCTCCGGATGGACGCTCGACGTCGGGTCGTCCGCCGTGCGCATCTCGATGCGGACAAGGCCGACCACCTGGTCGCCGCCGTCCTCTTCGGACAGTTCGATCCCCTTCACGCCCGCGGCGTCGCGTCCCATGGCCCGCGCATCGGTTTCCTCGAAACGGATCGACATGCCCTGGCGCGTGCCCAGCAGCAGGTGGTCGATGCCGCTGGTGGCGACCACGCCGATGAGCCGGTCGCCGTCGTTGAGGCTGATGGCGATGATGCCCGACTTGTTGACGTTCTGATACAACTTCAGGCTCGTCCGCTTGATCTTGCCCTGGGCCGTCGCGAAGACGAGGAAATCCTCGGCCTTCTCGAAATCCTTGATGGGCAGGAACGTCACGGCCTTCTCGGCGGCGCTCAGCACGTTGCCGCTGGCATCGGTCTGGGCGGGACGCAGTTCGACCATGTTGACGATCGACCGCCCCTTGGCCGTGCGGGCCATCTCGGGGATCTCGTACACCTTGATCTTGAACACGCGCCCGCGGTCTGTGAAGACCAAAAGATCGTCGTGGGTGCTGGCGACGATGATGCGCTCGATGAAATCGTCATCGTTGGCATCGGCCCCCAGGACGCCGCGCCCGCCGCGGTTCTGCTGCTTGTAGGTCGTCAACGGCGTGCGCTTCACCCAGCCCTGATGCGAGATCGTCACGGCGACGTCCTCCTCGCGGATCAGCGCCTCGAAATCAATATCGGCGTCGGATTCCTCGATCTTGGTCAAGCGCGGGCGAGCGTACCGCGCCTTCATCTCGGCGCAGTCCGCCTTGATCATGTTCAGCACCAACTGCCTGTCGGCGAGGATCCGCTCGTAACCCTCGATCTCGGTCACCAGCGCCGTGTAGTCGTTCACCAGTTTCTGGATTTCCAGACCCACCAACTGGATGAGGCGCAGGGCGCCGATGGCGTCGGCCTGCACCCGCGTGAGCGGCACGCCGCCGGTGTGGTCAAACCCGCGCACGGCGTTCATCAGTCGAGCGGGGATCTTCTCCGCGTGCTGGTGCGTCGGCGCGATCGTGAACCGCTTCTCGCTCAGCCGGGTGATCGCCTCCTCACGCGTCTTGCTGGCGCGGATGATGCGGATCACCTCATCAATATCGCACACGGCGTAGATCAGGCCCTCCAGGATGTGGGCCTTCTTCTTCGCCTCGTGCAGCAGGTACCGCGTCCGGCGCTCGATCACGTCGACGCGGTGCGCGATGTAGTGCTGGATCATCTCCTTCAAGGAGAGCGTCCGCGGCTGGCGGTTCACCAGCGCGATGTTCATGATCGACACCGTGCTCTGCAGCGGCGTGAACTCGTACAACTGGTTCTCGATCAGCGCCGGGTCGGTGCCCCGGCGCAGTTCGCACACGATCCGCGTCTGCGCCCCGCGCCCGGACTCGTTCCGCACGTCGGTGATGTCCTTGATCCGGTCTTCCTTCACCGCATCAACGATCCGCTCCATCAGCGTGCCCTGCACGAGTTGGTAGGGGATCGTGTCGATCACCAGTTGCTGACGCCCGTTGGGCAGGTCCTCGACATGCACCGCCCCGCGGCACTGCATCCGCCCGCGCCCGGTGGCGTACCCCTCGACGATCCCGCGCCGGCCGCAGATCACCCCGCCGGTGGGAAAATCCGGCCCCGGCACGATCGCCATCAGTTCCGCCAGCGAGAGGTCCGGGTTGTCCACCACGGCGGTGATGGCATCGAAAATCTCGCTCGGATTATGCGGCACCAGCGACGTCGCCATGCCCACCGCGATGCCCACCCCGCCGTTGATCAGCAGGTACGGGAACTTCCCCGGGAGCACCTTGGGCTCCATCAGGCGGTCGTCGTAGTTGGGCTGGTAATCGACGGTGTCGAGTTTCAGGTCGTCCAGCATGTCCACCGCGGCCCACGACATGCGGGCCTCGGTGTAACGCATCGCCGCCGGCGGGTCGCCGTCGATGGAGCCGAAGTTGCCTTGCGGATCGACGACGGGGACACGCATCTTCCACGTCTGGGCCATGCCGACGAGTGTGGGATAGATGACGCCTTCGCCGTGAGGGTGGTAGTTGCCGGAGGTGTCGCCGCAGATTTTGGCGCACTTGATCTGCTTGCGGTTGGGGCGGAGGTTGAGGTCGTTGAGAGCCACCAAAATGCGCCGCTGCGAAGGCTTGAGGCCGTCACGGACATCGGGCAACGCCCGGTCCATGATGGTGCTCATGGCGTACGTGAGGTACGAATCCTTGAGTTCGGACTCGATCTGCAGGTCCATGACTTGGCCGATGTTCTGCCCCCCGGAGGCGGCCGGATCGGGCTGTTCGGGCTGTGGTTTCTGTTCTTCGGGCATGGGGGGGATGGTAGGGGGCAGCGATCGTTCGAGGAACGGATACCGGCTCGAAAAGCACCTTCAAACTGGCGCACTTTTCTGGGACGCAGCCTTGCCGCTCGGTGCTTCGCGTATTGATACACTACACTTGTTGAACGCTTACCTCCTAGAGACCGCAGTATCTGAGCGCCTCGAAGGGGCGTCGGATTTTCGTGTCGCGGGACGCAGCGCTGATCGTTTGCTAGGGGCTTACTACACGGAGAAGAGCGCGACCGAGACAATGGCCCGATGGGCCACGCGGGAGTCGGGAGACCGCGTCCTGGAGCCTTCATTTGGCGATGGAGCGTTCCTGCGGGCCGTTCGCCGAGCGGCCAAGACGCGCGGATTGACGGGCGTGCGACTCTTCGGCGCGGAACTCGTGCAAGAGACATTCTCTGCAGCCCTGCGCTCGCGCCTCCTGGCGCCGAAGTGCGCGTTTCTTGGCGACTTTTTGTCTGTGAACCCGTTTCCGGTGGATGCGGTCATTGGCAATCCGCCTTATGTGCGTCTACGACACCTGCCCGACGATCAGTTTGTACGGGCCCTGCACACGGCCCATTCAGTGCTGGGTGAAGGGATGGAGACGAGTGGTAGCGTTTGGATGCCCTTCGTGCTTCACTGCCTGAGTTTCCTGCGCCCCGGTGGACGTATGGCCTTGGTACTGCCCCACGAACTAACCTATGTGCGATATGCTCGCTCGCTTTGGCGAAAGTTGGGACTCTCATTCGACAACCTGCGGCTTGTTCGGGTGCATGAGCGTCTCTTCCCGGACATTCTCCAAGAGGTGGTCATCCTGTTTGCCGATGGCTACGGCGGATCGACGAGATCCGTGCGTTTCGAGAGTTTGGAACGGGTGAGTCAGTTTACCGATGAGGAAACCGTTCCTGCTGTGGATTTGTCGATCGACGACATCGTTTCGGGCAAACGTGTGTTTCTTGACGCTCTACTTCCGAAACGGGCGCGAGACATCGCCGAGCGAGTGCTCGCGGAACTCGCCGCGCCGATGCCGGAAATCTGTACTTTCAACATAGGCTATGTAGCGGGCGATAAGGAGTTCTTCCACCCGAGCGAGGCCGCGAAGCTCAGGTACTCGATCCCGGCATCAAGTCTTCGCCCGGCACTGACTTCGGGAAAGCAAATCAGGGCGTGCGGGCTCCGAACGTCGAACGTGAGTTGTAGCGTTGAAGCTCTGTTTCTGCCGCCTGTCTCAAGGGCCTCCTTGACCCCGGCCGAGACTCGATACATCGCCTTGGGCAAGGAACTCGGGGTTCACAAGCGGTACAAGTGCGCAGTCCGAGAGCCCTGGTTCGTCGTGCCGGGAGTCCGCGTCCCCAACCTGGTTCTTTCTGTATTCGCGGAGCGGCCGGTGCTCGTCATCAATGACGCGCAACGTGTTGCGTCAAACAGCCTCCTTTGCGGATTCCTTCGCCGCGGAACGCCCGAGTCATTCGTGGCGGCGTGGTACACGTCGCTGACGCTCCTCCAGATTGAGCTGCAGGTCCACTCGCTGGGTGGGGGCGTAATGGTGTTGGTGCCGGGCGAAGTGGCGAAGATTCGCATTCCGAAGTGCCGACCCACAATGGCTCACTTGCGAGCGTTGGACGAGATTCTCCGCAGTGGGGATACCGACGCAGCCTACAAGTACGGAGACGAGAGCATTCTTCAGGGCCAGCTCGGATTATCCGGCGACGAGGTTCAAGCCGTCCGCGAGGGAACCGAGTCGCTGCGCCACTGGAGAAACTCAGCGAGTGGGGGCGTGTCAGGGCTGGAAGAAGGGGGTGCGAAATGAGTAACCAATCGCTCAATGACGTGCTAAGCGAAATGCGGTCGCTCTACACTTCCGACCCCACCAAAGCCGTTCGCGGGCAAGGATTCATCAAACTGCTCCACGGCTATCTCGCCTCGCAGTTAGAACTCCGCCTCACTCCCACAGCAAGATCGGCCGGTGTCACCGTCGAGCAAGAGGCGACGCTGTTTGGCTCGCACAAGCCCAAGGATGTGGATGTCAGTGTCATCCATCCGGTCAATGGCCCGATGATGATCGTCGGACTCCGAAGCCAGATGAGTTCCGTCGGAAACAACGCACTGACATACTATCAGGACATCGTCGGCGAGTGCATAAGCCTTCAAGATCGCTTCCCATTGGCAACCATCGGGTATGTCTATCTCATGCCCCTGCGGCCCATTAGGGAGGAGCACGAGGACGTCGTGATCGATCACTTCCGCTACGCCAGAATGTACGGTGCCATCACCGGACGCAGTGGCCACCAGTGGAAGTCGCTGCGCGGGATCTACGACCACTTTGCCTATATGGTCGTTGACTTCACTCAGAATCCCCCGACAATCGATGAAGCACTCGTGCAGAACGCGGTGCCGAAGCACGATCTCCGAGTCTCCACATTTATCGATCGCATGGTCGCCACGTACAAGGAGCGCGATCTGTTCTTGGACTATTTCGAGTGATGGAAGATGTCGCTCGCCAACATTCGTTCCCCCATGTCCACCACCATCGCCATCACCAACCTCTCCAAGCACTACAAGCCCTTCCTCGGCGGGGGGGGCAGGAACGCCGTCACCAAGGCCGTCGATTCCATCTCCCTCACCATCCCCGCCGGCAACCTCTTCTTCCTCCTGGGCCCCTCCGGCTGCGGCAAGACCACGCTCCTCCGCATGATCGCCGGGTTCATCGAGCCCACCGCCGGCTCCATCCGCTTCAACGACCTCGACGTCACCCACACCCCGCCCGCCAAACGCAACTGCGGCATGGTGTTCCAGTCGTACGCCCTGTGGCCGCACATGACGGTGCTGCAGAACGTCGAGTTCGGGCTGAAGGTGCGGAAGGTGGCGAAGGACGAGCGGCGTGCCCGCGCCATGGAGGCGCTCAAGAGCGCCCGCATGGACCAGTACGCCGAGCGGAAACCGAATCAACTCAGCGGCGGCCAGCAGCAACGTGTCGCCCTAGCACGGGCACTCGTCGTCCGCCCCAGCGTGCTGCTGCTCGATGAACCCCTGAGCAACCTCGACGCCAAACTCCGCCTGGAGATGCGCCACGAGATCCGGCGCATCTGCAAAGAGACGGGCATCACCACCGTCTACGTGACGCACGACCAGAAGGAAGCCCTGAGCATGGCCGACGGCATCGCCGTGCTGGATATGGGCGTGATCGCGCAAACGGGCACGCCAAAGGGCCTGTACGACCGCCCCGGCTCACGTTTCGTCGCGGACTTCCTCGGCGAAACCAACTTCATCGATGGGAAAATCGAACGTGTCGACGCCGGCACTGTCACCATCTCAACTGCGGCGGGGACGCTGACATCGACCGCTGTGCCCACCGGAGTGTCGCCCGGAGGGGGGCAGGCGGTGACATGCTCGGTCCGCCCCGAGGCCGTGGCGCTCGTTCCAGATGGAAAGGGTGGCGGCAACCTCACCGGCACCATCGCCGAATCGATCTATCTGGGCGAGATGGCCCAGCACCTCATCGACCTCGGCGGCGGCGTCCGCGTCAAGGCCTTCGAGATGCACCCGGCCGGCGCGGGCGAGCGTGCCGTGGGCGGGCGGGTGAGCCTGCGGGTGAACCCGAGCGATGTGGTGGTGTTGGCCCGATGACCGGTGGGGCAGGCTTCCAGCCTGCCATCCTCAATGAAAAGGCAGGCTGGAAGCCTGCCCCACCGGTCATCAGTAACTTTGATTGCTCCAGCGATGCCCCACCTCCACCCCCTCATCATCTCCGCCCCCTTCGGCAACTACGTCCAGCCGCGTGACTGCACCCCCACCCTCGGCACGTTCACCAACGAACGCCGCCCGGGTCGACTGTGGCGGATCATCCGCACTGTTCGCTATTCACCAAGCCTGGGCGCGTGGGTGAACAAGATCGGCCTGCGGAACCCGGGGATTGATTGGCTCGCCGCAAAAGTCAAAGCGGGGAAGATCGACGTTTCGAACAAACTCGTCAGCGTCCACGGCTTCAACGACAGCGAGTGGGACCGGCTCATCACCGTGACGGCGGGGCTCTCGCCGCTGGGGATCGAACTGAACATGAGTTGCCCGAACGTCGGGCATGTGAACTGGCCGGCGTGGTTGTTCGAGCGGACGCTTGAACGGTGCGCGGCGACGGGGTCAATTGTCGTCGTGAAAATCCCACCGGTGAACTACCAGGAGATGGTCCGCCAGGCCTTGGGCGCGGGCGTCCGCGTGCTGCACTGCTGCAACACCATCCCCGTCCCCGCCGGCGGCGTCAGCGGCAAGCCTCTCAAGCCCGTCGCCATCCAGTGCATCCGCGAGGTGCGCCAGATCGCGGCCACGTCGGGCGTGAAAGACCTCCGCATCATCGGCGGCGGCGGCATCACGGTGGCGAGCGACATCGACGACTACGCCGCAGCGGGGGCGGACTGCTTCGCCATCGGCACCAAGTGCTTTAACCCGGGGGTGTTGTTTGGAGATGGGGTGCTGAGGCCGTTGATTGAGAGGGCGGTCGGTCAATCAATCCGAACCCCGAGCGCAAGCTCGGGGACAGGTTCCAAAGCCCACTCGCATGATGTTCCCGCGTGAACAGAGATCGCTGTCCCCGAGCTCGCGCTCGGGGTTCGGATGGAAAGAGAAGGCCTCACGCCACCTGCGCTACCCGAAACATCGCCCCGGCGTTCCCCGTGTCCGGACGGGTCTCTTCCATCGCGATGTAGTGCCGCGGCACGCGCGGCCCGAACCGGCACAGCAGTTCGTGCGTGATCGTCCCCGCCTGCTTCGCCAGTTCCGGCAGGTGATTCGGCGATCCCCGGTCGTTGCCCACCAGTTCCACCCACGATCCGACGCCAAGCCCCGTCTCGGGCAGGTCGGTCAGGTCAATCGTGATCTGGTCCATGCTCACCGTGCCGACCTGCGGCACAAACGCCTTTACGCCGTTGGCCAGTTCGACGCCCACGCGGGCCTTGTTCGAGAGCGAACGCGGGTAGCCGTCGGCATAGCCCACGGGCACCAGCCCCAGCCGCGTGCGCCGCTTGGCCTTCCACGTGCAGCCATATCCCACCGGTGTGCCCGGTTCGATCCATTTCGTGTGAACAATCTTGCTCACCCAGCGGACCACCGGGATGAGGTCTTTGGACTGCGAGAGGAGTTCCACATTGGCCGGATCAGCGAACTCTTCACCGGCATATCCGAGCAGGGCATGCCCCACGCGGACCATCCTCCGGTGCAGCGAAGAGGCCCGGAACAGGCCGAAGGTGCTGGCCTGATGGATGAGGCAGCCCTCGGGAATGGCTTTCCCGGCCCGCTTCAGCAGATCGTCGAACATCGCCGCCTGGCGATTGGTCTGGGCGGCGTCGGAATCCGCCGCGGCGCAGTGTGTAAAAACGCCAGCGAGTTTCAGGCGGGGGTGCTCACTGACGCGGGCGATCAGCGCCATCGCCTCAGCGGGTGCCGCCCCGCCGCGGCTCATGCCGGTATCGACTTCGACATGCACCGGGATGGTCAAACCCAGCGACTGGGCGATGTCCGAAACAGCCTTGAACGTGTCCTGGTCATGGATCGTCAGATGCACCTGCCCCGCCAGCAGCGCCCGGTAGAGGGGGTCAGCCCGTTCCAGTTCCCGCACCGGCATCAGCACGTGGATGGGGATCGTGCCGGGCAGCGAGGCGTCCAACAAAGCGCGGGCCTGATCGGGCGTGTACACAGCCGCCATGTCGATCCCGGCGATCGCCAGCCGCTTGGCCAGTCGGACCGCGCCCAAGCCGTACCCATCGGCCTTCAGTACGGCGCACAAGGCCACCCCGAGGCCGGTCGCGCGGCGCACCACGCCGACGTTGTGCTCGACGGCGGCCAGATCAACCTCAATACGGCTGGTGAACGTCACGGGAGTGGGCCTGGGGCTGGGGGATGCGGGGTATTGAAGGCGGGTGAACGGTGGGGCAGGCTTCCAGCCTGCCTTGATCCCGGCTGGCAGGCTGGAAGCCTGCCCCACCAGCCCGGCACTGGTATCGACGAGTTCGGCGCGCTACCATCAGAACGTCGAGGCCGTCACGTTCATGCGTGCCGGCGTGGCCGTCGGCTGTGTGAAGCCACGATGCCGCGGGCCTCTCGGCGGCCCGTCCGCGGCGATGCCGATTCGGTAGCGTGCCCCTTCCCGGATGGTTCGCACCCTTCGCGTCCGATATCCCGCCCCTCCCGGGCGCGGCATCAGGCGACGCGACGCGTGCCAGTCATCCAAGAGGAATGGGCGCGACACCGGCGAGAGATTGTTCTTGCCCATGAGCGACTTCCCCACCGACGCTGCCCCCATCTCATCCCCCACCCACTCCCCTGAATCGGACACCGCGTCCGACGGCGGTTCGTCGTCCGCACCAGCCCCAGAGGCCGGTGCTGTTGGCTCAAATGGCGAGGTGGTCAAGAAGAAGCGCCGCCGCCGGGGTGGCAAGAACCGCAAGAAGAAGACCGCCGGTGTGGCCGGTGCGCCGGGAGCCCCCGGCACCGAGGGCGTTGCCGCAGAAGGCGATGCGGACGGTGAAGACGATGGCGATGTAGGCGACGACGCGGAAGTCGCCACACAGCCCAAGCCGCAGCCGCAGGTTCAACAGCCGCGCCAACAGAGCGCCCCAAGGCCCCCGCAATCGCAACCGCCGCGCGAACAGCGCAGCGGTGGTGGCAGTGGTCGTGATGGCGGCCGATCCGGTGGCGGCGGCGGGCGCGGCCGCGATGATCGGCGTGACAACCGGGGCGAAGTCCGGGGGGGCGGCCAGCGCGACAGCGCCCCGCGCAACGACCACGCTGAAGACAACGATGCCGAGCCCCGCGTCCCGCGCGAGCGCAAGGTCCCCGTCCTCCCCACCAAGGAGTGGGAAGAGATCTTCGAGGGCAAGACGTTCGAGTCCCTGGGCCTGCGTAACAGCGTGCTGAAGGGCACCGACGCCGCGGGCTTCAAGAGCCCCACCAAGATCCAGGCCGAGATGATCCCGCTGATCCTCGCCGGGCGCGACGTCATCGGCCAATCCCGCACCGGCACGGGCAAGACCGCCGCGTTCGGCCTGCCGCTGTTCAACGGCGCCCACCGCGATCTGCCCTTTCAGTCGCTGATCCTCGCGCCGACGCGCGAACTCGCCATCCAGATCGCCGCCGAACTCACCGAACTCGGTAAGTTCACGCCCATCAAGGTCTCGGCGGTCTACGGCGGCCAGGCCGTCCACTCGCAGGCCCGCAAACTCGAGAAGAACCCCGAGATCATCGTCGCCACCCCCGGCCGCCTGATGGACATGGTCGAGCGCGGGCACATCCACCTCAACAACGTCAAGTACGCCGTGCTCGATGAAGTCGACCGCATGCTCGACATCGGCTTCCGCGACGACATCAAGCGCATCCTCGGCGGGATCAAGGGCGAGCACCAGACCATCCTCGTTTCGGCCACCATCAGCGAAGAGATCGAGCGCCTCGCCCGCACTTACATGAAGAACCCGGAGAAACTCGTCACCACCGGCGGGTCGCTCACGGTCAGCCTCGTCCAGCAGCACTACATCAGCGTCCAGCCCTGGGACAAGCGCCGCATGCTGCTGCACTGCCTCACCCACGAAGAGCCGGACCTCACCATCATCTTCTGCCGCATGAAGCGCACCGTCGATGACGTCGTGAAGTTCCTCTGCAACAACAAGATCGACGCCCACGGCATGCACGGCGACCTGCAGCAGGGCCGGCGCAACACCGTCATGGCCCGACTCCGCGAAGGGACTCTCGCGGTGCTCGTCGCCTCCGACCTCGCCGCCCGCGGGCTCGATGTCGACGGCATCTCGCACGTCATCAACTACGACCTGCCCGAAGACCCCGAGGTCTACATTCACCGCATCGGGCGCACCGCCCGCGCCGGGCGCGGCGGCGTCGCCTGGTCGCTCGTCACCCCCGAGCAGGGCCCGCTGCTCACCGCCATCGAGAAACTCGCCAACACCCACGTGCCGGAGAAGACCTACCCGGACTTCAAGCCCGGCCCGCTCCCGGCGGACATTGAAGCCCGCCGACGCGCCGACGAAATGCGCCGTCAGAACGTGGGCCAGCAGAGCCGCTACAACGCGCCAACGCTGCCGGCACCCTCCGCGGCCCCCGCCTCCGCACCGACTGCACAAGGCTCCAGGCCCGCCGCCAAGTCCGGCCCCGCACCGGTCGTGGTCGCCCAGGTCGACGCCTCCCGCTTCCCTGGCGGCGTCGTTCCCACCATGCTGCCCCCCAAACGCCTCATGGGACGCGTCAAGACCTCCCGCAGCATGCGCAGCGCCCCGCCCGCTGCGGTGCCCGGCACCACGTTGCCCGCACCTGCGTCAACGCCAGCCGACACCGGCACTGAAACCACCGCGTGACCGAGCCGATATGAATCTGTGAGTCGGCGGCACAAGTGTCAGGCCCGTGCCACCGTTACGCGCCGACCTCGGGAAAGAAGCCCATGAAGACCACCCCGCGCCTCAACCGTCCGCTCGCCGTGCTTCTCGGAGTCGCGCTCGCGGCGGGGTTCACCCACGCCCAGTCGATCCCCCAGCCCGCGGCCCCGGGCGGCACGTTCGATCCCTCCCGCCCCATCACCGCAGAGCCGGACACCACGGCCTACTCCCGCGTCGCCGCCGATCCGCGCCTCTCGACCTTCCTTGATCTCCTCAAGGCCACGCAGCAGGAGAGCCTGCTGCGCAGCGAGACGCTCACCGTGTTCGCGCCCACCAACGAGGCCTTCGCCGCGCTGGGGACCGCGGAGATCGAGCGTTTGAAGAAACCCGAGAACGCCGGCGAACTCAAGAAACTCGTCCGCGGCCACGTCCTGCTCCAGATCGTCCCGGCCAACAAACTGACCACCTCCGGCCGCCTCCGCTCCTTCGGCGGTCGGCGACTGCTCCCCGTCATGACCGCCGGTCGCGTCACCGTCGAAGGCGCCAAGATTGTCCAGACCGACATCACCGCCTCCAACGGCGTCGTCCACATCATCGATGCCGTCCTCCGATGGCCCACCGGCACCGTGCTCCAGGCCATCGAGAAGGACCCTTCGCTTTCGCGCTTCACCGAGATGCTCAAACTCAGCGGCAAGGACACCGTGCTGAACGGGACACAGAACTACACAGTCCTCGCCCCTTCCAACGCCGCCATCGAACGCATCAGCCCCGCGGCCATTCACGACCTGATGGACCCCGAGAAGCGCACCGACCTCGACAAGTTTGTTAGCCGCCACATCTTCGCGGGCATGATCTTCAGCGAGAGCCTGGGCACCATCGCCTCCAGCCAGCGCGGTATCCCTTCGATGGCCGGCGACCCGCTCCACAGCGAGGTCAAGGACGGCAAGCCGCTGTTCAACAAAACCGCCCGCCTTGTGAAGACCGACCTCGAAACCTCCAACGGCGTGGTCCACGAAATCGACGACGTCCTCCGCTTCATCCCCTGGGGCGACGAGGCTCCGAAGGTGCCGGATCAGCCGGTGCCGGCCGAGGCCCCCAAGCAACCGTCGACGAAGTAACACCCAACTCAGGACGATGGATCGGTCGCATCATTCGGCCCCAACGGGGCCGGGGGTTGTAGCCACGGGTGGAGCGAAGCGCAACCCGTGGAGACGATGCGGACGAATGGTCTCTCACATAAAGTGGTCGCCCCGGCAGGGGCGAAGGACGCGACCTCGGGCAAGGCCAGCCGGGTGATTCCTTTGCCCCTCGCGGCGGCGAAACGAAACGAGTGGAAACGGATTCAATTGTGCATCGCTTCCCACGGGTTGCGTTTCGCTCCACCCGTGGCTACACGCCAACGCCCCTTTGGGGCGTGATTCGCTCTCGACGAATTCAAGGATCGCTCTCGCCACTGGCGATTGAATCAGCCTTGCTGCGCCGAATCACTCCCGCCCCGGCGCCCCCAGCCGAACCTCGAGCGAAGTCAGCACCTTCAACTGCTCAGGGTCGGCGTCGCGCCGCTCTTCGATCGTCCTCACCGCGTGCATCACCGTCGTGTGGTCGCGCCCGCCGAAGTACCCGCCGATCTCTTCCAGCGAGTACCGCGTCAGGCGGCGCGCCAGATACATGCACACCTGCCGGGGGTGCGCGATCGACTTCTGCCGGCGCTTGGACTGCAGGTCGGAGAGTTTCACGCCGTAGTGATCCGTCACCGCCTCGATGATGTTGTGGATCGTGACCTCGGGGCGTGCCCCGTTGTTGCCGCTGGCGGGGCCGAGGGCGGCGCGGGCCAGTTCGAGGGTGATCGGGGCGCGGTCGGCGTGGGCCAGCATCTGCACCTTGGTGATCGCGCCCTCGAGTTCGCGGATGTTCGCCACGCTCCGCCCCGCGATGAACACCGCCACCTCGTCGGGGACCACCAGATCGCGGATCCGCGCCTTCTGCTTGATGATCTGCACCCGCGTGTCGTAGCACGGCGGATTCACCTGCACCACCAGCCCCACCTGGAACCGGCTCACCAGACGCGCCTCAAGATCGGGGATGTCCCCCGGCGCGGCGTCGGAACTCAGCACCAACTGGCGGCTGTTGCCGTAGAGGTCGTTGAAGGTGTGGAAGAACTCTTCCTGGGTGCGGTCGCGCTTGGTGAGGTAGTGGATGTCGTCGACGATCAGCACGTCCACGCCGCGGAAGCGGTGGTGGAAGTCCGACATCTGCCCGGCCTGCACGGCCTCGAAGTACTGGTTGTTGAACGCCTCGCACGAGGTGTAGTGGATCGAGATGCCCGGGCGCTCGGCCATCATCTTCAGGCACATCGCCTGCAGCAGGTGCGTCTTGCCCAGCCCCACCCCGCCGTGGATGAACAGCGGGTTGTACGTCCGCCCCGGGTTGGACGAGACGGCGAGCGAAGCGGCGTGGGCCAGACGGTTCTCCGGCCCGATGATGAAGTTCTCGAAGTTGTAGTCCGGGTTCAGGACCATCGAGTCGTATCGCGACGACGGGGTGGTCGGCGTGGCGCCGGAGCGGACAGCGCCGGGCTTGGGCTCAAAGGATGGGGCCGCGCCACGGGAACCCGTGACCGCCACCTGCCCTCCGACGAGTTCCGGAGGTGTGCGTCCGTTCGAACCCAGCAGCGCGGAACCAGCGCCGCCTTGCCCGCTGGCGGGAGCGTGAGCCCCGTTGGTTTGAGGCACCATCGTCGCCGGCACACCGTTGGCATGAACCGCGACATTCCCGGCGTTGACCGGGCGCGTTGTGACGCCCGGCAGGTCCTCGCCATCGCCCACGAACCGCACCGGCACCAGGTGCCCGGTGACCGACTGAACCGCCTCAGTGAAGCGGTCGGCGCACTGCTTGGCCAGATATCGAAGGTGGACCGGCTGGTGCACGCGCACGCGGAACACACCCTCGGCGGCGCCGAGCGGGCGGAGGTCCTCAAACCACTGCCGGCACATGTCCGGGTGGTGGGACTTCAGGTAGGACAGCACATCCAACCAGATCTTCTGATCGGGGTTGGGCATCGAAGGGACGACCTTTCGCGGAACACGCGGGCGAATGACCGCGTGCGTTGAGAGACTTTGGTTCTTGCCACACCGCCCGGCACAAGCCGCCGGACGGCCCACTGACGAATCACGATACCGAGCCCCGAGTATAGACGTTGAAGAGAGACGGGTTCATCCAAAAGCGGCGCGGGTTCACGAAAAAAACCATCCACCGAACACGCGGCGGCTGCACACATTCCCGTGTGAAATCACGCATCGCCGCACACCGAAACTACGACTTGTTTCCGGGGCTGTCAAACGATTCGCCCGAGAACCGCGCCACATCGCGTGTGGCGCAGCGCCAACGCGGTCGGGACGCGGGCATCACTGGCGCGGCGTCTGCACCGACTTGGGTTTCAGCGGCACCGGACGGGGCGGCGCGGGCGGGATGTTGATCGCCGGCGTCACCACTGGAGCGGGTGCGGCCGGCGCGGCCGGGGCCGCCGAGGGCGCGCGAGGCGGACCGCCAGCGGGGCCGCCAGCGGACCCACCACCGCTTGTGTGTCCCCCGCCATGACCACCACCGCCACCACCAAAGCCGCGACCACCTCCACCACCGGGGGGGCCGAACGACTTGCGCGGCCCGCTGAAGCCGGGCTTGGGCGGCGGGACGTACGGCACGCCGGTGCGGACGGCCTCCGCCCGCATCGCGTCTTCCATCTGCTTGTCGTAGCGGAACTTGTTCGAGCGGTGGTCCATCAGGAACTCGACCTTGCTCGCCAGTTCCCGCTTGGTCAGTTTCTGCAGGAGTTTCCGCGCCTCGAGCATGTTCGAGCGCCTTGACAGGTGGATCAGGATCAGTTTCTGGCACTCAAGGACCGGCAGCCACTCGAGCACGTGGTTGAGGTGCATGTGCTTGCCCACCACCGCGCGGTCCACGTGGCCCTCCTCAAAGAACGTGCACTCGCAGATCACGATCTGCGCCTTGCGCACATCGTCGCGGACCAACTGCGGGCCCGGAGCGGTGTCGCCCAGGAACGCCACCAGCGGCACCTCGAGCGTCCGCGTGATGTCCTCGCCCTTCTCCTTCAACTCACGCAGTTTCTCCTGCGGCAGTTCCATGAACTCGGGCTTCAGTTTGCTCCGGCGTTCCACCACCACATATCCCGAGGCCAGGCAGGTGTGGTCCACCTCGAACATCCGCAGGTAGATGTTGTTCTTGAGTTCGATCTCCTGCTCGGGCTCCATCTCGATCAGCTTGTACTCGGTGTTCTGCCCCTCAAGATCGATGTACCCGTCCATCATCTTCTTCACGGCCTTGCCCAGGCCCTTGTGACAGATGAGCGTCCCCGCCTCCATCCCCTGGAACTTCCGCTGCGAGCAGTAGTACGCCAGACCCCCGATGTGGTCCATGTGCCCGTGCGTGATGGCGACGTACTTGGCCGCCAGCATCGGACGCGGGCAGATGCCCATGTCAAACGCGATGTCCAGCTCGGGCACCATCACGCTGGTGGCTTCACCGGCGATCGACGTGCCCTGCACTCGATAAGGCGGAACGAAGAGAAACCCGAGTCCGGCCTCTTTGGCGGGTGGCTTGGGGAGCATCGCAAAAACCTCCGGCGTCGGGCTTCTGACCCCACGCGGCACACGGACCTTCACCTGTCACGCCCCGAACACGTTCCTCGGGGGCGGGAGGATGATAGGAGGGATCGGGGGAGGGCGGGATCGGTGCCTTTGAGTGAGGAGGGGGGTACTTGGTCGGGCGATCGGAGTGCCACAACTTTGCTGCTGCAGCAAAGTCGTGTTCTTCGGAGCCGCCGGAGCGGAGCACGATTCTCCATTCAGCGATGAAAGTCGTGGCGCGTGACGCCAAGAGGGCCAGCAGAATGAACAATGGATGACGCTAATGCGTCGTAGGGATGCTTGGAGGATTGCGTGCTCGCGTGTGCGGGCAACCAACCCCTTGAATGCGGAGTAGAGCATTGAAAAAGCGAACACTGATCGCGGTGACTGTTGCGGGTGCTCTCGGTGTCGGCGTCGGGGCGATCTTCGGGCTGAAACTCGCGGCCCGATTGTTCTTTGAAGCGGCGTTTCCCCTTACGAACTTTCCGCCACAGGCGGAGGCTGACGCCTTGGCGGATCTTGTCACGCTTAGTAGTTTCCGGCCACCTGCGGGGTCGAAACTCTTATCGTCGGCGCATTCGCTTGCGTGGGACGGTACCGATTCCAGAGTTTGGGTTTTCCAGCTTCATCGGGATTCGGAGGTCGCTCTCAATTTGCCGGGCAGCCTCGCCCAGAACGCACTCGACATGACACACTCCGAGGCCCATTGGCAAGTCGGAGTCAGGGACCTTGAAGCCAGTGGAGTAACGTCCAAGCAGTTCGGCACACCTGAGAGTTGCTGGCACTTCGATGCTTCTCTCCCCGACCAACTCGGTCAGCAAACCAGCGTCAATGTGCTCAAGTCCTCCGGAGGAGTGTGGATCTTGGTCAACCGGCTCGTGGTGAAATAGCCAGCAGCCAGAGGTGGGAACGCGCCACTCCGTCAATGCTCGGAGGGCCGTGGCACATGGCACCTGGCCACGGATTGTCCCACAAATCGAACCAATACCCAAACGTACCATCGCCCGATGTCGAACCTCTCGCAACCCGGCGGACCCCCGAACGACTTCCAAAGCAGGTCCACCCCGACGAAGCACGCCGTCGACCGCTCCACATTGTGGGCATCGCTCCTCGGCGTCGGCGGATTCCTCATTCTCGTCGGCGTTCTCGCGTGTTTGGTGAGTTACTTCGTTGGAGCAAGCAACGGCAGGTCCGAACTCGGGAACATCATCGCGCTCAAGCATGTCCCGCACACCGGCAACTCCTTACAGCGAGACCTTTACACCGCGATCGTGTGGACCGAGCGCGAGAAGTCCGGATTCGGCGTCTTCGCACGAATCACCATCGGTGGCTCGTTCGGTACGGTTGAGTACATGCAAGACGTCGGACGACTCGGGACCGTGGCAACGCGCGACGAGGCCATCGATCGCTTCGGCGAAATCTCCTGGAATGCAACGACTATGTTCTTCGGGAAGAATCCGGGCGAAGGTCGCCCGATCAGCCGCGCCGAACTCCAGAAGCACCGCTGACTAGGGCCGCGACGTGCGGCTTCCGAGCCGGGCTTGGTGTTCGATCAACCACTTTGTGCCACCGCTACCGCGCACGACGGGCCGTGGACGGCCCGTCGTGGCACATTCCAACCACAGGGCAGCCTATTCAGCGGCGGTCCCGTTCTCAGTTCGTGAAGTTCGCGCTCGGGTCGGTGCTGCCCAGAGCCGCGAAGGCAACGTTTCCGTTGATCTGCGCGGTTCCGGGGGCGGAGCGGTCGATGATCGGGCCGGACGAGTTGTCGGCGACGATGAACCAGTTGGTGGTGTTGCCGCCGCAGGTGTTGCGGATGACGATGCTTCGACTGCCTCTCACATCGATGCCGACGTCGTTGGTGTTGCAGGCGTTGTCCTCGATGCGGTTGCGCAGGCCCTCGGTGTGGATGCCCGCGCCGGGGGCGGCACCCTGCCCGTTGTTGTTGCAGAGGTTCCCGCGGATGATGTTCCCGTCGGCGGTGAGCGAGATGCCGTGCTTGTCGTTGAAGAGCGCCGAGCACTCGACGATGACGCAGCCGCCGCTGCTGGCGAAACCGTTCCCGCGGTTCGACAGCGAGGTGCATTTCGAATAGTTGGTGGTGCTGCTCGAGGCGAAGCCGTCGAGGAAGTTCCCCTGGGCGTGGCACTCGGAAAGTTGAGAGAAACTGGTGGAGAAGCCGTTGAAGCCGTTGTCGCGTGCCACACAGGACTGGAAGACCGAGGAGCCGCCGCTCGAAAACCCCCACTTTGTGTTCGAGTACGAAACACACCCGACAAAGGTACACGCCTGATTCCCGGAGATTCCCGCCTCGGCGTTGTCCGACGCGGTGCAGCCCGTGAATGTGCAACCCTGGTTTGTCTCGATGCCGTAGCCACCGCTGTTGGTTGCGACACAGTTGGTCAGGACACACTTTCCGCCGCAGTCGATCCCGTTGCCACTGGAGCCGTTGGCGGTGCACTCGGCTAGGCGGCAATTGTCGCTGGTTTCGATGCCGATGGGTCCGGTGGTGATGGCCTCGCAGTGCGAGAGGGCCGAGGTGGCGCCGACCTTGAAGCCGCCGGCGGAGTTGAACTGGGCTTTGCAGCGGCTCAGGGTGCCGACGCCGATGACGAAGCCCCGGCCCGAGTTGCGGGAGGACTCGACGTTCTCGATGGTGGCGCTTTCGCTGCCGGTCAAGTCGATGCCGTTGCCCTCGAAGGACGTGACGAAGCCGTTGCGGATGATGACGCGGGGCTGGAAGGGCGCATCGACATCGATGCCGTTGAGGGTGCCCTCGCTGCCGATCAGCGAGAAGCCGTTGAGGTCGATGGTGACAAGACCGTCGGTGACGAGGTCGATCTGGATGCCGTGCTGGATGTTGAAGACCTGAACGTTCCCCGTGAGGTAGTACGACCCGGGCTGGGTGATCCGGAACTCGCTGTTGCCGTCGCCGGGGGTGTTGGCGGCGGTGATCGCGATCCGCGGCTCCACCTCGGTGAGGGTCTTGTGCGTGGGTGCCACCGGCCCCGCGGGCGGGTTCAGTGGGCCCGCAAAAGCCAACCCGGAGCAGCATGCGAAGGCGAGCACAGAAGCGGCGACGCGGCAGGAACAAATCATCATGGCTGGAGCCTTTGACAGAATGGGATGCCTCCCCGAAGGGGCAGGCCATCCAAGGTGACAGACGGGCGGGACAGAACCACCCGCACTCCAATGCGACGTGCGTTTGTGAGTCGGCCAGCAAACACACCGAACGGTCAGGGCAAAACTTCGGCGTCCGTATTCCTTTTGTGGGAGCGGGCGACACCGTAACGAACGGGATTGAGCGATTCAATACTCGGGATGCAATTCCAGCGGTGATTGACGCATGAACCTGTGCGCCAAGTCTGATAACGGCTTGACGCGCGGGTGCGCATGGCGGGGTGGCATCGAAGTCCCCCGACCCGTTCCGCTGAAGTCGTTCCGACGACTTCAGCGCTCTTGACCTCGTTGGCGTGAAGCCGGCCGTCTCTTCGGCGGGCGGCACACATTCGCTCGCGGGGGCATGCTCTTCGGAACTCCCTGAACGCTCCGCAAACTCAAACGAGTGTGAGCATACCACCCGGAGGTGGGCCGGTCGGCTCCCTTCCCCCGTGCCACGCGAGGGTCACCCCATTAGAATGGGGTTTGGAGGATTCCCCATGGCTTCACTTGTCGTTCTCAAAGGCCCCGGACAGGGCTCGCACTTTCCGCTGACCGAGCCGCTGGTATCGGTCGGTCGCGAAGACGACTGCACGTTCCAGGTGCTGGACCCCATGGTGTCGCGCAGGCACCTGCAGGTGCGGCGCGACGAGGCGAACGGAGCGCATCTCGCCGCAGACTACCGCAGCGCACACGGCGTGTTCGTGAACGGCAAGCGGATCCTGCTCCCCACGCCGCTTTCAGATGGGGACAAGATCAAGATCGGTGAAACCACCCTGGTGTACCTCGCCTCGGACCACCCCGACGCGCCCACCGCGATGGCCGCGGCGAAGAAGAAAGACGAGTGGAAGCACACGACGCTCATGGGGCGGGAGTAGAGGGCCAGCCCCGCCCCAAAGGCGGCGTGGCATCGAACGCTGTGAGCAGTGCCACGGAAGTCGTTTCGACCACTTCGGCGCACTCGACTTCGTGGGCGTGAAGGAGACTATTGGCTCGCCGGGTGCCATGCACGCGCTCTTCAAAGTCCTCTGCAGGCTCCGCATGCTCAAACAAGTTTGAGCATGCCACCCGGAGGCGGGCCGGTCGGCTACCTTCCCCCCGTGCCCCCCAAGCGCTCAAAGCCCGGTTCCAAAGGCGGCGGATCGTCCGGGCGGTCACGCCGCGCCAAGTCTGGAAAGGGCGCAGCGGACCGCACACCGTCGCTGTTTGCCTCGATGGCCCCCGGCTCCGCCGCGGCGGGGATCGGCAGCAGCACGGGCCGGGGCGGAGGCCTCGGGCGGGGCTTCGGCAGCGGGCTGGCGTCCGGGCTGCTGGGCGACCAGTCCTACCTCCGCCTCTCCACCCGCCCGCTGCACGTGCTGGTGTTCCTCCTGCCGCTGATCCTCTTCTATGAGGCCGCCGCGGCGTTCCATGTCATCGGCGGTGAGGGCGTCGAAGAAACCATCCGTGCCCGGCGCATCCTCTCAGACTTCTTCCGCGTGTTCGATGTCGGCGGCATCTACCTGCCGGGCATCCTGGTCTTTGTGGTGCTGCTGCTGTGGCACTTCCTCACCCGCGACCCCTGGCGCATCCGCTGGCGGGTGATCTGGCTCATGATGCTGGAAGCGCTGGTGTGGACGCCGCCGATGCTGGTGCTGGGGCAGGTGCTGTACAAACTGATGAGCGGCAGCATGGGAGCCCAGCCCCCGGTGAGCGGGGCGCTTGAATCAATGACCCATGCTGCAACAGCGCTGGCAAACCTCGGGGCAACACCGGGCGCAACCGAAGCCGCCACGGCCGCCGTGGCGGATCACGCGGGCGCGGTATCAGGGGTCGGCTCGGACCTCGCCTCGCGCCCCATGATGGCCCGCGCCGCCATCGCGGTGGGGGCCGGGTTGTATGAAGAGATGCTCTTCCGCATGGTGGGCATCGCGCTGTTCCACCTCATCCTGGTCGATCTCATCGGCATGGGCCAACGCAAGGGGACGATCCTCGCCGTGGTCTTCGCGGCGTGCGCCTTCGCGTTCTACCACGATGTCACCCTCGGCCCGGGCGTGGCCCAGGCCGCCGGCGTGAGATGGACCGACGCGGGGTTCTACATCTTCGCCGGCCTGTATTTCGGGCTGGTTTATGTATGGCGCGGTTTCGGCGTGGTGGTCGCGGTCCACGCGCTCTACGACCTTGCGGTGCTGCTCATCCTGACAAGGCCGGAGGGGGCGACCGGGTGAGCATCCGCAGGCACTTTCGGAAAAGGAAGGCATAATTCGGACTCTGCTTGAAATCCGCGCTTCTGTCCTTTGTTTGCCGGCCCTCGCTTGCGCTTCGGGTTCGTCAAGCGCCGTCTGAAACGAACCCGAAGCGCAAGCGAGGGCCAGCACACGAACCGCTGGACGCGCGAACCTCAATCCGAATCCGCATCACTTCGATTCCTCCGCCGCGGCCCGCTCGATTCGTTCCGACACCTTGGAGTACACCATCGCGACGCCGATCATCAGCAGGCCCACGCCAACGGTGCTGACGACGCGCCACACCTGGCCGACGCCCGAGAGATCGAACACCAGCACCTTCGCCGCGGCGAGCGACATGAGGCCAAGACCCACATGGCGCAGCACGGGCACGCGCCGCCCGAAACCCAGCATCACCAAGCCAAGTCCGCACGCGGACCAGTAGACCGAGAGGGCCGCGCCGCGGATCGAAGTGTCCGCGGCGAGCAGCGCCGCCGAGCGGCTCACTTCGAGGTTCGTCGAGACGAACGCCACCAGCCCCGCGAAGACCCAAGCGCTGGCGTGCAGCACGCGGCGGGCCCCGAGGTCGGGGACCGAATCGCGGATCAGCCGTGCAACGCCCACGGCCGAGGCCGCGATGCACAGAGCCGTCCACACGCCGGGGTGGATCAGTGCCGGGGCATCGAACTGGAAGTAGTTCCCCGACCAGCACACCGCCCAGGCCATGGCGCTCATCGGCAGGCCGAGCAGCGCGATCGACGACAGCCCCATCCGCTTCTCGAACCTCGATCCCACGGCGGCCAACACCGAAAGCACCACCCACATTGGCGACAGCAGCGCCGACTCAAGGGAGTTGAGGAACGCGGGAACACTGCCGAACAGCAGGGCAAAGCCGATGAGGGCACCGGCCAAACCGATGACGCGCGGGCCTGTGGCACCTGGATCGCGTTCGCTGGCGAAGAGCACCCCGGGGGTGTTCGGGCGTGTGGCAACACGCGGCTCCTCACCCGACAAAAGCACCCGCGACGCCACCAGCCACGCCACGCCCGCCAGCGCCAGCATCACCGCCTGCGTCGAGAGCATCGCGCCACCCGTGACACCAGCCGCACCGCCAAGCAAGGGCGTTGGTGTGCCGCCGGTGAACGCCCAGATGGACTCCAGCGTGATCCGCACCGTCCCGATGAGCATCAGCACAAAGCCGTAGACCTCCACGGCACGCACGCGGACCCACCGCCCGGCGATGCAAGCACCGATCCCCATGCCCAGCCACGCGAGGCTCTGCGTCCACCCGCTGAGCGCCAGCGAAACGACGACGATCATCATCCCCGCCGATTGTCCCGCCAGCACCGCGCCGAGCGCGCCCAGCGCCGTGCGCGGCCGGTCCTTCAAGGAGTGCAGGTGCCCGGCCAGCGCGACCGCGAGGGCCCCGCACGCCGTCATCGCGCCCGCCGCGGGAAGCCAGTCGAGCATCGGCCACGCCTCGCGGGCGATCCATGTCGCAAACATCACGGCCCACGCGTTCGCCGCGACACTGCCCAGCAGCAGCCGCGGCACCCCGGCGTTGCCCATCGTGCGGGCCAGTGTGGGATCGAACACGTCGGCCTCGGTGAGTTCCTGGGGCAACGCCGCGTCGATGCGCCGGCCCGTCAGCACCAGTTCTGCGTGGACCATCAAAGGGACGACGAGCAGGAACACCATCGCGATCACGGGGTTGTCGGTGCCCATCGTGGCGCACCACACCGTGCCAAGGATCGCCGTGCCCGCCCAAGCAATAGCACGCACCGCGGCAAAGCCCTTGGACTTCGGCGAGAGTTTCCAAGCGGTCCACAGCCCCAGCGCCAGCAGTACGCTGAGGTACACCGGCAGCACGAGCGGCTTGGGGTTGTCCGTCCGAACCAGCACCGGCGCGAGGTACGCGCCGATCATCGAGACCGCGGCGACCACAGGCAGGCAACTCACCCACGCCACCACCCCGCCCGCCACCGCCGCGAGCACCAGCAGCGCGAACGCGGCGGTGGCATCGATCAGCCCGTACACGCCGTGCGCCGCATACACCGCGGCCATGAGCGTCGCCACACCCGCGCTGCTCAGCCCCGCCGACGCCCACGCGTTGATCTTCCGACGTGCCAGTTCGCCCAGCCCCAAGAGCGCCGCGCCGAACCCGGCGGCGATGAGGCACTTCGCCGCAGGGGGCACGGTGAACCAGCCCCAGTCGTACGCGAGTTTGAGGAAGTATCCGACGCCCAGCGTGACGATCAACCCGCCAGCCACGGCGAAGAACCGCCCGCCGATGAACCGCTCAAGACTGAACGCGGGCAGCGCGGGCGACGGCTTTGATGTCGGTGTGACCGGCGGAGCGTCTTCGTAGTCGCCGTAAGGCTTGGAGGGTGGCGCTTGGCGCCCCAGCACGCTCGAAGCCAGTGACGACAACTCCGAAACCGTGCGTCGCGCCGGCGTCTCGACCGGGTACGGCGGCGGCGGCGCGCTGGCCCGAGACCACGGCTTGAGGTACTCCCGCGTCTGCTCGTGTGAAGCCGGCGGCGCTTCGACCGGCATCGGGTGGGGCAGGATCGCAGTGGCCGGAACGACGGTTGCTGCGGGCACCGGCACGGGCTCCGTTACCGGCGCGGGGGCAACCGGCGGGGCCGCGGGCTCTGGCGCGATGCCGAGGGGCTCAAGGCCGATGTGCTTCTCGATCCGGTCCAGCCGGCGAAAAACCGTGGCGAACTGCATCAACGTCTCGGGAGTCTGGGTCATTGGCGTCTCCACAAGTAAGCAATCACTAACTAAATATAGCACAGACAAACACTCGATTCAAGCGATTGTTTGAAAAATCAATCGAGAATTTTGTTTGTATTTTGATTGGGTTGAATGATCCCGGTGCCGCCGCAGCGTCAGTTTTCCGTCGTGCCGGACGAAATCGACGCCGAATCAGGCAACACCCGCCCCGGCACCACATTCACCCGCGCCACCGTCACGATCGCCGGCGGGTCGGGCAGTTCCTTCCCGCTCTTGGCGTCGAGTTCCTCGAACCGCCGCAGCGTCGGCATGATGCGGGTGTCCATCGAGCGTTGGAACTGGTTGTAGCGTTCCACGGCCTTGTTCAGCGCGTCGCCCAGTCCGTCGGCGTGCCCGAGGACCACCGCCGCACGCTCGTGGAGTTCGCGCCCCAGGCGGATGAGTTCGTCGGCCCGCTGGGAAACGTGCTGCTCGCGCCACCCGACATACACCGCGCGGAGCAGGCCGATGAGCGTCGACGGGCTGGCCAGGATGACGCGCTCGTTCGCCGCGGTCTCGATGAGGTGCGGGCGGCGTGACAGCGCGGCGTCAACGAACTGATCGCCCGGGACAAACATCACGACGAACTCGGGGTTGCCCGGCACGTTCTCCCAGTAGGACTTTTTGGAAAGGGCCGTCACCTGTTTCGCCACGCCGTCGGCGAAGCGTTCGAGGTGCATCTCGCGGCCCGCATCGTCGGGCGAGTCGAGGGCGTCCATGTAGGGTTCGATGTTGGTTTTCGCATCTATGACCACGCAGCGCCCGCCGGGCATGCGGACGACCATGTCGGGTCGTTGGTTGTTGCCCTGGTCGTCGCTGGTGGAGTGCTGCTCGTTGAAGTCGCAGTAGTCGCGCATCCCGGCGAGTTCGACGACGCGCCGCAGTTGCACCTCGCCCCAGCGCCCGCGGACCTGCGGCTTGCGGAGCGCGTTGGAGAGGTTCGCCGTCTCGCGCCGCAGGGCGTCGTGGGCCTGCGTCATGCTCGCGGCCTGCTGCGTCAGGGCCGAGACGCTGGCGGCACGTTCGCGGTCGAACTGCTGGAGTTTCTCGTCGGTGCGCTTCAGCGTGTCAGCGATGGGCTTGACGAGGTTCTCGACCGCGGCGCGCCGGGCGTCGAGGTCAACGCCCGCCTTGGCCGTGGCGTCGTTGATCTTGCTCTCGGTGATCTTCAAAAGGTGCTCGGCGGACTGCTTCAGCGCATCGCCCGCCATCGTCTGGATCGCCGCTTTGAAGTGGTCTTCCATCGCCTTGCCGCGCTGCTCGAACTCGGCCCGGGCGTCGAGAACGGCCTTCCGTTCGCTCGCGATCTGCTCGGCGTGGTGGCGCTCCTGCGCCTCGAACTGCTCGCGGTGACGCGATTCGGTCTGCATCAGCCGCTCGCGCAGCACGCCCGCCTCGGCCACGGCGTCGCTCACCCGGCGCTCGGCCTCCTCCACGCGCGACGCGACCGCGTCCAAACGACGTTCGGCCTCCTCGGCACGGCGCACAACTTCGTCTTTCAGCCCCCGCTCGGCGAGTAGCGCAACCCGCGCCGCCTCGCGCTGCGAAAACAGCCACGCCGCCACGCCCGCGGCGATCACCAGCCCGCCCAACAACACCCACGAAAGAATGGTCACGGGGCGAGTGTAGGGAGATGATCGGGTGTGATCGGGAGGCGTTCCTGCGCGGTGAGCGCGATATGAAACCGTGTGCAGAATCAGTAAACCGTTTTACTGTGACGGTGGCTGTTCCGCGCCTTCCAACTCGCGCAGCACGCGCTCCATCGACCGCTCCATCGCACCCCGCGTCAGCACCAGATCGCATCCCTCCCGCCGGGCTCGATCCAGCGACAGAGTGTCCACGTGCGGCCCGAACGCCGCCGTGCGAATGGCGATGGTTTTCCCGATTTTCGCAGCGTTTTCGACGTGCTCGCGCAAGCGGGCCAGCAGCGTGAACGCCGTCTCGGGCGCGTCCAGATCAACAACCATCCCCCGCACATCGGAATCCCCCAACCGGGCGTCGAGCATCCCCACATCCCGCACCGGCCTGGCGTTGATCCCAATCGCCTCGGCGTGCGCCTTGATCTTGCTCGCCCAGAGCAAATCCGAGGCAAAGTAGACTATCATTCTCTTCCCCCTTTCAGGTCGGTGGTGGGCCGACCGGGGCGAACCTTTGGGGCCGTGCACACGTGTGGACGGCATCCCGAGAACACGGGTCGGAGACCCGTGGCACCAACCGCGGCGCCTCACGCTGGAGCGTGCGACGCACCGCCGGGCCCCGCATCAGCCTCGAACCCACGGCAGTTGTACCACGCCGAAGCACCCGACCGCCCCAACACGGTCCGTCATTTCTGGTCCCTTCGTACCAACCCGAGAGAACGCCAATGGCCAAAGCCAGCATCGCCTCCCCGAACCGTCAGAACCTCGGCAGCCCCGTCTTCGATGAACTGGGCATGGAACGGGACCCGGACAATCTGTACCTGCAGACCATCGACGCGGTGCTCCACGCCGCGGAAGTGATCGGCCTGCCCCACCACATCCAACTCATCCTCGCCCAGCCCAAGAACGAGATCATGGTCCACTTCCCCGTCCAGATGGACGACGGCAGGTACCAACTCTTCAAGGGCTACCGCGTGCAGCACAACAACGCCCGCGGCCCCTACAAGGGCGGCCTTCGCTTCCACCCGGACGTCTCGCTCGACGACGTCAAGAGCCTCGCGTGCCTCATGACCATGAAGTGCTCGCTCGTCCGCATCCCCTTCGGCGGCGGCAAGGGCGGCGTCAAGTGCGACCCCCGCGCCCTCTCCAAGAACGAACTCATGCGCGTCGTCCGCCGCTTCGTCTCGGCGATTGCCCCGCAGATCGGCCCTGACTACGACATCCCCGCCCCCGACGTCGGCTCCAACGCCCCCATGATGGCGTGGTTCGCCGATACCTACGCCAACATCACCCGCGGCCAGGGCGATGCGATGGCCGTCGTCACCGGCAAGCCCATCGAGGTCGGCGGCTCGGTCGGTCGCGAAAAGGCCACCGGCCAGGGCGTCATCGACGTGCTCGTCGAACTCATGCCCGAGATGGGCCTCCAGCCCAAGAACTCGACCTTCAGCCTCATCGGCTACGGCAACGTGGGCTCGTGGTCGGGCAAACTCTTCGCCGACCGCGGCGCGAAACTCATCACCGTGATGGACCACACCGGCGCGATCATCAACAAGAACGGCATCGACACCAAGAAACTCGACGAGCACGTCACCAAGACCGGCGGCGTGGGCGGCTTCGCCGGCGCCGAAAAGTGCACCGAGAAGGACTTCTACTCCACCAAGGTGGACGTGTTCATCCCCGCCGCCCTTGAGCAGATGATCAACCACGAGAAGGCCGAACTGATGGACTGCAAGATCGTCGCCGAGGCGGCCAACGCCCCGACGACCCCCGCCGGCGAGCGCATCCTGCTCGCCAAGGGCGTGGAGATCCTCCCCGCGATCCTCTGCTCGGCGGGCGGCGTCACGGTGTCGTACTTCGAGTGGGTGCAGAACAAGACCCAGACCTCGTGGGACATCGAGCGCGTCGACGACGAACTCAACCGTCACATGGTCGCCGCCGCCCGGCGCACCCAGATCGCCCGCACCAAGTACAACGTCAACATGCGCACGGCGGCCTACATCGGCGCCCTCGAGGCGGTCGGCAAGGCCTACGAACTCCGCGGCATCTTCCCCTGATCCGGATTCACCGCGGAGGCGCGGAGAACGCTGAGAGATTCTTTGAGATGAATGAGAGAGCGCCCGCCCGATTGGGCGGGCGTTTTTCGTTTGAACGACATAGCATTGCGCATGGCTGTCGTCGCCAACGCCGGGGTTCCGATGTTGTGGGTGGTGGGACCCGTGTTCCTGCTCGGGCTGCTTCCGATCATTCTGCTCGAGATCGCCGTCTATTGGTGGCGGCTCCGTGAGCGGTCGTCGGCCCTGTTCCTTGTCGTCCCGCTGGCCAACATTGTCTCAACAATCGTCGGCATTCCATTGACATGGCTCGCGCTCGTGGGTTTGCAGATTTTCTTCGATGGGACAGGATCGATGGGTCCCGTCGCGTCGGTCACGCTCCAAGCCCCATGGTTGCTGCCCCATGAGGATCGTCTCCATTGGATGATACCCACGGCGGCGCTGGTGTTGAACATCCCTTTCTTCTTCATGTCGGTCGGTGTCGAGTTTGCAACGATGGGTTGGGCCTGGGAACGACACCAACGGCGGGCGGTGCTGAGAGTGTGCTGGCTTGCCAACGGGATCAGTTACGGCGTGCTCACAGCGTTCTGGCTCCTTTGGCTGCTGAGCAGTATCGGAACCAACACATCGAAGTAGCGCAGACCTTTCATTGAACGCCGAATCAGTCTGCCAGCTGTCTCCGCGTCCTCCGCGCCTCCGCGTTGAATCCGAATCCGGAGCGCCAGCGGCCGCCTTACCCGATGCCGCTCAGCGCATTCGACGACGTCTTCAGCGACCCGATCGCCTTCTCCATCGCCAGGAACTGCGCCTCCAGCCGCGAGCGCTTATTGGCCAGGATCTTGTCGATGTCCGTCGTCCGCGCCCGCTGCGACGTGATCTGCGTGTCGATGGTCTTGGTCCGCGTGGTGATCGTGCCGTCCACGCTGCCCGTCAGTTTGTCGGCCAGCACCTTGATCCCCTCGGCGATGCCGAGTTTGGTGTACGAGTCGGTGGTGTTGGCGATCGTCGCGCCGGGCGCGACCTCGATGGGCGTCTTGGGGGCCAGCGTGCTGGCGGCGAAGAGGTCCTCGACACTCTGCGGGTCCTGGCCGTAGGCGGTGCGGAAGCGCGTCGAGTCGAACTCGAGTTTGCTGCCGGTGCCGATCTTCACGCCCACCTGGAACAGCCGCGTGAAGGTGCCGTTGAGGCCCGTCGGCTCGCCCTGCACGCTGTTGATCAGCCGGGCCTTGACCTGCTGCGCGGTGCTGTCGCCCAGCAATGCGCCGCGCTTGTTCGTGTCGGCGTTGTAGCCGTCGTACTTGTCGATGGTATCGAGCACCTTGTTGAACGCGGTGACGAAACTCTTGATCGACGACTCGATGGCGTCCTGGTCGCGCGTCACGGTCACCGTCACGGGCGTGGACGAGACGCTCTTCAGGTCCACCGTCACGCCCTGCACCACCTGGTCCAGGCTGTTGGTGCTGCTGGTCAGCAGCACCGCCCGCGCCGGGTCGGCGTTGCCAAAGAACGCCACCGCGTCGTCGCCCTTGCTCAGCGTGCTCAGCCCCAGGTCCACGGTGCCGGTATCGATGATCGTCCGCCCCAGGCTGCCGGAGTTCCGCGCGGCGAGCGAAACCCGGAACGGCGTGCCCGACGAGCCGTCGCGGATGATCGCCGCCGTGAAGCCGACGGTGGACGAGTTGATCTTGTTCACCACGGAATCGAGCGAGTCGGTGGCGGCGAAAGTGATGGTCTTTTCGTATGAGCCATCGCGCGTGGCGACGCCCGAGACCACGTCGGACTCACCCACGAGGTTCAGCGCCTTGGCAACGGTGCCCGAGGTGTCCTCGACCTTGAGTTTCGCCGAGCCGTTCTTGGTGTCGATGATGACGATGCCGTCGCCGTTGTCGTTGACACGTGCCGAGACGCCGGTGGTCAACTGGCTGTTGATCTGCTGGAGGAGGTCGTCGACGGTGACCTGGGTGTCCTTGATCTCGATGCTGGCGCTGGTGCCGGAACTGTCGGTGACGCGGAACGTCCCGGTGCCGATGCCCTTGCCCAGGTTGAGGTCCTTGAGGGCGGTCCCGCGGCTGATCCACTTGGACTGGAGGTTCTTGCCGTCGAGGCTGTTCGAGGCCACGCCGGCGTTGGTCAGACCCAGCGCATCGCCCAGGCCCCCCGAGACGATGAACGAACCCGAGCCGCCCGAGTTGTCGGTGAGCGCGATGCCGTTGCCGGCGCGGTTCAGCCCGGCCTTGACGTTGACAAGCGTGGCCCCGCCGCCCGTGTCGGCGAGTTTGCTGTTGATCTCGCTGATGATGTCCGACACCGAGCCGCCCAGCGCGGCGTCGGAGATCGTGATCGATTTGCTGTTCCCGGCTCGGTCGGTAACGGTGATGGCCCCGGTGGTGAGGCCGCTCCCGCCCAAGAGGTTCCGCGTCAGGCGGCTGTTGATGCCCGAGACCAGCCGCTTGCCCGCGACGCTCGACGCGGCCACACCCGAGGCATCGGTTGCAATGCCCAAATCCTCCGCCGTGGTGCGCCCGCTGAGCGATTCGACCTTGAGATTGCCCGCGCCAACAGTGTTGTCGGTGACGGTGAAGCCGGTGCCGTCGCTGTTGATCGAGAGGGTGAGTTGGTTGTCCTGATTGCCCAGGGCGGCCTTGGCCTGCTTGTTGAAGATGGTGATGACATCCTGCACCGTGACGGCGCGGGCCTGATCGATCACCTTCTTCTGGCTGCCATCGGGTTGCGTTTCGTTGTGAAACTTCTCGCCCAGTTCGATGGTGACCGCCGTGCCCGAGCGGGTGGTGACCTTGATATCACCGCCGTCGCGGATGTTGACGCCGTTTCCGTCGTTCAGCGTGCGCAGAGCTGTATTGGCCGAGAAAGACCGGAGTCGGGCGCCGGTGATGGTCCCGGAGGACGACGACCCGGCGAGGCCCAGGTCCTCCGCCGTGCGCCCGCCGGAGGCCGAGGCGAAAGTGAACGAGGTCACGCCGCCGGTGCCGGTGAGTTTGATGCGGTCGCCGTCGACGGTCGCCGTGACGCCCACCTTGCCGTTGTTGTTGATGGCGTCCACGACATCGTTGACCGTCACGGCGGTGGAGAGATCAATCGTCGTGGTGGTGCCCGAGGGTGTGGTCGTGTCGGTGAGCACCACCTTGCCGCGCTGCACGCCCGCCGAGCCGTTGAGTTCCGAAAGCGCCGTCTCGGTCTGGAGGTTCCCGCCGCCGGTCTCGAAGGTGAACTTGGTGGCGCCCAGCGCCGAGGCCTTGTCGGCGAAGCCGCGCGACAGTTTCTGCTGCGTGGTCACCAGCCGGGCCACGCTGAACGAGAACGAGCCGGGCGAGGCGTTCGAGGCCGCCGACGCCGAGAGCACCTTGTCGTCCGTGCTGGTGGCGCGGGCCGCGTCGAACACTTTGGACGACGCGAAGTTGCCCGCCGCGGTCTTGAGCCCCAGGATCGACGAGTTGATATCGAGAAACGCCGCCTGCTGCTGCTGCAACTGGGTGATGCGCTGCTGGATCAGGACCTTGGGGCGCGAGTCCGCCTGGATCAACTGATCGATGAGCGACTTCGAGTCGATGCCGCTGAACAGTCCTACCGAACTGGTGATGCCGCCCATGACGTTGCGCCTTCCATAGCGAGGGGTCCACGCGCCGCCGAATCAGGGTTCCGGGGGGGCGGCGCGCACCGACGAACACATTCCCCAACGCACGCCCCGTGCCAGCGGCTCAGGCCGCCTTGCGCATCGGGGTCGTCATCGGCATCGCCTGGCGAGGCTCCATCCGGCGGCTGACCGGGACATCGAGTCCCCGGCGTTTCAGGCGCAGCACATCGGTGGCCCAGCAGGCGAGCGTGCGTTGGAACATCCGCCGAGACTCCGCCTCGTGCAGCGCGGACTCACGAACGCCGGGCCATTCCCAAATGACCTCGCCGGGCGTAATCCCGCACTCCTTTAGATCGGCTTGGGCGCGGGGGGGGGATGAGGCGGCAGGTGAAGCAACGAGGGTGGCGGGGGTGTTCTTCGGACGTGCCATGGTCCGTCTGGGATCGGCCCATAACCCACCCCCCTGAACCCGAACTCGTCGATTCTCCATCATAATCCCCATATGCCCACCCACCCCAGCCCCCCGCTCCAAGTGCCCCAACCGCCCTTCACCGTGGAAGTGGGGGCCCACGCCGATCTCCGGGCCGCGCTCCACCGCGAGTGGCTCCTCACCAGCGGCCTGGGCGGTTTCGCCATGGGCACCCCCTTGGGCATCAACCGCCGCAAGTACCACGCCCTGTTCATCGCCTCGGCGAAACCCCCCGTCGAACGCCTCGCCCTGCTGAATGCGCTCGACGAAGAGATCACGCTGGGCACCGGCGGGACGGGTATCTGGCTGGGCACCCACCGCTGGGCCAACGCCCCCGTCGGGACATTGGGCTTTGATGAATCCGCCGTCCGCCGCATCGCACGGTTTGAGAAGAACGCCACCACCGCACGCTGGGTCTACGCGCTGCCGGGGCTGCAGATCATCAAGGAACTGCGCCTGGGCTGGAAGCGCAATTGCTGCGCGGTGCGGTACACCCTGCGCCCCGCCGAAGGCAGCAAGTCGCGCCCCGCCGCACGCCTGCGCGTCCTTCCCATGGTCACCATCCGCGATTTCCACGCCACCCTCCCCTGCGTCGATGAGGGCCGCTACCACGTCACGACGGACAAGCGATCCATCCGCGTCACCGCCGACGGTGCTTCCGGTGGAACCACCCTCGACATGGTCTGCGACCACGGCCACGTCACCCAGGAAGTCACCGTCCGCGCCGGCGTCCGCTACGAGATCGAGACCGACCGCAACCAGCAGGACACCGAAGACCTCTTCAACCCCGGCTTCTTCGAGGTGATCGCCCCCGACGCCCCCGCAAGCGAGGGCGATTTCACCTTCACTATTGCCGCGGCCCTCGCGCCCGAAAAGCCCGACCTCGCCCTCTTCACCCGCGACCAGCGCCGCGAGCATCTCGATAACGTGGGCGATGCCTTCGTGAAGCGCCACCCGATGGCCAAGCCGCTGCTGCCGCTGGTGGACGCCGCGGACGATTTTCTCGTCACGCGCCACGTCAACGCCCAGCCGCTGATGACCGTGATCGCCGGCTACCCCTGGTTCGGCGATTGGGGCCGCGACACCATGATCTCGATGGTCGGCCTCATGCTCGTCTGCGGCCGTCACGCCGACGCCCTGGGCTGCCTCCGCACCTTCGCCGCCTACGTCGACCAGGGCATGATCCCCAACCGCTTCGACGACTACGGCGGCCCGCCCGAATACAACACCATCGACGCCTCCCTCTGGTTCCTCCACGCCTGCGAGCGCTACGTCCGCGAGAGCGGCGACACCGCGTCGTTCGACACCCTCCTCAAGCCCGCCTGCCTCCAGATCATCGAGCACTACACCAAAGGCACGCGCGACCACATCCGCATGGACCCCGCCGACGCGCTCATCGAAGGCGGCGACGACAGCACCCAACTCACATGGATGGACGCCAAACGCAACGGCGTCGTCTTCACCCCCCGCCACGGCAAGAGCGTCGAGATCAACGCCCTGTGGCACCACGGCCTCCTGTGCATCGCGTCGCTGATCGAAGGCTCGGACGCGAAAAAGGCGACAGAGTTCCGCGCCTTGGCGGGCCGTGTCAAAGCGTCGTTCCAAGCCAAGTTCTGGGACAACGCAGGCAAGAAACTGTGGGACGGCCTCCAGAAAGACAAGGCCGGCGTCGAACGCCCGCTGCCCGAGATCAGGCCCAACATGCTCTTCGCCGTCTCGCTCGAACACTCGCCGCTCACCGACGAACAGAAGAAAGCCGTGGTCGAATGCGCCCGGCGCGAACTGCTGACGCCGATGGGCCTGCGCACCCTCTCGCCCACCGACAAGAACTACAAGCCCAAGTTCGCCGGCGACATGATGACCCGCGACGCGGCGTACCACAACGGCACCGTGTGGCCCTGGCTCATCGGCCCCTACGCCGAGGCCGCCCTGCGTGCCGACAATTTCAGCGAGACCGCCAAAGCCCACGTCCGCACCGCCATCCAACCCCTCCTCACCATGTTCAACGGCGACTCACTCGGCCAGTTGTTCGAGGTCTACGACGCCGAGGGCGATGTTCCGGGGGCACGCGGCGGAAGAAACCCCGGCGGCTGCATGGCCCAGGCGTGGAGCATCGCGGAACTGCTGCGCGTGGCGGTGATGGTGGTGTGAACAAGAGTCTGGGTGCCGGGGTACGCGTCTTCGCGTGCCCCGCCGTTGACCGACGCCGACTCGGGGCACGCGAAGACGCGTACCCCGGCACCCTCCGATGAGTTTTTATCACGAGCAAAAGCAAAGAAGCCCCCGGGTGTCGGCCCGCGGGCTTCGAGGAGGAGACGGCCCCGGTTCATTCCTGTCCAGAACGCTCCAGGGCCCGTGGGTGTGTGCCATTTTCTACAGCGAGGATGGACGCCGGTTGCGGTCCGTTGCACGTGCGTGTTGGACATGTGGGAGGCTCGCAGAGTTCAGGTTTCATGGCTCAGGGCTGGGTTCTACGGGTGTTTCAAGCGCGAAGGCTCTCGCACCAACGCTGCTACCCTTCCCCCCAATGAACTCGACCGCCACGACCACAATCCCCCCCACCCGAGTCCTCACCGGCGACACCCCCACCGGCCGCCTCCACCTGGGCCATTACGTCGGCAGCATCGAGAACCGCCTGGCCCTGCAGGAAAAGCACGAGTGCTTCTTCCTCATCGCCAACATGCACGCCTTCACCACCCGCGCCGACAAGCCGCAAGACATCCGCGCCGACACCATCGAGATCGTCAAAGACTGGCTCGCGGCGGGCATCGACCCCAAGCGCTCCGCCATCTTCCTCCAGACCGAAGTCCCCGCCATCGCCGAACTCACCTGGTTCTTCTCCATGCTCATCCCCTTCAACAAGGTGATGCGCAACCCCACCCTGAAAACCGAGATCGAGACCAAGGGCCTCGGCGACACCTACCCCTTCGGCTTCCCCATGTACGCCGTGGGCCAGTGCGCCGACATCCTCGCCTTCCGCCCCGCCTACATCCCCGTCGGCGAAGACCAGGTCGCCCACATCGAGATGTGCCGCGACGTCGCCCTCAAGTTCAACCAGATGTACTGCGCCGTCGGCAACCGCGTCGAACCCCAGGACCACGTCAAGGCCGGCGGCGTCTTCCCCATCCCCGAAGCCAAAGTCGGCCGCGTCGGACGCCTCCCCGGCATCGACGGCAAGAACAAAATGTCCAAGAGCCTGGGCAACGCCATCTTCCTCAGCGACCCGGCGAAGGAAGTCGAAAAGAAAATCGGCAAGATCACCACCGGCCGCCAGGGCCTGACCGACAAGGGCGACATCACGAATTCACTCTTCGATTTCGTCCGCGCCTTCATCAAAGACCCGGCGCGGGTGGAAGACCTCGAACGCCGCTACGCCGCGGGCGACAACATCGGCGACGGCCACGTGAAAAAGGAACTCGCCGAAAACATCAACGCCCTGCTCGAGCCGATGCGCCTCCGCCGCGCCGAGTACGAAAAGCCGGGCGGCGACGACGTGGTGATCGACATCATCAAGGCGGGCACCGCCCGAGCCAACGCCGTGGCGGAGGAGACGCTGATGATGGCGAAAAAGGCGATGGGGCTTGGGTTCTGGGGGCGGACGCTCTGTTAGCCCACGCCCTGCTCGGATTCCTTCTGCATTCGCACGTGCGTTGCGACGAGGCATGCACGTGATTCGTCTCGGAAACTCTCCCCGGTGAGGCACTCCGCCGCTGAGATGATCAGCTGGGTTGCAAGTGACAGGAATACGTCGAGATCACGCGCCGGATTGCCCGCAGGATAGTGACTGAGCAGGGCGGGGCTACCGTGGGCTGCCGAGTGCAGCAACCAGAAGATCCCATAGTACAGCTCGCGCGAACTTGCGGATTGTGGCTTGATGGGCTCGAGCTCGAAGATTCGGTCAAGCATCGCTGCAATATCAGGCGGCATCGATCGGTCACGAACCAATTGGAGGATGTCTGGTTCTTGGAGGACGGGGAATCGACTGTGATCGATTTGATGGTGCTCGGCAAATTTTTTCGACCATTTGATCTGCTCTGCGGCGAGGCCTGCAACAAGGCGCTCCCAGCCCAGGGATTCGAGTGAAGCCCATCGCAGTCGAATAGATGCCTCAATAAAGCCACGCGCGACCGCGGCTGCAGCTGCATGCAGTTCGTTCTGTTGCAACAGGATCACCGACTGCATAGTCTCGCGCCCCAGCCTGAGACCAAGAAACAAGTACAATTCTTCGCCTTGCAGTGTTTCTTCAGGACCGAGCACATCCAAGACTCGCGACAAGCTCCGGTCAATGCACGCGTGGCACTGTCGCAATAGTTCTATCTGGATGCTCTCCATTCACGAGCATCGTAGCGTCAGAGGCGTAGTAGTCCGTGACCCCAATCCGCTAGCCGGTGAGAGCCACTTTGGAGTACCCGCCGTGCGAGGTGATCACCAGTTGATGCCTAGCCATCCACTTTCTTTCCCCGTCCCCTGCGCGGAGTGAGTCATCGCACTTGCCCCCCACGCCACCGCGCGGCATCCTGTACGCCCATCTCACGCACCCGCCCCGAGATCGCAACCATGAAGAACACCACCCTCACCGCCCTCATCCTCGCCGCCGCCCTCCCGCTCGCCGCCTGCCAATCCTCCAGCCCCACCAAATCCCGCGGCGTCGCCTCCGCCGCGCAGTCAACCGCCGGCATCGAGCAGATCAAAGCACTCGCAGGAACGTGGGATATCCTTGACGACAAGGGGAACTCCACCGGCACGACGACCTTCAGCGTCACCTCGGCGGGCTCCGCCGTGCGCGAGGTCATGTTCACCGGGCAGCCCCACGAGATGACCAACATGTACCACATGGACGGCCCATCGCTCGTCGTCACCCACTACTGCGCCATGGGCAACCAGCCGCAGATGCGCGCAGCCCCCGCCGACATCACCCCCGGGCGCGTGGCGTTCAAGTTCGACCACGCCAGCAACTACGACCCCTCCAAGCCCGGCGAGGTCATGGGCAACCTCACGCTGCTGATGAAGGACAGCGACCACCTGCGCCAACAGTGGAACTCGATCAACCAGGGCAAGCCCGCCAGCGAAACGGCCTTCGACCTGCGCCGACGCAAGTAATCAAGCCCGCCAACGAAGATCGAGCGCCCCACGCCGACGATGAGCGAAGTCTTCGGAGCGATTCGTCGCGCTCCGCACGCGGATCAAAGCCAGCCCGCATGAAGCCCCAGATCACCCCAACCCTCATCCTCATCATGGGCGTCTGCGGCACCGGCAAGAGCACCCTCGGCGCAGCCCTGGCGCAAGCCATCAACGCACCGTTCATCGAGGCGGACAACTTCCACCCGCCCGCCAACATCGAAAAGATGCGCTCGGGAGTTCCCCTCAACGACCAAGACCGAAGCGGCTGGCTGGCCTCCCTCCGCCGCGCCGCCCACCACGAAGTGAACCAATACGCCAACGCGGTCCTGGCCTGCTCGGCCCTGAAAGCCACATACCGCGCCGAACTGCTCCAAGGCCTGCAGGGCACCAGCGTCGTCGTCGTCCATCTCACCGCCGAGCGTGACGAGATCGATCGACGCCTCCGCCAGCGCGAGAGCGAAGGCGGCCACTACATGCCCGCATCGCTTCTCGACAGCCAACTGGCGATCCTCGAGCCGCCGCAGGAATCGGAACCGGGGGTGTCGAAAGTGCTGACCCTTGCGGCCTACTCGACACTCGCCGAACAGATCAAGGCGGTCCACGACCACTTGGCCTGATGCGGCTGGGAGAAAGGTCACTTCACGCCCGATAACCATCTGAATGGACTTGCATGATAGGTATTTGCTTGGGTATACTTCACCTGTCCCGCCCACGACGGCGGTGCGTTGGACGCCGGGCCGTGGCACCGAATCCCCACCTGAGCGTCCGAGATTCCCGCCGACGACTCCCGCCCAGGCGTGGCCCGGGCGGATGAGCCGTGGCGAACCGAACCCCTGATTCGAGGAGACGCCCCCCATGTCGACCCTGATGAAACGTTCCATGTTGGCCGTGATGTGTACCGGCCTCACCGCGAGCATGGTGATCGCGCAGTCCGGCACCCCCAGCGGCACCCCCGCCGTGCCCCCCATGCCCACGAAGGACTCGGTGAAGGACCACGCGTCCGACGCCGCCAAGAAGGCGATGGAAGACGCCAAGAAGAAGGCCGAGGAGGCGATGAAGGGCGTCAAGGACGCCGCCCATGACGCCACCAAGGGCGTCCCCGGCGCGGCACCCTCGCCCGAGCAGCAGAAGATGATGGAAGAGATGATGAAGTCCATGCAGCCCGGGGCGATGCACGAGTGGCTGAAGAAGTGGGAAGGCCAGTGGGACATGACGGTGAAGTTCTACGCTTCGCCCAGCGCGCCCCCCGAAGTGAGCACCATGACCGCCACCAGCACCCTGGACATGGGCGGGCGCTACCTCATCGAGAAGGTCAGCGGCAACATGGACATGCCCGGCATGGGCAAGGTCCCCTTCGAGGGCGAGTCCGTCATGGGCTACGACAACCTCCAGAAGAAGTTCTTCACCACCTGGCGCGACAACATGAGCACCGGCATGATGTTCGAGACCGGCACCGTCGACGGCGCCGGCAAGGTCCTCACCACCGAGGGCGAGAACTGGAACATGCAGGCCAACGCCGTCACCAAGAGCAAGAGCGTCGCCACCATCATCGACGACAAGAACCGCAAACTCGAGATGTGGACCCCCGGCCCCGACGGCAAGATGATGAAGACGATGGAGATCGAGTACGCCCGCAAGTGAAACTGATCCGGCGTGCTCCGCACATCAAGCAGAGATCGAACCACCCGACGGCGGCGCACCACGCGCCGCCGTCGGCCGTTTTACGGCGGCCCTGACGCGCAACGACACACTCCACCCGCTCAAACGCGGCATCGCCCGCCCCGCCGAAACCGGCGGATGCCGGACGCCGCAATCGCCGTCAGATCTCCAACACCTCGCCCATACTGCGCCGCGTGGTCAACCCCGCCTCGACGAGCAGCCGCGCCAGTTCGTCCGCATCGCGCCGCGTGAACGCCCCGACATCGAACGAATCGACATCCAGCACCCCCGTGCACACCCCCGCGGCATCGAATAGCGGCACCACCACCTCGCTCTGGTCGCGCGGGTCGCACGCGACATAATCAGGGCCGAGCACGCGGACATCGCGCACGACAATCGAACGCTCCTCCCGCCACCCGCGCCCACACACGCCGTGAAGCCCGATGGGGCTGCACGCGGGCTTGTCGCGCCGATGGCCGAGCGTCATGGTGTCGGAGCCTTCGTCCTTGAAGTAAAACCCAATCCACGACACGCCCTGCGGATGTAGCGCACCCCACGCGACATCAACAAACAGCTGCATGGCCGCCTCGGCGTCAGCCCCTGATCGGAACCGCAACGTGCTGTAATCGCGGCTTCGGCTCACTTCAGATCATTCTCCAAGACCACCCGGTACCGCGCCTTGCCCGAGTGCAGGTGCGCGATCGCCTCGTTGGCCTTGCTCATCGGGAACACCTCGCACACCGGCCTGATCTTGTGCCGAGCGCAGAACTCGGTCATCAGCGCCGTCGTCGCCGGCGAGCCCAGCGGCGACCCGCTCACGCTCTTCTGCCCGATGATCATCGGGAACACCGGCACCGGCACCGGCTCCATCACCGCGCCCACGAAGTGCAGTTTCCCCTTCGGGGCCAGCGCATTCAGATATGCCATCCAAGGCAGCGTCACGCTCGCCGTCACCAGGATGAAGTCCATCTGCCCGGCGATCTTCGCCAGTTCCGCCTCGTCGGTCGAGGTCACGGCCCGGTGAGCCCCGAGTTTCACCGCCTCCGCCGCCTTGGCCGGGCTGGACGTAAACGCCGTCACCTCGCAACCCCACTTGTTCAGGAACGCCAGCGCCATGTGCCCCAGACCGCCGATGCCCACGACCCCCACGCGGTCCGTCGGCTGCACACCAAACTGCACGATGGGGTTGAACACCGTGATCCCGCCGCAGAACAAGGGCCCGGCGGAGACCGGATCAACGCCCTCCGGAATCGGGATGCACCACTCGGCCTTGCAACGGACTTTGTTCGCGAACCCGCCGTGACGCCCCACGATGGTCTGCTCCCCCGTGGCGCAAAGATTGTGATCGCCGCTCATGCACTGGCGGCAGTGCATGCACGACCCGCTGAACCACCCCAGGCCGACGCGCTGGCCGATCTTCAGGTTCTTCACCCGCGGCCCCATCGCCGCCACCGTGCCGCTCACCTCGTGCCCGGGCACAAACGGGTACGCGCTCATCCCCCAGTCGTTGTTGAGCATCGAAAGGTCGGAGTGGCAGATGCCGCAGTGCGTCACGGCGATCTCGACATGCTCATCGCCCAGCGGGCCGGGCTCGAAGTCGAACCGTTCGAGTTTTCCCTTCGGGGACTTGGCGGCGAGCGCTGTAATGGTCATGTCGTGGTCCTGAGGCTTGAAGAGGGTGTGGGAAAGTTGGTCTGTGCGGGCAGAGTCGGCAGGCAAAGGAAGTCGGACGGCCGATCACCTCAGCGACGCGTTCAGCGTGATCGCGGCGTTGAGCACCTTCGACACCGGGCAGTTCGCCTTGGCCCCCGCGGCGATCTCCTGAAACTTCGCCCCGTCGATCCCCGGAATCGTCGCGGCCGTCTCAAGGTGGACCGACGTGATGCTCCAGCCGCCGCCCACCTGGTCCATCGTCAGCGTGGCCGTCGTGTCGATGGAGGTCGGCGTGAACCCCGCGCCGCCCAGCGCAAACGACAGCGCCATCGTGAAGCACCCCGCGTGCGCCGCCGCGATCAGTTCCTCGGGGTTCGTCCCGTTGGCGTTCTCGAAGCGCGTGGCGAACGAGTACGGCGTGTTCTTCAGCGCGCCGCCCGGGGCCGAGAGCGACCCCGAACCGTCCTTGATCACGCCCTTCCACTGTGCCGTCGCGGTGCGTTTCATCGCCGATGTTCCTTTCGCTACGGACCCGCTTGTTCGCGCAAGGAGTAAGTGAGCACAACGGAACCCCTCCCGACGCCCGGGGCGCGAGTCCGGAACCACTTTACCCACGTACATGCGTCACGGCGACGGGAACGCGACGGAAACCACTCCTCGAATGTCACCCCCGCTCACGGCACATCAAACAACAGCACCTCGGCACCCGCGTCGAGTTCAAGCACAATCTCGCCGACGCCGGTGATGCCCGCGCCGTCGCCCTGTTCGAGGCGCTCGCCGTTGAGCAAGGCACCGCCCCGGGCCAACTGCACCCAGACGCGCCGCCCCGTCAGCAGTTCGTGCGTGGCCCGGCCGCCCGCAGGGAACGACCCCGCAAGGATCGCGGCGTCCTGACGAATCGCGATGGTCCCGTTCCGCCCGTCACGCGTCACGATGGGCCGCAGCGCGCCGGGCACCGCGCGGATCGACCGCTGCTCGTACGAAGGCTCGCCCCCGGGCGATGACGGCGTGATCCACACCTGCAGGAAATGCACCGGCGTGTCACGAGAAGGGTTGGCCTCGCTGTGCCGGATGCCGCTGCCCGCGCTGATGCGCTGGATCTCACCGGCGCGGATCACGCCGCGGTTCCCCAGACTGTCCGCGTGCTCGAGTTCGCCCGACAGCACGTACGACACGATCTCCATATCGCGGTGCGGATGCAGCCCGAAGCCGCGACCGGGCGCGACGACGTCCTCGTTGATGACGCGGAGGGCGCCGAAGTTCGTGTGCGCCGGGTCAAAGTACTCGCCGAACGAGAACGTGTGCCGGGAATCAAGCCACCCGTGGTCGCCGTGCCCGCGCTCGGCGCTGCGCCGAACGGCGATGACAAGGCGGGGCGCGTGAGAACTCTGAGATTGTGTCGTCGTGGCCATAGGTGCTCCTGTGCTGGTGATACGCCAAAGGAACGCGATGCGTTCGCGCGGGCGAACCTGCTCCGACTCAACCTGCAAGCGAAGGGTAGTCCGTGTAGCCCTTGGCCCCCTGCCCATAAAACGTCGTGTCATCCCACGCGTTCAGCGTGGCGTTCGATCCGCCGCGGCGGAAACGCTCGGGCAGGTCCGGGTTCGAGATGAACGCCTTGCCGAACGCGACAGCGTCCGCCCACCCTTCCTTCAGATACGCCTGCGCCTTGTCGTACGTGAAGTTCGAGTTCGTGATGAGCACGCCATCGAACATCGGGCGGAACACGCGCACCGGCAGGTGGTCATAGTCGCCCGGGGCCATCGGCTCCATGATGTGCTGGTACACCAAACCCAACTTCGCCAGTTCGCGCACGGCGTACCCGAAGGTCTTCAGCGGGTCGGAATCATCGATGCCGTGGTACCGCCCCGAGGGCGACAGCCGCACGCCGACACGCTCCGCACCCCACACCGACACCAGCGCCTCCGCGGCCTCAAGCATAAACCGCGCGCGGTTCTCCACCGGCCCGCCGTAACGGTCCGTGCGCGTGTTTGATTTGTCGCGCAGAAACTGGTCGGGCAGGTAGCCGTTGGCGCCGTGCAGTTCGACCCCATCAAAGCCCGCCTCCTTCGCGCACGCCGCGGCGTGCCGGTACTGCTCGATCACGCCCGCGATCTCGCCCGTCTCCAGCGCCCGCGGCGTCACCCGCGGCTTCTTCCCCGTCGGCGTGCTGCACTCGCCGCCGGAGTTGATCGCGCTCGCCGACACCGGGGCCTCGCCGTTGGGCTGGAAGTCCGGATGGCTCAACCGCCCGACATGCCACAACTGGCAGAAGATCCGCCCCCCCGCCGCATGCACGGCGGAGGTGACACGTTTCCAGCCCTCGATGTGCGAAGGCGTGTAGATGCCCGGCGTCGTCGGGTAGCCGTGGGCACGGTCGGAAATGCAGGTCGCCTCAGAGATGATCAACCCCGCCGAGGCCCGCTGCGCGTAGTACAACGCGGCCAACTCACCCGGCGTGCCGTCGGCCTGCGCACGACACCGCGTCAGCGGCGCCATCAGCACACGGTTGGGGAGCGTGATCGGCCCGAGCGGCAGTGGGGAGGAGAGGTCAGGCATAAGGGAATTGGTGAAGGAGACAATTGGCGGCAGTCCGTGCCACTGAAGGCCCGTCCCCGGGACTTCAGTGCTCTTGGAATACACCTGGTCAACCGGCACGGAAGTCAATGAAGACACTGACTTCACGAGCACGGCTCTCAGTGAGCCCCGCATCACACCCGAACGATCACATCCTTCGCCTCGAACCGCACCTTCGGATAAGCAGCGTACTTGTCGTCCGCCGCGCGATAGCCCACAGGGCAGCCCACCACGGCGGTGTAGCCCATCTCCGGCAGTTTCAGCAGTTTGTTGTACTCGGGCGCGACAATCCCCTCCATCGGGCACGCATCAACACCCAGCACCGCGCACGCCTCCAGGAGGAACCCCAGCGCGACATACACCTGCTTAGCGCACCAGTTGTCCAGATCGGCGGCCGGCATCGACCCCACCATCCCCAGCATCATGTCCTTGTACCCGCGCATCGGGTCGCCGGGGATGTCGCGCACCTGCACAATGCGGTCGACGTACCGGTTCACGTCGCCCGCATCGATGGTCTTGCGGGCCGCCAGCACCACCATGTGCGAGCAGTCCTTCGGCTGCGTCTGGTTCCAACTGATCGCCGGCAACTGGTCCTTGACCTTCTGATCCGTGATCACCACGAACTTCCACGGCTGGAGGCCGAAGGACGACGGCGACTGCACCAGCGACTGCTCGAGCGCAGCCCAAACATCAGGCGCGATCTTGCGCGAAGGATCAAACTTTTTGGTGCTGTAGCGCCAGCGAAGCGATTCGGTCAGGGCGGCGGGGGACGTGGTGGGCATGGGGGGACTCCAGATGGCTTATGACAAACGGCAAAGAGCAAATCACGATGCAATCACGCACAAAGAAATCTGGCTTGATGCCTTGATGCGTCATGCCTTGATGCCTTCCGCATCAAGGAACACAAAGGCCGCCGTCCACCAGCAGGTCGTGACCCGTGATAAACGACGCCGCCTCGCTGAAAAGGAAAATCACAGGCTCGGCGATCTCACGCGGCTGCCCGGTGCGACCGATCGGGTGCAGGCTCGTCATGTACGCCACAGCATCAGGGTTGCGGTTCCCGGTGAAGCGGTCAAACATATCCGTCTCGATCACGGCGGGCGAAACGCTGTTCACCCGGATGTTCTGCTTCGCCACCTCCATCGCCGCCGACTTCGTCAGCCCCAGCACGGCGTGCTTGCTCGCGACGTACACGCCCGCCCCCGCCATCCCGACCCGACCGGCGACCGAAGACGTGTTCACGATGCTCCCGCCACCCGCCTTCAGCATCGCGGGGATCTCGTGCTTCAGGCTCAGCAGCACCCCCAGCACGTTGATATCGAAGCACTTGCGGTACTGCTCGACGGTCGCCTCCGTCAACGCCCCCGTCACCTCAATGCCCGCGTTGTTGAACGCGAAGTTGAGCGCCCCGCCCAGCCCCACGGCGGCCTCCACCGCGTTCTTCACGTGCGCCTCGTCGGTGATGTCGCCCTGCACAAAGCGGGCCTTCACACCCAGACCCTTGATCTCCGCGGCCACCTTCTCGCCCTCGGGTGCCCGCCGCCCGGTGATGACGACGTTGACGCCTTCCTTCGCGAGCGCGAGCGCCGTGGCCCGCCCGATGCCGCTGGTCCCGCCGGTCACGAGAGCGGTCTTGCCTTTGAGGTTGTACATGGTGGTGGGTCCTTTGGGGTTTCGGGTGCTGGTTCAGCAGGTGGCTACCGCGCGACGCACGGGCAGACACCGGCACCCCTCTGATGCATGTACCGGCGATCCGGTGACATGGTGCGAACCGTAGGCCTACAATCCGGCATCGCATAGTACGTACGAATCGGTTGTGTAGTCACCCAACAGTGACCATAAGGGCCCCCCCCCGGCACCATTCTCGCCCCGTTCGTCCACCGGAGACCGTCACATGTCCCAACTCAAAGCCAGGCGCAAGCCCATCCTTGTTGAAGATCAGGTGAAGATCGCCCCGCGCCAGTCACCCGCGGTGGCGAACGCGCCCGCGGCACTCAACGGCTCCGCCTCCGCCGAAGCCGCCCAGAAATCCCCCTCGGTCTTCAACTCCAAGTGCCCCTCCCAGATCATCCTCGAACGCATCGCCGACAAGTGGACCGTCCTCATCATCCACAAACTCGACAAGAAAACCATGCGCTTCGGCGAACTCAAACGCGAGATCGGCGGCGTCTCCCAAAAGATGCTCACCCAGACCCTCCGCAACCTCGAACACGACAAACTCGTCGACCGCAAGGTCTACCCCGTGGTCCCGCCGAAGGTGGAATACTCCCTCACACCGCTGGGCCGCACCCTTCTCAACCCGCTGGGCGCCCTGTGCCGCTGGGCCCAGGAGCACATCGAAGACGTGATGGAGATGCACAACCGCCGGAAGAAGAAGGATTAGCGAAACCAGCAAATCAGCAAAGCGGAAAAGCAGCAAATCCGGACAGCGCCCCCAGCACACCCCAGAGCACGCTATCTCCCCGCATATCTGCTGCTGTGTTGCTTTGCTGCTTTGCTGCTTTGCTGATGCCAACAACCGGCGACGCAGATCATCACGCCGGCTTCCCGCCCGCCCCAGACCTCTCATACGCCTCCGCCGCCGCACGCCCCGCACGCGGGTTCACGAACACCATTCCGATCAGACCCAGCACAAAGAACCCCGCCACCACCAGCAGCGCCTTCTGCTGCCCCATCGCGTGCGCGGCGTACCCATAGATCGGCGGCCCGATCGCCCCCGCGCCCTTCAGGCTCAGCCCCCACAGCCCGAAAAACTCCGCCGTCTTGGGCCCCGGCGTCATCACGCCCACCAACGCTCGGCTCGAAGTCCCGATCGCCCCAAGCCCGATCCCGATCCCGATCCCCACCGGCCACAAGTACCACGGCGGCGCGCCCCCGCCGACCACCTGCTGCGGCAGCGCCGCCGCACCGAGCGCCGTCAGCAACCACACCACCAGCGAGATGACGACCATCGCCCGGTGCCCCAGCCGATCCTGCACCGCTCCCGCCCCAAACGCCGCGATGCCCGACACCGCCGCCAGCCCCCAGATCAGCAGCAGAAGCGTCGGCCCTTGTACATACTGCTCGGCGAGCACGCCCGCGAACACGATGAACGTCTGCACGCCGCAGGAGTAGACAAGGAACACCGCAAAGAACGCGGCGATCTGCCGGAAGTGCCGCACCTCCTTCGCCGTCTCCCACAGGCGCGAGAACCCCACGGTCAAAAGCGACTTCCCCGCCGGCAGCGCCTCCGGCTGCTTGCGCTCCTTGATGATGACGATCGTGGGGATCATCGCCAAAAGGAACCACACCCCGGCGAAGACGAAGATCACCTTCATCGCCGCGTCGGTTTTTCCCATCAGCCAAAGGATCGCCGCCGCGGCGGGCACGCACGCCAGCGCGCCCACATACCCCATCGTCCATCCCAGCGCGCTCACCCGCCCAACCGTTTCCCGAGTGGAAATCTCCGGCAGGAACGCCGCCACGAAGTTGTCCCCCAGCATGTACGCCGTATTGGCAACGATGTAAAGCGTCATCGCCAGCCCCACCGTGCCCGCGCCGGTGAACGCCAGCGCACACGTGAACAGCACGCACACCACCCCCAGCGACACCAGGAACACTTTCTTCTTCCCGGAGAAATCCGCCAGCGCCCCCGCCAGCGGGCTGATGAGCACGATGATGACGCTCGTGACGCCGAAAGCGTAACCCCACAGTTCCCCGCCGCGCGGCTCGTCGTTCACCACGACGACCGTCGTGAAATAGCGCGCAAAGAAAACAGTGGTGATAAGCAGCGTGAACGACTGGTGCGCCAGGTCGTACATCCCCCAAGCCCACACCTCCTTGGGGTTGGGCAGGCCGGCGAAGGGGTTCAGGCGGCGCAGAAACGTGGGCATATGAGCGGCAGCCTACCGCCCCGCGCGCCCGACGTGTCGCGGCCCTCTCAAATCCGCCCCCACAACGAACCCGAAGCGCAAGCGAGGGCCACCGTGTCCCTCGCGTCATCGCAGGAACAAGGAACCCACCCTCATGTGGCAGAGTTTCGCCGTTCCTTGCTCCGAACGCACCTTCGCGGCACCGCTTCATCACCGTGGCCGCGCCGATACCATTGCCACCACAGGCCCCCCATGCCCTCCTCCGCCGACGACACCACCCCGCTCCCCATGCCCGACGATTCGTCGGCCCCACTCCCCGTGGACTTCGCCAGCGGAGCAGGGCAGACATGGGCGCTCGAATCACGCGACCCCGGCCAAGCCACCGACACCAAAGCCATCGACCTTACCGTCGCCCGCCTCGCCGTCGAGCGCGGCCTGTGTACCCCCGAAGAACTCGAGTTCTGCCAACTCAAACAACGCGAACCCAAGTACGCCCGTCACCCCCTCTCCGACCTCCTCGTCGAGAGCGAGAGCCTCACCCGCCGCCAACTGCTGAGGCTCCGCGACGCCGCCACCAGCGGACGCACCGGCTCGAAACTCCCCGGCTACACCATGTTGGGCAAACTCGGTGAAGGCGCCACCGCCACCGTCTTCAAGGCCCGCCAGGACAGCCTCAACCGCCCCGTCGCCATCAAGGTCCTCCCCAAGCGCTTCGCGGCGAACCCCAGGTACGTCGAACAGTTGTACGCCGAAGCGCGCATGGCCGCATCACTCAATCACCCCAACCTCGTCCAGGCCTACGACGTCGGCAGCCACGGCGAACACCACTACTTCGTCATGGAGATCGTCGACGGCGAAACCGTCCACGACCGCATCTTCCGCAAGGGCATGCTCGAAGAAGAGGAATCCCTCGACATCACCCTCGCCGTCGCCCGCGCGCTTGCCCACGCCCACTCAACAGGCCTCGTCCACCGCGACGTCAAGCCCAAGAACATCATCGTCACCGAGACCGGCCTCCCCAAACTCACCGACCTGGGCCTCGCCCGCTTCACCCAGGACCGCGCCGCCGCCGAAGCCGAAAAAGGCAAGAGCCTCGGCACGCCGTACTACATGAGCCCCGAACAGGTCCGCGGCGACGTCGACATCGGCCCCGCCACCGACTGCTACTCACTGGGCGCCTCGTGGTACTTCATGATCACCGGCAAAACCGCCTTCGTCGGCACCGATTCCGACGACATCATGCGCAAGCACGTCGAGGAGCCGCTCGCCCCCCCGATCATGCACCGCCCGGACATCACCCCCGGCATCAGCGACATGATCTGCAAAATGATGGCCAAAGACCCCGGCAAACGCTACGCCTCGTGCGAAGAGGTCATCGTCGAACTCGAAGCATGGAAGACCTACCACGCCATGCGCGCGGCGGAGCGGGTGGAGACCGCGGCGCGGACGGGGTGAGGGCCGTAGAATCTTACTGGTAAGATTATTGCATCCCGCAGCCGGGGCTCGCCCTCGGCCGATCAACAAGGAGACCGCAATGGTGGCGTTTGTCGGAACAAAGCTCTCGAGCAAGGGTCAGGTGGTTATCCCGCAGGAAGTACGCGATGCCATGGGCCTGAAACCCGGCGCCAAGTTCGTCGTCATGCAGGTGGGTGACGACGTGTTGCTCAAGACAGTCCGGGTGGCCGATGTGGCGAACTTCCGCGCGATGGCTCGCAGAGTCCAGGCGGCCGCAAGAAAAGCGGGCATCACCAAGGCGGACATCGAGCAGGCGATCCGCGATGTGCGCGCGGAGAGGCGAAAGCAAGCCACATGAGTGTGATCATTGACACCAATGTGGTTGTCTCCGGCGTGTTCGCCGGCGGACCGCCCCAACAGGTGCTCAGCCTTGTTCACGACGGGGAACTCACGATGCTGGTGACGCCGCCGATCGTCGCCGAGTACCGCAGGACTTTCGCCAAACTCGGCGCCCGGACGCCGTGGGTCGACGCCCCCCGGGTGCTTGAGGAACTCATCGGCCTCGCTCACCACATTGAGATCCGCGGCGATCCTCCGAGGATCGGTCGAGACCCGAACGACGACATGTTCATCTCGTGCGCACTCGCGACGGAATGGCTCGATCTCCAAGACCCCGAGTACAAACGCCCTCTCATCGTGACCGGAGACAAGGACTTGCTCGTACTCAATGGGTACGCCGGGATCGTGATCGTGACGCCCAGGGTGTTTCTCGACCGCCATCTTTGAGAAGCCCGGCCCCGCTTGACACCTCCTCTATCATTCCGTCACCCCGGAATCACGCCAAACCCGTCCACGCCATCACCCCCTCGGGGGGCAAAGGGTCCACCGATGTCCACCTCCTTCTCCACCACAACCCCCGCCCGCACCTCCTTCGCCTCCCCAAAGGTGGACCCCCACGCCGTCACCATCTCCGGCATGGTCCTCGACCCCGTCTACGCGCCCAATCACCCGACCGTCGAATCCCTGAAGTCCCCCGCCGCCATCGACCTCCACCTCGGCAAGGGCGGCATGCCCGGGCAATACCCCTACACCCGCGGCCTCTTCCCCCAGGGCTACCGCACACGCCTCTGGACCATGCGCCAGTTCGCCGGCTTCGGCTCCGCCGACGACACCAACAACCGCTTCAAATACCTCCTCTCCCAGGCCAAGACCAACACCGCCGCCAACACCGGGCTCTCCACCGCATTCGACCTCCCCACCCTCATGGGACGCGATTCCGACGACCCGCTCTCCTGCGGCGAGGTCGGCCGCTGCGGCGTCGCCATCGACACCATCGAGGACATGCACCGCCTCTACGCCGACATCCCCATCGGCTCCGTCACCGTCTCCCAAACCATCAACGGACCCGCCTGCGTCATCTGGGCCATGTACCTCGCCATGGCCAAGCAGCGAAACGTCTCATGGTCCACCCTCGGCGGCACCCTCCAGAACGACATCCTCAAAGAGTTCCACTCCCAGAACGAGTTCATCTACCCGCCGGAACCCAGCGTCAAACTCGTCGTCGACACCATCGAGTTCCAGTCCAAACTCGTCCCCAAGTGGAACTCCGTCAGCATCAGCGGATACCACATCCGCGAGGCCGGCAGCACCGCCGTGCAGGAACTCGCCTTCACCCTCCGCGACGGCATGGAATACGTCGAAGCCTGCCTCATCCGCGGCATGGACATCGACGAGTTCGCCCCCCGCCTTAGTTACTTCTTTAACAGCCACAACGAGTTCTTCGAGGAAATCTGCAAACTCCGCGCCGCACGCCGCATCTGGGCCCGCATGATGCGCGAGCGCTACGGCGCCAAAAACGAACGCTCCTGGTTCATGAAGACCCACGTCCAGACCGCCGGCTGCTCACTCACCGAACAACAGCCCCTGAACAACATCGTCCGCGTCGCCTACCAGGCCATGGCCGCCGTCCTCGGCGGCTGCCAGTCCCTCCACACCGACAGCATGGACGAAACCCTCGGCCTCCCCACCGAACAGGCCGTGACGGTCGCCCTCCGCACCCAGCAGATCCTCGCCCACGAAACCGGCGTCACCCGCGTCACCGACCCCCTCGGCGGAGCCTGGTTCATCGAAGCCCTCACCGACCGCATGGAAGCCGGAGCCCTCGAACTCATCGAAGAAATCGACTCCATGGGCCGGCCGATGGGCAACGGGCCGGGGGGCAATGGGCAGGTGGGCGTTGGGCAGTCGGTGGGAAGCCCAAGGGGTACAACGCCTCTTCCGACTGCCCAAGCCCCAAGCCCCACTGCCCAACACGCCGCGTACGCGGCGTGGTCCCGCTCCGGCGGCGTCGTCAACGGAATCCACAAAGGCTACTTCCGCCGCGCCATCGCCGAGGCCAGTTACCGCTTCAGCGAAGAGTGCGAAGCCAAAGACCGCATCATCGTCGGCGTCAACGAATACATCGACACCACCGAGCAGCGCCCCATCGACATCCTCGAAATCCCCCACCAGGTCGAGGTCGACCAGTGCGAACGCCTCGCCGACTTCAAGAACCGCCGAGACAAAAACGCCGTCGCCAAAGCCCTCCAAAGAATCCGCACCACCTGCCAATCCGGCGACCCCGAAGCCGAAAAAGCCGGCCTCAACAAGCACAACATCATGCCCGCCCTCGTCGCCGCGGCGGAATCCAACTGCACCCTGGGCGAAATGGTCCAGGCCATGGCGGACGTCTACGGCCGGTACTCGGGGGGGCCGGAGTGGTGATGTAGTGCCGTGCCACTGATGGCGGCCTTCCGAGGCCGACATCAGTCCTCCTCGTCTCCCGCGTGATCGGCACTGCTGTCTCGGCGGACCGACCCAGCAGTGGCACAACTACGTCCAACCAGCACCCCGTCAAATCCCTCCGATAGAATCCCACCATGCCGATCCGAAAACGGATGGTCCGTCGTGATGAACCGGGCAGCATCCGTTTCATCACGGCGTCCTGCGAGCATCGGCTGCCACTTTTCAAGAACAATGCGATCAAGGCCGTGTTCGTCGAGTCACTGGTCGCCGCACGCGAGAAGCACGGTTTCGAACTGTTCGCATGGGTGCTGATGCCCGAGCATTTTCACCTTCTGATCCGCACCCCAAGCAATCCAAGCGGGCGCGGCCAGATGCCGCTGGCACTGATGCTCGTGTCCATCAAGCAGGGCGTATCGCAGCGCGTGCTGCCGCACTGGAAGAAGATGAACGCGGGCATCCTGCCGAAGATCACACGACCAGACGGCACCGTGAAGTTCTGGCAGTCCGGCGGCGGCTTCGACCGCAACGTCCGCGACATGGAAGAGTTCTGCAAGGAAGTCCGCTACATCCACCGAAACCCAGTGGACCGCGGCCTCGTCGAGCGTCCGCAAGACTGGCAATGGTCGAGCGTTCGATGGTGGATGGGTCATCGTGATGGCGAGCTGCCCTGCGATCCGCCGCCTTCCGATCGTGTCGCTTGGGACCGTTGGCAGGGGTTCATGTGAGCCTTCACCGTGCCACTGATGGCGGCCTTCCGAGGCCGACATCAGTGCTCCTCGTCGTCCGCGCGTTCGGCACTGCTGTCTCGGCGGACCGATCCAGCAGTGGCACGATTCCGGACCCTTCAGTCAACAAGTCGGGCCAGAGCCGTGCCACTGATGGCGGCCTTCCGAGGCCGACATCAGTGCTCCTCGTCGTCCGTGCGTTCGGCACTGCTGTCTCGGCGGACCGATCCAGCAGTGGCACGATTCCGGACCCTTCAGTCAACAAGTCGGGCCAGAGCCGTGCCACTGATGGCGGCCTTCCGAGGCCGACATCAGTGTTTCTCGCCTTCCGCGTGATCGGCACCTCAGCCTGCCAAGTGGCATCGTCACCGAATCCCCCTCCCACCACCTCCCCACCCTAAAAATCCTCACCCGCACAGTGACCACCCTTGCGCGCACAACCCCGGTCACTCCACCCCACAATCTCACATTTCGCAACAAAACCAGCAGAATCCCGCTTGCCCCGCCGCCATCTCGGTGCAAAGTCCCCACATCGGCACCGATCACTAGCCGCACCAACAACCGGGACCAAGCACATGACCACCGCAGCACCACCGCGCACGACCTCCACCACCAACAACGACACACACGACCAAGACCGCGACACCGCCCTCCTCGCCGATTACTGGGACCCCACTCTGACCCTCTTCGACATCAGCGCCCGCAACAACATCAGCCTCCCCGACCTCGACGCGTGGTGCCAGCGCCCCGATGTCGTCGAAGCCCTGGACCTCACCGCCCGCATGGACGCCGAGCGCTCCCGCCGCCTCATCGCCCTCGCCCAGTCCGCCGCGGCGGGCGCCCTCGTCCGCGCCACCAGCGCCAACTCCCCCGAAACTGCCCGCCGAGCCGCCTCCGCCCTCACCCGCCTGAATCATCAAGCCCACCGCAACACCGCACCACCTCCCGAACCACAGCAACCAAGACAACAACACCCAGGCCCCAACCCCAACCAGCCCAAGCCCATCTCAACCACTCAAGAATCGCAGCGCTCCCGCACACCCGATTCACCACAAGCCCCCGCCCCCGCTCTCGCCCAAGCGCCAACCCCACCCCGCACCCCCGCCGCAAACCTCATCGCCCAAGCCGGCACAGCTCCCACCCCGCCCCACAACACCCACGCCCCCTTCACCCAACCCACCCTCGAAGAAGACATCATCGAAGCCCTACAGCGCCTCCGCCACCAACCCAAGCCCCCCCAAAGAGCCGCCGCCGCATAGTCCAGTGCGGGGGCCGAGGGCCGGGGGGCGAGGGCCGGGGGCCGGGGGGCGGGGGGCGGGTGGCATGGCCAAACTGGTTTGGCCATGTTCCGAATCGCTCGCACGTCGGGTTCGTCAGAAACCGCCTGAAACGAACCCGAAGCGCAAGCGAGGGCCAGCACACAAACCGCCGGACGCGCGAGCCTCACTCGGAACCCGTATCACGCGTCATCTCGACAACCAAGACGTCCCCCCTCACGGACACGCCGTCCCAAACCTCCCCAAGAAGAACACCAGGTCCGCCGTGTTCACCACGCCGTCGGCGACAAAGTCCGCCCCACTCCCCGCCGGCGAAGCGCTCTGCCCGAACGCGCCCAGGAAAGTCACCAGGTCCGCCGTGTTCACCACACGATCCCCATTCAAATCCCCCACGCACGCCGGCGGCGGCGGCGCGATCAGGAAGTTGCACGTGCCCAGCGAGATCTTCCCCGCCGAGCCGGTCCCGCGCCACTGGTTCGGGAAACTGTTGAGCGCGCCCGACACCCCCCCGTCGAGCCACGTGATCCGCGAATCAAACGTGATGCTCGCCGCGGCGTGGCACGAGTAGTACAGATCGCTGGGTTCGAGGTCTCCCACGGCGGGGTACCCCGCACCAACCACATACGTGCGCCCGGCCGTGAGCGTGACGGGCGTGACGCTGTAGTAGCGGAAGTCATTGGCCCCAGCCGTCCCGCCGGGGTTGGCACCCGCCGGTGCCAGAGCCGTTCGGAGCACGTCCTGCGTCACGCCGTCCCACAGGAAGATCGTGTGGCTCAAGAGAAGCCCGGGCGCGAACGAGTCCGGGAACCCCAGTGCCGTGACGGTGATGTCCACGCTCGGCCTGAAGGCCCAGCCAAAGGTGTACCCCCCCGCCGACGCCCCCCCCGGCCCCGGGCTGCCGCCATACGCCCCCGCACCCTGCACATACGAAAGCCCCGGCGAATCGGCCCCAAAGGAAACCGAACCAACCGAAAACACCAACGCCGCGAAGAGGGTTTGTGTGGTCTTCATACCACCTCTGCGAGATCCGGAGTGCGTCGCCCTCATGAGAATCCTCGGATTCAAGGAAATTCTGTTGAGTCCCCAAACGGCTTCCCAAGGGAAATCCAAGAGTCCGCACCGAGATCCGTATGACACGCATCCAAGCCCGATGCCACCCACCCGGCCTCTTTCCTTGCCTGTCCTGAAGGAAGCCCGTGCCTGCCGCGTGTGCGAGCACGAACTCCCCAACGAACCCCGCCCGCTCCTGGCCGCCTCGGCGTCGTCGCGCATCGTCCTGATCGGCCAGGCCCCGGGCCGCATCGCCCACGAGACCGGCATCCCCTGGAACGACGCCAGCGGCAAGCGCCTCCGCGAGTGGCTCGGCGTCACCGACGACGAGTTCTACAACCCCGCGCTGATCGCGCTGGTGCCGATGGGGTTCTGTTACCCCGGAAAGTCCAAAGGCGGCGACGCCCCGCCGCGCCCCGAATGCGCCCCGCTGTGGCACCCGAGAATCCTCCCCAAACTCAAAAATCTCGCCCTGACGGTCTACATCGGCCGCTACCCCTTCGAGCGCTACCTCGGCGAGCACTTCGACGACCTCACCGAGGCCGTCCGTGCCGCGCCGAAGTTGCTCCCCCAGCGCGTGGCCCTGCCCCACCCCTCGCCACGGAACCAGATGTGGCTGGCCCGCAACCCGTGGTTCGCCAAAAAGGTGCTGCCGCTGCTGCGCGAGCGCGTCCGCGGGGCTCTGGGGTGATCGCAGCGGCGGGCGCGTCGCTACCCTGCTGGTCTCATGCCCGCCCACGAAGTCAACTTCGACGCAATCGTCGGCCCCACGCACAACTACGCCGGGCTGGCCCCGGGCAACCTCGCGGCCACTGTCCATGCCGGCACCCGCAGCAGCCCCCGCGCGGCGGCGTTGCAAGGGCTGAAGAAGATGCGACGGCTGATGGACCTGGGGCTGAAGCAGGCCGTCCTGCCGCCGCAGCAGCGGCCCGACGTCGCGACCCTACGCAACCTCGGCTTCGAAGGCACCGATGAACAGGTTCTCCGGCGCGCCGCCGAGGAAGCACCCGCACTGCTCAGCGCGGTCTGCTCGGCGTCCAGCATGTGGGCCGCCAACGCCGCCACCGTCAGCCCCAGCGCCGACACCCGAGACGGGCGCGTCCACTTCACCCCGGCCAACCTCAACACGCACTTCCACCGGCACCTCGAACCGGCGACCACCACGCGGGCCCTCCGCGCGATCTTCAAAGACGCCAAGCACTTCCACGTCCATGATGCGCTGCCGCCAACACCGGCCTTCGCCGACGAAGGCGCGGCGAACTTCATGCGGTTCTGCGCCTCCCACGAACAGCCCGGCCTCGAAGCCCTGGTCTACGGCCGGAAGGGAATCGAGAAAGCCAGCATCACGGGCGCAGCGTCGGGCGCACCCGTGCGGTTCCCCGCCCGCCAGACGCTCGAATCCTGCCAAGCCATCGCACGCCGACACGGGCTTGAAACGCATGCCGTCGGATCGCCCGCTGCGGGCCGCGCCCTCTTCATCCGCCAGAACCCCGCCGCGATCGATCAGGGCGTGTTCCACAACGACGTCATCGCCGTGGCGAACGAGTGCGTGCTCTTCTCGCACGAAGAAGCCTTCGCGCCCGGCGAAGAGGCCCGCCTGCTCGACGCCTGCCGCGCGCTGCTGGGCGAACGCTTCACCCACGTCCGCGTCCCCGCCGCGCGCGTCAGCGTGGCCGACGCCGTGAAGTCGTACCTCTTCAACTCGCAACTGCTCACGGTCCCGGCTCGCAACGCCGGCCGCATGGTCCTCGTCGCCCCCGGCGAGTGCGAGCATCACCCCACGGTCCGCCCCTACATCGACGGCCTGCTCCGCGAAAACGGCCCCATCGCGGAAGTCATCTTCGTCGACGTCCGCGAGAGCATGAACAACGGCGGCGGCCCCGCCTGCCTGCGCCTCAGGGTCGTTCTCACAGAAGCCGAACTCGCGGCGATGAACCACGGCGTGCTCCTCACCCCCGCGCTCGCCACCCGCCTGGAACAATGGGCCACCAAGCACTACCGCGAGCACCTGCTCGTCACCGATCTCGCCGACCCCAGACTCATCCGCGAAGGCACCGACGCGCTTGACGAACTGACGAAGATTCTCGGCATCGGCAACATCTATCCCTTCCAACTGGCGTGAGCGGGCAGAGGCACGCCGCACAACGAACCCGAAGCGCGAGCGAGGGCCACCGCCCGAACACCCGACTGGCCCCAACAGCCACTCATACGGATTCCGATTGAAGTTTGCGCGTGTAGAAGGTTCGTGTGCTGGCCCTCGCTTGCGCTTCGGGTTCGTTTCAAACGGCCATTGACGAACCCGATTTCCAAGCGAGGGCCACCGCCCGAACACTCGGTACCTTTATCCCATGCCCGCACCTCTTGCCTACTTTCTCTCATGGCGCTGCTACGGCACATGGCTCCGCGGCGATTCACGAGGCGCTGTCGACGCGTTCCACAACAAAGTCAACACACCAAAGATCACGCCCAACCGAGCAAGGGTTGCCTCCGATCAATCCCGCATGGCCTCGGAATCCGTCTCGCTGTCCGCGCAAGAACAAACGGGTGTCGAAGCCATTATCCGCCGGCACGCCGATTTCCGTGGTTGGGGCGTGTTGGCCGTGCATGTTGGGCAGTCACACGTCCACGTCGTGGTTCAGACGCGGTCGGACAAAGCGCCCGAGCAGGTCATGACCGAGTTCAAAGCATGGGCGACCCGGGCACTGCGCGAACTAGGAACCCGCTCAGAGAACGAAGCAATCTGGGCCGAGCACGGAAGTACGCGGTGGATCAACGATCCGGAGACTCTGGCCGCCGCCGTGGACTATGTGACTCGGCTTCAGGCTGGCCCCCACGCGCAGTTGCGCTTGGAGCGCCCGCGGCATGGCCAACCACCGTCCGCATGAGAGGCATGATGGAGCGATGTCGGTTCTTGTGGAGTGGCCCTCGCTTGCGCTTCGGGTTCGTTTACCGCAGAGTGGCCCTCGCTTGCGCTTCGGGTTCGTTTACCGCAGAGTGGCCCTCGCTTGCGCTTCGGGTTCGTTCACGCCAGAAACACCACGGTCAGCAGCACGAACAGCGGCACCAGCACCGCGCACGAATAGGCCATGTACCCGAAGAACCCCGGCATCTTCACGCCGCCCTCTTCGGCGATGGCCTTCACCATGAAGTTCGGCCCGTTGCCGATGTAGGTGTTCGCGCCCATGAACACCGACCCGAGCGATACCGCCGCCAGAAGGTCGTGCCGGATCATGCCCCCCCCGGTGCCGCCCGTCAGCACGATCTGCGCCACATTCGGATCAGGAGGGGCACCCAGCGCCGTCTGGAAGAACACGGCGTAGGTCGGCGCGTTGTCCAGGAAACTCGACAGGATCCCCGTGGCCCAGAAGTACTGCCACGCCGAAGTCAGCCCCAACTCGTGCCCGCGCGCTGAGAGAATCTCCAGCGGCACCTGCAGGCACACGAAGATTCCGAGGAACAATGCCGCCACTTCGGCGATCGGGAAGAAGTCAAAGCGGTTCTCGGCGCGCAACCCCTTCGCGGTGGTGAGGTAACTCATCACCACCATCGCCAGCATCACCCCCTCGCGTACCAGCGGCGGCACGATCCACGACGTGCCCACAAACGCCGCCCCCGGCGCCAGCGTCGCCACGGCGAGCACCACGGCGATCAACCACACCACGTTCACCAGCCCCGCGACGGACACGCGGTCGTTCTCGCCGCGCGGGGCCTGCGTGGTCGCAACACCGCCCGTGCGCTCGCGCTTCCAAAGCAAAGTGTCCCACACGAGGTACACCACCAGCAGCGAGACCAGCATAAAAGCCCACGGCATCCACAAATTCAGCGTCCACAAGAACGGCACGCCGCGCAGGAAACCCACAAACAAGGGCGGATCGCCGATGGGCAGCATCGTGCCGCCGATGTTCGAGACGATGAAGATGAAGAACACCACGGTGTGAACCTTGTGCGTCCGCGCCCCGAGCGCCTTGAGCAGCGGACGGATGAGCAGCACCGAGGCTCCCGTGGTCCCGATCAGGCTCGCCAGAAGGCCGCCGAGCGCCATCAGCCCGGCGTTCGCCGTGGGCGTCGCGGGCAGCCGTCCCCGCACCACGATGCCCCCGGCGATGGTGTAGAGGGAGAAGAGCATGACCATGAACGGCACGTACTCCCACGCCGAGTTGAGCGCCGCCCCGACCATCGCCGCCGCGCCGGGTTCCGTCCCGAACCCGCTCGGGTCCTGCGAGAGGGCGAAACCGAGTGTCCGCATGATGGATACCACGAAGTCGCCGTGCAGATGGACGCCGAAGTCCCGTGTCCAATAGTGCACGAGCACCGACGCCGCGCACACCAGAGACACGATCAACTTGTTCACGTTGGAGTGCCACCAGTGCGACGTCTTGTGGAACAGCGGCAGCACCGCCACGCACAGCAGGAGCGCCAGGAACGGGGCGTTCCAGCCCAGTTCGGGCACGCCTGCGGCGGAGAGCATGGGTGGTGCGATCAGCATCGACCGAGCATAGGTTGTTTACTGTGCCACGACTCTGCCGCCCTGCGGCAGAGTCGTGCTCCCCGCATGGTGGGCCCCCCGAGCACGACTTTGCTGAAGCAGCAAAGTCGTGGCACGTCTCGCCGATAAACCCACCCTCAACGCCCGCCCTCGACGCTCCAGCGCAGCGAACCATCCAAGGGCCGCACGTCGGCACCGGAGGCGATCTCCCGCGCCAGTTGCTCCATCAGCAGCCGCTCCTGACGCCGCCGTGCGTCGCGTTCCATCTCCGCGCGGACCGTCTCCAGCGTCGGCGGCGCACCACCCGCCGCCCCTCGTCCGTCCAGCATCAGGACCGTGAACCCATCGCCCAGCGCGATCGGATCGCTTACCTGCCCGATCGTCATCTTGGCCAGCGTGTCCCGGAGTGCCTGCGGGTACGAAGGGTCCGCCGGGCTGACGGGGTCGATGACGCCCCCCCGCGCCGCCGAGGTGTCCGTCGAAACTTCCGCCGCGACGCGCGAAAAATCCTCACCCCCCCGCACGCGGGCCACGGCGTCGGATGCCTCTCTGGCCGTCGCCACGGTGATCACCCGCGCCCTGAACCGTTCGCCGTATCGCAGGGCATACGCCTGTGTTACCGACGCTTCGTTCACCTTCACCTGAGGCTGCACCAGCGCCCGCAGCATCGCGCTGCGTCGCAGCATCGACGCGAATCGTGTCGGCCCCAGCCCGCGCTGGCGGCGCACGCGCTCCAGCGCCGCTGCGGCGTCCTCGCCCGAGACCCCCGCCGAAGCCGCGGCCTCGGCGAACATGTCTCGCTCGCGTTCGACCATCGCCGGTTCAAGCACCAGCCCTTCACGCGCCATCCGCTTTCGCAGCCGCGATTCGAGTGCGAGTTCATTCAGAATCTCATTCCCCGCGGCCTCCCCAAGCCCGGCACGCACCGCGTCCCACATGACCGGCTCGCCGTCGATCATTGCGACGGGGCGCTCAAACTCCGGCTGACTGCCGCCGGCACCACCCCGTGTGGCACCCCGCGAAAGGTACTTCTCGGCCTCGCCCAGCCCTTTCACATCGCGGGATACCAACCCGATGCCCGCTTTTGGCCCGCCCGCCGCCGAAGAACCCTGGCCACCCCCGGAACAACCCGCGCTCCAGAGCGTCAAAACAAAGGCCGATGTCAGGGCAACCGCTGGGCCCCACGCCCGAACAGCAGTGGGGGAGTGAGGGAACAAAGGCCGCTCGGATACGCTTGCAAACGATCTCATAGGCAAGATGGGACGCGGCCGAGCGTTTGGCGTCAAGCGGGTCGGACGCACGGCTTCCATCCGAACCCCGAGTGCAAGCTCGGGGACAGCCGGACGCATCGAAGAAAATGTGCTCCCACCGACCACCGTCGAACTCAAAGCATGTCCCATCTCGACCCCAACCTCGTTCCCTCCGACCCCCCGGACCCCCCGAAAGACGCCGACCCCTCGAACGCCATCGACGGGGCCGCTTCGCCCCCCCGCGGCCACCCCCGCGAACACGCGCACACCCACGACGAAACCCACTCCCGCCCCGCCCGCGTCCTCTGTCCCTACTGCGGACTCATCCAGCCTGTCACCGCCCGCTGCGCCGGATGCAAGGGCCTGCTCGATCCTGAATCCCGCCAGGCCACCCAGAACGCCATGGGGCCGTGGTTCGTGCGCAATCCCGCCGCAGCCCACCACCCCGGCTGTTCCTATCCGACGCTCCGCGAACTCGTCCGGCGCGGCAAGGTCACCCGCGAGACGATCCTTCGCGGGCCCACCACGGCCCAGTTCTGGAACATGGCCGCCAACACGCCGGGTGTCGCCGTGCTGCTGGGTGAGTGCCACGCCTGCCACCAGCCGGCACGCGAGGACGAGTACCTGTGCCGTCACTGCGGCGTGGTCCTGACGCCCCGCACCGACCGTCAGCACCTGGGCCTCGCGCCGATTCGCACGGTGGGCGTGCCGGTCAGCCAGCCGCCGGTGGTGTCGTCGACGCCGGTGTCGGCGCTGAGCATGCCCGCCGCTGCGCCAGAGTCCGAATCCGCTTCGTCGTTCACGACCAGCGCGGAGAGTTCCGGGACCTCATCGTTTGCGCAGGCCGGTGTTCATGCCGCACCCATCGCCTTTGGCACCGAGGCCGTGCTCGCCAAGCGTCGGGCTACGGATCGCCGCCAGCGTGTTGTGCTCGTCGCCGGTGCGGTGGTTCTTTCGATTGTCGCGCTTGGCGCGATCGCCGTGATCGCGTCCCGGACCGCGCCCAAGAAGCCTGCGCCTGCGGCAACGTCGAGCGGATCGGCATCTTCCCAAGGGGGCACCTTACCGACAAACCCGCAACCCCCGCGGCCCATGACCATCGGCGAGCGTTTCGCCGAAGACCTCGCCGAGGCCGCTCGCCTCACCGCGCTTGGTACGACCGCCGACATGGAGTCCGCGCTGCGGATTCTCGAAGGCGTCCGCGCCTTTGCCGTGGCGGAGCCGAAGCCTGACAAGGCTTTTCTCGCAACTCTTGCGGGCACGATCGAGAAACTGCGGTACAAACTCGACGACGCGCGGTTGAACGAGGTGCTTTCGGGCGGAGGTGATGTTGGGACGCCGACGCCCCGGTGACAACAAGGGTGCGTATTTCAATGTGTGCCACGGGCTTCGCGGGATGCCAGTGCTCCCCGCAGGTGTCGCCCCTCACTTCAAGCCCTTCATCCCTGCCTCCACCCGCCGCGCGTTCATCATGGTGAGCGCTGGCGAATGGTCCCTCACCAGTTTGAGCAACTGCGACATCGAGACCCCCAGCCGCGCCCCCGCCGCCTTCACGTCCCAGCCGCACGCGGCGATCACGTCCAGCGCTTCGGCCAGAATCGCGGGGTAGTCCCGGTGGTCCGGGCTGACCACGATCCGGCCCACCGCCGCCCCCGCCGCCGCCGCGGCCTGCGCCGGGTCCCGCAGTTTCACCCCGAGCGCCCGCAGCACCGGGTCTCCCTTCGGCCCCGGGTGTCTCACCGCGCCGCGCACCCGTGACCGCCACAGGTCCGAGCCGACATCCCCCATGGGCACGGGGGTCCGGACCTTCACCGCCAGCGCCAGCCGCAGGCGTTTAAGCGCCACCCGCTTGTTCTCGGTGACACTCCGGCGCTCGGTGGCGTGGGCCTCGACCCCGGTCGGCGTGTGGGACAACTCAACCCCCGTCTCCACCTTGTTGCGGTGCTGGCCACCCGGGCCGCTCGCCCGAGTCTTGTTCGCGCTGCACTGCGACAGCAACGCCTCGTCATCCAGGCACGCCGGGTGGTGCCACGGCGTGGGTTCGTGTCCCGGGATGGCGTTTGCGCGGTTCATCGGCACCCCGAGCGTACCACCGAGGGCGGGCCACCAACCCCCGATGTTCCGGTACGCTCCGCACCATGACCTCACCGCTCTTCCCCGTGGGCCGATTTGCCCTGGCCACGATCCTCCCCGCCGCACTCGCTCTTGTCGGCGCCCGCGCCGCCGCCCAGTCCTCCGGCGGCCCGGTGCGCCCGCCCATCAACGGCGTCACGCACGTCGAACCCGGCTGGCACGCCATCGTCCACGCGAAAGTGACCGCCGAACCGGGCACGGTGATCGAGGACGCGACCATCGTGGTGCGCGAAGGCGCGATCGTCAGCGTGATGGCCAAGGGCGAAGCCCCGAAGGGTGCCCGCGTGTGGGACGCCACCGGCCTTGAGGTGTACGCCGGTCTTGTCGAGCCTTACCTCCCTGTCGAAGCGCGACGCTCCGACAAGCCCGATACCGCCGGGGCCCACTGGAACCCACGCGTTACGCCCGAGCGCACCGTGCTCGACGGCCCCGGCGTCCCCGCCGATGTCCGCAAGAAGCTCCGCTCGATCGGCTACGGCGCGGCCCTCATCGCGCCCAGCGGCCCCGGCATCCTCCGCGGCTCGTGCGCCCTCTCCTCGCTTTCCGAACCCGGCGACGCCTCCACCCCCGGCGTCGAACGCGTGATCTCACGCATCAACGCCCAGACCGCCGCGTTCGACCTCACCGGCGTCGGCGACGCCGAATATCCAAACTCGAAGATGGGCGCCATCGCCGTGATCCGCCAGGCCTTTGCCGATGCGCAGTGGCAGCAGGCTGCGGTGATGGCCTTCTCGCGCAGCCCCGGCAAGTTTGAGCGCCCCGTCTTCTCCCGCGCCCTTGAATCCCTGCGTCAGCCCGTCGGCTGGCTCTTCGATGCCGGCGACCCGCTCGACATCTGGCGGTTCACGAAGATCGTCCGCGAGTTCCGCGGCGAAGAACGTGTCATCGCCGTGGGCACTGGCAGCGAGTACCAGCGGCTCGATGCGATCAAGCAGTCCGGTGCGGCGATCATCGTGCCGCTGGCGTTCCCCAAGCGCCCGCGCATCGCCACGGCGGCCGACCGTGATTCGGTGGGCCTGAACGAACTGATGGCGTGGGAGCAAGCACCGACGAATCCGCGACGGCTTGATGCCGCGGGCATCATGACCGCCATTACTTCCTCCAAACTCCCCAAGGGCGGCGACTTCGTCGAGAACCTGCGCGACGCCGTGACGGCGGGCCTGAGCAAGGACCGCGCGTTGGAGATGGTCACGACCCGCCCCGCCGGGCTGATCGGCATGTCGGAGCGCCTGGGCAAGGTCGCCCCCGGCTTCATCGCCAACTTCATCGTGATGAAGGGCGAGTTCTTCGACCCCAAGCGCGAAATCCGCGACGTGTGGATCGACGGCCAGCGCTACGAGATCAGCCCCGCGCCCGCGCCGCAGGCCGAGGCGTTGAAGGGTGAATGGACCCTCGCCGCGGCGACCGCGCCCGCGATGACGCTGACGATGAAGATCGGGGAGAAGAATGAGGTTTCGCTCGAACGCCCGGGCGCGGATGCACCCAAGGCCGAAGGCCCTGCTCCGGAACCCGCCCCCGCGCCGGCCCCAGGTGCCGACGCCGAGAAGAAGCCCGAACCCAAGAAGCCCGCCGCCACGAAGGCCAAGGGTGTGGTGCAGATGGAGAACCGTCTCGACTTCACCCTGCCTGGCACGGCACTGGATCCCAACTTCAAACCCGAGCCCGAAGCCCCCGCCAAGCCCGCCGACGACAAAGGCGATCAGAAGCCCGCCGAGAAGACGGCGGACAAGCCCGCCGAAAAACCGGATGCAGGCACCGCCCTGGTGTCACTCATTCTCGAACCCGCGAAGGACAACGCCGCAACCCTCCGCGGCACCGCCACGCTCCCGACCGGCGAACGCATCGCCCTCACCGCCACACGCAACCTGCCCAAAGACGGCGAAAAGAAGAAGGCGGACGAGAAGAAGGACGAAGACAAGCCCAAGCCAGCGCTGGTCAACATCCCCGAAGCCCTCACCACGCCCTTCGGCGCTTACGGCCTCGCCGCCGTCCCCTCGCAGGACAGCGTCCTGATCACCAACGCCACCGTCTGGACGAACGGCAAAGACGGCGTTCTCGAAAACGCCTCGGTCCACATCGCCGGCGGCAAGATCAAGGCCGTGGGCAAGTCACCGCTGACCATCGACCCGGCCTTCCCCGTCACGCGTGAGATCGACGCCAAGGGCCTCCACGTCACCGCCGGCATCATCGATTGCCACTCTCACACCGGCATCTCCGGCGGCGTGAACGAGGGCACGCAGTCCTGCACCTCGGAGGTCCGCATCTTCGATGTCATCAACCCCGACGACATTGATTGGTACCGCCAACTCGCCGGCGGCGTCACCGGGGCCAACCAACTCCACGGTTCGGCGAACTCGATCGGCGGCCAGAACTCGGTGGTCAAGCATCGGTGGGGCGTCGCCGTGACGCCCGACGACATGCGCCTGGAGGGTGCGCCGCCCGGCATCAAGTTCGCGCTGGGCGAGAACGTCAAGCAGTCCAACTGGGGCGACAGCAACACCTCCCGGTACCCCCAGACCCGCATGGGCGTCGAGACGTTCATCCGCGACCGCTTCCTCGCGGCCCGCGCCTACAAGGCCCGGTGGGACGCGTTCATGGCGCTCACCGACAACGACAAAGGGCTGGCCGAGCCGCCGGAGCGCGACCTCGAACTCGAAGCCCTCGTTGAGATCCTCGAAGGCAAGCGCCTGATCCACTGCCACAGTTACCGCCAGGACGAGATCCTGATGCTCTGCCGTGTGGCGAAGGAGTTCGGCTTCAGGATCGGCACCTTCCAGCACGTGCTCGAAGGCTACAAGGTGGCCGACGCGATCAAGGACGCGGCCATCGGTGCGTCCACGTTCTCGGATTGGTGGGCGTACAAGTGGGAGGTCTACGACGCGATTCCGAGCAATGGCTCGATCATGCATGATGTGGGCGTGGTCGTGTCGTTCAACTCGGACTCCGACGAACTGGCACGGCGACTGAACGCCGAGGCGGGCAAGGCCGTGAAGTACGGCGGCGTTCCTCCCGCCGAGGCGATGAAGTTCGTCACCCTCAACCCGGCCAAGCAACTCAAGATCGACGCGATGACCGGCTCGATCGAGGCGGGCAAGGACGCCGACCTCGCGGTGTGGTCGGGCGATCCGCTCAGCCCGACTTCGCGCTGCGTCCGCACGTTCGTTGACGGGCGTGAACTGTTCAGCCTCGAACAGGACAAGGCGCACCGCGAACGCATCGCCAGCGAACGCGGCCGCATCATCCAGAAACTTCTTGCGGAAGAGCCCAAGAAGGCCAAGGACGACGCGAAGGACAAGCCCGACGGTGCGTCTGAGGGCCGCCCCGGCGGTCCCGGCGAAGGCCGCCGCCGGCGCGGTGGTGCCCAGCCGCCGCAGGACGATCTGACTTCGGGCGGGCCGTCCCGCTCCGGCCTGTTCACCCTTGTTCCTGTCGGCGGCGAAGACGACGAAACCGCGCGGGCCCAGGCCATTTACAAAGCGAGGCAGATCGAAGCCCGCATGGAATACCTCCTCCGCAACGGCATCAGCCCCGACTTCGGCCGCCCCGGCGTCTGCGGCTGCGACCTTTAAGAGGATTCACCGCGGAGGCGCGGAGGACGCGGAGTCGGAGAGAAGAGGTTCACCGCGGAGAACGCGGAGGGCGCGGAGAAAGGCAAGAGAGAGATGAAGAGACGAGCCGTGAAGAGCAGACAGATGGCCCAAACCGATCGGGGTTGAATCCCCTCCGTGCCACGGCTTTGCGGCGTCCTCGACGCACAGCCGTACCGAATCACAACGAACAGACGATTCACCAGCATCCCCCCAAAAATCCCATGACCACAATCCAACTCCGGTCCTCCCTCCGCGTTCTCCGCGCCTCTGCGGTGAATCTCCTCTTCTTCGCCTCTAGCGCGACGGCCCAGGACCTCGGCATCAAGGCCGCGCCACAGTCCGCACCCATCGTCATCACCAATGCCACCATCCACACCATCTCGGGCGAGGTCATCAAGAGCGGCCACATCGCCTTCGATGGCGGCGTCATCACCTCCGTCGGCTCCGGTGTCCCCGCGACTGTCGCGGGCCAGCAGCCCAAGACCATCGACGCACAGAACAGACACGTCTTCCCCGGCCTCATCGGTGCCAACACCGTCATGGGCCTGACAGAGGTCAGTGCCGCACGCGCCACTCTTGATTCGAACGAGGTCGGCGATCTCACCCCCGAGGTCCGCCCCGCCGTCGCCCTCAACCCGGATTCCACCCTCATCCCCGTCGCCCGCACCAACGGCGTCCTCCTTACCGGCGTCCTCCCCATGGGCGGCCTGCTGCCCGGGCGCGTCAGTGTCGTCCGCCACGACGGGTGGACGTGGGAAGACATGACCGTCAAGGACGACGCAGGGCTGGTCATCAACTGGCCCAACCTCCGCCCCATCAGCGCCTGGTGGATGACCAAGAGCGAGTCGGAGCAACTCGACGACATCAAGAAGAACATCGCCCGTCTCAACGACTTTTTCGACGCCGCCGCGGCGTATCACGCCGCGCGAGCCATCGACGCCTCGTTCCCCACCGACCTTCGCTACGAATCCCTCAAGCGCGTCCTGAGCGGCGAACTTCCGATCTTCGCGCGGGCGGACGAGTGGGACCAGATCGAGTCCGCGGTGAACTTCGCCGTGACGCGCAAACTCAGACTCGTCATTGTGGGTGGGCGCGATGCGCCACTCGCCGCCGAATCGCTGAAGAAGGCCGGCGCGAGCGTCGTCGTCACCGGCACCTTCCGCATGCCCAAGCGCGAGGACAGCGATTACAACGAGGCCTTCACCCTCCCGTCTCGCCTGGAAGCCGCCGGTGTGAACTGGTGCCTCGCCACCGAAGGCGGCGACTTCCAGACCCCCCACGAACGCAACCTGCCGTATCACGCCGCGCTGGCCGTTTCCCACGGCCTCTCGCGCGAGGCCGCCCACCGCGCCATCACGCTGTCGCCCGCCACAATCCTCGGCGTCTCCGACCGCTACGGCTCCATCGAGAAAGGCAAGTCCGCCACCCTCTTCATCTGCGACGGCGACCCGCTGGAAATGACGACGAAGATCTCCGGCGCGTGGATCGACGGGCGTGAGATTGACCTGCGCAACAAGCAGACCGAACTCGACGCCAAGTACCGCGAGAAGTACCGGCGGCAGAAGTGACGATCGGGCTCGTTGCGGTTCTGTTCCCCAGCCGTGGCACGCCTTGTCAAACGGGTTCTGGCTGATTGTCGCGCGTTGGGAGTTGGGCGATGGCCCTCGCTTGCGCTTCGGGTTCGTTCCGGATGCCGTCAACGAACCCGAAGCGCAATCGAGGGCCAGTCAACTTGGACCATGAGCGAGAGAATCAAACCGACCCCGCATCACCTGCACGGCTGCCCGAACAAGCCAAGGAACTCCACAAGGTCCGCCGTGTTCACGGCGAAGTCCCTGTTGAGGTCGAACGGCGTGAACGCGGACCCGCCGGTCCCGAACGCGCCGAGGAACGCCACAAGATCAATCGTGTTGACGCTCCCGTCGCCGTTGAAGTCCCCCTTGCAGTTCCGCATCAGCACGCGGAACGAAGCGGGTACGTTGATGTTGCGCGATCCGCCGGCGAACACCCCGCCGCCGGGGTTTACCTGGAAGGCGTTGTCGGCGGGGAAGCGCGGGTCCTGGTGGTTCGAGTCGGCGATCTGTCCGTTGCCCCACGCCGCCGTGGCGCGGTGGATGATCGAGACGTAGTACGTCCCCGGTGCCAGCACAAGGCCGTTGTCCTGCGTGGGCGAGATGCCCCGCTCATCGGGCTGGCGCGGCCCGACCTCATCGGGCCGCAGCGCGATGGTCGGATCGACCTTGACGGCGACGCCCTGAAGGTTCAGCGGGTTGCCGCCGCCGCCGACAAAGCTCACCAAGTCGTACTCGCCCCCGCCGCGGAACAGCGGCACCGTGTAACCCTGGCTGTACAGCGTGTTGCCCTGCAGCGTCGCGTCGGTCGCCGCGGCCGAGGGGGAGGCCCAGATGCTCAGGACGAACCCGCCGGGCGGCGGGAGCGTCGTGCCCGGGCCGCTCACCCCTACCAAGGAATCCACCCGCGCAATCACCCGCTTCTGTGTCAGCGTGAACTCATCGATGATCGCGATATTGAGGTTGCTCGGCGGCGAGATCGCCACCTGCTGGCTGGACCGCTTCTGCAGCAGGTTCGACGAGATGTCGTTCAGGCTGACCTGGTCCAGCCCGTAATAGAACCCCGGCGGCGGCGGTGCGTTGAAGAAACTCGCCGGCGCCGAGCACGCCGTGCAGTCGCTCCCGTCGCCGCGGTAGTTGCCGCCCCGGTTGAGGCAGTCGATCTCGTCGGTCACGACGCACGGGCCGGTGCTGAGGCAGCAGCCGCCGTCGGTGGTTCGGAGTTCCCACCCGCACGTGCCCTGGTTGGTGCTCAGCGTGCCCGCGGGGTTGTTCGAGGCGAAACTCCCCGCGCTGGTGGTGCGGAACATCTGCCCGTTGATATCGCCGACATCCGCCGGCGCGAACAGCCCCATGCCCAGCGCGTTCAACTGCGCCAGGGTCGCCAGCGCCGGGCCGTTGCCGCCGGCGTCGAAGGTGATGCCCGCCCACACGCTGGCGGGCAGCGCCGCGGCGCCGATGTCGGCCACGACGAGTGTGAGTTGATTCGCGGGGAACGTGATGGGGTTGAAGGTGAAGCCGACGATGAACGTGCCGGGCCCGCCGCCGCCGCCGTTGGTCTGGTGGAACCGGATCAGCGGCCGTGCCGTGACTGGCGCGCCCAGCGTGTTGGCGACGACGAACTTCGCCTGGTTCACCGTCCCGGGCGCGGTGAGGAACAACTGGCCCGAGATGAGTTTGGTAATCGCCGCCGAGCCCGTCCCGGAGGCCCCGCCGTTGAGGAAGTTCTGGCTGATGTATGTCGTGATGTTGGAGTGCAGCAGCCCCGAAGGCCCGCCGCGCTCGGTCCCCCCGAACGCGCCGGCCGCCGCGGCCTTTTCAAGGGGGATCAACCGCTCGATGCGGGCCTCAAGCACCGGCTCGCCGGGCACGTGTGCTGCTTCCATCCGGACCACACCAGCCCCCGCACCGTCTCCTGCAAGCGCTTCTTGCCGCGCGATCGCCCCCGGCGTCACCGCCGCCAATGCCACGATTGAAACGCAGGCCCCGCGCAGACCGCGCGACCACATCCCGTACAACGACGTCACGTTCATCTTCATGGCATCAACCTCCGAGCCTCGCCGCGGCACCGCAAAGCGGCACCGACAGCCCGGCCGTTCTTTCTCGCACTCTCGTACACCTTACTTGTCGAATACGACAAGGCCAGAGTCAAACCGAACATCGACCGATTTTTCTCAATCGATCGTGGTCCGTTCGTCATCCGCTCGGTGTCCGTCGGCTGATTCAGCCGCGTTATCGCGCCCTGAAGGCTGGCCGCGGTGCCGTGCCGACCACTTCGCCCGAAGGCCGGCGCACGTCCATTCTTGTCCCGCCGGCGCGGAGCCTTGCCACCTGACGCTCGCCGAGTCTCGCCCGCAGCGTGACCGATGAGCCTTCGTACGTACGTTCCAACACTTCGCCCTGCTTCTCGATGGTCGAGATCGCCTTGCTCTCGCTGAGCGGGAGCGTGATGCTGAACTCTTCGAGCGGACCGGTTGCCATGGCGCGCACTCGGGCCGCCAGTTCCGAGTGCCCCAGGCCGTTCTCGTCTTTGGCGCAGAAGGGGATCGAGCCGTTCACGCCGTCACGACCGCCGATCTTTGCTTGCCAGATCAGCAGTTCGCTGTTGTCGCGCAGGCGGTCGGCCTTGTTCAGCAGCACGATCCGTTCCGGCGGGTGGTACTCCCGGCCCTCGCGCTCCTCCCGTGCCCGCACCTCGTCCATCAGCGTGTCGAGCGTCTCGTTCACCGTATCGAACTGCAGTTCCGCGCCCGGGTCCGAGACGTCCAGCACGACAAGAAGCAGGTTCGCGTGCGTGGCTTCCTCAAGGGTTGCACGGAACGACGCGACGAGGTGCGTCGGCAGGTCGCGCACGAAGCCGACGGTGTCGGAGATCATCACGCCCAGGCCGCCGCCGAGTTTCCACTCGCGGGTGCGCGTCATCAGCGTGGCGAACAACTGGTCGTTGGCGAACGCGCCGCCCTCGGTCAGCGTGTTGAACAGCGTGCTCTTGCCCGCGTTGGTGTAGCCCACGATGCCGACGGTGAACGATTCGAGGTTGCGGTCGCGGACCTCGCGGGCCTTGCGCTGCTGGATCTCCTCGATCTCGCGGCGGAGCGCGAGCGTGCGCTTCTGCACCAGGCGGCGGTCGATTTCCAACTGCATTTCGCCGGGGCCGCGCGTGCCGATGCCGCCGATGCCGCCGCCGCCCACGATGCGTTCGAGGTGGTCCCACATGGCGCGGAGGCGCGGGAAGGTGTACTGCAACTGGGCCAGTTCGACCTGCAGTTTCGCCTCGTGCGTGCTGGCACGCCCGGCGAAGATGTCCAGGATGAGTTCGCTGCGGTCCAGCACCTTGACCTCGACGATCTCCTCGATCGCGGCGATCTGTTTGGGGCTGAGTTCGTGGTCGAAGATGATGACGCCGGCCTTGAGTTCCTCGGCCATCGCCTTGAGTTCGACGACCTTGCCCGAGCCCATGTACGTGCCCGCGACCGGCTTGTGCATGTTCTGCACCATCTCGCCGACGACCGTGGCCCCGGCCGTCTCGGCGAGCGAGCGCAGTTCGCCGAGGGGATCGCGCTCATCAAACCGCGAGTTCGGCAGATGCACCGCGGCCAGCAAGGCCCGCTCCTGTTTCAGTTTGACGTCGGTGCGTTCTTTGGGGATCGCCATGGACCGGGATGGTAGCGCGGCGGTCCGCTTTGATGCGGTGGGGCAGGCTTCCAGCCTGCCATGCCTTCAGTAAGAGGCAGGCTGGAAGCCTGCCCCACCGTTGTGCTCTCAGTTCGCGGTTCCCATCGAAACCCGGTCGGCGTAGACCGGGAAGTCGCCGTTGCGGCCTGTTGGCATGCCTTCGAGAGGCAGGGCAACGACTTCGCCGTGGCCGCGCGGGCGGTCGAACACCACGGCGCCGTCCACTTCCTTTGCCCGCAGCAGGTACGAACCGGGGCGCGGCAGTTCCAGCCACTTCACTTCGCCCAGCGTGCCATCGGCGAGCCGCTCACGCACTTCGAGGCGCACCACGGCGTCGACGGTTCCCGTCGGCCAGGGCTGGCGTCCGGTGTGCCGCGCGATCTTCTTCCCCGCCGGCACGACGGCGCCCAGGTGCTGGCCGGTGCGCAGGTCGCTGAAACCCGCGGGATCAGTCATGTCCACGCGCCCGATCCACCAGCGGACTTCCATCGTCTTGGAGGTCTGGTTGTCGAAGGCGACGCGGGGGCCGTCGGTGGTGTATAGAGCGATGATGGCCGTGGCCGGCGCGGTGGCGAGCGCCTGCGGCCCGCCGTGGTCGAACGCGCCGCGTGTGACCATGGCGCTCTCTTCGCAGCCCGTTATCGTCGCGAACATCAGGCCGGCGAGCGACGCCGCGAGCAGCGCGCCCCCGAGGCGGCGGCGGGGACCGGGGATCATGGCGTTGGCGAATGCGGCGTTGTTCACGAAGGCTCCTGCTGCGGATGATGGTCTTGACGATGCCCGTGCGGCGGTCAGTGGCCGCCCGCGGACCCGGTGTGCCCGGCGTCGGTACGGGGCGCGGCGGCGGGGAGTTCGACCTCCTCGATCACCGTCCGCCGAACCGTCACCATACCCATCGGCGTGACCCGCCCCTGCGTTTGCGTTTCCCGCGACACTTCGACGGTTTGGGTTCGTGGTTCACCCCCTACCGGCGTCCGAACGCCGTGGAGGATGTGCCCGACGAACTGGCCGAGCGAGCGGGCGATGGTTTTCTGGGACTCTGGGGGCACGGGGGAGTTTAGCGGGTTGATGAGGTGCCACTGAGAGGGGACGGGGCGTTGGGTGGCATGCTCAAACTTGTTTGAGCATGCTGGGGCGGCCTCGGGCACTCGAAGAGCATGCCCAAACGAGTTTGGGCATGCCACCCGCCGGGCATCGCTCCTACTTAATCACGCAACAAAAGCGTACGAAGCCGACGACGAAAAGCGTAATATAGGTTTTCCAAGCCACTCCAGGAAGCACGGCATCGAGTTGTTTAGTATGTGTTTCAATCCAATTACTATAAACTGGATTGCCCGCTAAACTCATACAAACACCAATCAACAGTGTTGTGATAGCAAGCCATGTCGAGAAGCCCAGCAGAAGACGTAGGCTCAAACACAGGAGACGCACCAAGGATCCCCAGCTGTGCGACCAAATTGATCTCCCGTAAAGTACAGCAGCGACCATCAAGCCAATAGGTGCGGCAATCGCAAACGAAGTCAGAATCGTGTACCAGTCGCCGATGTGGCCAGCCCAAATGCGAATTACACCTAGAATCAAAGCTGGACCGAACAATACGACTAAAGCAACGTTGCCACTCACTCCCTCTCGCCCACCAATAGAATATCCAGATTGGCGACTGCTCCTGCCTGAAGCCGAATTATAACTCGTCGAGTTGGTGGATGAAGTGAGTGAACTCCTGTGCCGCTCTGCGTCCTCTGCGTTTCGCCGATCGGATGCAGCAAGATTCTCCTGAAAAGCCCGAGCGTCCCGTTCCGATTGATCCTGTCGATCCCTCGCGGCCTGATTTGCCGACGCCCAGTCATTTTGCTTCGACGACTCGAAAGAGGAGTAGCCGCCAGTCGGGTCGCTCATGAGTGACTCCTTTCGTTGCAAAGGACTCGAAGACGTGGCTTAGGTCCGGAAAACGTACGGTCGTGGAGTTGGTTTAGTCACCCTTAGTGAGCCAGAATACTACCCAAAAGACTACGGGCAGTCCACCCCAAAAACCCCCAGGAAGTTCACCAGATCGGCGGTGTTGACGAGGCCGTTGTTGTCGAAGTCGGGGCCGTTGGTGCTTGGGGTGGTGGTGGTGCCGAAGGCGGCGAGGAAGATGGTGAGGTCGATGGTGTTGCGGCTGCGGTCGTTGTTGAGGTCGCCGGGGCATGGTGGGGGCGGGGCGACGAGGGCGACGTAGACGCCGGTGCCCCATTCGATCTGGTTGTCGGTGGGTGGGGTGAGGGCGGCGTTGAAGGCGATGTCGCCGTTGGCGTTGATGGTGGGGGCTCCGCCGAAGACGGGGCTGCTGGCGACGTTCTGGTCGACGCGTGCGGTGCCGAGGTCGGAGACGATGAGGTCCTGGGCGGTGAGGAGGCGGGTGAGGGTGGTGCCGTCGCCGACCCAGATGGCGCGTTTTCCGGCGGTGTCGAAGGCTCGGAAGACGACGACGCCGTTGTCGTTGGTGCTGGGGGCGAAGAACTCGAGGTTGGAGATCTGGGTGGCGGGTGCGGTGGTGGTGGCGATGGTGAGGATGGTGTTGCCGTCGTAGAGGAAGACGCCGCGGCCGCCGGCGACGAGTGTGGCGTTGAAGGCGACCTTGCCGTTGTTGCTGAGCGAGACGGAGGAATCGAAGGAGGCGAAGGGGGAGGTGGGGTTGGCGTCGCGGTCCTGGGCGATGAGGGTGCTGGTGCCGTTGGGGTTGAAGATGCGGATTTCGTCGGGCTGGCTGGAGCCGGTTGCGCCGGCGGGGCCTTTGCGGACGTAACCCGCGATCTGGCGTTGGTTGTTGAAACTGGGGGTGAAGAGGAACGAGTAGGGGCTGAGCGGATCGAGGCCGGCTTCGACGGCGTGGTCGATGGTGGTGTTGGGGGTCAGCGGCGACCAACTGGTAAAGGCCTGCTTGTTACTGCCGAAGTTGGCGCGGAAGCCGACTTCGTTGGAGTCGTTGACGTTGGGGCTGGACCAGGACGAGGTGCCGAAGGGGCGTGTGGTGAGGAGGCCGCTGGTGGCGGGTCCGATGTCGTAGAAGTAGAGGCCGGCGACGCCGCCGGTGAGGTTCTGTTCCCAGATGACTCGGCCGAGGTTGTTGATGGAGACGCGTGAGAGGAAGGCGTCGTCGGCGGGGTTGGAGGAGTAGACGACGCCGCCGGCGCCGGTGGGCCCGCCGCCCGCGACGACCTTGCCGACCCAGACGGACTGGAAGGTGCCGGAGGTGACGGAGAGGCGGAAGGCGACGTCGCGGTTATTGTTGAGGCGGATGTCCTCGCCGGAGAAGAACCAGGAGCCGGGGACGTTGAATGACGCGCCGGGGTTGGAGGCGAAGTTGGTTCGTGCGACCATCTGGAAGCCGGAGTAGGTGGGGACGGCGGCGAGAGCGGGTGTGGTCGCGGCGAGGAGGGAGGCGGCGGTGAGGATGAGGGTGGGGCGTGGCATGGTGGGCTCTTTGGAAAGCGAAAAGCGAAAAGCGAAAAGTGAAAAATGAAAATCTGGATTCGAGGGGGGTGGTTTTGGGAGATTGTGGGTGCTGGGTTCCGGAAGGCCTCGTGATTCGCCCCTTTGATAGTGTTACGGCGGATGGGGTGTGGGGCAAGGGCGGCGTGGGAATGCGGTGGGTGATTTTGCTGATTTTGGCTTGGAGTTTGGGGGTTTGCGCGCGCCGGGGTGGTCACTGTGCAGTGACGCGGGGGGCGTGTTTATCAGACGCGGGGTGGTGTGTCGGCGTTGATTCTGTCACTGTGCTGGCGTGCAGGGTTCGGATGTCCCGGTGGGCGGAGGGGAATCCGGTTCGGGCTTGCGGCGCTTGCCTACTTCGGCGCTTCGTGTGAGAGGGCATCGAGCGCGGTTTCGAGTGGCACCGCGCTCATGCGGATGAGGCCGCGGCGTGGGTGGTCGAGGTCGATGGTGATCCACAGCGAGCCAGCGACGAGGAAGGCCAGCGCGAAGACCGAGGAGCGGCGATGACTGCCGACGAGGCCCTGGCTCTGTCCCACCGAGAACAGGGCCACCAGGGCGCACGCGGTCAGCAGGAAGAGCACGGGCATGGGGAGGTGCTTGTGCGAGGCGGCGTCGCGCACCGCGAGCAGGTCGATGATCTCGTTCAGGGGCGGGAGCACCGCGTTGGTGATCGCGGGGTTTGCTTTGACGCTGGCGATCGCCACGTCCCACATCTCGGCGTGGCGCTTGGCGAGTTGTCTCTCGATCTCGACGGAGGCGGCGGCGTTGGTTTCGTGGAAGAGCGTGAGGCGGTCCTGGGTGTAGGCGCGGAGGCCGGATCGCATCTCGGCGCGGGCCGCGTCGGGCAGGAGGTCGGCGCGGAGGGCGGCGGTGCCGATGGCGTTGGCCTCGCTCACGATGATGCCCTGGCGCTCGATGAACCTTGATGTGGCGCCGGCGAAGGCGAAGCCGAGCAGCAGCGCCAGCAGGCCCAGCACCGCGCCGAGGACCGCCGCGTGATTCGGGTCGGTTTCGCGGTCCTGGCGGCGCCGGACGCCGAAGCGGTAGCCGCCCTCGGCGGCGGCGAGCATGCCGAGGAACAGCGCGGCGGCGATGAGAAGTTCGGGAAGGATCGAGTTCTGCATCCGCGCGAGGATACCGCTGCGTGATCTCGGGCGGGTCCGGCCGGGCGAGCGGGTGGTTTACTCGGCGGCCACGGCGTCGGCGGTGGCGCGGGTGAGCATGCCGCAGACGCCGCGGGCGCGGGGGCCTTGCTCTTTGAGGGCGCTGATGATGAAGCCCAGGAAGTTGTTGCCTGCGAGGCCCCAGGTTCGTGAGGCGAGAAGGCTCTCGGCGGTGGCGAGCATGGGCGCTGCGCCGCGGTCTCGGAACATGGCTCGGACGAGGTCTTTGATGTCGCGCCGGTCGGCTTCGTTGTAGATCGGGTTGCGCTTGAGGCCGATGCGGTTGATGCCGACGATGGCGTTGATGCCGGCGACGACGACGAAGGGGGGGACGTGCATGCTCATGCCCCCCGTGGCCTGGAACATGACTCCGTCGCCGATGTTGACGAACTGGTGGACGGCGCTGTACGAGGACATGACGCAGTTATTGCCCAGCCGGACGTGGCCTGCCAGGGCGGCGCAGTTGGCGAGGATGTTGTTGTCGCCGACCTGGGCGTTGTGCCCGGCGTGCGACTGGGTCATGAAGTAGTTGTTGTTGCCGATGCGGGTGGGCGGGCCGTTGTTGGTGCCGCGGCTGAGGGTGACGCCTTCGCGGAAGATGTTGCTGTTGCCGATGTGGAGTTCGCCGCGGATGTCGCCCTTGAAGGCGCGGTCCTGCGGGTCGCCGCCGAGGGTGGCGAAGGGGTGGACGTCGTTGGCCTCGCCGAGGGTGGTGTGCTCGACGATGACGCTGTGGTGGCGGAGTCGGGTGCGCGGGCCGATGACGCAGTTTGGCCCGACGACGGCGCCGGACTCGATGATGCAGCCTTCGGCGATGGTCGCCGAGGGATCGATCTGCGCGCTGGGGTGAATGACGGCGGAGGGGTGGACGGCTTGCGGGTGTGCGGTCACTTGTGGTTCTCTTCGCGGGGCGTGGGGGGAAGTATAGGTTGGGGCGAGAGATTGATCAGGGTGATGGAGCCTCTGGCACAATGAGCGCGCCCTTGGTGGGGTTGTCGCGTCGGAGATGGAGCCGCTGGGCGGGGAAGTAGACCCGCTCGTAATCGGCGCGAATCGCGGCCTCGGGAAGGCTTTCCTGGTTGCGGGACACGGCGCGGACCATCGCGGTTTCGAACGAACAATCGAGCCACACGCGGAGATCGAAGAGCGGCGCGTGCTCGTGGCGGAAGATGAAGATCCCTTCCAGCAACACGATGCGCACGCCAGAGTGCCGGACGTGTGTTGGCATGATCTGGTCGGTCTTCATGTCGTGGACGCCGACGGTTTGGTCGCAGGCGCCGGTGGCGAGCAGCGGGCCGACCAGGCCTCTGAAGAGTTCGCTCCAGCGGAAGGCGTGATGGAAGAAGTGCTCGGCGTGGGATGCCGGGGGTTCGTTCGCGCGGGCCGGTGGGAGGAAGCGCGTGCCGGCGTCGGTGTGGAACCAGTCGATGCTGAGCGGGGCAAAGGGCATGCCTCGTCGGCGCAGTTCGTCACCGACCCTGCGTGCGAGTGTGGATTTGCCGGAGGCGTCGATGCCGGAGATGCCGAGGAGGATCGCTTTGTTTCCCGGGCGCGGGCGGCACGCCGCGGCGGCGTCGGCGATGCGGCTGGCGGCTCCTGTGAGCGCCGTCATTCCACCACCACGCCGTCCTTGAGGCGGACGATGCGGTCGGCGCGGGCGGCGGTGTTGGTGTCGTGGGTGACGATGACCATCGTCTGCTTGTGCTCGCGCCGCAGGTCCATCAGAGCGTCGAGGATCGATGCGCCGGTGGCGGCGTCGAGGTTGCCGGTGGGTTCGTCGGCGAGCAGGAGGCGCGGGCGGTTGATGAGGGCGCGGGCGATGGCGACGCGCTGGCGCTCGCCGCCGGAGAGTTCGACGGGGCGGTGGGCCAGGCGGTGCGAGAGGCCGAAGCGGTCGAGCAGGGCGGCGGCGCGGGCTTTCACTTCGGCGGACTTGCGTGCCCAGCCGAAGCGTCCGACGCCGACCATGGCGGGGAGCATGGCGTTCTGCATCACGCTGAGTTCGGGCAGCAGGTGGTAAAACTGGAAGACGAAGCCGACGGTCTGGTTGCGGAAGCGGTCGAGTTCGCCTGCGGAGAAGCCGCTGATGGACTTGCCGTCGAAGGTGAGGCTGGAGTTGGTGGCGGGGGGGAGGCCCGTGGTGTCGGCGCGGTCGAGGCCGCCGAGGATGTGGAGCATGGTGCTCTTGCCCGAGCCCGAAGCGCCGAGCACGGCGACGCACTCGCCCTCGGCGGCGGAGATCGACGCGCCGCGGAGCACGGGGACATCGATCCGCCCCAGGCGGTAGGTCTTGTAGACGGAATGGGCTTCGATGAGGGGCATGGAAAGTGAAAAGTGAGAATCAGGAGTGGCGAATGGCGAGTGGCGAGGTGGGGAGTGGAACGGATTTCATGGATGGCGTCTCTCTCGATGCCTTGATGCCTCTTGCCTTGATGCCTTCCTATTCAAACCTCAGTGCCTTCACGGGGTCCATGAACGCGGCGCGGAGGGCTGGGACGATGGCGCCGACGGCGCAGGAGATCACGCCGCCGCTGAGCACGATGGCGGCGTGGACGGGGTCGACTTCGCTGGGGACATCGGTGAAGTAGTACACGGCGGGGTCCCAGATCACGATGCCGAGCGCCTTGCCGAGCCACTCGTGGATGGGGTTTATGTTGAGGACGATGAGGTAGGCGAGGCAGCCGCCCAGAACCGAGCCGACAATGCCGATGGCCAGGCCGTAGCGGACCCAGAGCCAGGCGACGCCCCAGCGTCCGGCGCCGATGGCGCGGAGGACGCCGATGTCGCGGGTTTTTTCGCTGACCATGGCCCAGAAGATGGCGATGACGAGGAACACCGCCGTGAGGCTGATGAAAGAGAAGAGGACGAGAACGAGGCTGGTTTCCTTCTTGACGGCGGAGATGAAGGTTTCGAGGCCGGGCTTTTTGTCCCAGGTGAAGATGAAGACGCGGCTGGCGCTGGGCATGGCGTCGAAGCGTTCGGGCGTCGCTTTTACGAACGCCTCGTATCGCTGCTTGACGCGGTCGCGCAGGTCTTCGGGCTTCACGCCGGGCTTGCCCTTGATGAGGATGTTGGTGGCCCGGGCCGGCTCGACGCCGATGACCTTCGGCGGGACGAAGCGCTCGCGGCCGTCGGGGCCGACCTCGATGCGCCCGTTGCGGCCGGTGGGGTCGATCTTCTGGCCCTCATCGAGTTTGAGCATCTGCTGCAGCACGCCGATGGGCACGAGCACCCAGTTGGCGTCGGCTTCGTAGAGGCCGGTGCGGAACTCGTTGGCGATGGGGAGGCGGCGGTCCTGGGTCGCGATGGCCACGCCCTTTTGCGACAGCGGCAGGACGGTGAGCGTGACTTCCTTGTCGGGCATGAACAGGCCGGCCATGGGCTGGACGAAACCCTGCTCGGTGCGGCTGTTGTAGCGGCCGACCTCGATGCCCGTGATGATGGCGGGGCGGTCGATGCCGGTGCGCGGGTCGCGCTCCATCATGCGCTCGCCGTCGATCTCGAAGCCGGGCTGGATGGTGAGGCGCGGGTCTTCGGCGCGGGTGTCGCGCTTCAGCGGCGTGTCGAGGTGTTTCCACCACAGGCGGTCGTGGAAGCCGGTGACCTTCTGGTAGCCGTCGGGCTCGATGCCGAAGACCTGGACGGCGCGGCTCTCGCCGGTGGGGAGGCCGAGCAGGCCCAGGGCCTCGATGGTGGGCGTGGCGGCCTCGACGAGTTCGTCCTTTTCAAGGTCTTCGATCAGTTCGCTGTAGTAGGGCATGCCGATGACGGGCCAGGCGATGGCGACATCGCCGATGAAGGTCTTGCCCGAGGCGAGCAGCATGTTGAGGAACCCGCCCATGACGCTCCAGACCACCAGCACCATGGCGGTGCAGAGCATCACCGCGAGCGATGCCAGGAGGGGCATCACTTTGCTCAGCAGGTAGCGGCGGGTGAGGAGGGCTTGGTACACGGGGATGAGGATTCACCGCGGAGAACGCGGAGGGCGCGGAGGGATGCAGAGAGAATGAAGGAGGAGAGAGACGCCGAGCGCGGAGTGTACGTCTGATGGCTGGATGGAAGCGGGGAATGCAGAACGGCCGAGCGTGGGTTGGCGGGCTTTGGCGAAGTGTCGGGCGCGGGGGGCAACCGCGTGTCGCGGCGTCAGCCTGTTTGCGGCGTGCCGCGGGGCTGAGTTTGACCTGCCGGAATGTTCCCGGACGCACGCCCCCGCCGACCGTCTCCGGCGAACGCTCACCGGGAATGGCATCGGCGAAACGCCGCAAATGCCATCAGATTCAGCGCGACGTAGGCGGCGGGCCAACGCCCCTTCCCCTCAACATTCTCTCGCCGCATTTCTCCGCGCCCTCCGCGTGCTCCGCGGTGAATAATCCGGGGTGACGGCAACAGCGCCTAAACAATCCCGGACCCCCCGGACCCCCCGGACAACGAACCCCTACATCGGCGTGCCGCTTTCCATTGGGCCGGTGCGGCTTTCGACAAACCTGCTGCTGGCGCCGATTGCCAACTACTGTGACTTGGCCTTTCGGATTGTCTGCCGCGAGATGGGGGGGCTGGGGTTGGCCTGCACCGACCTGCTCAGCCCGCACGGCCTGCTTCGTGGGACGGCTCAATCGCTGGATTTGGCGCGGACGAATGACGCCGACAAGCCGGTGGGGATGCAGTTGTACGGGGCTGAGACGGACATCATGTGCGAGGGGGCGCGGTGGGCGGTGGACCACGGGGCGACCGTCGTCGACATCAACATGGGCTGCCCCGTCGACAAGGTGACGAAGAAGAACGGCGGGTCGATGCTGCTGTGCAGGCCGGACAACACGGTGAAGATGGCCGCGGCGATTGTCGAGGCGGTGCGGGCGGCTTCCGGGGGGCGCGTGCCGGTGACGGCGAAGATGCGACTGGGGTGGGATTCGACGTGCATCGTTGCGCCGTCTTTGGCGAGGGAACTGGAGAAGGTGGGCATCGCCGCGGTGACGGTGCACGGGCGGACCACGGAGCAGAAGTTCAGCGGCGTGGCGGATTGGTCTGGCATCGCGCGGGTGGTGGAATCGGTCGAACGCATTCCGGTGATCGGCAACGGCGACGTGACGACGCCGGAGCATGTGGTGCAGATCATGGAGCAGACGGGGTGCGCGGGGGTGATGATCGGGCGGGGGGCGCTGAGTGCGCCGTGGATTTTCAGCCAGGGCTGGGAAGCCCAGGGGCGAGTGGTGAGTGGCGAAGGGCGAATGGAAGGATCAGAAGCGGCCGCGGCGGCGTGCCTCGATGCGCGCGTGGCCGGGGCTCTCTCCGATCCACTCACCATTCGCCACTCGCGATTCGCCCTCTCCGAGCCTTCCGAGGCTGAGAAGATCGCCCTGATCCGGCGCTATCTTGATCTGATGGTCGAGTACCGCGGCGAGCACTACGCGATGAACCACATCCGCCGGCGGATCACGTGGTTTGCGAAGAAACTCCCGCCTTGCAAGCCGTTCAAGGAAGCGGTGCGCGAGGCACCGGACCCCGCGGCGGTGCATCGCGCGTGCGAGGAGTATTTGGCTGGCGGGCTTCGGTCGCGGGGGTGGGAGCCGGAAGAAGTCAGCGCTTGATACGGAATCCGAATAGGGTTTGCGCGTCCAGCGGTTTGTGCGGTGGCCCTCGCTTGCGCTTCGGGTTCGTTTCAGGCGGCCTTTGACGAACCCGAAGCGCAAGCGAGGGCCAATGCGCAAAGGCAGGCACGCATGATTCAAGCAGCGTCCGTATGACGGGAGGACGCACGGGAACGCCCGATGAAAAACCCACGGCGGAGGCCGTGGGCTTGAGGTGAAGCGAGATCGGGGACGCCGTGCGGCGGATCAGTCGTTGGGGTCGCGCATCAGTTTCTTGAGCAGGGGCGAGAGCAGCAGGATGACCAGTCCCGCGCCGATGGACACGACCACGAACATGAAGAAGTAGTCGGCTCGGCCGCCGAAACTGATGATGTTCGACCACGGCATCTTGATCTCGCCACTCTCGACCTTCTGGACCTGGCTGGCGACCAGACCGCCGCCGAGGTTGGCGATAAACGACGAGATGAACCAGATGCCCATGAGGAGCGAGACGTACCTCGCGGGTGCCGCCTTGGTGACGTACGAAAGGCCGGTGGGGGAGAGGCACAGTTCGCCCAGGGTGTGGATGAAGTAGAGCGAGGTGAGCCACAGCATCGCCACGGGTACGCCCGATTCGGCGTGGATCTTTGCGGCGAAGACCATGGGGAGGTACCCCACGCCGACCAGCAGCAGGCCCAGGGCGATCTTGACCGGCTGGCTGGGGTTCATCTTTCCGAGGGCGCCCCAGAGCCACGTGAACACGGGCGCGAGCAGGATGATGAAGGCCGAGTTGAACGATTGGAACCACGTCGACGGCATGGCCCAGCCGATCAGCGGTATGCGGAGGTCGGTGTTTTTGTCGGCGAAGGTGTTGAGCGTGCTTCCGGCCTGCTCGAAGGCGATCCAGAAGAAAGCGTTGAAGAGCATGAAGATAAAGATCGTCGCGACCGGTCCCTTATCGCCGGGCTTCTGGATCGCGACGAACCGCAGCACGCCGCCCACGACGGCGGCGGTGATGAGGATCGGGAACAGCACGCCGGTGCTGGAGACCCCGCTCATGATCGACGCCCACACGCTCTTCACCACGCCGAAGTGGTACAGACCCGCCACGAGCGCGGAGGCGCCGATGGAAGCGGTCATGAGCCACGGGACGTGGTTCGGCGCGCCCTTGGGCGGCTCGCCGATCGATTTCAGGAACCGGGGGCGTCCCCAGAAGTACACGGCCAGGCCGGCGATCATGCCGATCGCCGCGGCTCCGAAGCCCCAGTGCCAGCCCACGTACTGCCCGAGGGTGCCGCACACCAGGGCGCAGAGGAACGCGCCGAGGTTGATGCCCATGTAGAAGATGCTGAACCCGCCGTCGCGGTTCGGGTCGCCGGGGGCGTACAACTGGCCGACCATGGTGGAGACGCACGGCTTGAAGTAACCGGTGCCGATGATGATGGTCGCCAGGCCGAAGATAAAGACGCTCATGCCCAGGGCGTTGTGGGCCATCTCCCCCAGCCCGCTGACGGCCAAGGCGATGTGACCTAGAGCGATGAGCACGCCGCCGAGCACCATCGACCGGTGGGTGCCCAGCAGTTTGTCCGCCACGATGCCGCCCAGCACCGGAAGGAGATAGGCCAGCCCGGTGTACACGCCGTACATCGCGTTGGCGTCGCCCTCGGCCCACCCGCGCCCGGGGTTGACGATCTTGAACTGGGTCATGTGGTCCCGTGCGGCGTTCTCCATGAGATACAGCACCAGCAGGGCGCGCATGCCGTAGTACGAGAAGCGCTCCCACATCTCGACGATGAAGAGGAGGAAGAGTCCGGGCGGGTGCCCGCGCCGCGGGGCGTACGGATCAAAGCCCGCCGGGGGCTGATGCTCGACGGGGTCCAGCGGGCCCAGCCCGGTTGGCCTTGTGGAGTTCGGAGGGGTGCTCGACATCGGGTGGGCGCTCCTGTTTTCCCCCCGCGGACACGCGGCGTGCCGGTTCGGCCCGCCCGTCTCCACTTCCAAGAGAGGGAACCGCAGTGTACCGCTCGGCGGGAAAACCCCAAACACGGCGTGAAGACGCGATGTTGTCCGCTTCGATCGCCCGGCCGCCGTCCCTCGCGGGAACGCGCCCTCAGATCGGCAGATCATCCTCCGCCTGCTCGCTGAGGTATTCCGGGCCGCCGCCGTCGCGGAAGCCTTGTTCCGGGCCGGACTTCTTGCCCGGGGCGAAGCCGCCATACCCGCCGCCGCCCTGCCCGCCGGAGGGCGGTCCCCCGGCGTACGGATTTGCCCGTGGTGCCTGATACGGCGCGGGCCCGGCGGGCTTTGCGCCGCCGGAACCGCCGCCGCCATAGCCACCGCCGCCGTAGCCACCGCCGCCGCCTCCGGGGGCGGCCCATTGGTTCGCGGTGTAGTTCTTGAACCGCGTCGTGGTGCGGTCCCACGACAGTTTCACGGTGTCGGTCGGGCCGTTGCGCTGCTTGGCGATGATGAGTTCCGCCACGCCCACCTTGTCGGCGTTCTCGCTCAGCCACGCCTCGTCGCCCACGTGGTAGTAGTCCTCGCGGTGCAGGAGCATGATCGTGTCGGCGTCCTGTTCGATGCTGCCGGATTCGCGCAGGTCGCCCATGCGCGGGCGGTGGCCTTCGCGGGTTTCCGCGGCGCGGTTCAACTGGGCCAGGCAGATGACCGGGAGGTTGAGTTCGCGGGCGAGGGCCTTGACGCCGCGGGAGATGGCGCTGACTTCCTGCTGGCGGTTCTCTTTGGCGGACTGCGGGGCCGACATCAACTGGAGGTAGTCGATGACGATGCAGCGGATATCGAACTGGGCGGCGAGGCGTCGGGCCTTGGCGCGGAGGGCCATGACGCTGAGGCCGGGGGTGTCGTCGATGAAGATGGGGGCGTCGTTGAGTTCGCCGCAGGCCTGCATCACGCGCGAGACCTCCTCGTGGTTGAGCATGTTGCGGCGCATCTTGTGGCTGTCGACGCCGCTGCGGGCGCAGATGAGGCGCTGGACGAGTTGCTGGCGGCTCATTTCCATCGAGAAGACGGCGACAGGTGTGTGCGGCGACTTGTCGTCGTGCGGCGAACCGCCGAAGGCGATCTGCTCGGCGAGGTTGAGCGCCAAGGCCGTTTTGCCCATCGAAGGCCGCGCCGCCACCACCACCATCTCGCCGCGCTGCAGGCCGCTGGTGAGTTCGTCGAGGTCGTGGAACCCGGTCGAGACGCCGGTGATGCTCTTGCCCTCGTCGGCCATCATGCGGTCGAGTTCGGCCTGCAGGAGCGCCGGCAGCCGCGCGATGTCCATGCCGATCGAGTGTTCGGCGATCTTGAAAATACGCCCCTCGGCACGGTCGAGCACCTCCCGCGCCCCGTCGTCGCCCAGGTCCGTCGCGTGGTAGGCCTCGTGGACCGTCAGCCCCGCGGCCTGGATGAGTTCACGCAGTTGATGCTTTTCGCGGACGATCTTGGCGTAGTACTTCGCGTGGGCCGCGGAGATGGTCTCGCTGGCGAGTTTGTAGAGGTAGTCGATGCCGCCGACATCATCGAGGACGTGCTTGTCGCGGAGGATTTCCGCCAACTGAACAAGGTCGCCCGATTGGTGGCGTGAGGAGAGTTGGACCATGGCGTCGTAGATCACGCCGTGGCGCTGGTCGTAGAACCACCCGCCGGTGGGGATCATCAGGACGATGTCGCCGATGGCGCGGGGGTCGATGAGCAAGGCCCCGAGCAAGGACATCTCCGCCTCGGGCGACGCCGGCGGCGGGCGGTTGAACAGTTCCTTCAGGTCCACCCGGACGGTGGCCCGGCTGGCCAAAGGCCCGCGCGAGGAGACCACCCCCCCCGGCACGAGGATGTCCAGCCCGCTTCCTTGGTTCGGTACGCCGCTCATTTCGCTTCCATGCTCGCACATCCACCAACACCCAAGCCTCGCCGCCAGAGTCTCCACAGGGTATCCGGGGTTTTACCCACAGCGATTCTCGGGCTGATGAGCATGCCCTCTGAGAACCCCTGAAGGGGGTTCCCGTTGGTTGCCAGATGCGCAGCGTCTGGCTTCGGCGGTTGTGCGCTCGCCAAGCCCATGAAATGGGCGGCTTGTACGGACTCTGCTTGGAATCCCCGCTTCTGTGCTTTGTTCGATGGCCCTCGCTTGCGCTTCGGGTTCGTTTCCGGCGGCCATTGACGAACCCGAAGCGCCAGCGAGGGCCGGCACACGAACCGCCCGCGACAACCCCTCACACCTCCATCAAAACAATCCGCTTCCCCGTGCGGTCCAGAAAGTCGAGCGCAGCCCGTTTCGCGCCCACGGTGAACTTTGCTGCGAAAATGTACCCCTGTGGCTGGCCGGTTTGCCGCACCGCCTCGCCGAACGACCGGACGGCCTCAACGTCCACCGTCTGCCCATGCCGCGGCAGGACGGGTGTGTACCCGCTGTCCCGCTCTTGGCCCGTCTGCCCCGCGCGATGGTCCCAGGTGCTCATGCGTCGGTTCTCCCTTCAGAATCGGCGGGGCAGGCTTCCAGCCTGCCGGCCTTTCAGCATGGCAGGCTGGAAGCCTGCCCCACCGGATTCAGCGCTTCGCCAATCGCACCGCCAACTCGATCGCGGCGATCATCGAGCCCGGATCGGCCTTGTTTTGGCCGGCGATGTCGTACGCCGTGCCGTGGTCGGGGCTGGTTCGCACGATGGGCAACCCGACGGTGATGTTCACGGCCCGGTCGAACGCCAGGAGTTTCACGGGGATCAGCCCCTGGTCGTGGTACATCGCCACCACGAGGTCAAACTTTCCCTTCACGGCGGCGCCGAACACCGTGTCGCCCGGCCATGGGCCGGAGGCGTCGATGCCTTGCTGGCGTGCGGCTTCGATGGCGGGGGTGATGGCGCGGGCCTCGTCGTCGCCGAAGAGGCCGCCTTCGGAGGCGTGGGGGTTGAGGCCGCAGACGGCGATGCGGGGTTTTTGGACGCCCAGGCGGAGGCAGGTTTCGTGGCCGAGCGCGATGGTGTCGAGTACGCGCTGCACGCTGAGGGTGGCCGGGACGGTGGCGAGGGGTTGGTGGGTGGTGACGAGGATGGTGCGGAGGCCGGGGGCCTCGAACATCATGCGGGTGCGTTGGCCGCCCCCCGGCCCGCCCCCCGGCCTGGGCGCTTTGGCGCAGCGGTCGGCGAGGAGTTCGGTGTGTCCGGGGAAGTCTTGGTGCCCTGCGAGAGCCCACGCGGCTTTGTTGATCGGGCCGGTGACGAGCGCCGCCGCGCGACCTTCGAGGCAGGCTTGGATGCCTTCATCGACCCATCGGAAGGAGCGTTCGCCGCCCTCGGCGGTGGGGCGGGGGGGGCCTTCGACGCCGGGGGATGGTGTATCGAACAGCGTGACGGTGCCGGTTGCCTCGCTGGTCCAGAAGGGTTCGATTCCTGCCGCGCGGGCGGCGGCGGCCATCGGGCCTTGTTGCCCCAGAACGACGAACTTCGCCAACCCTTGAATCTCGGGGCGCGCCAAGGCCTTGACGATCACCTCGGGGCCAATGCCCAGGGGATCACCCATCGAGACGGCGATGGTGGGGAGAGGGGTGGTCGGCACGGGCGAGCATAGGGAGGTGGTCGGGCGGGGCGGACGATGTTTGGAGTCTGAAAGGTGTGGATAGCCCGCTCATGCCCACGTTCACGCTCGATCTCCGGCGTCCGGGGGCGATCGCGCGAAATTCTTCTGACAATTTGGGATTCCGGCGCACGCCGGGTGTCGCCCCGTCTCTCTTGATGTCCGGGACGAGGTACCTTTGTTGTGACGACCGTCGCGCCCATGACCCAACCGCCCAAAACCCCCCCGGCAAAGCCGTCGGAAGCCATGGAATCTTCCGACGTTGGAGCCCCTCCTCCCCGGGGGGGGTTGGGGGAAGCCAAAGGGGTAGGGGCCGGTCCGGCGATCTCGGCGGCACTGCCGATGACGCCGCCGCGTGTCCGGGCACGCGCCAATGACGCGTTCCCAACCACCGTCGCCTGGCTGGGTGCCCGAGTTGGTGAAGGAGCCTTGGGCGTCGATGAGGCGAACCGGCACATCATGACCATCTATGCGCACCCCCTGAAGGTCTACTTCCTGGGGTGCACGCTGCGTTGGGTGGGTGAGGCGGACGACGTGGTGCAGGGGTTCTTCGCCGATCGGTTGTCTCGGTCCGGGTTCCTGGCCAAGTGGCTGGCGAGCCAGCGGCCGCTGCGGTTCTGGCTGATCACAGGGTTCAAGCATTACCTCATGGAGACGGCGCGCGAGGTGCAGAAGCGCCGGGCGATGCCCTCCATCGACGCCGGCGGCGGGACCACCAGCGTCCCGGCCAACGAGATCCCCGATCTTGACGCCGGGGACCACCGGGCGTTTGACCGCGAGGTGGCGCTGGGTCTGGTGCGCGAGGCGACGTCGCGGGCGGAGCAATCGTGCCGGGCCGACGGGTTGGACAAGCACTGGGAGGTGTTCGTGCGTCACCACGTGGACGGGCAGCCCTACGAGCGGATCGCGCCCGATGTGGGTGTGGACCGGGCGCGGTGTGCCGTGATGGCGCGCACGGCGGCGACGCGGTACAAGGCCGAGGTCCGCGCGCTGGTGGCGTGGGACGGCGCGACCGAAGAGCAGATCGACCGCGAGATCCGCCAACTGCTGGAGGTGACAGGCTCATGAACGAACACGACGCCTTCACCGCTTACACCATGTTTGCGCGTGCCCAGGGCACCGAGCACGTGCTCGCCGCGCGTCTGCTGCAACTGGGCATCAGGGGGCCGGTGCGTCCGGTGGACCGGCTGATTGAGCGGCTGTCGCACGCCGACAAGAACGCGTGGGTTGAAGACTCGCTGGACGATCTGACGCGGAGCATCCAGCAACCGGTGCGTGATCTTTTGCTTGGGCCGGGGGGTTCGGGCGGCGGACCGGCGGCGCTGGACGCGCTGAAATCCATGAAGGATCGCTGCAAGCGCCTGGCGGCCAAGGGCAAGCCGGGCGAAGAGCCGCTGGCCCCGATGCTCGGCTACTTCTTCGCCCTCGCCTCGGCCCTGGCGCACCACCGCACGCTGGTCAGTTCCGTCCCCCGCGGCGAGATCGACGGCGTGCTGCTCGACCTCGCCTGCGTGCTGCCGGACCCGTGGGCGGACCTGTTGTGCCGGGCGACATTGGTGGATATGCCCGTGACGAAGGGGTGAGCGGGGAAAGGGAACATGCTTCCGAGGACGGAAGCATGCCAGCCGGATCATTGTTCAGATTCTCAGTTGGATCCGCTCAGGGCGTTGCGGATGTCCTTCTTCGTGTCGCTGTCGAGATCTGAGCGGAGCACGAGGCGCGGGTTGAAGCGGTCGTCGTTCGAGATCCACAGCACCGCCGCGACGTCCTGTCGGCTGTTGAGCCACACGCGGAGGCGCTCGCGGGCGTCCTCGTCGGCGGGGCTGGCGGTGCCGATCTGGCTCTTGGCGCCGGCGAGCAGTTCGACGTCCTGCGTGGAAGCGCCGCGGCCCAGCACGCAGTAGCCCTCTTCGCTCAGTCGGTGCAGCAGCAGGGCCTGGCGGTCGGCGAGGGCGCTCTTCGAGGTGCCGTTGAGGAATGTCACCAGCAGCACCTTCTCATCGCGGGCGCAGTCGCCGGGTGCCTCGGCGGGCGGGGGCTCGGTGCCCACGGCCTCGCCGCCGACGGTCATCGCCTCGGACGTCTCGGCTTTCCCGTTGTTGACGACGGTGGAGGTCGACTTGATAGTCCGCTTGCCGCTTGGGTTGCTGGTGAAGGCCTCCCACGCCGCGGAGGCGACGCTTGAGAACGTCACGTCTTTGTTGTCGGGGTGACGGGCGTCGAGGATGGCCTTGGTGCGGCGGACCTGGGTGTCGAGCCATTCCTCGCCGGACTGCTCGTGATTGCCGAGCGAAATGCGCCCGTGCTGCATCGCGGCGCGGGTCGCGTCACGGGCGGCGTGGAGGTCGCCGCGGACCGATTCGAGGACGCGGGCGTGCAGGTCGCCCGAGAGGGTGTTGAGGTGAGCGGTTTCGGGGAGTTCGGGGACCTCGGGGGCTTCCGGGGCCTCGGGGCGTTCGGCTTCCGTTGCGCCCGCCACCGACACGATGGTGTTGCCCTCGGGCATGCCGTCGATGGCGAGGTCGAAGCCCTCGGGCTGCTGGTCGGGCTGGACGCCAGCGTTCTTGGAGGTCTGGCGCTGGAAGAAGACCAGTCCGAGTGAGAGCAGGACAACGCCCACGGCGATGAACACGCCGGCGTTGGGGCCGTTGTTGTACGAGCGCGAGGACGACGCGAACGAGCGGTAGGGCCGGCCCTGGATGCGCTTCTGCGCCGCGGCCACGCGCTCGCGTGCGGCCTGCAACTGCTCGGTGGCGGTGCGTCCGGGCGCGCGGGGCATGCGCTCGACCTTGAGGTTGCGGCGTGAAGGGGCGGTGAAGGAGTCCTTGCCGACGACGACGCGCTCGCCCTCGACGCGGTACGCACCGGTCCACCAATCGGTGAGCGTGAGCGTGGGCTTTGTACGGCCGACCTTTGGCGCGCCGGCCGGCGCGTTGCCGTAGCCTTCGAGCGTGTCGCGCCGGGTGCTGGGCGTTGCGCCCATGGCCGCCGCGCCGACAGCGACGCCCGCTGCGGCTTCCACAGGGATGGGCGTTGGCACGGGTGGGGGCGTCGTGCGGGCGAAGTTCGCGGGCTCGATCTTGGGTTCCAGATCGGGCACGAAGGCCGGCTGCCCGCCCGCCGCGCCGCCGCGTCCGCCTCCCATGCTGGGCAGATCGATGGGCTTGAGCGCGAAAGGGTCCGTTGCCGTGGCGATGGCGCTCAGGTCCGCGAGCATCTCGTCGGCGCTGGCGTAGCGCTGGTGCATCTCGGCCATGGAGCGGCGGATCACCCAGCGGAGCGCCTCGGGGCAGGCTTTGGTGATCTGCGAGAGTGCGCCGTGGGCGGGGAAGGAGTTCTCGATGACGGAGTAGAGGACCGCGCCGACGCCGTAGAGATCGAACTTGACGCCGTCGACTTCGTTGACCTTCGCGCCGCGGAGAGCCATGCGGACCAGTTCGGGGTCGCGGAAGTATTCCGTGCCGTGGGTGGTTAGGGTCATGGAACTGCGGAGCGGGGTGACGAGACCCAGGTCGACGAGGTGGGCCTTGCCCTCGTTGACGATGATGTTGTCGGGCTTGACGTCCTTGTGCCACAGACCGCCGCGGTGGTAGTACGAGAGTTCGCTGAGCAGATCGGAGACGTTCTTGAGCGCTGCCGCGAGGGTGCGCCCGCGCAGGCCTTCCATGCCGGCCTCGGCGTGGAGTTTGCGTGTGACCACGGCAAGGCTGTCGCCGGGGACGAAGGGCATGGCGTAGTAGAAACGCTCGTCGTTGAGTTCGTGGTCGAGGATGAGGCCGAGTTTGCGGGCGGATTCGAGGGCGCGGCTCTCACGGACGATCTGCGGCATGGTCGAGCCGTCGCGCAGCGAGAACGACTTGATGACCACTTGCGCCAGATCGCCGCGCCCGGCGCGGGCCAGGGCGGCCCGCTTGCTTGGGGTCGGCTCGGCGACGTAGACCTTCGCGCCCGAACCGCCGGTGGGCAATGAGCCGATGATGGTGTAGCCGTCGAACTGGCCGACCTTGGCGGGGGGTGAATCGGCGCCGGGGGCTTGGCGCATGGCGTCGGGGACGCGCTTCTCGATGCCCTCGGTGAGGCCGCCCAGGAGCAGCAGCCGCGCGGGGTGCGCGACGCCGATGCGGAACACGGACATCCCGAAGGTGTGAAGTTCGGAGTGGATGGCCCGCCCGAAGTGGGAGGCGGCGCTCCAGCGCCCGATCACGACGTTGCCCACCGCCAACGGCACGAAGAAGAGGGTCGCCAGCACGGCACCCACGGCACGGACGGCGTCCGTCACCACGCCGCGAACGAACGTGAAGACGTGCTTGACGAGCCAGCCGACGGCGAAGAAGAAGTTGCGGAAGAGCCAGCCGATGCCGCGGAACATGGGGATCGCCAGCATGATCGCGCCGACGATGGCGACGACGACGGCGAGGATCGTCACGATGAGGCCCCAACCCGAGGTCGGACCGTTCTGGTTGATGCCGAAGGACCACGGCTCGGGTTGCGACTGGCGCGCCAGCAGCGACGGCGCGGGCCACTGCACGATGTACGGCTCGGCGGGCGCGCTGACGGCGGGGGCGGGGGTCGGTGCGGGCACGGGCTGCATGGGCGCGGGGGGCATCGGTTGGGTTTCGTTGCTCATGGTTAGGCCTCGCCGCGTTCCCGCAGGTGGATCTCCGCGATCGCTTCATCGAACAAAGCGTCGTCGGCGTTGTTGGGCGTCAGGCTCAGGCCCTTTCGCTCGGCCTCCCCCAGTTCGTCGTCGGTGAAGGAGTAGGTCTGGATGACTTCGCTGAGGCGGCGGCGGATCGCGTCGCGCACCTTCGCCAGCCGGCGGCTCACCGTCGGCTCGCTGGTGCCCAGGGCCTCTGCGACCGCCTTGCCGTTCTGCCCGTCAAAGACGCGCATGCGGTAGATCGTGAAGTCGGTGAAGTCGCTCTCTTTTTCGACGAGTTTGAGCGCGGCCCGCACCTTGGCGCGGAACATCGCGGCCTCGTACTCGGCGTCGGGCGGCGCGCCGCCGGCCTCCACCATCCAGGATTCGTCGAGGGCCGCAGACTTCTTACCGCCGCCGCGCTTCTGCGCGGTGCGCCGGTCGATCTCGTCGCCCAGCGTGTGCTTGGCGATGGCGAGCAGCCACGTGGAGAAGCGGGCGCCGCGGGCGGGGTCGTAACGGTCGATCGAGTCCGAAAGGGCGGCGAGGGTTTCTTGGGAAAGATCGCGGACGGTTTCCACGCCCACGCGCCCCTTGCCCCATTTCATCAGTTGGGCGCGGAGCACCGGGCCGAAGGTCTCCCACAGTTCGAACCACGCGGCGGAATCCCGCGCTCGCAGCCGGCTGACGAAGGTGGTGGTGAGGCTGTTGAGCATGGGAGTCCGGGGTAGGGGGACATGGCCGGCGGGCGGGGCGGGAGTTCCGGGGACACGACTTGTCGAGGACGCCAAGTCGTGGCACGGGGGGCGAGATGGGCGCACTGACATTATGGACGGCGGTGGGGCGTTGTTCGGAAGCACGGGGTGTGCCATTCCACGAGGGGGGTGTGGGGCACCGAACGGGGGCCGAAATGTGCGATCGCGACACGCCAAAGCCTCTGCTCGCACTTCTCGGACTGACGCCACCGGGTCGGCACCTGCCAGAGCGACAGGCCCTTGTCGATCAATCGATTCCCAGACGGATGCGCATGGCGCGATGCGTCTGGTGGCTGACACCAAGCAGGAACGCGGCCAGTGGAAGGGTGCCGATGCCGTCCGGGTCCGAGTCTGGCGGGGTGGCGGTCTGGATCGAAGCCGAGACGATGTAGCTCCGGCCACGAAACTCTTTGAATCGACGCTGGAGCGCGATCAGCCCGGAGCGGTGGTGTGAAGACCCCGAAGAGACCTCAATCGCGATCGGCCCCCCCGCGTCTTCATAGACAAGGTCGACTTCCTCATCGCGATCTCGCCAGTGGAAGACCCGCGATCCTTGCTGAAGCGCCAGCATGCGGAGGTGAGACGCCGCGGCGTTCTCGTACAGATAGCCGCGTTCGACCGGGTCGTTCAATGGCCGGATGCCCCGTTGGAGGGCGGCGTTCCGAACAGCACCGTCGACAAAGTAGACCTTTCTGCCCCGGCGCTGAATCTGTTCCTCGGTCCGCGAGTAGTTCGGCAGCGTGAAGATCAGGTACGCCGTTTCGAGGTACTTGATGTATAGGAGCACGGTCTCCCGGTTTTTTTCCATCAGCGTGGCGAGGCCGGCGATATTCATCAGGCCGCAGATCTGCCCGGCCAGCACGCACAGCAGGCGCTCAAGGGTGAGCGGATCCCTCACGTCAAACACCTGTGGGATATCCATCCCTGTCACGCGCTGCACGGCCTCCGACCGCAGGACCTGCTGGGACCTGATGACCTCGTTCTCGATGTTGTCGGAGCGAAGGGCGGTGAGCAGTTCCGGGAAGCCGCCGATCAGGAGAAACTCCGAGAGCTGCTTCTCAAGGGCCGGGGTATCGATTTTGAGGCCCGCGATGATGGCGAGGGCCTCGTGCAAGGACGCGGCGGGGCCCGGGTTGGGCGGCGCCACCCCGCGGAGTTCGAGGAACTCCAGGAAGTCGTACGGCGTCAGGAACTGCTCGCTCCATCGCCCGATCCCGCTCTCCATGTTCGGCCCGACGAGCGCCGCCGTCGAACTCGATGTTGCGACGATGCGCACCGGCCAACGCTCGTCGTAGAAGGTCTTGAGCCATTTGTCCCACGAGGGTGCGTAGTTGACCTCGTCAAGGAACAGGAAGATGGGGGCGTCGGCAGTGGGTGATTCCCGGTTCATGATGGACCGGACCCAGCGATCCAGCCCGAAGTCCATGAACAACGGGTGGTCGAGACGCATGAACCACAGACGGCGCGGCTCGATGCCCTCGTCGATCAGACGCCGGATCGTTTGGTGAAGCGTGACCGTCTTTCCGACACGACGGGGTCCGAGGACGACTTGATAGCGACGCGGTTCGCCCACCATCGTCCGCCAAAGTTCCTTTGCCAAGGGGCGGGATTTCTCAAAGGCGAGCGAATTCGGAACGTGTCCGAGGTGCTGCCACGGATTCTGAGAAATCAAAGCGTCCAGATAATCTTGTCGGGACGGCTTCCAGTGTTGGCTGGCCATGGGACGATTGTAGCACACTTCCCAACAACTAGTCGGTTGTCAACCGACTAGTTGTGCCGAACATGTCGGTTTTAATTACGAAACCATCACTTTGCATCCCGCTTCAGGGCCGCCACCTTGTCCAACTTCTCCCAGGTGAAGGTCTCGTACTTCTTCCCGTTCACGGTCACGCTGCCGGGGGTTCGCCCGAAGTGGCCGTGGCTGGAGGTGGGGGAGTAGATGGGGGTGCGGAGGTTGAGGCTCTCGATGATGCCCCGCGGCGTGAGTTTGAAGTTCTTGCGGATGGCGGCCTCGATGGAGGCGGTGTCGACGGTGCCGGTGCCGAAGGTGTTGACGTGGACGCTGGTGGGCTCGGCGACGCCGATGGCGTACGACAGTTGGACCTCGCAGCGTTCGGCCAGCCCTGCGGCGACGACGTTCTTGGCGATGTAGCGGGCCATGTAGGCGGCTGAGCGGTCGACCTTGGTGGGGTCCTTGCCCGAGAAGGCGCCGCCGCCGTGACGGCCCATGCCGCCGTAGGTGTCGACGATGATCTTGCGTCCGGTGAGGCCGGTGTCGCCGTGGGGTCCGCCGACCTCGAAGTTGCCGGTGGGGTTGATGTGGACCTTGATTTTGTTGTTCCACCAGTGCTTGCCCAGGACGGGCTTGATGATGTGCTTCAGCACAAGATCACGCAGTTTGGCCTGCATCTTGGGCGGGGTGTAGAGGGCCGAGTGCTGGGTGGAGAGCACCACAGTATCGACGCGGAGCGGCGTGCCGTCCTCGGAGTATTCGACGGTGACCTGGCTCTTGGCGTCGGGGCGCAGGCCCTTGATGAGTTTGTTCCCGCGCCGCACTTCGGCCTGCTTCTCGACGAGGCGGTGCGAGAGGTGGATGGGCAGGGGCATGAACGTGCCCTTTTCCAGTTCCTCCGTCTCGCGGCAGGCGTAGCCGAACATCATGCCCTGGTCGCCCGCGCCCTCGCGGTCGACGCCCTGGGCGATGTCGGCCGACTGGCCGTGGATGGTGCGGAGCACGGCGCACGATTCGGCATCGAACTTCATCGAGGGGTCGTTGGTGTAGCCGATGCGCTCGATGACGGCGCGGGCGGTGTGCTCGACATCGTTGAGTGCCGCAACGCCCGCCTCGTTGTGGACGGTCACTTCGCCCGCCACGACGACCAGGCCGGTGGTGCACAGCGTCTCGCACGCCACGCGGGCCTTGGGGTCGACGGCCAGCAGGCTGTCGAGCACGGCGTCGGACACGGCGTCCGAAACCTTGTCAGGGTGGCCCATCGACACCGACTCGGACGTAAAGAAGTAGTTCGACACGCGGCGGCTCCTTGGCTGGCTTCTGCTGACACCCGCCCGCGGCGCGGCACGGGGCTCTCAGGTGATCGTGAAAGTTCGTTCTGCGGCACGCCCAACGGCGCGTTTCCCGCCTTCCGGGGGGCCGGAATGGGAAGGGGATGATATCGGGCGGACGGGGCCTCGGCTGAGATTCCGCCACCCTGATGGCGGCCTCGGTTCGAATCGGTGGGGCAGGCTTCCAGCCGGCCTCGCTTTGAATGGCAGGCTGGAAGCCTGCCCCACCGTTCAGATCCCCTTGAATCCTCGACCAATACCTCGATTCCCGGCGGGTCGAATATCGTGCCCCCATGCCTTCCCCTCCCCGCAGCCTTTCGATCCTCGTGCCCGTCTTCAATGAGGCGGCCCACGTGGAGGCGTCGCTGCGTCGGTTGGACGACGCCGCGGGGCTGATCGAGGGGCTCGGCCTTTCCCGCGAGGTGATCGTGGTGGACGACGCCTCGACCGACGGCACGGCGGACATCCTCGCACGGCTGGCCCAGGCGCAGCCGGGGCTGCGGGTCCTCAAGCACCCCGTGAATCTGGGCAAGGGCGCTGCTCTCCGCACAGCCATGAAAGCCGCGACCGGTGACATCGTGCTGTTCCACGATGCGGACCTGGAATACGACCCGCGGGATCACCCTGCGGTGCTGCGTCCGATCTTGGAAGGGCGTGCCGACGCCGTGATCGGATCACGCTTCATCGGGACCACGCACCGGGTGCTGTACTTCTGGCACTCGGTGGTCAACCGGGGGCTGACGCTGCTGAGCAACATCACGACGAACCTGAACCTGACCGACATCGAGTGCTGCACCAAGGCCCTGACGCGCGACGCTTATGCACAGATCACGATCGAGGAAAACCGCTTCGGCGTCGAGCCCGAGATCGTTGCCAAGGTCGCCAGGCTCCGCATCGAGGGCCGACGCGCACGCGTGTACGAGGTGGGTGTGAGTTACGACGGGCGCACCTACGCCGAAGGGAAGAAGATCGGCTGGCAGGACGGCGTGGCGGCGCTGTGGTGTGTGGTGCGGTATGGGGTGGGGTGAGCGATTCGCCGCGGAGGCGCGGAGGGCGGCCGGGGACTCGGGCTTGGGATTCGCGTTCTCTCACGCACCTCTTCGCCCGCGAAGCGGGCGGGCCATGGTTGCCAGCGGCGAAGCCGCTGGCCTGTTGGAGATGGCCGCTCCCGACCGTGGAACGGTCGGGCGAAGCGCTTTTCTGAGTCCTGCATCGCCCGCCCGTTCCACGGGCGGTGTCACACGAAGTCGAGAACACCAGCGGCTGCACCGCTGGCAACCATGGAAGGCTCGTTCCACGGGCCAAAGACTGCGAGGATCCTCGCGCTCAACGTGATGGCGGCGTGATCGAGAAGTCGCGCACGCTGCGGCACCTCAACTCCGACTCATGCCTTTTGCCTCATGCCTCTTGCCTTCTCCAAAAACACCCACGCCCCGGGCTTTCACCCGGGGCGTGGTCACAAATAGGTTTCGAGTGCTGTTTCACCGACCGACCATCAGCCCGGGCTCCCGCTTCCGGGCGTGCCGCCGCCGGGCTCGATGGGCCCGCCGCCGCCGTGACCGGGATCCGCTGGCCCGATCGGCGGCGGTGGCGGAGGCGGAGGCGGTGGCGGTGGTGGAGGTGGAGGTGGTGGTGGTGGTGGAGGAGGTGGCGGTGGAGGAGGTGGGGGCGGTGGCGGTGGCGGTGGCGGTGGCGGTGGCGGTGGCGGAGGCGGAGGCGGTGGCGGTGGTGGAGGTGGAGGTGGAGGTGGAGGTGGAGGTGGAGGTGGTGGTGGTGGAGGAGGTGGGGGCGGAGGCGGAGGAGGCGGAGGAGGCGGCGGTGGTGGTGGGGGCGGTGGAGGAGGTGGTGGTGCATCGCCACAAGCGCGGCCGAACGCGCCGAGCAGTGTGGTTAAGTCCTGCGTGTTCACGGCACCGTCGCCGTTGGTATCGCCCTCAAAATCACGGACCCCGCTGGAGCGGCCGAAGTTCGCGAGCATCACCGTGAGGTCCACGGTGTTGACGACGTTGTCGCCGTTCGCATCGCCGGGGCAGCCGGGCGTTGGCGGCGGCGGTGGAGGAGGCGGGGGCGGCGGAGGAGGCGGGGGCGGCGGAGGAGGTGGTGGAGGGGGAGGCGGTGGCGGGGGTGGGGGAGGTGGAGGCGGCGGCGGAGCGATCGCCGTCGAAACCGAACCGATCACCGCGCCGTCCGCCGAGTTGAAATCCCCGACCGTCACTTCAAAGAACGACACCGGCTGGTTGAACACCCAGCCGAAGAACTGCCGCTGGTTGTCGTACCCCGCGGGCACGGCGAAGTTAAACTGGTAGGTCGGGTTGTCGACGCTGGGGCCGAAGCGCACGTTGATGATCGTCCCCGCACGCTCCACGTCGATCAGATCGAACGCGATGGCGTACACCGTGCCGTCGGGCTTGAAGCAGACGCGCCCCGTTTCGAGTTGCCCGCCCTCCTGGAGCGCAGCACCGTTGACACCGACCGTCACCGGCCGGATCACAAAGCGGTCGGGGATCGTCCCGGCATCGACGCGCGGGAAGACGATCGGGCCGGGGTTGTACGAGTTCGCCGTCGAGGGGTCATCGATGAACACCCGCGTGGTGGCGCTGAAGGTGCCGAAGTAGTTCACGCCGGGGTCGCGCCCGTAGACGCGCGACACGCCCAGCCCGTTGAGCATCGTCGAGGTCTTGTGCAGGCACGTCTCGCAGATCTCGCCCTCGGCGAGGTTGTCAAAGCCCGTGGTCCGCGCGTCAAGGCCCGCCGAAAGGGCGACGCTCCGCCACGCGGCGAACGAGGTGATCGGCGTGGGAGCGGGTGACGGGGGCGCGCCCTGGGCGAGGGCCGAAGCGGGCAGGGCCAAGCCGGCTACCGCCGCAAGCGCCTTCGCCGAGATCTTCCGCGTTTGGACGTCCATGTCTGCGGCTCTCCTCAATACACAACAAAGCAACATGAAGGGCGCGGCGTGCCCACAGCGCGCATCGCCCCACCCCACAACGTCGCCCAAGACCGCGCGGGGGCAACCGCCGACCCGCGATCGGGCGGCGGAAACCGCACGTCACGCCGCTACGCTCCATACCAACGGAATAAACGGACACCCTCAGGAACCCGCAAGCGAGATTACAATCCGTTTGCAACGCGGACGCATCCGATCCCTCACCGCACACCGGAACCCACCCATGAACGTCGGCACCATCAAAGTCAGCGCCCACCGCACCCCGGACCACGAGGTGCTGCCCGTCTTTGTGCAGCGCTGGTCGCCGCGGGCCATGACCGGCCCCGTCTCGCGCCCCGAACTCATGCGGCTGCTCGAAGCCGCCCGCTGGGCCCCCAGCTCGTACAACGAGCAGCCGTGGCGGTTCCTCTACGCCTTCGCCGGAACGCCGCACTTCGACACCTTCAGCGGCTGCCTGATGGAGGCCAACCAGGTGTGGGCCAAGCACGCGGGCGTGCTGCTGCTGCTAATCGCCAAGAAGACCTTCGCCCGAAACGGCAAACCCAACGGCGTCGCCGTCTTCGACGCCGGCTCGGCGTGGCAGAACCTTGCGCTGCAGGGCGCCTCGATGGGCCTGGCCGTCCACGCGATGGCCGGCTTCGACGCCGCGAAGGCCGTGTCTGTGCTGAAGATCCCGGATGATTTCCACTGCTGCGCCATGATCGCCGTGGGCAAACCGGGCGAGGTGGAGACGCTGCCGAAGGATTATCAGGGGATCGAGGTGCCGAGCGGGCGGAACAAGGTGGAGGAGATTTCGATGGAGGGGGCGTGGAGGGGGTGAGGCGGGATCGTGCCACGGGCTTCCGCTGGCTCTTCCCCCCCCCCCCCCCCCCCCCCCCCCCCCGCGGGGGGGGGGGGGGGGGGGGGGGGGGGGGCGGCAACCAAAAGAACAGGGGGGGGGGGGGGGGGGGCGCGCGGG